>Ga0255338_1000067_pt1 | contig 459021 bp, 337 predicted proteins | sample MeOH1_35cm_T4_19_FD_203715 | JGI IMG/M metagenome (GOLD analysis project Ga0255338, IMG submission 203715) | Sandy soil microbial communities from University of British Columbia, Vancouver, Canada - MeOH1_35cm_T4_195 | ecosystem: Engineered > Artificial ecosystem > Sand microcosm >...
AGATTAGCCAACCATGTTATTCAGAACAAATAAAAATCGCTAATTTTCTAACAGCCGTAGATGAAAAAATTAACCATTGCAGTAACCATATTGGTGAAACCGAACAATACAAAAGAGGACTGATGCAACAATTATTTGTATAACTATGCCCAAACAACCGGAACAAGTACTCGAAGATAATCTGGTCATTCAATTGCAACAGTTGGGTTATAACTATGTAGCCATAACTGATGAACGTGATTTATTGGCGAACCTAAAAACACAACTCGAAAAGCATAACAACATCAAGTTCACAGCTAAAGAGTTTGATCGGGTGCTTAATATCCTAAGCAAAGGTTCTGTATTTGAGAAAGCCAAAACCTTACGAGAAAAACAGCATATCGTTAAAGATAATGGCGATAGCTTATATTTTGAATTTATCGAACTGGAAAACTGGTGTCAGAACCAGTTTCAGGTAACCAATCAGGTAAGCGTTGAGGGAACATATAAAAATCGTTACGATGTAACCATTTTAATTAATGGGTTACCATTGGTTCAGATCGAATTAAAACGCAGGGGTATTGAGTTAAAGGAAGCGTTTAACCAGATCAACCGCTATCAACGTCATTCGTTTGGTGCAAGTATTGGTTTATTCCAGTACGTGCAAATTTTTGTGATCAGCAACGGTGTAAATACCAAGTATTACGCCAACAACAAATACCAATCGTTTAAACAAACCTTTTATTGGAGTGCTGACAACAATAAAACCATTACCCAACTCGAACAATTCGCATTCTGTTTTCTTGACACCTGCCATGTATCGAAAATGATATGCAAATATGTGGTACTTAGCGAAGCGTATAAGATACTAATGGTTTTACGACCCTATCAGTATTATGCCGTTGAGGCGTTGATTGATCGGGTTAAAAACACCACAAAAAACGGCTATATCTGGCACACCACAGGTTCAGGCAAAACACTGACATCGTTTAAAGCCAGTCAAATCCTGATGAACTTACCACAGGTTAAGAAAGTGGTATTTGTGGTTGACCGTAAAGATTTGGATTACCAGACCACCAAAGAATTTAACAGCTTCAGCAAGGGCAGTATTGATGGAACTGATAACACAAATGCACTGGTGAAACAATTTACCGACAGTACCAAACTAATCGTTACCACAATTCAGAAACTAAATACCGCTATCAGTAAAAAACATTACTTGGAGCGTATGGATAAACTGAAGGATGAACGGATTGTGTTTATTTTCGATGAATGTCACCGTTCACAGTTTGGTGAAACCCATGCCCGAATCAAATCTTTCTTCAACAACATACAACTGTTTGGATTTACTGGCACACCTATTTTTGTTGAAAATGCGGTCAAGAATGAACTAGGTAAACGTACCACCACCGAATTATTTGGTGACTGTTTGCACAAGTACGTTATTACCGATGCGATTAAAGATGAAAATGTGCTGAAGTTCTCGGTTGAATACGTTGGCAGGTACAAACAAAAGGATAGTAAAACCAACGTAGATATAGAGGTTGAGGACATTGACACTAAGGAATTGATGGAATCGCCTCAACGTCTGGATAAGATAACGGATTATATTCTGGACAACCATAACCGGAAAACATACAGCCGTGAATTTACTTCCATGTTTTGCGTTAACAGTGTTGAAACACTGATTAAGTACTACGAACTGTTTCAGAAGAAAAAAGAGGCTGGTCAGCATAACTTGCGTATTGCCACTATTTTCAGCTATGCTACCAATGAAGATGATAAAGAAGCCAATGGTTTCATTCCTGAAGAATTATCGGTTGTAGAAGATGCCAAGGTGTTATATGGGTTACAGGTACATAGCCGTGAGAAACTGGACGAGTTTATTGGTCATTACAACAAGATGTTTGAGACCAGGTTCTCAACCAAAGACAGTGAATCGTTTTACAACTACTATAACGATATATCGAAGAAGGTAAAAGAACGTAAAGTTGATATTTTACTGGTAGTAAACATGTTTCTAACTGGTTTTGATAGTCCGACCCTCAACACCATGTATGTAGATAAAAACCTGAAATATCACGGACTGATACAGGCATATTCACGCACCAACAGAATACTAAACGAACAGAAATCACAGGGTAATATAGTTGTATTCCGTAACCTGAAACAAGCCACAGATGATGCCGTTGCTTTGTTTTCAAACAAAGATGCCAAAGACATTATCATGCTCGAACCCTATGAAGAGTATGTAAAGAAATTCACACAGGCATTTGTTGGGTTGCTGAATGTTGCGCCAACTGTTAATTCTGTTAATGATCTGGTCAGTGAAGAAAATGAACTGGAATTTATCAAGGCTTTCCGTGAATTGATGAGGTTGAAAAATGTATTAACCACCTTCGCAGATTTTAGTTTTGATGATTTGGTGATGAATGAACAGTTGTTCGAAGATTACAAAAGTAAGTACCTTGATTTATGGCAGAAGGTTAAAACCAATCACCAGAAAGAAAAGGTTTCGATTTTGGAAGATGTGGATTTTGAACTGGAATTGATACATCGTGACGAGATAAATGTAACCTACATACTTAAATTACTTGCAAACCTTAAAGGTAGTGACCAAGAGAAGAAACGTAAAGAAATTATTGATCTGATTGCAGGTGAAGCACAGTTACGCAGCAAACGTGAATTGATTGAAAAATTCATATTGGAAAACTTACCACAGGTTGAAGATGCTGATGATATTCCTGAAGCCTTTGAAAAGTACTGGAATGCTGAACAGATTGCAGCATTTAAAAAACTGTGTACTGAAGAAAACCTAACACCTGAAAAAGTTGATAAAATCATTGATGGTTATTTGTTTGCAGAACGTGAACCGTTACGTGATGAAGTTCTGGATTTAATCGAAGGGGATAAACCAAGTGTGTTGCAACGTAAAACAGTTGGTGACCGAATACTAAATAAAATACTGGGTTTTGTTGATACGTTTATCAACGGAATGAGTGGAAATTAATACGGCAAACAAATCCGGCTATGCCGGATTCGTCTGCCGCGACTACGTTTTTATTGGTTACATAGCAAAACCATACTAAAATTGCCGTTTTTGTACCCATTTTTAGACTTTTACCCAAGTTGGCATTACTTGTTATCCTCATCAAAAACCCAGAAAAATGGGGTTATAGTACCTATAAAGTGGGGTTATTTCCCATGCCCAAATGCTATTTCCCGTTGTTAAACTTTCGTTGATTGGTTTATGGCTTACTCCCATTTAAATGTTTTAATTTCATCATTAAATTTGCAAACCAACTTCTGAAAGAAATCGGTATTACTTGTTATTGCTTCAACAAGGAAATCGTTTATTTGGTCGATATATTTCAAGTTCAATGGAACTTCTAATTCATTACTACTTATTTGAATCAATAGAAGTTCAAAATGATTAAAAAGAAATTGAATATTAGTATTATATGCTCTTACTTCCCTAAATTTCAAATCAAGTTTTGTTTTTTGATGATCATTAAATTTAAGGTATTTGTATGTGTTAGTTGGTTTTGGTGAAATATTGGAAATTATGGTATCCTCTTGGTTGGTTGAAATACCATCATAGTAACCTTTATTAACTACCGTACTAACATTATTTACATTTACCAATTTGTAATTTTCACCAAATAATTCTTTTGGCTGTTTTAATGCAATATTTTCCAAATCAAAACCAAACCCCAAATCAATCGAAGAATTAGAATCCAAATCCAAATTTTCCTTTACTGGATTAATTTCTTGATTATCATTTATTTCTTTTTCCTTAATGTTTATTTTATTGGTGTTAGTAATACTATCACTTAAACTGTTAGTATCACTATCACCCTCTGGTAATGAAACTATCACCCCCCTGTTAGTATTACTATCATCATTACTGATATTCCGGCTATCACTGGTAGTATCACTATCACTGGTAATCGTATTATCAGCACGTTTATTCTGAAGATAATCCGAATTGATGGTATCCAAATTGATGGTATAACCGCTGTCATCTAATGTTATGTACTTATATTCCAACAGTTTATTTAATTCTTTTTTAACCAAATTTCTATTTTTTCCCAATCCAAACGATTTACTTATACTGCTAATACTTACTTTCCAATCTGGTGCGTTTGAAAAGAAATTAAGTAATAGCAATTGTTCCGATGGTGATAATTTAAGCTTTAAAATTTGCCGGATGGGAGCGGCTTGGTAACCAATTTCACCAAGCCTATTCCTATCAATATTCACGTTTAATCTCATTTATAAATTTTTAAAATTGTTATTGATCGTACCTGAAAAAGCACAAAAGTTATTGGCGTTTTCAGTAGTGAGAAAAACCCAGATAATAAATTCTGAGTTAAAAGTGATCTTGATATGCTTCAAATAAGGCAGGGTAGTTTTTAGCCAACCCTGCCTTCTCTCCATATTAACCATCAATAAATGGACATTCATAGTTACAAAATTCACCTTCTTGTGAATTGAGGAAGGCTCTAAAGAAGCCATATTCTACTGGTTCGGTGTATGATTTTTCCAGCTCTAATAAATCAAAATCAGATGATTTTATTGCTCCGTTTTGAATTATGCAATTCCATTCATTTGAAATATCATCCCAACTATACCTAAATTCAATATCAGGAAATATGATACTTAGTTTTTCAATTAAACCATGAACATCAAAATTTGCAGTAGTAAAAGCTACAACATTATTTGCGGCTAAAAATTGTTCCCATGCGTTCCATTTAGTTCCCCAATTTTCATAACCCCATGTATCCCATGCTCTGTGACCATAAGTATCTATGTTATCTTGATACCTCATTCCTGCGGCTAAAGCTTGATACCTATCTTGGAATTCCAAATTTCGAAATTCTTGTTGTGCTTTTTCAATGGACAAGAATTTGACTAAATCACCCGTTCCAAAAAGAAGTAATTGACCCAGATTACCTAATCCAGTTACATCTACGCCCAGCTTAACGGGCATTTCTACAATTTTATTGAAATCAATAAACCTTTCCGAACCATCTTTGGCTGGATTCCCTTTAATATATTCCATAACACTTTTGACTTGCTCATCATTACCGATTATTTCAAGTCGATTTAAAATTTTTTCTGACATAAATATTTAATTTTTAAGCCTTCTTTTGGCGAGGCAGTGCCTTTAAATTTACAATTCATATATTTTATTTAAAACCTCTTTTGGCGAGGCATTGCCAACTGAATTTTATTCAAGTTTCAGTGAACTTGTTTTTATTTAATAACACTCTGCCCAATCCGTGCCGGATATAGCCACCCCGTTATTTGGTGTTACTTGCTGTTTTCGTCAGCCATACCGTCTATCATTTCTATATCTATTCATATTAATTAATTTAACATATTATTACACAATAAAGCATACTTTAACCACTACATTCAAGTTTTGAATGCACATCAATATTAAAATACCGGTAATGGATTTATTAATTAATGTGAGTGACCTCAACTTTTAGCATCAAAGGCAGGTACTATGAATAGTATCTGCCTTTGAGTAATGAATTTTTCAATATTTTAAGAACGCTTCTCTGATACTTTTTCAATTATACGATGAAACTAAATATATGTTACAATAAATAAGATTTTTTATCGGCTATATTGACTTTCATCAAAAGGCATATTAATTAATCTGTCTCACCTCATCCATTAACACCAAAGGCAGGTACTATATAGTAATACCTGCCTTTGAACAATGAAATTTCCAATATTTTAAGAACGTAATTTTTTGATGCTCGATTTGATTATACGCTAAATTTTTAAAAAAGTTACAAGATTAAACCGCCACATTCAGATATATACCTTTGAATGACTCAACATCTGCCACTCTTTTTACATATTTTTTCATGGTGGCTAATTGGTTATGACCAGATGCCAACATCAGCGAGTTTAATGGGATATTAGCAGACATTCCTAAAGTAATAAATGTCTTTCTACATACATGTGAACTTATTAAATCCCGTTTCTTAACGTAATAATCCTTGTTACTACCAAGTACTCTTCGCTTCTTTTTTATTTCCTGACCAAAAAGGTCATAGTGAATCAACATCTTTTTAAGTTCTCGGTTAAAGAATTGATTGGAAAGAGAAGGTAACTGAAAGTTGTACTTATTTAATATCTCCAATGCTTCACCCATTATTGGTATTTCAACATCAATATTTGTTTTTTGATTTTCCTTTTTGATAATACTAATTCCTTTTTCATGGTAGTGTATTTCATTTTTATTCAAAGTTTTCAAATCTGAAAATCGGAGTCCGGCAAAGCAATTAAAAACAAATAAATCTCTTATGATTTCCCATTTTTCAATATCAATTTTCAATTCATAAAATTGGTGAATTTCTTGTTTTGTTAATGCAATAATCTCAATATCAAAACCTTGTTTCTTGAAGTCAAAAATATTTTTCTTGAAGTCAAAGATTTCTTCCTTTTCCAAATACATGTAAAAGGCTTTTAAATACCGTAACCGCTTATATATTGTGTTGTCATTTAACCCACCTTTGGTTTTATATTCCTCTGGGTGTTTCATTATTAGGAAATTTCGGAAATCAAGGACAAATCCCTTTTCATTTATATCCTTCAGCGTTAACGATTTATTTGAAAATTTCTGGTACTCAATAACTGCATTATAAAGTGATTTGTAATCCTTCAGTCCGGTTCGATTAACCAATTCTTTTGATTTTAGGTTATAAAAATCAGTCAGATAATCATTTAACATTTTCTTTGGGGCAGGTGGGGCAAATCGGTCTAGTGTATATGGTGTACCATCAAATACATTACCATTATAATAGTCCTTACGAATAAACTGTAAACATTCTTTTTGTGATATTTCCGGCTTATAAACTCGAAATTTAAGAAGTAGGTAAGAATCGACCAAAACCTTTAATTTTAACGTTTCGTGGTTCAATTTTTCAAAATCCTGTACTTTCGAATTATAAAGGTTTTCTTTAGTCATACCATTTTTGATGACTAAATTTTTTGTGTTTATACGGATGATATTCTTACCATACTTGAAATAGATATAAACATAGGAGTAGTTTCCACTTTTAAAGATTTTTAATTGACTGTTTTGACTCATAGATAAAGTTTTTCTGATTATACGTGAAATTCAAAAAATAGGAGACAACTCTTTTGAACTTTTTTTGTACCAACCATGAACTTTTTTGTACTTTTTTGAACACTAAAGTCCTTGTAAGTACTTGAAATTCAAGCTGTGATTGTTATTAATTAATATAAGTCTGGAATTTACATTAATTAATAACTTAAAATACATATAATCAGGCGTTTAAGTGGTTTAGTTTCGAATCCAGTACAACCCACGAAAAAGCCGAAACTACTTCAAGATAGTTTCGGCTTTTTAAATTTGCAGTTCATTAATACCTATGCTTGCTTATATATGTTTTGCATGACAAGCCCGGCCAATGTGAACCCGAAAATGGCCGTGATGTGGGCAAGTGTTCCGTTAATTACGGCTTTCTGGCTGCACCACTCGTGATCGGCAAGGCTTGGATCTCCGGGTGCATTCTTCGATTTTGGGCACAGGCATTTATCCGTGCCGCATGAAGCGCCGGCGCCTTTGTTCTCGAGCAATTCTTCGCTGTAAACGCACATGAATTTTTTGCCGGGTAACTCGCCTTTTTTAATCCTTTTGCGCACAATGGCGGCCAGCGGACAGCCTTTAACTTTCCAGAATTCGTCAACCCTGATTTTGGTTGGATCCATTTTCAATGAGGCGCCCATTGACGACAAGAATACGGCTTTTATGCGGGTGGCTTTACGAATCAAATCTATTTTATTGCTTACACTGTCGATGGCATCGATGATGTAGTCGTACGATTCCAGTTCAAAGAATTCGGAACTCGAAGGTTCGTATATTTTCTGAATTGCGTTAATTTCCGCAGCAGGATTAATCTCAAGTAATCGTTTCTTCAGGGCTTCGGTTTTAACTTCTCCAACGGTTAGCGAGGTTGCATGCAATTGCCGGTTGATGTTGGTAACGCAAACTAAATCCGAATCAACAATCGTGAGGTTGCGGATGCCACTTCGTATAAGGCTTTCGGCACACCAGCTGCCAACCCCGCCAATTCCGAAGATAATCACCTTTTGCATGGCAACTTTTTGCATTAACTCTTTCCCAAGCAGCAATTCTGTCCGTTGAAAAATCCCCTTCTCTATACTTCCCATCAGTTAAAACAGTTTGAACAGCAGGTGTTTACCTGCCTGATTTTGAATATTTGGACGGCGAAAATACAAAAAATCTGAATTGGAACTGTTAAACCAGCATGTCTAATGAAGTATCGGCCAGTTTTTTAAAGGTGTATTCCCTGATGTCTTTAAATGTGCCACGAATTGAGCAATTTGCCTCATCTTTACAATGTTCGCAAGGCTCGTAGTATTTTTCTGAAGTGCATTTCAACATGGCAATACTTCCTTCGAAAAGCCTGACAATCTCGAGCAGATTAACCTCCTTCGGATTTTTAATCAGGAAATAACCCCCGTTTTTGCCCAATTTGCTGCTCAGATAGCCGTTTTTTTTCAGCTCAAGCAAAATAGATTCGAGGAAGCGCTTCGGAATCTTCTCGCTTTCGGCAATTTCGTTAATCATCAGTGTTCCTTTGCCATACTCCCGGGCCAGCCTTACCATTGCCAGCATCGAATATCTTGTTTTTTGTGTGAGCATTGTTATCCTATTTTACTGATGTGTTTTAACTTATCCATGTCGTTAATCACAATCGATTTACCTTCTAAAGATACAATTTTCTCATTTTGCCATTTCGATAAGGTCATAATAACATTTTCGGTTGAGCAACCAGCAAATTCGGCGATTTCCTTACGGGTGAGCGACAGGGTAAACGAGGAGTTTCGGTAAACTTCCTCGGCCAGATACAGAAATATATCAGCAATTCTTCCTTCTTTTTGCTTGTGTGCCAGGCTGATAAAGTTCATAACCGACTTTTTAAACATTTCCGACGCCACCTGAAACATCATCATGGCAAACTTTGAATTGTCCATCAGCACAGTTTCAACAACCTTTGAGTCAATCATAACCACTTCGCAATCTTCCACTGCGATAATCGAAAACAGGTTGTTATCTTTGTAGAAAAGGTTAGCACCTCCCAAAATTTTTGGTGCCGAAACGATGGTCAGAATCAGGTTTTTACTGGTTCCGGTGTCGTAATTGAATTTGACTATTCCTTTTTCGAGATAAACGATGTGGCTTGGCATTCCGCCTTGTTTAAGAATGGTTTCACCTTTCCTGAAATTGAGTTTTACGGATGTTTTTTCCAGTTTGTCGAAATCTTTTTCGGATATAAACTGCGATGAAATCCTGCGGAACCAGGAATATTCTTGTTTCATTTCTTTGAGAAGCATGACAAAATGAGCTTGGTTGAGTAAAAAATCGTCTTGAGTTGTGTTATCACATACTCCTGATTACAAAACTACACTAACTCAATCGACAAATTGGAAGTATAAAAACGTATTCATGAGTCGTAGATTAACTCATTTTTGCCTGGATGGGCTTTATTTCCAGTGCTGTAGTTCAGTTCTATAATAAAAAAAGCAGGGACCAATGTCCCTGCTTTTTGGTAATGCTTCGGTTATTACTACTTTTTTAATTGATCTTCAATATTTTGATCGATAATTACGGTATTCGATTCCGAAATATCACGGGCGGTAAATAAACCAAGTACCGGCTTTCCGTCGCTCGAGGTGAAGTTGCTTGGAAGATTTGCCGGTGGTACGCTGAAAAGTCCACCAGTGCTGCCTTGGTTAATCATCTGAAAATAGAAATCATAGGCAAACTTCGAGATCGAAGTCTGTTTTACCTGTATTTTATCATTCAGCTTCAGCTTTCTATCCTCAGGTTTGGCGGTGTCATAGAAATCAGTAAATATTTCCAGTTTCGAGATGTAATTTCCGTCGACAAATTCGTCGCTTGCTACGGCCAGTCTGTCGGCCTCATGAATGAGCTTATCGTTCACATAAATGTCCCATTTGTAATAGTTTCCGTGTCCTTTGGGCTCTTTTCCGTAGGTAAATATGCCCAAAAATCGTTTATTTCCCCGTAGCGATGGCTCAACAATCATTGAATCTATGGGTTCAACTTTATAGAGCTTGTCTTTTGCAGTGAGGGTAACTCCTTCGGTTTGTATAGTTAAAGTGTATTCGCGTCCTGTTGCGCCCAAATATTCCTTACCTGTAGGAACCGAATAATGACCTGGTTTTGATGGATCTTCCTTCAGGATCATTGAGTTGGATGGAGTTGCATCATCGGAGATGGTCACCACAGCTCCGCTGATTCCCGGATAGGTTACATCCTGATCAACCTGCAGCGTTTTATACAGGAAAACACTTGGTTGGTTGTGAGTGGTGATACTTGCTTCAACACCAATCAGATTCAGGTTTTCGTCACTCAGTTTTACATCAATTACGTCTTCGCACGAAGTGAAAAGGATGGAAGAAAAGAGGAGAAGGAAGACCGGAAAAAGGAGACCAGAGTTCGAAGTTCTTTTTGCCTTTTGCCTTTTGCCTTTTGCCTTGTTTTCTATAATGTTTTTCATGTTTCTGAATTTTAAAAGTTGAAATTGTAAGTAACTGAAGGAATCATGCTTCCAATGATTGACAAGCGGGTGGCTTCGGTAATGTTCGGATTGTCCTCATTTTGTTTGAAATAAACCGAATATGCGTTTCGTCGGGCATAAAGATTATAAATCGAGAAATTGATGGATTGTTTCACTTTTCGGTGCTCGTTTTTCTTGAAATCGTAGGTTAATGAAATGTCGAGGCGGTGGTAATCAGGAATCCGGTTGCCATTGCGCGACGAATAGTAATACATCGAGTTTCCCTGCACATCGTATTTGGCAATAGGAAACGAGGTCGGGTTTCCAGTTGCAAAAATCCAGCTTGTCGACAGGTTCCAGCGTTTGCTCAAATCGTAATTGGTAACCAGCGAAATATTGTGTGTGCGGTCGTAACTCGATGGATACGCTTTCCCGTTGTTGATTCCCGGTATCTTTCGCATCGAACGTGCAAGGGTGTAGCTTAACCAACCCATCAGGCGGCCTTCCTGTTTCTTTGCATACAATTCCAGCCCGTATGCATAACCGCTTCCACGCAGCAATTCCGTTTCAAGGTTTTCTTTCAGGAATAACTCAGCTCCATCCACGTAGTCAATCACATTCTCCATTTTTTTGTAATAAACTTCGGCCGATGTCTCGAACATGTTTTTATTGAAATTTCTGAAATAACCGAGACCAACCTGGTTAGCAATCAGCGGTTTGATATAGGTGCTGCTGGGCAGCCAGATGTCGAGTGGCGTTGGCGAGTTGGTGTTCGAAATCAGGTGAAGATTTTGTACCATCCGGTTATACGATGCTTTTACCGAACTCTCCGGATTCAGCATGTATTTCAGGGCCAAACGGGGCTCAAGGTTATGATACGCTGGTGGTACCAGTTTCCCTGATCCATATTCTTTTGTACCGATAACCTCATTTTCGTTTGGCCGGTCAGGATTGAGGTATTCTCTCACTTTTCCTTTGCCGATTTGCTGGAAATAAGAATACCTGATTCCGTATCGCAACGTTAATCGTGACCCGATGCTTTGTTCATTTGATACGTAAACTGAATGATCTAAAGCATTGTAGTTGGTCAGTTTCAAATCGGTGAAATACGATTTTTCGTTGGCATCAATCTGTCCGGGTTCAAAGTGATGATAAATCAGGTTGAATCCCATAGTGAGCTTATTCTTTGTATTCAGGTACCAGGTAAAATCTTCCTTGAAATTGTAATCCGAAATCTGTGAAGTCCAGTCGAATTGCTCCGCTCCGTTCCCGGGAACGCCCAGATTGTAATTATATCGCGAAAAAATAAGCGAGGTATTTGAGAATAATTTGCTGCTAAACAGATGGTTCCATCGGGCCGTTGAGGTGAGGTTTCCCCAGCGCATGTAAATCGATTCGCCAACTTTAAAATAATCGCTTCCAGTATAAGCCGACAGATAAATGCGGTTTTTGTCGTTTATCTGAGCATTGGTTTTCAGGTTCAGGTCGTAAAAATACAGCTGATTTTCTTTCAATTCCTCGATACCAATCAGTTTTCCGAGGTAATCGGCATACGTGCGGCGGCCTGAAACGATGAAACTCCATTTGTCTTTAATGATTGGCGCTTCAACTGTCAGTCGGCTCGAGATATTCCCGATTCCGCCATTTACACCCAATTTCTGAGAATTTCCGTCTTTCATGCGAATGTCAATCACCGACGAGGCTTTCCCGCCATATTCGGCCGGAATTCCGCCTTTATAAACCTGAACATCGTTTATAGCGTCAGAGTTAAAAACCGAGAAGAACCCAAGCAGGTGCGATGCGTTGTAAACCGGGGCTTCGTCGAGCATCATCAGGTTTTCATCGGGGCCACCGCCACGAACGTACAATCCGGAACTTCCTTCTCCTCCGTTCTGGATTCCGGGTAGCAGCGTAATGCTTTTAATTACATCTACCTCGCCCATAAACGAAGGCAGTTTCCTGATCATTTTTACCTGCACTTTTTCCATACTCATCTGCAGGTTTTCCACATTCCGGTTTTTCTTTTCGCCGGTCACAACCACTTCATCAATTTGTTTGGTCTCTTCTTCAAGCATAATATTCATTTGCTTGCTCGATGTCAGATTCACAAACGGCGACTGTGTCTGATAGCCAATAAATGAGAAGTTGACCGTGTAAGTTCCTGCCGGAACCGAAATGGAATAAAATCCGTAGGGATTGGTGATTACGCCGGTTCTAAGTTGCGGGATATAAACCGTTGCTCCAATCAGGGCTTCGCCGTTGGCCTTGTTTTTCAGGTACCCGCTAAGCGTTATAAGCCCCGAAACTTCTGCAAATCCGTTGATTGCAAAAAGTAAAAGAAATAAGATAATACTGAATTGTTTCATTTGTTTTCTGAACTAATAATACATCAATACCAATCAATGATTGGTTTTTATTAAATAGGTTGCTTTCTGTCCTGAAAATTACTTCAGGAAATAGGATGACTTATTGTTTTCATGGCGTTGCAAAGGAAGGCTATTTATGAAAAGTGGAATACACGAATCCGATGAATGACGGATTTTAATAGGTGAATGGTAAACGTAAAAAAAATCAGGGTCTCATCTTTCGATGAAACCCTGACAAAAATATTATTTCGAATTGATTGACTAAAATAACCTGCGGAAGCCTATGACTTCTTTTACCTCCTGAAGTGTTTTTTGAGCCGATTCGCGGGCACGTTCTGCTCCCTGGCGGGCCACTTTGGCCAAGTAAGCTTCATCCTTCAGAATTTCGATGATGCGTTCACGGATTGGCGATGTGTAGTTGATAATGTCTTCGGCCAGTTGCTTTTTCAGATCGCCGTAGCGGATGCTGCAATCGTAGTACGATGCTTCGAATTGAGATACAATTTCGGGTGTTGAAACGATTTTTAGTAAGGTAAACAGGTTTTCAACCGGCTCGGCTTTTTTGCTGTTTGGCTCAGTCGGACCAGCGTCAGTCACCGCACGCATCACTTTTTTGCGGATGTCTTTCGGATCTTCGTACAGGAAGATGCCGTTGCCTTCCGATTTACCCATTTTGCCGCTTCCATCCAGTCCTGGAACTTTAATCATGTCCTTGCCGTCGAAAGTAAAAGGCTGTGGCAGTGGGAACAATTCGCAGTTGTACATGCGGTTGAAACGTCCGGCAAACTTGCGGGCCATTTCCAGGTTTTGCTCCTGATCTTTTCCCACCGGAACAAACTTGGCTTTGTGAATAATGATGTCGGCAGCCATCAGTACCGGATAGGTGAGCAGACCAGCATTCACATTTTCAGGATTCTTACGTGCTTTTTCTTTGAACGAAGTGGTGCGTTCCAACTCGCCCAGATATGCGTTCATATTCAGGAAGGCATACAATTCAGAGACTTCCGGAACATCACTTTGGATGAAAATCGTGGCTTTCTCCGGGTCGATTCCGCAAGCCAGATACTCAGCAAGCACCTGTTTTACTCCAGCCTGAAGATTTACAGGGGTGGGGTGCGTGGTGAGCGAATGAATATCGGCAATGAAAAAATAGCAGTTGTAATCTTCCTGCATTTTGATGAAACTGCGCACCGCCCCGAAATAATTTCCGAGGTGAAGGTTTCCGGTTGGCCGGATTCCGCTGACAACTATCTGTTTGGTCATGATTTTTCGATCTTAAAACGGCGGCAAAAATACATTAACAAATTCCAAATACCAAGAAATGGGGGAAAAGTTCCAAGTTTCAAATTCCAGGTTCCAAGTTGAATACTTAACCACAGAGTTTCGCAGAGTTAGCTCAGAGTTTCACAGAGTCTTTTAAATAATTTCTCTGTTTTAATCTGTGTTCTCTGTGGTGAAATAGTTTTTTACAGCATTAGCAACCCATTTTCCCGCAATTCCTGCATTGGCTTGCTGTTCCAGAACAGCACAAAATCCTCGCCGGTAGCTTCTTCGAAGCTTTTCTCGAGTTCGGTAAACGTGGTTTGTTGGGGATTGAAAACCGATAAAGCCGCGACTTGCGACACCAGCCATTCGCCTTCTTTTTGCTTAACCTGAATAACCAAATCGTGCTTTTTATTGCTGAAGGTTAGCTCAGCCATATCGAAAGTTTGGTTTTTCTTCTTTTTACTGAAGCTCCGCAACGTTGCATTTCCGCCCAGCCAAACGATTTTATGGTTGGGGCCGGCCGTTTCGTAAGCCTGATCATCGATGGCTTTTCGAATAAAATCTGGTGAAATGGTCGTGCGTGGCACTTTGAAATCGAACCAATCCTGAAGCGGAAAGTCGAAGCAAATGCCGTGCATGTAGTTGAACAGCGATTTGCGCAATCCTTCGCTAAAGCGGTCGTGGTCGATGCCGGTCAGGTCGCGGAACTGCAGGTCGTTGTTGGCAAACGAGCCGGGTTGTTCATTCTCTATTTTGATGCGGAACTTTTCAGGATTTAAACCCACCGGACTGTGTGCTGTGAGTGCAAAATGGTGCCAGAAGCCCGACTGAACCACACCGGCTTCAAAGAGTTGCCGCACCACTTCGAGCGAATCGATGGTTTCCTGCACGGTTTGCGTGGGGAAGCCATACATGAGGTAGGCGTGCACCATGATTCCGGCACGCGTAAAATTGTCGGTCACCTTGGCCACTTTCGAAACGCTCACGCCTTTGTTGATCAAGGCTAGCAAACGGTCGGAAGCCACTTCCAGTCCGCCCGAAACCGCGATGCAGCCTGATTCTTTCAGCAACAAACACAAATCGTAGGTAAAACTTTTCTCGAAGCGGATGTTGGTCCACCAAACGACGGTCATTTTCCGGCGAATGATTTCCAAAGCCAGGGCGCGCATCAATGCAGGCGGCGCAGCTTCATCCACAAAATGAAAGCCAATCTGCCCTGTTTGGCGAATTATTTCTTCCATGCGGTCGCACAAAACCTGTACGGTGCTGGGTTCGTAGCGGCGGATGTAGTCGAGCGAAGTGTCGCAAAATGTGCAGCGGCCCCAGTAGCAGCCGTGCGCCAGCGTGAGTTTATTCCACCGGCCATCGCTCCACAAGCGGTGCATCGGGTTCACAATTTCGATCACCGACAGGTATTTGTCCAGCTCGAAGTCGGAGTAATCGGGCGTTCCTACTTCGAATTGCGAAAAGTCGGGTTGCGCGGAGCCATTCAGGAATACAACTTTGCCATTATCGAGAGCAAAAGTGCGTTTCAGTTCGGCTTTCGGGCGTTTGCCGTCGAGGTGCTCAATCAGGTTTAGCAAAGGCGCTTCGCCGTCGTCGAGCAGGATGAAATCGAAATAGCCAAACACGCGTGGATCGCTCACCGAGCGCAGTTCTGTATTTGCAAAACCGCCACCCAATGCTATTTTAAGTTCAGGATAATGCTTTTTGATATACTGGGCGCAACGGAAGCCGCTGTATAAATTTCCGGGGAAAGGAATAGAAAAAGCCACCAGCGTGGGGTGCACTTTTTCGATTTTCTCCTGAAGCAGTTGCAGGGTAATTTGGTCGATAAAACTTTCGGGCGACTGCAAGGCTTCGTGCAGTTCGTCGAAGGTGTTGGCCGAGCGGCCCAAACGTTCGGCATAGCGGCTAAACCCGAAATGCGGATCGATGGCTTCTACAATCAAATCCGATAAATCTTCGAGGTAAAGCGTGGCCAAATGTTTGGCTTTGTCGCGCGTTCCCATGGTTCCAAAAGCCCATTCCAGATCGTCGGTTTGGGCAAAGCGCGAGGCCTCGGGCAAAAAATTTCCTTCACAAATTACATGGGCCAGCACATCGTTTTTCCCCTGCAAAAAGGCAATTACCGGCTCGATGGTTTGGATGTAGCTGTCGCGCAAATTGTAGATGCGTTGGGAGTTTGCCGAAAGGCCGGAGACCGGAGACGGAAGTCCGGAGAAAAGGGTGGTCAACCCATCAGCAGAAAATAGTTTCAGGATAACTTCGATGCCCAGGTCGCATTGGAACAATGCGATGTTCTGCGTATTCAGAAACCCTTTCAGATAAGCTGTTGCCGGGTAGGGCGTGTTCAACTGCGTAAACGGCGGTGTGATCAGGAGTACTTTTTGAGCCACATCAGAAATTTTAGTTGTGTAAAAGTAATACTTTCAATGTATTGTTTTACGGCGGCTAAATTCAGGAAAAATCGGGAATAATTGCGCCAAATTAGTCGTAACTTTAGTTGATTTTTAAGAGTATAGTCGTGAAAACCAAAATTTTACTCGCCATGATGCTGGGACTCTTTTATTCGACAGCTGGTTTTGCGCAGGATGCTCCACAAAACCGGAAAGCCTACGCGGCAGGTCGGTTTTATACCGATAACCCGGCGGCTCTGAAAACCCAGTTGCAGCAACTGTTTGCCAAAGCGGAGCCGCGCAAGGAAGGTGCTTCGCCACTTGCTATTGTTGTTCCGCATGCGGGATATTTATATAGCGGCGAAGTGGCTGCATCGGGCTTCAACCAGATTGATCCCAACCGGAAATTTGAGCACGTTTTCATCATTGGTTCGAGCCATACAACTGCATTTCAGGGCGCTTCGGTGTATTGCGACGGAAATTACGAAACGCCGCTCGGCATCGTGAAAGTAGATACCGAACTGGCCAAAAAACTGGTTTCCGAGAACAAAATCCTGAAATCATATGTCGAGCCGCATTTGTATGAGCACAGTCTGGAGGTTCAGTTACCTTTTTTGCAGTATTACCTGAAGAATGATTTCAGTATAGTGCCGATCATTCTGGGGCCATCAACCGGCGACACGCCGCAAAAACTGGCAGCCGCGTTAAAACCTTACCTGAACGAAAAGAACCTGTTTGTGATCAGCAGCGATTTTTCGCATTACCCGAGTTACAAAAATGCCTGTACGGCCGATCAGGCGACTGCCGAGGCGATACAAACCAACAAACCGGCCAAACTTTTGGCGGCACTCGAAAGGAACAAAGATAATGATATTCCCGGGCTGGCTACCAGTTTGTGCGGCTGGAGTTCGGTGCTCACTTTGCTTTATATGACCGAGAAAATGCCGGACCTTTCTATTGATCTGGTTCAGTACAAAAACTCGGGAGATTCGCCTTATGGCGATAAAGATAAGGTGGTGGGCTACTATTCCATTTCGTTTAACAAGAACAAATCAGCGGCACGGGAAGGCGAATTTTCGCTCAGTCGGGAGGATAAAGAATATTTGTTAAAGCTTGCACGCAAAACCATTACTGAATACATTAAAAGGGGGATCACTCCTGAAGTAGATATAAGCCCTTTAAGTGAAACTTTGAAAACCCCTTGCGGCGCATTCGTCACCCTGAACAAGGAGGGCAAACTGCGCGGATGCATTGGGCGGTTCAATCCCGAACAGCCGCTTTGGAAGGTCGTCCAGAAGATGGCCATCGCCGCCGCCACACAGGATTACCGATTCGACCCGGTAACTTCAGGCGAAATCTCTCAGCTAGAAATAGAAATTTCAGTGTTGACGCCTTTAAAACGGATAAAGTCAGCCGATGAATTTAACCTTGGCAAGCAGGGCATCTACATCAAAAAGGGAAACCAAACCGGTACTTTTTTGCCTCAGGTAGCCGCGCAAACAGGATGGAGCAAAGAGGAATTTCTCGGTCATTGTGCGCAGGACAAGGCTGGGATTGGATGGAACGGCTGGAAATCGGCCGAACTTTACACTTATGAAGCGCTGATTTTTAAAGAGGAACAATAGGGACCACAGAAACTATCGATGAATACTGTCTACCCGTTTTGGACAATCACCATTTTCGTCGTTTTGCTTTACGCGATGTCGTTCGCTTTTTCGCGAATCGGACTGATTAGCAAGCTAAATCACCGGAAGTTCTGGAATATGTTGCTTTTGCTCACTTTTCTGGCTACGGCGCTTCTTGGGCTTTTTATGGTGCTAAAAATAAACTACAAGCTTCAGTTCCCGTTTTACGAAAAGCTGGTCGCCTGGCACGTCGAGTTCGGCATTGGAATGGCAATCATCGCGATTTTTCATTTCTTGTGGCACCTACGCTACTACATTCAGCTTTTCCATCCGGAGAAACAGGTGAAAAAGCAGTTGAGGCCGGAACCAGAAAATGATTTAGATGAAAAGCGGCTTAAACTTTCCGCATTCCTTTTGGGAAGCACCAGTATCATCGCGCAAGTCATTTTGCTGCGCGAATTTCTGTCAGTTTTCAGCGGGAATGAGCTGGTGATTGGCCTGGTGATGGCCAACTGGATGATTCTGACCGGACTCGGCGCCTGGTTGGGAAAATTTTCGTTGCGGGTTCGGAGTTCATTTTCGGTCGTTTTCACCGGACTGCTTTTGCTTTCGGTTTTTCCATTCGCAACGGCTTTCCTGATCAATTTCCTGAAAAATATCGTCTTTCCGGTTGGTGCGCTCATCGGCGTGTTTCAAATCTTTTTCAGCTCGCTCATTCTACTTACGCCGTTTTGCCTGATAAGTGGATTCCTGTTCACGTTTATTGCCAAAAGCTTTTCCGAAATCCGGCGACAAAACGAAGCCGGCACCGTTTATGGTTTCGAGTCGGTTGGCAGCGTTGTAGGAGGGTTGCTCAGCGGATTGCTCTTTGTTTCAGTCCTTTCGTCGTTCGAAAGCTTATTGGTGCTCTGCATTCTGAACGGCGTAATTCTGTTTTTGATCAGCATTCAAAGTAAGAAAAAAGCTGTTGTTTGGCTGCCTTTGGCAGTGGCCGGTGCGGCGTTCGTTTTGCTGTTTTTTCATCCTGAAAAGCGTATCCGTAGCTTTTTGTATCCCAACCAGCAAATCGAGGTTTCGAAAGATTCGCCACATGGAAATATCGTCATCACCCGGAGAGAAAAGATGTGGAGTGTTTATCAGAACAACAACCTGCTTTTCGACTCAGAGAATTTTATGCTGAACGAGGAAGCCGTTCATTTTGCCATGCTTCAGCACTCCAATCCAACGAAGGTTTTGCTAGTTTCGGGCGGACTCTCGGGCCAGATTGCCGAGTTGAAAAAGTACAAAACCGAGCAAATTGACTATGTGGAAGACAACCGATGGCTGCTGGCCCTGATGAAAGATTCGCTCGCGAAAATAACCGATGAAAGCATTTCGGTGCAGGCCACTGATCCACTGCGGTTTATCCGACAAAGCCAACAAAAATACGATGTGGCCATCCTGAATTTACAGAATCCATCCACGATGCAGGCGAACAGGTTTTTCTCGTTGGAATTTTACCAGCTCTTGAAGCAAAAACTTTCAGCCGACGGATTGCTTTCGTTCGGTATATCGTCGCCACCCAACTATTTGAATCAGGAAGCAGTTGATCTGAATTCGACTTTGTTTGTAACGCTGAAAAAAGTGTTTCAACATGTGCTGATTCTGCCTGGCGAGCAAAATCATTTTCTGGCATCTGATGCCCCACTTGCCTCGAACATTGCAGAACGTGTTCGGGCAAAGGGAATTGAGACGCGGTATGTTAATTCCTACTACATCGACGATGCATTGCTAAGAAGCCGCAGCGAGACCATTCTTTCTGCATTGAATGCAGGAGTGCAACCCAACCAAAATCTGAAACCAGTTTCGTATTTTCAGCAACTGGCATACTGGCTGAGCCTGTTTAAAACCAGCTACTGGTTGGTTGGATTGGGTGCTGCGGCGTTGCTCCTGTTCTTTTTCCTCTCCGGAAATACGGCCTCGCGAACCATGTTCGTAACTGGTTTCTCGGCTTCGGGCATGGAAGTTTTGTTGCTGTTTGGCTTGCAGGTTTTCTTCGGAAACATCTACCTGCTTACCAGTTTTGTATTTGCCGGGTTCATGCTCGGGTTGGGTCCGGGTTCGTTCTTCGGCAAACAATTTCAGGAGAAAAATTTGCTGGCGCTAACGCAGACCGCAATTGCAGTTTTCGCTGCTGTTGCTGGTCTGTCGCTTTTTTCAGGAGGAATGGCCAAACTTCCGGAGGTTATCGTTTACGCGCTTTTTTTGCTGGCAACCGTTCTGATCAGCGGGCTGACCGGCTTTCAGTTTGCTCAGTCCAGCCAAATTCAGCGCGGAAATTTTGCCGAGACTTCAGGAAAAACATACAGCTTCGATTTGATTGGTTCGGCGTTCGGCGCATTGGCCGTGAGTATTTTTCTGGTTCCGAAACTGGGGATCGTCGGGTCGGTTTGGACATTAGCGGGCGTCAACCTGATTTTTGCAGGTTGGCTGTTCCTGAAAACAAAGGTCCGGATTTGAAACCCGGCAATTGTTTTTTCGTTCAGAAACAATACTTAAACACTACTAAAACATGGAAGCCAACGATATGAACAAGCGCGATTTTTTGAAACATGGACTGGCCGCAGCCGGGGCGATGGCGTTTGCCCCGATGACAGGATTTTCGGCATCGGCAGGCGAAAAACCCTGGAAATGGAGTAAGGAAGGCTTGTACTGGACCACCACGCCGCGCGGTCCGAAATGCCTGATTTGTCCGAACGAATGCGTGATTAAGGAAGGCGAAACCGGCGTTTGCCACAACCGAACCAACTACCAGGGCAAAATTTACTCAATGGCCTATGGAAATCCCTGTGCGGTGAACATCGATCCAATCGAGAAAAAGCCGTTCAATCATTTTTTGCCCGGCTCAAAAGCATATTCCATTGGCACGGCGGGCTGCAACCTGGCCTGCATGAACTGCCAGAACTGGACGATCTCGCAGGTGAGCCCCAAGGAAACGCGCAATTACGACTTGATGCCCGACAAGCTTGTAGAGCAGACCATTGCCTCCAAATGCCGGTCCATTGCGTACACGTATTCGGAGCCTATCTCATTTTACGAATATACACTCGACTCGGCGAAACTGGCCCGGCAGGCAGGGATCAAAAACGTGCTGGTTACGGCTGGCTATATTCATCAGGAGCCGCTACGCAACTGGTGCAAATACATCGATGCTGCGCGCGTCGATTTGAAATCGTTCAGCAACGACATTTACATGAAACTGAGTGCCGGTGCGCTTCAGCCGGTGCTCGACACGCTGAAAACCTTTGCCGAATTGGGCGTTTGGCTCGAAATCATCAATCTCGTGGTTCCAAGTTGGACCGACAACCTCGACATGATTAAACGCATGTGCAACTGGTTGGTCGAAAATGGGTTGGCCAGTTATCCGATTCATTTCGACCGTTTCCATCCCGATTATAAACTCACTCAATTGTCGGCGACCCCCATTGGCGTGCTCACACAGGCTCGCGATATTGCGCTGGCATCTGGTATGAATTATGTGTACATCGGCAATGTTCCGGGGCTTGATGCTCAAAATACCATCTGTCCCAAATGCAAACAGGAGGTGGTCGAGCGGCGGGGGTTTATCGTTGTGAAAAACGATTTGGTGAAAGGCTGCTGCAGCAAGTGTGGCGAAAAAATTGCCGGCGTTTGGGAATAAGCGATTACGACTGATTCACACCGATTTCAAAGATAAAAGTGAGGGCTTCACTCAAAGTGAAGCCCTCACTATGAATTTAAACGCTGGCCACAAACGGCGCTTTCCGGTAATAACTTTCGTCGAAAAGCTGATCGACCAGGAAAACTGCCAGGCTTCCGGCATTTATTTTTCCAGAAGGACAATCTTCGAGGTTCACGGCTAATTCTCCGCTGGCTTCCTGAAATTCGATGAATGGAACACGAACCACCGTCCAATCTAACGGGCTTTGTTCCAGCAGTGCATACGATTTTTGGCGATCGGTGTGAATTTCCGGATAATTGGCTTTCATCCATTCGGTGGCCATCAGCGTTTCTTTGCCTTTTCGATCCGATGGCGCATCTACATTTAGTCCGGCCAGCGAAATTAGGCGTTTGATGCCGAAGTGGTTCATGGCATCGAGCAGGTTTTGGGTTGCCCGACAGGCCACCAGCGGTTCGCCGGGACGCTGACCAACCACACTAATGATGGCGTCACAACCTTCGACCAACTGTCGAACGCTTTCAGGATGGGTTGCATCGCCCTTCACGATTTCGATTTGCTGACTTTGAATGTGAAACTGTTCGGGGTGCCGAAGCAGCACCTTTAATTTAAAACCTTTGTTGATTAACTGATTGATGAGGTAGTTGCCGGTGCGGCCTCCGCCACCCAACACGGCTATTTTTTGTTGTTTCATATATTTCTCTTTATAAAAATTTGGACATGAAAAATTGGTTCCCGAGGTTGAGAACGACCGATAGCTTCATTTTTCGCTATCTGAAAAACTGATATTTACAAAGAGAGTTTAATGCTGCAAAAATATTAAAATTGCCGGAGTCTCGGACTAAAGTGATAATTCCCGCATCGAATCACCATGTCAACCTAACCGGTCAAAATCTCAGAACTTTTTTACCTTTACCGGAAACGATAACCTTTGACTCATGAACGACGCACTTTCCTTTGGACTTTTATGTTTTACCTCGTTCTTCACTCTGATCAATCCACTAAGTACCATGCCGGTTTTTATGACCATGACTGCCGGTCTGACCGAGAAGGAACGTACCCGGACTGCGCGGAAAGCGTCAATTGTGGCCTTAATCACCATTATCATTTTTGCACTTTCAGGACAATTGCTTTTTAAATTCTTCGGCATTTCGGTTAATAGTTTCAGGGTAGTTGGTGGCGTTATCTTTTTTATCATGGGAATGGACATGCTTCAGGCACGACTCGGACAGGTGAAAATTAAAGATTCGGAAGTAAAAACCTACGTGAACGATATTTCAGTAACTCCATTGGCCATTCCGATGATTTGTGGTCCCGGAGCCATCACCAACTCAATCGTTTTAATGGAAGATGCCTCAACGTTGACCCGAAAAATTATCCTTTTCAGCATGATTCTGGTGGTCATGTTTATCACTTACCTCGTTTTTTACAGCTCGTCGCGCATCCTCAAAATACTCGGACAAACGGGAATCAATGTCATGATGCGCCTGATGGGCTTGATTGTTATGGTGATTGCCGTAGAATTTTTCTTCAGTGGATTAAAACCTATTATCCTCGATATGATAAAAGGATAATTTTCTACTTTTGTCGCGTATTGGTTGATGGGTTTCCTTGGTTTCGAAGCCCGTCTGAAAAGGGAATCCGGTGCAAAACCGGAGCTGTACCCGCAGCTGTAAGCCTCTGTTATGCTTTTGCAACCTCTGCCACTGTTCTTTTCGGGGACGGGAAGGCCGCAAAAAGCGAGGCGAGCCAGAAGACCTGCCAGTTCAAACGAATTATTTGTCGAATCTTCGGGAAAAAAGATCGGTGAAAAGCATCTTATCGCATTTTCATTCTGTTTCTTCCGGAATAATTTTTAGAAAAATGAAGTTATTTTCATCGTGGAGCGGTGGCAAAGATTGTATGCTGGCCTTGTACCGTGTCCAGAAATCGGGCGAACACGAGGTAAAAGTTCTCCTGAACATGTGCGACAGCGATTCTGATTTCTCGCGTTCGCACGGCATTCACAGCAACATGATTGTGCGTCAGGCGGAAGCGTTGGGGATCGAATTGCTGCAACCTAAAACCGATCGCATCAGTTACGAGCCGAATTTTAAGGCTGCTATCCTGAAACTGAAAGAGCAGAGAATCACGGGTGGCGTTTTTGGCGATATTTACCTTTGGGAACACCGCCACTGGATTGAGCGTGTGTGCAACGATTGTGGAGTGGAGGCTGTTTTCCCCTTGTGGGATAACCCGGTTCAGGAACTGGCTGTCGAAATCATTTTATCGGGGTTTCAAACTATCGTGGTTTCGGTGAATGACAAACAGTTAACAGAACGTTTCATTGGCCGTATATACGATCAGGATTTTGTGGATGAGTTGTCGAAAATTGAAGGCGTTGATGTGTGTGCCGAGCTGGGCGAGTTCCATTCGTTTGTGTTCGATGGTCCCAACTTCAAACATCCGGTGGCTTTCCAAAAGGGAGATGTCACTTTCAGAGATAATCACTGGTTTTTGGAGATCAAATAAAAATGGCCTCATCCCCAACCCTTCTCCGGGGGAGAAGGGAGTTCTGATAGCATTTATTGTGAATTTATACTTCCTAAAGTCCCCCGTTTGGGGGATTAGGGGTCAAAAAAGTGGATATGAAAAAGATATATTTCCTCAGTATTTTGTGGATTGTTTGCCTGTTCGTTCAGGCACAGGAAGCCAAACGCATCGTTTCGCTGGTTCCGTGGATGACCAAAAGCCTTTACCTTATGGGCGAACAGGGCCGATTGGTGGGCTGTACCAACTATTGCCCGGTTGAAGCTACCGACAAAATTCCGGTTGTGGCCACAGCCGTAAACGTGAACATCGAAAAGTTGCTGATGCTCAAGCCCGACCTCGTTTTTGCCTCGTCACTCATCAAGCCCGAAATTCTGGATAACGTTCGCAAACTGGGCATCAAAATTGAATACATGCCTTATCCCAAATCGTTCGACGAGATTTGCACCGATTTTATCCGTGTTGGCGAATTGGTTGGACAAAAGGCTAAAGCTAAAATGATTGCAGAACAGCAGCGCGAGCGGATGACCAAAATCAGGGCGAAAATTCCGGCAGGGAAACATCCGAAAATGTTTATTCAGATCGGGGCAAAACCATTGTTTTGTGCGGTTCCGCAAACGTTCATGGACGATTTTGTGACTTTTTCAGGAGGAATAAATATAGCTTCGGAATTAAAAACCGGCGGCGTTACCCGTGAATATGTGCTGAAGCAAAATCCCGACATCATTTTCATTGTTACCATGGGAATTGTGGCCGAGGAGGAACGCGATACGTGGCTAAAATACCCGTCGGTTTCGGCTGCCATAAGTAAGCAGATTTTCATCCTCGACTCGGATAAAACCTGTAGTCCAACGCCGGTGCTTTTTGTCGATGCGCTGGAGGAAATGATCCGATTAGCCTACAAATAAGCATGATTGCCGGACATGGCGACGACAGTTTTCGCCTGAATACGCCCGTGAAGGCTGACTTTAGCTCGAATGTGTGGTTTGGCGGCCCATCGCCCGAATTGATCCGACATTTACAGCAAAATATGCACCGGATTGGCAATTACCCTGAACCGGATGCTGCCGGTTTGTGCCTGAAAATTGCGGATTACCATCAGGTGAAACCCGCACAGGTGATGGCTTTTAACGGTTCGGTTGAAGCTTTCTATACCGTCGCCCTGGCTTTTCGCGCGAAGCATTCGGCCATTTTATCGCCTACTTTTGCCGAGTACGAAGATGCCTGCCGGATGCACCAACACCACGTCAGTTTTTTTACTTCGGATGAAAATATTCAGACGGCTGATTTGTGCTGGATTGGCAATCCGAATAACCCCGACGGCTATATTTTTAGCAAATCCGAAATTGAGCACTTTTTGAACGAGAGCCCTGAAACAGTTTTGGTTGTTGACGAAGCGTATGCCGGGTTTATTCCTGAATTCCAGGCGGCCATTGAGTTGACAGATCGGTTTGAAAACCTGATTGTGGTTCGCTCGCTCACTAAATGCTGCGCTATTCCCGGACTTCGGTTGGGTTATGTGGTCGCTTCAGCAAAACTGGCCGAACAGCTACGGAACTATCAGCAACCGTGGTCGGTAAACGCATTGGCACAATTGGCCGGAAAATTCCTGATTGAAAACGATATTCCCAATCGGCTTGATTCGCGCGAAATAATGGAGCTTTCGCAAAACCTTCAGGAAAGTATTGATCAGCTCTATGGATTTCGGGTGGTTCGCTCGCAGGCACCCTTCTTTTTGGTTGAAATGCAAACCGGAACTGCCGCCGGCTTGAAAGAATTTCTGATTCAAAAGCACGGCATATTGATTCGTGATGCTGCAAATTTCCGTGGATTGAATGAGAGGTTCTTTAGGGTTTGTACCCGAAATGAGGAGGATAATTTGTTGCTGCAAAAAGGATTAAATGAGTATTTGATCAGTTAGCGCAATTTCTTAAATCGACCTTGGCTGGTGAGCCGAAAAACAAGAGAAGACGGCGTTAAAAAATCTTTTCTGTTTGACCCCGAGAATCGGGGGAGTTTATCCCGAGTACTCGGTAAGCCGTCAAACGCTAGTTTTTCGTGCGAAGCGGGCACAGTCTTGACTTTTTTTGATTTCTTTTTTGTGTCAAGACAAAAAAGAAATTGGGGCCTGGGGCAAAGCCCCAATTTGAACCGCAATTATACATTCTAAATATCCGAATATCACAAGTTTGACAATTAATAATGAAGTCTGAAATACTAACCATTTACGCTCTTCTTTTAGGTTTTGCACTCGATTGCCTGTTGGGTGATCCGCTGTGGTTGCCGCATCCCATAAGGCTTTTCGGAAACAGCATTTCCTTTTTTACTGAAAAACTGAACCACGGCAAAAATCGACGGTGGAAAGGTGCGGCCATGGCTTTGGGGCTGATTGCATTAACCTATTTTTCGCTGGAATTGGCTTTTTTGTGGCTTCTGAAGTACGAATGGGTTTATCTGGCAATAGCGGGTGTAGGTGTTTTCTACGGATTGGCCAACCGAAGCCTGATTCAGGAGTCATATAAAGTAATGAAGAGACTGAAAAACAGTGGACTAGTAGCTGGACGTGAGCAATTGAGTTATATTGTTGGCCGCGATACCCGAAACCTGAACGAGCAGCAAATTCGAACAGCCGTGCTCGAAACGGTGGCCGAAAACCTGAGCGACGGCGTGATAGCCCCGCTCTTTTACTACGCGCTGGGCGGTGTTCCTGCCATGCTGGCCTACAAAATGGCCAACACGCTCGATTCGATGATCGGTTACAAAAGCGAGCGTTTTCGCGAATTTGGCTGGTTTGCGGCTCGGTTCGACGATGTCGTTAATTTCGTTCCGGCCCGAATTACTGCGCTTTTGATGGTTGTTCTTTCACTAAGTCCTCGCGGATTGAGGTATATTTTCCGCTTCGGTCATCAACACAGCAGTCCAAATGCCGGATACCCCGAATCCGCGCTGGCCGGAATCCTGAATTGCCGGGTTGGCGGTCCCAATGTGTACCATGGTCAGTTGGTCGAAAAGCCCTACATAGGCACGAATCCGCGACAGTTAACCGACTATGATTTCAGAAAAGCCTGCTTGCTGAATTTTTTCACTTGTTTGGCGTTTGTGGGGCTGATCTGTGTCAGTATGATATTTCTTCACCACAGATAACACAGTTTTTTACAGATAGATTAGTTGGAGTTTAATCTGTGTTTCTCAGTGTAATCTGTGGTAAATGTTTTTCAGTCACAAAGTCCTGAAGCCTCACAAAGGAAATGTTATGCTGTATGTTATTGGTATATAGGGATCAAAGTAAAATATGATTTTTAATCTTTGGATCTCGGTGTAATCTCTGGTAAAAATCTCTACTTTTGCCCGTGGAAATGGTTCCGAAATCGACTTTCAGTCGACAAGGACTAACATGGGAATCCGGTGTAAATCCGGAGCTGTACCCGCAGCTGTAAGCCTTAATACAAACTTTTTGAAACTCCTGCCACTGTTCCGAACTCGGGATGGGAAGGCCTCAAAAAGAAGGCGAGCCAGAAGACCTGCCACTTCCATTACGTTAATCATAGCTTTCGGGATAAAAGCAATGGGGTGATCGTTTTCATCTAATTTATCCATTTGTTCCTGTTTTGTCAGCCCGGGATGTATCGGGGAACATGCTGAAAGTTTATGGTCAACATTTTTTAATGTTTAACCATAAAGGAATGTATTATGAATTTTAGACAACTGACGTTCGTCTTTGCGGGATTGCTCTGTTCGCTCGGGGCCGCCGCGGAGCTGATCGATTCAACCAAAGTGTATCCGCTTCAGGAAGTTACCGTTCACGCCTCGCGCATGGAGCGCAAGCTGAAAAATCTTCCGCAGAAAGTGGAGATTATTTCTTCCGACCTGATCAAGTCGCTGCCAGCCGAGAACCTGGCCGAAGTGCTGAAACGCACCACCAACCTCGACATTATTCAGTATCCCGGTCTGTCGGCAACCATTGGGATGCGCGGATTTTCGCCCAGCGCCCACGCGCGCAGCTACACGCTGTTGCTCATCGATGGAAAGCCTTCGGGAACTACCAATCTGGCCACCATTAACCTCGACGATGTGGAACAAATCGAGATCGTGAAAGGCTCGTACTCGGTACTTTACGGCTCCGATGCGATGGGCGGCGTGGTCAACATCATTATGAAAAGTGGAGGCACTGCTCCTGAAGGTCAGGTTTCAGCCGAATCGGGTAGTTTTGGCTACCGGAAATTGTCGGCCCGGTTCTCTGGAAATCATGATAAAAACCTCCGCTACGGAATGGGGTACAGCCGTCAGGAGCAAACCAAAGATTACCGCATTGGCCAGAAAAACTTCCTGAAAATGTCGGAGGTGGATAAACTGATCCTCGATAAAGCCTCGTATGGCGATGCGATGGACAACTCGCAGTACGAACTGAATTCGGTGAACGCGTTTGCCAACCTTGGACTTGGAAAGCAATGGAAAGCAGGCATCGACGGCAGTTATACGTTTGCCTATGATATGGAAACTGCCGGAAATTACTGGGGAACCTACGGACAGAGCAAAAAGGACGTGAACCGCCTGAACCTCTACGGAACGCTGGAACAGAACTCCGAAAAGAATCATTTCCGTTTCAGTCCGTATTACACCAACGAGCAAAACCCGAATTACTCCGACAATACCGACAAGGGTTTTATCAGTTTCAAAAGCACGGTGAAAGAACAGGGTTATCAGCTTCAGGATAATTACAGCTTCGGGAAACTGAATGTTTTACTGGGAACCGACCTGAAAGTGTACGATTATGTGTCGAATCGCTTTTCAGCAATTGGAACTCCTGCCGACCCCTACAAACCGAACAACCGGTTTACCAACGTTGCTGCTTTCACGCAGTTGGCCTATTCGATAAATAATTTGGATGTGAATGCCGGAGCGCGTTTCGACCGTTTTACCTACCACATCGACGCCAGTGAGGGGCTGAAAGCTCCCGAAGCCGATGCCAATTACAACACGCTGAATCCGTCGGTAGGCGCACAATACCAGTTCCTGAAAAATTTCAAGGCACACACTTCGTTTGGAACGGCATTTTCGGTTCCCGATGCATTTAAAGTAGCCGGAAAATATACCGTTTCGGGCAAATCGTATGTTGGAAATCCCGATCTCGATCCTGAAAAATCGCGTACCGGCGACCTGGGTTTGGGCTATTCGTCGGCCAAAACAAGTTTGCGGTTTGATGTAACGTATTTCCAGACCTTGCACGACCACAAAATTGTGGAGGAAAAAATGACTTCAGGAGAATACACCTATGTAAATGCCAACGACTCGAAAATGGAAGGGATTGAGCTGATGTCGTCGTACAATTTGGGGCAATTTTTACCTGAAAAGCCTGAACTGGAAGCGTACATCAATTTTACATGGTTGCTTAAAAATGAGTTTACGCAAAAAGTGGGCACCGAAATGCTCACCCGCGACATGCAGTATGTACGCAAGGCCAACGGAAATTTCGGACTGAATTACCGTCACGACCGCATCAGCATGCGCCTGAACAGTCGCTACATCGGTTCGCGCCTCGAAAAAGATTCGTTCAGCGCGCTCCGCACCGGGATTGTGGCAGCAAACTACTATGCCAAAGGCGGATACACCGCATCGGATAAAATTCTGGAACATCCGGAGTACCTGCTGTTCGATTATTCGGTGGGCTACGATTTCAGCGAAAAAGTGAACTTCGGAGTAACCGTTTCGAACCTGCTCGACGAAAATTATTCGGAAAAAGATGGTTACAACATGCCCGGAAGAAGCATTGTGGCCAAACTGGCTTATCGGTTTTAAAATTTATTATGCCACAAAGACGCTAAGTCGCAAAGAAATTAACCTTCGTGTCTTAGTGCCTTTGTGGCGAATCTTAAAAATATGGCTCAAATTAAATTCATCACCGGTGGCGCCCGTTCGGGGAAAAGCAGTTTTGCCCAGCGAATGGCCGAAGCAGCCAGCTCCAATCCGGTTTACCTGGCCACAGCACGGGTATGGGACGACGATTTTCGCCGTCGCATCGAGCGGCACCAGCACGACCGCGGCCCGCATTGGATCAACATCGAGGAAGAAAAGGTCCTTTCAGGATGCAAAGTTGACGGGCAAACAGTCCTGCTCGACTGCATCACTTTGTGGCTGACCAACATCTTTTTTGATAATCAGTTCGACATGGAACGTTCGCTCGAAGAAGCTAAAACCGAATGGGACCGCTTTGTGCAAAAAGACATGAACCTGATTGTAGTGAGCAACGAACTGGGCATGGGCGTTCATCCGGTAGAAGAATCGGCCCGCAAATTTGCCGACCTGCAAGGCTGGATGAATCAACATATCGCCCAACAGGCTAGCGAAGTTTTCCTGATGGTTTCCGGCATTCCGGTGAAGATAAAGAGCAATGCGTAGGGTTGTCCCTTTGTGGACAACCTAATTTTCAACCGCGTAGCGGTTATCAGTTTTGTAGCCCCGGATTTTAATCCGGGGGGAGAGAAATAATAAGATTTCCGTCCGCGAAATGAAGTTTGTAAAAGCGAAAATCAGCTTTCGGACGGAATGGCAAAAACCCTCTTTATGTTATTCAAGGCTTTACTTCAAGTGAAACCCTGAATTCTTTCAGACAACAATAACAACAACGACAACATTTTAAAATACAACCCATGACACTCGAACAACAACTCAAACACAAAATCGACCTGAAAACCAAGCCACTTGGCGCACTCGGACTGCTCGAAGATTTGGCATTGCAAATTGGTTTGATTCAAAACACACTCACTCCTGAATTGAAAAATCCGGCGCTGTTGGTTTTTGCTGCCGATCATGGCCTCACCGCTGAGGGAATCAGCCCGTTTCCGAAGGATGTAACCTGGCAGATGGTGATGAACTTCGTGGCCGGAGGCGCGGCTATCAACGTATTTTGCCGCCAGAACAACATTAACCTGAAAGTGGTTGATGCCGGTGTGGACTACGATTTCCCTGCCGGAGTTCCGGTAATTGACGCGAAAGTGGCGCGCGGAACCCGAAACATGCGCATTGAACCAGCCATGACTACTGAAGAATGTGCTGCTGCCGTCCAAAAAGGTCGCGAACTGGTTCAGGCTGAAACCGCCAAGGGGTGCAACATTATTGGTTTTGGCGAGATGGGCATTGGGAATACCTCGGCATCGTCGCTGCTGATGCACCGCTTCCTGGGTATTCCGGTAGAAGAATGTACCGGCTCAGGCACCGGCATGTTCGGCGACCAATTGTCGTACAAGGTGAAAATCCTGAAAGAAGTGGCTGAAAAGTACAATCCGGCAACGCCCGCCGAAACTTTGGCTACCTTTGGTGGCCTCGAAATTGCCATGATGGTGGGAGCCATGCTCGAAGCCGCCGAACAACGCATGATTTTGCTGATCGACGGTTTTATTGCTACTGCAGCAGCCTTGACAGTCATTCAGTTTAATGCCGACGTTCGTAAAAACTGTGTTTTCTGTCATTCGTCGAACGAGCGTGGGCACAAGCTGATGCTCGAAAAACTGGAAGCCAAACCCATGCTGCAACTCGATTTGCGTTTGGGTGAAGGAACCGGTGCCGCACTGGCCCTGCCATTGGTGCAGGCTGCCGTCAATTTCCTAAACGAAATGGCCAGCTTCGAAGACGCCGGAGTGTCGAATAAAGAATAATCATAAGACCTAACAGGTTTCAAAAACCTGTTAGGTCTGACAACAAGCAAATGAAAAAACAACTGCACATCTTCCTGAATGCCGTGATGTTTTACACACGCATACCGGTTCCGCGAAACTTGCCGTATTCCGACGAGATACTGAACCGCTCCACGCGCTATTTTCCATTCATCGGCTGGATAGTGGGTGGTGTTGGTGCAGCCGCTTTTTACGGATTGCAGTTTGTTTTTCCGGCGAACCTGGCCATTTTGCTGAGCATGATTGCCACCATTTTTATGACCGGAGCGTTTCACGAAGACGGTTTTGCCGATTTTTGCGATGGTTTTGGCGGCGGATATACGAAAGAGAAAATCCTCAGCATCATGAAAGACAGCCGCATCGGAACGTATGGCTCTATTGGTTTGGTGGGCATGTTGTCGGTGAAATTTTTGTCGCTTACGGCACTCGATTTGAAATTGATCCCGCTGATGTTGGTGGCCGCGCACGCACTGAGCCGCCTGATGCCGGTGCTGGTTATTTTCACCTCGGAATACGCCCGCGCCGACCTCGAAAGCAAGAGCAAGCCCATTGGTAAAAAGGGAAAAATCACCGATTTACTGATGGCCATTTTCTTCGGACTGTTTTGGCTCGCTTTTCTTCCGCTCGTATTCCCGGCAATCATCGTTCCTGCGCTACTTCTGGTAACAGTGGTTTTCAGACGGTATATTGTGGGCAAGTTGGGCGGCTACACGGGCGATTGCCTGGGCGCTTTGCAACAACTTTCCGAAGTGATATTTTACCTGGGCTGGCTGGCCTTTCAACATTTTTCAGCATGATTCTGACTGCGATCCGCCATACTTCAGTTGATGTTCCTTCAGGAATTTGCTACGGAATAAGTGATGTTTCTGTGGCTAATTCATTTCCAGAGGAAGCGGCACAAATTCAAGAGCAATTGGATATACTGCAATTGGGACGGATATACTCAAGTCCGCTGAAACGCTGCACTCAACTGGCTTCGGTACTTTTTCAGGAGAAAAAACTCACTCTGGACGACAGGCTTCGCGAACTCGATTTTGGCGATTGGGAAATGCAAGCGTGGAATTCCATTTTCAATTCTTCGGAAGGAAAAGCCTGGTTTCATGACTATGCCCACGCGAGTTGCCCGAATGGCGAATCGTTTGCAGAACTGGTTGCAAGGGTAAAATCGTTTCTGGATGAATTGAAGGCCAATGAAAACGAACAAATTGCAATAATTACACATGCCGGAGTAATCAGGGCGTTGATGATTTTGCTTCAGCAAAAATCGGCTGAAGAGGCATTTAATACGCCTCTGAAATACGGGCAAATCGTGAACTTCAATTATGACTAACTCGAAAGAATTAAATGATGAATAAAATACTTCGTCCGATCATGTTTGTCGGAACCGGCTCGGATGTGGGCAAAAGCATCATCAATGCCGGATTTTGCCGCGTTTTTAAGCAGGACGGCTATTCGCCTGCCCCGTTCAAAGCGCAAAACATGTCGCTTAACTCGTTCGCGGGCATCGACGGGCTGGAATTGGGTCGAGCACAGGCTGTTCAGGCTGAGGCATGTGGCATCGAGCCGCTGAGCCAGATGAACCCGATTTTGCTAAAACCTACCAGCAACCAAAATGCGCAGGTGGTGCTAAACGGTAAACCCATCGGGAACCATTCGGCCAAGGAATATTTCCTGGGGACCAACCGCGACGCGCTTTTTGCCGAAGCCATGAAAGCTTACCAAAAGCTGGCCGGGAAATACAACCCGATGGTGATTGAAGGCGCCGGAAGCATTTCCGAAATCAACCTGCGAGATAAAGACATCACCAACATGCGGGTGGCTCTGGAAGTGAACGCCGCCGTGATTTTGGTGGCCGATATTGACCGCGGTGGCGTTTTTGGCAGCGTGTATGGCACCTTGCAACTGCTTCCACCCGAAGAACGTACGCTGGTAAAAGGTATCCTGATCAACAAATTCAGGGGCGACATCGATTTGTTTACCGAAGGAAAACGAATGATGGAAGAGCTTACAGCCGTGCCGCTGATTGGCGTGGTACCCTATTTTCGCGACATCCATATCGACGATGAGGATTCGGTGGTAATTGACCACAAAGCCGGAAAAACACAGGCCGAGAAAGTGAATGTGGCCATTGTTTTGTTACGCCACATGTCGAATTTTACTGATTTCAATGTGCTGGAACGGGTTCCCGAAATCAATTTGTTTTACACCGCCAATCCTGAAGAAATTGAGCAGGCCGATGTGGTTGTTATTCCCGGCTCAAAAAACACGATTGCCGACCTGGAAGTTCTTCGGAAAAGCGGACTGGCAAAAGCGATCCTGAACAGTCACGCGAAAAGCCATGCGGTTTATGGCATTTGCGGCGGCTACCAGATGATGGGGGAAGAGATTCACGATCCGAACGGCGTAGAAGGTTCAGTACCGTTTATGCCCGGCTTGGGATTGTTACCCGTTGTCACCACACTTACCGTCGAAAAGCGGACGGTGCAAAGCGAATTTACCTTCAGGAATGAAACGGGTTTGTGTAAGGGGTACGAAATACACATGGGCGAAACCAAGCTGAGGGGCGGCACCCCATTGGCAAAACTGTCAGATGGTCAGGCCGACGGATGCTTTCTGAATGAAAAAACGTGGGGAACCTACCTGCACGGCATTTTCGACAATGTGCAGGTCATTCAATCCATTCTGAAAGCCTGCGGAAAAGAAACCGCATTTCAGGAATTTGACTATGCAACCTACAAAAACGAGCAATACGACAAGCTGGCCGCATTACTGCGCGAAAGCTGCGATATGGAATATGTGTATCAGATATTGAAAGAAAGTGATCAGTCTCAGTTACCAGAATAGGTAAATGAAAATATCCAATAATGAATAACCAATACCCAAACGAAAGCAAAAATGCAGTTATCTGGGACTTGGAACCTGGAACTTTAAACTTGGAACTAATGAGTGGATTAATACACATTTACACCGGCGAAGGGAAGGGCAAAACCACCGCTGCCGTTGGTTTGGCGGTTCGGGCATTGGGCCACGGACTGAAGGTTTGCTACGTGCATTTCAATAAACGACCCGAATTGTATGGCTACAACGAAATACAAAGTTTGCAAAAGCTTGGGGCTACCATCCTTGGTTTTACCGAAGGACACTGGTCGTTTAACCCCAAAGTAACCCGCGAAAGCAGTCGCGAAGATGTGAAAAATGGCTTGATCCAGTTGTCGGGATTTATTCACGCCGAAAAACTGGATTTGCTTATACTGGATGAGATACTGATTTCGGTTCGCGACGGCGTTTTGCTGGAAGAAGAACTGCTCGAATTCATAGCGCAAAAGCCCGAAAATATGGAGCTGGTGCTTACGGGTCGTGGTGCTTCGGACGGGCTGATTGCCGTGGCCGATTATGTGAGTTATATCCAGAAGGTAAAGCATCCGTTTGACCGGAAAATTTACAGTCGCGAAGGAATTGAATTTTGATTTGAGTTATGAACAGCCAAAAAAAGCAGAAACGTGGTGCGAAGTGACCCCGAATGACTAATTTTGGCAGGATTTTCTGAGAAAATGAATCGTTTATGAGCGAAATGCGCCGAAAATATCTTCGATGGATCGTGTCCCTGGCAGGTTTATTAACACTTTTGCTGGGTGCGGTAATCCTGTCGTTGTCGGTTGGCGAGATGAACCTCGGTTTTATGGATGTTTTTGGTATTCTCCGGAAAGGCCACGAAAGCATGGAGTACACCATTTTGAGCCAAATCCGTCTGCCACGCGTTTTGCTCGGAATTGCTGTTGGAGGCGCGCTCAGTCTCTCCGGAATTCTGTTGCAGGGCGTTTACCGCAATCCGTTGGTTGAGCCCTATACGCTCGGTATTTCGGGTGGAGCTTCGCTGGGTGTGGCTTTTGCCATTGTGTTCGGATTGCATCAGCTAATTGGTTCGTTTGTGTTGCCCGCCGCTGGTTTTGCAGGCGCTTTTCTTATCATTTTTGTAGTGTACATGATCAGTACCCGAAGTGGCCGCATAAACATTCAGACGATGCTGCTGACTGGCGTGATGGTAAGTTTCATCGCATCGTCGTCGATGATGTTGCTGATGGCAGTTACCAGTTCCGAAAACCTGCACGGCATCATTTTCTGGATCATGGGCTCGCTTGACGAACCGGATATGTCGCTGATTATAATTACGCTGGTTGTTTCGCTGGCTTCGCTGGCGCTTTCATACCTTTTTGTTCAGCCGCTCAATGCGCTTCGGCTAGGCGAGGAAAAAGCCAAACACCTCGGCATCAATACCGATTTGGCCATTAAGTTGCTGTTCCTGATGGCTTCGCTGCTGGCCGGAATTTGCGTGGCCGTGGCCGGGGTCATCGGTTTTGTGGGGCTGATTATCCCGCACCTGATGCGATTGCTTTTCGGGACCGATTACCGCATTTTGCTCATCAGTTCGTTCCTTTCAGGAGCTATATTTCTGGTGGTTTCCGACGTGATTGCGCGCACCATCATTTCGCCCAATGAGTTGCCTATTGGTGTAATCACCGGAATTGCCGGGGGAATTGCCTTCCTGATCATGATCAGCCATCGTTCCATCCGTTCAACCAACCGAAGCCGATGAGCCACATCCTGACCATACAAAACCTGAGTTGCGGATACCCGAAATTTCAGTTATCCGACATCAATTTCGAGATTCCGCGCGGCTCGTTTGCCGGAATTATCGGGCCAAACGGTTCAGGAAAAACTACGCTATTCAGGGCAATTACCGGAATTCTTCCTTTAAAATCAGGACAAATTTCACTTTCAGGGAAAAACCTGAAGGCGTTTTCGTTGCGGGAACGGGCGCAAAATATTGCTATTGTCAGCCAGTTTATCGAGGCGGGCGACATGAGTGTGGAAGATTATGTGCTGATGGGACGCATCCCATACCACAGCCGCTTTAATTTTTTCGAGACGAACGAAGATTTTGCCATTGCCCGCAAATACATGGAAATGACCGACACCTGGCGTTTTAAAGATCAGCTGATGTCGGAATTGAGTGGTGGCGAACAGCAGTTGGCCGGAATCGCCCGTGCACTGACCCAGCAACCCGAACTGCTTCTGCTCGACGAACCCACCTCGCACCTCGACATTACCCATCAGGTGCAGGTTTTGAATGTGTTGCAGCAACTGAATCAGGAAACCGGACTTTCTGTGCTGATGGTTATTCACGACCTGAATCTGGCTTCGGAATACTGCGACCGGCTGATTTTGGTTAATCAAGGCAAAATACACACTCAGGGCACTCCCGAAGAAGTGCTGACTTTCCAAAACATAGAAGACGTGTACCAAACGGTAGTCGTTACCCAGAATAACCCGCTTTCGGGCAAACCTGCTATTTTCCTGGCTTCAAGGAAAGTGTTGAAAGAGATTCAGGATCGGCTGTCAAAACCTTGATCCGTCTGATTTACTGATGGACTTTGATTTAAAAGGGGGCTAAGTGCATTTGTTCCGTTGCTGTATTTGAAGTATAATTCAAAAATTACATGTAAAATTCGAAGTACATTTTTGTAACAAGCAGTTTGTTCGCATATCCCCAAAACGACATAAATTCAGGAATAAATGATGCAAATAAAATCTGAGGTTGGTGATAGAAACACTAGCTTCCGACGATAGGCATCGAATGTACTTGCTGTTTGTCACTGATTTGAGAGAATAAATATGACGCAATATCAGCGCGTGAAATTCCCCACGAAATTTTACTTTTCCCAAATGTCACTTTTACTTTGCCCGTCAGGGGTTTATCGTTGGGCGCTATAAAACGCACGATAGTCCAGTCAAGCTTTGAGGCTGAAACGACTAAGCCAACCTGAACAATTTCCTGATAAGCCTTAGGGAATAGCAATTTCGCCATAATGGTTGGCATTTTAGTGACCATCGACGGCACATCCTTGATAAATTTCACACTTGGCGTTGCAATGGTAATCAGCCGTTTAACATTTTCAGCCTCCATTGCACTGATCATATTTTTGTGCCCATCCAGAACTGCCCAACCTTCATAATTTCGTTTCAATGGAGGTCCAAGTGTGCTAATCACACAATCAACACCTGTAATGGAACTTTTTATAGTTTCAAAATCATCCAACTCACCTTTAATCAGAATGAGGTTCGGATGTTTGTATTCGAATTTTAAGGGATTTCGAATGTAGGCATTTACCAAAAAACCTTCATCAAGAGCTTGCTTTACAAGTAATTTTCCAATTCCTCCATTTGCTCCAAAAACTGTGATCTTCATACTATAATAATTTGTTTTTTAATGGTAGTATGGAACTCCATGTTGCTGGTATCCTTATCATTCTCCTGGGAGCTGTGAAGCAACATGTTCGTTTCATATTCAGGAATATTAAAACCGATAAATAGCCACTGTTACTGCCAGAATTAAGAGTGTGGTATTGAACGCAAGCTCTTTGTATTCGCCTTTCCGAATGTGATGCGAAGCTGCCAGTAACATGATCAGGGCTATACCAATAGCCGCAATTGGCGAAAGAACCGGATAAATTCCGGTGATTTGCGGAACAAAAATCCCAATGGCTCCGAGTAATTCTGAAATCCCGATAAAACGGACTGTTTGTAACGGAAAATCGTTTACCCAGGGAAGACTTTTCACTAACTTCTCCCTGGGTTGTGTCGATTTCATCATTCCTGCCGTTAAAAACATCAATGCAAGAACGCCCTGAATAATCCAAACTGCTGTATTCATACTTTTGAATTTTATTTGGTACAAAAATAACTATATTTGCTTTCAAAAAGTAAGCAGTTACCTAAAGGTAAGCAGTTATTATGGAAAAGTCAACCAAGAAAAGGCATACCGAGTGCTCATCAATGCTCGTTCCCGTCAGAGATGCGCTGGATGTGATCAGCGGCAAATGGAAATTAATGATTCTCATATCCATATCAGCAGGAAATAAGAGGTTTAGAGAAATTGAAAGAAGCATACCAAGAATAAATTCGAAAGTACTGGCCAAAGAGCTGAAAGACCTGGAAGAGAACAAACTGATTCAACGAGTTGTGTATGCTGATATTCCTGTAAGTATTGAATACACACTTTTACCTTATGCCGAATCGTTGGGTGAGGTAATCAAAGCTTTAAGCGACTGGGGAATTAATCACCGAAAGCTTATCTCCGGAAAATAAAATCCATACCGAAATCTCCATAAAGGCGGATACTAATTGGAGGCGTTAACCTATCAATATTTTATCCAAAAGCAGTAAATTCACGCTATCCTAAAAAATCAACCATGAATCCATTAATCGAACAATTTGTATCATCCAAACGGATTGCCGTTGTAGGCATGTCGCGTTCGGGAAAGAAATTTGGCAACATGGCCGCCAAAGAACTAAAGGTCAAAGGATACGAAATTTTTCCGGTTCATCCGGAAGCTGCTGGAATTGATGGTTTTACATGTTCTCCAAGTTTGAGCAGCTTAAACGGTAAAATTGATGCTGTCTGGATCTCCGTTCCGCCAGCAAAAGTGTCGCCGGTTTTAAACGAAGCTGCCGAAATTGGCCTGAAAAACATTTGGTTGCAGCAAGGCGCCTGGTCGGTAGAAGTTCAGCAAACGATCGATCAGCTTGGGTTGCCAGTAGTTTCTAAAAAGTGCATCATGATGTACGCGCCGCCGGTGAAATCGGTGCATAAGTTTCACCGCACTATCAAGGGAATTTTTGGCCGGTTATAAAATTAAAGTGTTTTAAATTAGAAACTTAAATACCATAGTCATGAGAAAATATTCCGATTTTGAAGATCAAGAAGAAGATGATGAATATTCAAAAATAATGGGTCCGGAACCTGATCCGGAAGATGAACCGGACGAATGGGATGACGATGAATGGGAGGAGGACGAAGAAGAGTATGATGACGATGATGAATAGAAGTTATGGCATCCATAAATAATTCAACAGTAACTTTAGCAAACGGAGTGACGATGCCCTGGGTTGGGCTGGGCGTGCATCGGGCAGGCTCGGGCGACGAAGTGGTGAATGCCATGAAATGCGCTTTGCAGGCGGGTTACCGGAGCATCGACACGGCAACGTATTACCAGAACGAGCATCGGGTAGGGCAGGTGGTTGCCGAATGTGGCATTCCGCGCGAAGAAATTTTCATGACTTCGAAAGTCTGGAATACCGATCAGGGTTATCGTTCGACCATCGAAGTGTTTGAATCGAGCCTTGATAAACTGCAGACCAGTTATCTCGATTTATACCTTATTCACTGGCCGCAGCCCGGAACGACCTTCGAAACCTGGCGGGCGATGGAAGAATTGTACGAAAAAGGGAAGATTCGGGCCATCGGTGTGAGCAATTTCATGATTCCACATTTGAAACGGTTGATGAAAAACTCACGAATCAAACCGATGGTGAACCAGGTGGAGTTTCATCCGGAACTGGTTCAACCCGAATTATTGCACTTCTGCAAGGAAAATCGGATTCAGATGGAGGCTTGGCGCCCGATTATGAAAGGAAGGGTAAATGAAATCCCGTTGCTTCAGGAACTGGCTGAAAAATATGGAAAGTCACCGGTTCAGGTCGTTTTGCGCTGGGACATTCAGAAAGGCGTGGTGACTATCCCCAAATCGGTTACTCCGGAGCGAATTATCAGCAATGCCGATATTTTTGATTTTGAACTTTCCGCAGAAGATGTTGACCGCATTGATGGACTGGATCGTAATGCCCGGATTGGAGAAGATCCGTTTCAGATCAAAATATAGTTTAAAACTATGATTTGAATTTATTAGGGTCCGGTAAAAAATAAGAGATTCTTCGCTCAGAATGTCAGTCGCCTAGACGTATGTAGAGTTTAGTGGGGTTGGTTTGCTGCGAAGCCGCAAACCAACCCTACTAAAGAAACTGAAATTATTGTCATTCAGAGCGTAACAAAGTAAAGCGATGAATCTGGAATTTGCAAAATGAGCTTTACCGGACAATAGTGATCCGAATGATAAAAAGCTGGACTATGATTGTCAATCGCAGTCCAGCTTTCTTATTTGATTAATATTTTCAGTATTGGGCTATTCTTCGAATTTTACATTGACGCTACCACCGGAAGCATGAATGTAAACAGGAATTCCGCCTTTATTCATTGCGCCTTTCACGCGGTCTTTCTCCGCTTTTCCTGAAAAATTCTGAAGGTCGATGTTTACGTGATCGGATTGTAAATCGAGGTCGAGACCCAAATTTTTGCCATTGCGAATGAGTGCGTCAACTCCGCCACCACTAGATTCCAGAGTTAAATCCTTGCTTAGGTTTTTGAGGTCGACATGAACAGAACCGCCGCTCGATTTGGCTTTTACCGAAGCACATTCACCTGAAACATGCACTCCGCCACCGCTGCTGCTGGCTTCCACATTTCCTTTGATATTTTTCAGACTCACTCCGCCGCCCGAACTATGAGCGTAAACATTTCCCTGTGATTCTTCAATGGTTACGCCACCGCCGCTCGAACTTAAGTGCACATCGCCATTCTGGTTTGTAACGTGCACTCCACCGCCTGAAGAACTGGCTTCAGTAGTTCCGGTTACATTTTCAAGGTGAACACCACCGCCACTGCTTGAAAAATCGTGCGTTCCTTTTACTCCTGAAATTTTTACGTCACCGCCGCTCGACGAAACCTTACACGACATTTCCTTCGGGACAATAATAGTTAGTGAAATACCTACGTTGTACCAGAAATTCATGCGCATCTTGCGTTCAACAATGGCCGTGACGGCTGAACCGTTTTTCGAAAAATTCACATCGAATGCTTCCAGAACTTCTTTTACCATCGGGTCGTTTGGTGCTAAAAGATTATTGTTTTTCCGCACAAATGCCTGTATAATTACCTGGGGTTGATCGTGAGTTTGAACTTTTACTCCTCCACCCGAAGATGAAGCGTTGAGCGAACCCGGCTCTTTCATTTCAAAAGTTTTCGTGATGGTAGGTTGGTCATCTTTCGAATATCCATTCAACGAAAACAGGGGTATCATCATTGCAACGAACGTGATCATTTTCATAGTAGTCAAAATTTTCATAGCTAGTCTTTTAATTGTTTAAATGAGGCTGTTGGATATAAAGACGCATTATTTTTCCTTCCGTTGCATTTTGAATGCTTTTTATTTGAAATCAACCCCTAAATCCCCTAAAGGGGACTTTGGAGTTCTGATTGTCGTTCTGCACAAATTCGTTCTATTTCATTTTGAATATGAGTGATATTATTTTCCACTTCTTCATTTGTAAATCGGATGACTTTTATTCCCCAATGTCCTAGTTCTGCCGTTCGGCCAATATCATATTCTTTCTGCTCTAGGGATTTATGAATTCCACCATCAATTTCGATGACTAGTTTTAGCGAGTGACAATAAAAATCAGCGATAAAAATGTCAATGGGATGCTGCGGTTTGAATCTCAATCCCTTCATGTTTTTTGATTTTAAAAGCTCCCAAACTGCTTTTTCTGATTGAGTCATATTCTCGCGCATTGCCTTGGCCCTCTCAAAAATGATGGGTTTGGCATTGTAAAACATTGAAGCTTTATCTCCTATGCTCATTGTTGCGTTTTCTTTAAGCCCCTTCAGGGGTTTGGGGTGGATTAAAACTATTCATACCTCAGCGACTTCACGGGGTTGCGGCTGGCAGCGCTCCAGGTTTGCGAGCTTACGGTTGATAGTGCCACAAATGCTGCAATAGCCGGCCCAAGAATGAACGCCCACATTGGCATTGCTGTTCGGAAGTAGAAGTTTCCGAGGAAGATTTTACCAAGAACAAACGCAAAAGGCGACGCAATGAGTATCGAAATAACCAGCCATTTGGTATAGCTCGATAACAGTAACCGGACGATGGAGCGGGTTGTTGCTCCGTTGGCTTTTCGGATGCCGATTTCCTTGGTGCGACTCTCGGAGGTGAACGAAGCCAATCCGAACAAACCCATGCACGCCAGCGAAAGGGCGATGATGAATGCCAGACCGATCAGGTTTGAAGGAACAGTCAACTCAGAAATAGCTGCAAGGTCGCGGTACAGCCGAGGTTGATAAAGCGAGGCATCCGGTTCGTAACGTTTATACATCTCATGTATTTTCGCCGCGACTGCCGGAAAACTTCCGGAGGTATATTTAATCAGTATTGTTGGATTATCGTCGGTTTTGATGCGCATGATGGTGGGAACGATTGGCCCAGCAAGATCGACCACGTGAAAATCTTTAAAAACTCCAATGATCATTCCTTTCTTGCCTTCAACTGTAATTTGAGAACCAACCGGGTTTTTGTTTTTCATCACATTGGCGGCTACATCGTTAATCAGGTAGGCAGCAGAATCGGACGAAAAAGAAGGGCTGAAAAAACGTCCTTCAACCAGATTAATATCGACCGTTTTGTTGTAGTCGAAGTCGGTATTCACACACCAGAAATGCAGTTTTTCTGAAGCGTCTTTTCCTTCCCAGGTAATGTCGCTCGACGGTCTGGTTCCCCGCGCCGGGATACAGTTGGTATAGCTTACCGCACTAATTTCAGGAATTGCACGCAGTTCAGCTTTCATACTTTCAGCATGTTTTTGAATGTTTTCGGAGTTGTCCAGAACGATTAGCTTGTCCTGATCCACTCCCAAATCGTAGTTGCGCATGTACCTGTCCTGAGTTTTGATCACCATCATGCAGATGATCAGGATGATTGGTATGGCAAACTGAAACACAATCAGTCCTTGCCTGAAAACACTAAAACTGTGACTGGTGGCCAGTTTGCCTTTCAATACGTTGATCGGATTCGACGATGCGAGGTACAACGCCGGTAACAAACCTGAAGCTAATCCGGTAAAAGTTGCTACCGCCATGAAAAACAAGACCATCCTGAGGCTGAGCATATTAAATTGAATGTCGTTGTGAAATAAAGTATTGAACCCGGTAATCAGCAGGTTTACCAGAATAATTGCGGTGATCAGGCTTAAAAATGTGAGGATGAATGTTTCGCCCAGAAACTGGATGACAATGCCCGACTTACTCGATCCGGAAACTTTTTTTATGCCCGCTTCGCGGTACCTGCGGATGTTGAGGGCAATGCCCAAGTTGATGAAGTTGAAACATGCAATCAGCAGGATGGCGAACCCAACGGAGCCAACAATGACCACATTTTGCATTTCGCGCCAAACCCGTTTCCCCCGCGAATACGAATACATGATTTTATCCTTTAGCGGAAAAAGAAAAAGCTCCTGATTCAGTGTGGCTTCCTGCCCTTTGATCAGATTTTTGATTTTTGATTCGACCTGTTGTGGATCGATATTGTTTTTCAGCAATGCCCATGTTTGGTTGGCCGTGGCGCCTGTTTCGAGCGCCCAGCTGTTGTCGGCCAGAAAACGGGTAAACGGAATCACAAAGTCGAATTGCATGACCGACTGTCGGGGAACGCGCTGGAACACTCCGGAAACATTGAAGGCTTCCTGCCTTTCGCCGTCTTTCATCACCAGTGTTTTTCCCACGCAGTCGGTAGTTCCGAAGAATTTCATTGCCATGGGTCCCGAAATCACAATCGAGTTTTGGTCATTCAATGCGTTTGTGTTGTTTTGAATCAGAGGAAATGAAAACACGTTGAAGAAATTGTTGTCAGCAAAATACCCGTTTTCGGTAAATGTTTTATCGCCGTTGACAAAGGAAAAGTCGCGCTGGGCAACTCGGGTCATTTCTTCGATTTCAGGAGCGTTTTCTTTCAATACATCAGTGAGCGAGGCCGAAAGATATTCTTTCGGAAACTGGTCGCCATTAAAGTAAGTTACGTAAGCATCAACAGTGTACAGGCGATTGTAGTTTTTGTGAAACTTGTCGTAACTAAACGAATTAGATATTTGAAGTACGGCAACAATGGCGCAGGTTAGCCCAAAAGTCAGGCATACAAAATTCAGAATGCTGTAGGTTTTGTTGCGCCAAAGGTAGCGCAGAGCGATTTTAATAAAGTTTCGGTACATCGTTTTCGGTTTTTTAGTCTGAACATTTATAGATTGTCAAAACTTTGATTCGTCTGATTAAATGATGGATTTTGAATATTTTGGGTTTCGAAATCACATTTTAGATTATTCATATCGCAAGGCTTCCACCGGATTTCGCAGCGCAGCTTTCAGGGTTTGATAACTTGTAGTGATTAAAATAATCAGGAAAATGATAATAGCACCCAAGGCAAAAACCCATGGCTGTGTATGCAACTTATTGGCGCTTGGTATTCTTTCGTAGGTCCACCAGGCTGCCGGAAATGCAACAAGCAGCGAGAAGAACAGCAGAATGAAATACTCGCGGCTGAGCAGGTAAAAAATGTTTGAAATGGTGCTTCCGTTGATTTTACGCACGCCTATTTCTTTGGTTCTTCGCTCAACAGTATACGAAACCAGGCCAAGTAAGCCGATCATCGCCAGAAAGATGTTGAATATGGTAAAGAAGATGATGGTTCGGTTAACGGCATGATATACTTTGATGGTGTTTTCGTTGGCAAAGAATGTGGGCAGGTCGTGAAATTCAAACGGATCGTTCGGGAATGAAGCCTTAAATTCCTGCGTAAGGACCGACATGGCTTTTTGCTGGTTTTGCTTATCAACACGGAATGCAAAGGTCCAGGTTCCGGTTATTTCTTCAGGAGACAAAACCATGATTGACGGTTCGATTCCGTTGTGCATGTCCTTGTAAATGAAATCGCGGGTAACGCCAACCACGGTCAGGCGGTTATCGTTGAGTCGTTTCCCGATTGGGTTATCCCATCCGAAACTTTTGGCAGCAGTTTCGTTTATTAGGCACGATTTGCCAATGTCGCCCTGAAAATCTCTTGAAAAATCGCGTCCGGCAATGATCTGGATTCCCATGTTTCTGGCAAAATCGAAGCTCACTTCGTTGAAACGGCATACGACTTTGTCCTCTCGGTTGCCGCCTTCCCAGTTTGTCATTCCGCCTCCAAAACTTACAAAAGGAATGTGGCGCGACATCGATGCTTCCAAAATTTCAGGATGGGTCAAAATGCGGCTTCGCAATTGGTCGAATGTTATTCCGGTGTTCGATGCTGTCATTTGGGTATAAACCAGGTTTTCCTTTTTGAAACCCAGGTCTTTCTGAAATAAATACCTGATTTGCATCGAGAATGAAAGTGTCAGCAAAATCAGGAATGCCGAAATGGAGAACTGCGAAACAACAAGTACTTTTTTCAGGCTGAATTTTTCTCGTCCCCGGCCAAAAACTTCGCTTTTGAACAGTGATACAATTTTGTGCGACGACATAAATAACGCCGGATAAATACCTGATAATATTCCGATTACTACGGAAATCAGGATGGTGAGCAAAATGAAATTCCAGTCGTTAATCAGCGATAAGCCAATTTGTTTATCGACAATGTTATTGAAAACAGGAAGGAATACTTTGGCAATTAGAAATGCCAGCCCAAGGGCAAGCAGCGAAACGATGATTGTTTCGCAAAGAAACTGGATGAACAAGTCGAGACGCGAGCTTCCACTTACTTTTTTAACGGCAACTTCCTTTCGCCGGGTGGCTGCATTAGCTGTGGTTAGGTTGATGTAGTTGAAGGCCGACATGATGAGGATAAACAGGCCGATTAACCCATAAAGCATCAGCACCACAAAGTAGTCGCCATGGCCGTTGTAATCGAGGTAAACTTTGCTGAGCGGACAGAGTTCCAGTTTTTCGAACTCAAGATCTTTGTAAGCAGAGAATACGTTTTTGATTTTGCTTTCGATAAACTTACTTTCGACACCGGGCTTTAACAGCGCAAAAGTCATGCAATCGCCCGAAAATGGAGAATTTCTTTTCACATTTACTGTTGGGGCCAGGGTTGAAAAAGAGCCAATAAAATCGGGTCGTATGCTTGTGTTTTCAGGTAAATCTTCATAAACACCCACCACTTTTAAATCGACTTTCTTTTCAAACGAAACGGTTTTTCCCAGTGCACTTTCGCCGGCAAACAGTTTGTTGGCCATGGATTTCGACAAAACCACGGTAAACGGATCGGTTGTGGCATTTTGTTGCTGGCCTTCGATAAATTGATAGGTGAAAACATCGAAATAGCAACTGTCGGCAAAAATTCCGGTTTGGGCATAAACCTGTCGGTCGGGCGTCGATGACAGGAATTTGCCATTACTTTGCTGCAGAAGGGTTATTTTTTCAAATTCGGGAAACTGTTTTTCGAGCAGCTGGGCAGTAACAGCTCGGGTATGGGGCGAAATTTCGTTTCCACCAACGGCGTATTTGGCGTTGGTAAAATGCCGCTGAACGCGGTATATCTGCTCGTATTTTTCGTTCGATTTGTCCCAATTCAGTTCGTATCGCATGAATAGTCCGATGAGGATAAATGCACTGAATCCAAGGGCCAACCCGATCACATTAATCGCTGAATATATTTTGTGTTTCAAAATATTTCTGACCGATATTTTCCAGATTGAAGAAATCATAAACTTACAATTAAATGGTTTTTTGTTTCCTGTTTGTTTCAGTTGTTCAGAAAATGTACCATAACTTTAATTCAATGATTATCAGTATTTTTAGTATTCTTAGATACAAGCTGGCTGACAAATATTTTTACAAAAGCTGTAAATTAATTTGGCAGCCATTTTCGCGACTCCCTGTTATTCATATCGCAGCGCTTCCACCGGATTTCGGGTAGCAGCCTTCCAACTCTGCCAGCTCACAGTAAGCAGGGCAATTCCCAGTGCCAGCATGCCGGCCAGAGCAAAAATCCACCAGCTTAGTTCGGTTTTATAAACGAAACTTTCAAGCCACTTATTCATGGCGAAGTAAGCAATGGGTGTAGCAATCACAAAAGCAATGGCAACCCATTTTACAAAGTCTTTATTGAGCATGGTCAGTACTTCCGAAACTCTGGCTCCGTTAACTTTTCGGACACCAATTTCTTTGATCCGGCGCTGGCAGGCAAACATCGACATGGCCAATATTCCCATGCAGCAAATGATAATAGCGCTTCCGGCAAACAGAGAAAAAGTACGTCGAAACCTCAATTCCGACTGGTAAAGGTTTTCGACAGCCTGATCGAGAAAGCTTATTTCGACGGGAAACGACGGAGAAAGCTTATTCGTTTCATTTCTGACGTATTGAACCAGACTGCTGAGTGACTTGAAATTCTTTGTGTTGGTACTTACCAGGCAATATGAAGTATATGAGTCATTCTTAATTATCAGGGAACCAATGGGCACCCCAACCTGCTTATAATGAAAATCTTTCACGACGCCCACGATTTCGGAAAGCGGAGGATTTTGGCCAAAACCCATCACGAATTTTGCGCCAATGGGATTTTCCATTTTGTTTTCGCGGACAAATGTTTCGTTTACCACCATTTTATAGGTATCTGTGGCCAAATCGTCTGAATAAAAGCGCCCCTCAACAAGTTGCATATCAAGCATAGAAAAGAGGTTGGCATCGCCGTTAAACGTATCGAAACTGAGGCTCTTCTTTTCGCCGTTTATTACTTGGTTTGAAGACCAGTGTTCGTTTAGTCTGCCCGGAAAGTATTGAGTAAAAGAAACTTTCCCGGCGTTGGGGTTATCCTGAATCAGTTTCTTCAACACATCTTTCTTCTTCATTAACTGAGGCGTAAGTTTTATTCCTACGATATTTTCTTTGTCAAACCTGAAGTTGCTACTTCCAAAATCGACCTGCTTTTGCACCAATACTGTAAAGGCAATCAGCACAATAGCTATAGCAAATTGGGTAGTCACCAGTATTCCCCTGAAAACGGATTTGGATTTCCCTGCATCGATTGATTTTTTCAGGTTATCCACTGCCTTTGACGAAGAAATTCGCATGGCCGGAATAATGCTGAATATCAGGCTCAGGAGAAACACTCCGCCAATTGATGCGCCCAGGAAAGAAGGCTTGTAAAGCAGCGACGGGCTGAACTGAATTCCGGTATAATTACTGACAAATGGGTAGAAAAGCCGGACAATTAAAATGGCCAGAAAAAGAGCTACAAGGAAAAGGGTAAAAGCTTCGGTAAGAACTCCCTGTAATATCGATGTTTTATCGGCACCAATGACCTTGAGCACACCCGTTTGCTTTATTTTTTCGACCCATTGCGACGAAGAAATATTAATGAAATTGACCAGCGCAATAATCAATACCAATGCCGCAACCATTAACAGAATCATTACTTTCTGTTTGTCGCCGCAATGCAGGTAAGTGTCACTGTAAAGCGAGAATTTTGAAAAATAAACTTGCTTCAGCGGGTTCAGCTTCAGCAAATCGTAATCATCTTTTCTTTGTTTGTAATCGGGGAATAATTTCGATATTCTGCTCGAAACATCTTCAGGATTTGCTCCCGGTTTTAAGAGCACAAACATTTGGAAATTCCAATAACCCCATTCTTCAAATTCGCCTTCGTTCGGATAAATTGTTTTTCGGGAAGCATTTGACGTAACCGAACTAAACGAGAGTGCACTGTTGACTTTGGGTACATTTACGACCGCCGAAACAGTGAGTTCATGTTTGTCATTCAACTTTACCGTTTTGCCTAACGCTGGTTCTTCGCCAAACAGTTTTTCGGCCAGTGGCTTTGTAAGTACAATGGTCATTGGGTCGTTTAGCGCTGTGGCTAAATTCCCTTCAACAGCATCATAAGTAAAGAATTTAAAGAAATCCGGATCGGCAGTAATTATGTGCGACTCTATTGGATCGTGACCGCTTACCTGGAATACCGGAGTATCAAAGGGGCCTGAAATCCTTACCGCCGACTCAACCTCGGGGATATTCACGTCGATTTGATTCTTAAGAATAGCTGGTGCATTGACTCGCCCATTCACAAGATCTGAGAATAAATAAACCCGGTCCCCATTCTTGTGGTGGCTGTCGGTGGTTAGTTCGCTGTACGAATAAACCGACAAAATGATGACCAAAGCCAGGCTAACCGCTAAACCTCCCAGATTAATCAGGTTAGTTACCGGTTTCCGGATAAAATTCCGGAATGTTGATCGAAAAATGTTTTTCATGGCGATTAGAGTTAATACGTTTATTCATACCGCAATGCTTCAACCGGGTTGCGGGCCGCAGCACGCCAGCTTTGCCAGCTTACAGTGAGCAGAGCAATAGCCAGCGACATAAAGCCCGAAAGGGCAAAAATCCACCAACTTAGTTCTGTTTTATAGGCAAAAGTTTCGAGCCAAAGGGTCATTACATACCAGCTTAATGGAACGGCAATGACGAAGGCAATCACCACCCATTTCACAAAATCCCTGTTCAGTAGAACCAGTATTTCGCTAATTCGGGCGCCGTTCACTTTTCTGACACCAATTTCCTTGGTTCGGCGCGAAATGGTGTACGACGACAGCCCCAGCAGTCCAAGGCAGGCAATGAAAATAGCCAGCAGCGAGAACAACTGGAAGAATTGCCCGAATTTGCGGTCGGACTGGTATTGGTTATTGAAATAATCGTCGAGGAAGAAATAGCGAATCGGGTTGCCCGGAAATTTCCGGCTCCAAAGGTCTTGCAGGAATGGCATCAGCCTGTCGACACTGGCCTGATTTACTTTAATGGAGTAATATTCGTTCCATGGGCGGTTCGAGAACGCAATGGGCTGAGGCAATTCTTTTAACGAACGCTGATTAAAGTCGCGTACTACGCCAATTACATGAGCATTCCCGTTTTCGCTGCTGGTTAGTTCTTTGCCAATGGCATCCTCCGGACTCGAAAACCCAAGGTATTTTACCGCCGATTCGTTTATAATCAGCTGATTGATTTTTTCCTGATGAGGTTGGTCGAAATTACGGCCGGCCATAAGTTTGAGTCCGTAGGTTTTTATAAAATCCTCGTCAATGCCGATCATGTCTATTTTCTTTTCGGTGTTGGTGCCGCTTACGAGTTTCCCGTAAACCGGGTTCCAGGTTATTTCTTTTCCCGGAATACTGCTCGAAATGGTCATACTTTTTACCTCCGATTGCTGAAGTAAATCGGCTTTAAAAGCCAGCAGCTGATCGTTGTACATCGCCGGGTTTATCGATTGCGGACCTTCAACAACGAGTGTGCGGTCGATGTCGATACCCAAATCCTGGCTTTTCACAAAACTTAGCTGACGATTAATCAGAATCGTTCCCGAGATCAGGATTACCGAAATGGTAAACTGAAAAACAACCATCCCGTTTTTAAACAGCGCCATCGCACGCGAACCGGTTTGGCCTTTGCCTTTCAGCACGGCTGTTGGAACGAATCGCGAAAGATAGAAGGCGGGCAGAAGTCCGGTAAGCACAATGGCCATTAGCAGTAAAACCACGCTTAAAACTACGATCGTCATCAGGTTGAGGTGAATTAAACTTCCGGAGAGCTGGTTAAACAGTGGTGCAAGCGTAAAAGTAGCGCCAATGCTGATAAACAATGCCAACAGATTCAACAAAGCAGCCTCAGTTACAAATTGGCTGATTAGCTGTTTTTTGAGCGCACCAAGCATTTTACGAACACCTACTTCCGAAGCCCGTTCGACTGCGCGCGAAGTGGTGAGGTTGACGTAGTTGATGTAGGCAATTAGTAGTACTAAAACGGCAATGATTCCTAAAAATGTAATGCTCCGGAAACTGCCATTCACCGATAGTTCATTACTGAGCGCCGAATGCAGGTGAATGTCGCTCAGCTTTCGCAGGTTGAATTCGACAAGGAAATAGGCCTGTTTCATGAAATCGCCAATGAATTTTTGCGGAAGCTGCGGTATCTTGGCTTCAAGCGCTTTTACATCGGTTCCCGGGGCTAACCGCACATAAGTGTAAAAGCTGGCACCCAGCCATCCGGAGTTGAACCATTCGTTCTGATTGATCAGGTTTTGATACGAAAGTAGAATGTCGAACTTGAAATGCGAATTGGCGGGTGCATCTTTGGCTACACCACGAACCGCATAACGGTCTTTACCGTTGTAGGTAATCACTTTCCCGATCGGGTCGGCATTGCCAAAATAGCGCCTTGCAGCCGATTCGGATAAAACGGCTGTGTTGACGGCCAGCAGCGAAGTATCTGCAGAACCTTTTAGGAGTGGGAACGAAAACATGCTGAAAAAGGATGGTTCGGCATAAAACATATCGCTTTCCTTGAAATGCACATCCTCGTAATTTACAACGCCTTCCAGCCGGCTGAAACGGGTGTATTCCTTCACCTCGGGGAAATGGCGTTTCATTTCCAGACCCACAGCCGGAACGGCTGCTGCCGAATACAATTCGAGTTTGTCTTCTTCAAATAATTTAAAATCGACCCGGTAAATATTTCCCTTATCCTGATGAAAAGAATCGTACGACAATTCAGACTGAATCCAGCAGACAATCAGGATAAAAGCGGTGATGCCGGTAATCAACCCCATCAGGTTGATGAGCGAATAACCTTTTTGTGACAAAAGGTTGCGGAAGGCCAATTTTAGGTAGTTTCTGAACATGGGTTATCGTTATGTGGTTGGGTTTATTCGTATCGTAGCGCCTCCACCGGATTGCGCGTTGCTGCTCTCCAGCTTTGCCAGCTCACGGTAAGTAAGGCAATTCCTAAAGCCACTACTCCTGAAAGGGCAAAAATCCACCAGCTTAATTCGGTTTTATAGGCAAAGCTTTCGAGCCATTTATGCATGATGTAGTATGCGATGGGCGTGGCTATTAAATAGGCAAGGAGAATCCATTTCACAAAACCACTGTTCAGCAAAATTATTACTTCTCCGATGCGGGCCCCGTTAACCTTGCGGATGCCTATTTCTGTCGAACGATTGATTACTGCCAGCGAGGTGAGTCCAATCAAGCCCATGCAGGCCAGAAAGATGCAGATTCCGGAAGCCCAGCTCACGATGTTACCCCATCGGTTTTCTTTTTTGTAGAAATCTTCAAATTTCTGATCCAAAAAACTGTACGCTACAGGCAGTTCAGGAGAGATACTTCTCCATGCCGCAGAAATTGCCGCCAGCGCCGTTGACGGATCGCCGGGATTAATTCTTACAAACAATGAATTTGGTTTAAAATTGCCCGGATAAGTGAACATTTGCGAACGAACTTTCCTTGTTAGATCTTCGAAATTAAAATCATGCGTTACTCCGATGATTACTCTTCTGTTATTCCTTTTTCCTTCGGTAAATTCTTTTCCCAGAGCTTCTTCCGGGCTTATGCCAAGAGCGCTCCGAACCAGTGCTTCGTTTACAATGACGGATGTTAGCGTGTCGGAAGCAATTTCGGAACTAAAGTTTCGTCCGGCAACCAACTTCATTTCTAGAACATCAAGAAAATCTGCATCAATTGGATATTCAATTATGGTTTCTTCTTTGTTCTCAAACTTGTATCTCCGGCCCATTTGTCCTTCACCGCTCCCAAGCCCAATAGCCGAGCCAGTGATGCCTGTAATATTACTTTCTGAAGAAAGTATTTGTTTGAAGATTGGGTAATTCTTACGCATATCAATGCCCTGAGTGTTGACCATTACGACATTCTCTTTGGCAAAACCAAGGTTCCTGGATTGCATAAATCCCAACTGTCGCATAATCACAATCATCGAAACAATTAGTCCGATGGAAAGGATAAATTGAAAAGATACCAGCGATCTGGTGAAAAGATTTGACCCGGAAAACCTAAGTTTGTTTTTTAGTACATCTGATGGTTTAAAACGGGAAATGACCAATGCCGGGTATAATCCGGATATGATGCCAACCAAAAGAATTACTCCTGAAAGTATTCCAATCATCTCGGGATATTGGCCGAAAGAGAACGATAAAGTTCGCCCCGAGAGACTGTTGAAAAATGGCAGCAGACTGTAAGCCAGTATTAATCCTAAAATTGCTGAAATTATGCTCAGCAAAAGAGATTCGGAAAGAAACTGGGAAATGAGCTGATAGCGGTATCCTCCGGTAACCTTCCTGATCCCGACTTCTTTCGATCTTCGGGCTGACGAACTGATGCCCAGCGTAATAAAATTGATACAAGCAATCAGCAGGATTCCAATTGCAATACTGATCAGAATCCAACTGTTTTTAGGGTCGGAAGCACCCCATCGGTCGATGTTGATGCCTGTATGAACCTCGGTTAAGGGTTGCAAACCATAGCCGTTTGTTGCTTTTTGTGATTTTTGCTGATTGGCCACTATTTCGCCCGGAAAATATTTTTGTCGAAACGAAGCCAGGAGGTCGGGGTTATTGGCTAGCGTGCTGTTTTTGTTCAGCAAAACGTACACCGAAATACCGATGGTCATGTTCCAGTCATTAAGGCTGGCTTTTCCGTAATCTGTGTTTAGAATGTAGTCGAAGTTTCCAAGAATATCAAACTGAATACTTGAGTTAACCGGAATATTTTCAGTAACAGCGCCTACTTCAAAGGGCTCGAACTGATCACCGTTTCTGATTTCAACAGTTTTCCCAACTACATCGGTTTTTCCGAATAGCTGCATGGCTTTTTCGCGGGTTAAAACAATGTGTTTGGGCGACTGAAGGGCAGAAGTTGCATTGCCTTCAATCAACGGAAATGTAAAAACTGAAAATATCTGTGGATCGGCGAATGATACCTGAAGGTGCTGTATTTGATTGTTAACACGAATTATTTTATCGCCTGATGAATTGATTCTAACAAAATCGGAAACATCAGATAAGTCCTGTTTCATGGCTGGCCCCAGAGGAGTACTCGATGATGGTTCGCTCCCGGCACGGTCGCCAAAATCCCACCAGTCGTAAACCCTGTAAATCTGCGAAGCATTGGCATGAAACCGGTCGTAACTAAATTCGTTGACCGTATAAAGCAGGAACAGGCTGAAGCAAGCCAGACCGATGGACAGCCCAAGCGTTTTAATAACTGTCAATCCTTTTTGGTGCGCCAGATTCCTCAGGGCTATTTTGATGTAATGTCTGATCATTGACTCAGATTTTAAAAGATTTTGTATTACTCGTACCTCAGCGCCTCCACCGGATTGCGCGTTGCCGCTCTCCAGCTTTGCCAGCTCACGGTAAGCAGGGCAATTCCAAGTGCCAGTATTCCGGAAAGGGCAAATACCCACCAGCTCAATTCGGTTTTGTAGGCGAAGCTTTCGAGCCATTTGCTCATGATGTACCAGGCAACCGGTGTAGCAATTACAAAAGCAATAACTACCCATTTCACAAAGTCGCGGTTAAGCATTGCCATTACTTCGCCAATTCGCGCTCCATTTACCTTGCGAATGCCGATTTCTTTCACCCGGCGCTGGCAGGCCGAGAGCGACATGGCCAGAATGCCCAGACAGCAAATTACGATGGCGCATCCGGCAAACAGCGAAAATGCTTTTCGGAAAAGAAGTTCCGACTGATACATGTGTTCGATGGCCTGATCCAGAAAGCTGATTTCGACCGGAAACGATGGCGACAGAGCCGTAGCATCTTTTTTTATGTCGAGAATGGCCTGGTTTAAGGCTGTGTAATTGGTTGAATGAAGACTCACCAGACAATACGATGCAAACGGTTCGTTCCGCAGCGCAAGCGAAATGATAGGCTTATTGACCGGTTTATAATGAAAGTCCTTCACCACGCCAATTATTTCAAAAGTGTTTCCGCCCATGCCGGTAATCTTCATCCCGATGGGATTGGTGAGGTTGTTTTCGCGCACGAAACTTTCGTTTACAACCAGTTTATTGGCATCAGTTGAAAGATCTTCGGAGTAAAATCGGCCTGAAGCCAATTCCAGTCCCATGGTTTTAAAAAAGCTGGCATCGGCATTGAAAGTATCGTAGGAGATTTGCTTTTTTTCGCCGGCAACATCAACCTGAGTCTCCCAATGTGAAATAAGTTCTCCCGGGAAATACTGAGCGAATGAGAATTCTTCGACGGTTGGTTTTTCAGCCAGTATTTTCTTTAAAACCTCTCTTTTAGCCATCAGCTCGGGAGTCAGTTTTACCCCGATGACATTATCCTGATTAATACCCAGATTGTTGCTTCCGAAGTTTACCTGTTTTTGCACCAAAACAGTAAAGGCAATCAGCACAATGGCTATTGCAAACTGCGCTGTTACAAGTATTCCGCTTGAACCCGAATTTTTGGTGCGTGGCTCAACAGTACGGCGAAGATTGTCGATTGCTTTTGAGGTTGAAAGTCGCATTGCGGGTACAATGCTGAAAATTAGGCTTAGAGAGAGGGTTGTAGCTATAGAAATACCAAGAAACACAGGCGAATAAATTTGTTGGATATTGAAATGAATACCCGTGTAATTGAAAATTGCCGGCGCAGAAATACCTGTCAGGATGATGGCAAGGAAAAGTGAAAGGAGGAAAAACAGAAAGGTCTCGGAAATAATCTGAATGATGACCGATGAAATTCCTGCTCCAATAACTTTCATCGCCCCAAATTGCCTGATCCGCTCGTGCCATTGCGCCGACGATATATTGATGAAATTAACCAGGGCAATTATCAATACCAATGCGGCAACCATGAGTAGTATCATCACTTTCACCTTGTCGCCAAAACGCAGGTAATTTCCGTTGAAGAGGGAGAATCCCGAGAAATATAATTTTCTGAGTGGGGTTAGTTGGGCCGCCGATGCCTTGGTACGCATCTCGGCCGGAAAAAGGGCTGCAATTTTTTTTGCTGTCTCATCCGGATTTGTCCCGTCTTTCAGCAAAACAAATGTCTGGAAAAGACAAAACGGCCACACCTTAAATTCGGCTTCGTTGGGCATTACAATCTGGCGTGTAGCCATCGAGGTTACAGCGCTGAACGAAAGGGCCGAGTTGTTTTCCGGAATGTCAATTACCGCTTTAACAGTAAGCTCTTTTTCGTTGTTCAGCTTCAGTGTTTTGCCGGTTGCACTTTCGTTTCCAAAAAGTTTTGCGGCCAGCGATCGGGAAATAACTACAGTTAAGGGTTCTTTCAAGGCTTTTTCGGCATTCCCTTCAAGTGTTGTGAATGTGAAAAGCTTAAAGAAATCTTCATCGGCAAATATTAGATCAGAAGTAATTGGCTCTTTATTTTCAGCCTGAAATACAGGAGCTTCCCAGGTTCCGGCAATCCGTACTGTTGACTCAACTCCGGGGATGCTATTGTCGATGTGTTCTTTCAGAACTCCCGGAGTATAGATGCGTGGCAGGTTATTCGCGTCGGAATAAAGGTAAACCCGATTGCCGTTTTTGTGGAAACGATCGGTGGTTAGTTCGCTGTACGAATACACCGAAAGGACGATAACCAGTGCAAGGCTAATGGCAAGCCCCAACAGGTTAATCATGTTGGTTGATGGTTTCCGGACAAAGTTTCTATAGGCTGATTTTAAGATGTTTTTCATGACTGGTTTTTCTGTTTATTCACGGCAGTTTTTCAGATCTGATCGTGAATGGTTGTGATTGTTTGAGGCGGCCTATATCGAAAATGCAATCTTACTTGCGGCATCTTTTCTGATAATTCCATCTTCCAGCCTGATGATACGGGTTCCGTATTCGGCAAATTTCTCGTTGTGGGTTACCTGAATAATGGTCATTCCTTCTTCGTGGAGGGCTTTCAGTGTATCCATAATCATTTCGCCCTGTAACGAGTGCAGATTTCCGGTTGGTTCATCGGCCAGTAAAAGCTTTGGTTTGCCAATGATGGCGCGGGCAATGCCCACCAGCTGTTGCTGTCCGCCCGAAAGCTGCTGCGGGAACAGGTCTTTCTTGGCTACCATATTAAAACGGTCGAGCAAATCGGCCACCATGGCCTGACGATCTTTGCCTTTTACACCTTTGTAGATGAGTGGTGTTTCAATGTTTTCATAAACGGTCATCTCCTCAATCAGGTGGTAGGCCTGAAAAATGAAGCCCATGAAATTGCGGTGATAATCAACCTTTACTTTCTCTTTCAGATCGAGTACCGATTTGTCGTAAAGCGTGTATTCGCCGGCCGACGGCTGATCGAGCAGCCCGATGATATTGAGCAATGTTGATTTTCCCGAGCCACTTGGGCCCATAATGCTTACGAATTCGCCTTCTTTTACTTCAAGATTAATGGCTTTCAGCACGAAAGTCCGCTGAAATTTAGAATCGTAGTACTTGTCGATGTTGCTTAAGTGTATCATGTTAATGTTTTTATGTTGTTTTTTCTTTTCTAAGTTTTCATCATAGTTCCAGACTATTCGTATCTAAGCGCTTCCACCGGATTACGTGTGGCGGCTCTCCAGCTTTGCCAGCTAACGGTTAGCACGGTAACTCCCAATGCCATTAATCCCGAAAGCGCAAATATCCACCAGCTTAAAGTAGTTTTGTAAGCAAAGTTTGCCAGCCATTTGTAAAGCACATACCAGGTAACTGGTGTTGCAATGGCTACCGAAACCAAAATCCAACGGATGAAATCGCGGTTCAACAGGAGCAATACTTCAGAAATTCGGGCACCATTCACTTTCCGGATACCAATTTCTTTAACACGGCGCTCGGTTGCATAGTGCGAAATGGCATATAATCCCATGAAAGCCAGGAATAAAGCGACAAGCATTCCGGCGGAAATAATTTTCGAAGCGGTTTCCTCGGTTTTATAAAGCTTTCCGTAGGCATCATCTAAAAAGAAGTATTCGAAAGGCACATCGGGGTTGTTTTTAGCCCAGATACCCGATAAAGTTTTGATGGCACTTTCCACTTGACTGGTCGTTTTCATCATTACCGGGTAATACCGCTCAATGTTATCTAATTGTGTATATACCTGAGGATCAATTTGCAGGTGAAGCGTTTTGGTGTTCACATTTTTCAAAACACCGGCAATGGTATAGATATCATCTCCTCTTTTTATCTGTTTCCCGATTGGGTTGGTCAATTCCAGGCCCTTTACAGCCTCTTCATTGACCATGCATTCTTTCGATTTCTCTCCCTGAACAAATGGATTTCTTCCCTCCGCAAGCTGAATTTTCATCATGTCGGTGTAATTGTATGCAACCGAACATATTTCCATAATCATGTCTTTCGAAGGGTTGTCGACGGCGGATACGTTATTGCCATTGTTCCATTCAAAAGGAAGACAGTTTTTGGCAGTAACATCCAGAATATTCGGATTTGCCATGAGTTCTTCCCTTACAGCATTGTAGTTTTGCGCCAAATTGTTGGCATAGAAATAAATGATGTGTTCTTTGTCGAATCCCAGATCTTTGTTTTTAACGTAGGTAATTTGCTTCTGAATAATTCCTGAAGCGCTTATCAGGATAATTGAAGCCGCAAACTGGCTGATTACCAAAACCCGTTGTAAAACAGTAACTCCTCCCGATTTGAGCCGGTTGCGTATAATGGCTTCAGGATTAAACCGAAGGATGTACAATACCGGTGTGGTTCCGGCAATTAAAATGGTTGAAATGAGCAGTGCTGCAGTGAAGGCGTATACCTGATAATTACTAAAGTCGATTGTTAAGTGTGTGCCTGAGATTTGGTTGAATACAGGCAAAACTAAACCTACCAAAACAAAAGCGATTCCCGTTGCAACTAAAATATAGAGCGTCGTTTCGAGATACGACGAAACAAACAAGCTGGCTTTCGAACTTCCGTTAATCTTTTTTACGCCTATCGATTTTGCACGCAGGAACGATGTGGATATAAACAGGTTAATGAAATTGAAGCTTGCTATTAGTAAAATAAGAACGGCTAATGATATGAAAATAAACAAAATACGTCGATCGCTGGTAATAACATAGTCGAACCTGTATCCCGACGAAAAATGAATTTCAGTAAGTGGCTGCAAAAAATGAGTGATTTTAAACTTCTCGTAAACCGGGAAGTTCTTGTAAGTCATGGCGGTAATCTTTTTTGCAAGAGCATTGGTATCAGTACCTTTTTTCAGGAGAAGGTAGGTGAGGTGCATATCGTTTTGTCCCCAGCTGCTATTGTAAAACCACGGTAACGCTTTTATGGCGATTACGATATTGAAATTCAGGTGCGAATTTTCAGGCATATTTTGCATGATGGCGCTTACCTGGAGCGATTTGCCAAAGATTTCAATGGTTTGTCCAATAGGGTTTTCGCCTCTGAAATATTTATCGGCCAGCGAACGGCTTATCACAATTTTATCGGGTCCGTCGAGGCTTGTAGCCGGATTCCCGTTTTCGAGTTTAAATGAAAAGAGCTGAAAGAAGTTTTCGTCGGCGGTACAAATTTTATCTTCGTATGAGGTGGTTCCGTTAATTTTTAAAGCCTGTCGTTCATTATTTATGACCCGGCAAAAGGCTTCAATTTCCGGATTTTGCTCTTTGGCTGTTGGACCAACCGGACCGAAGTCTGACCCCAGAATGGTTGATTCATTATTGATATATCCCTGGCGGCAAACGCGGTAAATCCGGTCGGCATTTGCGTGGAATTTATCGAAACTGAATTCGTTCAAACTCCAGAATCCAATCAGCAGAGCGACGGCAATCCCAATAGCCATCCCGCTGATGCTGAGTATTGTTGTGGCCTTATTCCGGTTGGCCCATCGTAGTATTTCTTTTAATGTAGTTGTATTCATGGCGTTGTCTTCTGTTTTTATTCGTATCTCAGTGCTTCCACGGGGTTGCTGATGGCTATTTTCAACACATGGTAGCTTATTGTTATTAATGAAATAATTGCAACCAATGCTACTGAAGCGATAAAAGCTGTGATTGAAAGCGGTTCTTTATAAGCCCCGGGCATGGTTTTATAGATGTAGATTGCGGCCGGACATCCAACCAGGATTGCAAAGCCAAGCATCGTGATAACTTCGGTTGACAGTTGCCAATAGACCGAACCAATAGAGCTGCCCAGCACTTTGCGAACGCCAATTTCTTTGGTGCGCCGCTTAACCGTGAACAGGATGAGTCCGAACAGTCCGATGCTCGAAATAAGCAAAGTAACTACTGCAAAAAAGATGAACATGCGTTTCATGGTTTGCCAGAACCCGATGGCCATATCGAGGTAAAAGGCTACCCCAAAATCCTTGAATTCAAACGGATCGTTAGGTAGAATATCTCCCAGCTCGCGCGAAACAATTGCTTTGGCATTCTGGTCGTTTCCTGAAGTATGACGAACACTGATCATACTCGATCCGGAAATGATGTTGCTGTTCAGGAACATGATGTAGGTTGGGATCGGGTTATGTACCGAATACGGATGGAAATCTTTTACCACACCAATTACCGGGTATTTTTTACCGTAAAGCGAAATCTGCTTCCCGATCGGGTCGTCCCAGCCAAAAACTTTGAGTGCCGTTTCGTTGATGATACACGATTGCTTGTCGGCCGGATAGTCTTTCGAGAAATTTCGACCGTAGGCCGTTTTCAGGTTATAAGTTGGAATGAAGTCGTAATTCACATAGTTGCGGCTAATCATTTCGCGCTCGTCGGGCGCAGCGCCTTCCCAGCTCACGTATCCGCCAATGTTGCCAATGAAAGGTATCGTCGATGAAAAGGTCACATCCGATATTTCAGGATGCTGTAACAAACGGGCCCGAATCGTTTCAAATCGGGTGGTGTCGTGCACATTGATCTCAGTGTATAGGATGTTTTTGCTGTCGAATCCCAAATCTTTATTCAGGATAAAGCTGACATGGTTATACAGAATGAAACTAACGATGAGCATGAACAGCGATATGGAAAATTGAGCGGCTACCAGTACTTTCTTTATGCTGACCGAGTTTCGGTTATTGCTGCTGAATAGTCTGCCCTTCAGCACTTTTACCGGATTATATGCCGAAATAACCATAGACGGATAAAGCCCTGAAAGTATTCCAACGACAATACTTACCATGAAAATCAGAATTAATAACTGTCCATCGCTCCAGATGCTGAAATCGAAATTTTTATTCAGAATACGGTTGAGCAATGGGAAAGATGCCTGAGCAACAAAAAGGGCGAGAACGGTTGCAAAAAGCGTGTGCGCAATGGTTTCGGCCAAAAATTGACCGGCAATCATTTTTTTCGACGAACCAATTACTTTTTTTATCCCTATTTCGGTTGAACGTTGTGTGGAATTGGCCAACGAAAGATTCACGTAATTGACACACGCCAGAATCAGCACCAAAATGGCAGCCAACGAAAGAATGGCTATCCCGATAATTGAGTCGGGCTGGCTGTTGGGTGAGAGGTGATGTTTGGAGAGCGGATGCAAGTAAGGTGTCGATTTCTCGAAATCCTTCACATTTTTGAAGGCATCTTTAATTTTCGAGGTGATCAAATCGGGATTGGCTCCTTTTTTCAGCAGCACAAAGTTGTCATATGAAATGTTGGTCCAGTTGTCACGGTATTTCGGTCCGTCGCCCAGAATGTCGTAGGTTGGCATTGAAACCAGATAAGTTGGGCGAATCGACGAGTTTTTCGGAAAATCAGCGTAAACGGCCGAAACGGTAAGCGGATAGTGCTTGCCAATGGTAACCAGTTTGCCAACCGCATTTCCGCCGGGGAAAAGCTTTTTCGAGAGTGTTTCTGAAATGGCAATAGTACTGGGTTCGGTCAACGCATTTTCTTTGTTGCCTTCAACGAGCTTTACGGTAAAAATGTCGAAGATTGAATTTTCGCTCCAGTATCCGTCAGTTTCATTCAGCTGGCTTCCGTCGGGAAGGGTAAAAAACTGGCCTGAACCTTTGGCTCCACCCGAAACTTCGCGCATCAGCAGAACCTTTTCAACTTCAGGAACTTCGGCCATTAAATGGTAGCGAAATGCTGGCGGACTATAGGTGCAATAGTTTGTTGGATACGAATCTTCCTGCTTGGTTTGCACGCGATAAATCCGGTCGTAGTTCGTATTGAATTTGTCGTAGTTTAACTCGTACGAAATCAGCTTGCTGAAAAGTATGAATACGGCAAATCCGATAACCAGATTGGAAAGATTAATCGCCGTGAACACCTTGTTGTGTCGGATGTTTCGAAAAATGGTGATGAAGAAATGCTTGATCATGACTTTGTGGCCGTTAATTGTTCTGTGTTTTCTGTTTCTGTATTTTAATTCGGCTACTGCTAATTACTACACGAGCAATTCTCCCATCTGTTTCTTCACTTCCTCGGTAATTACCTGGCCATCGAAAAGGTTAATGACACGGTGGGCAAATTCCGAATCGTGCATCGAGTGTGTCACCATCACAATGGTGGTTCCTTCGCGGTTGAGGTCGGTGAGCAGGTTCATCACTTCCAGCCCGTTCTTCGAATCGAGGTTACCCGTAGGCTCATCGGCGAGAATCAGCTTCGGGTTGGCTACAACGGCGCGGGCAATAGCCACACGTTGTTGCTGACCTCCGGACAGTTGCTGCGGAAAGTGTTTTTTACGGTGGCTGATTTTCATGCGTTCCAGCACTTTTTCAACCATTTCTTTACGCTCTTTTGCGCTCATTTTCAGATAAATGAGTGGGAGTTCCACGTTTTCGTACACGTTCAGTTCGTCAATCAGGTTAAAGCTCTGAAAAACAAAACCGATATTTCCTTTCCGGAGCAGTGTGCGGTTGCGTTCTTTGAAGGCACCAACTTCCTGACCGTCAAAAAAATATTCTCCTGAAGATGGATTATCGAGCAATCCGATAATGTTGAGTAAGGTCGATTTTCCGCAACCCGATGGCCCCATAATGGCCACGAATTCACCTTTTTGAATGTGCAGGTTGACGTTGTTCAGCGCACTGGTTTCAATCTCTTCGGTGCGGAACACTTTGTTTAGGTTTACTGTTTTTATCATAGTAAAAAAGGGAAAAAGGAGAAGGGTGACCGAAAACCGGGGTAATCGGTGTCTTTCCTTGGTTATTAACTAAATCGTTCTTTTCTGGTTTTGATTAAATTGTATAATTGTGCCGAAATCTTTCTGGTATTATCTGCCAAAGCTTGATAGTCCGCTTCGTTTAGCAAGCCTAACCTGAATGCAATCAGCAATTGAGTGCGGACCTCTCCTGCCGAGCCTTTGGCAATAAACAGGAAATGAATAAACTCCTTATTATATTGTCTTTCAAATCCTTCAGCGATATTTGACGGAACGGAAACTGAAGCCCTGCAAATTTGATCTTTGAATGAATAATCTTTACAATTCTGGAACTTGCTGTAAATATCAATACTAAGAGAAATGGCGTTTTGCCAAACTTCAAGGTCCTCAAATTTTTCAATTTTCGTTGTCATAAAATATGTATTTAAGTTATAAGCCTAAAGTTATGAAGATCTATCCATTAGTTTTCCCTTTTCCGTTCTCCTGCCTCCGTTCTTCTAGTTCATTATAATCTTATCGTTTGTTCCAAATATTTCGTAACCCGAAGTGATTACTTTTTCGCCCGGATTCAGGCCTTCCAACACTTCGTAATACTGCGGATTTTGTTTGCCAATTTTTATCGGTCGTTTTACTGCTTCGGTTCCGGCTTCATTCACTACAAAAATCCATTGACCACCGGTGCTTTGAAAGAATCCTCCGCGAGGGATCATCAGTGCTTTTTGCGATTCGCCCAATTCTAGTTTTACGTGATAAGTTTGTCCGGTGCGTACGTTATCGGGAGTTTGCCCTTCGAAAACCAGGTCGATTTTGAACTGACCATCGCGAACGTCGGGATATACTTTTTTTACTGTCAGGTTGAAATTGGTTCCGTTGCGATCGAGCGTGGCTGCAAGTCCGCGGATGACGCGGTCGATGTAATGTTCGTCGATTTTGGCATTAACTTTAAAATTGTCGAGCACGTTGATTTGCCCAATGCGCTGTCCTTCGTTGATTCGCTGTCCGATTTCAGCATCGAGCATTCCAAGTTGTCCGTCAACCGGGGCTTTTACGTTCAGGTTGTCCAGTCGCTCACGAACCAGTCCAAGCATTTGACGCATCTTCCCAAGGTCGGTTTCCAGCGTAATCATCGATGTGGCCCGAAGCATGGAATCATTCCTGGCTTTCAGTTTATTGATGGTTAACAGATGGGTTTCGTATTCAAAGTCTTCTTTAGCCTGAAGATAATCTTCTTTCGAGATCAGTGCTTCTTTGAAAAGCGATTCGTATTGGCTGTAGGTGCGCTTTTTACGGTTAAGTTTGTATTCGCTGTCGAGCAGGTTGCGTTTTGACTGAATGAGTTCGGTTTCGAAACTGATTCGGGTATTGCGCAGGTAGTTTTCCTTTTCGGCCAAAGCAGCTTCGCTGTTCAGGATGGTTTGATACAACTGGCGGTTTTCGAGACGAAGAATCACATCGCCTTTTTTTACAGTAGCGCCTTCTTCGATAAAACGCTGTTCAACAGTTCCGCCTTCCACGGCGTCCAGATAAATGGTGGTAATTGGCTCCACCTGGCCGATTACCGTGATGTAATCGTTAAACATGCCGTCTTCAACTGTGCTGACAGTTATTTTATCTTTCTCGGCCCTGAAGGTCGACGAATGATCGCCAAAGGCCAGTTTAAAGATCAGAAAACCAATTAGTAATATTCCGAGTCCCCAGATAATGTGCTTTTTCTGAATTCCCTTTTTCTTTTCTATGACTTTGTCCATTCCCATGACGTTATAGTTTCAAGTTAGGCTTCGACAAGCTCAGCCAACGGTTTATAAATCTGATTAATAAATATTTTTTAGGTCTCTTTTTTACTCTTCCCAGAATCGTTTTCCGGAGTAGAAATCCAGTATCTTCTTTTTTACTTCCCATTGAAGCTGAGTTTTCAGTAAATTGCTTTCTGAGTTGGCCAACCGGTTTTTAGCGATGTAAAAGTCGACTACGTTAATCAGTCCCTGCTCAATTTTCTTTTCGGCGGCCTGAAATGCAAGCTGATCGGCATCGTGCTGTTTCTGATATTGATTGTATTCTTTTTCAATGGCTTCCAGCTCGTTCAGGTTATTGGCCATTTCAAAATAAAGTTTTTGCTTTTCCTGCTCCAGGGTGTTTTGGGCCTGTTCCACTTCGAGTTTGGCCTTTTTTATGTCAGAGCGCACAGCCCAGCGACTGAATATCGGAATGTTAAGCGATCCGCCCAGGTATTGGCTTAGGTTATTGTCTATTTGAGTGCCGAACCTGATTGTTTTGCCCGCTTCGTCTTTGGTTGTTTCGTAGTAACCAGTTCCTACGGAGCCATACGCGCTGACTGATGGATAAAGCTGTGAGCGGCTGATTGCCAGCATTCGGCGGCTGGCTTTTAATTGTGCCTCAAACGACTGAAAGTAAGGCGACCATTTCAGGTATGAGTTGAACAGGTTTTCGGCAGCGGGTTGCGCGGCTGCTTCGGCAAGGCTTCGTTCCTCGGCCAAAACCAGCGAAGTGGTGTCGGTCAGGTTCATGCGTTGCTTTAGCTGAAGCATAGATGTTTTCAGGCTGTTTTCAACCTGTATCCGGTGCAGTTGTTCCGATTCGTAATTGGCCTGCATCTCGAGCAAGTCGGGCTTCGATTTCATTCCCAGCTCAACCTGCCGCTCAATTTTTTTCAGGTTAATTCCAGATGTTTCAACCTGATTTTGAGCAATTTTTAGCATTCCCTGGTAGTACAGCACTTCAAAATAAGAGGTCATTACTCCAAATGCCAGGTCGTCAGTGGCGCTCAACCGTTTCATTTCGCTGGCTCTTTTCCTGAATTTCTGATATTCCACCTGATTTAGAAGTCGGAACCCGTTAAAGAGAGTCATTGAGGCGTTGACATCGTAACTGTTGTTGAAGAATTCGTTATTCACAATGTCGTTCGTATTGGGGTCAACCGATCTCCCGAAACTGATTCCGGCGCGCGATGAAGCATTGATTCCGGGAAGCAGTTCTCTTTTCGATTGGCTCAGGTCTTCGGCGGCCAGCTTTTCCTGAATTTCCATTTGGCGTAATTCAATATTGTTTTCAATAGAAAAAGAAATGCACTTATTCAGGGTCCAGGTGTTTTGAGCCACAAGTGCATTTCCGACCACAAACCAAAAAATGAAAATGAGTATGAGTTTTTTAGGTGCCATTGTTTAATTATTTGCTTTTTAGTGTGCCAGAATAATGCCAAAAAATTAAATACCTACAAATCAGTCTATTAAAAATGATGTTTTGTTTTGCAAGTTAAAATAATTGACAATAGTTTGTCAAAATATTTTACAGCCTGTTGATTTTGGATTTGGCGACTTGTAACTTTAAAGAAAAAATGGCCAAAGGAAACATTCTGATTGTCGACGATAACAAAAGCATCCTAAGTGCGCTGGAGATTCTGTTGACTCCCGAATTTCAAACCGTAACCACACTTTCCGATCCCAGCCAGATTCCGACTGAACTGCGCAAGAAAGACTATAACCTGGTAGTTCTTGACATGAATTTTAAGGCCGGAATTAATACAGGCAACGAAGGAATTTATTGGTTGGGACGAATTAAAGAATCGAATCCTGAAATTTCGGTGGTGATGATTACCGCCTATGGCGATATTGAACTGACCGTGAAAGCCCTGAAAATGGGAGCTACCGATTTCTTCCTGAAGCCCTGGGATAATAATAAACTGCTGGCTACGCTTAAATCGGCGCTTCAGCTTAATTGGTCGAAAAAGGAAGTCACCCAGCTGAGGGAGAAGGAAAAAGGCCTGAAAACCGAACTCAACCGCGAGCAGAAGTTTATTATTGGCTCTTCGCCCCAGTTGATGCAGGTTTTAAATATGGTTCGCAAAGTGGCAAAGACAGATGCTAATGTGCTGATTACCGGTGAGAATGGGACTGGTAAAGAGCTGATTGCTCACGAGATTCATCGCATGTCCGAACGTTCGAACGAAGTGCTGGTGAGCGTTGATATGGGCGCAATTACCGAAACTTTATTCGAAAGTGAACTGTTTGGGCACGTGAAAGGAGCTTTTACCGATGCCCGCGAAAGCCGTCCGGGGAAATTTGAAGTAGCCGACAAGGGCAGTCTTTTTCTCGACGAAATCGGCAATCTTTCATTTCACCTTCAGGCAAAATTGCTGGCGGCCATACAGAACAGGCAAATTTCCAGAATCGGCGCCAATCAAACCATTCCGGTTGACATTCGCTTGATTTGTGCTACCAATAAAAATCTGGAAAACATGGTTCGCGAGGGTTTGTTTCGCGAAGATTTACTTTACCGGATAAATACCATCCAGATTGAAGTTCCGCCACTCAGGGAACGAGGTAACGATGTGCTGGTGCTCACCGACTTTTTCCTGAAAAAATATGCCTCGAAATACAACAAACCCAGCCTGAAAATTAACCAGCAGGCACAGGAAAAGCTGCTCAAATACACATGGCCGGGTAACATTCGCGAATTGCAGCACACCATTGAAAAGGCTGTTATCCTTAGCGAGGGGAGCGTTTTGAAGGCCGAAGATTTCTTTATGAGGCCGGTCGTTTCGGGGCGAGTCAGTGAAACTGAGCTGACGCTCGAAGAAATGGAAAAGCGCATGATTAACCAGGCGATTGAAAAGAACAACGGAAACCTCAGCGCAGCTGCCGAGCAGCTGGGCATTACCCGACAGACACTTTATAACAAGATCAAAAAAGTTGGACAATGATCGGGAAAAACTTATACATCCAGGTTATTTTCAGGATTGTTGCAATTGTTTTGCTGAGTCTTGCTGCAGGCTGGCTCATGTTTAAAGAGCAGTCGTACACCCTGGTTTTTCTATGTTTTTTGGCTGTAATAATTGTTTCTGTATCGCTTATTAATTACCTGAATTCGACCAACCGGAAAATTAGCTATTTCCTCGAATCGGTTCAGAATGAGGATTCAACACTTTCGTTTCCGACTAATATTCCGGATAAACCTATACGCGAAATTTACCAGGGATTAAACAAGGTGAATCACCAGATTCAACAGCTAAAAATCGAAGGACGGCAACAGGAGCAATACTTTCAAACATTGCTAGAGCATGTGGCCACCGGAATTTTGACATTCAATGCCAATGGTTTTGTGCTCCACGCTAATTCGGCAGCTCGGAAAATGCTCGGAACCGATGTACTAACCCATCTGAATCAGTTGGAACGGGTAAATCACAACCTGTTTCATTCAATCAGAAGTATTGGCCCATTCGAGCAAAAGCTGGTTTCGGTAACTACCGAGCGGGGAGTGGTGCAGCTTTCGCTCAAATCAACTTCATTTAAAGCGAAGGATAACGAATTGATTTTATTGTCGATACAAGATATTCGGAACGAACTGGATGAAAAAGAGCTCGATTCGTGGATGAAGCTGATCCGCGTTTTAATGCACGAAATCATGAATTCGATTGCCCCGATTACATCGCTTTCGGAGAGTTTGTGCCAGTTTTATACGATCGGTGGACGACAGGCACTACCTGAAGAAATCACCGAAGCAACCATTCAATCGACGCTGCGCGGTCTGAGCGTAATCAAAGAGCAGGGAAACGGGCTGATGCTGTTTGTTGAGTCGTACCGGAAACTGACACGCCTGCCAAAACCCGACCGGAAAATCTTTAAGGTGGAAGAACTGGTTACCCGCATCCAGGTTTTATATACTTCGCTTGAGAACAGCGATCGGGTGAAACTGACGATTTCAATTACCCCACGCAACATGGAACTTTATGCCGACGAAAACCTGATTTCGCAGGTGCTGATTAACCTGACGAAAAATGCACTTCAGGCTAACGAAGCAAATCCTGACGGAAAGATCCAGATCGTGGCGGGATTTAATGCCGATGAACGGCCGCAAATCAGGGTAGTTGATAATGGCCCGGGAATTCCGGATGAAATTCTGGAACAGGTTTTTGTGCCTTTCTTTACCACCCGCGAAAATGGCTCCGGAATCGGCCTCAGTCTCTCGCGACAGATTATGCGTTTGCACGGCGGCAGCCTGCAGGTGCGATCTATTCCTGGAAAGGAAACTGTTTTCAGTATGATCTTTTAATAAAAAAACGAGGGTCGCCAGTTTCCGGCGACCCTCGTTTTTTTATTAAAAGTGCTAAAGCAATTTATTTTTTTTGTGTCTCAACAACTTTTGCTGGTTTCAGCGATAATCCGTCGGCTGTCATGATCCATGTTTTGCCAACCATATCGCCATCCCACATATTTTCGGTATTCTCAATGTCCGAAATGATATCTTTCATAGCCGAATCCAAATATATTGCCTTTCCTTCCGGAACTTTCAGTGTCAGGTTCACCTCCTGGTTACGCCATTTGGCATTGTCTTTCAGGAAATAATACGGATCGAAATACAGTGTCGAATCTTTTTGTGCGAAGTTGTAGGTTATTGCCTCCACATTTTGCTGTGCATTTTCGGTACTGCTACCTCTCGAATTCTTTTTAATCAGCAGCAAATATTCGCCTGAACTGCTTTTTTCGATATTAAACCTTGGGTGACCCAACAATTTATCTTTACCGTTTACGGTTGCAATTTTCATTCGGTCGAGCGAAACTTCGTTATCAATCAGCGTTTCAAAAAGATCTTCATTTACTTTCAGGTAAATTGTTTTGCAGGTTGTGCATTCAACTTTCTGGGTAACAGTCTGGCTGGTTCGTTTGCTGAAATTGCTAACCTGGTTTACACTAACAACAATCAGCACAATAAGAGCGGCCAACCAGAGCCCGAAGGTTCCCAAACCAATAAGTTTATTGTTGGTTTTATAGCGGAAAATAAGCTTGGTGCCGATAAAAAGGATGAGTAAAATTGGGATTCCGATTAAAATTGAAATAGCAATTAACGATAAGGAGTAGGCGCCAGGGCTGACGAAATTGCCAAGTAAGCTGGTCATGTCAACGTTTGAGTCCCAGCCAAAATTCCAAGGGCCTCCGTGCATAAATGAATGACCGATGGCCATTGAGGTCACAAAGCCAATCAGGCTGGCGATACCTCCGATTATCAGGGCAGCTCCGAACAACAGCACGAGTACGCGAAGAATAACCCGAAGTACGCTTCCTACCACCTCGCCGAAGCTGTCGATGCGCGAAACGCCTTTCTCGTTTTTCGAGTTCACGAATTTGTTGTAGGTTTCGCCAACTTCGCCCATTTCTTCTTTAATCGACTTCTCTATGTTCGATATGGTAGCCTCCTTGCCGCGCATTTCGAGCTTTTGAGCTGTAGTTTTTGCTTTGGGAACCACGATCCAAAGGATCAGATAGATCAGTACTGAAGCACCACCCATGAATAATACAAGTACGAAAATTACCCGAAGGATGACCGGGTCGATGTTGAAATAAGCGCCCATTCCGGAGCATACACCACCCAGAACGCGGTTGTCGCCATCGCGGTAAAGGCGTCGGCGTATTTTTTGTTCGGCTTCCTGCGGAGCAGCTTCGGGCTGAACTTTCTCAGCTTCTTCTTCCTGATCCATAAAGTCTTCAGGTTTTCCCATCCGGGCAATCACTTCGTCAACCATTGCATCGGTAACTACATCAACTTTATTGTTGGTTTTCTCGATGAGCAATTCAGCAATACGGGCTTCAATGTCCTGGAGAATTTCCTGTCCTTCGATAGCCGCATTAAAGTGCTTATTGAGCATGTGAAGGTATTTCTGGAGTTTTTCGAAAGCGTCGTCGTCGATGTGGAAGATGCTGCCACTTATATTGATTGTAAATGTTTTTTTCATTTTTCTGAGGTTTTTCCGTGTTTGATAAATTTTATACTGAAATTAACCTATTTATGTTCCTTAATCGTTCTGACAGCTTCGACCAACTCGTCCCAGGAAGCACCCATCTCGTTCAGGAAGAAACGTCCTTCGTCAGTAAGTTCATAGTATTTTCGTGGTGGTCCCTGTGTCGACTCTTCCCATTTGTAAGCGAGTAATCCGTCGTTTTTCAGGCGGGTGAGCAGGGGGTATAAGGTTCCTTCCACAACAATCATCTTTGCATTTTTCAATTCCTCGATGATGTCGCTTGCGTATAAAGGTTTTCCGTCGATTACCAGCAGAATGCAATATTCGAGAACGCCTTTGCGCATTTGAGCTTTGGTATTACTTAAATCCATCTTTTTTCCTCCTAAAAATTCGTTGAGAATATTCTTTTCTGTAAGTACGGATTGCTGGCACCCAATTGACTCCTCCAACATCCGATCATTAAATCTGTGTGTCCCAGTTTTATTGAAAGAATGGAGATCGTCTTTTTAATTGGTTTGTTTTCTGTTTTCTGAACGCTGTTTTCTTTCATGGCTTTGAGTTTTGTTTCTGTTTCCTGTTTTGTTTTCTGAACTGTTTTCTTGTTTTCATCTGGTAAGACTAGAGGTTTTTCGTTTGGTTACAGTTTTATAGAACTTTTTTTAAACTTATACCTTCTCTTACATTGTTATTGGCTTTACAAACATACAAATAAAAAATGGTTCTATGCAACACATAGTACTAATATTTTTAAATATTTTTTGAAAATAATTTTAAAGTGCTGATATTTAATTGATTAATTTTTGTTGTTGCAGTTCACGCACTGTAGATAAGTGTCAAAATATATCCTTCCCGGGACGAAGTACATTCTTTTTTTTGTGAAGCAATAAAAAATGACAGCGTAAGGTAGGGTAAATGTGTATTGGGTGGTAATGTATCCTATCAATCAACTTAATTTGGACACACCACCATGCAACCCGAAATCACTCCAACCGATATAGTAACAATAATTAATGATACCGACGACCTGATCAGTCGTATTAATGCTCATTTGGAAGAGCTGGAAAACAAGTACAACATTGGAGGCAAAAAGATCTCCAGAACTCATGATATTACGGCTCAGTCACAGATTTAATCCTGATTACTAAGTGAAACTATTTAGAGATTTTAAAATAAAAAACCCTTCAGATTATATCAATCTGAAGGGTTGAACCAAAACAAAAATCAACTAAACCCTATTTCTCAAATTCTTCTTCCAGTTCTTTTTCGGTCTGAAGGAACAATTTCAAATCTTCGTCAACCGACTGGATTCCGGCAATTCCGAAATTCTGAACCAGCACGTTGGCCACGTTTGGCGACAGGAATGCCGGCAATGTCGGGCCGAGGTGAATATTTTTCACGCCGAGGTAAAGCAGCGCCAGCAACACGATCACCGCTTTTTGCTCGTACCACGCAATGTTGTACGCAATTGGCAACTGGTTCACATCTTCCAACTCGAAAATTTCTTTCAGTTTCAGCGCTACCACAGCCAACGAATACGAGTCGTTGCACTGTCCGGCGTCGATTACACGTGGAATGCCGTTGATGTCGCCCAAAGGCAGTTTGTTGTAGCGGTATTTGGCGCAACCTGCCGTTAAAATCACGGTGTCTTTCGGAAGTTTTTCGGCAAACTGGGTGTAGTAGTCGCGCTCTTTCATGCGGCCATCGCAACCGGCCATTACAAAGAACTTGCGGATGGCGCCGGTTTTCACGGCTTCAACAATTGGTCCGGCCAATTCGAATACCTGGTTGTGGGCAAATCCACCAATGATTTCGCCGGTTTCGATTTCGGTTGGAGCACCACAGATCAACGCATGTTCAATAATCGGACGGAAATTTTTCATTTCACCCGGTTTGCGGTCGGCAATGTGAACGGCTCCGGGCAGGCCTGATGCGCCGGTGGTGTAAATACGGTCGGCATACGAAGCGCCTTTCATCGGCGGAACAATACAGTTGGTGGTGAAAAGAATCGGGCCATTGAAGCTTTCGAATTCTTCTTTCTGTTTCCACCAGGCGTTTCCGTAGTTACCAGCCAAATGTTTGTATTTCTTGAAGGCCGGATAATAATTCGCCGGAAGCATTTCGCTGTGGGTGTAAATATCCACGCCGGTTCCTTCGCTCTGGATGAGGAGTTCTTCCAAATCTTTCAGGTCGTGACCAGAAATCAGGATCGCCGGATTTTTACGCACGCCAATATTCACTTTGGTCATTTCCGGATTTCCGTAGGTAGTGGTGTTAGCTTGATCGAGCAATGCCATTACATCTACGCCAAATTTTCCGGTTTCGAGGGTCAATGCAACCAGCTCGTCAGCCGGCAAATCCTGAGTGGTGGCGGCTAAAGCGCGTTCCATGAACGCATAAATTTCTTCTTTCTCGAAATTGAGGTTGTAGGCATGCTCGGCATAGGCGGCCAAACCTTTCAAACCGTAAATGATCAGCTCCTTCAAAGAACGGATATCTTCGTTCTTTTCACTCAGGATGCCCACTTCAGCAGCTTTGGCTTCAAATTCTTCGGTGGTTACGGCAGTCCAGGTCACCGATTCATGCGCTGGCAACGCGATTCCGTTTGCTTCGGCTTTGGCGCGCAGCTCGTCGCGAACTTTCAGTGTTTTTTTGATGCGGATCGAGAAAGCAACCTCGTCGAAATTGGCGTTGGTGATGGTGCTGAACAACCCGTCGAAAATTACTTTATTCACTTTCTGCTCAGCCAATCCGGCTTTGCGCAATTCGCTGTTGAGGGCGGCAACACCTTTCAGTACAAATAAAAGTGTATCCTGAAGGTTGGCCACATCGCTTTCTTTACCGCACACACCTTTTACTGTGCAACCAATTCCTTTGGCTGCTTCCTGACATTGAAAACAAAACATGTTCATAGCTAATTTTTGGAAATGAGAAGGGCTGTCCACTATGTTCTGCGGATCAGTTTCTCGTATGATTTATAAAATTTAAATGATCTTTTTGAATTTGAGTTCGCTCTGTTTCGTCCGAAGATTGGGTCTCGCGTCTGCAAACATTTGCTCGCGGACGATTGGTCTTGGGGCAATTCTTAACCCAGGGTTTCGCCCCGGGCTATTATATTTTGCCCTTTCAGGGCATAAAAATTCGCACCCCGATTTTCCCAACTTGAAACTTGGAACCTGAAACTTGAAATTCTGTTATACCCAAGCTTCGTCGAGGATCTCTCCCTTGATGCTGACGATAATTTCCTTTACAGGAACTTTGCGCGATGCCTGAGCTTTTGCCATCTGAACCAGTTGCGATAATCCGCCACAGCAAGGAACTTCCATCATCATGATGGTGATGGTGTTTACCCGAGCCTCGTCGATGAGACGACGGATTTTCTCGACATATATTTCTTTGCCCTGATCGAGTTTTGGGCAGGCGATAACCAATGATTTTCCGGCTAAAAATTTGGAGTGGAAATTTCCCATACTGAAAGCCACACAGTCGGCAGCCAACAACAGGTCGGTTCCCTGAAAAGTGGCACCGGCCGGGTTGATCAAATGCATTTGCACCGGCCACTGTCGCAATGCCGACGGTATTTCGGTTGAAGCAGCCGCTCCGGCAAAACGCAGGCTTTGTGGATCGAAGCTAACTTCTTTTGATCCTGGACATCCGCCCGAAGCGCATCCGCTCGAGGATTCCACTTTGGTATTGTGCACTTCAGAAATCACTGCATCAACGCTGAACGGAATTTCCGAAGCATGTAACTTCAGATAACTCACGGCTTGCTTCAGAAAACCGGTTTCGCCGTGCTCTTTCAGGTGCTTGAGGTGAGCAACCATCGTATTTTTTCCCTTCGGAATAATCTGCTTCACAACCACCACCTCATCGTATTCGTCCGCCTCACGTTTTTCGATGGTTATTGCTCCCTCAGGACAATGGCCCAGACAAGCTCCCAATCCATCACACATCAATTCGCTAATGAGCCTGGCTTTGCCGTCAATAATTTGCAGTGCACCTTCGTGACAGTTCGGAACGCAAAGTCCGCAACCGTTACATAAATCTTCGTCTATATTTACAATTTCACGTATCATCTCGGTTATTATTTATGATTGATGAATGATTAGTTCATCGTTTCGGTTACTATTTTTTGTATTTTTCTGAAACAAAAGTACAGCCGTTCGGTTTTTAAAACTGTAACGAATGTTACAAACATTAAAAAACAACAGAAACAATTTAGGAACAACAGAAACTTTAGAGCATGATTCAACCCGAAATACTATGCCAGTCGCCTGTTTTTAAGGGCATTTCTCCGGAAGGACTTAATGAACTGTTTCAACAGATTCATTATCAGGTGAAATCGTATCCAAAAGGTGACCTGATTGTGAATGGCGGCGAGATATGCGACCGTTTACTGATTATTCAGGAAGGAAGCGTAAAAGCTGAAATGACCGACTATTCGGGCAAAACCATCAAGATTGAAGACATGTCGGCCCCATGGCCGCTTGCTACAGCCTTTTTGTTTGGCCGCGAAAACAAATTTCCGGTAACCGTTTCGGCAACTTCCGATGCACAATTGGTATCTATCCCGAAACAGGAATTTGTGAAACTGCTGCAAATGAATGCCCTTATTCTGAATAATTACCTGAATACCATTTCAACAAGGGCGCAGTTTCTGTCGCAAAAGCTGAAATTTTTGTCGTTCAAAACCATCAAGCAAAAAATTGCGCATTACCTGCTCGAATTGGCGGGCGACCGTTTGCAAACCGTTGAAATTGCTCAGTCGCAAGGACAACTGGCCGAAATGTTTGGCGTTACCCGCCCCTCGCTGGCCCGCGCGTTGGGCGAAATGGTTCAGGAAGGCCTGATTGATGTCGATCGCCGCTACATCAAAATTCTGGATAAAACGAAAATGAACCAATTGTTGGTTGGGTAAAGCTGTTACTTTGTTATTCTGTATTCAACCAAAAATCTAAATATGGGGCTTTGCCCCAAACCCCAATTCCTTTTTTGTCTTAACACAAAAAAGGACTCAAAAAAAGTCAAGGCTGAGCCCGCTTCGCACGAAAAAACTGCGTTCGACGGCTAAAATCTTTTAAACTCGCCTTCGGCTCAAACAGAAAAGATTTTTAAACGCCGTCTTCACTTGTTTTTCGGCTCACCGGCCTAAGCCACTCGCCCTTCATTCATTATTTGTCACCGAAAAGGGATACAAATCTTTTTACTCAAAAATGGCCATCGTTTTTACCGTTTTGTAACACAATAAATCGAATGCAATAATCACATTTTCTGTATTTTACCCTCATATTGTCAAGGTGTAATCTACAATTAATAATTGTGTAATCGTTCTGTAATAATACTGGGGAAAATTTGCATCAGGTTTTAAATCGAAAAAAACACAAAACTGATTGATATGAAAAAATTAAGTTTGATCACCCTGATGTTTATCTCAGCATTGTTTTTCAAGGCAAATGCACAGGATGCAACACTAAATGAAAAACTCACCGAAGTTAACGACAAAGTAAACGGCTTAACAGAGCGTTTGGCTACTGCGGAAAGCGATTTGGCGAAACTCACCAAAATTAAAGTTTCGGGTTATGTTCAGGCCCAATACCAAAGTTTTGAAAATCCATCGCTACAACCCGACAATTACTTTTCACTACGTCGTGTTCGCGTGAAATTTACTTACGAAGCAGCCGATGGCGTAAAATTCGTAGTGTGTCCTGATTTTGGTGCCGGAACTTACACCCTGAAAGATGCTTATGTAGTTTTGAACGACCATTGGTCAAAGTCATTCAGCTTATGGATGGGAAAATTCAACCGTCCGAACTACGAAGTTGAATACTCATCAAGTCAGCGTGAAGTTGCCGAACGTTCCTCTGTAATTCGTGCACTTTATCCTGGTGAACGCGCCATTGGTGCAAAACTGGAATATAATCCGGTAAATGTTCCGTTGCATGTTCAGCTTGCTTTACTGAATGGCGCCGATGGAATTACCATCAACAACGCTTCGGGAACTAACCTGAACAGCACCGAAAACAAAGACTTCGATAATTATAAAGATATCATGGTCCGCGCTTACTACAACTTGAGTTTAGGCAACTTTGGCGGGCTCGATTTTGGTGCTCACGGTTATTTCGGATCGTTCAAGTCGAACGCCCTGAAGACTTTGAGCAGCGACTATTCTACCATTAAAGATGTAAAATTGGGCGATGCCGTAAAACGCAACTGGGTTGGCGGCGAGTTCCAGTTATTCGCTGATGTTTTAGGTGGACTTTCGTTAAAAGGCGAATACATTGCCGGTAAAAATGCTTCAATCGGATACGCTCCAATCGCTGCATCGGGCTCAACAGCTGCAGTTCCCGGAGTTGCCAACTTCCAGAATAACTTCTCAGGATATTACCTCTATTTCATCAAAAACCTGGGTAAAAAGAACCAGTTCGCTTTACGCTATGACTATTACGACCCGAATACCGACATCAAAGGAAAAGATATTAAAGTGGTGAAATATACCAGTCCTGATGTAACGACCCTTGCCAGCCGCACCAGTGGAAAAAGTGATTTGGCCACCAGCACCATCAGTTTAGCGCTTCATCACTATTTCGATGATAACCTCCGCGTTTCGTTGAACTACGACATTGTGAAGAACGAAAAAGTAGGTTCATCCGGCTTATTGACCGAATCGTACACCAATCCTGACGGAACAAAAGGAACACTTGATTATAGCAAAGTAGTTAACCAAAACCTTCTCACCCTGAGAATTCAGGCTAAATTTTAATTGAAGACGAATTAACAATCAAAAAATCAGAAAAAATGAAAGCAATCAATATGAAAAAATTAGCAATCGTAGCTATCCTTCTGGGAGTTATAGGGTTTGCATTTACACCTGCACCTGAAAGAATTACAGTAAAAGGTTCAGATACCATGGTTATTCTTGCTCAGAAATGGGCCGAAGTTTACATGAAAAGCAATCCGAGCACGGCGATTCAGGTAACCGGTGGTGGTTCGGGAGTTGGGATTTCAGCCCTGATTAATGGGGCAACCGACATTGCCAACGCCAGCCGTAAAATGAAAGCTACCGAGAAAGAAAAACTGAAAGCCCGTTATAATACACTGGGCGTTGAAGTAGCCTGTGCCAAAGACGGAATTACCGTTTATCTGCACCCTTCAAACAAAGTAACTGAATTGACCGTGGATCAGCTCGGAAAAATCTTCCGTGGCGAAATTAAAAACTGGAAAGAAGTTGGTGGTGCTGATGCCGACATTAAACTTTATGGCCGTGAAAACAGCTCAGGAACTTATGTATTCTTTCAGGAAAATGTGGTAAAAGGCGACTATGCTGCCAACTGCCAGACTTTACCCGGAACCGCTGCTGTTGTTAACGCCGTGAAAAAAGATGTGAATGGAATTGGATACGGTGGTGCTGCTTACGCTGAAGGAATCGAAATCTGTAAAGTGAAGAAAGATGCCAACAGCCCAGCTTATGCCGCTTCGACGGAAACAATCGCCAAAAATCAGTACCCGATTACACGATACCTATTCATGTACCTCCGCAACAAACCAACCGGAGAAATGAAGAAATACATCGACTGGATTTTAAGTCCTGACGGTCAGAAACTGGTTGTTGAAATGGGTTATTTCCCTATAAAATAAAAAGATACAAAGTGCCCGCGTGCCTGAGTACCTAAGTTAAAAGCTAAGGTGCCCAGGTGTTCGGGTTCATAGGCATATACAAACTATGACAAAAAAAACCAAAAAGGGTAAAAAAACAGTCGTTGATTCAGAAACGGGTCTGATTGATATAACCCGAAAAAAATTCAGGTGGAGCGATTATCTGGCCGAGAAGATGATCAAGGGAGTCGCTTTCCTTTCCATTACAATTATTGTCCTGATTTTCTTTTTTGTATTCCGCGAAGCTTTTCCAATATTCGTTTCATCAAAAGCCCCGGCTAAAACAGAGGTGGCCAGCGCAGCCGAATTGGTGCAGGAAACCTATGGAGAGGTGGTTGACCAGCCTGCGGCTCCTGAAGTTCAGGAAACATACGGCGAAGTAACCGATACTCCGGCAGCCGAAGAGGTTCAGGAAACTTATGGCGAGGTGGTTGATACAACAGCGCAAGCATCGGCCGAGGACAAAAGTTATACGGTGAGTGCCGGAAGTGGTGACGATGATAACCGGGCAGCTTTGAAATCGTTGCTTTCGAAAGACTGGGTGCCGGTTTCGGAAAAACCACGTTACGGAATACTTGCCCTGATTATCGGCACATTCAAGATTACAATTATATCTATTCTGTTTGCTGCCCCGGTTGCTATTCTGGCAGCACTCTACACTGCGGCTTTTGCCAGCAAACGAATGAAAGAAATCATCAAACCAGCCATCGAATTACTTGCCGGATTTCCCTCAGTGGTTATCGGTTTTTTTGCTTTGATGGTACTGGCCACCTTCCTTCAGAATATTTTTCAGTACGATACCCGTTTGAACTCGTTTGTAGGGGGTATCGCCATGGGCATTGCGGCTATTCCCATCATTTTTACCATTACCGAAGATGCTTTAACGGCTGTACCGAAAACCTATAACGAAGCCAGTCTGGCCTTGGGCGCTTCCAAATGGCAGACGGCATTCTTTGTTATTTTACCTGCCGCCACTCCCGGAATTTTTGCCGCCATCCTATTAGGCATTGGGCGCGTATTCGGCGAAACCATGATTGCCCTGATGGCTACGGGGAATGCGGCACAAATGGGATTGAATCCGTTCGAATCGGTGCGTACGCTGGCTGCAACCATTGGCGCCGAAATGGCCGAAGTGGTGTTTGGCGACACGCATTACAATGTGCTTTTCCTGATCGGCTCACTGCTCTTTGTTTTCACCTTCGTGATTAATGCCATCGCCGAGTTCTATGTGAAAGGCAAACTAATGAAAAAAATTCAGGGACGATGATAAAGAATAAGAAAGACAATATAAAAGGCGCATTAATCGAAGGCGCAACCCTGTTATCGGCTTTACTCATTATCGCCATTATAGTGGTGATGTTTGCTGTAATTTTTATCGGCGGAAAAAGCCAGATGACCTGGGAGTTTCTGACCAGTTTCCCCGAAGACGGAATGACCAAGGGCGGAATTTTTCCGGCCATCTACGGAACGGCTTTGCTGGTCATTATCATGTCGATTGCAGCGGTACCTTTTGGAACCATTACAGCTATTTATCTCACCGAATATGCCAGCGAAAACTCGATCATCGCGAAAACCATCCGGTTTGCCGTGCGTACCCTGGCCGTTATTCCGTCGATCATCTACGGCCTTTTCGGGCTTGGGTTTTTTATCAAGTTTGTAGGTGTGCAAATGGACAATACTTTCATGGGCGGACAACTGAAATGGGGGCAGCCCAACATTTTGTGGGCTAGCTTAACGATGGCTTTGCTGACCCTTCCGGTAGTTATTGTTTCGGTTGAGGAGGCCCTGAAAACGGTTCCGAAAGATCTTCGTGCAGCAAGTTTAGCCTTAGGTGCCACCAAGTGGCAAACCATATGGAAGGTGGTTATCCCTGGTTCGCTTTCAGGAATTATGACCGGAACCATCCTGGCTGTAAGCCGCGGTGCCGGCGAAGTAGCGCCAATCTTGTTCACCGGAGCAGCTTATTATGTGGCTACGTTGCCCGGCTCCTTCAGCGACCAGTTTATGGTACTTGGCTATCACATTTACGTAATGACTACCCAATCGGCCAATGTCGACCAAACGTTACCCATTCAGTTTGGCACCACACTCGTGTTGCTCATGCTTACATTCATCCTGAATATTTCAGCTATTGTTTTAAGATACCGAATCAGAAAAAAGAAGACCAACTAATTATGGCAGTCGAAAAAATACATACCGAAAACATGTCCCTGCATTATGGCACCAAAAGGGCACTGAACAACATTTCGATTAAAATTCCGGAGAAAAAAGTAACTGCTTTCATCGGGCCGTCGGGTTGTGGAAAATCAACCTTTTTGCGAAGTTTGAACCGCATGAACGACTTGATTGACGGGGTAAAGATTGAAGGCGACATCCTGATTGACGACGTGAACATTTACGATAAAAACATCGATGTGGTCACTCTCCGGAAAAAGGTAGGAATGGTATTCCAGAAATCGAATCCGTTTGCCAAATCTATATACGAAAACATTGCCTACGGACCGCGTATCAACGGGCTGAAGGATAAAAAGCAATTGGACGAAATTGTCGAAAAAGCACTTCGGAATGCCGCTATTTGGGACGAAGTGAAGGATCGTTTGGGCGACTCAGCGCTTGGCCTCTCGGGCGGACAACAGCAGCGCCTTTGCATTGCGCGTACCTTAGCCGTCAATCCTGAAATTGTGCTGATGGATGAACCCGCCAGCGCGCTCGACCCGCTTTCGACCTCGAAAATCGAAGAACTGATTGTTGAACTGAAAGAGAATTACACCATCGTAATTGTAACTCACAACATGCAGCAGGCTGCCCGTATCAGCGATATGACCGCTTTTTTCTATCTTGGCGAACTGATCGAATACGATAAGACCAAAAAGATTTTCACCAATCCGGACAAAAAACAAACCGAAGATTACATCACCGGACGATTTGGATAGTTGTGTTACGAGTTACGAGTTGAAAAACAACACGTAACCCGAAACATGCAACTCAATATCAGTCCTTCAGTAATTCAATCCTTCAGTAAATAATATGGAAAACACAAGAATATTTGATCAGGAACTCGAAAAACTCGAACGCAAAGTGGTGCAGATGTGCTCGCAGGTGAACCTGCAGATAAACGATGCATTAACCGCATTGCGTGAATACGACCTGAAGCTGGCAAAAAAAGTAATTAACGATGATAATGACATCGACACGCTCGACGTGAAAATTGATAAACTTTGCCAGAAGATTTTTGCCTTACAACAACCCGTTGCGTCCGATTTGCGCTACATCCTCTCGGCACTGAAAATCAATAACGATTTGGAACGGGTAGGCGACCATGCCGTGAGCATTGCAAAACGTATTGAACCGCTTGAAGATTACCGCCAGCTGGTATCCGAATTGGGGATTGACACCGTCAGCCAACAAACTTCGCTACTTTTTGCCGATGTGGTCGAACTCATCAAAACCCACGATCTGGAATATTGTCAGAAGATTTACCGGCAGTCGTCGGTGTTAAAAGAAGGCTGCGAAGCTATTGCAGCGCGTATCCTGTCCGAAATGATGCACAAATCGGAAGTAGTGGTGGTTGCATCCAATATTCTGATTATCGTGAACCTTATCGAGCGCATTGCCAGCTATTCGAACAACATTGCCGAGTCGATCACCTTTGTGGTGGAAGGCGAAATTGTGAAGCACAAGAAGAATATACAGTGATCTTTAAAATGTAGTTTTCTTCCGGAATTTGTGAGCCAAATCATCTCTTTCATCATTTTCAGTTTGTACTTTCGCCAAAATTTTATGCTGATATGAGAAAGACGATTCAGGGAAGGCTTTCGGTATTTAAATTCGAAAGTTTCAAGAAGTATAAAAATATTGTCCATTTCATTACCACCAAAGAAGGCTGGGTAAATGGCAACAAGCCACGTTTTACGGGCGATTCGGAAGATATTTATGCCGGATTCCGCCACGAATTGGCTGTATCCTGCGATTCGGACGAAAAGAGTTTTGTTTTTCCGCGTCAAACGCATTCCGACCGCATTGCTGTAGTGAATTCAGCAAACCTCACCAATACAATTGAAGATACCGATGCATTGATCACCAACGAGAAAGGTTTGTTCATTTGCGTGCAAACGGCCGATTGCGTGCCGGTTATGCTTTTCGATCCTGAAAAGAAAGTGGTAGCCGCAGTTCACGCCGGCTGGAAAGGAACGGTATCGAAAATTGCAAAGAAAACCGTAGAGCGAATGATTGATGAGTTTGGCTGCAACCCTGCAGATATTGTTGCTGGAATAGGGCCATCCATTCACATGCACGCTTACGAAGTTGGGGCTGATGTTGTTGAAGCTGTAGAAGCTAATTTCAGCAATTCACCGGCTTTACTAAAACCTTCGATGAATGCAGGTCATGCTTATTTCGACCTGTGGGAAGCCAACCAAACGGTTTTGCTTGAAGCCGGAATTCGGGAAGAAAATATTGAAGTAATGGGCCTTTGCTCGTTCGAACATGCTGATTTGTTTTATTCGGCCCGCCGCGACGGTTCCGACACCGGTCGAATGGTAAGCGGAATCCGGTTAGTTTAACCGACTAATTCAATAAGAAGAAGGTCTTTTCGCATTGCGAAAAGACCTTCTTCTTTTGTACGCCTGTCAATTTACTTGTTGCAAGGTTTATAGATTGCACCAGTTGCAAAATCGACAATAGTTCCCGGCCAGAACAAAAGAATGTCGGCAACTAAAGCTACTGCTCTTATTGGTCTGGTAGGCTCACCTGCTGACGGTTTTGTCCTCTGACAATCAGAAACTCTACCGCCAAAAACGGTGGCGCAACTTGATAGCATGGCTGCAATTACAACCAGTGCTAAGGCATTGATAACTTTTTTCTTCATTTTAAATTGATTAAGATTGAAAATTGGTTTTTTGCTATGTTTTAACCGTAATTGTTTTCGAAATACGGTCGTGAAATCCATTGGTCGTGAATAAATACGAAAGGATGTCGAGGGGGATAAACCTCATGAGCGTTCGTACTAAAATGCGGATGATGTAGTTGTTTTGCTTGCCGGTATTCGAAACAACCTTCGATCTGGTAATCATTTTCCCGATGGTCTTGCCCATAAAATACTCGAATATAAAATAGTACAGGAGGTAGCAGACCATTGATATCCATTTCACATTCTCCTTGTCAATGATGTTTCTGAAGAGCAGCAGAAGAAAATACATGAACACGAGATACACTATCGTATCAATTACAAAATTGGTTAACCTGACCGTTTTACTAAGCATTCTGTGTTTTAATTGAAATCTTTAAAGAAAAGGCTTCTTCCGAAGAATTTATCATAGAATAAAATTAACAAATTTTAAGCCGAAAACAGAAGCCTTTCGCGATTATGTCAAAAAAATTAGAATAAATATAAATTGAAAGCGAGTTAACCAATTGCAAAAGAACCTTTCGGAATCACGCATCCGAAAGGTTCAAACCAACTAAGTACAAAACCAACTCACAAGATCAACTGAGTTATTTATTGAATTTCAATAGGGTACGAGTATTGTTTGTCGCCGGCAGTTAAAACGGCTTCGTAAGTGCCTTTGCCAAGTTTCGAAAGGTTTAAGGCCTGTTGTACATTGAATTCTTTACCGATCTTTTTATAAAAAACCTGTTGGTCGTTGTTATAAAAATGCAGGGCAACATCTTCATTCATGAAGTTCAGAAACGAGCACCTCAGCAGGTTGTTTTCGTATCCGAAAAAAGGTTCGATGCTTGTTCTTTCTTCGCCAACTTTAATTTTTCCGTGCGATTTCAGAAATTCACGTTCTGTGGTTAAATCGCTGCTTACAACCATTATTTTGTATGAACCATCTTCTAGTTCCGAGAAGTTGTACACTTTGTTGTAAAGGCTTGATGGATCAGAGTTTTCCTGGTAGTAAACAATCTGTCCTTTTTCGTTGGTGATAGTAATATTAAAATTACTGTTTTCGAGAGCTGAAATAGCAACCATTGCTTTTTCGTTTTTCAGGGCAACCATGTTTAATTTGAGGTTACCGGCGGCAAACAGGGTGTTTGCAACTGCCACAAGGGCAAACAAGAATGTAATTTTCAACATTGTTTTCATAGCTTTTTGTTTTTAAATTGTTTTCTGAAATTGTTTATTGTTTTCTATGGCTTGACAGTTGATGTCGCTTACTAGGTATGCCAGATTAATGCCAAACTGTTAAGCGATTCATTGTCTGTTTCTTACGTTTTTAGTTTTGTTTCTCGATTGTAAATTTATTTTACAGTTGCTGTATGTTTTCTTTACTTTTCTGTTTCTGATTCAAAATTGAAGGATTTATTTCTCCTCCGAAAATAAAATCTGCCAACCAGCCAATTTTTCCGACGAAATCTTCTTTAATAGTCGGCTGATATTCAGAGTACTTTGATCCGCTGTAAGCATAGTATGCTCAGGGCTCAAATGAATGAGTCGTAACGATTTTAAAATCTCAGATGGGATTTACAGTTATTCAGCTCTTTAGGACTGAAGAGCTTTTATCTTCCGTGGACATTGCCACCGCTCGATTCGTTAACGTCTTTTGTTTTTGGATTTCCGGAGTACGAAATGTCGCCACCGCTGCTGGCGTTGGCATCGAGGTTTTCGGTTACATTCACTTTGATGTCCGACCCGCTCGAAACACTGGCATTGCAGTCTTTGGCCTCAAGTTCACTGGCGTCGATATCGCTGCCGCTCGATGCGTCAACGTGTAATCTGTTGGCGATTCCTTTAAGCGATACGTCCGATCCGCTGCTCGACCCAACATTCACCTGGTTCGCTTCAAGGTCTAGTTTGACATCCGATCCGCTACTGGCATCAATTTTAAGCTCATCGAGTTTGAAGTGACTTTCCGATACAACATCCGATCCGGCCGAAGCATCAATCTTATCGAGCGTTTTGAACGAAACATATACTTTTCGGGGCTTAGTGTTCCAATTCATGTTGAACCACGATTTTTCCTTGATATATATTTTCAGGATACCGCCTTCAACCTCGGTTATAATTTTGTTGATGTCTTCCGATTCGGCTTCAACAGCAACTTCCTCCACATTTTTTTGTGTCAGGTACAGGTCAATGCCACTGGTAACCGAAACGCCGTGAAATCCGGTGATCTGGCGGGTCTGGCGGTCGGCATTGGCTCCCGTTGCCTGTATGCAGGCAGCCACAAAAAGAAGGATTGTAAATAGTTTAATTGTTTTCATGTTTGTTGTGTTTCTGTGTTTTCTATTGTTTTGTCTGTTTCTGTTCTGGTCTTACTTCCTGTGAATATTTCCGCCCGATGAAGTGTTTACATCGGTTTCGGCCGGTTGACCGTAATAAACTATGTTTCCACCGCTTGAGGCATTTGCTTCCAGTTTACCATTAACTGTTGCCGACACATTAGCACCACTTGAGGCTCTCATTTTGCAATTGTCGGTTTTTAAATCTTCGCCTTTCAGGTTTGCGCCCGATGAAGCTCCCAGTTCAGCATCCTTTGCCAGTCCCGAGAGCCGTACATTCGCGCCTGATGAACAGTCGGTTTTCAGAGTTCCTGCATCAACATCCATCGTCAGGTTGGCTCCTGAAGAAGCTTTCATTTCAAGATTTTCTGACTTGATTTGATTTTTTGACCACGCGTTTGAGCCTGAAGTTGTTTCCAATCCTGATAGGTGTTCTACGGTCACCATCACTTTCTTTTCTTCGGCCCAGCGTATATTTTCATTGGCATATATTTCCAGAACATCGCCTTTCACGCGGGTTTCAATAATCTCGTGCAGGTTATTGTCAGCAATTACAACCACTTTGGCAGGGCTCCCCTGAGTAACGTAAACATTCATTCCACGGCTAACGTGAATTTGATCGAATTCTCCAACTTGTCTTACTTCCTCAGTAACGTGACCGTTTCCCCGCACCGATGGGCCAAGAAACCAGCATGATGAAAAAATGATACTTAGAAAAGCAAAAATTCCGGTCAGTTGTAATTGTTTCCGTTTCATAGTTTGAATGTTTTGTAAGGATAGACGCTTGAAAATTAAATTCGTTACCAAAAGTAGACCCATATATGCTTAAAAATTATTTTTTTTCGTTGAATGCCTACTTTTTGTCGGTAAAATGGGAATTATCAGTATTGAAATAATTAATGCTTTTATGAAGTTTCTTACACCGGAAGAATGATCCTCATAAAATAAACAGCAACGACGAATCCAATACTTTATCTAGCTATTAATAAGTATATTTGATCACTATTAACCGACCCGCTAAACTCATAACTATGAAAAAATCATTCCTCGTTAGCGTATGCTTTATCTTATTTTTCGGGTTTAGTTACGCCCAAACTCAACAGCTAAACATTGTAGTTATTGGTGCTCATCCCGACGATTGTGACCTGGATGCAGGTGGAACCGCCATTCAGTTTGCAAAAATGGGACATCGCGTAATGTTTGTTTCGGCAACAAATGGCGATGCCGGCCATTTTAACAAGGGTGGCAAAGTGTTGGCCAAAATCCGCATGGCTGAAGCTGCTGAAGCCGGGAAACGGTTTGGAGTGACGTATAAAGTTCTCGACAATCACGATGGATTTTTGATTCCCGATATCAATTTACGGCTGTCTTTAATCAGGCTTATCCGCGAGTGGAACGCTGATGTGGTTATTGGACCGCGACCATACGACTATCATCCCGATCACCGCAATACAGCTATTGCTATTCAGGACGCAGCCTACCTGGTAATTGTGCCCAACATTGCTCCGGAAACTCCGGCCCTGAAAAAGAATCCGGTTTTTCTGTATACCGAAGACCGGTTTCAAAAGCCCTATCCTTTTTCTCCGGATATTACCGTTGATATCACTCCGGTATACGAGCAGAAAATTTACGCTGTATCAGCACACGAATCGCAGTTTTTCGAATGGCTGCCCTGGACTTCCAGTCAGCTTGAAAATGTGCCTAAAACTCAACAGGGACGCCTGAAATGGCTGGCCGATCAGCGAAAAGGGCCGATTAGCGAGGCAATGAAAAAGAGCCTACAAAAGTGGTATGGAGCCAAAGCCGATAAGGTGAAAAATGCCGAAGCATTTGAAATCTGCGAATACGGCCGCTATCCCAGTGATGAAGAAATCAGGAAACTATTTCCAATGCTCAACAAAGACTGATTTACTGAAGGATTGGAGGACTGATGTTTGTTTCGTGTTGTTTTTTAAGCCGAAACTCGCAACTGTTCTTTCCTATTTAGTTTTCCGCTCGATTTCGCGCAGGTTGTCCATCTTTTTCTTCTGAAGGAAGCTCTTGATGTCGCCCAGGTGTTCTTTCACCTGTTTATTGCCAAATTCGTAAACCTTCTCAACCAGTCCGTCAAGAAAATCACGGTCGTGCGAAACGAGAATCAACGTGCCGTCAAAGTCTTTCAACGCGCTTTTCAGGATGTCTTTCGTTCGCATATCGAGGTGATTGGTAGGCTCATCAAGAATCAACAGGTTCACCGGTTCGAGCAGCAGTTTGATCATCGCCAAACGGGTACGTTCGCCTCCGGAAAGCACCTTTACTTTCTTCTGGATGTTGTCACCGCTGAACATGAATGCGCCCAGAATATCCTTTATTTTGGTGCGAATATCGCCCACTGCCACATCGTCGATGGTTTGAAAAACAGTCAGATCTTCGTTGAGCAGCGATGCCTGATTCTGTGCGAAGTAGCCAATCATGGCATTGTGACCCAAAGCCAGGTGACCATCAAAATCAATTTCGCCCATGATGGCTTTTACCAGCGTTGATTTTCCTTCGCCATTCTTGCCTACGAAAGCGATTTTCTCGCCACGCTGAAGAGTCAGGTTTGCATTCTGAAAAACCAGATGATCGCCGTAGCTTTTGCCCACTCCCTCTGCAATTACCGGGTAGTTTCCGGAGCGGGGTGATGGCGGGAACTTCAGGCGGAGTGCTGAAGTATCTTCTTCGTCAATCTCAACCAGTTCAAGCTTTTCGAGCATTTTTACACGCGACTGCACCTGTAGGGTTTTCGAATATGTTCCCTTGAAACGTTCGATAAACTCGGTGGTTTCGGCAATCATTTTTTGCTGCTCGTCGTATTGTTTTTGCTGCTGTTCACGGCGTTCGCGGCGCAGTTCGAGATATTTCGAGTAATTCACCTTGTAGTCGTAAATACGACCCATGGTTACTTCGATGGTGCGGGTGGTAATGTTATCGACAAAAGCGCGGTCGTGCGAAATCACAATGACCGCCTTAGCACTGTTGATCAAAAATTCTTCGAGCCATTGAATCGATTCGATGTCGAGGTGATTGGTTGGCTCGTCAAGCAAAATCAAATCGGGCTTTTGCAACAGGATTTTAGCCAGCTCAATACGCATACGCCATCCGCCACTGAATTCGCTGGTGGAGCGGGTAAAATCAGCACGTTCGAAACCCAGGCCCAGCAGAATTTTCTCAACTTCGGCGTCGTAGTTGATTTCTTCGATCGAATAGAATTTTTCGCTCAGGGCAGAAACCTGCTCAATGAGGGCGTAATAGCTGTCCGAATCATAGTCGGTGCGGGTAGCCAGTTCATCGTTCATGGCGGTAATCTGCGCTTCCATTTCGTGGATGCGCGCAAAAGCCTGAGCTGCTTCCTGAAAAACAGTACGCTGGTCGTCGATGAGTAAATGCTGAGGCAAATACGCAATCACCGCGTCTTTCGGTGCTGAAATTCGTCCGCGGGTTGGAGTACTTGCTCCGGCAATAATTTTGAGTAGTGTCGATTTTCCGGCTCCGTTTTTACCCATAAGGGCAATCCGGTCCTTGTCGTTAATCACAAAATTAATGTCCGAAAAAAGGGCTGATCCCGCAAATTCAACTGCCAATCCGTCAACTGATATCATCTTCTGTCCTGTTTTTTTAAGAAGGCGCAAAGATAGAGGATTTGCCGAAAGAAAATATTAATGGCTGAATTTGGGCGAAGTTTTAACCAATTTTTATTGAACTCAGGAATTAGAGCGTAAAAACCATGTTTTTCCGAACTATTTTGATTAACTTTTGTTCAGTTACCACAAAAAACCGAAACCAATGAATTCCAACGCCAGGCTCATGCTTCTAGCATTGCTTTTGGGCATCTCTCTTTTTTCACAGGCCCAATTACTCACCATCCAGGATGCCGTTGATCAGGCCATCAAAAACAATGCACAAATAAACCAGATGCGTTCACAGCTTCAGCAAAAACAGGCTGAGTGGCGTACCCAAACCGGCATTTCGGCCCCGGAAATCAGTTACATGAAGGAAGGAATCAACAATCAGGCGGCTGATCCTTTTCAGGAAAAACGCTGGACCGTTTCACAATCGGTTGACTTTCCGTTGACTACCGCATACCGCATCAAAGCCATTCGCGATGAGGCAAAGGCGATGGAACTGAATATTCAGGAGGAAGAGCGCAAGGTGAAATCTGATGTTAAATCGCGTTATGTTGAAGTGATATATGCCCTTCATCTGCAAAAACTTCGCGATCAGCAACTGAAACTGACCACCGAGCTTTATAATGCAGTTTATACCCAATTCGAAACAGGCATGGGCAACGGAATGGATCTAACTAAAGCCGAACTGCAGGTGGCGGAAGCCAATAACGATATTGACGATGCCCGTCGCCAGCTCCACATGGCCCGCTACTCGCTGTTCAAACTCATGGGACTACCGCCGGAAAACCAGAAATACACCATCCAGTTTATGGATTCGCTGAAAAGCAATAATGTGGAAGTGTCTCAAATTACGGCGCTGTCGGTTTTATCCGATCAACCATCATACAAATCGGCCGAAAAGGAACTGGATGCCGCTGGTTATTACCTGAAAGAAGCCCGAAGCAATATTTTGCCAGATATCCGCTTTAACCTGTATAAACAGGATTATGGCACCGGTTATAATTTTAATGGCTTCGAGTTGGGTCTGAGTTTCCCAATTTGGTACCCTTTTGAGCAAAAAGGTAAAATACGGATGAACCTGGCCCGTCAGGAAGAAATTCAGTGGAAACAAAAGGAAATCAGGTCGGGCGTGAAAGAACAGATTGAACATGCCTGGCACAGCTACGAAGTCAGCCGATCAACCATCAAGCGGTACGACGAAACCATTCGGAGCAAAGCCCAGAAACTGCAATCGCTGACCATGAATGCTTATCGTTTGGGAGAAGTTGATTTGCTCAACCTGATTCAGGCTCAGCAAATTTACCTGAACAGCCAGCAACGCTATCTCTCTGCACTGCGCGATTATTACATCCAGCTTGTTGAGTTGGAACGATTCCTCAACCTCGAACTGGTTTATTAGAAAAACTCTCAAAAAAATACCATGAACACCTTTCAATCCAAAACCTTAAAACAAACGCTGCTAATTTTAGTCGTGTTGATTATGGCTTCGTGCGGAAATCAGACTAATCCGACACAAAAAGAAGCTGCAAATTCCGATACTCCGCCATCCATTTCAGGAGTGAAAGCAGCCGACCCCATAAAGCTGACTGAAAAAGAACAAGGCGAACTGAAAATACAGTCGCAGCCTGTATCGAGCTCTGTGCAAAACTACCGGATTACCGTTCCCGGAGTTGTTTTTCCGGCCTCGAACCACATCAGCATCATCAGTACTCCTATCGATGGCCGGATCAGCAAAATATCGGTTCAGGAAGGACATTCTGTGAAAACTGGCGAAGAACTGTTCAGCATCGAGAGCCTTGAATACGGGAATATGGTTTCAGAATATCTACAGGCTGTATCAGAAGAAGCTTTCCAGACCTCGCGGCTGCAGCGAATGGAACAATTGGTTGAACAAACCATCAGCTCGAAAAGTGAACTGGATCGCGCCCGGTCGGATTACCAACGTGCCAAAACCATTGTAATCGCTGCCGTTTCGAAGTTAAAAGCGATAGGTGTGCCAGATAAGGAAATCAATGCGTTTAAAACGGCTGAAAGTATCGACCCGACGCTGAAGATTCATTCGCCCATCAGCGGAATACTCGATCAGCGCTCAGTTGAACTGGGGCAGTCGGTGAATGCCTTGCAAACGCTGGCCCGGGTGCTTGACATTTCCGAACATGTGCTTGTCAAAGGCTATGTTTCGCCCGAAGATGCCATGTTTATCAATCCGGGCGATTCGGTCAGCATTTTGCGCCGACAGGATGATTCATTTAACATGCGGGCCGTTGTAAATTCGGTCAATCCGGGGCTCGATGAAAGCAACCGCTCAGTGATTGTAAACATTGTACTGAATACCAAAAATAACTGGCCAAAACCCGGCGAAAACCTGAACCTTTCAATTTTAACCTCTTCTCAAAAAGAAGTGCTGACCGTACCGATGGAAGCGTTGACCTACGAAGGAAATGACCCGATTGTGTTTGTTCAAAAAAGCGAATCGGTTTTCGAGAAGCGCAAACTGGATGTGCAGGAATTTCGGGATAAATATGCGGTGGTTCGGAGCGGACTTGACAAAAACGAACGCATAGCCGTCAACCAGATTTTTAGCCTGAAAGCCTTATCCAGGTTTGATAAAATCGCTGAAGAATAAACCACAAACAAACCATTTGACCATGCTTAATCAAATCATATCGTTTAGCGTAAGGCAGAAGTTTGTTGCCCTGTCGTTGGTTGTTTTAATGGCTGTTGGGGGATATTTTTCGCTCATTCAGCTTCCCATTAATTCGCTGCCCGATGTCACTCCGGTGCAGGTTTTGGTTATTACCAAGGCCGGACGATATTCGCCTTTCGACGTTGAAAAACTGGTGAGCTACCCAATTGAAACGGCCATGAACGGATTGCCCGACGTGAAGCAGGTGCGTTCAACCTCGCAGTTTGCCCTATCTGCTGTAACCATCGAATTTGAGGAAGGAACCGACATTTATTTTGCCCGGCAAATGGTAAGTCAGCGGCTGCAGTCTATTTCGTCGGATTTACCACAGGATGTTTCGGCGCCTCAACTCGGTCCCATTTCCACCGCCTTGGGCGAGATTTACCAATATGCCGTTCGAGGTGAAAACAAGTCGCTGACCGAATTACGCGAAATTCAGGACTGGCAAATTGCTCCCCAATTGAAAGTGGTAAAAGGGGTTACCGAAATCAACTCGTTTGGCGGGTTCGTGAAGCAGTACGAAGTGGTTATTGCTCCTGAAAAAATTCGCACATATGGTATCGGAATCCGTGAAATTACTGAAGCCATTGCCAACAACAACAGCGTTTCCGGAGGAAATTACCTCGAACACAACCGAGAGCAGTACATCATTCGCGGATACGGACAAATAAATAAAGTTGACGATATCCAGAACATCATTATCCGAAACATCAACAACAAACCGGTTTACATCAAAGACGTGGCTGATGTGGTGGTGAATACGCAAATCCGTCAGGGTGGGGTAACGCAGGATGGGAAAGGCGAAATTGTGAGCGGTATTGTGATGATGCTTCGCGGCGGCAATGGTCGTGAGGTAATTTCAGGCATCGAGAAGAAAATTGAGGAAATCAACAAGTCGCTGCCTGAAGGTGTGCAGATTGAAAAATTTTACGATCAGTCGGACCTGATTGATCGCACCACAGCAACTATTTCTACAAACCTTGTGGAAGGTGGTTTCCTGGTTATCGTAGTGCTTTTGCTTTTGCTGGGCGAAATTTCCGGAGCTTTGATTGTGGCGATGGTTATTCCGTTCTCGATGTTGTTTGCCTTTATTGGTATGCGTGAATTTGGGCTGGCTGCAAACCTGATGAGTTTGGGCGCTATCGACTTCGGGATGGTCGTTGACGGCTCTGTTGTGATGGTCGAAAACATTGTTCACCGGTTGCAAAAACACAAAGGCGAAAAAACCGACGATCTGATTGTTACGGCAGCTAAACAAGTTGTTCGCCCCATTTTCTTCGGAGTATTAATTATCCTGATGGTTTATGTGCCTATCATGACTTTCAGCGGAATGGAAGGAATTTTATATCGCCCGATGGCCATCACTGTTGCCGCAGCAGTGCTGGGCTCCTTGCTTTTGGCGCTGATTTTTGTTCCGGCTATTTCGTCTATAATTTTCCACAAGGGCGTAAAAATGCGCCGCAATTTTCTGATCGACTGGATTCGCCCGCGCTATCAGGCCGGATTGGAAAAATACCTTGAAAAACGGTGGTTTGTAACGTTAACTGCCGCGGGAATTTTCGTGGTTTCCATGATCGTAATGAGCCGTTTGGGGACTGAGTTTCTTCCTGAACTGGACGAAGGTTCGATCCTGATTGAGCAGGTTCGTATGCCGTCGGTTACCCTGAAAGAGTCGATGGATAATGCCAACTGGCTGGCCGGTAAGCTGGTTCAGAATATTCCTGAAATTAAAACCGTGGTACCCAAAACCGGACGTTCCGACCTGGCCAACGACTGGATGGGCGTGCACCAAACCGACGTGTGGATTGTACTGAAGCCGACCAAAGAATGGCGGAAAGGCTTAACCAAAGAAGACATTATCGCTCAAATTGAACCTTATCTGAAAACCGAGCCCGGCCTGGCATACAACTTTACGCAGCCGATTGCCATGCGCGTGGACGAGCTGACCAGTGGCGTGAAATCGGATCTGGCGGTGAAAATTTACGGTGAAGATTTGGATCAGCTCAATAAAATAGGAGAGAACATTTCGACGCTGGTTTCGGGCATGAACGGAACAGCGAACTTTTTTGTGGAACAGCCGATCGGACAGCCTTACCTGACGATCGAAATCGACCGCGCTGCACTGGCTTCATTTGGATTGAATGTAAACGACGTGCAGGCTGTAATCGAGGCTGGCATTGGCGGACAAGTTGCCGGACAACTTTACCAGGGACAGCGTCGCTTCGACATCCAGGTCCGGTATCCGTACGAATTTCGTTCTGAATTACAGAAAATTCAGGAAATACCAGTTCCGCTGCCCAATGGCGAATTTATCCCGATTAAGCGGGTTAGCCACATCGTCGCCCAGGAAGGACCACGCGAAATTCAGCGTGAAAATGGCTGGCGACGTCTGATTGTGGGCATCAACATCAAAAACATCGACATGGGAACCTATGTAGCCCAACTTCAGCAAGCCATTTCTGAAAAAGGGAACGTGCCACCGGGTTATTTCCTCGAATACGGCGGAACATTCGAAAATCAGAAACGCGCCATGAATCATTTGCTATTGGTGGTTCCGTTGTCACTATTTATCATCATTGGCTTGCTGTACCTCAACTTTGGGTACATGCGGTATGCTGTGATGATTTTGATAAACCTGCCATTTGCACTTTCCGGAGGTGTATTTTTACTCTGGCTGCGGGGTATGTATCTTTCGGTTTCGGCCAGTATTGGTTTTGTGGCTTTGTTTGGGGTAGCCGTTCTGAATGGTATTGTACTGCTTGATCACCTGAACGAATTGCGCAAGGAAGGAATGCCACTCCGGAAAACGATTATTCACGGAGCAACCGACCGCTTACGTCCGGTTTTAATGACTGCTCTGGTTGCTAGTCTTGGGTTCATCCCAATGGCCTTCAACTCAGGTCCCGGCTCCGAAGTTCAGCGCCCATTGGCTACGGTTGTGATTGGAGGATTGATCACATCAACATTCCTGACCTTGCTGGTTTTGCCGATCATTTATTACTGGGTGGAAGAAAAACGGGAAAAGAAATTAGCAGATAAAGAAGTGGTGATTGAAAGGGAATAAAGTTCGAGGGCTTTATAAGATTATAGTTATCGTCTACCAAATTTTCTGAATGCGACGATTGTTTGATAATAACCGTAAGTTAAAAATATACGGCCAATTAGATCAAAGAGAAAGACTATTCCTTTTGGATTATAGTCGTTTAGATAATCAAAACTGTGGGCTGCATATAATGATTGAGAGAAAAGTTTTATTGTTGTTCCAGCAATTCTCCAGAAATCAGACCAATTGTTCCATCCAAAGTCCCAATATGGGCCATTCAATAAAAATAAATTTGGGATAAAGAACAAAGCGCCAATTCCTAGAGAAAACAAAATACCTCTTTTCCAGCTTAACCCATGGTTATTAGAAATCGTATTTAAAAACAACAATATTTGATCACCATCATACCACTTTTTTGTTTTGATTTGTATTTTATAGGCTTGTTGCTCAAGTGCATGGAATCTGATGTAGTTTACTGTATCTTGTTGTAGCTGTGCGTTTAGTTTCAATGTTCGCAATGTTTCTCGGCGGAAAGAATCATTTAACACATGGTCATTTTCAAAATTACGATAACGTTCTAAATCTTCCGACCATTCAACAGATTGCCATTTTATCTTTTCAAAAATACTTTGATCGGAAATAAACGTTGTGTTCGAAAAATTTGAGTTATAGATTTCAAGGTTGGCAACATTGGCAGAATTAAAAGAGATTTGTGATAAACCATTACATGTTTTTATTTTAACTCTACCATTCTGGCCAAAGTCATCTATAAAGGTTGCTTTCTTACAGCTCACTTCAGTCAATTCGATATATGTATCAATGCGTTGCCCAATGGAATATAGATTCGTAATCGAAGAGTTTTGTATTTGTAATCTATTTTTTTCAGCTTTGTTTTGATAATAGACATCCTCAAATATATTTGATGCGAGTTCTTCATCTGGAAGCCCAAGATTAATTATTTGTATATCATTAAATTCTCCATTTATTGTGAAAGCATCAATATGATTTCCCTTGTTAAAGAATACTTTTTTAAATGTACCAAATAGTGCTAATGATTTTATATACGATTGAAAGCAGTAAAATTTATCAACACTAACATTCCCAATTTGGCCTAAAATGATTTCTCCTATTTGACAATTATTCATATGAAAATCAAAAACACTAATATTATCTGATCGAATTATTCCTGTGTCAGAATTAATATTGATTAAGCTTAGATTTTCAATGTTTCCTTTAATATCAATCTCTTCAAAATCACATTTATGGATTGTTAATCTTTCTAATTTTACCAGAATTGTTAGTTTAGAGAACTTGCAATTGAAAAAATTCAAAGAGTGAGAATTTATAGTGGTAATGAAGACTTCTTCAAATACTTCAATATCTCTTATTTGCTTCTTCGAATCAATGATATCAAATAATTCTTGGACGGTAATTTTTTGCAACGAAGATTCTTCCGAGATCGATATCATTATTCGGTAATTTTAGTTTCGGAACCAAAAGTGAAAACATCTGAAGGTACTCTTGAATTCTTCATGATTTGGAGCATTTTCTGAACAATTTTCGGATTTTTTGCTGCCACATTGATTTCCTCTCCCAAATCAGTTTTCAGGTCATACAATTCTGTAGTTATTTTTTCAGGAATGGCAACGTTGTATCGAACCAGTTTCCAGTCGCCCATACGGACAGCCTGACGCCCATTGTTTTCGTGGAACTCCCAATACATGCTCGAATGTTGCTTTTGTCCGGATTTACCCAGAAGAGTTGGCAAAAACGATATTCCGTCAATGTTTTCCGGCGCTTTTGTGCCAACAATTTCGGCAAAAGTCGGCATGATATCCCAGAAAGCAGAGATGAGGTCGGTTTTAGTTCCGGCGGCAACTTTCCCCGGCCACGAAACGATCATTGGTTCACGCATTCCGCCTTCGTACAAATCGCGTTTATAGCCTTTCAGCGGTCCGTTGCTGTCGAAATAATCCGGATCGGCGCCACCTTCGAGGTGCGGTCCGTTATCCGAAGTAAAAATAATGATTGTATTCTTGTCCAAGCCTAGGTTTTTCAGTTCGGCAACCAGTTCTCCCACTTGTTTATCGAGCAAAGTAACCATAGCGGCAAAGGCGGCATGAGTTTCCGGTTGACTTCCATAGGGGCCTTTCCGGTAATTGGGCGATCCTGGCTCTGCACCTTTGTAGGGTTTCTCCGGCAGCAATTTCCCCCTGAATTCTTTCATATTTTCTTCCGGAGCAGCCAGTTCGGCATGAGGAATGGTGGTTGGGTAAAACAGGAAAAACGGCTTGTCCTTGTTTTTCTCGATAAACTGAAGCGCTTTTTGATGAATGAGCGTTGGCGCGTATTCTTTTGATTGCGTTCCTGAATTTCCTTTCAGAATTACCTTGGTTTGGTTGTCCCATAAGTGATCGGGATAATAGTTGTGAGCCAGACTTTGGCAGTTGTAGCCATAAAACTGGTCGAAACCTTGATTGTTTGGATCACCTTCGGTGCCTGGAGAACCCAAACCCCATTTTCCGAATGCCCCGGTCACATATCCGGCACTTTTGAGCATTTCGGCAATGGTAAACGACTGCGCAGGCAAAGGATACTGACCTTCTTCCTGCCACGATTTATTTCCGCGGATGGGTGTGTGCCCGGTGGTCAATCCGGTCATCAGAGAGGAGCGAGACGGAGCACAAACCGGACATCCGGAATAGTGCTGGGTAAACAGCATTCCCTGTTGGGCGAGTTTATCGATATTGGGCGTTTGAAAATGCTTTTGACCGTAGCAGCTCAGGTCGCCATAACCCAAATCGTCGGCAAGAATGTAAACGATATTTGGTTTCTGCTTAGCTGAAAGACTGAAGACATTGAACAAGGCCACTCCGGCCAGGGCGATAAAACGTGATTCCATCGGGTTGAAGTTTAGGTGAATCAAATTTACAAATCAAATCGGATTGACGAAGGGATGCTCCCAATTAACTTCGATCAACTTATTCGACCAGGATGGTCTAATGGCTTGAATAATCGAAAAACAAGAAGTATATTAGTGCTACTTATAGCTTAAATGCAAAACAGATGGAAGGTAATCCACAAAATTCAGGAAAAGACGAAGTTCGCGAACATTTGGTTAATGCGGCCCGGCAGGTTTTTGTACGCTACGGATATAAAAAAACGGCACTCGACGATATTGCCCGTGAAGCCCGAAAGGGGAAAAGCACGATTTACTATTATTTCAAAAGTAAAGACGATATTTTTAAGGCAGTGATTGATGCTGAGGCTGAAATCAGGACAAAAATGATTGATGACCAGATTTCGGTAATTGACGATCCGAAGCAGAAGTTGAAGACCTATATTTATGTTCGCATGCTTTCGCTGAAAAATGTTGGAAACTATTACGAAGCCATCAAAAACGATTTGCTCGACAATCTGTATTTCGTCAATAGCTTAAGAACCAATCATTTTGACGACGAGGTAAATGTGGTAAAAAACTTGTTGCTCGAAGGTATCGATCAGGAGATTTATACGATTCAGAATCCGGAGCTTACCGCTCGAACTATTGTTACTTTGCTGCAAGGCTTCGAAGTTCCGCTTATACAGAAAAACCTGTCGGACGAAGAATTACAAAAGTCGGTTGACGAAATGCTAAATATCCTTTTCCATGGGATTGTCACAAAAAAATAAGCAGGTTAACTCTTAACCTGCTTATTTTTTATTTCGTTTTGCTGTTTCCTAAGCCTCAATATGTAGCCCATATTAAACACAAGCGAAATGCCGAAAAGAAACCCTTTTACAAAGTTTAAACCTTCGTTTGGAGGTAGATACCGTTCCATCAGTATTGCAGAAACTAATGCGAGCACCCCAATAGGCAGTGCCAGTTTAGTTTGGGTTATGGAACGAAATCTCATTTCTTTGCCTTGAATAGTTCTTTTTCGTCAACTTTTTTTACCGATGTGCTGTCGTTGAGCAACTTATTGATGGCATTAAACGGGGCAACAACAATCTCGTCGCCAGCTTTCAATCCTTCCAGAATTTCGATGTTTTCGCTATCCTGAATACCAGTTTTTACTGGTTGTTTCTTTACTTTACCGTCTTTGTACACGAATACAACTTCTACTTTCTCATCTTCCGGAGTCTTTTTTTCCTGCGTAGTAACTGCTTCATTTTCGGCTTCCGGTGTTTCAGTTGCGTCTTTTTTCTCCTCTAGTTTTGCATTGGTTTTCAGCGATCGGGTAGTCACTGCCTGAATTGGCACCGAAATGACATTCTTACGGGTTTCAGTCTGAATATCAACAGTAGCCGACATTCCAGGACGGAAAGGATATTGTTTTCCCTGAATTGAATCAACCAGATCTTTGTACGACGACTCGAGTAAAAGAATTTTAACATTGAAATTGGTTACCTGATCGGTTGTTGCTCCGGTTGTTGTGGCAGAGTTGGCAATTTCGGTAACAAGTCCCTTAAACTTGCGTCCCAGGTAAGCATCAACTTCAACGAGGGCAGTGTCATTCAGATTAACCCGTACAATATCGTTTTCGTTCACATCTACTTTTACTTCCATCAGGTGCAGATTGGCAATTACCAGCATTTCGGTTCCTGCATACATGTTGGTTCCAACTACGCGCTCGCCTTTTTCCACATTCAGGCGCGAAACAGTTCCGTCCATTGGGGCGTAAATCTTTGTTTTTACCAACTGTTCCTGCGCTTCGGCAACCGATGCTTCAGCCGATTTCACGGCAAACTGTGAAGCTTTTACCTCGGCCTGGGCGACTTTATATGATGCCTGCGCCGATTCAAAATCGGAAAGGGCGATTGCTTTTTGTCCGAATAGCGTATTCGAACGTTTGAATGCCATTTCGCTTTCAATTTGGCGGGCTTCGGCCTGAGCCAAGCGTGCCTGTGACGAACTTAAGCTAGCCAGTGACCGGTTATACGATTGAATATAAATATCTGGTTTAATGGTCAGTAACAACTGTCCTTTTTTTACCTCATCCCCTTCTTTGATATTCATTTCAATAATTTCCCCTGAAACATCAGGACTGATTTTAATCTCAGTTTCAGGCTGAACTTTCCCGTTAGCAGTAATTAATTCAGTAATAGTTTTACTCTCAACGATTTTGGTCGATACATTAATTTGGAAGTCTTTGCCAAACCAGCCTGCCTTTTTCCCAGCAATAAGTACAATGATGAGAATTACAACTAAGGCAATAGCATATGGAAACAGCTTATTCGATTTCTTCTTCATTTTCGTGTAATTTGGAATATTTGTATAGGTTCGGTATTTAAAATTACAACATTTCTGAGTCCAAAAAATCATTCAACCGATTAATTTCCCGTACACAGTATCAATATGTGGTTTTAACCGTGTTTCAGGTCTTCAATTTTGAAATAAAGGACTAAAAAATCTTAAATTTATCTGTTTTTCGCTCAGTAACTTAATCGGTCCAAAACATTAACCCAAATCAAATGTTATCTTTTCCTATGGAAACAAAACCTATGGATTTGCTCTTCTTTTTTTAACGAATACTTATTTGAATTAATGAATCATCAATTTTTTAGTGTGGAGTCACCTGTACTTGAACAAGATCCCCGGAACCTACCTTTCAGTGTATTTCTGAATAATTTGAAAGAAAAAATGAGGCACGTTTTTCATGTGCGTGCCGATATCAACCAAATGGCACTTAAGCGTGGCATGCCCCCGTTTGTGATGCGCGAAATAATGAGTATGAATCCACTGTCAGTTGGTATTCCGGCCGAATTTGGAGGAAGAGGCTGTCGTATGGAAGAAAACATTGCTTTGCTCGAAGCTGCTTCGTACGAATCGCTGGCACTTTCGCTTACATTTGGTATTAATTCGGCTCTTTTCTTACAACCCGTTGGAAAATATGCACAATACGAGGCAAAAGCTGCTGTATTTGAGCGTTTCCTGAATCAGCAGAACATGGGCGGATTAATGATTACCGAGCCTTCGTTTGGAAGTGATGCGCTCAATATGCGAACATATTATACCGAGAAGGACGGGAAATATCACATTAAGGGAACGAAGCACTGGGCCGGATTGACCGGTTGGGCTGAGTTTTGGCTCTTGACTGCCCGCGAACGGGGCGAATCGGGCGATTTAAAACGCGATATCGATTTTTTTATCTGCGATGTAAATAGCCCCGGACAGCAAATTGTTGTTGAAGAATTTTACGAGAACCTTGGCTTATATCAGATACCTTACGGAAGAAACCGGTTGGATGTTGAGATTCCGGTTGTTCAAAAGCTCGTTCCTGAAACTACCGGCGTGAAAATGATGCTCGATCTTTTGCACCGCAGCCGTATGCAATTTCCCGGGATGGCCATTGGATTTATCCACCGCTTGCTCGACGAATCAATAGCTCATATCAATCACCGGCAAATAGGCGGGAAAACGCTGTTTACTTACGACCAGGTACAGCAACGCCTGGCCAAATTGCAAGCCTCGTACACCATATGTTCGGCAATGTGTTTGAACAGTAGCGAGAAAGCCGGCGTCGAAAACGATCTTTCGCCTCACGGGCTTGAAGCAAACTCGGTAAAAAGTGTGGTAACCGATTTGATGCAGGAAGCTGCTCAGTCGGCCACTCAGTTGGTTGGTGCCCAAGCCTATAAACTGAACCATATTGCCGGACGTGGGATTACTGATAGCCGGCCTTTCCAGATTTTCGAAGGATCGAATGACATTCTGTATGCCCAGATTACGGATAGTTTGGTTAAAATGATGAAGAAAGCGAGGGAAAATAATTTATTTAAATTCCTGAAAAGTTTTGACCTTACTTCAAAATCGGCATCTTTCCTGAAGGATATTCTTGACTTTGAATTGAATACAGCTTTGCCACAGCGCAAAATGGTAGAACTTGGTCAGGTTGTTGGCCGTGTTGTTTCGTTCGAGATGGTTATTAATCTTGGCGAAAAGGGCTTCCGCAGCGATTTGATTGATAATGGGTTGACCATGCTAAAACAAGAGATCGTATCGTTGATGAGTTCGTTTAAAGTTCAGAACGACACCCAACTTGTTCAGGATTACCAGGACAATAGTTCGTGGCTGAAATTCGTTTAATGATTGAAAGTTCTTGAGACTGAATGTGAGTTTTGAGGTACGGTTATTTGGAATAGAATAAGAAACTGCAAAAAACAAGCAGTTTTTTGTACTTTTGCAGCATATTTCGTGTATCGATTCGTGAGTTTCAGTTGATCATTAAAAGTTCAATCAAAAAAGTTTAAATGAGTTATTCCTCCTATGTCATTTATTCTCCCGGAATGGGAGAGTTCTATTATGGCTATTTTGAAGATCTGGAAAAGGTGCTTGAAATGCATAATTCTGGACAAATTGCTTTGACGCGGGGGAAAGGCCCGTGGGTACTTATGTTTTCGGAAAGCTATGATACGAGACTAAGAGCCATCAGGCAGGCTGGTTTTTACCGGTCGGTTAAAGGTCAAAGGTTTTTAAAGAAAATGTTGAATTTTTAGAGCTGAATATTATTCAGAAGCAGGGTAGGGCAAAGGAATTGATTGATTTTAAGCTTGATCGTTAACAAAGCTTTGTTAATAAATAATTCGTTGATCTACATTGTTTTGATAAATCTGTGATTCATCTTTAGTAATTTTGTAATCAACTTTAATCCAATAATACCATGAAAAGAATCATCTTAGTTGCATTTACATTGGCTCTGCTAACCAGCGGATGTAAAGTGTTCAAATCATCGAAAACAAGCCAGAATACGGCTCCACAAACAGAGACTACCGCAGAACCTAAAGTGTTTTCGGTACCTGCACCTAAAAATACAGTTCGCGAAAATCCGGTTTCGGACACGATGTACGAAACAGCCGATAAACCTGCAACCGGAACTTCAACCGGAAAACCGGTTTCAATGCGCAGCGAAAGTTTTACAATGACTTCTGAAGATCAGGCTGCCTATGGCAGTAAAAGTTATTTTGTGATTGTTGGAAGTTTCAGCAGCAACGAAAATGCAGGAAAATTCAGACAGGAATTAACTCCGCTAGGGTTTAAGCCTATTATTCTTCACAGCGAAACCGGTTATTACCGTGTTTGTGTCGATTCGTTCAACGACGAAGCTGCTGCCCGTAGCCGCGTTCAAAGCATCCGGACTAAATATCCGAAATATGCTGACGCCTGGTTGCTAATCAGAAAATAGAGAGATAAATCCTAAATACGAAGAAAGGGAAGTTAACCACTTAGGTTTTCTTCCCTTTCTTATTTGGTACAACTTAATTGTTGTCTTTAAATCATTCGGGTAAACTATTTTTCAAGTTCCTTATAAACTAAAGCACTTGCGCCAACAATTGCAGCATCGCCTGGTTTTAGCTGTGAAGGTAGAATCTGGATCTTATCTTTGAATGATGTTAACAAATGTCTCTCCATACTTTCCTTGGCTGGCTTGAAAATGTAGTCGCCGGCAGCAGTTGGACCACCAAACAGGAAGATAGCCTCAGGACTAAGATGATGAGCCGTATCAGCAAAACCCTGACCTAGCCATTCTCCAGTCATTCTGAAAACTTCGTTGGCTATTTTGTCGCCTCTTTCAGCAGCTTCAAAAATCATTTTTGAATCGAGTTCGTTAAATGCTTTGTCGGCCAATAAGCTATCGGTTGCGTTGTACTTCACCATCAACTCAAATGCAGTGCGTTTCATTCCGGGAGCAGAGCAGTATGCCTCGAAGTGTCCAAGAGCACCACAGCCACAAAGTCTTCCACCGGGAATTAAAGTGGTGTGACCACATTCGCCAGCAAAACCATCGCTTCCGTAAACCAAATCGCCGTTGACAACAATTCCGCTGCCTACGCCGGTTCCAAGGGTGTACATCACAAAGTTCTTCATGCCCTTTGCTCCACCGTATATCATTTCGCCGATAGCCGCTGCATTGGCATCGTTGGTTAACGAGATGGCTTTTAGCTCAGGAAATTTGAGTTTAAGAAGTTTTACCAATGGAACGATGCCCTTAAAAGCCAGGTTTGCGGCATATTCAATTGTTCCGGCGTAATAGTTTCCGTTTGGAGCTCCTATCCCGATGCCCTGAACCTCTATTTCAGGATTTACAAGCTTAACTGAATTAATTAATTCGTGAATGGCCTGAGACAGATCGTCAACATAACGATCAACATCACCATCGGTGCGGGTTAAAATGTTACCTTTTACAACTACATTTCCCAAATCATCAACAACTCCAATGGCAGTATTGGTTCCGCCAATGTCAACACCTATTGCTACTTTTTTCATGCGTTTATTTTTTTGTTTTTCTCAATTATCGCATGGAATTCACATGATTGAAAATGATTTCCGGTTAGCGGCTTTTCAAATCATGCTTATTTCATTCGAAAGATATTTCAGTTTGTGTATAATGTGTCGTTTTTTGTTCTCGTGTAACTCTCATGTAACGAGAATTTTGGTTCAGGAAACTACCTCGCAGTCCCATTCAGCGAAAATACGTTGTTTATCGAATTTTACTTCCTTTTAAAGCAAAAAATGTGATGTATCCGTAACAAATTATTGGTACTAGCAGCGCTCCGGTTAAACTTACTGAGTCGGTTATTGCACCCATAACTACCGGAACCACCGATCCGCCTACAATCATAGTGTTTATAATTCCTGAAGCAATGGGCATTTCAGCGGGATCGAGATCCTTAACACCCAGCGAAAATATATTGGGGAACATGATTGAGTTAAAGAAGCCAACTGAAAGCAGGCACCACATACCCAATTGCGGCGGTAACAGGAATCCGCACAAAACCAGTAACATATTTGTCGCGCCAAAAATTCCGAGCGAAACATTGGCAATGCCCTTGCCTAAAAGCATCAAAAGGAAGTTTAAGGCGGCAATTCCAAAGAAAATAAGGCCATAAACCGGCTTCGATTCGAAAATAAACTGTCCGTCTTTTACCCCGGCCGAGAAGATGAACCAGCCAACCACAAACGCAAAAGCCATAATGAAAAGTGAATACTTGTATTTTGCGTTTTTAGCCATTGTGCCGAGTAAAACCGAGCCGAGGAAGCGGCCTATCATGTTTCCGCCCCAATAAATTGCAGTAAGTTTTACGGCTTCATCTTTTGCAATGTCGAGTAAATTAGTCAGATAGCTACTTATTTGTGAGGCTGTACCAACTTCGGCGCCAACGTAACAAAAGATACCAATGGCACCCAACCAAACCTGAGGCTTTTTCAGGGCCGACATCGAGGCAACGCTCTCGTCTCCATTTATTTCGGGTAGTTTAATGAATATGATTCCAACTGCAATCAAAACCACAATTGACCCAATAATTACAAACGGCATTTTTACGAAATCGGCTGCCTCTTGCGCCGAAGCTCCGTTTTTAAGAGCCAGCACTGCCGGAGCCAGTACCAGAATTCCGGCCAGATAGGGCGCAATGGTAGTGGCCACTCCGTTTAATGCTTGTGTCAGATTTAACCGGGCCGGAGCAGTTTCCTGAGAACCAAGAGCTACTACGTATGGATTTGCTGCTGTTTGCAGAAAAACGACTCCTGTTGCCATTACAAAGATGGCTCCAAGGAAAAGGGGATACGACAGAATGGAGACGGCAGGAAAAAATAGATAACTACCTGTTGCAACAAGGATTAGACCAGAAATGACTCCGTTTTTGTAGCCAATTTTTTTGATGATCATACCACACAAGAAGCTGAAGCAGAAATAGGCAAAGAAAAATACCCCATTCACAAGTTGCGCAAAGAAGTTTTCCCACCCGGGGTACAATGTTTTCAGATCAAATGCCAGTTGCACCTGGTCTTTCATTGCAATGTTGAAGTTGGTTATGAACCCAAAGATGAAGAAAATGGATGCCATGAAGGACATACCAATCCTTAGGTTACTACTCGATTGATTCGTCATAAGTAACTGGTTTAATTAGTTTAGTTAAATAATTTAATTAGGTGATTCAAAATTAAAAATTTAATCGATTGAAACCGGTGTAGGAGGGTACATGAGTGGGTGGGATGGAGAAATGTGTTTGGCATTAAATGTGCGTAAGTGTTTTTTATAAAACGAGATACAAAATATCACCCATAAAAAAACGGAACATTTGTCCATAAGATTGACAAAATGTCCCGCTATAAATTTTGAATAATCAGACGATTATTTTCGGGTAACTTTTACTCTCTTCGTCGGGTCGAGCGTTGCATTGCGGTATTCGGCTTCCCTGATAACGTTTTCTGCAATTTCAGCAAATGTTTTGCCTAGAATCGTATTTTCGCTAAAAGCAACCGGAGTTCCTGAATCTCCTCCTTCGCGGATGCTCTGGACAATCGGAATTTGGCCAAGAAGCGGTAATTCAAGTCTTTCCGCCAGTTTTACGCCACCTTCTTTTCCAAAAATGTAATACTTATTTTCGGGCAACTCTTCAGGAGTGAACCACGCCATGTTTTCTATAAGGCCCAAAACAGGAACATCAACACCCTTGCCTTTAAACATGTTCACACCGCGAATGACGTCGGCCAAAGCAACATCCTGAGGTGTTGTAACAATTATTGCCCCGGTTACCGGCACCGTTTGAACCAGTGTAAGGTGAATGTCGCTGGTTCCGGGAGGAAGGTCGAAAAGCAGGTAATCCAAAGTTCCCCAGTTTCCGTCGGTAATCAATTGTTTGAGGGCATTCGAAGCCATAGGACCGCGCCAGATTACGGCATCTTCGGTCTGCACAAAAAATCCGATCGACAGGAAGTTGACGCCATATTTGCTGATGGGTTGAATGCGCTCTTTCCCGTCAACCCGAACTCCTGATGGCCGGGTATCTTCGGCACCAAACATTTTCGGAATCGATGGTCCGAAAATATCGGCGTCAATCAGACCCACTTTTGCACCGGTTTTTGCCAGCGCAATGGCCAGGTTTACCGAAACAGTTGATTTTCCGACGCCGCCTTTTCCGGAAGCTACGGCAATCAGGTTTTTAACACCAGGTAAAATCGGGCGTTCCATTTGGTGAATGGCCTTGGCCGAAATATTGCCTTTTATTTCAACATCGGCGCCAACATAGGTTAATATTGCTTCCTCGCAGGCTGCAATAACAGCCGGGATATTTGGATCGTCAGATCGTTGGAAAACCAGGGAAAGGGTTACCTTTTTACCGGCAACACGAATTTCCTGAGCCATGTCGAGCGAAACAACATCTTCGTTGCTCCCCGGATATTTCACATTCCGCAAAGCATCGGTAATATTTTTTGGAACAATTAATTTACGTGGTATTTCTGTCATTTTATTAGTGTTTTTAATGTCATTTTTGAGATAAGTGAGTACCTGACTACGTGTTCAGGCACAGCATAAAACAATCTATTTCAGGTCAAGTTCAATCATCGGATCCCAGAAATGCTTTTCGAAATCGATGATCTGATCATCAATCACTTTAATTCCTTCGGCTTCGAGCAACTCCTGCATGGCCGATTGCGTGCCAAAATGATGCCTGGCCGTTAGCAGTCCGTTTCGGTTTACCACCCGGTGCGCCGGAACATATTTTTCCTGAACATGCGAATTATTCAGTGCCCAGCCTACCATGCGCGACGATTGTCTGGTGCCCAGATAAGCCGCAATGGCTCCGTAGCTGGTTACCCTTCCTGCGGGAATCAGCCTGACGACCTCGTAAACCATATCGTAAAAATCGCTCATAGATTGAAGGACTGAAGGATTGAATTACTGAGTTGCAAACTTCCTATTCGCGCGCACTTCGGCCGAAGCTTCGGTACGGATCTTTTTCAATTTCAACGTCGGGCTCGCGCAAAGGTTCCTGATGGCTTAGCCTGAACGCAATGTATTTGATGGTCAGACCGCGGTCGAGCCATTGTTTTTCGTAGAATGTCTGGATCGAAAGCACTTCATCCAGAATTTCGGAATGGTACAAATCATCGGTTTGACGAATCACTTCGAACTGGTTTTCAGCGACCATGGCTTCAGTGTACCGGTACATAAAGTTGCTGTCCGATTTCAGGTGAATAATTCCGTTTGGAACCATGATCTGACGGTAATTCGAAATAAAATTGGTGGCAGTCAGTCGCTTTCGGGCTTTTTTCATTTGCGGATCGGGAAAGGTGAGCCATATCTCGGCTACTTCACCTTCGCCAAAAAACATGCGAATGTTTTCGATATTGGTACGCAGAAATCCTACATTTTTCAATCCTTCGGTTTTGGCCTGTGTTGCGCCTTTCCACATGCGGGAGCCTTTTATATCAACCCCGATAAAGTTAAATTCAGGGTAATGTTTGGCCAGTTTTACGGTGTATTCGCCTTTTCCACAACCCAACTCCAGTATAACCGGGTTGTTATTTCCGAAAAATGCTTCGCTCCATTTACCCTTGTATATAAATTCTTCGGTCTGTAACTGACTGAATGTCATTTGAACGACATGCTCATAGGTGGCCATGTCGGCAAATTTCGATAATTTATTCTTCCCCACTTTCTCTTGATTTTTGCAATAGCGAATTTATTGTGTCACCCTGAACTTGTTTCAGGACCTCATATTTATATAGACGCTGAAACAAGTTCAGCATGACGGGATCTAATACGTTTTTTCGACTCGGAAACCAACGTCGCGGATTCCCTGCAGAACGTTGTCGCGCATTCCGTGTTTGATCATGAATTTGTAATCGCCCGGATGCGGAAAGTAAACGCTGCTTTTGTAAGGAATCTGGTTGTCGTGCAGGCCGCCAATTCCGCTGCCACGCCATTTCCCTGATGGATCAGCGAGGGTAAATTCAACTGTGTCGGTACGCAAAGTTCCATCCGGAGCACCGATACTCAGAAACAAGTAGATGTTGCTATACGGATAGTTTCCCTTATTGCGAATGTTTACATACAGGTTGTTGTTTTTCACTGTGTCGGTCAGGTGAACGTTGAAAACCACAACCGAATCCTTGTTCCAACCTTTCTCGTCGATTTTGTGATAAGCTTCAAAAACCTTCTTCCGATCGCACGCAATTAAGCCTGTAATAAGCGAAAGGATAAGAAAAGTTATAAAAAAATGTCTCATGATTTTTGTTTGAATTTTCTGCGGCGGTTGCCCCGTTTCTTCCCGTCTGTTCGTTTGGTGGCATCAAACCGCGTTAATGAATCGTTGTTTGAACCTGCTTCAAAGCCTAGTGCTTCAGCTTTTGGTTTGGTTTCAGTTTCTTGCAGCAGGCGGTCAACTGGGTTCCCTTTCTGATTCGCCCGGATGATTTCCTTTACCCGATCGACCGGAACAGGGAACAGCGTTCCTGTTTTGTCGTTTACTTTCGAATACCAGAAAATCTTTTTGAAAATATCGGCTTTCAGGTATTGGTAAGTTCCTCCGGAAGTTTCCAGAGAAACGTTTGCAGGCGGAAAATCTTTTTGTGCGTCGATGTATGTATCGACCTCGTAGTTGAGGCAACATTTGAGTTTTCCGCATTGCCCTGCCAGTTTCTGCGGGTTGAGCGAAATATCCTGGTAACGGGCCGAAATGGTATTTACTGAAACAAAATTGCTCATCCATGAGGCACAACACAACTCACGTCCACAAGGGCCAATTCCGCCAATGCGTCCTGCTTCCTGCCGGGCGCCTATTTGCTTCATCTCGATGCGTACTTTAAACGTATCGGCCAATACTTTAATCAGCTGACGAAAATCCACTCGGTCGTCGGCAATGTAATAGAAGATGGCTTTGGTTTTATCGCCCTGGTATTCAACATCGCCAATCTTCATGTTGAGCTTCAACTCGCTGGAAATCTGGCGCGACCGAATCATGGTTTGGTGTTCGCAGGCAATGGCTTCCTTCCATTTGTCGATGTCGGCAGGTTTGGCTTTACGGTAAATTTTCCTGACATCGCCATTAATCAGCGTAACTTTGTGCTTCTTCATCTGTTCGAGCACCAAATCGCCGGTAATGGTTACAATTCCAATATCGTGGCCGGGACTGGCTTCCACCGCCACAATGTCGCCGGGGTTCAGCTTCAGGTTATTGGCATTTCTGAAAAAATCCTTCCGGGTATTCTTGAATCTGACCTCAACCAAATCAGTCGGATTGGCGATGTTAATCACATCATCCAGCCAATCATAAACATGGAGTTTCGAACAGGTGCCACCATGTTTGTTGCAGTATCCGCGATCGACTATGTTGAGCTCATTCATATCAAGTCAAAAGTTTAAAGTACAAAGCTTTAAGCAATCCTTTTTCCTTCGAAACAAATCATTCCTGTTGCTATATCTCTACAAAAATAATTATTATACCCGATAAAAAAAGCGGAACCCTGTGACAGTCAACTTTCTTCTTTGTTTTACCTAAGCTGTTTTTACCTGAAACGGCTACGGGTAACAATTACTATTTCCGGATCAGTTTGGTGATCTTGAAAGCTACGTCAGTGAATATGATTCTTGGGTTGCCATTCATGCCGATGTGTGCAAATGCGGTTTCGAAAACTTCGGTCAGTTCAATGATGTTTCGCTCGTTAATGAAGGGTGAGAAACGTTTCGAGAATTCCTCTTCCTGCGAATTCATAAATGTCAAATCCCTGTTTTTGAGGTTGTAAACGAAATTCTCGCGCAGGATATTCAGGAAGTAGTTTAGTAAACTCTTTTGTTTTTCGCGACCAATGCCGGCAACCTGATCGACCCATTTGAATAAATCGGTGAATTTGCGGCCATACGAGTAACGCATCAGTTCTTTGAAACGCTCGAGGTTGAACAGGGTTTGGTCGTCAGGCTCGAGCAATTCGAGGGCCTTGTTGTAATTTCCTTTGGCCAGATGGACCAAATTGCGCAAATCAACTCCCTCGGCTTCGGGTAGGGCACTAATGGCCTTTTCAATCGACCCGGGATCGATGGGCGGAACGGTAATCAGCTGGCATCTCGACCGGATGGTGCTAATGATGTCCTCCTCGTTTTCGGTAATCAGGATGAAAAGCGTTTTAACCGGCGGCTCCTCGATCATTTTCAACAGTTTGTTGGCACAGGCCACATGCATCTTTTCAGGAAGCCAGATAATCATCACTTTGTATTCCGACTCATACGATTTTAGGTTCAGTTTGCGTATAATTTCTTCGCTTTGGTGCGAATAAATCAGGCCCTGGGCATTCTCAACGCCAATTTGGTCGAACCACTGATCGATGGTGAAATATGGGTTTTTCCCGATCATCATTCGCCATTCTTCCAGAAAATTATCGGAAACAGGTTCTTTAAACTTGGGCGTTTTCACTACCGGAAAAACAAAATGTAGGTCTGGGTGAATCAGTTTTCGGTACTTTTTGCACGAGGGACACTCACCGCACGAGTCGTTCTGCTGCCGGTTGGTACAGGCAATGTATTGCGCATAGGCTATGGCAAGCGCCAGTTTTCCACCTCCGGGAGGGCCGGCAAATAACTGGGCGTGGCTTACACGTTCTTCGTTAACCGACTGAATCAGTCGCTCTTTGGTTGCACTTTGTCCGATAACTTCTTTAAAAAACATACTGGATCGATTGTGAAGTGTCAAAAATAGCAATATCCGCACTTGAAAACCAGTTTTACCTCAATTTTAGATTTCAACATTTGTGTAGTGAGTGCCGGTTATTTGAGCACTTCTTTTTGTAATGCTTGATGCTCGGAAAGCTACTTTCTTATTTCTGGTTCCGGCCTTTCAAGTTCTGGTTCTCGACTTTAAACTATTTTACCCAAACATTAATTTCAGGAGCATAGAAAACGCTAAAATTAAACGCACGGATATATTTTTTATATTTGAGGTGGATTTTTTGTAACACTTAAAAAAACAAATATGCAAACTATTGAAACCTACGACTTCGCGGGCAAAAAGGCACTTATTCGTGTTGACTTCAACGTGCCGCTTGATGAAAATTTTGTGATCACCGACGATACCCGTATCCGTGCGGCTATTCCAACCATTCAGAAAGTGATTGAAAAAGGAGGATCTCCGATTATCATGTCACACTTCGGACGTCCGAAAGATGGTCCAAACCCAAAATATTCAATGTGTCACCTTGTTAGTCATTTCAGTAAACTTCTGGGACAGGATGTAGTTTTGGCTCCTGACTGTGTTGGTGAAGAAGTTCAGGCAATGGCAAAAGCATTGAAGCCAGGCGAAGTTTTGTTACTCGAAAACCTGCGTTTCCACAAAGAAGAAGAAAAAGGTGACGAAGGTTTTGCTAAGGAACTGGCTGCTAACGGCGACTGCTGGATCAACGATGCATTCGGTACCGCTCACCGTGCACACGCTTCAACTGCGGTAATGGCTAAATTCTTCCCGAACGACAAAATGTTTGGTTACCTGATTGAAAGCGAAGTAGCCAGTTTGGATAAAGTTTTGAAAAACCCGCAACGCCCGCTGACAGCTATCATGGGTGGTGCTAAAGTTTCATCAAAAATCACAATCATCGAAAACCTGCTTGACAAAGTTGACAACCTGATCCTCGGCGGTGGTATGACGTATACTTTCGTGAAAGCTCACGGCGGCGAAGTTGGTAATTCAATTTGCGAAACTGATTTCCTCGAAACAGCTTTGGCTATTGAGAAAAAAGCAGCCGAAAAAGGTGTAAAAATTTATATGGCTTCTGATGTTGTTGCTGCCGATGCTTTCGCTGCTGATGCCAATACTCAGATCGTTGAAGCCAGCGCTATTCCTGAAGGATGGCAAGGTTTGGATGCTGGTCCAAAGAGCATCGAAATGTTCAAAGACGTAATTGAAAATTCAGGAACAATCCTTTGGAACGGCCCGGTTGGCGTGTTCGAAATGGAGAAATTTGCTGTTGGATCAATTGCAGTTGGCGAAGCAATCGTGAAGGCTACTGCAAAAGGGGCTTTCTCGTTAGTAGGTGGTGGCGACTCGGTATCGTGTGTTAACCAGTTTGGTTTTGCCGATGGCGTTTCGTATATCTCAACCGCTGGTGGTGCATTGCTCGAGTACCTCGAAGGACAAGTTCTTCCGGGAGTTGCAGCAGTTCGTGGCGAATAAGAATATTAAATCCTGAAATAATGAAAGCCCGGAGCAATAGCTTCGGGCTTTTTTATTTTACTTAAATCGATGGAAATACTTAATTAATGTTTTGGAATATATTGGTTGAATGAATCCATTTCATTTTGGAGAATGTCATAATGAAGCAATTAGGCTCTTGATGAAATTCAAGAAAATTATCCGAAGGATCAACGATGATGTTTCTTTTAAAATGGAATAAGTCGAGATTAAAAGTTTCCCGGAAGTAACGATTAAGGTCGGAATCGTTAATGTTCTCGGCGTTGTAAAAGATTGTTCCCAGGAAAAAATGTTTTTCGAGGAAGTGAAGTTCAACCTTTAATTTGTTAATTCCTGATTTGAGTCCATAGGTATAAACCGAATGAGGCATTCTGGACAAATGATTCCGATAGATAAAAAAAGGTTCTCCCAAAATTTTCCTGACATTACCTTCACTTTCCCCGAAACTGATCTTTTCCAAAAAACAAATATTGTTTTTAACGGTTTGTTTCAATTTGTGAAGGTATCCTTCGTTACACAAAATCCGGATGAATCTCAGGTCTCCGTTGTATTGGCGCGAATTAATCCGCAAAGGCATTTGCCTCCTTTTGCATGGTAGTGCTCTATTTGAACTTATCATTCTGTTTTATTTGGTTTGATAAAATAAATACTGAACACGACCCATTTTCACGATGATCAGCCAGAGGACCCTGACTGTTTAAAAGAACTTTTCGCTGGTATAAATATACTTTTTTTGAACTAAGAATCGATAGAAAGTCGATTGATTTTAAATACTCATGTTTAAAATGTACTGAAAAGCAGACAGCCCCTGAAATTGAATTTGGTTAACTAAACGATGTTTTTATTTCAATTTTCCGCCAGAATAGGACTTTATAGCCAGAAATGTTAATTTTGATTTCATCAAAAATTACCATTATGAAATCACAATTAGCCATCGACAACTTTAAAACCCTGAATTGCGCTCAATCTGTACTTTTGAGTTATGCTGAAGATTTAAAAATTGACCGAACCACCGCATTGCGGATGGCGCTTGGCTTTGGAGGTGGAATGTGCATGGGCGAAACCTGTGGTGCTGCTACCGGAGCATATATGGTTTTAGGTCTGAAAGCAAATTTTAAGGAGAAAACGATTGCTGAAATAAAGACCGATACCAAAGTTGCCGTACGTCGGTTTAACGAGTTGTTTATTGCCAAACACGGGTCGGTGCAGTGCAAGAAATTGTTGGAGGTAGACATTTCTACTCCTGAAGGATCGGCAGAAGCGAATGAAAAAGGGCTGTTTGATACGGTTTGTGTAAATCTGGTTGTTTCGGCTGTGGAGATTCTGGAGAAGGAATTCTGATCGCTACAAACGTCCTAACCATGACAACGCAACTGGAGTATTGCAAAACCTATAATTTCAGCCGGCGAAAATACGGCAGCGAATTGCTGATTGACCTGATCAGGCTTGAATCGCTAAGTAAATACATTCGCCAAACTCCGCGGCATTGCCTCAGCTATTACGACATTACTTTTATTCAGGAGGGTGGCGGACAATTTTCCATTGACGAACATAGTTTTCCTGTTGAGGCTAATCGGTTGTATTTCACAGCGCCGGGGCAAATCAGAGAATGGAAAGTATCGGAAATTCCACGAGGATTGACTGTGATTTTTGAGGAAGAATTTTTGTGCAGCTTTTTCAGCGATCCGCTGTTTGTAAAGAAATTGTCGTTTTTCAGAAACAGGTATGCTTTGCCGCAATTGTCACTTAGTGCTGAACAGGGAGAATACCTTACCCATGTTCTGTTGCAAATTGAACTGGAAATTGCCGACAACAAGGAAACTCACCTGTTGCGTGCCTTGCTTTACCAGGTGCTCGCATGGCTCAACAATGTTTACCGCTCACAGTATTTACTTGAAGAAAAGCCTCAAAATTCTAAAGTAACCCGTTTTTTTCAATTGGTTGATCAGCATTGTTGCCGCGAACATGGCGTGTCGTTTTATGCTTCTGAACTTTGCATCACATCAGGGTACCTGAACGATTTGGTGAAGAAAGAAACCTGTGTTTCTGCCAAGCAGTACATTATTAGTCGGTTGATGGCCGAGTCCAAAAATTTGTTGCAGCAGGGTGAGCTTTCGGTTTCAGAAATTGCCTGGAAGCTGGGTTTTGGCGATTCGTCGTATTTCATCCGCCTTTTTAGGAGCGAAACCGGCATTTCACCACTGGCTTTCCGCAAGCAGCAATTATCCTGAAAAGTCCTGTTTTCTCCTTGATTTCTATTGCCGGCAATGAGCGTCATTGTCATAAATTTGTGTTGCTAATTAATAATCAACACGATGAAAATCATTTGTATAACTTTATTTGTAACACTTGCTGCCATGACAAACGCACAGGAAAAACCAACGATTCAATCAACAATCATTGGTCTTGAAAAAGCTGCCCTCGAACGCTGGATCCATGGTGATCCAACTGCATTTTTGGAACTTTCGGCACCCGATGTGGTATATTTCGACCCCTTTCTGGAGAGAAGGCTGAATGGAATTGAAGAACTGACTAAACTTTACATGCCTCTGAAAGGTCAGGTTAATGCAGAACAATTTGAGATGATCGATCCGGTTGTTCAGACGACTGATAAAATGGCTGTTCTGACCTTTAACTTTAGATCGCACGTAGACGAAAAAGTGCAAAAATGGAACTGCACCGAAGTTTACCGCCTCGAAGCCGATGGAAAATGGAAAATCGTTCAAACCCATTGGTCGCTGACCAAACCCGAACTGAAATGATCCTTAAGCTTAATTCTTTCAACAGAATTCTGAACCAGCTTAAACTAAAAACGTATCATAGTCAAACCTTTAAATCAATTGACTATGATACCCAATGTTGGATCGGTTGATCGGACTCTTCGTTTGGTGGCCGGAATTGGATTAGCTATTGGAGGCGTAATTTTTGAAAGCTACTGGGGATTAATCGGAGTTGCTTTGCTGGCTACTGCGGTTTTCAGGTATTGTCCGTTTTATGCACCTTTTAAGATCAGTACATACAAAAAGGAATCGGAAGATTCGGTTTAACGAATAGCAAAACAGGCCAACATCTTTGATGCCGGCCTGTTTCGTTTATAAAAACCTAAAATTCGTTATGGTTTGCGGAAATTTATACCGTAGCGGTATAAGCGTACATATTCGGTATCCATTCGTTTCGAGAAATCGGCAAAGTTTTTCTTTTCTTTTGGAGTCCACACCACTTCGGCCAAAGCACAAATCCTTGGGAAAACCATGTATTCGGCCTGTTTGGTCGATGGAATGTATTCTGTCCAGACATTGGCCTGGGCACCCATTACGTATTTTTGTTCGTCGGCCGATAATTCTTCAGGAATTGGCTCATACGAATAAACTTGTTCCAAAGGCAGGTATCCGCCAATGGCCAGAGGTTCCTTGTCGGTTTCTTTCGACTGGTAATGATCGAAATACAGGTGTGAACCAGGGGTCATAACCACATTGTGTTTTTGTTTGGCAGCTTCAATGCCACCTTTAATACCTCTCCACGACATTACTGAAGCGCCCGGAGCCAGTCCGCCTTCCAGAATTTCGTCCCAGCCAATAATCTGGCGGCCTTTGCTGTTGAGGTATTTCTCGATGCGTGTGATAAAATAGCTTTGCAATTCATGTTCATCTTTCAGCCCGTTGTCTTTAATACGTTTCTGGCAATCGGGACATTCTTTCCAGCGGTCTTTTGGGCACTCGTCGCCACCGATGTGAATGAATTTGGAAGGAAATAGTTCGCAAACTTCATCGAGCACATTCTGCAGGAATTTGAAGGTTTCTTCTTTTCCGGCGCAAAGAACATCTTTGTGTACTCCCCAGGTAGTCATTACGTTATATGGTCCTCCAGTGCAGCCCAATTCAGGATAAGCGGCCAAAACTGAAACACTGTGTCCGGGCATTTCGATCTCCGGGACAACGGTGATAAAACGATCGGCGGCATACTGTACAATTTCTTTTACTTGTTTCTGGGTGTAAAAACCGCCATAACCAACTCCGTCGTATGTTTTCGAACGACCGGCATGGCCAACCACGGTTTCGTCTCTCCAGCTCGAAATTTCAGTCAGTTTCGGATATTGGTTAATCTCGAGACGCCAGCCCTGATCTTCGGTCAGGTGCCAGTGGAAGGTGTTCAGCTTATACATAGCCATGTTGTCGATGTATTTTTTGATAAAGCTGATGGGGAAGTAATGGCGGCCAACATCGAGGTGCAATCCTCTCCATGCAAAACGTGGCTGGTCGTTAATTTCGGCGCAAGGGATTGTCAGAGGACCATTCTGAGAAACCGGAATCATTTGTTTCAACGATTGAACGCCATAGAAGATTCCGGCCGGAGTTTTGGCGGTAATCACAATTTCTTTTGGATCGACTTTCAACAGATAACCTTCATCGTTGCCAGGCAGCGATTTATTCAGCCTGAAACTAAGCGTAGGTTTCGATTTTTCGTTAAGCGGAAGTGTAATTCCGTAGAATTTATTCAGGTGTTCGTTTAGCTGGGCGGCTATGCTTTTCAGTTCGGGTTTTGTAGCATCGAACGAAATGGTTGTTGCCTGGCTTAGAGTAAATGATCCTTCACCCTGACTAATCTGGGAGGGCTGAGGTATGATCGCAAGTGGCTGGGCAAACAAGCCTGCCGAAGCAAACAGGAAAAGAAATAAAAATAATTTTCTCATGTGAATTTCCGTTTTGTTGGTTTTAATTTCAGCAAATGTATTTAAAAGAAATAAAAAGCAGCTATGTACTTTTTAGAATTTTTTAAAAAGTGTGTTGCAAAAAATCAGAAAAGCTGATCCATGATCAATAAAAAAGGGATGTACAACCTGTACATCCCTTTTTACTTATAAATAATAAATTTTTATTTTGGAAGTGGCAGATCTTTTAGTTTCAGCATACTTGCTTCAATTTCATGTTCAGGATATTCGTAGTCAGAAAGCTGTCCGGTCATGTATTTGTCGTAGCCAATCAAATCCATCCAGCCGTGTCCGCTAAGGTTGAAAAGAATCACTTTTTCCTTGCCTTCTTCTTTGGCTTTCAGGGCTTCGCGAATGGTAGCGGCAATCGCATGAGTTGATTCAGGTGCCGGAATAATTCCTTCGGTTTTCGAGAACAACAAGCCAGCTTCGAAACATTCGCTTTGGTGAATAGCCTGTGCTTCCATCAGTCCGTCGCGCAACGAAGCACTTACCAGTGGCGACATTCCGTGGTAACGCAACCCACCGGCGTGTATTGGTTCCGGAATGAAATCGTGACCCAGACTGTACATTGGTAATAGCGGAGTCATTTTGGCCACATCGCCGTGGTCGTAAACAAACGAACCTTTGGTCAGTGTTGGGCACGAGAATGGTTCAGCACCAATAATCTGGATGTTGGCACCATTTACTTTTTCGTACATAAACGGGAATGAGATTCCGGCGAAATTACTACCGCCGCCACAGCACCCGATAACAACATCCGGATTTTTAATTCCGATTTTGTTGAGCTGTTTTTTAGCTTCCAAACCAATGATGGTTTGGTGCAGCATGACGTGGTTCAGAACAGAACCCAGTGCATAGCGGGTTTGCCCGGTTGGATCGGTAACGGCAGCCTCAACAGCTTCCGAAATGGCAATACCCAAACTTCCGGGTGTATCCGGATATTTGGCCAGAATATCGCGTCCGGCCTGGGTTTCCATGCTAGGGCTCGAAACGCACTGTCCGCCCCAGGTTTGCATCATGATTTTGCGGAAAGGTTTCTGATCGAAACTTACCTTAACCATGAACACTTTACACTCGATACCACCCAGTTGGGCACAGGCATACGAAAGGGCCGATCCCCATTGCCCGGCACCGGTTTCAGTAGTCAGCTTTTTGATACCGAACTGTTTGTTGTACCATGCTTGCGGAACAGCTGTATTGGGTTTGTGACTTCCGGCTGGCGATACACTTTCGTTTTTATAGTAAATTTTTGCAGGTGTTCCCAAGGCTTCTTCCAATTCGTACGCACGAATCAGCGGACTTGGCCTCCACTGCATTAAAATCTGGCGAACTTCTTCCGGAATGTTGATCCACCTTTCCTGAGAAACTTCCTGTTCGATGAGGTTCATTGGGAAAACAGGAGCCAACATTTCAGGAGATACCGGATTTCCGTCGGGTCCCAGCGGGGGGTTCATCGGAGTGAGTAAATCGGGGGCAAGGTTATACCACTGTTTCGGCATTTCCGATTCATCAAGGAAGATTTTCTTTTGTCTGGCCATCTTGTTAGTTTTTAATTATTGATTTATTTAATTTTTAGTTTTTAGCTCTTTTTAAATCAAAAAGGGACTTCCCGCATACACGCAGAAAATCCCTTCTCACGGCTTATGGCCGCAATCGATATGTGATTCTCGCGTTTCCATTTTAATGTTACGCCAGTTCCATTCTTTTCCGTATTGTGGTGAATTGTACATATCTCTCTTAAAAAAAGCAAGTAAAACTAACGATATTTTTCATGTTTTCAAGAGTGGAATCCGACCATTTGATAGTTTTTACTGATTTTAAATTACAATCAGTCATTTCGGCGACAATCATTCGTGGTTAATGCACTAAACTTGACCGGCTAAAATTGCATTTGCATGAGTCTGAAATTTATCAAACCTGAGCTGAAAAAATGACGAGAAAGAACAAGTGTGAAATGATTTAGTTGGGTTGTTTGATGTAATATATTGCAGATAAACACCTTGTGTATTGTTGGTTTTTCAATTAAATAGTGTTAAATTTATTGATAATAAAGTTTTGCTTTTATGGAGGTTCCCGAAAATCCATACCAGAGTAGGGAGTGTAAATCGAAAAACTTTAAGAGTAGATCAATCTAAAACCACTTCAAATGAGACTAAAACTTATTTGCCTTATCGTTATGGCGATGCTTTTTAAAATTTCAGGCGCACAAACGTTTGGAATTAAAGGCGGAATGAACATTGCCAGTATGAGTTTTTCATCAAGCGGATTTGATGTTTCTCCCAAGTCGATTATCGGCGTTCATATTGGACCAATAGCAGAATTTAGACTGCAGGAAAGCCTTTCTTTTAATACGGGTTTACTATATTCATTAAAAGGTTATAAAATGAAGGTGGATTACATGGGCGAAACAATGGAAGGCACTTCGAAGATTAATTATCTTGAAATACCAATGAATTTTGCCTACAAATTTGCCACCAGCGAAACTTCCAATTTCCTTGTTCAGGCCGGACCATACTTGGGGTATGCCCTGAGTGGTAAGGATAAAACTGATGGAGAAACAATCGATGTAGAATTTGGAGACGGAGGAATGAGGCGGGTGGATTTTGGACTGGGAATTGGCCTTGGACTGGAATTTGGCCCACTGGTGCCAACGGTGAGCTACCAGTTTGGGCTTGCAAATCTTTCCGGAATCTCGGAGATGAAGGTAAAAAACAATGCTTTTCTGATTTCAATAGCCTACATGTTTGGAAAGCAATAGGTTTTGATATTATAACAAAACAGCAGAGCCATTCCGTTTTCGAATGGCTTTGTTGTTTTTATGGGTAAAGATGTGAAAACAGATTATTCGTTTAACTCTATTTTCAACTATCTTTGTCACCCTCAATAAAATCAAAAGTACAATGACTGATTATAAACGTACCCTCATTACCTCGGCTTTGCCGTATGCCAACGGACCGGTTCACATTGGTCACCTGGCCGGTGTGTATGTTCCGGCTGATATTTATGCCCGCTACCTTCGAATGAACGACGTGGATGTGGCTTTTATCGGCGGTTCCGACGAGCATGGCGTGCCAATTACCCTGAAAGCCAAGAATGAAGGCGTTACCCCGCAGGATATCGTGGACAAATACCACAATATCATTAAAGATGCGTTTTCGCGCTTCGGTATTTCGTTTGACGTGTATTCGCGTACCAGTGCCAAAGTGCACCATGAAACGGCTTCGGAATTCTTCAAAAAATTGTACGATACCGGTAAGTTCATCGAAAAAACGACCGAACAATATTACGACGAGGAAGCTAAGCAATTTTTGGCCGACCGTTACATCACCGGAACCTGCCCCAAATGCGGCAACGAACGTGCTTATGGCGACCAGTGCGAAGCCTGCGGAAGCACCCTGAATGCAACCGATTTAATTAACCCGAAATCGACACTGAGCGGAAACCCGCCGGTGATGCGCGAAACCAAACACTGGTATTTACCGCTCGACCAATACGAAGGCTGGTTGAAAGAGTGGATCCTGGAAGGCCACAAAGAATGGAAATCGAATGTTTACGGGCAGTGCAAATCGTGGATTGATAGTGGTCTGCAGCCGCGTGCCGTAACCCGCGACCTCGAGTGGGGCGTGCCTGTTCCGGTTGACGGTGCCGACGGCAAAGTGCTGTATGTTTGGTTCGATGCTCCAATTGGCTACATTTCGGCCACCAAAGAGTGGAGTGCTGATTGGGCCAAATGGTGGAAAGATCCGGAAACCAAGATGGTGCATTTCATCGGGAAAGACAACATCGTGTTCCACTGCATCATTTTCCCGGCTATGTTGAAGGCCGAAGGAACCTACATTTTGCCTGAAAATGTTCCGGCCAATGAGTTCCTGAACCTCGAAGGCGACAAGATCTCGACTTCGCGCAACTGGGCGGTGTGGTTGCACGAATATCTCGACGAGTTCCCCGGAAAAGAAGATGTGCTGAAATATGTGCTCACCGCCAATGCTCCTGAAACCAAGGACAACGACTTTACCTGGAAGGATTTCCAGACCCGCAACAACAGCGAGCTGGTGGCCATTTTGGGCAACTTCGTGAACCGTGCGCTGGTGCTGACTCAAAAATATTACGACGGAAAAGTTCCCGCTGCCGGCGAACTGACCGAAAACGATAAGCTTACTTTGGCCGAAATGTCGGTAATTAAAGCCGAAGTAGAGAAGAGCATTTCGCAATACCGTTTCCGCGAAGCCTTGAAATTTGCGATGGATTTCGCCCGTTTGGGTAACAAATATCTTGCTGATGCCGAGCCCTGGAAAGTGGTGAAAACCGATCCGGAGCGCGTAAAAACCATCATGAACGTGTGTTTGCAAATTACCTCCAACCTCACCATTATTTTCGCGCCGTTCCTGCCTTTCAGCATGGATAAGCTGCGTGGCTGGCTGAACATGGACGAGCTGAAATGGAGCGAACTGGGTCGCACCGATTTGCTGGCTGTGGATCACCAAACCAATACGCCTGAGTTGCTGTTCGAGAAGATTGAAGACGATGTGATTGAGCGTCAGGTGAACAAGCTTTTGGCTACCAAAAAAGCTAATGAAGCAGCTAATGCAACCGTTACTCCGGCCAAGGAAAATTGCACCTACGACGATTTCCAGAAAATGGACATTCGCACCGGAACCATCATCGAAGCCGAGAAAGTAGCCAAAACCAAAAAATTGCTGAAGCTGACGATCGATACCGGAATCGACAAACGCACCGTTGTTTCGGGCATTGCCGAATATTACAATCCCGAGGAAATCATTGGCCAGCAGGTGAGTATTTTGGTGAACCTTGAACCGCGAGAGTTGAAAGGAATCCTATCGCAGGGAATGATCCTCATGGCACAGGATGCCGATGGTTCATTGAAATTTGTTACCCCCACCATACCGGTTAAAAACGGGTCGGAGATAAAATAATTGTTTCGTAGAAGCGCCATGCATGGCGCTTCTACATTATTAAAATATAATTGCGCCAACTACTGTTGGTGCAATTTTCGTAAGCCTCAGTGCCGCTTCTGGCGGATCGGTTGCTTACTTTATTATATCGGACCACCCTTGTACGCAAGGGTGGTCCTTCATTTTAGCTCAATTTTTGATGTCGTAAACCATCAATGCTTCGTTATGGCGAATATATAATTTGCCATCGGCAATAACCGGGTGTGCCCAATGCTGTGCCGTTCCCAGCGGAACTTTAAACTTGCTGATAACTGTGAATTGTTCCGGATTTGCGTTTGCCAGTGCCATTTCTCCGTCCTTTTCGGCATAGCAGTAGAACAGGCCATCGGCGTAAATAACCGGGCCGCCACCCAGCTCTTTGGCAATGTATTTGGTTTGTCCGGTTTTTGTATCAATACAGAACCATTTGGGCTGTAAATAGGCTCCTCCATAAACTAATCCATCTTTCAGGATAAAGCCGCCCATAAGATTGATAAACTCCTTGTTTCGCCAGGCAATCTCAGCTTTTTTACCGTCAGGAGAAAGCTGTAGCATAACCAATCCAGAACTGTCTTTTCGCGATGCACTGGAAACAATCAGTTTCCCATCAAAATATACAGGTGTGTTGGCATGTATTTTATTGTCCTGAAACTGATGAATTCGCCAGTACATTTCGCCGGTGTTGGCATTCAGTCCAATGATTGAAGTTGAAGTCAGGTTAACCAGCAATGGAGTCCCATTGTGGTTGATCAGGATAGGAGAGGAGTAAGTTGCTTTTTCTTTGTAGCCGGGGCTTGCCCATATTTTTTGGCCTGTGAATCGGTTTAGTGCGACTACGTTATTTGTTTTTCCACCCGGAGTGCAATACAATTTATCTCCTTCAATCAGCAAAGATTCGGAAAATCCAAATTGAACTGAATCGGCCTCGAAATCCTTGAAAAAATCAGCACTCCAGACCTGCTCGCCATCCTTCGTTTTCAGGCAATGGACTGATCCATTTCCACTTTCAATATAAATCAGATCATCGACAACTGTTGGCGTAGAGCGGGCTCCGGGAAAAATTCCAGTCCAGTCTTTCCCGTAATTCTTTTTCCAGAGCAGTTTCCCTCCAGCGTCGAAAGCAAACAGAAATCCTTGTGAATTAAGTGTGTCGGGTATTCCTGTAACAAATACCTTTCCGTCGGACACGGCCACACTTCCCTGACCGGTTCCAAGCCCTTCGTATGACCAGAGCATTTTTGGACCCTCAGCAGGCCATGTTTTTAAAAGTTTAGTTTCGGGGTATATTCCGTCGCGGTTGGGGCCTCGCCATTGCGATTGATGTGTTATTCCGTTAAAAGCGGCAAGAAGGAGCAAAGCTCCAATACAATAAATCAGTTTCTTCACGGGTTGTTCCTCCTGAATAATTAGTTTTATGCTATGCGTAGCAACAAGGATGGATTCATTACGGAAAAGCAACCAATAACCGCAAAAATAGGATAAACAGCACGTAACTGCCTATTTTTGTTACAAAGCAATTTCTATGGCAGCACTCGACGATTATTACCTGAAATTTTCTGAACCTTATCAGGGGTGTTTACTTTCGCTGAAACACATTATTCTTAGTGTGGATGAGCAAATTACTCATGAGCGAAAGTATCAGATTCCCTTCTTTCTTTACAAAGGCAGAAAGCTGGCTTTTTTGTGGGTGACGCGAAAGAAACTTATGCTGGGATTTGTTACCGACAAAAGCATTTTAGCTTCGCCTGAAGGGACGAAAATGAAAGATCAGCTTGAAATGATTCCGATTGATCCGGCTGCTGATATACCAAAAGAAATGATTATTGCCCGGCTAAACGAACAAATACATAGATACAACAGAATTTCCGACGGAAAATAATTGTTTTACTTCAGACAGGGAACCATTCTCAACCTTTCAGCAGCTTTCTCGAGGGTTTCGTTGTTTTTGGCAAAGCAGACCCGGAGCAGTTTCTGTTTGTTTTTTTCGTGCAGGAAGGCAGAAACCGGAATTACACCAACTCCATATTCTGTGGCCAGACGATAAGTAAAATCAACGTCCGATTCGTCGGAAATCGCTGAATAATCAAGTATCTCGAAATAACTTCCCTGCGATGGAACAATCTTGAACAGACTGTCGCCAATCAAACGGTTGAAGTAATTACGTTTCCCCTGGTACATTTCCGAAATATCTTTCTTCGAATCTTCAGTTCGCAGGTACTCCGAAAGGGCGTATTGAAGCGGCGTATTTACGTTGTAAATCTGGAACTGCTGTATTCTTCTGAATTCGTTCATCAGCTTTTCAGGAGCCAGAATGTAGGCCAATCCCCATCCGTTGATGTTGAAAACCGGTCCGAATGATGATACGACAAAACTGCGGTCGGCCAGTTTGGTGAATTTCGAAATGCTTTGGTGTGTATTGTTGTCGAAAACAATTGTTTCAAAAACTTCGTCGCTCAAAATAACGATGTTCGTTCCGTTTGTGAGGTGCTGCAACTGAACCAGATCCGATTCGGTCAGTACTGCGCCTGTCGGATTGTGAGGCGAGTTGATGATGATCATCCGGGTTTTCGAAGTAATCATTTTGCGAACTTCTTCCCAGTCGATATGGAAATTTGGTTGTTTCAGCGATACATAAACCGGACGGCCGCCATTGATAGAAATGGCCGGAGCGTATGATTCGTATGCCGGTTCAAAAAGAATTACCTCATCATCTTCCCTGATGGTGGTGCTTATGGCTGTCATAATCGCCTGAATCGGGCCTGCAGTGATGGTTATTTCCGTTTCAGGATTGTAAGTGTGTTTGTACATTTCCTGAACGCGGGTTGAGATCACTTCGCGCAGTTCGATAATACCTTCGTGTGGTGCAAAATTGTTGTAACCTGAACGAATGTAAGTTGCAGCCATGTCGGCCAACTTTTCAGGACAAGGAAAGTCAGTCTTTCCAAGAGACAAGTCGATTGCGCCGGTTTCAGTAACCAGTTTATTGACTGTGGAGAAAATACTTCCCTTTATATTAATCGATTTTGATAGAGCCATCTTATACCTAATTGGGGTACAAATTTAAGAAAATATGCTGTTCTAGTCTAACGACGGGTCAAGGTATTCAAATAATTTTACGATTCATTCATCTTAACACTTCTTTCAATACATCCAACGACTTAAATTCACCGATATTGCCAAAATGTATTCGATAAAATTCCAGAAGTTTTTCGAGAACCAGACGTCGTTCCTGATGGGTGTAATTCATGCTTTCGATTGAAGCTGGGTCAACGTCAAAAAGCCTGGCAAACAATGGGGTGAGGTGCTTGTCGGCAAACTGATGGTGCGCTGGCTCGTGGCTTACAAAGCGGGCACTTTGGAGGTCGAAAAAGTTACTTATTTCAGCATTCTCGCGGTTGGGAGTTATCCCTAAAAACCGGGTGAGGTTAAAAAGGAACCAGATGTGAAAATTACTGATTCCCGATTCGCTCAGATCAAGTAGCGTCAGCGAGTGAAATATAAAATCGAAAAGTTCAGCGTTTGGCTCTTCTTCCCTCAGGCATTTATACAATACTTCGGCCAGAAAAAGGATCTGCGTGCTTTTCCGGATATCGAACGGAATACTTGAATAGGGAAAGGCAATCTGTGCATTCTTTATCCGGTGGATTTCCCGGTCGGCTTTGTAATAAACCTCCAGATCGAGAAGGTATAGCGGTTGAAAAATAGTTGTTTTTACCGGTGAGTTTTTACTTCGTGCGCCGTTGATGATAAACGATTTCCGGCCAAAATTTTCAGTATAAATTGTGGCAATCAGGCTGGTTTCAGAATATTTGACAGCGTGCAGGAAAACTCCCCGGGTTTTTTCAATCACAATGTTTTGTGTTTAGTGAATAAACAAGAGCTTGGTCACCTTCGTTTTTTCGCCAAGAGCATCAGACAGGAAAACCAGGTAAACTCCGGTTTTGCAACGGTTGCCGTTCAGGTTTTTGCCATCCCAAATGGCCTGCCCGCCCAATGAGGTTGTTTTGTAAACCAGGCTCCCGCTGATGTCGGTAATTTTTACGTCGGTGTCATCAACCAGCCCTTTCACAACAATTGGTCCTTCGTAAGTTTCGCGCACCGGATTAGGATATACATACACATCGCTGAATTTGTCGTTAGCTTCGGTGGCTTCGCCCATGTACGAAATGAGCCCCGAAATGGTGCCTATAAAAACTTCGCCGGATTTCTGGTTAATAGCAATGTCGGTGATTTCGTTATTCAGCAGAGGACTGTTTTCGGTTGTAAAATGCTTTAATTCGGTTTCGCCATTGGCCGAAGTTAAGAACACTCCTGATGATTTGGTTCCAAACCATTTACGATTGGCTCCATCAATTGCAATTGCAGTAATAATTTCTTTTTCGAGTAAAGGATGAAACTTTCCATCTTTAAGGTCGAGACCAGGCCGCGTGGCGTACATGGTTGCATCTTTCCAGATTTTTTCGGGGTTTGTAAAAACGGCAACTCCGCCCGAAGTGCCTATCCAGAGCTCGCCATTCAGGTCTTCAACCATCGAATGTACTTCATTCATGTCAGTTAAAAATTCTCCATCATCGTTCTTAAACCGGGCAACTACTTTTTGCGTTTCCCCAACGTTATTGGCGCTATTAAAAGCATATAACCCGTATCCACGGGGAACCAGAATCCATTTATCATCGTTTTTGGTGACGATAACTTTCCCGATAATTTTGTTGGCAATGGCACCTAAATCAAACGATTTCCAGCTTCCGTCAGTCTGAAATACCGAGAGCACATTGGGGACGCCCGAGTTAGTTATCCAAAGGTTACCTTTCGAATCGAAATCCATTCCGCCAATGCGCACATAAGGCTCATTTGGGCTGTTGGGAAGCTGGGTTTGCAGCGAGCTGTTAAGGTTGTCGAACCGCTTGACAAACTTGCCGTTATTGAATTCGAGAACGCCTCCGCCCCACGATCCCGCAAAAACATGATCGGGACTTTTCGCATTGGCAGCAACACAAACAATGTCTTTGAAATCATTGGGGTTTGGAAATGAATTTTTATCGAAAACCGTCCAGTTTCCTTCCCGTTCCAACTGAAATTTAGGGCTTGTCCAGATGTTGTTCCACGATTCGCTACGTCCGCCAGATGCAATCCAAAGGTCCTGCCCGTTCATGCTTAGCGAGAAGATCTGGTTGTCGACAGGTCCCTGAGGAACGATCCGTTCGTACTGAGTTCCGGCTTTAATCAGCCCAAAAGTTTTGTCAGCAATCCAAAGAATATTCTGGGCATCGAGCGTGGCGCTAACCGGGTTAATGCTGGTTTCTTCCACTCCGGATAATGTATATTTTTCAATTTTCCGGAGCTGCTCATTCTTTTCGTTGTAAACCAGCACCATGTTCCTGCTCGAAATAGCGATGTTGTTGCCGGTGACCGATATTTCGGCCGCATACCGGACTTCAGTTAAATAAGGAGTCCAGCTGGTACCTTTTAACTGGTACATTTCGTCGTTCCACCATTCGCCTGATGCGTAATTGGCAACAATGTGCCCGTTGAAAAACTCGATGGCATTGAATTTCTTGTCGGCATGCGGAATGCTGGTTTGTCTTACCCAATTGTTGTAATTCTGCAGGTTTGGTTCAGAGGCGCTGGCTTTATAAATGCCGTCAACGGTTGCAGCATACAAAAAAGTTCCGTCCGAAGCGATGTCGAGCACATTGAGGTAATCACCCTCGTTGCCAATAAAGTAAGTGTCTTTAATTTCTTTTTTCTCTGTGTTAATCACCACAATGCCAAATCCGCAGGCAAGGTAAGCCAGTTTCCCCGAAAACATGATGTTGTTAATCGTCTTGTCGGCCGGAATTTGTTTGCGTTTCACATCCGAAATATTGAAAATGGTATTTCCAATCAGCAAATCGATGTTGGCATTTTGATAAGCAATCAGGAGCAGGTTGTTTTCCTTACTGTAGGCCAGTCGTTGTATCCCAACGTCCGAAAGTCCGTTTATCCCCGACATTTTAAGAATACTATTGTCGGTTTTGTCGTACGAGAAAAGACCGCCATCGGTAACGCAGTAAACTTTATCGCCGGTATCAACCACATTCTTGGCGCTGGCGTACGATTGATAATCGGTCCACTCGCCAATGGCAACCTGGGCGCCGGCTTTTTGCATCAAGGCCAGAATAGCAATGAAAAACAACAGGTATCGTGTTCTGCTCATTTGTGTACAAAATGGGTTAAATACTCAACTAATTTGCGGGTTGCACGGCCCCGGTGGCTGATTTTGTTTTTTTCGCCCAGCGGCATTTCTGCAAAACTAAACTGCGATTCATCGGGCTGAAAAATGGGGTCGTATCCAAATCCCGACTGCCCTTTTTTCTCTTCCAGAATAGTTCCGTCGACAATTCCTTCAAACTGAACTTCTTTGCCGTCGATAACCAACGAAATTACGGTTTTAAAACGGGCTTTCCGGTTTTTTATTTTGGCCATTTTTTGTAAAACAAGCTCAATGTTTTTCTCCGGGCATTTTTCGTCGCCGGCATACCGGGCCGAATATACGCCGGGTTCGCCGTTCAGCGCTTCAATTTCGAGGCCGGTATCATCAGCAAAACAATTCAGCTGGTATTTGTTCCAGATGTAAAATGCTTTTTCTGAGGCATTTCCTTCAATGGTTTCCTGGTTCTCCGGAATGTCATCGAAACATTCGATATCGTTCAAACTTAACAACTCGAACGAGCCATCGAGCAAATGTTTTATTTCGTGCAGTTTATGTTGATTGTTTGTTGCAAATACAAGTTTCATTTTAACGATCAGTTTCTTTGGAAGCGAAATTACAATTGTAGTAAATACAGGTGTTCAGGAAAAAAGTAAGCCTTCAGTTATCCGTTGGAATTTAATCCGCTTTACAAATAATTGAAGGCTGTTTTTATCTTTCCTGAATTGATTTCTGATTAGAAAAGTCCGTGGATTTGTGCGTCAATGCGGTCGATGACACCACTCAGGTCTTCCGGATTATTTTGGAAGTCGATGCGATCGACGTCAATAATCAGCAACTTTCCGGCTTTGTAGCGGTTAACCCAGGCTTCGTAGCGCTCGTTCAGCTGTTTCAGGTAATCGATGCGAATGGAATTCTCATATTCACGTCCTCTTTTCTGAATTTGGTTAACCAGCGTTGGTACCGATGCCCGGAGATAAATCAGCAAATCGGGAGCCTGCACAAGCTTGCTCATCATCAGGAACAGATTGTGGTAATTGTTGAAATCGCGGGTCGACATTAAACCCATGGCGTGAAGGTTGGGTGCAAATATCTCGGCGTCTTCGTAAATGGTGCGGTCCTGAATAACCGTTTTTGAAGAGCTCCGTATGTCGACTACCTGTTTGAACCGGCTGTTGAGGAAATAAATCTGCAGGTTGAACGACCAGCGCTGCATGTCTTCGTAAAAGTCGTTCAGATATGGGTTTTCGTCAACATCCTCGTAGTGAGGGCTCCATTTATAATGTTTGGCCAGCAGCTCAGTGAGCGTAGTTTTACCGGCACCAATGTTTCCAGCAAGAGCAATGTGCATTTGATATGAACTTTAAAATTTGAACTAAAAATACAAAATAAAAGCAAGGCAAAAGTAGCGACCGGCAATTTAAGTTTTCACTTCGAGGCACACCTCTTCCGGCGATCGGAAAAGATCATTAGTCATCAGCAAAGTACCAAAAAACTTTTCGCTGATGATCAATGACCCGTTTAAAGCGATTTGTTTAATTCGATTAACTGGTCGAGGTATTCACGGTCGTTTGCCAGGCGTGGAATTTTATTCTGACCTCCGGTTTTTCCGCGTCTTTTCATCCACTCGTAAAACAGTCCGTGTTTGGCAACAACAACATGCGGCATTTCGAGACTCAGGTTTTTATGGCGCTTGGCTTCGTAATCCGAGTTGATTGTTTTTAAAGCCTGGTCAAACGCCAGCACAAACTGATTCAGATCGTCGGGTTGTTTCTCAAATTCGATGACCCATTCGTGTGCACCTTTCTGGTTCCCCTGCATGTAAATAGGGCCTCCGGTGTATTCAAGTATGCTGGCTTTGGTTTGTTCGCAGGCCATGTTGAATGCTTTTTCGGCATTGTCAACAATTACTTCCTCACCAAAGGCATTGATGAAATGTTTAGTGCGGCCCGTAATGACAAACTTAAACGGGTATTTCTCGGTGAAACGGATGGTATCGCCAATCAGGTACCGCCAAAGTCCGCCGTTGGTCGAAATAACCATGGCATAATTCCGGCCCAGTTCTACTTCTTCCAGCGGAATGGCATTCAGCTTGTCCGACCTGAATTCATCCATCGGGATAAACTCGTAGTAGATGCCGTAGTCGAGCATGAGCAACATATCTTTTTTATCGGGCTCGTCCTGAATTCCGAAGAAGCCTTCCGAAGCATTGTATGTTTCCATGTAATGCATGTTGGGGCTCGGAATCAGCTTTTCGTATTGCTCGCGGTAGGGCTCAAATTTTACCCCGCCGTGTGTAAATACTTCCAGATTTGGCCATACTTCCAGAATATTATTTTTCCCGGTTACCTCCAGCACCCGTTTCAGCAAAACCAGGTACCACGACGGAACGCCGGCGAAAGAAGTGACGTTCTCGCCAAGCGAATGCTGGATAATCTTTTCAATTTTTTCCTCGAACTCTTCGATAAGAGAGATTTCGGTTGATGGTGTCCGGTAAAAATCGGTCCAGAAAGGTATATTTTCGATGATGATGGCCGACAGGTCGCCGTAATAGCTGTTGTTATTGTAATTGTTTATCCGGTGACTTCCGCCCAGGGTAAGCGATTTGCCCGAGAGGATTCCGGAGTCCGGATTATTTCTCAGATATAGGGCCAGCACGTCGCGTCCTCCGCGAATATGAACATCTTCGAGCGAGTCTTTACTGACCGGGATGAATTTGCTTTTTTCGTTGGTTGTTCCCGACGATTTGGCGAACCAGCGGGTTTCTCCGGGCCACAGCAGATTCTTCTCACCGAGCATCATGCGTTCCACCGTCGGCTTAATGTCGTCGTACCCCTGAATTGGAACCTGTTCGCGAAATTCTTTTTCAGAATTAATGTTTTTGAAATTGTATTTTAATCCGAATTCGGTACCCGAAGCTTTCTCCAGAAGTTCAAAAAGAACCTCGCGCTGAACTTCGTGAGGGTGTTTTCGGAAAAGATCGATTTGGTATATCCGCTTAAAATTGATCCAATTAATAATAGAATTAATGACTGGCATGAAGATAGTTTTTCAGTGACGCCAAATTTATTAAAAATTCTGACTTTTGTTTATCGAAAGGTTGCGGCAAGTGTGCCGTTTAAGATTACACACTTCAAGCCAACGCCGTAGTTCGAATTTTATTTTTCTTATTTTTACATCCGTTTCACAAAACCAAGCCCCATTTTTATGAATTACATCGATATCGTTTTATGTGTTATCCTTTTTATTGCAGCCGTACAGGGATTTCGGAAAGGGTTTATTGTTGAATTTGCGTCTTTGGCCGCTTTGGTTTTGGGTATTTGGGGCGCCATAAAATTTTCGGACTGGACGGCCGGCTACATCTCAAAAACATTCAATTATCACTCCGATTTTCTGGGCACCATTGCTTTTCTGGTGACTTTCGTGGGTATTGTAATCCTGGTTCATATCCTTGGGAAAGTACTCGACAATACGATAAAAGCTGTGGCTCTTGGTTTTTTGAACCGCCTGGCGGGCATCATCTTTGGTGTGCTGAAAACCGCGGTAATACTTAGCATCCTTTTGTTGTTGTTCGATCCGGTTGACGAGAATGTGCATATACTTCCTGCCAAACAAAAAGCCGAATCGAAAGTATATACCCCTATGAAACAGCTGGTGCCAACGCTGTTCCCATTCATAAAACTTTGGGATTCTGATGGTCCGGACAAGCCATCGGACAAAGGGAACGCGCAAAAATCCACCACTTAAATCGGCTAAAAATTTCCTGAAATCTTGTTTTGCAGCGAACGGATTGCCCTAAGAAGTTAAGGCTTTTCCTTACATTGCTTTTTTAAACAGGCTTATCTCTGTTGTAAGCCATTGATTTTATATCTTTGGGCGATTTTCCGGCTTACGTAAAACTGGCGGTTGCTGCCTCGAATTTTTAAGCCGGATGGAAATAAATAAAGAAGAACAATTATCAAGATAACTACAATGAATTTTGTTGACGAATTACAGTGGAGAGGCATGATTCACGATATTATGCCCGGAACAAAAGAACAACTCGATAAAGAAATGACTTCGGCTTACGTGGGAATCGACCCAACTGCCGATTCGCTACATATTGGACACCTGGTTGGAGTAATGATGCTCAAACATTTCCAGATTGCCGGGCATAAACCAATCGCTTTGGTTGGCGGCGCTACAGGTATGATTGGTGATCCGTCGGGAAAATCGCAGGAGCGTAATTTGCTCGACGAGCCTACGCTTCGCCACAACCAGGAGTGCATCAAAAATCAATTGGCCAAATTTCTCGATTTTGAGTCTGACGCGCCCAATGCCGCTGAGATGGTAAACAATTACGACTGGATGAAAGAATTCAGTTTCCTGAATTTTATCCGCGACATTGGCAAGCACATCACTGTAAACTATATGATGTCGAAAGATTCGGTTAAGAAGCGCCTGGATTCTGATAGTGGAGCCGGAATGTCGTTTACCGAGTTTACCTACCAGCTGGTTCAGGGAACCGATTTTCTGCATTTGTATCAAACCCGGAATACCAAACTTCAGATGGGCGGATCGGACCAATGGGGAAATATCACCACCGGAACCGAGTTGATTCGCCGCAAAACCGGGGGTGAAGCTTTTGCATTGACCTGCCCGCTGATTAAAAAAGCTGATGGAACAAAATTCGGAAAAACCGAATCGGGTAATGTTTGGCTTGATCCTAAATTAACCTCGCCATACAAATTCTACCAGTTCTGGCTGAATACTTCGGACGAGGATGCGGTAAAATACATCAAAATCTTTACTCTGCTTTCGCAGGACGAAGTTTCTGAGTTGATTGAAAAACATGCTGAGGCACCACATTTACGCCTGTTGCAGAAACGGTTAGCCGAAGAAGTTACCGTTATGGTTCATTCTCGCGAAGATTACGAACTGGCGGTTGAAGCATCGCAGATCCTTTTCGGACAGGGAACTGCTGAGTTGCTCAATAAACTTGATGAAGCCACGTTCCTGTCGGTTTTCGACGGAGTTCCGCAATATAAAATTTCGGCCGATGAACTTTCTGCCGGAATAAAAGTGGTTGACCTGTTAGCCGAAAAAGCTGTTGTTTTTCCTTCGAAAGGCGAGTTGCGCCGGACTGTTCAGGCCAATGGACTGAGCATTAACAAGGAAAAAGTATCGGATGCCGACGCGGTTGTAAATTCCGAAGTTTTAATTGGAAATAAGTATATTCTGGTGCAGAAAGGCAAGAAAAACTATTTCCTGTTGATCGCCGAATAGTTTCGCACAGTTATTTCAGGTTTACAGAATACTAAAAGAACAAATGTTTCGTTAAAACATCGACCAAAATCTGCTTCTATGACTAACTTTTTTGATAATCAGAATATTCTTGGAATCATTTGGAAATGGAAGAAACATTTGATTGTTGTAGGTATTCTTGCCATTGTATTTTCGGGTATTTTTTCGTCACCGTTCTTTATTCAGCCAAAGTTTAAATCAACGGCTCGTATTTACCCAAGTTTTAATATTTATACATTCAGCGACGAATCTGAAAGCGAACAGATGCTGGAATTCATTAATTCTCAGGATATTAAATTCCGTGTGATTGATGCTTTCAATCTGAGCGAGGTGTATAAAATCAGCAAGAACGATCCGTTGTACCAAACTTATATTCTGGCTGAATTTAACGACAATGTCAGTTTTAAAAAGACGGAGTATGAAACAATTGAGATTCGGGTAATGGATGCTGATCCGAAACGTGCCTGTGCAATGTGTGACTCAATTATTTCGTTTCTCGATGAAAAAATCAGGTCGGTACACCGCATTAAGTACGAGGAGGTTGCCAAAATTTCTTCCCGCGATTTAAAGAAGCTCGACCATGAACTGGATTCGATAAAATCGAAAATGGATGTTCTCCGGAAAGATTATAAAATACTCGATTATGAGTCTCAGGCAAAGGAGGTTACCCGTGGAATGGTTAACGTTCTGGCTGAGCAGAAGAAGAATACCGCCGGGGGAAAAGAACTTCAGGAATGGATAAAGAATCTTTCGGAAAAGGGCGGTGAATATGAGCTTTTGGCCAATCAACAGAAAACTTGTCTGATTCAGCGGGACTCAATAAAGATTATTCACGATCAGTCAGTTAGTAACGCCCACAAGAAAATCAATTATGGTCAGCGGGTTCAAAGCCCGGTTCCAGCAGATAAAAAGGCCTATCCGGTTCGATGGTTAATCATGCTGACTTCTACTTTTGCAGCATTGTTTACTGCATTACTCGTAATTCTGGTTCTTGAAAACAAGAAAAGCGCATAACCTGTGTACCAAGCCAGGATAAAAACTACTCTTTTTTACCTGATTTCAGCACTGTTTATCTTGCTGAACGCTTATTTTCTGGTGAAGAAACATTCGATGATTATTAGTGCGTTGCCGCTGGTGTTTTCGGTTGTTTTGCTAGCTATATTCGAATTGGACAAACTTTTGCTTCTGGTTGTTGCATTTACCCCCTTGTCGCTGCCGCTTTCCGAGCTGATGCCAGGTTTGGATTTTGATATGTTCCTTCCCACCGAACCGTTGCTTTTTGGAATTCTTCTTATTTTTATCTTAAAACTGGCTGCCAATAGGAGTTTCGACCGTGATATTTTGCTCCACCCTGTTTCTCTGGCGATTTATTTCAGCTTATTCTGGATGCTGGTAACCAGCCTTACAAGTACGATGCCCATGGTATCGCTTAAATTTCTGCTGTCCAGAATATGGTTTATTGTTGGTTTTTATTTGATTACAGCGAAACTCTTTGAATCGGGCAGGAATATTGAGAAGTATATCTGGCTGTACATTTTGCCGTTAATCTTGGTTATCTTTTACACAACATACCGCCATTTGGGCTATGGCCTATGGGACAAGCAGGCCGCACATTTTGTGATGGATCCTTTTTACAATGACCATACGGCTTATGGTGCGGCAATAGCCATGTACCTTCCATTTTTATTCGGCTTTTCGTTTACGAAAATGTATACCCCCGGAGTACGTTTTTTCGTGCGTATTTGCCTGGGAATTTTGTTTATGGGGCTTATTCTGTCGTATGCTAGGGCTGCATGGTTAAGTATGATTGCCGCTGCAGGTGTGTGGGCGATTATGCGCCTCCGAATCAGGTTTAAACCTCTTTTTATCACGTTCCTGATTTCACTCTCAATTATATTGGTTTTTCAAAGTCAGATTTTGGCATACCTGGAACGGAATACCACCGAATCGTCGGCCAATTTGGTCGATCATGTATCGTCAATGTCGAACATTTCTTCTGATGCTTCAAATCTCGAGCGTCTTAATCGTTGGAGCTGTGCTATCCGGATGTTTAAAGATAAGCCCATTTTCGGCTATGGTCCGGGAACTTACATGTTTCAGTATGCACCCTACCAGTTAACCGGCGATCGTACAATAATCAGTACCAATTCAGCCAATGGTGGAAATGCGCACAGCGAATACCTTGGGCCACTGGCCGAATCAGGTTTTCTGGGGCCAATTACTGTTCTAATATTGATTGTAGTTGTGCTTTACACCGGAATTAACGCCTATGGCCGAACTGCGGATAAGCGATTGAAGACTCTGATTATGAGTGCGATATTAGGTTTGATTACCTATTATATTCATGGCACAATGAATAACTTTCTAGATACCGACAAGCTTTCAGTAGCATTCTGGGGGTTCACTGCGGTTATTGTTGCCATCGATATTCATACCCGAAAAGCAGCTGCAGCACCGAAACAATAGGACAAAAAAAATGGCCCCTAGGAGGCCATTCTTTTTATATTTAATCCAAAACAGTTATTTTTTGACGCGTTCGTAATATGAACGGTCGCGGGTATCAACTCTAATGACATCGCCTTCGTTGATGAACATTGGAACCATGATTTCAGATCCTGTTTCAACGGTGGCTGGTTTCAATGCATTCGAACTAGCAGTGTTTCCTTTTTCGCCGGCAATGGTTGAAGTAACCAATAACTCAACGAAAGCTGGCATTTCTGCGGTAAGAGGAGTTTCAGTGTCAACATGATAGTTAACTTCAACGAGCTGCCCTTCTTTCATCAGATCAGAATTTTCAATCAAATCAGCGGCGATGGAGATTTGCTCAAAAGTTTCGGCATGCATGAAGTTGAAACCATTTTCATCCTGGTAAAGATATTGGTAAGGACGACGTTCAACTCTTGCAATTTCAATTCTTACGCCTGAGCTAAATGTATTCTCAATCGTTCTGCCGTTTTTGAGGTTTTTGAGTTTTGTTCTTACAAAAGCAGGGCCTTTTCCTGGCTTAACATGTTGAAATGATACAACCTGAAATAATTGGTCGTTGAGTTCAATGGTAAGACCATTTTTAATATCAGCTGTAGTAATTGCCATATAAAATGTTTAGAATATTTTCAAATCGGGTGCAAAAATAAATAAATATTGGTGATTCAAAATCTTTCTGTTGATTTTTTCGATTTTGGAGGCCGAAAAGCTATTTATTAATACGTTGATTATTTGATTGTTTGCTGTCGCTTGTCAGTGCCTGTAAAGACTTTAGTGAGGTACATTGGTGCCTTTTGCCGGTTTCTCAGCTTAATTACCTTTTTATACAACTAAATTTCATTTTCTCTCCATCTGGTTTATGCCATTTATTTTATACGAATCTAATTCGCATTTAAGGGCACCGAGAACCAATTCGAATTCGGCATAAATAGGCAACCTGTTTTCGTCTTTGGTAATGTAAATTTTCAGATCATCCGATCCTTTTAAAAGTTTCCCTTTCGGAACCACGGGAGTAACAACGTAGCATTGCTTTCTGCCAATCCTGGTGTTTATGGTCTCAACACCAATGAACTTTAATTCCATCAGGAACAGTTCGTCGCCATGATAAACCGGAACCTGTACCCGTTTCCCGGCCAGTAAATCATCGAAATACTGGTTTTGCCTGATGTAAAAGAAAACACTGACCAGATCGTTTACTTTGTCGGGAACTTTTATTCGTCCCGATTTCTGACTGAAAAGCGAGTCGTTTTCGTGATCGTAAGTTACCTCGTCGTAAAAACGGTATTTCTGTTCTTTTACATTGCGAATTGATTTAACCGGAAGGAAGGTTTCGGGATCAACCCAACTCTCGTAAATATCGTTTACCTCGTATATTTTATCGACCAAGCCAGTGGTTCGGCCCCGCATACGGTAATGAATGGCCGGCTTCTTGTTTAATTTCTCTTTCTCTGCAATTAGTGTAGCTTTCCCTCCCTTGATAAATCCGAAACGAAGAATGTACTCCATTTCTTCCAAAGGTTCGGCATTCAGGCGAGCGGCAAATGCTATCAGTAAAAAGAAAATAAACTTTAGTTTCATGTGTTTATTTTTTGTTTTTTGATTGCCACATGGAATTTTATGATTGGCAATTTCTCATTTTGAATGATGTTTCTGCAAATCATGCTCATTTCATCCCAGCATATTTTTTTTAGAAACAGTTGCTACAAAATCTTTCAGGTAAAAAGGTTCGAAATAAGCAACGTCTTCAAAGTGCTTATTGTTGTAAGCTTCCCAAACCAATTCAGTCATATATTGTGCCGAAGCGTTAATGTTTGACAAGAATAATGCATTCGGCGATTTTATTACTTTTTGGCATTTTGCCGAACCGTTTCCAAAGAAAACAACGGTATTGTTGCTTAGTTCAGGGGCTAAAAACGATTCGTCGATGATTTCAGCCGTTATTGGTTTGAGAATATTGCCGTTTCCGCCGATTAGCATGGAGTAAACTTCCATTCTTCTTGCATCAATCATAGGGCAAAAAAATGTTTTCCCTTCGAATGGGATGCCAAATTTTTCATGGTTAAGCGAAGCATGTTTTGCCATTGCTTCGAGAGTCCCTACGGCAATCAGTGGTATTTGAGCAGCGTAACAGATTCCTTTCGCGGTTGAAGCACCAATCCGCAGTCCGGTATACGATCCCGGTCCTTTACTTACGGCCACTGCACTTAATTGGCTTGGATTGATGTTGTTTCTTTTTAATAGGGTTTCGGCAAAAACCGACGTTAAACGGGCGTGATTTTGTCCTTCGCCCGATTCAATGAGGTCGACCAGATTTCCGTCTTTTATAAGCGAAACGCTGCAAACCTCGGTAGAGGTTTCGATAATAAGGATTAAAGCCATTGTGTATTAAAATTTGACTACAAAATTAGGTATATAAACAACTTAATCTCTGCTTTGATGCAAAGATTTAAGAAATGTGTTTACTGAAAAAAAAATCAGGAGTTAAAGCTGCAAGTTCGATCATTTGTACTATTTTTAAAAATTCAAACGAACAGAACTAAATGTATCATACCGTAATAATTGATGACGATCAACTAGCCAGACGTGGGCTCCGGCGCATTCTTGAACAGAATTTTCGCGAAATTGAAATTCTGGGTGAAGCCGATTCTGTCGTTTCCGGTATTTCATTGATCAATGAAATGGAACCCGACCTGGTTTTCTTAGATATTGAAATGCCTGATGGCACTGGATTTAGCCTGCTGGAGAAGCTCCCTAAAATTAATTTCAGACTTGTTTTTACTACCTCATACAGCGATTACGCAATCACTGCATTTAAATATTCTGCTTTCGATTATATTGTAAAACCTGTGTTGATTGAGAATGTTCGCTCAACCATCAGCCGGATCAATGAAATTCCGGTATTGCAGGAAAGACAACGGGTTGAAGTGCTGAAACGAAATCTGAGTCAGGGGCCGGATGCCGATCAGACAATTGCTTTGCCCGAAATAAACGGATTTACCATTGTTAAGGTTAGCGATATACTTCGTTGCGAAGGCGAGCGGAATTATTCGCGTATTTTCTTCAAAGACGGGACTTCGGTTCTGGTGAGCCGGACATTGCTCGATTTTGATAATCTGCTTGTTGCACATGGTTTTTTCAGGATTCACCGCTCTCATCTGATAAGTCTGAAAAGTGTGAATCGTTATCTGAAAACTGATGGCGGAATGGTTGAAATGAATGATAAAACACAATTGCCGGTTTCTCCGAAATTTAAGGATGAACTTCTGCAACGCTTGCTTTACAACCGGATTTAACAGATTATGCATACGTTAGAAGATTTACAATCGCTTGTTTCTGTTGCGATAGACAAGGAAATCAATCAATTATACCAAACCGAGCCTGGAAATTTGTACGAACCTATTGGCTATGCTTTGTCGGTAGGTGGTAAACGATTACGCCCAACAATGGTGCTTCTGGGTTACAGTCTTTTCGACGAACAGGTTGAAAATGCTTTGCCTGTTGCCACGGCCATCGAGTTGTTCCATAATTTCACTTTGTTGCACGACGACATTATGGACGGGGCCGAGATGCGGCGGAATAATTTATCGGTTTATAAAAAGTATTCAGAAAATGTAGCAATTCTGTCAGGCGACGCTATGTCGATAATGGCTTATAATGCTTTACTGAAAAGTAATTCAGAAGCGTTGCCATCAATGATTCGGCTGTTTTCACAAACAGCCCTTGAGGTTTGTGAAGGCCAGCAATTCGATATGGATTTTGAGACCCGGGTTGATGTTTCAATTCCGGAGTACCTCAGGATGATTAAACTTAAAACGGCGGTTTTGCTTGCCTGCAGCTTAAAGCTTGGCGCACTTGCTGCCAATGCTTCAGAAAAAATAGCCGGTCAGTTGTATGATTTTGGATTAAATCTTGGCATTGCATTTCAGCTTCAGGACGATTTGCTGGATGTTTTTGCCAATCAGGATAAATTTGGGAAAAAACTAGGTGGCGACATTGTTGCGAACAAAAAGACTTTTCTTCTGTTGAAAGCCCTTGAAATTTCAGGGGAAGAAACAAAAACCTTTATTCAGGAGTGGATTGATAAAAGGGATTTTGATGTGAATGAAAAAATTACAGCAATAACTCAAAAGTACAATGAATTAGGAATAAAGGAGATAACGGAGAGCAGCATCGAAGAATATTATCAGGCGGCGCTGAATATTTTTAATGAAATACAACTGCCCGGTGAAACAAAGGCAGGATTGCTTCAACTGGCAACCCTGATTATGAACCGGGATCACTAGAATTATTTAAGGACTTTTTTTTGATGTAAGAATCTTTTTTATCACTTTTAAAGTCTCTGATTTGTACAAATTTCATAATTTCAACTTTTCAGTATAAAACAAGAAATATGGCTCAAAATATTGGAAAAATAACCCAGGTAATCGGTCCGGTTATCGATATTACGTTCGATCTGGAAGGCAGCGAACTTCCAAAAATATACGACGCCCTTGAAATTGAAAGGGAAGGCATGGAGAATCTGATTCTCGAATGCGAGCAGCACATTGGCGAAAATACAATTCGTTCCATTGCGATGGATTCAACCGATGGATTGAATCGGGGTATGAAGGTTATTGCAACCGGAAAGCCGATTACGATGCCAAATGGTCAGATTGCACTTGGGCGGTTGCTGAATGTGACCGGAAATCCGGTTGATGGTTTAGTAGCTTTGCCTAAAAACGGGCTTAGTATTCACAATGAGCCGCCAAAATATGAAGAGTTAACCACTGAAACAGAAGTGCTTTTTACCGGTATTAAAGTAATTGACCTTATTGAGCCATATGCCAAAGGAGGTAAGATTGGTTTGTTTGGTGGCGCCGGTGTTGGTAAAACAGTACTTATTCAGGAATTGATCAACAATATTGCCCTTGCCCATAGTGGTTTGTCAGTATTTGCCGGTGTTGGTGAACGTACCCGTGAAGGAAACGACCTGCTTCGTGAAATGATTGAAGCCAATATCGTGGATTACGGCGAAGAATTCAAAAAATCGATGGAAGAAGGTAACTGGGACTTATCGAAAGTTGACCAGGAAGCCGTTAAAAAATCGAAGCTGGCGCTTGTTTTCGGTCAGATGAATGAGCCTCCGGGTGCCCGTGCCCGTGTTGGACTTTCGGGATTGACTATTGCAGAGAGTTTACGTGATGGTGACGGAACTTCGGGTAAAGGCCGCGATATTCTTTTCTTTGTTGATAATGTGTTCCGTTTTACTCAGGCGGGTTCCGAAGTATCGGCCTTGCTGGGGCGTATGCCATCGGCGGTAGGTTATCAGCCAACTTTGGCCACCGAAATGGGTATCATGCAGGAACGTATTACATCAACCAAAAACGGGTCAATTACTTCGGTTCAGGCGGTGTATGTTCCAGCTGATGACTTGACCGACCCTGCTCCTGCAACTACATTTGCTCACCTAGATGCTACCACGGTACTGAGCCGTAAAATTTCAGAATTGGGTATTTATCCGGCTGTTGACCCGCTGGATTCAACTTCCCGGATTCTGACCCGCGAAATTGTAGGTAACGAGCATTACGACTGCGCTCAACGCGTAATTATGATTCTGCAACGATACAAAGAACTTCAGGATATTATTGCAATTCTTGGTATGGACGAATTGTCGGAAGAAGACAAGCTGATTGTTCACCGTGCCCGTCGCGTACAGCGTTTCCTTTCTCAACCATTCTTTGTGGCCGAGCAGTTTACCGGATTGAAGGGCCAGCTGGTTTCGATTGAAGATACTATCAAAGGCTTCAATATGATTATGGATGGTGAAGTTGACCAATATCCTGAGGCTGCCTTTAACCTTGTAGGTAATATTGAACAAGCAATTGAAAAGGGAGAAAAGCTGCTGGCCGGAGCATAATTGGTCATCAATAATGGTTGTCAATTAAATTACTATTACATGATACTCGAAATCATTACCCCCGATAAAAAAGTCTATTCCGGAAAGATTAAACTCCTCCAGGTTCCTGGTCACGATGGTTTGTTCGAAATTTTGAATAACCACGCGCCGATCATTTCCACGCTTGGAAAGGGTAAAATCAAAGTTGAGGAAGAAAACGGACAAGTCCTTTTTTTTGAAGTGGATGGTGGCATTATTGAGAACAAAGACAACAAAATAATAGTACTTGCCGAATCGGTTTAGCCGACTGAAGCGATAAACTGACTATATTTAAACCCTGAAGATTTTACACTTCAGGGTTTTTTATTTTGAAGACGAAATTCCTTATCATACGATTTAGCTCGATTGGCGATATTGTTCTGACATCGCCGGTGGTACGCTGTCTGAAAACGCAATATCCCGGCGCCGAAGTGCATTTCCTGACAAAAAAGCGAAACGCTGATTTACTTCAGGCAAATCCTTACATCGATAAGATTCAGCTTTACGACGGGTCAATTTTCCACTTAATCTCCGATTTAAAAGCAGAGAAGTACGACTATATCATCGATTTGCATAATAATTTACGCAGCATGGAGGTGAAGTTTGGATTAAATGCGCAATCGTACAGTTTTAATAAGTTGAATTTCCGGAAACTACTGTTTACCCGGTTCGGTATAAATACAATGCCCGATAAGCATATTGTCGATCGAGCGATGGAAACTTTGCGGTCGTTTAATATCGTGAACGATGGGAAAGGGCTTGATTATTTTATTCCTGATGGGGATGAATTTCCACAGGAAGAATTGCCTGAAAACTTCCGATCTGGCTATATCGCCCTCGTTTTGGCCGGAACCTATACAACCAAAAAGATGCCTGTTGCGAAATACAGGAATCTGATTTTCGGCAGTAATGTTCCGTTTGTTCTGCTGGGAGGAAAAAGCGAACGTTTGCTGGCTTCGGAAATACTTGACTGGAATACCGGTAATGTGGTTGATTTTACAGGAAAGCTCAGGATTAACCAATCGGCAAGTCTGGTGAAAAAAGCCCGATTGGTTATATCGAATGATACAGGTTTGATGCATATTGCTGCGGCTTTTTGCAAAAAGATACTTTCGGTGTGGGGCAACACCTCTCCCGAATTCGGGATGTATCCTTATTTGCCGGGAGAAGGGTCTGAAATGATCGAGGTTAAGGGTTTGGCCTGTCGTCCCTGCTCAAAGCTGGGTTACCGTAAATGCCCCAAAAAGCATTTTCGTTGCATGAATGATATTCAAGAGGATATGATTATTGATTGGGTAAAACGCGAGTTCTGACTCGAGATTTTATATCCTGAAAAGGAAAATGGTCATTAGCCCAAAAGGAAGGAAAAACTCCGAAGGCTAATGACCATTTTTTGTTATTGAAGGGCGGTTTTAATTCGGATAAGTGCTTCTTCGAGTGTTGCCCGGGTACATCCAATATTGATGCGCATAAAACCGCTTCCCTGCTTTCCAAACTGGGTTCCACGGTTCAGCCCAACTCCGGCGTCAATCAGTTTCTGGTTCAGTGATTCATCGGTCAATCCAAACGCCGAAAAGTCAACCCATATTAAATAAGTAGCTTCGGGACGCATAACTTTAACCTGAGGCAGGTTGGCTGCAAAAAAATCTTCGAGGAAAGAATAGTTTCCCTGAAGATATTGCAGAAGTTGCGAGAGCCATTCATCTCCGTGTGTATATGCCGCTTCGAGGGCAATTGTGCCGAAAATGTTGCCCATATGAAGGTGGGGCAGTCGCATGACTCTTTCGTAAGCTACAAAGTGCCGTTTATTCGGGATAACCAGAAACGAGGTGGTTAATCCAGCGGTATTGAATGTTTTGCTTGGTGCCATGCAAATAACACAGTTTTGTGCTATCTCTTCTGAGATCCCGGCCAAAGGTGTATGTCTGAAGCCATCAAATATCAGGTCGGAATGAATTTCATCGGAAATGATTACTATTTTGTTCTCCAGACAAATATTGGCCAAAGCCGTCAATTCTTCTTTGTTCCAGGCCATTCCACCCGGATTATGCGGGTTGCTCAGCAGCAGAAGTTTTGTGCTGGGGGTAATTTTTTGTTTCAGGTCATCCAGATCGAAGTAGTAGCGGCCGTTTTCAAGTTTCAGAGGGTTTTCGATCATTTGGCGTCCGGTGCCTTTAACCGAATCGAAAAACGGGAAATATACCGGTGGCTGCACGATAACACCGTCACCCGGTTTTGAGAGTGCTTCAATGACCATGGTTAATCCGGCTACAACGCCCGGGCTGAATGAGATCCATTCGGGCTTAATTTCCCAGTTATGGCGGCGTTTTAACCAATTTACAATTGATTGAGTGTACGATTCGGGGCGAAAGGTATAGCCGAAAATCTCATGTTCGGCACGCTTTCTTATTGCATCGACAATAAAATCAGGAGTTTTAAAATCCATATCGGCTACCCACAACGGCAATAAATCGGTTTTCCCGAAGAACATGGCACGACCATCATATTTTAAGCTGTTGGTGTGGGTGCGATCGACGTGTTCGTCAAAATTATAGAGCTTCATTGTGTTTTTACTTGTAAAAATTTTCTGTTAGGGAATAAAGTGTTCTAATAGACATCAATCTTATTCAAATAGTTCAATCCGTTTTCCTGTTCTACTTTTAATACAAAGTTGAAACGGTTGAGCGAAAGGCACAGGTCAAAATCTTCGGCTGGTGCCCACTCCTGTTTTTCAGGCGCAAAAAACCGGGCTCCGTCCCCTTTCCTGATTTGTTCAACCATGGCCTGAAAGTCATTGGGCTTTCCTTCCAGCTCATTTTTTATATAAACAGCAAGCAGGGTATCTTCGTCGGTGGGGTATTGACAACTATAACCCATGCAAACCAACGATACCTTATCCGGATTTTTTTTGCGTATATAATTAATAATAGCCTGAGCATTCACAAAACTGCCAGTCAGTATTTCGTCGGCACCGGTAGCATTGGCAATACCCTGTGTGCCGGAACTGGTGGTATGAACCATGGTTTTTCCGCTTAAATTACCTGCAAGAAGCTGCGACGGGGAATTCCCAAAATCAAAACCTTCAGGTTTTTGTTCGTTTCGTTCGCCTACCAGGATGTATTCAGGATTTAGTTTTTTAAGTTGGTATGCTTTTTCGAGGTCTCCTACCGGATAAATGCGTTTGATATTGCCTCCATGGGCGTAGCAAGCGGTAGAAAAAGCCCGAAAAACATCAATAATAACAGTTAACCCCCTCGATTTTTGGGCTCCTTCAAGTAATTGTAGTATTTCAATATTCATAAAAAGTGATATGTGTTATTTTGGGTCTAATTGTATGTGTTTGAATATTAGGTGTATAAAAACAGGTGTTTACATTGGGTTAATCTTGGCCGTGTCCGTTAACGAAAGGGTAATACATTCTTAATGTATGTTTTTCAGCATATATGCTGCAGAACATGTATGTTTGCATTGTACTTTAAAACAATGAGAAATGAAAACAATTAAAACAATTTCAAAATTAACAATGTTGTTCGCATTTGTAGCATTTGCAAACACATTATTGGCCGGAGGAAATTTAAAAGTCAATATTCTTCCACTTACGTCAGAAACCGCAGTAGTAGCAATCTCTTCAGTTGATGCTTCGAATTTACAAATCAGCATCGAGAACGAAAACGGCGAAAAAGTGTATTACAAGGAAACCGACGCTGAAAACAAAGATTACCGTAAAGTGTTCGACTTCTCTAACCTTGAAAGAGGAGATTACAAATTGTCGGTTACTACAAATGGTTTAACTACTGAGCGTAATTTCAGTATCGATAAAAACATTGCAGTAGGTAAAGAAAAAAGTTTGATCGAACCTTATTTTGCTTACAAAAATGGTGTTCTGAAAGTATCTTATTTGAATTTCCCTGAAGAAAATGTAAGCCTGAATTTTTATGCCAACAACGACCTGGTTTATTCAAAAGAAATTGGCACAAAATTCAATGTTACTGAAGGTTACGATCTTTCAAAACTTGACAAAGGATCTTATTCAGTAGTTCTTTCTACCGATAGCAAATCATATTCGTATGATTTAGATCTGAAATAATGAAATTTTATTCATTTTTATAGTGAAGAGCGACTTCGATAGAGGCCGCTCTTTTTTTATTTATAAATCTGGTATAAAACCAATTTCCCCTTTTCCTGACCAGGCTAAATGTAAGCCAAAATAAAGTTTAAATTTGCGGGTCAATAAATTAGGACACAATGAGAAGAGACGAGGTTGAGATAATGGCACCGGTTGGTTCGTACGAATCGTTGATGGCAGCCATTCAGGCTGGGGCCGGATCGGTTTATTTTGGAGTAGAGCAGCTGAATATGCGTGCCCGGTCGTCGAATAATTTTACGCTCGACGATCTGAAAAAAATCGCTGAAATTGCCCATTCGAAAGGGGTGAAAACTTACCTGACCGTAAATGTGGTAGTATTCGATAACGAGCTGGATCAGCTTCGTCGGATTATTGATGCAGCCAAAGTTGCAGGTATTTCGGCCATTATTGCTTCTGATATTTCAGCCATTATGTATGCGCGCCAGGTTGGTGTAGAGGTGCACATTTCAACACAGGTGAATATTACGAATATTGAGGCCGTGCGTTTTTACTCGCAATATGCCGATGTAGTTGTTTTGGCCCGTGAAATGAATATTGGAAGAGTTTGGGAAATCTCGCGCCAAATCAGGGAGCAAAATATTACCGGACCTTCCGGACAGTTGGTTCGCCTCGAAATGTTTGTCCACGGGGCTTTGTGTATGGCTGTTTCAGGTAAATGTTATCTGAGTTTGCACGAAATGAACTCATCGGCAAACCGGGGGAGCTGTATGCAATCGTGCCGAAGGGCTTACATAGTTACCGATAAAGAGACTGGCGCCGAACTTGAAGTTGATAACGAATATATCATGTCGCCAAAAGATTTGAAAACCATTCATTTCCTGAATAAATTACTCGATTCAGGAGTGTCTGTGTTGAAAATTGAAGGAAGGGCGCGGTCACCCGAATACGTTTATACCGTGGTAGAATGCTATAAGGAAGCTGTTCAGGCCTATTTTGACGATGAGTTTACTGAAGAAAAGGTAGCCGATTGGGATGAACGGCTGGCTTCAGTATTCAATCGTGGTTTCTGGAATGGCTACTATCTGGGGCAGCGGTTGGGCGAATGGAGCAAAAATTACGGCTCGCTGGCATCACACCGGAAAGTGTATGTTGGTAAGGGACTTAATTACTTCTCGAACCTGAAAGTGGCTGAATTTAAGCTCGAAACCGGACCATTAAAAGTTGGCGACGAAATTTATATTACCGGTCCAACAACCGGATTGGTGAAAACTGTGGTTTCCGAGATTCAGCTCGATAAACAATCGGTTGCCGAAGCACCCAAAGGATCGTATATTTCAATTCCGGTTGATACCAAAATCAGGAAATCGGATAAACTGTACAAAATTGTTGAGGCCGCAGAAGTTAAACAACAATAGAGTAATATTATACTGAATAAGACAGGCAAACTTTGTATTTTTGAGATTATTTTACTCTTTATGCGAAAAGTATTTCTAGTTTCAGGTATTGTTGTTTTTGTTGCCGCATTGGCTTTTGTGGGCATAAAGTATTTTCCTGCCAAAAAGGAAAAACCGGTTATCCAGACATTTTCGACCAAGCAAAATCCGGCATACAAGGCTATTCCGCAGAAAAGTCCGCTGATTATTGAGATAAAGGATCAGGAAGGATTTTTCAATGCGATAAAAGGCGACCGGCCAATGTTTGCCGAATTCAGAAAGGTTCCTGAATTTGAAAATCTTTTTTCGGGCATCAGCCGTTTTCGTGATTTTGTGCACAGCCGCTCCGGAATCAGTGAACTGCTAACGGGTAAATCGATTATTATCTCGGTCAATCCCAGTGGGAAAAATCAGTTGGCTAATTTGTTTCTGGTACAGCTGAATAATTCCGGAGAAGCCAGCTCTGCTGTCGATGTTGTATCGCGTGAGTTGGGTGGTGAATATGCCATTTCGCGAAAGAACTACGACAATACAGCCGTTATAAATGCCAAATCGGCGAACTTGAGTTTTTATTTTACCTGTGCCAACGATGTTTTTATGGCCAGCGAGGATTTCATCCTGATTGAGGAAGCCATTCGGCAATCGAATTCGGTAAATCTGCTGAATAACCGCCAGTTTACAGAGGTTTATAAAACCATTGAAGAAACCGCATTAGCCAATGTTTTTGTAAATCACCAAACTATTGCACAGGTTTTATCAAAACTTGTGGCTCCTGAAATCAGGAAATCGCTTAGTCAGCTTAGTTCATATTCCAATTGGTCGGGACTCGATCTGTGGGAAAAATCGGGACAGCTTGAATTAACCGGATACAGCGTTACAAAAGATTCTACCGACAATTACCTGAATATTTTCCGTAACCAGGAAGCCCAAAAACTAACCATTGATAAGGCGGTACCAGTGTCCTCGTCGTATTTTGTGGCTCTGAATCTAAAGAATACTGGCCAGTTTATCGACCAGTATGAAAACTACCTTCGGACCAGCGGGAATTATTATCCGCGTGAAATGAACCTGATCGAATTCAAGAAGAAAACGAATGTCGATCTGGAACGGTTGATGAAAGATATGGTTGGTAACCAGGTGGCCGGGGTTTACACAAATATCAATAAGTCCAATCCGTCGCAAAACCGGTTTTTTGTTGCCGAGCTTGTCAAACCATCAGAGGCTAAGGAAAGACTGGGAAAGGCAGTCGCCGAATTCAGCCGATCGGGGAAAGCCGGAACAGACCCTATTCAGAACGAATACTCGGTTGGAGGCAAAAAGTCGTTTGAAATATACCGGTTACCTATCGGTAACATGCCCGAATGCCTCTTTGGACGGGCTTTTTCGGGGATAAATTCGCAGTATTTTGTTTTGTTCGACAAGTACCTCATTTTTGGTGATAACCTGCCTGGAATGAAAAATTATCTGCAAAGTCTGGTTTCCGGAAAAACACTGGCAAACGACTCGATTTACCAGTTAAACAACAAAGCATTGCAGCCAAAACCGAACTTTTACCTGTATTCCAGGATTCCCAAGACTTTCCGCTTGAAAGATGTACTTCTTCGGCCCGAAATAAGCGAGAAACTTTCGAAAAGCGAAGATGTAATTCGTAAGTTCAGTACGTGTTCATGGCAGTTTTCTATCTCCGACAAGATGGTAAAGAATCAGATTGTCCTGAAATACGATCCGGATATTAAGGAAGAACCCCAGGCAATTTGGCAGCTGAAGCTTGAAGGCAAGCTAATGCGTAAACCTGTGCTGGTACTGAATCATAAAGATCTTCCCAACAGAGAAGTTATCGTTTGTGACGACCAAAATAATGTTTCGTTGATTAACAAGGAAGGACTTGCGCTTTGGACAATCAATATTCCGGGCGAAATTGTTTCCGATATTCACCAGATCGACTTGTTTCACAACAACAAATTTCAGTACCTCTTCAATACGAAAACACAACTTTATTGTATCGACCGGATGGGGAATAAAGTGGGCAAATTCCCGGTTACCCTGAAGTCGATGGCCTCAAACGGAGTTTCTGTTGCTGAATATGGAAACAACCGCGAATACAGGTTTATTATAGCCGGGGAGGATCACAAAATCTATCTTTTTGATCTCTTTGGAAAGCTGATTCCCAAATGGAATTTTGAAGGTACCGAGAGTGAAGTAACCCAACCGGTTCAGCATTTCGACGTTGATGGAAAAGACTATCTGGTTATTTCAGACAAGCAAAATATTTATTTCCTCGATCGTCAGGGGAAACGTCGCGAAGCGCAACCAGCTCCTTTCGACCGCTCCGTTAATCCACTTTATTTTGTAGAGGGAAATAGCCCGCGGTTGATTTCAACTGATCAGGCCGGACGTATTCATATCATCGATTTTGCTGGTCAGGCCGAGGTGAAAGAAGTGGGGAAATTTGGAACAGCTCATCGTTTTGTAGTCAGCGATTTGGATGGGAATGGCTCGGTTGAATACATATTTGCCGATGGTAAGAAGTTGACTATTTTTTCAGCAGAAGGCAAAAAGACTGCAGAACACACTTTTGCCGATGTGATTAGCGAAACACCAGTTGTTTGCGCGATGGGAGGTGGAAATGTAAAAATCGGCGTCGTTATCAAAGGCGAGAACAAGGTTTATTTGCTCGATAAAAATGGTTCGGTCATGCGTGGTTTGCCTCTGGAAGGTGATGCGGGTTTCATTTTGGGCAAATTTAACGATGCAAATGCCTGGTATAACCTTATTGTTGGGTCGCAGGGAAATATGCTGGTAAATTACCGGATTGAGTAATATTACAGGTTTATACAAAATAGAAAAACCCGGATTCGTGCGAACCCGGGTTTTTTATTGCGTTGATTGAATTGATTGATTTTTTAGACTGATTTTGCCTTTATCAGGCTTTTTCCCATTGCTCGCGCATCAGTTTAACTGCAGCGGGCAGGGTAACCTTCGAATCGCCAACAGAGCCGCATTCGAAGCTCACATAATCGTTGTAATTGATTTCTTTCAGACCACGGAATCCGTTGATGTAATTATCAGCTTCGCCGTCTTCTCCGGGCATTTTACGCCGTTTGCGGCTGGCAATATGCACGTGGTGTAAATAGTCGCCGGCGGCAAGGAATGCAGCACGGTCGTTGGTTTCTTCCCAGGTCATGTGCCAGAAGTCGCCCATAACAGCAGCACCCGCCGAATTTACATCGCGAATGATGGCTGCACCATCGGCAACCTGGCGGCAGAAATAGCATTCTTTCCGGTTGAGAGGTTCAAGTAAAATCCGTGTTTTATTCTTTAGGGCAAAATCGCCAAGTTCTTTCATCTGGCCAATTAAAAGCTCACGTGCTTCCTTATCGGGCAGTGATTTCTGATTGTTGAATGCTGGTACGAAAATCAGTCCCGTTGAACCAATTGCACCTGCTGCTTCAATGATAACCTTCATCGAATCCATGCATTTTTTCTGAATAGCTGGATCGTCTGAAATCAGCCAGCCTTCGAAACCGGCACATATGGCACTAACCGAAATTTTTCGGTTTTGAAGTGCTTTTTGTATTTCTTCAACTCTTTTTTCAAGTCCGCGACCACCAGGCTCAAACCCAACGATTCCGAGCGATTCCATGAAGTCGAGTTTCTCGGTAAGCGAAGCTCCCGGAGCAACTCCTTCCTGGCACGAAATTTTCAGTTCGAGCGACTTTTTTTTGCTGGAAGCTGATGCACTACTGAAAGAAGAGAAAAAGCCGCCTGATGCAGCTAATGCTGCACCAGAAACGGCTGTTCCTAAAAAAGACCTTCTGTTAATAGGCATACCTTATCGTGTTTGGTTTCCCTGTGGCGTTCCTGCAATGTGAATGAATTCTGGCAGTTTAAATTCTTTACCTGCACCGTAACCTTCTTTGGCAGCAGCCATAGTTTTGGTCATATCAATATCTTTCGGTAGAAGATCGAGCGGCGAAGCAGTCATTTCGTCCCATGTAACTTTCTTTCCGGAGTAAGCCGATTCGCGTCCCATGATGGCAGCCATGTTGGCAACAGCTGTTTCAGATGCCTGTTCAATTGGTTTTCCGGCGCGGATATGGTTAATCCAGTTCACGTGTTCCAATGTGTATGGGTCGGTTTGTTTGAATTTTGCTTTTTCGGCTTCGTAGTCGTATTTCCATATTTCGTTGCCTTTCAGGTCTTTGATAACGTGTCCTTCGCCGGAACTCCACGAACCTTTGGTTCCCTGGATAAATTCCCATACACCACCTTCTGTTCCGCTGATCTGGCGGCAGGTACTGTGAATGTGGATACCGTTTTCCATTTCAAAATCGACGCTGAAATTGTCGAACTGGTTACCGGTAACACGGCGTTGGCGCGAGCCGAATCCAAGAGCTGATTTTGGTTTTAATCCTGAGAACCAAGTGAATACATCCAAATTGTGAACGTGCTGTTCAACAATGTGGTCACCCGAAAGCCATCCCCAGTTTACCCAGTCGCGGATCATCCATTCCAGATCTGACCATTGTGGGTTGCGGTCCTTAAACCAGAGCATACCACCACACCAGTATACTGTTCCACCGGTAATTTCGCCGATAGCCCCGTTCATGATTTGTTCGTATGAAGCTACATAGTCGCGTTTATGGTGACGTTGTGTACCGGTTACTACGCAAAGGCCTTTTGCCTGAGCCTGTTTGGCAGTAGCCACAATGGTGCGGTAACCTACCGGATCAACACAAATTGGTTTTTCGAGGAAGCAATGTTTGCCCTTTTCCACCGCATATTTGAAAATTTCAGGGCGGAAATTAGGTGGTGTAGCGGTAATAATCACGTCTACGTCGCTATCAATAACTTTCTGATAAGAGTCAAGTCCAACAAATTTTTTGTCTGCTGCAATGTCGATATTTTTTTCTTTTTTCAGCTTTTCAGCTAAGCTTTCCAAACGGTCAGCATAGGTATCGCCTAAAGCAACAATAGTAACATTATCGGCTGCATTGAGGAAATTAAATGCTGCGCCAGAGCCTCGTCCGCCACAGCCGATTATTCCAGCTCTCAGTGGTTTGCCGTCTGCGGCCTTATCAACCAGGCTGGGTATGTAATATGAGCCCGGCTCTTTTAATGGCTGTACTTTTGGCGTACTGCTGCACGATGCCAATGTTGCAACACTTCCTGTACCAATTGCGCCCAATGCCCCGGCTAAAGCCGAGCTTTTCAAGAATGAACGTCTGTCAACACCTTTTTTCATAATTGATAAATTTAAAATATGGTTAGTCAGTTATCTATTGAATTTTTATTGAATTGTCTGGCTCACAAACAACCCTGAACCCGATGCCTTTAACATCTGAATACCACCAGATGCTTTTGGGCTGTTGTGGGTCCGTTTTCAGCCATGCGTCGTGCTGGCTGTGGTCGCGGGCAGCTGCACGCACGTCGGCTGCATCCGAAGTATAATTACCTCCGCGCACAACCCATTCTTCGCCTTCAGTTACGATTGGGTTAGTCACTTTTCCGCTGTTTTTGGTATAAGCGTCGGGTGCATAGCGGTCGGCACAATATTCCATTACGTTACCCAGCATATTTTTCAGACCAAATGGATTTGCCTTGACTTCTTCGGGCAAGTGCGTTTTGCCTTTGCCATTGTTCGTATAAATGATGAACTGCGAAATCGGTTCGGTTTCGGCGGACGAGATTTTACGCCATAATCCTTTGTTGGAGAACTTATCCGGTTTTCCGTCAAAGAAATAAGGTGTTTCTGTGCCACCGCGTGCTGCATATTCCCATTCGGCTTCTGTTGGCAGGCGGTATTTTTTGCCGGTTTTCTTTGAAAGCCACTGGCAGAAGGTTTCCGCTGCATAATGGGTCATGGTGATTGCCGGACGGTTGCCAAATCCCCAGTTTTGGTCGGGTCGCCCGTAAGGCGGGGTTGGACCGGAAATAGCATCTACGTTCGGGTTACTGTTGTTGGCATAAATCTGTTCGGGCGGAGTGCGACCTTCGCTCATTGTGTTGCCGTAAAATGCCCAGTACTCTTCCCAGGTTGTTTCCACTTCGGCCATGAAAAACGGGCTGACCGTAACCTGGCGCACCGGCGATTCATCGGCTTGGTGGAAAGGTTCTTTTTCGGGGCTGCCCATGTTAAAGGTGCCGCCTTTCACAGCAATCATCTTGAACGATACTGATGTGCCGGGAATCTGCTCAGTGAAGTCGGCAAAAGTTGTTACGGTGGTTGCCTGTTCAAAAGCGGGTTTCGAACTTTCGGTGTTGCCGTCGGTTTGTCCTGGTATGCCGGTCATCTTGCCGTGCTTGTAGTTTGGATTATAATGTCCGGCGTCGAGGTGGCAACTAATGCACTGCAAATCCAGCTTCTTCTCGTTATTTTCGTAGTAAAGGTGAGCCGCAATGCCTGCGTCTACTAAATTTTTCGGGAACAGGTTCTGGTGGCAATGCTTACACGATGCGTTTGGAATATATTTCACGGCATGTTCCAGTTCCGACTTCATTTCCCAGTTAAATTCAGCCGAATCTTTGAAGAGGTAACCATAAACATCTTTGAGCCCAAGCCTGGTTTTTTCTACAAGGTAGCCTTCTCCTTTGGGAGGCAAATGGCAATCGACACAATGCACCTGTATTCCGCTTTTATTGTCGTAGTGAGCTGACAGTTTCCACGAAGGAAATACATGTGGATGAACATGGCATGAAGCACAAAATTCGTCGGTTGAAGTATATTCGATTGCTTTATTTCCTGAAATGGTTATCAGGATTCCAACAATAAATGAACAGAATAGAAGGAGGAAGATATGTTTACGAAAAAAGTCTCCTGTTTTTTTCAGCATAATAGGTTTAGTTTATTTAATACAACAATGATTTTTAGGCTTCCCAAAAATAGTAAAAATACGGGCAAAGCAATACCGGTTTTATTTCAAAAGCTTATCGAGAACAAATCTCCATAATAAAAATGGATTTGTCCATACATTGCTTTTGTATAAACTGAACTATGATAAGATTTTATTGGGGTGGCTTTAGGCAAAATCATGAACTGCGATGTCAAATATTGACAAATTCACTGTTCAAACTATCAAAAGGAATATATCTTTGAACCATCTAACAAATTGACCTAATTTATCATGAATCTCGAATTAATCGCCTCAAAATTCAAGCTTGAAGGGCCTGTTGAACGTGTTGAGCCAATGGGAGAGGGCTTTATAAACGACACCTTTATTATTCGTACCCGGGGAAATGATGTACCCGATTATCTGCTTCAGCGCAAGAACAAGCGTATTTTTACCAATGTTCCGGCCATGATGGAGAACATCCAAAAAGTGTGCACACATATCAAAATCAAAGTGATCGCTAAAAATGGCGACCCGATGCGCGAAGCAATGACCATTATTCCGGCCACCGATGGCAACTTGTATTTTATGGATGAGGAGGGCGAATATTGGGCTGTTTGTGTTTTCATAAACGACACCATTGCATATCAGGCTGCCAAAACTCCAGAACTGGCTTACCAGGGAGGAAAAGGAATTGGCTTGTTTCAGTCGATGGTTTCTGATTTAAAAGAACCGTTGACCGACATTTTACCCGGATTCCACAATATTCGCTATCGTTTCAACCAATGGGATGCCGTTTTGGCTAAAGATCCGGTTGGCCGGAAAGCCAAATTGGCTAAGGAAATCGGCTGGATTGAAAGCCGTCGCGGCGAAATGCTCAGCTTCTGGAAACTGGTTGAATCTGGTGAAATTCCGATCCGCGTTACCCACAACGACACCAAAATCAATAATATACTGTTTGACCTGAACGGCGAAGTTTTGTGCGTGATTGATCTGGATACCGTTCTGAACAGCACTTGTCTGAATGATTATGGCGATGCCATGCGTTCGTACACCAACACCGGTCAGGAAGATGACGAAAATCTCGATGCTGTTTCGTGCGATCTGTCTATTTTCGAAGGTTTCACCAAAGGATATCTGTCACAGGCGAGTAGTTTCCTGACAGAGAAAGAATTAGAGTACCTTGCATTCTCGGCCAAATACATCACTTACGAACAGGTTTTGCGCTTCCTGATGGATTATATCGATGGCGACAATTACTATAAGATTAAAAGTCCGGAACACAATTACCAGCGGACATTGGCACAATACAAATTGTTGATCAGTATGGAGGATCAATACGATGAAATGTGCCGCATTGTGCGCACTGTTGCTGCTGGGCTGGCTTAATCAGCCTGTTCCCGGTTTGCAGGGAAACATACAAATTACCGATTCAAACAATACGTCAATGAATGTAAAACATATACTCGAAGGCTTTTCAAACCCGCCTCTCGACCTGATTTCCGAAACGCTTGATCTGGAAATCGAACCATTGAAAATCGAGACGATAAACTGGGAAGCGTTTCCTTACCTTCCTGAGGTTTCGGTGCAAATTGCATACAGCGATGATGAATTGTTTTTGCAATACAAGGTCAGTGAGCAATCGGTGAAAGCGGTAGTGAACGAAAGTAACGGGCGGGTGTGGACCGACAGTTGTGTCGAATTTTTTCTTTCGCCGGAAGGGAATGATGTTTATTATAACCTCGAGATGAACTGCATTGGAACAGCGTTGCTGGGTTTTCGCAAAAAGGGAGAACCGACGACTCATGCTTCAGCCGATCAGATTGCTACGATACGAAGGATATCGTCGTTGGGCAATATCCCATTTGCAGAACAGAAAAAGCAAACTGAATGGCAAATTACAGTAGCTGTGCCCTGGACGGTATTCTTCAGTCACAATTTGAAACCTGCTTCAGGAACAAAAATGCGCGGAAACTTTTACAAATGCGGCGATGAGCTAAGCGTTCCGCATTTCGTGTCGTGGACAAAAATCAAAACAGATAAACCGGCCTTCCATATGCCCGAATTTTTTGGAGGATTAGAGTTTGAGTAGCTTGACGTGTTTGTAACGAATTGTTAATCCGTAATTTTTCCGTTGCTTTAAATTTTAAACCTTAAACTTTGAACTTCAGAAATGGAGGTTGCCGACAACATCTTAATCGCTGGCATTAAAAGAGATGACTATTCGAGTTATAATCAGCTTTTTGTGCGCTATTATAACCGGCTTTGCCTGTTTGTTTTTAAACTAACACAAAGCTACTCGGCTTCAGAAGACATTGTGCAGGAACTGTTTGTCCGGCTTTGGATGAACAGGGCAAAACTTGAAATCAGGGATAACATTTCGGGGTATTTGTACCAGGCATCACGAAATTCGGCTTTGAATTACCTTCGGGCCGAAAATAACCGCAAGAAAACAATCGACAGTATTCCGTTTCAGGAAGAATCGACCGACGAGAACCTGATCGAACAGGTTGAATTTAGCGCTGCGCTATACAAATGCATTGAGCAACTGCCTGCTCGCAGCAAAGATGTATTTATGAAAAGCCGGTTCGATGGACTCAAGCAGCAGGAAATATCCGATCAGCTGGGTATTTCGGTCAAGACCATCAAAAACCAAATCTGGAAATCACTCCAGTTTCTGAAAGCCTGCCTCGAACTAAACGACGCGTTTGAACACTGAAAAGCATGGGGCGCAGGGCAAAGCGAAGGAAGTCTTGCTTTTGCCTGTGCGAATTCCGCATACTGAGACTGATTATTGCGACTTCTTAAAAAAACTCTTCTTCCGATAGGACCTTTTCTGTTTTGATGTGTCAATAGAGAAAATGAGCACATCATGGAAGAAAAATTTCCAATTGGAGAACATATCGTTGATCATTTATTGCAGGAGGAAAAATCCAGACAAACCGGCAGCGAATTAAAGGATTGGCTCGGTTCTTCACCTGAAAATAATGCAGAACTAAATAGTTACAAAAAGATATGGGATTCATCCTCCGATGCCCCTGTCATCAAAAAGTTCAATGCCAAAGAGGCCTGGCAAAAGGTCGATTCTGAAATTGAATTGCGGAATTCACGAGCCAGAAGAATTCGGAATATTGGCCTTGTTCTTTCAGGAATGGCGGCTTCATTACTCATTTTCTTCAGCCTTAATTTTTTTACTGGCCTCTTTTCTGTACCCGAAGCACCTATAGCCATGTCAACCACCTATGGCAGCCGGTCGGAAGTCATTCTTCCCGATGGTTCGCTGGTAAAGCTTAACGCCGGATCAAACCTCAAATACCATTTCGATAAGGTGAGTCAAACCCGCAAAGTTGATTTTAGCGGAGAGGCATTCTTTGAGGTGGCTAAAAGCAAAAAACCCTTTGAAATTGAAACTACGGACGGTCTGCATGTAAGGGTTTTAGGAACCAAATTTAATCTTAGTACTTATTCTGAAGATCGTACAGCACAAACTTCTCTTTTTGAGGGAAGAGTGGAACTGAGTAAGGCCGGATCTTCTTCATTGGTTCTGAAACCGGGCGAAATGGCAGTTCTGGATAAGACTTCGAACCAGATTTCGTATGCTAAAGGTGAGATTTCGCACGCCACGAGTTGGATGCAGAACAAATTATACATGGAAAACATGTCGTTGGAAGACGTCTGTAAATACCTGGAACGCTGGTATGATGTACATATCACACTTAGCGACGAAAAACTGGGTGAAAAAATTCATTATACCGGAGTCCTAAAGGAGCAAACTGTATTGGATGTGTTGAATGCACTTTGCCAACTGAGTTCAATTTCGTACGAATTAAAAGGAAAGGAGATCTCGATAACAGCGAAATAAAAAAACGGAAGATGTTCGAGCATCTCCCGTTGTTTTTTAGATAATCCGATTGAATGTTACCAGCACTCAATCAAAATAATTAACTAATTGCATTACAAAACTATGAAAAAAAGTTATGAATCGGGGAGTGGACGATGTCCTATTCCCAAAAAACTCTTGTTGGTTATGAAACTAACTGCCTTCTTAGTCCTTCTTTTTACGGTACAGGTTACTGCAACCGTTTATTCGCAAAATAAGAAACTGTCACTCAACATGCAGGGGAATACCATCAAAGAAGTGCTTCAGCAAATCGAAGCCCAGTCGGAGTATCGGTTTATTTACGAGAACGAGAAAGTGAATCTCGACACTAAAGTAAGCATCCGGGTAACCGATGAAGTGGTTGAAAATATACTGAAGCAGTTGTTCGAAAAGGATGAAGTTAGCTATTCCATTACTGAAAATAACCTGATTCTCATTAATCCTGCAGGTCAGCAAATTAAGAATTCAGTAAGGGAATCAAACGGAACACAGCAGCAAAAAATGGTCTCCGGTAAGGTTACAGATTCTACAGGAAATTCGTTACCTGGAGTTTCGGTTGTTGTTAAAGGAACTACTGTTGGTACTATAACTGATGTTGATGGAAATTTTCGACTTCCAAATGTTCCTGCTAATGGGACTTTGCAATTTTCGTTTGTTGGGATGAAAACACTGGAAGTACCAATTAACGACAAATCGACCATTGATGCTAAATTAGTCGATGAAACTATTGGTATTGAGGAAGTTGTGGCTGTTGGTTATGGTACTCAGAAAACAACTACAATTACAGGGTCAGTAAGTGCGGTAAAAGGCGAGAAGCTCGCTACAGCTCCTGCAATAAATTTCTCTAATTCGGTTGCAGGCCGTTTGCCTGGATTGGTAACTGTTACCAGATCGGGAGAACCAGGGGCCGATGGTAGTACTTTTAGGATAAGGGGTGCAAATACATTGGGAGATAATTCTCCGCTGATAGTAGTTGACGGAGTGGCCAACCGGGGGCTTGACCGACTGAGCTCGTCGGACATTGAAAGTATTTCTGTTTTAAAAGATGCATCGGCTGCTATTTATGGTGCACAGGCTGCCAATGGAGTTATTTTAATTACTACGAAAAGAGGAAAACAAGGAAAACCAGAGGTTAACTTTAGCTACAATCAAGGCTGGAGTGCTCCCACAGTACTTCCAGATTGCATCGATGCGGCTACATACCTTGAAATGCTAAACGAAATTAATGTTTACGCAGGACAAAAGCCTAAATATTCGGCTGATGAAATTCAAAAATACAGGGAAGGTTCAGATCCTTGGAAGTACCCCAACACCGATTGGTATGCTGAAACATTTAAAAATGCTGCAGTTCAACGATTAGCAAGCCTGACAATTAATGGTGGCCAAGAAAAACTAACATATTTTATTTCGGCAGGTACTAATCTTCAAGATGGTATTTATAAAAATGGTGCGACTGATTATAAGCAATCTAATTTTAGAGTGAATTTAGATGGAAAACTCTCAGAATATGTAGAATATGGAATTGATTTAGCGGGAAGGGAACAAGGAAGTAATTATCCAACACGTTCTGCATCTGAGATTTTTCAGTTTTTACGGCGTGGAAAACCTAATATGCCTGCATATTGGCCAAATGGTAAAACTGGCCCTGATATCGAATATGGAGATAACCCGGTAGTAATAACAACAAATCAAACAGGTTATGACCGTAATAAAACTACAATTCTTGAAACCAAAGCAAAACTCGATATTCAGGTCCCTTGGATAAAAGGCTTATCGATTTCAGGAAATGCCGCTCTCGACAAGACCTTTAAGAACGATAAATTGTGGGAAATACCTTGGTATCTATATTCATGGGATGGTGTTAGTTATGATTCCAATAACGTACCAATACTTAAAGAAGGGAAGAAAGGGCTCACTAATCCGCAGTTGACTCAGGATATGGTTGATTCAAAGATTCTTACTCTAAATGCTCTTGTTAGCTATGAGACGAGGATTCTGGAAAAGCATAATCTAAAGATTCTTGTTGGGACTGAACGTATTTCAGGAAACTCGATGAACTTCTCTGCATTTAGAAAGTATTATGTTTCCGGTGCAATTGACGAATTATTTGCAGGTGGCGATGCTGAGAAAACAAACTCAGGTTCATCGAGTGAAACAGCGCGGTTAAACTATTTTGGACGTGTGAATTATGATTATCTGAGCAGGTATTTGTTTGAATTTGTATGGAGATACGACGGCTCTTATATTTTCCCAAAAACCAAGAGATTTGGATTTTTCCCCGGTGTTTCTCTGGGCTGGCGTATGTCGGAAGAAAATTTCTGGACTGGAATAAAACATATTGTTAATCATTTCAAATTAAGGGGGTCGTGGGGACAAACTGGTAACGACCGGATTGAGACTTACCAATATCTTTCAAGTTATGGTTTTGTTACAGGTACAAGCTCAATTTATACATTTAATTCAAATGTTGAGAATAAGGTCTTAAATGAGTTACGTATTCCAAATCCTAATGTAACATGGGAGGTGGCCAACCAGTCGAATATCGGATTTGATGCTCAAATGTTTGATGGAAAGATATCTTTTGGTGGAGATTATTTTTACAACCTAAGATCTGATATTCTTTGGCAGCGCAATGCTTCGGTTCCTGAATCGAGCGGACTTACCTTACCTCGTGAGAATATTGGAAAAGTAGTTAACCAGGGTGCCGAATTTCAGGCCAGTTATAAGAATCATGTTGGAAGTTTTAATTACGAAGTTGCTGCTAATATTAGTTTTAACAGAAATAAAATTAAATTCTGGGATGAAACACCTGGAATTCCTGAATACCAGAAGTCAACTGGTCATCCAATGAATTCAGCATTGTATTATAATGCTATTGGGATTTTTCGGGATCAGGCAGCGGTAGATGCATATCCGCATTGGACGGGCGCCCGTCCTGGTGATATTATTTTTGAAGATGTAAATAAAGATAGTAAGATTGATGGCCTCGACCGGGTTCGTATTTATAAAACCGATTTACCAACACATACTGGAGGTTTGAATTTTGATTTGTCGTACAAGAATTTTTATACATCAATTTTTTTCCAGTGGGCGACAGGTGCAGTTAGAAACAACTATTATGAGATGCAAGGTGAAGTGGGTAATTTCCTTAAGCAAGATGTTGAAGGCAGATGGACTGCAAGTAACCCTGATGCCAGTAAGCCTAGAATATGGAACAGATATACCGAATATTGGAGAAATAATCAAAATACTTATTGGTTACAGAACTCAGACTACATTAGGCTGAAAAATCTTGAGATCGGTTATAATGTTCCAAAAACAGCTTGTAGTAAACTTTATCTCAATGGAATGAGAGTTTACTTCACAGGTTTGAATTTGTTGACACTTACCAAAGTTAAAGACTTTGATCCGGAAACAACATCCGCAACTTCTTATCCACTTAACCGGGTATTAAATTTAGGATTGACTCTAACCTTTTAACACTACTAAATTATGAAATTAAGATATATACAATTAATCATTGCAGTATCGACATTGTTTATTGCATCTTGTAAACAGGATTTCCTGGATACAAATCCTTCTACCGAATTTTCTGAATTGGCAGTATGGAATGACCCTGCATTGGTCGAAACTTTTATTAATAATATTTATTTCAGGCTGGATGAGCCACTTACCGATGGCCGGTTTAAAGCAAATATGGTTGACGAAGCCGATTACCGAGGGAATAGCGATTGCTTTAATTTTAATAACTGTGTAATTACATCCGATGTTTTACCCTCGTGGTCAACTTCGCGGTATCGTCTTTGGGCCGACGTTTACAAATCAATCAGATACTGTAATATTTTCTTCGAAAAAATTGAAAAAGTGCCATTCTCCTCAGAGGTTTTTGATGGCAAAACATTGAAAGGCAGGATGAACGGTGAGGCTCATTTCCTCAGAGGAATGTTCTATTTTGAATTGGTGTCTGCTTATGGTGGAGTTCCAATTATAACAGATGTATTCAGTTTAAATGATGAGTTTAAAGTTCAGAGAAATACATTGGAAGAAAGCATAAAGTTTATTGTTGATGAATGTGATAAAGCTGCTTCGCTTTTACCAGATGTAAATTCAGGAGCAAATAACGGAAGAGCAACCAAAGGAGCTGCATTGGCTTTGAAATCGAGGGTATTACTTTATGCAGCAAGTGATTTGTATAATACGAATGTTTTTTCCACATATGAACATCCTGAATTGATCAGATATACCAATGGCGACCGAAGTGCGCGTTGGAGCGCAGCCAAAGATGCCGCGAAAGCAGTTATTGATTTAAACCGGTATCAGCTTTACAAAGCAGAACCAGCGGCCAACGATTCGATAGCTCAAAATCTGGTTGAAATATTTCTTTCGAAACAAACGACTGAAGACATCTTCATCAAGTTTTTTACAACTAATATGGGGCAGGCAGTTGGTTTACGCACAAACCCAAATGGCTATCACGGGTGGGGAACAAATGCCCCAATCGGAAATATTGTTGATGACTTTGAAATGGCCGATGGAACCAGGTTTAATTGGAGTAATCCGATTCATGCAGCAACCCCATATGCACATCGTGACCAAAGACTTTATGCAACAATACTTTATGATGGTGCCTCGTGGAGACAACGACCAGATGATGCCAAAGGTATTGACCCATATAATAAAGTTCAGACGGGTGTTTGGGAAACATGGAGTACCTCTGCAAATAAAATGGTTGAAGTGTATGGTGTTGATACCAGGAAAAGCCCTATTGAAGATTGGAATGGCTCATATACAGGATATTATCTTCGTAAATATATCGATCCGGCGGTTGATGCTCAGTATGTTAAGCAATCAGTTACTTGGAGATTTTTCCGTTATGCAGAGATTTTGTTAAATTATGCTGAAGCTTGTATCGAGCTGGGGCAGGATGACGAAGCCAAAATTTATATTAATAAAATCAGAAAACGCGCAGGACAGCCACCTATTACAGAAACGGGCAATGCTCTTCGTGAAAGGTATAGAAATGAACGACGAATTGAATTGTGCTTCGAAGATCATCGATTTTTTGATGTCAGGAGATGGGTTATTGGCCCAAAAGCCTATACCCCTGCAACCGCAGCGAATGTGAGGTATAAATTAAATGCAGATCAAACAACTGCAAAAATTCCAACCATTACTCATGCTCAATTCCAGACTAGGAAGTGGATTGATAAAGCATATTTTCTTCCAATAATGCGTACCGAACTAAATAAGAATAGTTCATTGATCCAAAACCCAGGTTACTAATACAATTTTCAATAAAAGTGGCTGAAAACAGCCACTTTTATTGTTTGAAAGAAATAATTTATAGTACAATAGTTAATTCCTAATTTAATGAAAACCAATAAACTGCTATTTATATTTACTCTCCTGTTGTATTCTATTTGTATAAAAGCTCAGGACGAAGCCTCGTTGCAAATTACTCATGGACCGTATTTACAATATCTTACAGATAAAGGTGTTACGATAGTATGGACCACAAATAAAAATGCCGTTTCATGGGTTGAAATAGCTCCAAACGACAGTACTCATTTTTATTTGAAAGAAAGACCCAAGCTTTATTCAGCTGAGTATGGTTTTAAAGATGTTGGAAAACTTCATTCTATTCGGTTGGATGATTTGTCTCCAGCAACAAAATACCGATATCGCATTTACTCCAAAGAAGTATTGAAACATGAGGGTACAAATGTTACTTACGGAAAGACAGTTGCCTCTCAGGTTTATCGTCAAAAATCTTTGGAATTTACTACGATAGATCAGTCGATGCAAAATCTGTCTTTTTTAATTCTAAATGATATTCATGGAAATAACCAGATGATGGAAACACTGCTGAATGTTGGTGATTTTAAAACTTCGAATTTTATAATATTTAACGGCGATATGGTTAACGACTTAAGAGATGAAGACCAGCTGTTTAACGATTTTATGGATACTGCAGTAAGACTTTTTGCGAAAGAAAAGCCTGTGTATTATGCCAGAGGAAACCACGAAACAAGAGGTAATTTTGCTAATGCCTTTCCTCGTTACTTTAAATCTCCAACTGGTAAATTATATTATCTTTTACGTTATGGCCCAGTTTGTTTTATAGTACTAGACTGTGGTGAGGACAAGCCCGATTCTGATATCGAATACAGCGATATTGTTGCCTTTAATCAATATCGTGAAACTGAAAAGAAGTGGATTGAAGAAGCTGTAAAAAGTAAAGATTTTGTTGATGCAGAATATAAAGTTGCAATTCTTCATATGCCTCCGTTTGGTGGGTGGTATGGAGAAGAAGATATTGCTCAAAAATTTATTCCGGTGCTAAATTCGGCAAAAATTGATGTGATGTTTTGCGGGCATTTACACCGGTATATTAAAAAGGAGCCGGCCCCGAATAGCAGATTCCCAATTATTGCCAATGCCAACAATTTTGTGGTCAAGGTTGTCGCCGACAAGTCGAAACTTCAGGTAAAAATACTGAATTTGCAAGGTGCTGTTGTCGATTCCATTACAATCGATCCAAATTAATATATCTATGAGACAAGTAATTACGCTTATTCTTTGCTTCCAGATTTCGTTTCTTTATACTTGTTTATCCGCGAGTCCTAGGGCAAACGATTCTATATTTTCATTTGTTTTTATGACCGATATTCATTTGCAGCCCGAGAAAGGTGCCGTTAAAGCTTTTTCTAAAGCTATTACTGAGGCAAATAAACTTCATCCCGATTTTGTAATTACAGGTGGCGATAATATCATGGACGCTTTAGGCCAGGATTGGGAGAGGAGTGATAGTCTCTGTAATATATTTCAATCGATGATTAAACAATTACGATGCAGGATTTATACTACAATTGGAAATCACGATATTTTTGGATTGTATGAGAAGAGCAAGGTAATGCCAGAGCATCACGAGTTTGGTAAAAAAAGGTATGAACAACGATTTTGTAAAAGATATTATTCGTTTGATCATAAAAACTGGCATTTTATTGTTCTTGATGGAATTGGAATAGCTGATGATCCTACTTATTACGGCTATGTTGATCAGGAACAAATGGAATGGATTAAAACTGATTTGCAAAAAAACGGGACATCTACCCCGATTATTATTTGTACTCACATTCCACTTATGAGTGTTGAATCACAGGTGGCACTTGGTCCAACAAAAGCTTTTGATAAAAAATCGATTATTAATAATGCTAACGAGGTTCGGGCATTATTCGACGGATATCCTGTAAAACTTGTTTTACAGGGGCATACTCATTTTCTTGAAGATATATTTTACGACAACATTCATTACATTACTGGAGGTGCAATTTCGGGTTCTGTATGGAATGGCCCGAGGTATAAAATGGAAGAAGGCTTTTTGCAAATAACTGTTTGTAAAAACAGCTTTTCATGGAAGTATATTGATTACGATTGGAATTCTAAAAGTCAGTAATAAGGCATACTCCGGGTGCAGTGATATAAGTAAAAGAGCATTTTGGGCATTTTGATCTACAGAAAAAACCATTCTAACCCAACTATACTAATTACAAATTTGCACTTTTTAGCTTGGGATTTGTAATTGATATGGTAACAAAAGTCGATTGGAAATCTAGTTTCCCCCCTTGTCAGCAATGGCAAGGGGGCTTTGTTGTTACGAGCTCCATAAAAGCTATTTGCCTTGAGTATTGCAGTGCCATTCAGTTCTTCAACCGCTAACGTAGGGTTTACTTCTTTGTCTAAATTCCAGGCGAGGGGGTTTTTATTATTTCAATTTTCAGTATAAAAATGAAAAGCCAATAAAATAATATATTTGACACTCAATTTGACACGAGATGATTGACCAGGGTCACAATAGGGCAAATACTGCTTTTATTCTTGAAGAATTAAGGAAAGGAAACGAACGAGCTTTCGATTTCATCTTCAGGGAATATTACAAACCGCTGGTTCAGTTTTCGTATTCAATTGTGAAAGAGCAAACCGCCGCAGAGAGCATTGTTCAGGATGTTTTCATCAAGTTATGGGAGAGAAGGGAGACTATCGAAAATGTAACAAACCTGCTTTCGTACATGATGGTGATGGTAAGAAATCAATGTGTCGATTTTCTCCGGAAAGAGAAATCCAGTTCAAAAATGTATGCCGCTTTGAGAATGGAGGAGTCGGGAAATACAACCGAAGAGCAGATTTCTTTGAATGAGTTTGAGGAAAAGCTGCTGAAATCTATCATGAATTTACCGGAACGGTGCCGAAAAGCCATGGAGATGAGTCGATTCGAAGGGTTTTCGAACAAGGAAATCGCCGAGCAGATGCAAATATCAGTGAAAGGCGTTGAAGCCTTAATTGGACGGGCGCTTAAGCTGTTGCGGGTTGAATTGAGCGAATTTTTACCATCGTTTGCTTCAGAAAAACCGGGAAATAAAGCATCCATTTTGTTTTCGGTTTTGTTATCTAAACTCCGGATCAGAAAAGCTCTTTCCGCGAACCCGTAATTTTTTCTCTTTTTCTTCAAAAGTCGTGTAGGGTTAATTGTCACCGGTTTCGTCTATAGTTTGTAAAAGCACTCAAACTATGAATCCGGAAAACAACGAAATATACGAATTAATAGCACGGTCGTTGACCGACAGGCTCACTGAAGAAGAGTCAGCCGTGCTGGAGTATTGGAAGTTAGCGGCTGCAGAAAACCTTCAGGAGTACAACGATATTGTTGCCCTATGGATTAAATCGGGAGCGTTAAGATTGCCCGAATCACTTAACTTCAAAACAGCTCAGAAACAAATTTACACCCGCACAGGAATTTACTCTGGAAGAAAGCGGGTGATCACCTTGCTTATTCAGGCCGCAGCAGTAGTGGTGCTGGCAGTTATTTTCTCGGGCGTTTACAGCTTCCTCAATCGCAGTAATACCAGTTCGAATTCAAATAGCCTCATTGCCCAGGAGGTAAAAGCTGCTTATGGAACCCAAACAAAAATAGCTTTGTCTGACGGTACCATTGTTTACCTGAATTCGGGTAGCAAGCTCATTTTTCCGCAGAGTTTTGCCGATCAAAAGCAGCGCCATGTAACGCTTGATGGCGAGGGTTATTTTGAAGTAGCAAAGAACAAGGAGCAGCCATTTGTGGTGAGTGCCCGCGAACTACAGATCAAGGTTTTGGGGACGAAATTCAATGTTGACGCCTATGGAAATAATTCATCAGTCTCTGTGGCATTGGTCGAAGGAAGTGTTGAGTTGCAGAACAAGACGAATAATGAAACATTAAAACTTGCTCCCAACCAGCTTGCTGTTCTCGACGCCGAAAGCAAAACACTCGTGAGTGATGATGTTACAGACCTGAACAAGTACACGGCATGGATAAACGGGCGAATTGTTTTCTATGGCGATCCGATACAGACAGTGGTTAAAAAACTCTCCAACTGGTACAACATCGATATCGTAATTTCAGACAAAAAGCTTGAAAGTTACAAGTTTACCGGCACATTTATTAACGAGCCGGTTGAGCAGGTATTGAATGTTTTAAGCTTAACATCGAAAATGGCCTTTGAAGTTGAACCTGCCGTTAAACAAGCAGATAATACGATTACCAAAAGAAGAATAATCTTAAAAAGTAAAATTTAATAAAAGGTTTGCCTATGGTGTAATTGAAAAACAGGAAAGTGTTGGTACCACTTCCCTGTTCAGATTCCTGCAAAGCAGGGTTTTTATTGATCTAATAATCTAAAAACATTCAAATTTATGAAAAAAAAGAGTATGAATGGGAAATACCTCTATTGGTATGTCCTGAGAAAAGCATTTTTTGCTATGAAACTAACAGCACTAATCTTACTTATCACAACATTCAGCCTGATGGCTGGGCAAAGTTATTCGCAGGAAAAACGAATAAGCCTGAACATGAGAGATGTACTCATTAAAGATGTACTCCTAAAAATTGAGAACAATTCGGAATATTTTTTCATCTACAACAATCAACTGGTTGATGTAGATAGGAAGGTTTCGATTAATGTCGATAATGAAAAAATATCGGAGGTACTTCACGATATTTTTCAAGGGCAGAAGGTTGATTTCCAGGTAAGCGACCGAAAGATAATTATCGCTCCGTTGGAATCTGCAACAACCCAGCAGCAGAAAACGATTTCAGGTAAAGTGACCGACAACACAGGTGCAGGGTTGCCTGGTGTTTCCGTGGTGGTGAAAGGCACAACCAATGGCACAATTACCGATTCAAACGGAAATTATTCAATTAATAATCTGCCGGCAAATGCGGTCATTCAGTTCTCGTTTGTGGGTATGAAATCGCAGGAAATACCTGTTGGAAATAAGACTGCAATTAATGTTTCTCTTGCTGAAGAAACTGTCGGTCTGGATGAAGTTGTTGCAATTGGTTACGGAACTCAGAAAAAAGCTGATGTTACCAGCTCTGTTTCAACTGTAAAATCATCTGAGTTTTTGAAAGGTAATGTTAAAGATGCAGGGCAATTGATTCAGGGTAAAGTTGCCGGGTTGACTGTTGTTTCTCCCAGCGGCGATCCAACTGGTTCTTCACAGATTGTATTAAGGGGTAACACCACTTTGGTTGGTTCAAGCATCAATCCATTGGTTCTTATCGATGGTATTCCGGGAGACATGAAAACCGTTGCGCCTCAGGATATTGAATCGATTGACGTACTGAAAGACGGTTCGGCAGCAGCAATTTACGGAACACGTGGAACAAACGGCGTTATTTTGATTACAACCCGCAGAGCCAGTGGTTCATACAAAAGTTCGGTTGAATATAGCAGTTATGCCAGTGTACAGTCGTTTGCCCGCAAACTGGATTTATCTACTGCAGCCGACTTCCGTCAGCAAATTAAAGATGGTTATCGTGCTTCAAATACCGATCTTGGCAACGATACCGATTGGCTAACCGAGATTTCTCATCAGCCTGTAACACATGTTCATAATGTGACCTTTAGAGGTGGAAATGCAACCACTAATTATTTGGTAAATGTCAATTACAATTCCAATCAGGGTGTCTTCCTGAAATCGTACAATGAGGCACTGATTGGAAGGGCAGACATTAACCATAGCATGTTCGACAATAAACTGAAATTCAATTTAGGTTTACTGAATTCGACAAAGAAACAGAACGGGTTTAATGGTTATATCTACCGACAGGCAATGCTTCAAAATCCAACAGCACCTGTTCAAAACCCTGATGGAACTTGGTTTCAGGAACTTTCCAAATTTGAATACGAAAACCCAGTTTCGGATTTGATGGAAAGCGATGGCAGAACCAACGAACACCTTTCAAGATTTAATAGTACAATTACACTTACTCCAATCCAAGGATTAAAGCTGACCAGCGTTCTTTCGTATTCGAAATGGAACCAGAACGGAGGTTATTCGGAAACAAAACAGCATGTTTCAACGCTCAGGGATAGCCGTAACGGATATGCCAGTATTGGTGCTTCTGAATCTGCTGATAAGCTGGCCGAATTAACTGCCGAATATTCGAAGCAGATTGGCGATCATCAGTTTAAGGCCCTGGCCGGATACAGTTACCAGGAAAATGTATACACCAGCATGAGTATGGAAAACTGGGATTTCCCGACAGATGTGTTTGGTTATTACAATATCGGCTTGGGTGAAGCTACAAAAAACGGTAAAGTTACCAACCCGCAATCAAGCTATCATGCCGAAACTAACCTGATTGGATTCTTTGGCCGATTAACCTACAATTATAAAGACAAATATCTGGTGATGGCCAGTCTTCGTCGCGAAGAAGCCAGCCAGTTGGTAGGAACAAAAAATCCGTGGGGTGTATTTCCTGCGGCCTCAATTGGATGGAGATTGACCAACGAGCCTTTCATGAAAAATCAAAGCCTTTTCAACGACATCAAATTACGTGCTGGCTACGGTGTAACCGGAACGCAGCCTTCTGATTTATTTAAGGGTGTGGGACTTATCGGCTATAGCGAATATGTTTTATCCGGAAGCAAATGGATCCGTACGTTGATACCAACTCAGAACTCTAATCCTGATTTAAGATGGGAAGAAAAACGTGAAACTGATATTGGTGCCGACTTTAGCATGCTCCGCAACCGGATTAGCGGTAGCATTGACTACTATATCCGCAAAATTGATGGATTGTTGTTCGATTATGCTGTTCCAAGCCCTCCAAACCTCTATTCAACAACAAGAGCCAATGTAGGTAAAATGGAAAACAAAGGTCTTGAAGTTTTGATCAATGTTGTTCCCGTGAAAAAGGAAAATTTTGAATGGACGAGCAGTGTTTCTTTTTCAACCAATACCAACAAACTGGTTAGCTTGTCGAACGATGTTTACAAAACGTCAAGCGATTACTTCACTACCGGATATACCGGCCCACCAGTGCAATCTTTCACTCACATTGTAAAAGTTGGTGAATCTATTGGTAATTTCTACGGATTCAAGGTAATCGATATTTCAAACGATAAAAGCGATGTTGCCAACTATGGCCAATGGATTTATGAAGGAGCCGACGGCAAACCGGTAAAATATTCCGATTTCAAACATTCGTTTGGCGACAAAAAAGTGATTGGAAATGGTTTGCCAAAATATTATGCCGGATGGATTAATAATTTCAGGTTTAAGAACTGGGATTTAAGCATTTCGCAGCGTGGTGCCTTCAAATTTCAGGTAGCTAACTTCCAGCGTATGATGTACGAAAATCCTACTTATACACAGTACAACCTTTTAAGGTCGGCTTTTAACCCTGTTTTCGGAAAAACTTTATTGAAATCGCCTCAGGAGTTTAATAGCTATTATGTTGAAAATGGCGACTACTGGAAGGTTGACAACATCACTTTAGGTTATAACATCCAAAAAACAGGCATTAAGTATATTCAGTCAGCAAGGGTATATGTTTCTTCATTAAACACGTTGATTCTAACCGGTTATAAAGGAATTGATCCTGAAGTTAGCCTGGTTACCAGTGGTGGAGGTTCACAAGGCGGAATCAATATTAACAGTGGTGCCGGATTGGCTCCTGGTGTTGACCAGCGGGATAAATATCCAACAATGAGAACATTTACTATCGGAATTAATGTAACATTCTAACGCTAACCAAACATGAAAGATTTTAAAAATATAAGAAAAATAGGCATTACGGTTGCCGTGTTTTTGGGTATTATGGGTTCTTCGTGTACTGAATTGAAAGACGAAAGCTATAATACGATCATTGCAAGTCAGTTTACCGCAACTGATTCTGATTTAGCTGCATTGGCTGGTTCGGCTTACGTAAACTGGCGCATTGTTTTAAACGACTGGAACGGGCTTTACCGTGCCAACGAAGTTTCAGGAGATGAAATGCTTACACCAGCCCGCCCCAACGGATGGGTCGATGGCGGAGTTTATCGCCGTATTCACGAACACAAATGGACTACCGACGACGATATCGTAGTGAATACCTGGAGCCGTACGTATGCCGGAATCACCAACTGTAACCGGGTCATTTTTCAGGTTGAATCAGGAGCTATTCCTGTGCCCGACGCTGATAAAGCTGCCCTAATTGCCGAGATGAAAATCTTGCGGGCTTCGTATTACTGGGTATTGTGCGATTTCTTCGGAAATGTACCAATCGTTGATAAATTCGATGTTCCTGAAGGTTATCTGCCAAAACAGAATACACGGAAAGAAGTGTATGATTTTATAATTAAAGAGGTTACTGAAAACATATCGAAAGTAAGTCCTTTGAAAAACCAAAAGACCTACGGAAAGTTCAATCAGTGGGCTGCTCAGGTGTTATTAGCAAAAGTATATCTGAATGCAGGAGTATATACCGGAACACCTGCCTGGGATAAATGTATTGCCGCTTGCGATGCTGTTATAAATTCAGGAGCAGGATATGGCTTGGAATCGAACCAAAAAGATGTTTTTGTAACTAATAACGAAAACTCGAAGGAAATCATTTTCGCCTTGCCTTTTGATTCGAAATACGTAACTAACTGGAATGCATTCGACATTCACATGCAAACTTTGCAGCCTGAAAACCAGGCAACATACAATCTCGAATCAAGTCCATGGGGAGGTGTTTGTGCTGTTCCTCAGTACATCAATACTTTTGATACCGACGATTCGCGCTACAAGGACAACTACATCAAAGGTCAGCAATACAAAGCCAATGGCGATGTGATTTATGCCACATTGGGTGCGTACAAAGGAAAACCACTCGCTTACATTAACGAACTTCCCGGAGTTGATTTTTCGGAAGAAGTACATGGGTTCCGGTTAGGAAAATTCGAAATTGCGATGGGTGCAACCAACCGTTTGAGCAACGATTTTCCGTTGTTCCGGTATGCTGATGTTCTTCTGATGAAGGCTGAATGTTTATTGCGTACAGGTAAGGCTGATGAGGCTGCAGTCCTTGTAACTCAGGTCAGGGCCCGCAATTTTAAATCGACTCCTGAAAAAGCCGCAGTAACCGGCGCCGATTTGCAAAAGGGTAGTGTTTACGATTATGGTCTTCGTAACCACATCACATCTACTACTGAAGGTGGTGCTGATATTCAATACGGACGTTTCCTTGACGAACTGGGCTATGAATTCTGTCAGGAAGGTCGACGCCGTACCGATATGATTCGCTTTGGTATGTTTACCAAAAAATCATGGTTGTCTCATTCTCCAAATGGTGATTATCGTGCATTATTCCCAATTCCGCTTGGCGAAATTCAGAAGAATTCAAACCTGAAACAAAACCCGGGTTACTAGTATTCTCAATATCAAATTACATTATAAGGTTCATCTGCTTTTTACAGATGAACCTTATTTTTAAGAAGCAAACTCAAATTCAAGGTAATGATCAGCAAAAACATAAAAATTCTCCTGATTTTCTTTTTTCTGGTAACAACTGTTTGGGCCCAGAAATTCGAAAAAACAGAACTGGGAATTCGCACAACCATTCGCACTGTAAATGTCGAACTACAGTTTTATTCTCCTTCGGTTGTCCGTGTATTGAAATCACCAATTGGTACAACTTTCGAAAAGAACAGCCTTTCGGTGATTAAAAAGCCGGAAACTGTAACGTTCACGATTGCCGAAAGCGGAAACATTCTGACGCTTTCAACCACCAACCTCAAAGCGCAACTGAACGCACAGACCGGGAAAGTTGAATTCTTTTCGCCTGATGGGAAACAACTCTTGGCCGAAAAGGATTTTGGAGTTCAGTTCACCTCCACCAAAGATGCAAATAAGGATAGCTACACTGTTCGCCAGGCTTTTTTGCTCGACGAAGATGAAGCCATTTACGGGCTGGGTCAGCAGCAGAAAGGAAAAATGAATCAGCGTGGGCAAAAAATATACCTGCGAAATGAAAATATGCGGATTTGCATTCCTTTCTTTCAGTCGGTAAAAGGCTACGGTTTGTATTGGGACAACTATGCGCCTACCACTTTTGTCGATAATCTTCAGGAAACCTCTTTTGAATCGGAGGTTGGCGATTGTGCCGACTATTATTTCATGTACGGCGGAAATGCCGATGGCGTCGTTGCCTGTATGCGCGATTTAACCGGGCAAGCGCCCATGTTTCCTTACTGGACTTATGGCTATTGGCAAAGCAAAGAGCGGTATAAAAGTCAGGATGAAATTGTTGGCGTGGTAAAAAAATACCGCGAACTGGGTGTGCCACTCGACGGAATTATTCAGGATTGGCAATACTGGGGCGACAACTACCACTGGAATGCCATGGAATTCCTAAATCCTGCATTTCCTGAACCAAAGAAAATGATCGACGATGTTCACAACATGAACGCGCACATCATTATTTCGTGCTGGGAATCGTTTGGGCCAAAAACCAAAGAGTTCGAAATCATGGAAAATAAAGGCATGTTGCTCAATTTTAAGACATGGCCGCCTACCAACAGCAACGATTGGCCCCAACCGGCCGATGCCCGACCTTCAGGAGTAAAACCCTACGACGTTTATAATCCCGAAGCGCGCGACATTTACTGGGATTTCATGAACCGGGGCATTTTCTCGCTGGGCATGGATGGCTGGTGGCTCGATTCGACCGAACCCGACCACCTCGAAATTAAGGACGAAGATTTCGATAACCAAACTTACCTGGGATCGTTTCGGAAAGTACACAATGCTTATCCATTAATGGCTGTGGGCGGAGTGTCCGATCACCAGCGCCAAACCTCTGCCGATAAACGAGTGTTCATTCTTACCCGTTCGGCTTTTGCCGGACAGCAACGTTATGGAGCCAATTCCTGGAGCGGCGATGTGGTTTCGGACTGGAAAGTGCTTCGGAACCAGATTTCGGGTGGCCTGAACTTTTCGTTGTGCGGTCTTCCTTACTGGAACGGCGATATCGGTGGTTTCTTTCCTTCGAATTATCCTGGCGGAGTTAAAAACGTTGCTTACCGAGAGCTGTATGTTCGATGGTTGCAATTTGGCGCCTTCACCCCCATGATGCGTTCGCATGGAACAGATACCCCGCGCGAAATCTGGAACTTCGGCGAAAAAGGAAGCTGGGAATACAATTCGATCGAGAAATTTATCAACCTGCGCTACCGGTTGTTGCCTTACATCTATTCAACGTCGTGGCAGGTAACTGCCAACGCGTCGAGCATGATGCGCGCCCTGGCAATGGACTTTGCCAGCGATAAAAAAGTACTCGACATCAACAACGAGTACTTGTTTGGCAAGTCGATTTTGGTTAGCCCGGTTACCGATCCTCTCTACACGGTGAACAAAAAAGAAGGTTCGACCAGCGATTTCAGTATAGTGAAAAACAGCAAAACCTATCTTCCGGCAGGCGCTGAATGGTACGACTTCTGGTCAGGTAAAAAGTTTACCGGCGGACAAGAAGTTGAACGCCCTGCGCCTATGGATATCATGCCGCTGTACATTAAGGCCGGATCTGTTTTGCCACTTGGCCCTCAGGTTCAATATGCCAACCAAAAGCAAGACCCGACTGAAATACGCATTTATCCGGGAGCCAATGGCGAGTTCACTTTGTACGACGACGAGAAAGACAATTACAACTACGAGAAAGGGCAATATGCCACCATCGATCTGAAATGGGACGATGCGGCCAAAACCCTTATCATTTCTGACCAGCAAGGCGAATTCCCCGGAATGCTGAAAAACCGTATCTTTAATGTCGTGGTGGTAAGCGAGAAAGCCGGAGTAGGATTGAACCCAGTCGAAAAAATGAAGCCGGTTAAATATTCAGGAAAGAAACTAATATTACAATTAAAATGAAACCAACAGACACCCGAAAAATCTTTTTGATCCTGATCCTGGCAGCGCTATTTGCCTGCCAGAAACCAGTTGAAAAACCCGACTATCCCATTCAGGGAATCCCGTTTAATGAAGTGAAAATTGCCGACCAGTTTTGGTTGCCAAAGATTGAAACCAACCGCACGGTTACTATTCCGGCTTCGTTTGCCAAATGCGAAGAAATGGGGCGGATGGACAATTTCCTGATCGCCGGCGGAAAAATGGAAGGAAGGATAAAAGGCGAAATGCCTTTTGACGATACCGATGTATATAAAATCATTGAGGGTGCGGCATATTCGTTAACAACGCATCCCGATCCAAAACTGGATGCCTATGTCGATTCCGTAATCGGCATCATCAAAATCGGGCAGGAAGCTGATGGCTATCTGACGACCTATAAAACGGCTGACTCAACCTATTCTCCGGCCAAATGGTGCGCCCCTGCCGGGAAATGGGTTAACGAGCAATGCAGTCACGAGTTGTATAACAGCGGGCACATGTTCGAAGCTGCCGCCGCGCATTATCGGGCAACGGGCAAGAAAAATTTCCTTGATATTGCCACGAAAAATGCCGATTTGCTTGTCAGGGTTTTCGGCGAAGGAAAGAATCCGGGCGTTCCGGGTCACCAGATTGTTGAAACAGGCCTGATCAAATTGTACCAGGTTACCGGGAAAGAAGACTATCTTAAACTGGCCAAACATTTCCTCGATTTCAGGGGCGACAGCACTAAACGCAAACTTTGGGGACCTTATAACCAGGATCACAAGCCGGTGACTCAGCAGGATGAAGCCGTTGGCCATGCCGTGCGAGCCGAATACATGTACGCCGGAATGACTGACGTTGCCGCGATTTTTAAAGATGAAGCGTATAAAAATGCTGTCGATAAGATCTGGGACAATATTGTATCGAAAAAGCTGTACATCACTGGTGGCGTTGGCGCCAAACACGAAGGCGAAGCTTTTGGTGTCAATTATGAGCTGCCAAACTTAACGGCTTATAACGAAACCTGTGCCGCGATTGGCAATGTTTACTGGAATTACCGGATGTTTTTGCTTCATGGCGACGCCAAATACATCGACATTCTTGAACGTAGTTTATACAATGGCGTAATTTCAGGAGTTGGGCTCGACGGTAAAACATTCTTTTACCCCAATCCGCTTGAATGCGACCTGAAGTACAAATTCAATCAGGGTGGGTCGCTCGATCGTCAGCCCTGGTTCGACTGTTCGTGCTGTCCGTCAAACATTTGCCGGTTTCTTCCATCTATTCCGGGGTACATCTATGCCCAGGCTCCCGGAAGCCTATATGTGAACCTGTTTGTTCAAAGCTCGTCCACCATTCAGCTCGATAAAAAACTACCTGTTTCCATCAGTCAGGAAACCAAATATCCATGGGATGGCGAAGTGAAAATTAAGGTTTCGCCTGAAAAGGCTAGTCAGTTTGCCTTGCGGCTGCGTATTCCGGGCTGGGTGCAGAATCAGCCGGTTGCCAGCGATTTATATTCGTATATTTCTCCTGAAGCGGCTTCATTTTCGGTAAAAATAAACGGTGAAGAAGTTCAGTTTAAGGAAGAAAATGGGTATGCCGTTATTACCCGAGAATGGAAGCCCGGCGATGTGGTCAATTACTCGCTCCCGATGGCTGTTCATCGGGTCGAAGCCAGCGAAAAGGTGGTTGATGATGCCGGTCAGGTTGCTATTGAGCGTGGTCCAATCGTGTATTGCATCGAGGGAAAAGACAACGGATCACAACTGATGAACTTCGGTCTGGCCGATTCTGCCAAACTGGTAGCAAAATATGAACCTGAAACTTTGGGCGGAGTAGTCACCATTTCGGGAAATGCATTGGTTAAAGCTTCTAAAACTCCCGAAGTGCAGAAAATGACAGCCATTCCATACTTCGTGTGGGACAATCGCGGAGTTAATGAAATGAAAGTTTGGATTCCAAGGGAAACATTAAGAAAGTAAGAATTAAAATGAATTAGAATATTTATAGAAAGTCCAACAACGTTTATGTTTTTGTGGAAGGTAGAACGAAAATGGATTCAGTCGAATCCCTCTGACCGACAGGTCCGGGGGATTTTTATTTTCATCACGGCGTATAAACTTCTGTTTTTTCGGAACGATATAAACGTCAACGCCAGGCTCACTTCAAATCCAATTTATGGCAGGATCCGGTTGATTTGTGAGTGGTTGTTCATTAAACCTTTCATAATTATTGTAATCTAAGCAACTGGTTATTCCTGAAAATGAATAATTCTATCGATAAAAAAGCACAGTTCTTCGATTTGATTTTCGTATTCTTTCACTTCCGGGTAATTTTCTGAAAGAAAACAGTCAGCCGAACGTCGCAGTTAAGTTGACTGCGCTGAACTAACCTTTTGTATAAATCAATAAAAACTAAATCAATGAAAAATGTGATTCTGTTGTGGTGTGTATTTCTGCTTTGCAGCTTTTCTGTGGGAGTAGAAAATACAATCTGGATCAGCGATTTGGATCTATCGCTGGTCGATCTCGAAATGGGACAGGCTCAGAAAAATAAAACGCCCATGGGCAGCCCGATTGTTATTTCAGGAGAAACTTACGAGAATGGTCTGGCAGTGAGTGCTCCTGCTAAATTCCTGATTGAACTAAACGGTTCCGCGAAACAGTTCTCGGTGCTGGTTGGGCCTTGCGAAATGCGAATGCCTGCACGACCTGAAGGACAGGCCCCGGCAGGTAATAATACTGGAACTCCTCCGGCAGGTGCACCTCCGGCAGGCGGACCAGCAGGAAATACCCAGCGGATTGCGCCGTCAATGCAGTTTTATGTATTGGGCGATAAAAAGATACTTTGGGACAGCGGAGTCATGAAGCAAGGGGATAAGCCTCAGAATGTGGAACTCGATTTATCCGGAATAAATAAAATGGCACTGGTTGTTGTCAGTTCAGGAGGACGCGGCCCGTTTGGCGGGTTGGGTGCCTGGGCAAATGCAAAAATTACCTACTCCGGAAACAATGCGCCCAAGGCAATCTCCGGAAAGGTTGTTGCCAACAGTATTCCGCGGATTTTAACTCCATCAGAAAATCCTGCACCAAAGATTAACTATCCCAAAGTTATTGGTGCCACTCCCGGAAAATCTTTTGTATTCTCGTTGCCGGTAACAGGAGAAAAACCTATGAGTTTTTCAGTTGAAAATCTTCCGGAGGGATTAACTCTTGACGCCGCCAATGGGATTATCTCCGGAACAAGTCCGGCAAAAAAGGGCACTTATTCCCTGAAGATTACTGCCAAAAACAAGGTTGGCGAGGCAAAAGGCGTAATCGATCTCAAGGTTGGTGATTTATTGGCACTCACTCCGCCCATGGGCTGGAACAGCTGGAATGCCGGGGGAATGACAGTTGATCAGAATAAAATAAAGGCCGCCACAGATGTTATTGCTGAAAAGTTGCGCGGACATGGCTGGATGTACATTAACATCGACGATGGATGGCAGGCCGATAAACGCACCGACTCGGGAGAATTGCTTACCAATGCGAAGTTTTCCGACATCAAGGGAATGAGCGACTATATTCATTCCAAAGGAATGCGCTTCGGGATTTATTCGTCGCCTGGTCCGCAAACCTGCGGTCGTGCCCTTGGAAGTTACCAGCACGAAGAGCAGGATGCTGCAATGTGGGCCAGATGGGGTGTCGATTACCTGAAATACGACTGGTGCTCTTATCGCCAGATACAAAAAGACAATTCGCTCGAAGAATTGAAAAAACCATACTTCACGATGAGAGACGCTCTGCTGAAAACCAATCGTGACATTGTGTACAGCCTTTGTCAGTACGGAATGGGCGATGTTTGGAATTGGGGGGCCGAAGTAGGCGGAAACCTGTGGCGTACCACAATGGACATAAACGACAGCTGGAAGAGCGTGCTTGGTACCGGCTTCACACAAACTGACAATTACCAAAATATTGGGCCTGGTCACTGGAACGATCCAGATATGTTGGTGGTTGGAACAGTTGGATGGAATGCCAATACAAAACCAACCAAACTGACTCCGGATGAGCAATATGCACACATTAGTCTGTGGTCGTTAATGGCTTCTCCTTTACTTATCGGTTGCGAAATGGATAAACTGGATGCCTTTACCCTTGGGTTGTTGACCAACGATGAGGTGATTGGCGTAAATCAGGATGCGCTCGGAAAGCAAGCTCGTCTGATTCAGAAAGGCGATGATTTCCAGGTTTGGGCCAAAGATCTGGCCGATGGATCGAAAGCTGTGGGCCTGTTTTACACCGGGGCAACTTCAGCCGATAAAGATCCGGTAAAAATGATCAATTGGGGCGACGAACCTCTGGAGAACAACAAGCTGATCGGGATTGATTTTAAAGCGCTGGGTTTGAGTGGAAAGCAAATTGTGCGCAATCTGTGGTCTCAGCAAAACATAGGAACTTTCGACGGCCGATTTGAGTCGGACGTGAATTATCATGGCGTAGTGCTGGTAAAAATATCAACAGGAAAATAGTTAATTGTTATTATAGTAGCTAAATCCGATGCGGGAACAGGTTTCGACATGTTCCCGCATTTTGTTTTAATCAGGTGTTTGTCTTCTTACCTGCTCGTTGTACATTTATAACGAATTTCAATCAGAAAAATAGCAGGAATATCCTAATTTTGAGGATGACCGGCCTCGTCCGGTGAGCCGAAAAACAAGTGCAGACGGCGTTAAGAAATCTTTTTTGTCTGAGCCGAAGGCGAGTTTAAAAGATTTTAGCCGTCAAGCGTAGTTTTTCGTGTAAAGCGGACGCAGCCTTGACTTTTTTTGATTTCTTTTTTGTGTCAAGACAAAAAAGAAATTGGGGTCTGGGGCAAAGCCCCACTTAGCTGAATCATTTAGGTGTATTACCTGATATTTATAAAAAACAAAATCCTTTATGGACCTGACAAACGAGCAAACGATAGCCTACGATAAAGCTGCTTTTTTTTGCAGCAGATCGGAACATTGTACATCTGAAGTGCTCGAAAAACTTAAGCTTTGGGGACTTCAGGAAGAAGATGCCGGACCGGTTGTTGAAAAGCTCACCATAGAAAAATACATCGACGACGAGCGTTTTGCCCGGGCCTATGTGAAAGACAAATTCCGGTTTAATCATTGGGGAAAGCAAAAAATTGCGTTCATGTTGCGGTCTAAAAATATTGCTCCTGAAATTCTGGAACTGGCTTTCGAAGAGATTCAGGACGAGAAGTATTCAGATGATCTTCAGAAACTGTTGTCTGACAAGGAAAAATCAATCAAGGCGAAAGATAAATATGACAAGCGCAACAAATTGATGCGCTTTGCGCTTGGGCGGGGGTTTGAGTCAGGCGAGATTTACGCCGCATTCAAAGCGCTGAACATTTAAATTTTCACTTACTTTCAGAATTCAAATTAAATCATTCAGAATAATGAGATTCTCTCCACTTTTCATTGCTTTAATTTTTTTTGCAACAGCAGTTCAGGCTGCAAAACTGCCTAAAACCTGTAAAATACTGACTTCGGAGTTGATTTTCACCGACGCTCCGTTCAAAGAATGTCATGCGTCAACCATTATTGAAGGTAAAGATGGTTCGCTGCTGGCGGCCTGGTTTGGCGGAACGCGCGAAAGCAACAAGGACGTTGAAATCTGGATTTCGCAGTGCAAAGATGGCCAGTGGACAGCTCCTCACAGTGTAGCCAATGGCATCATCAACGAGTCGCTGAGATATGCCTGTTGGAATCCGGTTCTTTTCCGCACTGCCGACGGGGTACTTTCGCTTTATTACAAAGTTGGCCCCAATCCGCGCGAATGGTGGGGAATGGTCATCCGGTCGACCGATGAAGGCCAAAGCTGGTCGGCTCCTGAAAAGCTTCCTGATGGGATATTGGGACCGATTAAAAATAAGCCGGTTGTGTTGTCTTCCGGAGTTATTTTAAGTCCGTCGAGTATCGAAACAAAAACGGAAGAATGGCATGCCCACATCGAACGCTCAACCGATGGCGGAAAATCGTGGGAAAAGATCGATATCGACCCCAAGAATCCGGTGAAAGTGATTCAGCCCACCCTGTTGCTATATCCGGGAGGAAAAATTCAGGCATTGCTTCGCAGCAATCAGAATGTAATAATGGAAAGCTGGTCAACTGACGAGGGAAAAACATGGAGTCCGCTAGCCCAAACCGAGGTGTTGAATCCAAATTCAGGAATTGATGCGGTGACCCTTTCTTCCGGCTTGCAGGTTTTGGTTTACAACCCGAAAAAAGGTGGTGGCGATTGGGTAAACGGCCGGAATAAGCTGAATGTAGCTGTTTCGGAAGATGGTAAAAGCTGGCAGGATGTTGCTGTTTTGGAAGATCAGCCTTCAGGTGAGTTTAGTTATCCGGCTATCATCCAAACTTCGGACAAGGCGGTTCATGTGGTTTACACATCCAACCGAAAGTCAATAAAACATGTGGAACTGAATTTCTAGACATAAAAGAGGGGAAAGTCGAAATGCCGATTTTCCCCTCTGTATTTTCAACCTGATGGATTAATTAAAATGAATCCACCTCGCGGTAAGCTTTAATAAAGGCAAGTTCGCCTTCTTTTCCTTTAATGCTTCTTCCGTGCTCGCAGCACAAAACTCCGTTGTAACCTTTGCTGTGGATGTGCTTAAACACATTTTTGTAATTGATTTCGCCGGTAGTTGGCTCGTTGCGCCCGGGGTTGTCGCCAATGTGGAAGGCCGCAATGTTTTTCCAGGCTTTATCGATATTTGGAATCAAATTACCCTCTGTAATCTGCTGGTGATACAGGTCGTCAACAATTTTGCACGATGGGTGATTTACCGCTTCGCAAATCAAGTGAGCCTGCGGGATTTTGGTCAGGAATAAGCCCGGATGATTGGTCCATGCATTGAGTGGTTCCATAACCAGGACTAATCCGCTTTTCTCAACCACCTCGCAACACATTTTCATGTTGTCAATCACGTTGGCAGTTTGGTAATCCCATTCCAGTCCTTCGTCGAAATGCCCCGGAACAACCAGTGCCCATTTGGCGCCGGTGCGTTTGGCGCACTCAACTCCTTGTTCCATTTTCTTTTTCAGCATTTCCTTGATGGCCGGGTCTTGTGTGACCATCGATTTTACGGCGAAATCAGCATACAGCACAAACGGTCCCAAATCCATGTTGCGCCGGGCCAGTTCCGATGCAATTTTTTCCTGAATGGCGGGTTCTTTTCCCATCAGTCCGTTGTCGAATATTGCACGGAATCCCTGGTCGCTGATAAACTTGATCTGATCAAATAAATCTTCTCCGGCACTTTCTTTAAAAGTCCCAAAGCTGGGTGCATATTTCAGTTTAAACTGCGATTCGTTGGAAACTTTTCCTTCGGATGCGAAGGCTTTTGTTGAGCCGGCAAGGCCAACGGCAGCTAATGTTCCGGCTGCATTGCGTAAAAATGAACGTCGTTCCATTGTAGTATAGTTTAGATTTAGTGTCCGAAGATAAGAATTCTGCGCCGTTTCGTGCAAATTTGTTTCAAAAACAGCCATTCTGGTCTGGTATGTTTTCGTGAAATAAAATCGGTTCGTCTGAAAAAGTTTTCTATTTTTATCGAGGCTAAAAAATAGCCATCTTCAATTTCAAACCAACTAAATTAAACCAATATGATGAATCGTAAATTGCGCATGGGAATGGTCGGCGGTGGAAGCGATGCTTTTATCGGAGCCATTCATCGTCTGGCAGCTTTTATGGACGGACAAATCGAACTGGTCTGCGGCTGCTTCAGTATCAATCCTGAAATTTCAGTTTCCTCCGGAAAATCGTATTATCTTCCTGAAAACCGGGTGTACAAATCCTATCAGGAAATGTTTGAAAACGAAGTTAAGCTTCCGGAAGGCGACCGTATGGATTTTGTAACCATAGTTACCCCAAATTTTGCTCATTTCGGCCCAGCCATGATGGCTCTGGAAAACGGCTTCAACGTGGTGATCGACAAACCAATCACCTTCACGCTTGACGAAGCGCTTCAGCTTCAGGCCAAATTACAGGAAACAGGTTTGCTGCTTGCTTTAACACACACTTATTCCGGATATCCTGCAGTTAAACACGCCAAACAAATGGTTGCTGAAGGTTTATTTGGCAAAATCCGCAAAGTATTTGTTGAATATCCGCAGGGATGGTTGTCGGCAAAAGTTGAAGATGCGGGAAATGCCCAGGCTTCATGGCGAACCGACCCTAAACGCTCCGGAAAAGCTGGTGCAATGGGCGATATTGGCACACACGCACATCATTTGGCAGAATACATCACCGGCCTGAAAACAACTGAATTGTGTGCCGAACTGAATGTTTTTGTTCCGGGCCGTATGTTGGATGACGATGGTGCTGTTTTGCTTCGTTTCGACAGCGGTGCAAAGGGAGTTTTAATGGCTACCCAAATTGCTGCCGGTGAAGAAAATGCGCTGAAAATCCGTGTTTATGGCGAAAAAGGTGGTTTGGAATGGGCTCAACACGAACCAAATACCCTGATTGTGAAATGGACCAATAAACCCACAGAAATATATCGGGTTGGCACTTCGATGGGAACTGCCGCTGCTGCCAATACCCGCACCCCGGGCGGACATCCGGAAGGTTACCTGGAAGCTTTCGCTAACATTTACCGTAATTTCTCCTTCACGCTTAGGGCAAAAATGAATGGTGAACAGCCGAAACCCGAATGGCTCGACTTCCCGGGTGTTGAAGATGGCATTCGAGGCATGCAGTTTATCGATGCTGTAGTTGAAGCCGGCTACAACGATGAGGTAAAATGGATTCCGTTTAAATAGTTTCGTGTTGCGCGTTTCGTGTTTCGGGTTTTTTTAACCCCGAAACACGGAACCCACAACTCGTATCAGTTTCGAAAAAACCATTAAAACTAACAATATGGGCAGACCAGTAACTTTATTCACCGGACAATGGGCCGACCTTCCCATTGAAACCATGTGCCAGAAAGCGCTTGAGTTTGGCTACGATGGCCTCGAACTTTGCACCTGGGGCGACCACATGGAAATCGACAAAGCCGATCAGGCTTATTGCGATGCGCGCAAGGAATTATTAGCGAAATACGATCTTCAGTTATTTGCCATTTCAACTCACCTGGTTGGTCAGTGTGTTTGCGATCCGATTGACGAGCGCCACAAAGGGATTCTTCCAGCCTACATTTGGGGCGACGGCGATCCCGAAGGAGTTCGCCAGCGTGCTGCTGCCGAAATCATTAAAACAGGCAAAGTAGCCAAAATGCTCGGATTGGACGTGGTGGTTGGTTTCACCGGAAGCCCGATCTGGCATATGTTGTATTCGTTTCCAGCGGTGAGCCAGGAAATGATAGACAAAGGATATGCTGATTTTGCCAAACGCTGGATTCCAATTCTGGACGAATTCCAGAAAATAGGTGTGAAGTTTGCGCTCGAAGTTCATCCTACCGAAATTGCTTTCGACATTGCAACTGCACGTCGTGCGCTGAAAGCTGTAAATTACCATCCGGCATTCGGTTTCAATTTCGATCCAAGTCACCTCGGCTATCAGGGTGTGGATTACGTGAAGTTTATTTACGAATTCTCCGATCGTATTTTCCATGTTCATATGAAAGATGCTTACTGGAGCGATCATCCGATGGAAATTGGCGTTTTTGGTGGTCATACTGAGTTTGGTGATAACCGTCGCTACTGGAATTTCAGGAGTTTGGGCCGCGGGAAAGTTGATTTTGAGAATATTATCCGTGCACTGAACGACATCAAATACAATGGACCTCTTTCGGTTGAATGGGAAGACAGCGGCATGAACCGTGAAGCCGGTGCTGTTGAAGCCTGCGACTTTGTTCGTTACAGCGATTTCGACCCTTCTGATGTAGCTTTTGACGATGCCATGCAGAAATAGTATCAGGCATCCAAATGCAAGTATCAAGACATGTTTTTAATCTTGATACCTGCAACTTGATACTTGTGTCCACTTTAAAAATCTAAATCAAAAATAATGACCTCAAGACGAACCTTTTTAAGAAGTACATCCACGGCAGTTGCAGGAATCAGCCTCGCTGCTGCAATGCCAATTCCGATGAGTGCCTGTTCCGGAGCGAACGAAAAACTTCGCTGCGGTGTAATTGGTGTAAACGGAATGGGATTTGCCGATCTCGCCGCTTTTCTGCGTCAGAAAAATACCGAATGCGTAGCCATTTGCGATGTCGACAGCAATGTGCTGAACAAGCGTGCTGCTGAAGTTGAAAAAGCACAGGGCAAGAAACCTCGTTTGTATGGCGATTACCGAAAGCTAATTGAAGATAAAGATGTTGATGTTGTAATCATTGGGACACCTGATCACTGGCATTGTTTGCCGATGGTTGAAGCCTGTCAGGCAGGTAAAGACGTGTATTGCGAAAAACCGCTGGGTAACTCTATCGAGGAGATCAACATCATGGAACGGGCAGCCAACAAGTACAAAACAGTTGTTCAGGTTGGTATGTGGCAGCGCAGCGACCCACACTGGATGGCTGCTGTTGACTACGTAAAATCAGGAAAACTTGGGAAAATCCGCACTGTTCGTACCTGGGCTTACCAGGGATGGATGGAACCAGTACCTGTTAAACCCGACGGAGAAGCACCTGCTGGTGTTGATTACGATTTCTGGCTCGGGCCGGCTAAAAAACGTCCGTTCAATCCGAACCGGTTTCACTTTAATTTCCGCTGGTTTTACGACTATGCCGGAGGTTTGATGACTGACTGGGGCGTACATATCATTGACTACGGACTATTTGGCATGGGCGATCCTTCTCCAAAATCGATCATGTCGATGGGAGGAAAATATGCTTATCCTGACGATGCTGCCGAAACGCCTGATACGCTGCAGGCTCTGTTCGAATTCGATGGCCATACCATGCTTTGGGACCACGGGACCGGCATTGATGGCGGTTACTATGGACGCAATCACGGCGTTGGTTATGTTGGAAACAATGGAACGCTGGTGGTCGACCGCAATGGATGGGAAGTTATTCCCGAGCGAAAAAAAGACAAAGACCTGGTTGAACGTGTTCCGCTGCAAAAAGGAACCGGTAAGGGACTCGACTACCACATGGCAAACTTTATCGATGGGGTGAAAAACCGCAACCGCGAGCTGAACGCCAGCATATCTATTGCAGCCAATACCGCACGTGTGGCTCATTTGGGTAACATTGCCCTGCGCACTGGCCGTCGTTTGTACTGGGATTCGAAAACCAGCAAGTTTATCAACGACGAGGAAGCTAATAAATTTCTTGTGCCTGAATACCGCGCACCCTGGGCTTTACCGAAGATCTAAAAAATTGATTTCTCAGAAAAATAACGAACCCGGTAAGACTCCTTTACCGGGTTTGTTGTTTTACACATCCGTTTCTATTGATACTTCAAAAGAGGATGCTATATTTTTTATCAGAATATTGTGTTTTTCACAGATAAGAACTGAACTAATCCTGCATTCATTGGTTATTAAAGCATTTGGGTACATTTGGTCATAAAGGGAGTTAACATTTGATAATTCACAGGGTTAATGGTGGTTCCGGAATAGTAAAAGGAATTACCCGACATTTGGAATTATTATGAAAATTGTGCAAGAAAAAATAATTTGTTAACTCAAATTTTGATAGTTTTGTAGATACTTTTTCCACTATTGAAAAACTCCTATGGAATACAATTTTATCGGTAAGACCATTTTAATTGCTGAAGACGAGGCTGTTAGCCGGTTCTTGTTTGAAAAGGCCCTGAAAAAAACAAAGGCCAATCTTTTCTTTGTAAAGAACGGGAAGGAAGCAGTAGAAATGGTTAGGGAGAATTCGGAAATTGATGCTGTAATTATGGATATCCGGCTTCCGCTCATGGATGGCCTCGAAGCAACTGCGAAAATTAAAGAACTGATTCCTGAAATGCCGGTAATAATTCAATCGGCCTATGCCATGCAGTCAACACGCGAAGAGGCGCTGGAAAGTGGTTGCGACGATTTTATTACCAAACCTATCAAAGTGGAGACTTTACTTGCTATTCTTCACCGCCACCTGATTTATTAAATACCCGATTTTTTAGCTTATTGGCGGATAAAATGCATCTTTGAAATGTTCAATTTCAACTTCTTTACCCCGAAAAACAATTGAAATTACATCGAAACGGGTATCGAATGTAATGTCTTTTTCCTGAATATATGCTTCGGCAGCATTGACTAAAAAACGGATTTTCCTTTGCGAAACTGCCTCCAGCGGATGTTCGTACGAATCAGTTCCACGCGCTTTTACCTCAACAATAACCAGTTCGTTTCCATCCCGTGCAATGATGTCGATTTCCAGGTGATGCGAAAACCAGTTAGTTTCCAGAATTTCGTATCCCAGCGAGCGGAGATACTCAACAGCCAATTCTTCGCCTTTCTGTCCCAGTTTGTGCCCTTTGCCCATAGTCAGATTCGTTTCAATGAAGAAATATTGCCAACTTCCAGCCGGTAGCCGGCTCCCATGATCAGCGAAAGATTTTTGGGAATATGCCCTGACGGGAAATCGAAACAAACAGGATAGTTGTACCCGTCAACAGCCTCACGAATGATTTCGTATGCCGATTTCCCAAACGGACTTTCATTGTCCTGCAACTCGGTAAAACCACCCACAACCAGCCCCGCCAGATCGCTCAGTTGCCCCGATACCTTCAGGTTTTGCATCATGCGGTCGATGTGGTACAGGTATTCCGACAAATCTTCAATCAGCAGAATTTTCCCTTTGGCGTTGAGTTGCCAGGGCGTTCCCTGAAGACTGTAGAGCAGCGACAAATTCCCGCCAACCAATTCGCCTGCTGCATTTCCGTTTCGGTTTAACGGATGAGATGTTATTTCGGCACCTGAATTTCCTGAAGTGAGCGCAGCAATCAGACTGTAGAAGCTTTTCGATGGTTTTTTATTTTCGAGGTAAAAGCCAGGCATTGCTCCATGGATGCTGGCCAATCCAAGCTTACCCAGAACAGAGTGGAAAACGGTGATGTCGCTGAAGCCGACTAACCATTTCGGATTTGCAAGCAAAGGAGAAAAGTCTATCTTTTCGATAATGCGCGCCGAGCCGTAGCCTCCGCGCGCGCATATAATCGCCTTGGTCTGATGGTCGTTGATGGCTTCCTGGAAATCGGCAGCCCTTTGCGGATCGGTACCGGCATACTGAAAATGACGATCGAAAACATGCCGGCCAACAATTACTTCATAGCCGGCATCCTGAAGCAGATCGATCCCCGAAAGTACCTTGTCTTTTGATACTTTGCCGGATGGGGCAATAATGCGGATGCGGTCGCCTCTTTGCAGAAATTCAGGAAAAATCATGGTTTAATTGCATGGTTCAGGAATCCCGATAAAAGAGATTGCCGGACACCGGAATTGCTGATGAAAATAATTCAGGTGTCCAACAGCTTGCTTTTATTTGGTTTTCAGAATATCTCTGATTTCGGTAAGTAATAATTCTTCTTTTGTTGGAGCCGGAGGGGCCGGTTCTTCAGCAGGAGCTTCTTCTTTCTTCTTCAAACTGTTCATTGCTTTTATCATCATGAAAATGGCAAATGCAATGATCAGGAAATCGACAGTTGTTTGAATGAAGTTACCGTAGTTGATGGCAACGGCCTGGCTGGTTACTTGTCCGGCAGCATCAACCACTTGATCTTTCAGTACTATTTTCAGGTCGGTAAACTTAACACCACCCAGCAACAAACCGATTGGAGGCATAATTACATCGGCAACAACCGAACTGACTATTTTACCGAAGGCGCCGCCAATAATGATACCCACAGCCATGTCGACCACATTTCCGCGCATGGCAAAAGCTTTGAATTCGCTAATTAATTTCATAACTGTAAGCTTTAATTTGTTAAGAATAACCGTTTTAAATGACTGATTGTTCTGCAAACAGCCGGGAAACAATCAGTTAAGCTTCAAATATTTATCAGGATTATAAATTACACTTAATTTTTGAGAAAGTATATCAATTTCGAATTTATTATCGCCTAAAATCTCGCCATCGGCTTCTCCTGCAATGTTATGAGCCGAACGGATGGATATTTTCTTTGCCTGAAAAGTAGAAACGCGGTAATCTTTCACGTATTCGCCCGAGTACAAACGGGTCAGGTTTCGAAGAATGCCGAACAGTCCAATTTTTTTGATGATGGTTACCTCAAAAAGTCCGTTGTCGGGTATTGCGCCCGGTGCCTGCATCATACCGCCACCGTTAAATTTACCGATGCCAATGCTGACCGAAAAGATAAATTCATCGATTTCGGTTTCATCAATTATCACATGTGTTTTGGCGGTTTTGTAATTCCAAAAACTTGAGCCAAGTGCCTGCAGGTAAAGAGCAATTCCTTTTCGTCCTTTGTTTTTCAGGTGGTTGGTTTTTTCGGCAACAAGTGCATCGAATCCGAATCCGGCCATGTTGGCAAAATAACAAGTCTTTTCCAATCCATTTTCGGTAAACCTGATCCGGCCAATGTCCTGACACATAGTTTTACCATTTCGGAGGACTTTAATGGCGTCTTTGTAATAGTTGGAAATGCCGAACGTTTTTATCCAGTCGTTGCCCGTTCCAACCGGAATCATACCAACAGTAATTTCTTCGGGAGCACACACGTTTTGCTGAAAAATGCCATTTACCGCTTCATTGAGCGAACCATCGCCTCCGGCAATAATCAGTTTGCGAAAACCCGATGCGATAGCATTTTCGGTGAGTTGGATAATGTGTTTTGGAAACTCAGAAACGGCCAGTTCATAATGAAATCCGGCTTTCGAAAGCCTGTGTTGTATTTCTGCCTGATCTTTTTTGCCTTTACCCGATCCGGCATGAGGATTTAAAATAACAAACCACTTTTCCTGAAACGCCTTTTCCATACCTGGAGATTGTACTGATCAACAGGCATTCAAGATAAGAAAAAAAGTGTTCAGTATTCAGTCTCAATTGTCAGCTTTGGAGCGTATGCTTAGCTCAGTAACAATTCAGCTAGTTCGTCAACCGAATCAACGATATAATTTGGATCGTGTATGGAAAGTGTTTCAACTGTACCAAAACCATAAGTAACCGCGATGCTCGAAATTTCGTTCTCCCTGGCGCCAATCAGATCAAAATGCGTATCGCCAATCATCACCACTTTATCTGACGCAGGAATGCGGTTTCGTTCGAGTAGTTGCTCAATCAATTGTCCTTTCCCCGAATGTTTTCCGGAGGCTTCGGCACCCTGTAAATCATCAAGGTAACGATCGAACTCGAAATGACGCATAATCATTTGGGCGTATTTCTCCAGTTTCGAAGTGACCACATAAACACGTCTTCCTGAAAAGTGTAACTCGGCCAGCAAATCGCTGATTCCATCGTATGGTTCGTTCTCGTACAGCCCTTTTTCACCAAAATAGGTCCGGAAATGTTCAACAGCCAGTGCGGTATTCCGTTCATTCATTCCGAACAGGTTTTTAAATCCATCCTGAAGTGGCGGACCAACAAACTTCTCAAGAATCTCATTACTGAAACCATCCATTTGCATTTGTCGGAGCGCATATTTCAACGAGTTTCCAATGCCTAGTCGGGGATTGGTCAGCGTTCCGTCGAGATCGAAAAGGACATGTGTAAAATGCGGCATAATTGGATATTGTCGGGGTATATCGTGGAGACGCGATGCATCGCGTCTCTACAGTATTGTTGTAAAATTTTTATTCTTCTGCGTCGAAGCTGATCCAGATACGCTTTTTGGTGCGGCTGGCCGATTTGGCTTTTTCTTCCAATTGGTCGTAAGCCGATTTGTTTGCCTGAATAAATGTCTGAAATGCTTCTTCGGATGCCCATTCGTCAATGACCAGGAATGTTCCGTCGCCTTCGCCACTTTCGAGCACTTCGGTGCCTTCGTAATAGGGCGATTTGCTGAAGAATTTTACCCATTCGCCTTTGGCATCGTAGAACGCCTCGAATTTATCGCGCTCTTTAAATTTTACTTTCAATTCCCAAATAACCTGAAACATGGAGTGTCGTTTTAAAGTCAGCAAAGTTGTTGAAAAAGATTTTCAGAATCAATAGGAAAGGCGCAGGCGCAGTCAAGTGACGGAAAGCCTGCGCCTTGGCCTGTGTCTAAATCTTCTTCAAATTAGCATCGAACGTATAGGTTTTACCCTTTTCAGTTGGGATTTCAACAATGTTATCTCCGTAATGAAGTTTACAATTTTTTCCGGCTTTCGACAGTACTTCCAGTTTCTGAAGTTTGCCGTTTGCCCAGCTGAATGTCAGTTCGAATCCTCCCCGGGCACAAACGCCTGATATTTTTCCTGAAGACAATGCATCCGGAAGTGCTGGAAGAATGGCGATTTCGTTAAGCTGACTTTGAACCAGCATTTCAATCATTCCGGCCGGAGCACCAAAGTTTCCGTCGATCTGGAATGGTGGATGGGCATCGAACAAATTGGTGTACGAACCACCTCCATTCACATAAACCGTATTTTCAATCTGAACCGGGCGGAAAAGCAGTTTCACCATATCGTAGGCATGGTTTCCGTCGAGGAAACGCGCCCAGAAATTGATTTTCCAGGCAAGACTCCAGCCGGTGCCATCGTCTCCACGATAAATAAGCGATTGGCGCGCAGCTTTCATCAAATCAGGTGTTTGCTGCCAATTGATTTCGTTGCCCGGGTAAACTGCCCATAAATGAGAAACATGGCGATGTTTATTTGTCGGATCATCTTTATCTTCCATCCATTCCTGCAATTGTCCGTGCTGCCCGATTTTGTTGGGCGCAATTTGAGGCAGCATTTTCTTCAGTTTTTGGGCAAATTCCTGATCGGTATTCAGTATTTCGGAAGCCTCTATGCACGAGCGGAATAAGGCCCGGATAATCTGATGATCCATGGTTGGACCGGCAACCAGCCCGCCATTTTCAGGTGAATTGGATGGAGTACTGATCAAATAGCCGGTTTTTGGATCTTTAATCAGGAATTGTGTGAAAAACTCGGCAGCACCACGCATCAGGGGATAAGCTTTTTGTGCCAAAAATTGCTTGTCCTGCGAAAACTGGTAATGCTCCCATAAATGGCGGCTGAGCCAGGCCCCGCCAGTTACCCAAATGCCGTGATTCGAATGATTGATGGGCGCCGTTCCTCGCCAGATATCGGTGTTGTGATGCAAAACCCATCCCGAAGCGTTGTAATGCTCTTTTGCCACCGACTTTCCGGTTTCAGCACAATCGGCAATCATGTCGTAAAGCGGTTCCTGACATTCGGCAAGATTGGCGATTTCAACTGGCCAGTAATTCATTTCTGTATTGATGTTTACGGTCCATTTGCTGTCCCAGGCCGGGGCAAGCTGGTCATTCCAGATTCCCTGCAAATTGGCGGGTTGTGTTCCGGGGCGACTGCTCGAAATCAGCAGATAACGTCCGTACTGAATGTATAAAGCCAGTAATTGCGGGTCGTCCGGAGTTTTGCTGAAGGCAATAATGCGTTCGTTGGTTGGCAGTTTTACCCGATCGTTTTCGGTAAACTGAACATCGAATCGGTTGAATAATTTCTGATAATCGGCAAAGTGGCTGGAGCGAACCTGATCATATGACTTCGATTGAATTTTTGCCAGTGTTTGATTGGTTCTTTGCTCCGGATTTCCGCTAACATCTTTATAACTGACGTAATTGGTTGCTGCTGCCAGGTAAATGGTAGCGGTTTTTGCTCCTGAAACCGAAAGCTGGTTGCCTTGCGCAGTCACAGTTCCATCGGAAATTACCTGAATGGTGGCGACTCCACGCAACGCACCCTCTTTTACCTGAACTTTCAATGTCAAACTGTTTCCGCTAGCAGTTGTGGTTTTTGATTCGTGTAAGGCATCCATATCGAGCGAAAAATTCAGTGCTTTTGCTTTGTCTGCAGTGAGGCGAATGGCAATCACCTGATCAGGAAAAGAGGACAGGTATTCGCGTGTAAAATTTGTACCATTCGATTTGTAGGATACGCGGCAAACGGCGTTCTTCAAATCCAAGTCGCGGTAATAATCGGTAAAAGCTCCCTGATTTGGGAAATGCAGGCTCAAATCGCCAAAAGCCTGATATGTTTTTTGTTTCAGCGGAATGCTCATAAATTCCTGCATTGCCAAATCTTCGGCTTCCTTTTGTTTGCCATCGAAAAGCAATTGCCTGATTTGATCAAGATACTGCCAGGCACCTTTATGCGCATAGTCGTTCGGTGCGCCGTTCCAGAGAGTTTCTTCGTTAAACTGTATGCGGTCGTTTTCGACACCGCCAAAAATCATGGCCCCCAAACGGCCGTTACCAATTGGCAATGCCTCTGTCCACTTCTGGGCAGGTTTTGTGTACCAGAGTTTTAGGTTGTTTGATGTTTCTTTTGCTGAAATGAAGGTGGGATAGAGCCCGCACAGCATCAGGAAAAACGCAGTTAGTTTTGTCTTCATTGGTTAATATCGGTTTAAGGAACCAACGAAAATAGTTATTTCTGAGATGTTATTATCCTGATCTGTCCTGTTATAGTGTCAAATAAAGAAATAATTGGCAATTACCATCTTCTGTTAAGTCCTTCTTCCAGCGCTTTCTGGTAATTTTCAAGATTAAACTTATACAACACCGGTGCTTTGTGGGCAACCCCTACCCGAACTTCATCGAGCTGAATCAGAATGTCGTAGGTGAGTATTTTACGTTGAAAATTCCGGCGGTCGAGTTCTTTTCCCAAAATGGTTTCGTACAAGGTACGAAGTTCCGACATAGTAAATTTTTCTGGCAAAAGGTTGTATCCAATTGGTTGAAAGGATAATTGCAAGCGCAGTGTTTCAAGTGCTTTTTCGAGAATGACATTATGGTCGATCATCAGGTTGCCGATATCGTCCAGGTTTCTCCATTCACATACATCCGAAAGACTATCGGGCTGTGGTATAACCTGCGAAAATTCGACCAGTGCATAAAATCCAACTGAAATAAATCGCTGATTAAACCAATCGACCGGCGGATATAAATTTCCGGCCATGACATGGTCGGTTACAGCCGGATTGCGGTTCGAGCGCATGGGATCGCTGAAAACATGAAACTGCTTCAGAAATATCTTGTCCAATCCCGTTCGTACCTTCAATACTCGGTTAGCTGCTACTTCCATCGATTCGTCTTCGCAAACAAACCCTCCGGGCAGCGCCCATTCTCCGGTTGATTTCATGTGGAGCACGAGAACCTTCAGTTGGTTGGAATGAAAGCCAAATACCACACAATCCAGCGAAATATGGTCAAGATATTCTTGGGATAATTCTGAAGTTTCCATTTAAATTACTGACTTGTAATGTGTCAAATAAAGAAAGAATAAAAATTAATTAAAATGATAAAAATACATGAAAGTATTTCCAAACAATGCGCCCATTCGCTCTTTGGCCAATGCCATGTTTTGCCTGTTGGCTTTAAAGGCGGCAACGTACTGATCGAAGCGGGAAAGCGTTTCGTTGCTTACCGACAAGCCCCCAAGGTCGGGGAATGCTCCTTTGGCGTTGTAATAGATCATTACGGCTTCTTCGATATGACGCGGAATTCGTGTGTACCCCATCGTTTTCAGGGATTTAATCTGGCTTACTGTTCCTTCAATGTCTTTGGAAAGCAACAGCCAGGCCATTTTATATTCAAAGGCTCTTTTGTTTGCCGGGTTGGCCTCCAAAAGCAGTGGAATATTGTTTTGTGGTGAACTCACCTGAATGAAAAAATCGCCTTTGGACATGTTTTGCTTTTGACGTTTCAACTCAGTATTTGAGTTTATCAAAGTTGTATCAGTTGCCATTTTTTCGTATTCCAAAGCCCAATCCTTATAATAATGTGTGTTTTTCAGGATATTGATGTACTTCTCGGCCATCCGGATATTTCCGTTTATCAGGTTTGTTTTTACAAGCAATTTCATGTTGGCCGGTTTCTGTCCGTTCACCACCATATCTTCGTAAGCCCAGCGGTGAGCCTCGTTTACAAGCCCAATTGCATAGTAAAAGTCGGCGCCAAAGCTTAGGTGTTCGTTGCCCCAGGGCAAGATCAGCGAGTTTACACCAAAATTCTGCCTGCCGGCAAACAAATTATCGCAAAGTTGGCCGGATTCCGACAAGGCTATGTTAAAATAGTATTGACCAATTAAGTTCCCGGAAGGATATTTTTCGCTGAAACGGATAGCATCATCCCATTTCTGTTTGTACACATATTTTTCGGTTTGCAGTACACGGTCGGTCTGTGGATCGTAGTTTTTGTACAGGCCGAAGGCTGCGAGCAACAGGAAGATCAATGATCCGGCTGTTGCTGTCCATGTCCCGGCAAGTTTATTATTTAATGTTAGTTTGCTCAATGGAAATACGAGGATGAAATATCCGGACAAAACGTAGGATATGATGCGATATTTGGTGTCGTTAATGAAATGATGGGGGTAACTTATCAGCAAATTTTTAGGCTGAAGGAATAATTTTCCGGAAGTAAAAATCACCAGAAATGATAAAAAAACTACAATCAGCGAGTACATGTATTTCTGCTTTCCACTGGTACAGATGAGCAGGTAGGTTATATACGCAACTGCAAAAATCCAGGCAAATGCGCCAGCCAGATAATAGAACGCCGGAAACAAAACTGGCACAAAGAATCCAACTTTTTTTTTCTGGAGGTAGATGGCGGCAATCAAGTAAAGTAAAACGGAAAAAACTCCGAGATTCATCTCCATAAAATGGTAATAATGCGATTGCATTAAAACGAGGCTACAGGCCGGAATCAGTGCAAATAACCGGGCGTATGACTGTTCAAATTTCAGAAAGCTAAGCAACTGGATCGATAAATAATAGACGCTTGTTATAATAGTCGCGAGGATTAACGCACCGGTAAATTCTTGGTGGTAAAATTGGGTCAGGAATTTTCCGGAATAGACCAGAAGCCCGCCAGGCTTGATCAGGAAATCGTGTAAGTATTGACCTGAAGAAAGAAAAAGCGATTGGTTTTCCTGAAAAAACAAAATATAGTTTCCAAAGCGGAGGAAATATCCAAATGTCAATACAAAGAATAAAAGCATGAACGAATACCGATGGATGCTTTCACTGATTTTATCTTTTGGAATCATATTTTATTTCTTTATATAATTGTATTTGGCTGATTATGTGGTGTTTTACTCGTGTGCCGAATTAGGAATTTCGGGTTGATTACTCGCTGGTAGCTTTTGCTTAAGGTGGTCCTCATACTTTCCGGATTTGGCTTGAATTACGGTATTCAGGGTTGCATTTGCGAAATCGCGTGGGCCAAGCTTAATTTTACCCTTAACTAATTCAGGAATATTGTACGATTGAACCAGATGATTGTAATAGTCGGGATCTTCCTGTGGCAGTACAAATGGTTTTCCAACCTGATCCCAGGAGTTGATGTAGGCAATGAATGGCCTCGTACTTCTTCCGTCGAGTCTTTTTGAGCTAAAGACCAGCCATTTGCCATTCGATGACCAGGAATGATAACTGTCGGTTTCGTCGCTGTTTACTTCAAGTTTTTTTACATTGCCATTGGTGAGGTCGAGCATGTATAAATCGGCTTCTTTATGCCAGATCGGGAAGGTGCCGTAATCGGCCAGAGTGTAAACCAGGAACTTCCCGTCGGGCGATATTCTAGGGAACGAAACACTTTTCTGCATCGCCAGAGCATCGATAACTGTTTCTGTTTGACCAAAAGATACTTCGGTTTCGTTGAATGGTCTTCTGACCAGGTTATAATGTATCTTCTTGATGTCGCCTATTTCCCAATTTTTTACTGAGTCGGGAACTACAGCTTCGCAATAATAGAGCATTTTCCCGTCGGGCGACCAGGTTGGAAATGTTTGCAAGTTCTCTTTCTCGTTATCTTTTGGTACCCCGATAATTTCACTTTTTTGTGTGTCGTAAATGATCATGGACGACGCCTGATCGTACACCTCAATGCTTCTGGAATGCTGGGCATAAAAGCTCTGTTTGACAATGTTTGACGAGAATGCCACAAATCGTCCTCCAGGGTGCCAGTATGGGTAGGTTGCTCCGCTGAGCATTTTATCGGTTTTCAGGTTTGTTTTGGTTATTTGCTGGTTATTGACAAAATAGGTTCCTCCTTTCGATCCGCGCATATGGATCAGGAATTGATCGGGATTATTCTGCCAGAATGAATGGCAATTGACACAATTCTTCTCGATGATTTGGTTCTCGATTACCGATTCATGGTCGAAATCTTCAAGCGAGCGCTGCTCAATCTTAATATCCGACCAGCTGTAATAACCGGGGTAAATCAGGCGATAAGCCAAAACCGGGTCAATCGGATCGGCTGCTACTGTAATAGAAAATGGTTCGTATTTATTTATTATGTTCTCATTGGTCGCACACAAAACCTGAACCGTAACTTTTCCTCCTTTCGATTCGTCAATGAGTTTTTTCCACGACTTTTCCGGAAACTGAATTTTGCCGTCACTGCTTTTAAGCGAAATTTTTGTTGGGCCTGCTGCCGATTGTGCTATTACCTGAAATTCTTTTCCCGTTTCCTTAACTGCAAAATTTAAGGGCGCAATGTTATACGGAATAGTAACATCAGCATAATCGGGCTCAATTTTCGGCTGGCGGTTTACTGTTTGAATATTCCCCTTTAAATCGGTGCTGCAATTTTCAAGAAAGTACCAACTGATAATAAAACAGCTAATGATTATAATGCTTGCTCGGATATTCATTGAGGTTAGTTTTTCAAAATAATCGGCCGGTTGCAGTCGAGTCTGTAACCTGGCATAAGTTTAGGTTTTTCCTGATTTTAATTGATGATCTAAAGTTATATGAAAAGTTGAAATATTGGAGCAATTTATGGTGACAGAATAATTATTGATTTTCTGAGTGACTACAGCCGTTTTTTTTTCGACCTGAAAAAAAAGCGTGTCAAATGTTAAAAAAACTTTAAATAATCTGTTAATGTTTGTTAATTATTCCTATATTAGAACCAACAAAAACCAACGCAAAACCCACAAACATGAGCCCAAATTATATCCCTTCGTATCATATTTCCTTTCAAAAAAGTCCGAGATCTCTTTTACCCGAGATATTTAACTAATCTTTTATTAAACCTTAACTTTTAATCAATGGAAAAACTAAAATCCAAAAGGTATCCGTCAGGAATTACCTTTTTGTTGATGGCTGTTTTTATGGCCTTTTCTTTAGGTGCTTTTGCTCAGCAAAAGTCCATTACGGGAGTTGTTACCGAAAGTGACGGGAATGCCCCAATGCCCGGGGTTACCGTTGTCGTGAAGGGAACTACCACCGGTACGATTACTGACATCGACGGTAAGTACACTTTACAGGTACCTGCCAATGCTCAAACACTTAGTTTTTCGTACATCGGTATGTTGTCGCAAGACATTCCGATTGCCGGAAAAACAACTATTAACGTTTCGATGAAAGCCGACGTTATTGGTCTGGAAGAAGTAGTTGCAGTGGGATATGCCACGAAAAAAGCCGGTGAGGTAACTGGTTCTGTTTCGACTGTGCAATCTGGTGAAATTCAGAAAATGCAGATTAAAAACGTTTCTGAAGCTCTTCGTGGGGTTGCCGGTGTTACAGTTATGGAATCGAATACTCCTGGTGAAGGTGCAACCATCCGCGTTCGCGGGCTTGGAACTATCAATAACAATGATCCTTTGTGGGTTGTTGATGGTGTTCCCGGAGCTACTGTAAACCCTAATAATATTGAGTCGATCACTATCCTGAAGGATGCTGCTGCACAGGCTATTTATGGTGCCCGTGCTGCTAACGGCGTTGTGCTTGTAACAACCAAAGCCGGTAAGAAAAATCAGGCTGCCCAGGTTAACTTAAATATCAAAACCGGTATGAGTTACAACTCTAATTACTACCATCTTTTGAATACCCAGGAATATGGTGAGTTGCTTTGGTTAGAGGCTAAAAACACAACCGGTGCAACTACTGTTACCAATAAAATATACGGAACAGGAACAAAACCAACCCTTTACGATTATGTATATCCAAATATGGGAATGGTTGGAAGTGTTGACGAAAGCAAATATGATTACTTTATGTCAGGCGAAGATGGTACCGACACTTACTTAATTACAAAAATGAACAAGCAAGGTACCGATTGGTTAAGAGAAGCTGACCGAAATGCACAATACAAAGACATTTCTCTCGATTTATCTGGTGGTAGTGCCAACACGAACTATTCATTCCAGGTTGGTTATCTCGATCAGGAAGGTATTCTGAAATGGACTGGTTATAAAAGGTATAACCTTCAGTCGAATATTACTTCAAATGTTGGGGATTGGCTCGAAGTTGGAGAACGTTTAGGTGTAACTTATTCGGAAGATAAAGGTTTTCAGGCTAATAATAACAGCGAAAGTTCTGCAGTTTCATGGAGCTATCGTATGCCTCCTATGATTCCGGTAAAGGATATTGCCGGAAATTATGCAGGTACACGTAACATTATGGGTAACTCTCAAAACCCGATTTTTTTGCTGGATAAAAACCAAAACGACCTTTTCCGGCAGTTTAATGCCTCCGGTAATGTTTATGCTAAGGCAAAAATTATTCCTGGCTTGTCAGTTAAAACTCTCTTTGGAGCAAACTATTCCGCTTATCATAGCAAGGACATCAACTATGTTGAAAAAGCTCATGCTGAAAGAGGTACATACGATTACCTGTATGAATACGGACGATTCTCGATGCAATGGAACTGGACCAACACACTTGAGTTTAATAAGACTTTTGGTTTGCACAATTTGTCAGTGATTCTTGGAACTGAGGCTGTTGATTACCGTTTCAACGAAATGTATGCAACAAGGTACGATTACTACCTGAAATCAAATAATTACATTCAGCTTTCAACTGGTCTTCAGGGACAAGGCAACTCAGGTTACCTGACCCAATGGAGCTTGTTCTCAGAGTTTGCCCGTGCCAACTACTCTTATGCTGACAAGTATCTTCTCGAAGCTGTTGTTCGTCGCGATGGTTCTTCACGGTTTGCTAAGAATTACCAATATGGTGTTTTCCCTGCATTTTCTTTAGGTTGGAGAATATCGAATGAACCATTCATGGCCGGAACAAAGAACTGGCTCGAATCAATGAAACTTCGTGGCGGCTGGGGTACTACCGGTAACGACCAGGTTGGTGGTAACTACAATCCATACACTCAGTTCGGATTCAGTTTGAACGACTCTTTCTATGGTCTGAACGGACAAAACGGCTCTCAGGGATCGGTTGGTTTCTACCAAACAACTTTCGGAAACGAGAATGTAAAATGGGAAACAACCCGCACCACCAACATAGGTCTTGATGCAACTGTATTCAAAAATTTCGATGTGACTTTGGATGTTTGGAAACGTCGCACAACAAACATGTTGTACCAGAAAGCTATTCCGCAGGTATTGGGCCAGGCTACGGCACCTTCGGTTAACGTAGGCGAGATGATGAATAAAGGGTTCGATATTGCATTAGGCTACAGAGGTAGTGCAATGAATAATGAATTGAAATTCAACGTAAACCTTGATGTGTCGCATTATAAGAACGAAATCGTAAAACTTGCAGGTGTTTCCGGTGAAGTTCTTCAGGGAACAGCTTATCGTGAACAAATCTACACCAGAACTCAGTCGGGACGTGCATTCCCTGAATTCTTCGGATACAAAGTTCTTGGAATCTTCCAGACAGCAGAAGAAGCTGCAGCATGGCCAAAAGCTTTTGGAGCAACTGGTACGTACAATAAACCGGGACACTACAAATACGCCGACCTGAACAGTGACGGTGTTATTAACGATGCTGACCGTACTTATATTGGTTCACCACATCCTGATTTTACAGCAGGTTTAAATCTTAGCGTTACCTATAAGGGATTTGATTTATATGCATTATTCTATTGCAGCTACGGAAACGACATGGTGAACTATGTAAGAAGGTTTATCGACTTCGTTCAGTTCTCAGGTGGACGCAGCTACGATCGTTTGTACAACTCATGGGGTAGTCCGTATTTGAAAGACAATACCAAAGCAAAACTTCCAATGGCTGAAACTGATGATACTCAAAGCCAGACTGTTTCGAGTGCATTTATCGAAGATGCTTCTTATTTGCGTTTGAAAAACCTGAAATTGGGCTACGACCTGAATCGCATCATCCACTCAAAACTTCGGACATTACAAATTTTCGGACAGGTATCTAATGTATTCACCATTACCAAATACTCCGGACTTGATCCTGAAGTTAATATTGGTGGTGCTAATATGGGTGTTGACCAGGGTGCATGGCCAACTCCAAGACAGATTCTGTTTGGTGTTAATATTGGTATTTAGTGTTTGAGTATGATTTTTTTCAATTTAAAAGTAATTAACCATGAAAAATAGATTTAATATAATACTGATAGCCGCCCTTCTGTGTTGCTCGTTCATTCAATTCTCGTGCAACGACGAATATCTTACCAAGGAGCCTCCAGGTGTTGCAGCCGGATCTGTTTTGTTATCACAATCGGGTGCCGAAGCTTTATTGGTCGGAGCATACAGTACTTTACAGGGAGTTGGTCGTTTTGGTGGCGATCCGGCTACCGACTGGACTTATGGCAGTGGCGCTTCTGACGAAGCTTACAAGGGTTCATCGGCTGGTGACCAAACCAATTATAATGCAGTTGAACGATTCGAGTGTTTGCCATCAAATGCTTATATGGCTGAAAGATGGAGAGATTGCTACAATGGTGTAGCCCGCGCCAACCAGGTGTTGGTTTTTCTGAAAGCCACTCAGGCTGGTTCAACTCCAATCCCTGAAGCCCGTGCAAAAACTATTGAAGCTGAAGCTAAGTTTTTGAGAGCCTGGTTCCATTTCAAAGCCAATATGGTATTCCGGAATATTCCGTATGTTAAAACTCCGGATGAATTAAGTGGCATGAAACCCGAAGAAGTACCAAATACCGACGCAGGTTGGGCAGGTATTGAAGCCGATTTACAGTTTGCTATTGACAATTTGGGAGCAACTCCAAACAACAACGAACCCGGACGTGCAACAAAGTATGCTGCTATGGCTGTAAAGTCAAATGCTCTTTTACATCAGAAGAAGTATGCTGATGCCAAAACATTGCTCGATGGAATTATTAATAGCGGAAAATATAGTCTTGTGGCTAACTATTTCGACAATTACAACGAGACTACCGAAAACAATAAAGAATCGATCTTCGAAATACAGGCTCAAACTACAGGTACAAACCAAAGTGCAATGTTGGTTGCCGGACCTAGTATGCATCAGGCTGGTCCTGCTGCAATTGGCTGGGGATTTTATCAGCCATCCGAAGTTCTGTTCGAATCGTTCCAGGTTACTCCTGATGGATTGCCAGTACTGGATATCGACAAGCGTGAACCATTGGCTAACGACATGAAAGTACTGTCGAATGCCGAATTCCATCCAACAGATCATTTACTTGATCCTCGTGTTGACTGGACAATTTCCCGTCGTGGTATCGATTATTTAGGCTGGGGTATTTGCACCGGATCTGCATGGATTCGTGAACAGGCAAATGGTGGTCCTTATATGACTAAAAAGTATATGCATTTGTATGCTAACAGAGGCTTACAAACCAACGGTAGTGGCTTCGATAATAACAGAAACTTTAGGGCTTACCGTTTAGCTCACATCTTGCTGATGCGTGCAGAGTGCGCTATTCAGGATAATGATCTCGAAATGGCAAGGACACTCATCAATCAAATCAGGACCAGGGCTAAGGGCAGTCAGGTGGTAATGGGGCTTTGCTCAACCTACACGTTCGATGGTAAGCCGGTTGTGGTAGATTACACCAAACCTGCGGCTAACTATAAAATCGAGCCATATTCAGCTCCTTTCGCCAGCAAGGAGGAAGCAACCAAAGCCGTTCAAATGGAATGGACACTTGAATTTGCTACCGAAGGATGGCGTTTCTTCAACCTTCGTCGTTGGGGTAACATTAGCACTGTTCTGAATGATTATATCGCTCGTGATACCAAGTTCAGGACATTCCTGACCGGGGCAAAATTTATAGCTCCTAAGAATGAATATTGGCCGGTTCCTCAGGCCCAGCTTGATATTCAGAAATCTTTGACGCAAGATCCAAATCACAAATAGAGGTTTAATAGGCGATTTTAATTTAAGGAAGAGGCTGTTGTTATGGCCTCTTCCTTTTTATTAATAATTGTTAATCCGTCAGGTTGTTTGGATCAAAATTTTTAGCTTCACCGTTGAAACAATAAAAACAGAAGTTTGAAACAAGTCCGAAAACATATTTTCAGGAGCCTTTTTTTGTGCTTAGTACTGCTCATATTTGCTGCAAATAGTCATGCAACAGCTGCTCTTAAAAAGGTAAAATACAATTACATACTCAACCTTCCTGAAGACTACAACAAATATCCCGACAAAAAATGGCCAGTAATTTTTTATCTTCATGGTCGCCATGCAAGCGGTAAAAACCTGCAGAGCGTAAAACGCTATGGCCTGCCTTATTTTTTGATGAAAGGGAAGAAAATGGATTTCATTGTTATTTCGCCGCAATGCCCGTGGGGCAAAAACTGGGCTTCGGAAGACTGGTTTAACCCGGTGTTCGACGAGGTTACCTCCAAGCTGCGCGTTGACGATTCGCGTGTTTACATGATTGGAATCAGTATGGGCGGATTTGGGACCTGGGCCTTGGCCAACCGGATGCCCGAACGTTTCGCCGCCATTGCCCCGTTTTGCGGAGGTGCCGACGTTCGCTGGGCCGATCAGCTTCAGAAAGTTCCGACCTGGGTTTTTCATGGAACAGCCGATCGCGATATACCGATTAGTCGCTCCGAAGTGATGGTGAAAGCGCTTGAAAAGCTAAAAGCTGAGATCAAATTCTCACGGTTGAAAGGACTGGGACACGATATCAGCCGGCAATTTAATAACGATGAGCTATATAGTTGGTTGATGCAACATTCGCTGAAAAAAATGCCTTTCTGGCAAGAACCACTTCCGTTTATCAAAACTATAGCTGCAACTAAAGTTGTGATTAACCCGCCATTGAAACCGGCCGGTTTTGCTTCTGCTGAATGATTGCATACTGAGGAAACAATCTCTGGAAAGATTAATCAAGGATTGAATTTAGTTATAGCTTTGTTGTGATGAAAGCAATTCTGCGTTCCATACTGAAGTTTATTGGCTGGATACTGATGTTGCCGGTGTATTTTTACAAATATGCTATTTCGCCGTTAACGCCAGCTTCGTGTCGGCACGAACCAACTTGTTCGCAATATGCTATTGATGCCATCCGGATTCATGGACCTTTTAAAGGCTTTTGGCTGGGAACCAAACGAATACTGCGATGTCATCCGTGGGGAACTCATGGCTACGATCCGGTGCCGCCGAAGAAAGAGAAGGGTAAATAGGTTGTTGTGGAGTAGGGCAGTATTGCAGAATTCTCAAATTTCCAAATCCTCATTTAGACAAATCGAACTATCTTTGGTTGAAAATGTTTATAGCACTTCAGAAATCAGAAAATCATGAAGAAGTACATTTACTTGCTTTTTGTTCTTTTAGCAGCTTGTCAGTCCCGTACAAATGAAACGGCTCATGTTGTTTCGGTCAGTATTATTCCGCAGAAATATTTTGTTGAGCAAATTGCAGGCAATCTGTTGCAAATCAATGTGCTCATTCCCCCCGGGAGCAGTCCGCACAACTATGAGATACTTCCTTCGCAAATGAAAGAACTGGCCCGGTCGAAGGCTTGGTTACAAATAGGTTTGCTAACTTTTGAAGATGCCTGGAACGAGAAGCTCGCCGATATTAATAAAGACCTGTTGATTGTAAATTGCTCGGAAGGAATCTCGCCCATTGCCGGAAGTGATCACGATCATGAGAGCAATGGGCATCAGCATACCGAGGCATTTGATCCGCATGTCTGGCTGGCTCCGGCTGAAGTAAAAATATTGGCGAAGAATACGCTGTCAGCCTTATCCAAATGTTTTCCTGACCATGCTTCCGAATTTGAGAAGAATTATGCTGCATTTATTCAGAAGATCGATTTACTTACGGCACAAATCGGGCAGAAGCTAACCCCCTTGAAAAACCGGAATATCCTGATTTTTCATCCGGCATTGGCCTATTATGCCCGCCAGTTTCAGCTTGAACAGGTTCCGATTGAACTCGATGGCAAGGAACCTTCGCCCAAACATATGAAGGAAATGGTTGATCTGGCGCATGCGCAAAACATACGGGTTATCTTTATACAGAAGGAATTTGACGCGGCTTTTGCCCAGCAGATGGCCCGTGAAATTAACGGAGAAGTGCTTGTGATCGATCCGCTGGATTATAATTGGGAGAAACAAATGAACGACATTACCGATAAGATTGCGTCTCAGAAATGAAGAAACTGATCGAAATAAAGAACCTTTCTGCCGGGTACGACAATAACATTGTGCTTGAAGATGTTTCGCTTGATGTATTTTCAGGCGATTTCATCGGGGTTATCGGACCAAACGGTGGCGGCAAGACGACGCTGATCAAAACAATTCTTGGGCTGATCAAACCTGTTTCCGGCGAAATGACAATGCACATCAGCAAAACCAACATCGGCTATCTTCCGCAGGTAAACCAGATCGACAAGCGATTCCCGATTTCGGTAATCGATGTGGTTCGCTCCGGAAAAGCAAATTCAGCATTGTTTTCGTCGTTTCACAAAAACACAGCTGAAAAGGAGAAAGCTGAATCACTCCTTGCCGAAATGGGAATTGCGCACATCCGCAATAAAGCCATAGGCGAACTTTCGGGTGGACAAATGCAACGGGTGTTTTTGTGCCGCGCTTTGATGAATCAACCCGAATTGCTGGTTTTGGACGAGCCGAGTACATATGTCGACAATAATTTTGAAGGTGAACTGTACCTGAAATTAAAGGAGCTCAATGAGCAAATGGCCATCATTCTCATTTCGCACGATGTGGGTACCATTTCGTTTTTTGTAAAGACCATCGCTTGTGTAAACCGGCATTTGCACCATCATCCAAGCAATATTATTTCCGAAGAGCAACTGGCGTCGTACAACTGTCCGTTGCAGATTATAACCCACGGAAACATTCCTCATACTGTACTGAAACAACACGACGAACACCATGGGCACCATCATTGAGCTGTTTAAATATGATTTTTTTGTGAATGCCTTTCTGGCATCAATGCTGGCTGCTATTTCGTGCGGAATTGTGGGCACGTACATCGTTTCACGCCGCATTGTGTTTATTAGCGGAGGCATTACACACGCCTCGTTTGGTGGCATCGGGATGGGTTATTACCTGGGCATCAATCCGCTGATTGGCGCCGGTATTTTCTCTGTTTTATCCGGAATGGGCATCCAGCTTTTCAGCAGTAAAGGTAAAGTGCGCGAAGATTCGTCGATTGCCATTTGGTGGTCGCTCGGTATGGCTATCGGGATTATTTTTGTATATCTCACTCCGGGTTATGCTCCTAATCTAATGAGCTATCTGTTCGGAAGTATTCTTACCGTTTCGATGGGCGAAATCGGGCTTATGGCGGCTCTTTCGCTTATAATTATCTTGTTTTTCACCCTTTTCTACCGGACGATTTTATACATCTCGTTTGACGAAGATTTTGCCCGAACTTCCGATTTGCCGGTAAACCTGTTTAATTATCTGTTGATGATCCTGATTTCGCTGACCATTGTGCTGAATATTCGTGTAGTTGGCATCATCCTGATTTTGTCGTTGCTTACCATTCCGCAGGCCACGGCCAATGTGCTCACCCGCGAGTTTGGCCGGATGATGTTTTATTCAGTGGGTTTTGCCTTCGTGGCTTCATTCGTTGGGCTGCTGATTTCGTATTTTGCCGATATTCCTTCAGGAGCAACCATCATCTTTACCCAGGTGGTGATTTTTGGTGCAGTTAAACTGATCAAACTGCTTAGTATTTCCGGAAAATAAGTTGGCATGATGGAGGAGAATAATTCAATTGTAAGCTGTATCTATTGCGGAAAATCGTGGGATAAAAAGCAGCTCGATCGCTCGTGCAGCAACTGTTTTGCCTGTACCGCCTGCGAAGCTTACATTTGCCCTGAATGCCGGTACGAAATTGTAATAACGCCCCCCAAACCCATGAAACGGACTAAGCGGGAAGAATAAATCAGCATTACCTCTCAATCAAAGTAAGAGTTGCTCTGCATTATTCAGAATAAGCATTAGGGTTAGTTTGCCACTCGATTGTCTGTATTGTATTTTATACAGCAACCAGTTGTAAGTTTGCTGTTGTGAATTATTTCAGCCAAATTTGGGCAATATAAAACCTAAACCTAATGAACCTAAAAACGATTCACTGCACCCTCCTGTTCTTATTTTTGACCTCCGGATTGTTAGCTTTTAACAACAGCAAAGACACTATAAAAACCCAGGGTGCTAATTCTTTGAGAACCTATACAACTACGCGGTTAACAACTCCAAAGCCTGTTATTGACGGAAAACTCAACGACGAATGCTGGAAAACCGGCGAGTGGGGAGGCGATTTTACCCAGTGGATTCCAAAAGAAGGAGCCAACCCAAGCCAGGACACTCAGTTTAAAATTCTGTACGACGACAAAAATATTTATGTGGCCATCCGAGCCTTCGACAAAGAACCGCACAAAATATCGCGAAAAGCCGGACGAAGAGACGAGTTTGTTGGCGAACAGGCCGGGGTGAATTTCGACAGTTATCACGATCATCGCACAGGATTCGAATTCTCGGTGACCGCTGCCGGGCAAAAAATTGACTTGATTTTGACCAATCCTATGGTTCCTGAGCTGGATTGGAATGCTGTATGGTACCTAAAAACCGGGCTGGAAGATTCAGCTTGGGTAGCCGAATATGAGATTCCGCTTAGCCAGTTGCGTTACAGTAATGACAAGGAACAGGTTTGGGGTCTGCACGTTTGGCGATGGATTGACCGGTTACAGGAAGAAAGTGACTGGGAACCGCAAACTTCAACTGGTCCCGGAATGCTTTACCTTTTTGGTGAACTGCACGGAATAAAAGATTTGCCCAAATCGCGGCGTATCGAGATTATGCCATATACGCTGGGAAAACTGAAGACTTTCGAAAAAATACCACAAAATCCCTTTGCAAAAAGCGGACATTCGTTTCTGGGAAATGTAGGACTGGATGCCAAAATAGGACTTTCAAGCAATTTCACAGCCGATTTTACAATTAATCCCGACTTCGGACAAGTTGAATCCGATCCTTCAGTAATGAATCTCTCGGCATTCGAGACTTTTTACGAAGAAAAGCGTCCGTTCTTTCTGGAAGGGAAAAACATATTCAGGTTTGAATTAGGTGATGCCAACCTGTTTTACACCCGTAGGATAGGGCATGCACCAACTTATCATCCTGAGTTGGGCGAAAACCAATTCGTTGATTATCCTGATAATACTTCCATTTTGAGTGCCGTTAAAATAAGTGGTAAAAGCAAGAACGGACTGGCTGTTGGCGTACTTCATAGCCTTACAGCGGGCGAAAATGCTGAGTTATCAACCGATGGAATAAAGAAAAATCTGCAGGTTGAACCGCTTACCAGTTATACTGTTGGCCGTTTGCAGCAGGATTTCAATGAAGGAACTACTGTTTTAGGTGGAATCTTTACTGCTACCAATCGTTTTATAAACGACCCGTACCTCGAGTTTCTGAATACGAATGCATATACCGGCGGATTTGACTTGTTGCACCAGTGGAATGATAAAGAGTTTTTCGTTGATGCGAAGATCATTGGCAGCGCGATAAACGGAAGTGCCGAAGCAATCCGGAATTTGCAGCTTTCGTCCGCTCGTTATTTCCAGAGATCGGATGCCAGCTATATGAATTTCGACCCAAATCGCACCACATTATCTGGACAGGGCGGACGTGTGAAAATAGGGAAAGGGAGTAAAGGTTTCTGGCGCTATTCAAGTGAATTCAACTGGCGTTCGCCCGGTCTCGATTTGAACGACATTGGCTTTATGCAAATGGCCGACTTGCTTGAACAGGAAACTGAGGTGTCGTATTTTGTAACTAAACCGGTTTCTATTTTCCGCTCGTATTCGGTTGCTGTTCACCAAAGCAACAACTGGGATTATGGTGCGAATTACCTGTATTCGGGATTATTCCTGACTTCGAAGCTCGAATTCCTGAACCGTTGGATGGTTTCGCCATCCCTTCATTATCGCAACGAGGGCTACGACAACCGCATTCTTCGGGGCGGACCTGCTATGTTGCTGCCTGCGCTTTGGGAAGGTTCTCTCGATTTTCATACCGATATGGCGAGGAAATTCATTTTAAGCCTGAATGGCTCGAGCGAAGTTGCACGAAATGATTCCTATACCAATTCAAACCTTCAGGCAACTGTTACTGTTATTCCATACAATGCTCTGAGGCTCTCGGCCAGCTTAAATTATTCGAAAAACATGGACAACCTGCAATATGTTGACACCAAAGTTTTGAATACCGGCACAAAATATATTCTTGCTCATCTCAAACAGAAAACGCTTGGTGCAACCTTCAGAATCGATTATAATATTTCGCCTGAAATATCCATTCAATACTATGGTAGCCCGTTTGCTTCGGTGGGTAAGTATTCCCGATTGAAAGAGGTTACTAATCCGCGTGCTGATGTTTATGCCGATCGTTTTAAGCCCTTAAATACCCAGTTCTCTGGTAATACTTACCATGTGCCTGCCAGCAATGATACCCCGGCTTATTCTGTCGATAATCCTGATTTTACATTTAACCAGTTTCGCTCGAACCTGGTGTTCCGCTGGGAATATAGACCCGGATCTCAGCTGTATTTTGTTTGGGGTAATGAGCGTACAGGCTGGAAAAACGATAGTAGTTCGTCGGTAGGGAAAGCTATTACCCAGCTAAAAGATGTATCGCCAAACAATATTTTTCTGATCAAGCTGAGTTATTGGTTTTCGTTGTAAATGAATAGAAAAGAAAGAATGGAGAAGGGAAGCTGATTTCCTTCTCCATTCTTCTGTCTTCCGGGTTCCCGGTTTTATTCAACTGCAATTTCGTCGATAAACAGCCAGGCATTGTCACCCGCTCCCTGGTGTCCTTTCGGCGCTTTGCCAATGTTTTGGGCAACAACTTTTACAAAACCGGCAGTTGTCGGGTCAAACGAAACGGTGTATTCTTTCAGTTGTTTTTCTCCTGAAAGCGGATCAACATCGGTAATCACTTCGCCAACTTTCTGGAATTTCACTCCATCAGCCGAAACGAAGAATTCCACTTTCTTTGGGAAGAAAATCCATGCGCCGGCATTTTGAAGTGAACCAACAGAAATGCTATGAATTTCTGTTTCTTGCTGTAAATCAATTGTTACATCCATATTGTTGCCTACCCAGCCCTGCCACTCGCCATCAGAGTGATTGGTCGTGCCACGAATGCCGTTGACCAGTGTATATTCGCCCGATCCTTTGTAATTATCGCTGTACATAGTGGCATATTTCACCGGTTTTACGGTGGCTTTGTTAATGTTGAACGATTGACTCATCACTTTATCGGCAGGGTTTCCATCGACAATGGTAACCGCTTTTAAAGTTGCCGAGTGGTCGAGCACAATGGGTTCGGTGTATTTAGGCGACGATGCATTTGGTTCGCTTCCGTCGGTTGAGTAATGAATTTCAACACCGGCAAGTTCGCCTTTCAGCGTAACAGCCAATTGTTTTTTCTGCGGATCGAAATCGGTTTTGGCTGAAACCTTGTACCCGCTTTTCGAATAATTGATTCCCAACTGGTCGTATCGTTTCATGAACATCCGAATCCGGCGAGAGAAATCATCCCAACTCTGAACTTCTTTTGGGCTCCAGACTACCTCTGCCAACGCGGCAATACGCGGGAATGTCATGTATTCAGCATGTTTAAAGTTCGGAACATACTCGGTCCATAAATTGGCCTGGCCTCCCAAAATGTGTTTGGCTTCTTCAGCATTCAATTCTTTAGGAACAGGACTGAAACTGTACACTTTGCTTAAAGGCAGGTACCCGCCAATTGCCAAAGGTTCCTGATCCATTGGTCCTTGGTAATAGTCGATGTATGCGTACGAGTTGGGCGACATCACCACATCGTGGCCTTGTTTGGCAGCGTCAATTCCGCCTTCCATTCCACGCCAGCTCATAACGGTGGCTTCGGCAGGTAAACCGCCTTCCAAAATTTCATCCCAGCCCAGCAGTACGCGGCCTTTCGAGTTGATGAATTTCTCAATCCGTTTCATGAAATAGCTTTGCAATTCCTTCACGTCTTTCAGCTTTTCAGATTTGACGCGTTTTTTACAGTCAGGACATTTTTCCCATTCGGTTTTGGTAGCCTCGTCGCCACCAACATGGATATATTTTGAGGGAAATAAATCAATGACTTCCGATAAAACGTCTTCCAGAAACAGGAAAGTTGAATCTTTTCCGGCGCAATAAATATCGGTAATTGGCCATACTCCGCCAGGCAGAACGGTGAATGGGCCGCCGGTGCATGAGAATTGCGGGTAAGCAGCCAGTGCCGAAGTTACGTGAGCAGGCATTTCAATTTCGGGAACAACGGTGATGAATCGTTTTTGCGCATAGGCCACAATTTCTTTGATATCATCCTGGGTATAAAAACCGCCGTAAGTGGCTTTTTCTCCGGCTTCCTGTTTTGGGCGGGCATTCCACGGCTTGTCTTCGCGGTCAACACGCCATGCGCCAACTTCAGTCAGTTTCGGATATTTTTTTATCTCGATGCGCCATCCCTGATCATCAACCAAATGAAAATGCAGTGTATTGATTTTGTGTAGCGACAGGTTGTCGATCATCCGCAAAACATCTTCCTTAGGGAAGAAGTGGCGCGACACATCGAGCATAAAACCACGCCATTTAAAAGCAGGATTATCGGTAATGCTTACTACCGGAACCAGCCATTCGATGTTTGGCTGTGTTTGCTGACTTTCAATTTCGGCCGGAAGCAGCTGGCGCAAGGTTTGTGTGGCGTAAAAGAATCCTGCCGGCTTGGCAGCTTTTATTTCGATGCGGTTTTTCTGTACTTCAAGTATATAACCTTCGGGCGCCATCACCGGCTCGGTTTTGAAATAAACCTGGTTCGAACCTTCATTGCCGCCAACCACAACCTGTGGCTTCCATCCTGCCGATTTTTCAAACATACCGGCAAATTGGCTCGCAATTACTTCCTGATCAACGCTTTCAACAACAAATTTTGTGCTTTTCTTGAACTTAAACGACGATTCGCCTACAGTCATTTTTTGCACCTGCGGAATCAGCGCTATTTCGCTTTCGGTAAAAGTCCGGTTGGGCTTGCACCCCAAAAAGAGGATGCAGCTCGATAAAACTAAAAGTCCTGCAATTAACTGTTTCATCTTTGATTTGATTTGTTTTAGGTGCTACCAAGATAAGATAATTTCTGATTTGAATATTTATAAATTGAGTAAACCCAATTGAAGTTTTTGAAAAAATTTAAAAAGTCTGCAATTTTTGTTTTGTAAATTCTATTTTTGACCCTTGAGAAACGCAACATTATTAAACTAAATTGATATGAAATCAATCAAACTCCTTTTTCTCGTTCTGGCACTTTCGGTACTGAAGGTTTCGGCTCAACACGAAGGCCAGACCTACATTCCTGATCCCAACCCACAGATTCAGCAACGAATCGACCAATGGCAGGACATCAAATTTGGACTGCTCATGCACTGGGGCCCTTACAGCCAGTGGGGAATCGTCGAATCGTGGTCCATTTGTCCTGAGGATGAAGGTTGGTGCGTGCCCGATACGGTGAAAGACTATTTTCATTACAAAAAACAGTACGAAAATCTCGGCAAAACCTTTAATCCAACCCAGTTCGATCCTGAAAAATGGGCCAAAGCAGCGAAAAATGCCGGAATGAAATACGTGGTTTTCACCACCAAACACCACGACGGCTTTTGCATGTTCGACTCGAAATACACCGATTACAAAATCACAGGAAAAGATTGTCCGTTCCACACCAACCCGAAAGCCGATGTGACCAAAGAGATTTTCAACGCATTCCGCAGCGAAGGTTTATGGATTGGCGCCTATTTCTCGAAGCCCGACTGGCATAGCCCCGACTACTGGTGGCCGCAGTTTCCTCCGCTCGATCGCAATGTAAATTACGATCCCGCAGCTTATCCCGAAAAATGGAACAGCTTCGTGAATTTTACACATAATCAGGTGATGGAAATTTGCTCGAACTACGGAAAAATCGACCTGATGTGGTTCGATGGCGGCTGGGTTCAGAAACATCCGGACAAAGGCGAAGCCCCAAAGGTTCCAGGTTTTAGAGTGAAAAAATACTACGATCAGGACATCAAAATGGATGAGTTGGTCGGCAAAATCCGCTCGAAACAGCCCGATTGTATTGTAGTTGACCGTGCTGTGGAAGGCAAAAACCAAAATTACCTTACCCCCGAAAACCAGGTTCCCGACAAAATGTTGCCTTACCCCTGGGAATCGTGCATGATTTTGGGCGGAGGCTGGTCGTTCTCGTACGATGCCAAAATGATGGAAACCCGCAAAGTCATTCATATGCTTACCGACATTGTGGCCAAAGGCGGAAACTTGTTGCTGAATATTGGTCCTGGACCTGATGGAACCTGGTATGCCGATGCCTACAGCCGCCTGGAAGAAATTGGGGCCTGGTTGAAAATTAACGGCGATGCCATTTATGGAACCCGCACCATTGCTCCATACTACGATGGACAACTGCGTTTTACCCTCGGCAAAGACGGTTCGGCCAATGTGATCTATCTGCTGGCTGATAACGAAAAACTTCCGGCTGAAATTCTGGTAAAAGGTTTTGTTCCGGCCAAAGGCTCAAAAATCAGCCTGATGGGCAAAAAAGGCAGTTCGCTGAAATGGAAAGCCGATGGTAAGGGGTTTAAAATTGAAGTTCCGGCAAGTTTGGCCAAAACGTTGCCATCAAAATACGCAGTTACATTCCATGTTTCGCAAATAGCTAAATAACAAAAAGATATTTTATCGAAAAGCCAGACAGAAGAATTAGACTGTCTGGCTTTTTCATGTTGCAAAATAGGTTATGCCGTATATAAATATTCTGTTTCTTTGTATGTCTGAACATATGAACAAAATGGAATTGAAGATTGATCACAATAGTCCGGTGCCCCTGCACTACCAGGTGGAAGAATTGCTGCGGAAAATGCTTGAACTTCCGGAGTACCGAAACGGTGGCTTTCTGCCTAAAGAAGTAGAGTTGTCGAAACGGCTGGGTATTTCGCGCAACACCATTAGGCAGGCCACCAACAAACTGGAATACGAAGGATTGCTGATTCGCAAAAAGGGTGTCGGAACCAAAGTTTCGGAAAAGACAGTCACCACCAACCTCGACAGCTGGCACAGTTTTACCCAGGAAATGTCAGAAAAAGGAATCGAGTTTGTCAATTTTCTAATCGAAACACGCTGGGTAAAAGCCGAAGAAAAAATAGCGACTTTCATGCAAATACCAGAAGGAACCGAAATGCTTTGTCTGGCTCGTTTGCGTGGCTTCTCCGACGGACCTTTTGTGTATTTCGAAAGCTATTTTCATCCTCGAATCGGTATGAATGGCAAGGAAGATTTTACCCGGCCTTTGTACGACATTATTGAGCAGGATTACCACACGGTTCCATCTATTTCGCGTGAACGAATTCGGGCCAAGAGTGCATCGGCCCTCACTGCCAAACGATTAAAAATCACCCGCGGCGAGCCTGTTTTGGTGCGCGAACGGTTTGTTTCCGATCAAGGCGATAGACCGATTGAATACAACATCGGATTTTACATTGCCGAAAAATTCACCTATTCCATTGATATCAAGCGATAATACTATAATCAAGCACGCTGCAATTGGCGGAATTCAGACCTGCCACTGCAACTCAATTTGACTGTTCAAAAGAGATTTAAATTAATCTAAACACACAAATCAATATGAGCATATTTAAATCACTGATTTTGTTATTGATGTTGGCTTCGTTGCAAACATTAGCGCAGCAGAGTGAAATCAAACTCAATTCGGGTTGGAAAGCAAAAAAAGCCACTGACTTAACGGTGGACGGAACGGTTATTTCCGGCAAAGATTTTCAGCTTTACGACTGGATGGAAGCCGTAGTTCCGGGAACAGTTCTGACCACACTTTTGCATAATCACAAAGTTCCGGATCCGTTTTTCGGAATGAACAATGAACAGATTCCCGACATTCATGAGGTTGGGCGCAATTATTACACCTTCTGGTTTTTCAATTCGTTTCAAATTCCTGAAATAAAAAACGGCGAACAGGTTTGGCTAAAATTCAGAGGAATAAATTACTCAGCCGAAATGTTCCTGAATGGGAAGAAGATTAACCCCGATACGCACGAAGGCATGTTTTTGCGCGAAAAATATCTGATTACACCGTATCTCGAAAAAGGTGAGAACCGGTTAGCTGTTCTGGTTCATCCGCCCGATCCGGCTGGCGCACCCAACGGACAGGGTGGCGACGGGTTGATTGCCCGCTCGGTCGCCATGCAATTTACGGCGGGCTGGGACTGGATTTGCCCGATTCCCGACCGCAACACCGGCATTTGGGACGAGGTTTCGATTGAAACAACCGGCCCGGTCGATTTGCTCGATCCGCATGTGGTGACCAGAGTGCCCGGAAAGCGAATCCCTTCAGGAAAGCAAGTGCCGGCGATCATTCAGGCTTCGGCCGATTTGCTGAACAGCACAGTAGAAATACAACGTGGCCGGTTGGTTGCCCGCTGCGAGAAATACGAAGTTTCGAAACTGGTTGAGCTTCCTGCCGGAAAGAAGATTTCGGTAATCCTTCCGGAGTTTAAAATAGACAATCCGCAATTGTGGTGGCCCAACGGAATGGGCGACCATCCGCTTTATAACATCACGTTTTCACTAGTTCTGGATAACAATCAGCCTTCGGATCAGGAAAATGTCAGCTTTGGAATTCGCGAAACCGGAACCCGCTTCGATGAGAAACTGAAAGCCCGCGTATTTTCGGTGAATGGGCAGGACGTTTTCGTCAAAGGCGGTAACTGGATTGCTTCGGATGCCCTGCTGCGTCTGTCGCCCGAACGGTATGAAGCCGAAGTGAAAATGCACGCCGAAATGAACATGAACATGATTCGCGTGTGGGGCGGTTCGATGACCGAGCGTCCCGACTTTTACGATGCCTGCGACAAATACGGCATCCTCGTTTGGCAAGACCTTTGGATTTCGGGCGACTGCAATGGACGCTGGTTCGATCCGGCCAAGAAAGAAACACAGGAACGCCGCCGGGCTTACCCCGACAAACACAGTTTATTTATCAATTCGGTAGCCGATCAGGTGAAAATGCTGCGCAACCACCCCAGTTTGTACCTGTGGTGCGGCGGCAACGAATTTCCACCTCCAGCAGATATTGACAGAAAACTAAAAAACGAGATTCTTCCCGAATACGATGGAACACGCTATTATCTCAACGAATCGACTTCGACCGATTTAGCCATGAACGAACTTGGAGGTAATGGCGACGGACCTTATGGTATCCAAAATCCACTTCATTTCTTCACAGTAACATCGTTCCCGTTCAATCCGGAGCTGGGTTCGGTGGGAATGCCTAACGTAGAAGCAATGCGCAAAATAATGGACGAAAAAGATCTGAAGCAACTTCCAACGAATAAATGGGAAAATCCGGTTTGGCGCTACCACAAATACATTGGGTACGACAGTTTCATCGATCAATACGGAAAGGCCACCGGAATTGATGATTTCTGCAAAAAAGCGCAACTGGTGAATTACGAGCAATACCGCGCACTTCAGGAGGGATTTACCGCCGGAATGTGGAGCAAATATTCGGGCATGCTGGTTTGGAAAAACCAAAATCCGTGGACCGCACTGCGCGGCCAGTTTTACGACGTTTTTCTCGATCAGAACGGAGGATTTTATGGTTACAAACACGGAGCAAAACCGCTTCATTTGCAGCTTAACCTGAACGACTCGTGCGTTTGCCTGGTGAACCAAACGCTGGCCGACGAAAAAGATTTGAAAATCAGTACCGAACTTTTCGACATTCACGGCAAATCACTCGCGAAAGACCTTTATCCGGCGATCATAGCTGCCAACAAGGTTTCAGTCCTGAAGAAAATGGACACCTCCGCACTGCGTGAGGACGTTTATTTTTTGCGCCTGAAATTAATGAATCCGCAGAATCAGGTGATCGATGAGAACTTTTACTGGCTGGCCAAACCCGGCAAAAGCTATGAAAAGTTGAACGAGCTAAAGCCGGCTACTCTTCATCTGGAATACCGGAACAATGTTGCTGTAATCAGCAATCCGACCAACGAAACGGCCTTCTTTATCCGGCTGAAAGTGATTGACGAAAAAAGCAGCGAACTGGCTTTGCCCGTTTTCGTGAGCGACAACTATTTCACCTTGCTTCCGGGCGAAAAAAAGGAAATAAGTATCGACCGAACACGGCTAAAAGAGCCGCACCAATCGATCCGGCTCGAAAGTGAGGGCTGGAATACTACACTTCAATCCGTAAAAATCGAATAACCAACCTTACCTAAATACGATGAATAGACTAACCGTAATCATCTTAATTCTAATGCTTGATGGTCTGATCGCTTCGGCGCAGACCATCAATTTGCAAACCAACACGTTTAAGTTAAGTATTGCTGCAACTGGCCAGATTTCTGAAATGACTGATATCGCTTCAGGCAAAAACTACCTGGCTCCCGGAGAAAAGGCCCCGCTGCTAAAAATACGGGTGGGCGAGCAATGGGAAGAACCGTCAAAAGCCGTGTTCAATACCAAAACCGGAATCATCAGCCTGAATTATTCTGAATCAAAAATCTCAACCGAAATTAAGGTTGTTTCCAATCCAACGCACCTGTCGTTCCGGCTAAACAAACTCAGCGATAAAGACAAGGTGAATGCCGTTTACTGGGGCCCGTACCCAACAACCATTGGTCAAACTGTTGGCGAAGTAATTGGCGTGGTGCGCGACGACCAGTACGCCATCGGGCTGCAGGCGCTGAACCCCAAAACCGTTGGCGGAATTCTGAAACGGGAAGGCGGAACCGACGATTCGCGCGGAAATACGGCCATTGCCCAGGCTTATGGAAGCAGCCTGCAAGCCTACAGCCTCGACCGCTCGAAAGCCCGCCACCAATCGGTTTGGAACGATCAGTACCCCGACGTGCCGGTTGCTGCCATTTCTGGCGAAACCACCATCGGTTCGGCGATTGCGCTGTTTGGCTGCCCCGAAAAAGAAGTGCTCGATCTCATTGGAGCCATCGAACTGGCCGAAGGCCTACCGCATCCGCTTATTAACGGCATTTGGCACAAACAGTCGCCCGAAACAGGCCGCGCTTATTTAATTTCCGATTTCAATGAATCGAACATCGACGAAATGCTCGATTACACGAAGCAGGCTGGATTGATGTCGCTCTACCACGAAGGGCCGTTCCAGTCGTGGGGTCATTTTGTGCTTGATCCGAAAAGCTTTCCCAACGACCGTGCCGGTATGAAAACCTGCGTGGAGAAAGCCGCGAAAATGGGATTGCGCATTGGTGTCCACACACTCAGTACCTTCATCAATACCAACGATCCGTATGTTTCGCCCATTCCAGATAAACGTCTGGCAGAAACCGGGGCTTCGGCGCTTGCTGAAAACAGTTCGGCAACAGCAACCGAAATTCAGGTGGTGTTCAATCAGTATTTCAAAAACCTCAAGCCAAGCACACTTCATGCGGTGCGGATTGGCGAAGAAATTATCCGTTTTCGGGATGTAACAGCCGAAGCGCCTTATAAACTGCTCGACTGCCAGCGTGGCGCTTTTGGTACCAAAGCATCGGCTCACGCCAAAGGCGAACATGCCGGAATGCTGCTCGACTACCCATACAATACGTTGTTCCCGAACTTTGAACTTCAGCAGGAAATTGCCGGAAACCTGGCTCGCTTCTTTAACGAAACCGGCGTGTCGCAAATGGATTTCGACGGGCACGAGGGCTGTATGTCGTCGGGCGAAGGCGAATACGCCGTTCAGGCTTTTGCCGATAAGGTGTTCCGCGAAACCAACCACACGCTGGTGAACGGCACCAGCCGGTCGAGTCATTATTACTGGCACATCTGTCACTACTGGAACTGGGGCGAACCGTGGTATGGCGGGTTTCGCGAGTCGCAGGGCGATTACCGCCTCGAAAACCAGCCGCTGCTGGAACGCAATTACATGCCCAACATGCTGGGCTGGTTCCTGCTTTCAGCCACTACCGGCTCCGAAGACATTGAATGGATGATGGCCCGCGCCGCCGGTTATCATGCCGGATTTGCTTTGGTGGCCCGCTACAACAGCCTGAAAAAGAACCCCAACACGGCGCAGTTACTGGCCCTGATCAACTTATGGCAGGAAGCTTCGAGGCAAAACATCTTCTCGGCTGACCAGCGCGCCCGTTTGAAAAATCCGGCCAACGATTTCCATTTGGAGAAAGATGCCGAAGGCTGGAAGCTTTTCCCGTTCAAAAAATACAAGTTCGAGCACACCAAACAGCTGCTTCAACCCGGGCAACCCACCTTTTCGGAATGGACTTTTGAAAATTCGGATGCCGAACAACCGCTGATTTTCACTCTCACATTCATGGGAAAAGAAGGAACCGTAAGCAATCCGGAAATAGAACTCGACGGTTATTACAAGCTGCAACTTCCGGGAACATTCGAAGCCGGAACATCGGTGGTTTGCGACGGAAAAACACTGAAACTGTACAACAACAAGGGTAGTTTTAAAAACGACATCCCGCTTCAACAGGCCATTCCAAGCCTGAAAACCGGAAAACATACCGTGAAATTCGATTGCCGGTTCTCCGAAGAAAGCGAACTAAGCAACCGGTTTATTATCAAAACAAAAAGCAATCCTGAAATCATTAAAAAATAGAAACATGAAGAAGCTCCAATTTATCATACTGCTGGTTGTAGCGTTTGCCTGCTCAACGCCGGTAAAGAATGACGACAACAAGCAACTGGCTGATTTAATTGCTAAAAACGAGTATTTTCCACTGGTGAAATCCAAAGCGCTCGAAGTCATGAAAACCGGATTCAATGCCGGCGATGGTTACCGTGAAGTGTGGATTCGTGATTACAATACGTTTATTGAACTGGCATCGAAGGTTTTTCCGAAAGAGGAACTGAAAGAAAACCTGCTAGTTTTCTGCAGGATGCAGGGCGACGACGGTAACATTATCGATGGTTTTACCCCTGCCGAAAAAATTGGTAAAGGTGAGACTGATTTCAGCTACTCGAAGCTCGAACCGCGCTACGCCGCACACAAAAATTCAGTGGAAACCGATCAGGAAAGTTCGTTGATTCAGGCAGTTTATAAATACATTAAATTGACCGGCGACACATCCATCCTGAACGAAAAAGTGGGAGACAAAACCGTAGCCGAACGGCTGGAGTGGGCCATGGACTTCTTGATGAAAAACCGTTTCAACGAGAAGTATGGCCTGATTATTGGCGCTACCACGGCCGACTGGGGCGATGTGCAACCTGAGCACGGCTGGGGTGTCGATCTGGACAACAACACTCATCCGGCGATCGATATTTACGACAATGCCATGTTTGTGATTGCGCTCAACAACCTCACCGAAATGCTTCCGGCCACCAAAGCCAAATGGGAGCCAATCCGTGAAAGCACTGCAAAAAACTGTCGCAAATACTTATGGGACAACGAAAAGAAGAAATTTATCCCGCACATTTACCTGGAGAAAGGATCGCCATTTCCGGCTGATTTTAACGAAAACGATATCTATTACTTCGGAGGAACAACCATTGCCATCGAGGCTGGCCTGTTGAGCAAAGAAGAAATCAAAATTTCGCTTGATGAGATGGTTAAACGGGTAAAACAAGCCGGAGCACCGTCCATCGGGTTGACCCTTTATCCGCCTTATCCCAAAGGCTTCTTCGAAAATAAAATTATGAACCCCGAATACAGTTACCAAAATGGCGGCGACTGGACCTGGTTTGGCGGACGCATGATTCAGGAACTCATAAAAAACGGATTTGTGCAGGAAGCCTACGACCAGGTGCAGCCCATGGTAAAACGTGTGAAAGATAACAATGGATTTTTTGAATGGTATTCGGTGGATAACAAACCGCGAGGATCGGGCACTTTCAGGGGTGAAGCCGGAGTACTTTTCACCGCTATTGAGATGTTTGAAAAGTTTGCCGGGAAACAAAAATAGGAGAGAGAATGATCTTTAAAACAGGGCTTCGTATCAAGCGAAGCCCTGTTTTTTATCTGGAATCTGGATTGACTTGACTATATTTGAACCATTAATTTTTTTCTGAAAGCAAAATCCTATGCAAACTATACTTGGAGCCGGCGGCCCGATTGGAACCGAGCTTGCCAAAGCATTAACCGCTTACACTACCGACATTCGACTGGTTAGTCGTCATCCGCAAAAAGTGAATCCAATCGACAACCTGATGCCGGCCGATCTGCTCGATGCCAAAAAAATTCAGAAAGCGGTGAAAGGCTCCGAAGTGGTATATGTCACGGTTGGATTTCCATATGTGACCAAAATCTGGCAGGATTGCTGGCCCAGATTCATGCGCAGCGTGATCGATGCCTGTAAGGAGTATCAGGCTAAACTGGTGTTTTTCGACAACATGTACATGTACGACAAGAAGTACCTGAACCGGATGACCGAAGAAACGCCCATCAAGCCACCCAGCAAAAAAGGAAAAGTAAGAGCTGAGATTGCCAAAATGATCATGGATGAGGTAAATGCCGGAACACTTACTGCGCTGATTGCCCGCTCTGCCGATTTTTACGGCCCCGGAATTAAGCGATCGAGTATGATGAACGAAACGATCATCAAGCCGCTGGTCATCGGAAGTAAAGCCAACCTGTTGGGAAATCCCGATGCGAAACATTCGTATACTTTCACACCCGACGCAGGAAAAGCTACTGCCTTGCTGGGAAATACTCCTGATGCGTACAACCAGGTTTGGCATTTGCCTACTGCGCCTGAACCATTCACCGGAAAGCAGTGGACCTGGCTGATTGCCAGCGAACTGGGTGTAAAACCTCGGTACCACCGTGTGAACAAGTACATGGTCTGGATTTTGGGTTACATGAGCCCGATTATGAAAGAAATTCTGGAAATGTTCTACCAAAACCAGTCAGACTACATTTTTGACAGCAGCAAATTCGGGAAACGCTTTGGCATTCAGGCAACACCATACCACATCGGGATAAAAGAAACGCTAACCGCTGATTATAAAAACCGATAAAGCATTCTGAATTTTTCAGCTTTGGCCGCCAAACGTTACCATTTTCTGGATTTTCTCGTCCCACAACCGCAGTTTTAACGACCGGAGGCTCATCATGAAAGTGACAGGTTTCACTTCTTTAAAAACCGTGTTTTCGTGGTAGCATTTATTGAGATTGTAATTGGGGATTCGGGCATTCATGTGATGAATATGATGAAATCCGATGTTTCCGGAGAACCATTGCAGCAATTTCGGAAACTTCACATACGAACTTCCATGCAAGGCCACAGTCCTGAAATTCCAGTCTTGGTTCCTGAACCACGATACATCTTCATACTGATGTTGCAGGTAGAACAGCCACAGGCCCGAAATAGCGGCGATATAAAGGATCGAAAGCTGAATAATCACGAAAGTCCAAAATCCAATGACCAGGCTCATAGCTATTGAAATCAATAAAATAGCTGCATTTGTGAGATGCACATTTCTTTTTTCCTTTCGGGTCATTCCTTTTTTGGTCAGGCGGTTGTTAATCAGGAATACATACAGCGAACCCAGGCCAAACATGACGATCGGGTTACGATACATCCGGTATTTGAACCGGACCCACTTGCTGCTTGCCTGATATTCTTCTTTGGTCATGGTCCACACATCGCCAATTCCGCGTTTATCGAGGTTCCCAACGGTTCCGTGATGTTTCATGTGCTGGTTGTGCCAGTTATCAAACGGTGTAAAGGCCAGAATCCCGAAAAACATGCCCACTATCCGGTTGGCCTTTTGCGATTTAAAATACGAGCCATGCCCGCAGTCGTGAAAAATGATAAACAAGCGTACCAGAAATCCGGCTGCCAGAATAATTAAAAACGCAGTCAGCCAGTATGAAACTGAAAGGCTGTAAACGATTAAAATCCACAATCCGACATAGGGAATAAAAGTGTTGGCGATTTGCCAAATGCTTCTTCCGAGGTTCGGAACCATATATTTTTCAATGTTTTTGCTGATGGCAATCCACGGATTGGTTTCAGTATTTTTGTTTTCTGAGGTATTCATTTTGACTATTCTAAAATTTATATTTCCAATAATTTAAACGAATTCAGGAGGTCCGATGTTCTGAGGTATGTGTTAATAACATTAAAGTTTGAAGGATGCCCCTGTTTTCTGAATGTTTGATGACCTGTTAAATTCAAAATCCTGAATTCGATTCATTCCATATTCTTTTTATTATAACTATGCCTATTTTAAGAAGTTCTGAAACTTTATAAAATTCTAACTCAATGATTTAAATCTTCCGATTAAATCAAAAAAATGCTTTTTTTTGTACTTCAACGATCATTGAATTTTTATCCTATGACCAACAAAATTTTATCCGTTCTCCTGATTTTAGTTCTTTTCGTTTCGTGCGCAAAAGACAAAGCCTTAATCCAAAATCAGGAGCGTTTAGCCGACATTCAGCACATGCTGACGGTTCAGAAAGAGTTGACCGCCAAAAGTCAGGCACCAATCTGGACTATTTTCGACCAAAAACTTTCTGCGGAAGAAAAACAGGCACTCGAATTTATCTATGCCTATGCCCCGTTGAGCGATTTGGCCGATTACCAACCTGAATTTTTCCTGAAAAACGTTCAGTATAGCCTGAAAGCCCGTGCCGAAATGCCCTGGGGAAAAACCATTCCGGAAGAAGAGTTTCTTCATTTTGTACTGCCTTTGCGCGTGAACAACGAAAACCTCGATAATTTCCGCGAAGTGATGTACAACGAAATCACCAGTCGAGTGAAAGGCATGGACATGAAACAGGCAGCGCTTGAAATCAACCACTGGTGCCACGAAAAGGTGAATTATCGCGGAACCGACTCACGCACCAGCGCGCCGCTCAGCACGGTGAAAAAAACTTTCGGTCGTTGCGGTGAGGAATCGACTTTCACCGTAACGGCTTTGCGCACTGCTGGAATTCCGGCCCGTCAGGTTTACACGCCGCGCTGGGCACACTCCGACGACAATCACGCTTGGGTAGAAGTTTGGATCGACGGCAAATGGCATTACCTGGGTGCTTGCGAACCGGATGTTGATCTGGACATGGGCTGGTTCGACGAGCCTGCCAAGCGTGTGATGCTGGTGCATACCCGAGCCTACGGAAAATATTTCGGTTCGGAAGAAGTGCTCACTCCCGAAGAACGTTTCTCGGAACTGAACCTCACCTCCCATTATGCTACCACGAAAAAGGTAACCATCGCGGTAAAAAATCAGGACGGTTCGCCAGCCGACAGCGCTAAAGTTGAATTTCAGTTGTACAACTATGCTGAATATTACCCTATTGCTACCGGCTTTACCAATAAACAAGGCTTTTCGAGCCTGACAACCGGTATGGGCGACCTGGTGATCTGGGCGGCTAAAGACGGTAAGTTCGGCTATCAACGCTTTTCAATTCCTGAAAAAGATACGCTTCAACTGGTGCTGAACCAGATAGCTCCGGTCAACCCGGAAGAAATATGGGATTTGGTTCCGCCACATGCCGCCAAAGTGGAAAGCAAAGTCACTCCGGAGCAGAAGAAAGCCAACGACATCCGGCTGGCTAAAGAAGATGAAATCCGCAATGCCTACATGAAAACCTTCAAGGATTCAGTGTGGGTGAAGGAATTTGCCGCCAAAACGAAGCTGCCGTTCGACACCATTTACCGATTCATCAAGCTGAGCTATGGCAACTGGGATCAGATTTCGGCCTACCTCGAAAAGAACGCTGCAACCAACCGCAGCACTGTGCTTGAACTGGCCATTCAACTGGCCGACAAAGATTACAGCGATGCTCCCGAGTCCATTCTGACCGATCATCTGGCTCAAACCGCACAACTGGGATTACAGAAGCTGGTTCCGAAGAAAGAATTGTTTACAAAATATGTGCTTGGTCCACGCATTGCTCTCGAAAATTTAAGTGCTTGGCGTAGTTTCCTGGCAACTTCGTTTGGTCTCGAGATGGCTAATTCAGCACGTACCGACATTTCTGCACTCACCAACTGGATTCGTGAGAACATCCGTGTGAATACCGAAGCGAACAAGCATTCGCGGGCGCCGCTTACTCCAATTGGCGTGTACAATCTGCGTGTGGCCGATCCGCTTTCGCGCGACATTTTCTTCGTAGCTGCCTGCCGCACGTTTGGTATTCCTGCCCGTTTGAATCCTGAAACACAAATTCCGGAGTACAACAAAAACGGGCAATGGCTGCGTGCCGGTTTCGAGGCTGAAGCAACCACCCAACCCGAAAAAGGCCTGCTGAAACTGACCGACAAAGGCAATGCCGTGGCTCCACAATATTACCTGCATTACACCATTGGCTTCCTGAAAGACGGTTTTTACCGTACGCTTGAATTTCCGGAAGGTGGCAGCCTGACCAACACTCCCAAACCAATCGAACTAGAAGTGGGGCAATATGCGATGGTTACCGGAAACCGCCAGCAGGACGGTTCGGTGCTGAGCAAAATGACTTTCTTTACCATAGAAAAAGGCAAGCTGACCACCGTGCCCGTTGAATTGCGGAAGCAGTCGGGAGAGATGAAACCAAGCGGAAAGCTCGATTTTAACGCCCTAAACCTGCAAAAAACAAGCGATGGGCAGCATGTAAGCCTGTCGTCAATAGTGGGCGGCAAATACGCTGTTCTGGTGTTGCTCGACCCCGACAAGGAACCGTCGAAACACATTTTGAACGATCTCGGTCCGTACGTCGATCATTTCAACAAATGGGGTGGCCAATTCGTATTTGCGATGCCAGCCGAAAAGGCCGGTCAGGCCGGAGTGCTGAAAACCTACCAGTTGCCTGCTAAAATCGAAAGTGGTATCGATCCGAACGACCAAATTTTAAATGCCATCTCGGCCAATTACGGTGCCGGACTGAAAGAAAAACTACCGCTGGTATTGTTCTGCGATGCTGTCGGAAATGTTTACCTCTACTCGGCAGGCTACAAAATTGGTATGGGTGAGCAACTGCTGAAGATGATTTCGACCATTGAAGCCAACCCGAAAATGGTTCAGCCACAGGCTTCGTGCAGCAAACCATAGAAGAAATTTAAAGAATCCGTTCACTAAAGTGAACGGCAAAGGATAGGCTTGGCTTTGATCAATGTTGAGACTATTCTTTGCCGTCTGCTTTAGCTGACGGTATCCAGTTAGCACTTTAACTGCTCCACCAACTCCAGTCTTTTCACAATCGAGTTTTTTTCAAGAATAGTTCCGGGCGAAAGCACCGCATTGGCGCCAATTCGGGAATTGTCGCCTATCAGCGAACCAAATTTATTCACGCCGGTATCGATCAGCTCACCGCGATACAATACTGAAATTCGTTTATCCACCCGTTCATTGTAATGGTTGGCGGCGATAGAACCGGCTTCGAAATTCACATTCCGGCCAATGATGCTGTTGCCCACGTAGTTGAAATGGGCAATGGCTGTTCCGGAGAAAATAATGCTGTTTTTGATTTCGCAACCGGGACCAATTTTCACCGAATGATCGAGAAAAACTCCTTCGCGGAAATAGGCATGGGCACCCACAACGCAATCAGGACCAATAATCGCCGGACTTTTTAGTGCCACGCCGGCTTCAACGACAGCTGTTTTGTGAATGGCCACTTCGTCAGAAATTTCGTAATCGTCGCCCAATAGCAACAATCGGATGCGGATAATTTCCTTCAGGCACTCGGTGACTTCCCAAGGCTGCCAGCTTTGCTGGTCGGTGAAAAGCGAAGAAAAACCGGATATAAAATCGTCAATTAAAATCATGGGTTTCAGCGATGATACTTTCACAAAGTTAATCGGAAATGTAGCATCTTTGTATTTGGAACAATAATTTAACCCATGGCAAAAAGTAACTTTGAACGATTGATTGAACTGGCCGACAAGGTGTTTGCTGTGAAAAGCGATCCGAGCCAACTGGACGTTGACCAAAGTGTGCGTGATCGTTTACTCCGGATGCATCCCTCGACTCTTTCGGAATACAACGAAGGGAACGGCCCGTGTGCCTGGGTATTGCTCATCCCGACAACGCTCGACTTGATGCACCAGTTTGTTTCAGGCGAAATCACCGAAAAAGAACTTTATGAGCTGACTCCGCTTGACGTGCCTTACGAAGCCATATACCTTTGTTCGGCGCTGGTGCTCGACGAATACCGTCGCAAAGGGATTACCAAAAAACTGGCGTTGGATGCCATTGCCCAAATCAGGGAAAAACATCCGCTGAAAGCCGCATTTGTGTGGGCATTCAGTCCGGAGGGAGATGGTGCTGCCGAAGTAATTGCCGAACTGGCCGGTTTGCCGTTGTATAAACGGGTGAAATAAAAAATCAAAAAAATTTCAGGGTGATGTAACGATTCGGTGGTTCAGAAGGTATTGTTGTCAGAAAAGCAGTTAAAGCAACCCGATTTCGAAAATTATATGACTGAACGGTTAAGCGACGAACAATTGATGAAGCAACTGGCTGAGGGCAAAAATCAGGCCGCGGCAGTTCTTTACGACCGGTACCATAAAAACGTGTACGGCTATTTTGTCCGAATGACACGCGATGGGGAAGCCAGCCGCGATCTCACCCAGAATGTATTCATGAAGGTGATCCGCTACAGTCAGAGTTGGAAGGAGGACCGGGTTTTTGCGCACTGGCTTTTCCGGATAGCCCGAAACATCATGGTCGATTTTTTCCGCGGAGCCCGTAAGTTTTACGATCTGAACGATGAACCGGAAATTTCGGCACGCGACAATGACGAATCGGTCAGGGCGATGGAAGCCAGCGAATCGTTCGATTTTCTGCTCGAAGCCATGTCGAAATTACCGCCTGGTTACCGCGAATTGATTGAACTGAGCCGGTTTCAGGGATTCTCATACAAGGAAATTGCCGAAACCATCCAATCGAACGAAAATGCCGTGAAAGTGAAAACTTTCAGGGCGATACAAAAACTGAAAGAGATTTATACCCAGATAATAATGGAATAATTATGGACTGCGAAGCGATAAAAATAAATCTGCCTGAATACATCGACAGGAAGCTGGATGAAAAGACCCGTGAAAAGGTGGAGAAGCACCTGAAAAGTTGTGCATCGTGTCGGGAGCTTCACGAAGAGATGAGGTCATTCCTTTCATTCATGGGCTCAGTTCCAACGCCGGAAGTTCCGGAAGGGATGAAGGAAGAATTTGCTGAACGACTGACTGATCTCAACATTCAGGAGAAGAAGAAAGTAAGGGTAATTCCGATGTGGACGAAAATTGCAGCCATGCTGGTGTTGGCATTCGGAACCTATTGGCTGGGATACAAAACGGGGGAGCACAAAGGCGAAATCGTTCAAAATAAACTGGCCTCCGAGGTTTCGGCTCAAAAGCAACAGGTGTTGCTGGCCAGTCTGCGCGATTATACGGGTCCGCAAAAAATTGAAGCAGTTTATAACATCAGCAATACACCTAATGTAAACAACGACCTGATTGATGCCCTGGTTTATACCATGAACAGCGACAAAAACACGAATGTACGTTTGGCAGCTATTACAGCTCTTTCAGGAATGATGGAAAAGAACAGCAAGATTAAACACGAACTGATCAAATCTCTGTCGATACAGGAAAATCCGCTGTTGCAAATATCACTGATTCAGGTGTTGACAGAGAAAGGCGTGAAAGAAGCCAAACCTCAGATTGAATCGATTACCAACAACGAGAAAACCGATGAAAGTGTAAAAGCTTTTGCAAAGGATATGATGAAAACAATCATATAAAATCGGGCGAAACGATAGAATTGCCGGCACAATTCGCCAACCCGATCAAGAGAATTATAAATTTCAAATTAAAAATTAAAGAGTCATGAAACGAATACTTACAATAATTGCTGCACTAGCTATTCCCTTTGTAATGATGGGTCAAACCAAAAAATTTGAGTACACCCCAAAAGTGAAGGGCAAAATTGAAATTACGAACCTGCTTGGCGAAGTTTCACTTCAAAACGCATCGGGAAACTCTATTGTGATTGAATCGGACTTTAATCTGGAGAAACCCGATCGCGCTGATGGGCTGAAATTACTGGGCTCAGCTGAAGATAACACCGATTTGGGTGTCAATGTAAGCGAAGAAAACGGGGTGGTCAGCATTCAGGGGGCAACCCGCCAGGTGCGCGAGTACAAGTACAAAGTGCTTATCCCGAGCGGAATGGCCGTGAACCTCGACTACGGAAGCCCATTTGCCAAAAGCGATGTGGTAGTTGAATCGTTCACCGGAAGCCTGGAGATCAAAACACTCAACGCCAGCGTGAAGATTTCTAAATCGTCAGGCCCTTTTACCATCAATACCATTAGCGGCGATCTCGAGGTCAGTTTCGATAAAATCAACCAGAGCGAACCTACTTCGCTGGCAAGTGTAAACGGCATCATTGATGTTACCATTCCCACTTCCGACAAGGCCAACATCGAAATCAGCACCATCAACGGAAATGTGTACAATAACCTCGACCTGAAAGCGGTTGCCAAAGAGAAAAAAGAAGACCGCCATGCCTATGGAATGGATGCCATCAGGATGCAGGGAGGAACCTCGTACACCTTAAACGGCGGCGGCCAGAAAGTATTTCTGAAAAGTATCTCGGGCAACATCTACCTGCGCAAAAAGTAAACTTCCGAAACATGAAAAAGTACATTTTAGCTGCTGTTTTAATAGCGGCCACAATCGGCACAGCCTTTTCGCAAAAGGTGATCACCAAAAAAGTGGATGTAACAGGCAAGAAAATGGAAATGAAATTCGACTTTGCCGACAGCATCCGCATCGAAGCCTGGAACAAAAACACTGTTGAGCTGGAAGTTTCGGTAAACATCGACAACAACCGCTTTAACGAATACTACAAGCTGAATGAAAACAGTTTTTCAGGAGACATTGATCTGGTTGAGAAAATCGATTTCGAGGCGATAAAAAAGATAAAGGGCACCGGAAACAACTGCAACTTCGATAAAATGATTCGCTACAAACTAAAAGTACCGGCCAGTCTTGAGTTTAGCCTGAAAACCATCTCCGGACAGGTTATTCTGGAAGGATCGCTGGGCAAAATGTCGGTCAATTCAATCAGCGGGTTTATCGATTACGCGGTCCCGGCAAGCATGAAAACACGAATCAACCTCTCGACCATCACCGGTGATGTGTATTCGAACCTGAAATTTGACAACAAGCCGGAAAAAGAAGCTCAGTGGGTAGGCACCAAGCGCCAGCTAACGCTCAATGGCGGAACCCAACCCATTAAACTCGAAACGGTAAGCGGCAATATTTACCTGCGAAAATCGAAACTCATCAACTAAGAATTCCATAGAGAATTGATTTAAATATCACGGTTTATTGAAAGTTAGAAGCCATTTCGGAAACGGGATGGCTTTTTTTTATTCACCCTCCGACATGCCTTCGGTTGTTCAGGGTGCGGTGTTTTGAATGGCAATTTCACGTCTTTAAAAGTAATGGATATGTAAAATAGTTGTTTTAGTTATCCGTAATGTCTTTGGTTCTCATTATCTTTAGTAGCCATTAAACTCAGAACCCGACTATATGAATCTTCTTGAACTGCGTGGGACATCAATCATCACAGAAAGAAAAATCAACGACATCAGTACCATCAAGTCAAAAATGGAAGCCCGGCTAAATTCAATGAAGGCAAGGACCTATATCTCCGATAATGTGATAACATTCTCAACATTAAAATTTTATGTGCCATCGGGAAGCCTGAGGGATCGGAATGATTCATTACGAGTCATAAAAGAAGGTTGGATTGACATTAACAAAGAAAGTCGCTCGCTAAATATTAGTTGGTTAGTCAAGCTTGATAGTCTGTACTTTTTGGCTTTATGTTGTTCTGTTGTTTCAGGAATAATTGCAAGCTTAAATACTGAAATAGTTATTTCTGTTGGCATTGGAATCATCTGTTTCCTGGCGATCGTCTTCGCTGGAATAGTGCTCATTAAGGTTCAACTGAATGATTTAATAAATTCGAGTGTGTATCGCAACTATTAGCTGTTGCATTCTGTCCGTCAGCTAAAGCAGACGGCAAAGGATATTATCTCATTGATGATTCGCACCATTATATCAGGGCAGTTATCCTTTGCCGTTCACTTTAGTGAACGGACATGAGCAATCAATCCTATTTCACCTCCACCTCTTTCCCCCTCTCCGAAACACCACTTTCGCCCAGTGCTTCAATCGCAAAATAGTAGGTAGTTCCTTTGTCCATGCCTCGGAAATTATATTTGGTTGCGCTGTTTACGGTAATGCAATTGTATAATTTGCCTGGCGATACGCCATACCAAATGTTGTAGCCATAAGCTCCTTTTACCGTATTCCAGCTAATCACAGAGTTGCGCGGATCGGCTGCCGAACGGTCCACTTTAAAATTGCTGACTTGCGCAGGTTTTTCACCTTTTGCCAGACCAAATACGCGGAAATCGCTGATGGCAAATGAGCCGGTGGGCATGTGAATGTTTTCGATTTTCAGGAAACGGGTGTTGACCGGCTTTTTCAACTCCACGTAGTCGTGCGGGACATCGCGGTCGTTGTCGCTTTTGTCCACTAGTAGCGTCCAGTTTTGGCCGTCAACCGAATGATAAATGCGGTACTGATGGTAGATATCCATCGCTTTATTGTGCTGAAAAGCCTTGTGCTCGTAGTAATTGATTTGCAGGGCGCGCACTTCTTTCACGCCGCCCAAATCCATTTGAAGCCATTCGCCCGGATTACCGGTTTGAGCCGCCCAATAGGTGCGCATATTTTCGTCTGAGGCATTTTTTGCTGCCAAATCGCCATCCGTAGATGAAGCAGTAACCGGTTTCTGGTACGAAAGCAACATCCATCCGGCAAAAGTTCCGCTTCGGTGGTCGGTTGTTCGGGTCGGATTCAGGCAAGGATAATCGCCGTATCCGGTTGAAACGTACATTGTGCCGTCTTCATCAAATCCGGCAGGGTAAATGCCAATGCGCCGCTCGAACTTGTATTTGAGCGACAACATGCAGGTCGCCACATGCCAGTAATTTCCGTAGTTGTCGGCAAAGGTTCCGCCATGGCCAGCGCCCTGCACAAACCCACCGGGCTTGTACGACACCGGATTGTGCTTTTGGTAGGTGAACGGCCCCAGCGGACGATCGGCCACATAAACGCCATCGGCATACACCTTAAATTCGGTTCCGGGAGCACCATACTGGAAGTAATATTTCCCATTGTGTTTGGTCACGAAACTGCCTTCAGTGAAAGGCGCCAGCGTGGTGCTGTCGTCGTTGTTCATGCCAAAGCGTTCCCAACCGTGCAGGTCTGGTTTCAGCATGGTCACATCGGTGATTTTGCTTTTCGGGTAAAAGTTGCTGCGGTTCAGCTCAACGCCTTTCAGCGGCCATTCGTTGCTCGATCCGTAATACATATACAGCCGCTTATCGTCGTCGAGGAAAAATGCCGGGTCCCAAAACGGCAGTGATACCGATTCGATTTTTCGCTTGAAACGTCCGCTTTTGGGGTCGGTACTATACCATACGGGCAATCCACGATAGGTTGATCCGGTGTAAAAAAGCGTGTCGCCGCTCACATAAGCTGCGGGGGCGCACTGGTCGTCGTCGGTTGGAGTGCGCTGGAAACTGGCATACACAAATTCCCAGTGGCTCAAGTCTTTCGAGACATGAAATCCGCCCTGGTTGGTCGAGAACAGAAAATATTCGCCTTTATAATTGACCAGCATCGGGTCGGCCGACGAGCGAAACGAGCCATTCGCTTTTACGTTGTTGTTGTAGGGCTCAAAGTTGTAGCTGATGTTTACCGGGTTGCAGAAGGTTTTCGGGTGATCGTTCATCGGGTCGAACCATTCGGTTGCCCGCACTTTTTCGGTTTTTACTGAAGCTATTTTTTGAGGAGTCAACCTGAAATTAACCTTATTATCCGACCGCTTCACCGTTACCGGAGTCATTTCCATTCCGGGGTAATACACCACCATAATGGTATCGCCGTAATCGGCAATTCGGTACATTCCGTTGGCGTCGGTATTGTCGTGCGCCGGACTGTACTGGTACATCACCGTGGCGCCTTCCAGCGGTTTGCCATCCGGTCCGAGTACCTGACCGGTGCGGAATTTCTTCTTTTTTATGGTGATGGTATAATCACTCACCTGGCCTTTCACGACAATGACACTGTCTTCAGGCTCTTGTGCTCTTATTGAAACGGAAACTGAAAAAAGGAAAAAGAAAAAGGATAGGAGTAGGTTTTTCATGGCAATTGGATTAGGAGAATGGAGAACGGTTTCCGGAGACGGGAAAAAGAAAGCAGATTGGTATTCCGTTCTCCCTTTTCCGATCTCCGGTCTCCAAATTTTTATTTCAGTGCAAATCCTGCTTCCAATGTATTGGCCGAACTGGTTCCGACAAATACCTTGAAATCGCCGGGTTCGCTGACGAATTTCAGGTCGCTGTTATAAAAGCGAAGGTCTTTTTCAGCTAAAGTGAATTCAACAGTACGGGTCTCGCCTTTTTTCAGGAATATTTTCTGAAAGCCTTTCAGCTCTTTCACCGGGCGGGTTACACTGCCAATCAGATCCTGAGTATATAACTGTACCACTTCGGCTCCATCGTAATTTCCTGAATTGGTTACATCAACCGAAACTTTCAGTTCGCCGGTCGAATTCAGTTCGTTCGACGACAATTTCAGGTTTTTGTAATCGAACGAAGTGTAGCTCAAGCCGTAACCAAACGGGTAAAGTGGATCGTTCGAAACATCGAGGTAATTCGAGCGGAACTTCTGGAACCATTTTCCTTCGGGCAGCGGACGACCAGTATTTTTATGACTGTAGAAAATCGGCACCTGACCCACGTTTTGCGGGAAGGTCATCGAGAGTTTTCCAGAGGGATTTACTTTTCCGAACAGTACATCGGCAATGGCATCGCCGGCTTCAGAACCTGCAAACCACACATTCAGTATAGCCGGAACATTGGCTTTTTCCCATGCGATGGCCAGCGGACGACCGGTGAACAGAACCATCACGACAGGTTTTCCGGTTGCCAGCAAGGCTTCGAGTAATTCTTTCTGATTTTCAGGAAGGGTAATGTCGGTGCGGCAGGCAGCTTCGCCAGTCATTTCTGCCGATTCGCCAACAGCGGCAACAACCACATCGGCTTTACGGGCTGCGGCAACCGCTTCAGCAATCATTTCCTTTTGCGAGCGTTTGTCCCATTTAGTTGGTTTGCCAAAAATACTGATGCGGGCATCCAGATCGGGGTCGCTCACCACGTTGGTTCCTTTGGCATACAGAATGTTTGCGGTGCTTCCAACGGCATTTTTCAAACCCTGAAGCAAGGAAACTGACTTCGAAAAATCGGCAGCAACACTCCAGGTTCCGGGCATATTTTCGGCGTTATCTGCCAGCGGACCTACCAACGCGATAGTTTTTTTATTCTGCATAGGCAGAACTTGTTTGTCGTTTTTCAGCAAAACCAACGATTGAGCAGCGATTTCGCGGGCAGCCTGGCGGTTTTCTGGAGTGAAAACTTCCGCTTTGGCGCGGTTTACATCGCAATAACGATACGGATCGTCAAACAAGCCGAGTTTATATTTGGCTTCCAGAATGCGGCGACAAGCCTGATCAATGGCCTGCTGGCTTACTTTTCCTTCTTTCAGCGAAGCTTCGAGTGTAGTCAGCAGACCGTCGCTCACCATGTCCATGTCAACTCCGGCATTCAGAGCCAAAGCCGATACCTGTTGCAAATCGCCCATGCCATGTGCGGTCATCTCGGCAATCCCGGTGTAGTCGGTTACTACAAAACCATTGAATTTCCATTGATTGCGCAAGAGGTCGGTTAACAACCATTTGTTTCCAGTAGCCGGAATTCCGTCGATTTCGTTGAACGAAGCCATAACGGTACCTACACCGGCGTCAACTGCGGCCTGATATGGTGGCAAATATTCGTTGTACATGCGGATGCGGCTCATGTCGGTCGTGTTGTAATCGCGACCAGCTTCGGCGGCTCCGTATAAAGCAAAGTGTTTCACGCAAGCCATGATTGTATTGTTCTTGCTCAGGTCGTCGCCCTGGTAGCCTTTCACCATCGCCTTTGCAATTTGCGAACCGAGGTACGCATCTTCTCCTGAACCTTCGGAAACACGGCCCCAGCGCGGATCGCGGGCAATATCAACCATTGGTGAGAATGTCCAGCAAATACCATCTGCGCTGGCTTCCTGAGCGGCAATTCGCGCACTTTTTTCGATGGCAGCCATATCCCAGCTACACGACAATCCCAACGGAATCGGGAAAACGGTCTGGTAACCATGAATAACGTCCATTCCGAAAAGAAGCGGAATCTTCAGGCGGCTTTGTTCCACCGCAATTTGCTGTACGGCGCGGATTTTTTCGGCAGATTTAATGTTGAACAGACCTCCAACTTTGCCTTCCTTGATTTTGTCGACAATGTTGTTGTTGCTGCCGGCACCGGTGATAATGTCGCCCGAAGCAGGGAGATTCAACTGACCCAGCTTTTCTTCGAGGGTCATTTTACCCATCAGGTCGTCGATAAAGGCGTTCATTTTCTGATCGCCGCCGGAGTTTGATTGCTGATTACACGAAACGAATAGAGATACGAATAGCGCAATCAAAATCAACAAGCTTTGTGATTTTTTCATGTGTTTGTTTTTTAATCTTGTTTGTAGCCTTGTGGTAGGTGCAAATATGGTAAAAACCACAAAAAGCGCAATAGAATTCTTTAATTGTAAATTGTCAAGGTCAAATTATAAATAAACCGAGCGATTCAGCAGCTTAAAATGTGAATCCCAGCTTGGTCAAACCAGCCTGAACGTCTTTGTCCTGCATGAATAATTTCCACAATAACTGCGAACGGTAGTTTTCGATCATCACCACGATTGGCCCCTGATCGATAGCTAGATAATGAGGCGGGCACCAGTTTTCAGTTTCGCTGAAGGCGTCGTAAAAACCATATTTGCCCCAAAGTTTATCGCCCATTTTTTCGTAGAAATAGCGGGCCGCACGCATACTTTCTTCAGGAGTGTAAGGAAACGACGACAATGCTGCAGTAGGCGAAATCACACCTTTGTCGTTGGCCGGCTGATGTGCGTCATAGCCTTTCACTGAATAACTGGCGGTTAATCCCCAGCAATCGGGCCCGTAACCTTTGAATTTCTTCGGATTTTCGACACAGTAATTATAGTCTATCAGTACCTGATTGCGGTTTTCGTCCCAGTAATTGGCGTATTTGTCTTTCAGGTTTCGCGGATCAAGTCCGAGGTAAGAATAGTGTGCCCAGAAAAGCGGGCCGCCATATTCGGCAGCGCCGTTGTGCTTCAGTTTCAGGGTATAGCCGTATTTGGTTGTTTCGCCGTTAATTCCGCCACTGCGTGCCCAGCATTTGTGATATGCTTCGGGCGAAAGTGGATAGGTCGGCGAACTGGCCCCCAGAATGTAAGCAATCAGGCATTCGTTATAGCCTTCAATGGCAAAATTCATTTCCCAGTTGTAGTTTGGCGACCAGTGCCAGTATAAAGCCGGTTTCCCGTTTTGGTACCAGCTCCATTTCACTTCGTTACACAGTTTGGCAATTCGGTCGGCCAATGTTTTTTCTACCGGAACATCCTGTTTCAGGTAGTTTTTCACGCAGATCAAGCCTTGAACAAGGTAAGCCGTTTCAACAATATCGCCGCCGTTGTCCTTGCCGCCGAATGGTTTTACTTTGCCTGTTTCGCCATGCATCCAGTGTGGCCATGCACCGTGAAAACGATCTGCTTTTTCGAGGAACGAAGTAATTTTTGCCAGACGTTCAACTCCCGCTTCACGAGAAATAAAACCGCGATCTATTCCAACCAAGATCGACATTACCCCAAAACCTGAACCTCCGGAAGTAACCACAGTTTGGTCGTTTTCAGGATAATTGCCGTCGGTATGAATGCGCTCACAGGCCATTCCCGAATTGGGCTCGGCGCCGTCCCAGAAATATTGAAACGTTTGGTGTTGAATGAGTGTCAGCAGCGAGTCATCAGAAAGTTTCTGTACAGTTTTCTCATCCTTCTTTTGCTTCGCTCCGCCACCTGCACATGCCGTGAAACCGATTGCTGCAACCAGCCCCACTATTGATAATCGTAATAGTCTGTTCATTGTAGTTTGTATGTAAATCCAAGTTTGGTCAATCCGGCCTGAACTTCGGGACACGACATGAAAAGCTTCCAGAGCAAACCTGTCCGGTAGTTTTCAATCATGTCAATTTGCGGTCCCTGATCGATGGCCAGAAACGAATCGGCAAACCAGATTTTGTCGAGACTGAACGCATCGACAAATCCGTATTGCTTCCAGATTTTATCGCCAAGCTTGTAATAAAAAAAGTTTAAAGCCTGCATCGATTCTTCAGGAGTAAAAGGCATGGAACAAATGGCCGCCGTTGGTGCAATGAAACTTTGATCATTGGTTGGCGAACTGGCCGTGTATCCATCCTTAATATCGCTGGCGGTTAATCCCCAGCAGTTCTCGCTGTAGCCGTAGTATTTCTGCGGATTGTCTTTGCAATACGCGTAGTTTATTTTCGAATGGTTGATGGCCTGCACCTGGTAATTGGCGTAGGCGTCCGACAATCCGAAAGGATTTATTCCCAAAAATGAGTAATGCTCGAAAAATAATGGTCCCCCCAACGCTTCGCCCAGCGGCAACTGAATGCCGTAGTAGCTGTTGCCGTTTTTTATGGCTCCATTTCGGGCAAAACCGGTGTCGTAAATCACTTTGTCAATCGGGTGGGTGGTCGACGAAGCTGCCATGACGTAAGTAATCAGACATTCGTTCCAGCCACGAACCGGCACATTCACCGCAAAACCGTAATCGGCGCTCCAGTTCCAATACAGCATATTTTCACCATCTTTCCGGAACCAATCCCATTCCACGGTATTCCAAAGTGCATTGATGTCGTTTCGGAGCTTGACTTCAGCAGCAGACGAACCATCGAAATACTGCCGGGCAGTGAGTAAACCCATCATCAGGTAGGATGTTTCCACTATATCAGCTCCGTTGTCTTTGGCTCCGAAAGGAACGACTGCTCCGGTTGTGCCGTTGATCCAATGCGAAAAAGCTCCATGAAAACGGGCTGCTTTGTTGGTCAGAAAGTTTGCAATTTGCTGAACCCTGGCCAGACCATCGGATCTGGAAATGAAATTCCGGTTAATCGCCACAGGAATGGCCATAATGCCAAAACCGGTCCCTCCGGAAGTAACAATATCGCCTGAAGTGTTTCGTTCGAGCGCCATGCCCGAAACCTGATGCCCCAGATTCCAGAAATACTTAAATGTTTGTTTCTGAACCAAAGTCAGCAACGAATCTTTCGAAATCGTTTCGTACTTGTTGGTCAGGTCGACACCAGTAGTCAAACTGAGTGAAACCGGCGATGACAAACGACCTCCAGCCTGCGATTTCAACGAGTTTGATACATTGAATGCATACGTGGAGAGGTTATTCAGCATCGAAACCGGCTTGACTGAAATAACCGAATCATTGTGCTCGAAAGAAATATTCAACTGAACTGCCGCTGAATTTTTGTCGGTTAAGGTGACTGCCGTTTTAGCTGAAGTATGATCGATCTTCGTATTGAACACGATTTTTATTACCGGTATTTCGTTCAGTCCTTTGAAACTTGTTCCCGACGAAAGTTCGTTCACTTTTACCGAATTGTAGCCAAACGAAACACTTGCCGGATCGAACGGGTCATCCTTCCGGCAACCGGATGCCAGAAAAAGCAAAGCTATATAGATGAATGATTTTAACATCCGGAGGTTTGTTGGTGCAAAATAACTGAACCAAGGGAAACCGCCACAAAAGTTAACCTTTTGCAGCAGCTCCCATTGTTGGTTTTAAAATTACCCTTTTCTCTCTATTTTAATTGTCCCCACAACCAATGATATGGTTTTTAAGCCTCCCCTTTCGGGGGAGGTTTGGAGGGGGCTTTTATTTTTCAGCGTTCATTATCGTTTTCACCTCGTCCTGGGTGAGCGCTTTATTGAAAATACGCAGCTCATCCATCATGCCGAGATCAGAGAAATGATTCCATTCGGTAAAGCGTGGAGCACCCGACATGATCGAAAGAATGTCGCAACCGGTCCAGTCGATACCGCCGAATGAGCCTTGTTTGGCGATCTCTCCATTGATGTAAACCACACATTCAGTTCCTGAAATGGTGAAAGCCATGTGTACCCATTGTCCGGTTGTTGCATCAACATCGGCTGCTGAGCCACCATCGAACCACGAGTCGGCAGTTCCATTTCCGGCATTCAGCTTGAAGCGTTGGGTTGTTGCCGAACCTTCGCGGAAGAAGCGGAATCCGGACGTACGGTTATTCTGCACGGTTGGATAGCTGGCGTTGGCTTTATCTTCAGGACCCATGACCAAAATACCTGCACGATCAGGAGTTGAATTGATTTTAGTCCAGAATACAGTGCTGAAATTGCTGCTTTTCAGATTTGTTGTCGGGAAGGTGACGTATGAGTCGGTTGCACCAACATACGCTTTCCCCTTTTTGCCATCGGCGAAATCAGGAGAACCAACTTTGGTGGCGGTGGTGTTCGATACCCAATCCTTATAGTTTCCTTCGAAAGGCATGTAGAAAACTTCGCCACTGTATTTCGGTACGTATGGAGAATCGTTCTGAATGATATTCTGAATTTCGGCTTGCGTCAGAGCTTTGTTGAAGAAGCGTAGTTCGTCGAATTTACTCTGGTCTGATTTGTGATCCCAATAGGCAAAACCCGGTGCTCCCGAGAAAATCGAAATGCTTGAACATCCTGTCCAGTCGATTCCGGTGTTAGCTACCGTTGCGGCCACTGCTCCGTTGATGTAAATGGTGCAGTTGGTTTGTGAAACAGTGAAAGCAAGGTGAGTCCATTGGTTCGATGGGGCTACCAAACCACCGTCGTTCCATGTTTCGCCTGAACCGGTCCCCACATTCAGTTTGAAGCGTTGTGATGTGACACTGCCTTCACGGAAGAAACGCAACCCTTTGGTGCGGTCTTCTCCGCCTGGACTAATCGAGATCAAACCGGCTCTGTCGGGACTTGCATTCAGTTTAACCCAGAATTCGGCTGAGAATTCAGTTCCTGTCAATCCGGCCAACGGGAAGGTGAGATATGAATCGGCAGCACCCGAGTATGAATTGATGCCTTTTAGTCCGGTTCCGGTAAATCCCGGGGCTCCAACAACTGTAGCAGCTTTGAAGCTGATTTTCTCAACATAGTCACCATCAAAAGGCATATAGAAAGTCTCGCCAGCATAAATTGGTGAGTATGGCGGTTTCTTTTCGAAGCTTACTGATTTACTGGTTATCTTACCGTCAAGATCTGTTGCCTTTATGGTAAGTGTGTGTGTACCATTAGTTACCTTGTTGTACAGGTATTCCTTAACAGCCCGGCGATAATCTTTAAATTCAGTATAACTGGTAATTTCAGTTCCATCCATTAATACTGAGACGGATTTGAGTTCGATATCGTCAGTAGCTTCAAACTGAATATTTACTGAAGTGATTAATTCAGGAACCTGAATTTTAACGCCATCGGTCGGATACTTAATTGTAATCGCCGGAGCTGATGCGTCAGGACCTGGATCCACCCGGGTAATTGAATCGATGCCTTCGTTGCATGCCGCTGCAAATACAAGGATGAACAGGCCGGCAATTATATTCTTAATATTTTTCATTTTCTTTCAGTATTAAGTGTCAAACGGATTATTTCTTCAAAGCTGGCAGTAAGTCAACCTGGGTTTGAGGATATGGAAGGAAAATCTTGCTGTCGGTAAATGTTCTTCCGTCGTAGCTTAGTTCCGAATATTTGCCCAGGCGAACCATGTCGTAGTAACGGGTTCCCCATTCCATTGCCAGTTCAGCAAATTTTTCGTTCATCACGGCAGCATTGTCAACGGAGGTAAGGGCTGGCATGGCAGCTCTTGCTCTAACTGCGTTAACAGCATTAAGTGCAGTCATCGTTGAGTTTGTTGCTCCCTGAGTAAGTGCTTCGGCGTACATCAGCAAAATTTCGGCATAACGAATGCAGCCGAAGTTTTTGTTTGTTCCGTAGTCGGTACGTCCGGGAGTCAGCTGGTCGGATGGCAAATAATGTTTTCCACTGGCAAACAAAGCCCGTGCGTAATCGTTAATCCGGTCTCCGGAAGGAGTTGTATTCGTTATCCAGCCTGGCAATGTAGCATATTTCGAATCTTTTTGCAGCTCGGCAATACCCCTGTTAGTAAATAGCACACTAGTTTGCAAACGGGTCGTTTCGCCACGATCGAGCATGAATTTGATGTATTTCAGGCTTGGTTCATAGAAACCCCAGCCATCGCCTGAGCCGGTCACTTTTGGAGTCCAGCCTTGTGGTCCGAAGAACGCATACAGGTACGCATAGTTATCGCCCGAACCCTTACCGAAATCGGAATACTGCATTTCCAGAACATTTTCGTTGTTCAGTTTACCTTTAATCTTGAATAAATTGTAATAATCGGTTTCTAACGTGAATGCTCCCGATTTGATGATTTCGCCGCTTGCATCGGCAACAGCCTGGTAATTTTTCAGTTCGAGATTTGCCAGCGCTTTAACCGCATAAGCAGTATATTTTGTAACTCCACCGGGAATGTCAGTGCGCTTGTTCGGGTGTATGGCAGGCAAAAGCGGAATGGCTTCATCCATCTGTGCCGAAATGTGTTTCATTACCTCGTCTTTGGTAGCTAGTTTGGCAACCAGCATTTCAGAAGGGTCGGAACTGGTTGGAATGAAAATTGATCCCCAAACGCGGGCGATGTTGAACAACCACCACGCACGGATCACCTTAACTTCAGCAATGTACTGATCGGCAAGTGCCTTGTTACTGGTTTGTTCCTTGTACAAAGCAATTTGTTCCATGGCCGATTGGGCATTGAATATGTACCCATAATAGTTTTGCCATACCGAATTGTACATCCAGTAATCTTTGTTATAGTTGAATTTGTCGGTTTCGGCATAATCCTGCTGATCGCCCAAACCACCTGCATTCACATCATCGCCGCGTACCGAAATCAGCGGGAAGTTTTCCCAGGCAATACCGTTGAAGCTTGCATAAACGCCGTTCAACGGCAGAACCATATTGCTACTGATGGTGTAATCAGTTTGTTGCGTAAACGATTTATTTTCAGGCAACTCGTCCAGTTTGTCCTGACATGCTGTTGTTGCGAGTAATGCCGCAATCGCAAATGTGAGCTTTATATTGAATTTTATAAGTTTCATAATGCTGGATTTTAGGAGTTAAAATTTGATATTCAGCCCAACGGTATAGACTGCCGGTATCGGGTAAGCTTGGGTGTCGATACCATTTGCCACTTCAGGGTTAAACCCGTTGTATTTGAAGAAAGTGAGCGGACGATCTGCGGTTAATGAAATGCGCATATCGGGCATCGAAACTCCAAATAGCTGCTGTTTGCCAATGTTGTATGCCAGCTGAACATTCTGGATACGGAAGAACGAACCGTCTTCAACAAAATAATCACTCATTTTCTGGTTCCAGCCTCTGCGTAATCCTGATGACGATGGGTATTTATTTGAAGTGCCGTCGCCATGCCAACGGTTTTTGGCCAGGTCGGCATCCATGTTGCCATCGGCGGTCCAGATGATTTCGCCACGTTTGCGGTTCAGTATCTTATTTCCGGTTTGACCTACCATATTGGCCGACAACTCGAAGTTCTTATATGAAATATTGAAATTTAAACCGTACATGAAGGTTGGGAAATACGATCCAAGCACCACGCGGTCGCTGTCGTCGATTTTACCATCCTTGTTCTGGTCTTTATATTTTAAATCGCCGGGAACGAGTCCATTGGCTTTTGCAAACGGGTCGGCATCAATCTCTGCCTGGTTTTGGTAAACACCAATTACCTCGCGGCCAAAGAAGGCCAAAAGCGGTTCGCCTACGATTGAACGCTGACGGAATTCTGCGCTTCCACCATCAATGTACGGCTGTCCGTAAAGGTCACGTACTTCGTTTTTCAGAGTTGAAATGTTTGCGCCAACCGAGTATTTGATGTCCTGGGTCAGGTTGTCGTTCCAGTTTAGCGAAAGTTCTATCCCCTGGTTGCGTATTATACCAACGTTTTTCAGCACACTTCCGCCAATGGCAGGAATGGTCACGTTGATTGCAGCGTTTTTGGTATCGCGGATAAAATAATCGGCATCAACGGCCAGGTGGTTCTTGAACAGCCTTGAAGTAAGACCTACGTTGGTTTCTTCGGTAACTTCCCATTTCAATGATGAGAATGTATTTGAAGTTTTGGTTCCTGAAACGAGGACCCCGCCAATAGCTGTTTGAACGATGCTTGTTGTTGTAGCACCATCGCTGGCCTGGATGTTATCGTTACCCAATTGCCCCCAGCTGGCACGCAGTTTCAGGAAATCAATAATTGGGTTGCCTTTCATAAATTCTTCTTCAGAAACAACCCATCCGGCGCCAACCGTTGGGAAATAACCCCACTTTTGCTGATATTTTGAGCTTCCGTCAGCCCTCATGGTGGCATAAACCAGGTATCTTTCATTAAAATTGTACGACAGACGGCCGAAATACGACAATCCGTATTGACGAGATCCATTATCTCCAACTTTTTCAGCCACTTTTGTTGCCGATTGGTCAATATACCACGATTGTTCATTGTCAGTTGGGAAATTTAGACCCTGAGCACCCAAAGCATTCGATGCTTCATCTCTGAAAGAAGTACCAGCCATCAAAGTAAAACCGTGCTTCCCAAATTTGTCGGTGTATGTCAATATGTTATCCCAAATCTGGTCCGAATAGTTTGTCATCCAACGGGTAAGTGTTGCATCTTTTTGCTGAAAGCTGTTCCCAATAAAGTAAGGAAGATTAACAATCCGTTGGTCAAGCGAAGTGAAGGCGTGGTTGTAAGTCGTTTTAAATGAAAGTTTCTCAGGAATGAGGTCTAATTTTAAGTAGAAATTAGCGGCTATTTTCCTGATTTTCGTTCTGTCGGAGTTGTATTTTAATGTTGGCATTGGGTTTTGTCCGCTGCGGTATCCTAAATCCTGCGCATTGGCAAATTTTTCGGGCCATGCCGCAGTATTCGATTCGTCGTAAACGGGCAAAATTGGCACTGCGAAGTATGCCTGGTTCCATGCTCCGGCCTGTTCTCCAAATTTTAGCGCATTACTAAAAATCATATTTCCACCAACAGTCATCCAGTCGTTTACCTTGAAATCGACTTTTGAGCGGAGGTTGAACCGTTCGTATTCGTTTTTCATGTCAAGAATCCCTTCCTGTCCGAAATAGCTGGCTCCTAACGAATAGGTAGTTTTCTGGCTTCCGCCTGCAACGCCAAAACTGTGGTTTTGAATCTGAGCCGGACGAAGAATTTCTTTGTACCAGTCGGTATTTACATCGGGTACATTCGGGTTGATGCGGCTACGTCCGTAACGTTGCATGGCATTCAGGATGAAGCTGGCGTCGGCAGCAGAACCGGATTCGAGGGCCATGGTGGTAAACTGCTCGGCATTGGCCATCTTCAATACGTTCTGGGCAATCTGGGTTCCGTAATAACCGTCGTAAGTAATTTCTGATTTTTGATTGACTGACCCCGATTTTGTTTCAATCAGTACAACGCCGTTTGCAGCGCGCACACCATAAATAGCGGCAGCCGAAGCGTCTTTCAGTACCGAAATTGATGCGATATCAGTCGGGTTCAAAAAATCGATGTTGTCGAAAAACATTCCGTCGACAACATATAGCGGAGCGTCGTTATTATTTGCAGTTCCATCGCTTTTTGTGGGATAAGAACCAATGCCTCGCACACGAATAGTTGGTGAATTTCCGGGGCCGCCATTGCTCACCACCTGCAAACCGGCCACTTTCCCCTGCAACGATTGCATGGCCTGGCCAGATGGTGTTTTGACAAGGTCTTCGGACTTGATTGTAGAGATAGATGAAGTAAGGTCTTTTACTTTTTGTGTTCCATAACCAACAACCACAACTTCTTCAACATTGAATGATTGTTCTTTCAACTGAACATTAATTGTAGAGTGGTTATTTACCGGTATTTCCTGTGTTTGCATGCCTACAAAACTAAATACCAGAGTTGCCTGCGGACTTGTTTGGAGGGAGTAGAGTCCGTCGACATCAGTAATCGTGCCCTGCATGGTGCCTTTGACAAGCACACTTACTCCGGGCACCGCCTCATTCTTAACATCAGTTACTTTTCCTTTTACTGAAAGCGTGTTTTGCGCGAAAAGGAGAGATACTGATAATAGAAGATTCAGTACAACAAATAGTTTTTTCATAGTCGCATTGTTTTAGTTATCAAAAATTCGCAAAACAAAGCTAAGATGCCCCGAAATGAATGTGAAACAAATCGATACACTACTGATTCATCAGCTTTGAAAGATGTTGAAGAGCATTGCATATTTACCTCATCAATCATTTCTGAATGGCATTTAAGCAACTCATTTATTGAAATATAAAAAGGACGTTGTTTTTATTTTGGCCAATAAAATTTATACGATGAAGTGTCGAATAATGATGTCTGGAATTAGAAAAAAGATATGTTCAGAGGGCAAATTTTCTTTTTTTACTACTTTTATTTTGTTTTTACAGCACCTGCCAATGATAGAATTCAGAAAACAAAGCATTCTACCGAAATTCATAGCCCTTTTTTGTATGGCTTGCAGTGTTCACCTATACGCTGCACCAAAACCGTATTTAAAAAATTACACGAAACAGGAATATCGGGCTGCCAGTCAAAACTGGTCAGTTACACAGGATGGTAATGGATACATGTATTTTGCCAATAATGTGGGTTTGCTCGAATTCGACGGAGTTACCTGGATGCTCTATCCCTCACCCGGAGGTAGCGTTATGCGCACCGTGGCTGTCGATAAGAATAACCGCATTTTTACTGCCGGATACCGGGAATTGGGTTTTTGGGAACGAAACGATCTGGGAAGTCTCGAATACCACTCGCTGAAACAAGCTGTTGAGAAGAATTTTACCCCGAACGAAGAATTTTGGAACGTAATTATTTCCGACAACAAAGTCTATTTTCAGTCATTCTCTAAAATTTATATTTACGATTATCAAAACTTTACATTGATTCAGCCCGAAGGGTTTATTAATTCCATTTCTGACGGAGGCGACCGCATTTTTGTTAATATTATGAATAGAGGAGTTTACCAGCTAACCGGTAATCAGCTTACTCCTTACCTTGTTAACGACTATTTCAACCATAAGGAAATCAGGTTTATCATTTCTCAAAACCCTTCGGTGAGATTGATCGGGACTACAAATGATGGCATTATGAAATACGATGGCATCAGGCTGGAACCCTGGCGTCCCGACCAGAACGAATATTTTCGCAAGAACATTATCAATCAGGGCTGTATCTCTTCCGACGGTAAGGTTATAATCGGAACTATTCTGGATGGAATTTCTGTTTTTGATCAGGCAGGAAACCTGTTGAATCGATTCAATAAAGAAAACGGGCTGCAAAACAATACAGTACTGGGAGTTTTTTCGGATGTGAACCGTAATATCTGGGTTTCGCTCGACAAGGGTATTGATTTTATTTCATTTATTCCCGACCCTTCCTATACTATTTTCGAGCGTAAAGAACTCGGAGCTGTTTACGCTGCCGCGGTTTACCACAACAAATTATTTCTGGGAACCAATCAGGGTTTGTATTTCCGTCCATTTTCGGCAACCGATGAGCCATTCAGCCTGGTTCCTGAAACGCAGGGACAGGTTTGGGATTGTAAGGTAATTGACGACCGCTTGTTTGTAAATCACAACAAAGGAACGTTCGAGATTCAGGATAACCAGGTGCGGCAAATTTCATCTGTTTCTGGAGGTTTTTCGTTGATTGAAAATCCGCAAAAACCTAATTCTCTGATCCAAAGTACGTATTCGAACCTTGTTTTTTATAAAAAGGAAGATCAGCATTGGAAAATCGACAGGATTAGTTACCAGTTCAACGATTTAATCCGCTACATCGAGGTCGATCATCTCGGGAATTACTGGGCGGGCCATATGTACCGCGGAATTTTCCGACTGAAGTTTGACAGTCGCGACTCGCTGGTTTATAACCATTACTATGGTAGTCAGGTGTTTGGGAAGGACAACAATATTCATGTTTTTAAGCTCGAAGGACGAATCGTCTTCACAACCGGCGAAAAACTTTACACGTTTGACGACCTGAAAGACACCATTGTTGAGTATTCGGCCATGAATGAAAAGCTGGGCGACTACCAACGGGCAAGCCGGATTATTGCCGGACCTGAACATCATTATTGGATGATTACTGATCATTCTTATGGGTTGTTCAGTATTCAGAATTCTGCAGTCACCAAAATAAAAGAGTTTCCTGCCAGGCTGTTCAACAACCAGTTGATTATGGGTTACGAAAACATATTGCCTTTAAGCACGCAAAAGGCAATTCTGTGCCTTGAAAATGGCTATGCTCTTCTGAATGCCGATACCATAAGTCCGTCATCGCTTATTTCGGAAAAAATGCCCGAGTTGCGACGAATTTCGGTGAACGGTAACAATGACCAGCTTGCAGATTTACCTTTGAATGGACATGAATTCAAAGTCCACTTCAACCGTAACAACCTTCATCTGAGGTTTTCGTTCCCGTTTTTCAGTAGCGACAATATTAAGTACCAGTCGTATATCGAGGGTTTGGATCAACGCTGGTCGGAGCCGGTTGATGAGCCTATTTTCAGTTTTAAGCGTTTGCCGGCCGGGCATTATACTATTAAGGTAAAAGCCGTTAACTCGTGGGGCCAGTCGAGCCGGGAGTATTCAGTTCCATTGGTTGTTTTACCTCCCTGGTACTTATCGGTAGTGGCTTACATATGCTATTTGCTGGCATTGGTCGCCGGACTTTTACTTTACCGGAAACGGATTATTGATAAAACACGACGGAAAGAAAGCCGCGACCGGGAAGAAAAAGAGCGGGAGCTTATCCGTCTTCGGAATGAAAATCTGCAGGCCGAATTGTCCTTTAAAAGCTCAGAATTGGCCAGTTCAACTATGGCAATCATCAAGAAAAATGAGTTTTTGATGGAGATGAAAGAAATACTGAAAAACCAGAAAGAAGTACTTGGAACACGTTATCCCGACAAGTATTACGACACGTTGGTTCGGAAAATTGATGATAACATGAGTAGTGTGGACGACTGGAAAGTGTTTGAAGCAAATTTCGAACGTGCACACGAGCAGTTTATGAAAACTTTGAAAGACAATTATCCAGATCTTACACCAAGCGATCTTCGGCTTTGTGCCTTTCTTCGGATGAATTTGGCGTCGAAAGAAATTGCTCCACTGCTCGGAATATCGGTGCGTGGAGTTGAAAACCACCGCTATCGCCTTCGCAAACGCCTGAATTTGGATGCCGACAGCAACCTTACAGAGTTTATGATCAGGCTATAGATTTTCCGAAACGATCAAAGGCAAATTATCCTGTGCAAAGCGAATAGCGCAAGGTAACATGCCAACGGGGTCGCCGTCGGCTTCAACTTCAACCGTATTGGCTGACGAAAATTCAATTTGTGTGGTCGATTCAAGCGAAAGGTATTCGGTATTTCTAAACGGTTTTCCGCTGTAAACTTTTTTCAGAAGTGGAACAACGCGAAACAAATTCAGCTTTCGGACGGTCATCTTGTAAAATTCCTTTTTTCTGGGATCGAAACTCACTGGAACCTTTATTCCCGAAGCAATGTAGGGCGTAATTCCTACGGAAATATTTGTCAGTTTATGTGCTGTAGTTTCCTGGCTCCTTTCGATACTGATTGCTGAAAAGCTTTTGAAATGAAAAAGTAACCTGATCAGCGAAAGAAAAGTTCCCCAAAAGTCACCCAGCTTTCGGCGAATGCCACCGTTGGCTTTTCGTGCAAGCGAAGCGCCCAGCCCAATGTTGGTGCAGCATACAAAGTAGCGGACTTCGGGAATTTCAGTGGAAGTTAGGTTCTCGAAAGTGATCATCCCAACGGGAATTTCGCGTATCTTTTGTTTTATGATGGAATCAACAGCCTGATCAATAGTTAATGGAATATTATAGCTTCGGTTGAAATCGGGACTCGTTCCGGTATAAATTACGCCAAGACTTGCATCTGAAAGACGAAAGCCATCAGTCGAGTAAAATCCGTTCACCACGGCATTGATTGTTCCGTCGCCACCAACTGCAACAATAGTTTTGTACCCATCGAGATTGGCATTGCGCGACAACATCAGGGCGTGATCCATGTCTTTCGTGAAATGGTAGTCAAAATCCGCATTGCTTTCAGTCATTCTCCGGATGATTTCATCGCACTTCCGGCGGCTCTTGCCGGAATGGGAGGCGGGATTCATGATCAGGAAGTAGTCTTTCATTTTGAAGAGTTCTATGGAATAGCTGATTTAATGCGGCTTTATGCTCCTGATCGCTTCTTCGGTGCGCTGCAAAGTTTCTTCGCGCATGTTGGCTCCGGCGATCAGCCTGATCCGCCCTTCGTTTTGCGGAACCGACGGATAAACAAACACCGTAGGCATGATACGCTTGTCCCAAAAGGCTTTTGCCAACAAAAGGGTTTGGAGCGAATTGCCCGCCTTGATTGACGTGATTGGCGCTTGCCCCCTTGTCAGTTCAAAACCGGCTTCAGTCAGGGCTGCTTCGATTCGCCGTTTGGCGTTCCACATGCGTTTGCTCAGGTCAGGAAACTCATCGCGGATAATGTCCAGAACTTTTTCAACACCGGCCAAAGCCGAAGGAAGTATTGCTGTTGAATAAACCAGGTTCGAACTATAATATTGCATCCATTGCATCAGCGACGGCTTTCCGCAGATTACACCGCCAATGTTGGCCAGCGCTTTCCCCAGCGAAGCCGTGTAAATTCCTTGGTAGCCCGTTATTCCTGAATGTTCCAGTATGCCATGTCCATGAGTCCCGAGAACTCCGATTCCGTGCGAATCATCTACGATAGGAATGGCATTGTATTTCAGGCAGAGTTCGTTGATTTCAGCAAAGGAAGCGATGGTTCCTTCAGTAGAGAACACCGATTCGGTAACAACAAAAATTGTCTGGAAGTGCTGGAATTGCTTCAAAAGAATCTCCAGATGATCCATATCGTTGTGCTTAAATGGAGAAATTTTGCATCCCGAGCTTTTAATTCCTTCGAGCAGCGACGAATGGGCGCAACGATCGACCAAAACCACATCTTCGGACTTGACAATGGCCGCGAAAAGACCGAGGTTGGCTTGATAACACGACGGGTAAATCAAAGCTTGTTCGGTTCCGGTAAATTCAGCAATCTTTTGCTCAACCCGGTGGTGCAGTTCGGAATAACCACTGCACACCGGCGTGGCGCAAAGCGACGCTCCGTATTTATCGATGGCGTCCTTGCAGGCATTCTTCAATTCCGGACGGTTGGCAATCCCGAGGTAATTGTTCGATGCCAGATCGACAAAACGCTCTCCGTCGATGATGATTTCATCGCTCAGTTCGGCCTGCACCTTGTGGTAATAAGGATTGTGCGCGGCTTTTTCAACCAGCTCCAGATCCACAACAAAGCGGCTGTAAAAATCAGTGGTGCTCATGTTCTATCGGTTTGTATAATTCTGTTTCCAACACATCAACAATGTCCTTGACGGTCTTGATTTTCTCTACTTCACCCATATCAACGCTGAAAGAGAATTCAGACTCAATCGCATTGATGAGCATCAGCATGTCGAGCGAGTCGAGGTACAGATCGTCGGTTAAGCTCATTTCAGGAGTGATGGGAAACTTAATATCTTTCACAAACCGGATAATCTCGATTACTTTTTCTTCAATGGTTTTCATAGCGTTGTAATTAAGTTTTGTTCGAAAGAGATGGAGGAATCATGCCTTGCTTCGTGCTTTACATGAGTGTAGCATTTGGTTGGATGCGGCGAATCACACATCACAGCACATTGGTTGCAGCTTTGGCAAATCGACTCATATTGCGGATTTTCCTTCAGTTTGGTTACCAGATTAGGCTCAGCGATAAATGGCCGACACATACTCACAAAGTCGATCTGACAATCGTGAATGGCATGCCTTATTTCTTCCCCACGCTTAAATCCACCCACCACAATAATCGGAATATGGGTTGCAGCACGTGCTTCAACAGCAAACGGAAGATTGTACATCGGCTGTAGTTCGATAAATTTTTTTCGAACCGACGGGAAAAGCAGGTTTCGTGCAATCCATTTGTACAGCAGGCTTTTCTGATTATAAAAATAGTTTTCGGCAAGGATGCATTCAGATGGGAAATCGCCCCTAAAAATATTAAATGCTGCATCCATGGTTCCGTAGCTGATTTCGATGGCGCTGACTTGCATGAAATCAAGAAAGTCGATTAAATGCAGAAACTGTGTAAGAGTAAAGTGTTTCTTGTAATCGTCAGAAGCGCTGATTTTGACCAATATCGGGAAACTGTTTCCGCATTTCTCACGGATGTTTTCAATTATTTTTTGAAGGAAAAATGTTCCGATTCCGGTTCCCGGGTTCAGTTTAAATTCATCGGTTCGGGTATTTATTTCCGGGTGTAAAAACTGATGGATGAGGTAGCCATGAGCAGCATGCAGCTGAATGCCGTCGAACCCTGCCTGCTGTGCCAGCTGAGCTGCTTTGCCAAACGAGTCAATCAATCCGTGCGTCTCCGGAATATTAAGAACATCAGGCTTTTCTTTGAAGTATGCCGATTTCTGAGCTGAAACTCCAACAACCGGGCATCCGGTTACTGAACTCAGTGTTTGGCGGCCGGTATGGGCAATTTGCAGAAAGGCTTTGCAATCGTACCGGTGCAGCATGTCGGTGAGGCGCTGGAAAGAATCGAGTTTTTCAGAAGAATCGCATCCTGCTTGCCCTGGTTGCATGGCTTTACCGTTACGACTGATGTAGGTAAAACCAGAGATGACAGCTGCAACGTCGTGCTGAGCCAGATGCTTGTACATGTGATAATAGGCCTCGGTGGGAAATCCATTTGCGTCGGCGGCTCCCTCGAATGTGGCCGACCGGATAATCCGGTTTTTTAACCTGACCTGACCGATATACGCTTCTTCTAATATTTCCATGGTTTCAGGCTTTAATGTTGGTGTGCATGTTGAACAGGAATCCCACAAATACGTAGGTAATCAGGAAGAGGATTAATCCCAGTTCGGGATTGAAAAGCGCCACGATGGTAGCCTGTCCGCAGGTGCATGCCCTGAAATTAGTAACCAGTGAGTAGTAAGTCATCTCGCCCTGCGGATTTTGATAGTACAAAAAGCCTGTCCACACCTGAAGGAAAATTGTCATCAGACCTAGAATGATGAAGATATTATTCAGTTCGATCTGGAAACCCTTAAAAACATAGTAGCCAACCAGGAACAGGATAGAGGGCAGGAATGATGCGACAATGGCGATGTACTTGTTGGTGTGCAGACCATATTCAACCACGATGGTGTTTTTCCCGGCGGCTTTGTCTCCTTTGTAATCTTTAAAATAGGTGTAGTAGGTCATCAGGGCATTCATAACAGCAATCAGTAGCAATGCACTCACCCGGCTGCGGGTCCAGTAAATGTCCATTGGTCCCGCTGCATAAAACCCATACAAAGCGCACATCGATATCATTATTCCAAACACGATGTTTCCCCAGATGCCGTGTCCTTTGGCGTATTCGTAAATCACATTAAGCAACGCTCCGGCCACCAGCGGAATAATGGCCACCGGCTCGAGATAAAGCCAGGTGATGAGGAAAATGACGAGCATCAGGAACAGCGACATGGCCATGGCATGGTAGCGGTTCAGTTCACCGGTAACCATGGGCCGCTGCGGGGCGTTGATTTTATCTTCTTTGTAGCCCAGAAAATCGTTTACAATTTGGTTGACACCCCAGGCCAGAAACAGGATGAGAATAATGATAATTTGTTTCGTGAGTGATGCCGGTACCTCAATAGTGCGCACCAATCCCGAAGTGCCGCGCTCGCCCACGTGGGTGGCAATAAACTGGTAATGCGCTACACCCACCCATCCGGCTATTCCGGTTACGAAAGAATAGTAGATACGCATCGACTTGCCGTAAGCTCTTAAAAATCCAATTGTTCCAGACCGGTTCATTCCTGTAATTTTTAAAGTTGAGACAGTTTTTCGTAGAATTCAGTGGGTTCACCACGGTTCCAGTGCGCGTATATTTCTTCGGAAAGCTCGGGTTTTAGAGGAAGGTGAGCCGATGCGTTCTCCTGATATTTTTTGTAAATCTCGCTGGAAAATTTATCGCACAGCAGGCATTGCCCCGGAATATGAAATTCGGAGCGCATGTTGTAGTAAATCGTGTCGAAATCGTCGGTGGCGATATTACCAAACGAAAAATTCAGGAACTCGCAAGGCTGCAAATCTCCTTTGGCATTGATGTAAAACCGGTCGGTTCCGCCAGCCGTGCACCCAAACATTTCGGGTTCTTCTTCCTTCAGCATGCAATACACAAATGGAAAATCGGCGTGCGTTTTGGCCTGATTGTACAGGTTCACTTTTTCTTTCACCAAAGCAGCGTCTTCGGCAGTAAAACGGGCAATGTTTCCGTGCAGCCAGCCTCCGGCAGTTTTGGGTTTTATGAGCTGAACAAGGCAACCCCCCAGGTTTTTCTGAATATCAAGAATTCGTTCGAAAGTGCCGTCTTTAAAGCTTTCGGGCAGCAAACAGGTGTTGAACATTACCGGAATCTTTTCGGCCCGGCACATGGCTGTGCCTTTCACCATCGACAGCCAGGCTTCGTCGTGACCCATAAAAGCGTTCATTTTCTCAGGAGAATCGGTATGCAGCGAGAACATTATCCCCATCAGATTTTTGCTTCGGCGAAGGATTTTCAGGCGTTCAGGTGTCATGCCCAGCCCGGTCGAATTGATCAGTATTTCAGATCGTTCGTCGATGGCGTTGCAAACCTGCAGCAATCGGTCGAATACCAGGAAAGGTTCTCCTCCTTCGATGTTGAAAAAAGCAATCCCCTTGTCCTGAAGTTGTCTGACGGTTTGTGTAAGGACTTCGATGTCCACATCTTTCCCCTTGTCGTATTTTTGGTAGCAATGCTCGCAATTGAACCGGCAGGCTGATGTTACAGATATGAGCACCGAAACTGCAGGCATTTTCTCATCGAAAACCGTCACTTTATCGCAGGCGGTGAAAAAGGCTTTGGAGGGGAAGAACGGCACATACAGGTTTACTTTGGTCAGCCGGCCAATCTTCACATATTTGTTTTCCTTCATTTTCGAAAGGAAATACAGGAGCCGTTTCAATATCCTGATATAGTGGCTGATTTTGAACTCTCCTTTTAAAAACCGGGCGGTGTAATGGAAAAATACCCGCAGCTTAATGCGCAGTTCTTCCCATGCTTTTTGTCTTCCTGTTAAGAATTTTGCAGTTTCCATGTTCGTTAAATTAACCGGTTGTCTTTATACCATTGCACTGTATTTCTGATGCCTTCTTCCAGCGAATACCGGCACGTGAATGAGAGTTCTTTTTCAGCTTTTTTTGTGTTGTAGCAAATCGAATCGTAAAACATATTTACCCGCGCCCGCGTCAGGAATGGCGGCTTTTTCAGTTTCAGGAGCGATGCAAAAAGTTCGGCAGAAAAACCGACGGGCCAGGTAATGAATTTGGGCAGGTTCATGGGCTTTCTTCGTCCCATTTCCTGGCACACTAGGGTGAAGATGTTTTCCAGTTTGTCGACCGTTTTATTCCCAATGATGTAGTCACTAAATCCGGATGGTGCTTGAAGCAAAGCCTGATAATAAGCCAGCGCCAAATCGCGTGCGTACACCACGTGGAAAAGGTTGCTGCGACTTCCGGGACCAAAAGGTATTCCTGATCGGACGAATTTCATGTACTCGTAAAAACCGGATGAGGATTCTCGCTCGCCATAAACCCAAACGGGGTGAAGCACGGTAATATTCATGTTGTTCCTGAAAGCAAATTCCTCGGTTTCGTTTACCGCAATCGATTTGCTGATTCGGTAAAAATTCATCCCCGATGGCCAAATCTTCTCAAGGAAATACGGATAGCGCGGGTTATGCGGCGATTGTTCATCTTTTAAAGTCAGGCAGTTTTCTTCGCCAAAGCACGAAACCGAACCCGTAGTGATGACCTGTATTATTCCATTGGCTTTGCAGGCATTGAGCACATTCCGGGTGCCAACAACATTCACTTCGTAAAAATCCTGAAATTTTCCCCAATCCGTCACTTTTCCGGCAGTATGAATAACCATGGAGCAGCCGTTCATGGCCTGAATCAGCGAATCGGGCTCAGTTATATCGGCGGTTTTCAGCTCAACCGGTAGGGTTTTCAGGAAGTCGGTTTTGCTGTTTTCCCGGACGCCGCAAACAAGGTGGAAGCCTTGTCCGGAGAGGTATTCAGCTACGTGGCTGCCAATAAAACCGGTTGCTCCGGTAAGGAAAATACTATCATTATCAGTGAGCTTCATCGCGTAAGAAGTTGAGCAGTTTATCGAGGTACTCCCGGTGGGAGGTGCAATCGCGGGCCGAGATGCTGAAGCGCCCAAGGTTCCACTCCTTGTTGCCGTTATTCAGAATCCGGGTATCTACTTTTAAAAATTCGCCGATGGATGTGAATTTCAGGTTTTCTTTGACCGCAGCTTTTAAAAATGCTTTGTTATTTTCAGGAGGGACCGAAAACAGCAGTTCATATTCACCGCATTCGCCCAGGAAAAGAGCTTCTTTCGGTACTTTCAGGAGCCGGCAAAGTAACTTCGATTCCAGAAGATAGGGGAGGTTCTCTACGTTGTACCCGATCCCGTTAATTTCGGCCAGTGTATTCAGTGCATTAAATACGCCGTCGCTGGTGTCGATGCAGCTTGATGCCCATTGCGCAATGAGTTTCGATTCGTTTAGCCTGACCGGAAAGTAATTTTTCAGGAAACGATTTCCCAACCGGATCAATTTGTTTGAATCGTAAAGCGAAAAGGCGGCTTCGATGTTTCCCGCGCCAATTGCGCCGGTCATGTAAATGTGGTCGTTTTCGTTTGCTCCTTTGCGCGAGAGTGGAGTTTCCGAAAATCCCAGGCAAATGCCGGTGTATCCCCACTGACTGGCGATTCCGATATCGCCTCCGATTGAACCAATTCCGCAGATATCGAGAACGGCAGCAATGCCGCGAGCCAGCTGTATTACGTATTCTTTGTTCCACGAAGAGGCAACTTTTACGGCGTGCGAATAAGCGTAAGGCATTCCGCCAACGGCCAGAATATCGCTGATGGTTGCAGCGGCCAGGTTGTATCCCAGCCGGAAAGGATCGTCGGTGCGAAAATGATCTTCGTCGGAAAATTCGTCGGTGGTGAAAAGTAATTTGCCGCTTGGCCCATTCAGTACCTCGGCATCCGACTCGAAAAAGTGATTTTGCATGTATGCGCTGGCTGGAAGTTCAGTCAGAAAGAGGTGAATCAGTTCCTTTTCTCCCAGACAGTTTTTCATAGTTTCCAACATTAAAGGTTAGTCCGGAAATATTCTGATTCAACGACAGGAAATGAGGCATTTTCTCCGTTGGTAAATTCATATACGAGATTGGATTGCCGATGTTGCTACGATTTGAATGTCCTATTTGTGCTGATTTTCAGTTAGTAAATAAGACTTTTTAGCCAGGTTTGGACTTCCCGAAACCCGATCAGTTGTGTTTGAACGAATTCCGGTCAACATTATCGTTCCCGAAACTGTTACCAATTCGTCAACAATCGTTTTCTTTGTAAACGACAAAATTGAAAATCATGCTTGCTTCAGGAAATATCATCAAGATGCGGTCGGAATATGCCGATCCGGTTCAGTATTTTTTACCAATGGGCGAAACCGAATTACCCATGAATAAACTGATTGGGAAACCCATCAGCCTGAAATTTACCGGACAAATCAATTGCATAGCCTGTGGCAAAAAGACCAAGACTTCGTTCGGACAGGGCTTTTGTTACAACTGTTTGCAAACGTCGCCCGAAGCCAGCGAAACCATTATGCGGCCTGAATTGTCGAAAGCACACTTGGGGATTGCGCGCGACATGGACTGGGCCCGCGATCACGATTTAATTGATCATTACGTGTACCTGGCCGTTTCAGGAGAATTGAAAGTGGGGGTGACCCGCCATCACCAGGTGCCAACGCGCTGGATCGACCAGGGAGCAAGCCGTGCCATTATTCTGGCAAAAACACCCAACCGCCATATTTCGGGAGTGATCGAAGTTTTCCTGAAAAACTTTTTCTCGGATAAAACCAACTGGAAGTCGATGCTTCAGAATAAAGATATTCAGGAATACGACCTTCCGGAGGAAAAGTTGAACGCTTACCAGTTGCTCCCGGCCGAATTGCAGCAATACCTGCACGACGATAATCACATCTGGGAATTCCATTATCCGGTGTCGGTTTTTCCGGAGAAAATTGCGAGTGTTACCTTTGATAAGGATCCGGTAATTTCCGGCGTTCTGAACGGGATAAAGGGACAGTACCTTATTTTTGCCGACGGCAAAGTGCTTAATTTGCGCAAGCATAGCGGTTACTTTCTGGAAGTCAGCATAGATGATTAAATTGATAAATTTCAGAACCCTGATATTTAGCCTTTCTTAGTCCCGGTTTTTTTTCGTTATTTTAGGAATCTAAAAAGAAAACTTAGATTGACACACTACTTTATTTGACTATGGAAACTATAGATTGGAAAAATTTAGGCTTCGGATACATGAAGACGGATTACAACATCCGTTGCACCTATAAAGATGGGGCATGGGGCGATCTGGAAGTCAGCGACAGTGAAATGGTAACCATGCACATGGCCGCAACCTGCATCCATTACGGACAGGAATCGTTTGAAGGATTAAAAGCATTTCGCGGAAAAGACGGCAAAATCCGCGTGTTCCGTATGGATGAAAATGCCAAACGTATGCAGGATTCGAGTGTTGGAACGATGATGGCCGTTCTTCCGATTGAGAAATTTGAAGAAGCTGTAGTGAAAGCTGTAAAACTGAACGAGCGTTTTGTGCCGCCTTACGAATCGGGGGCAGCTTTATATATCCGTCCGGTATTGTTTGGAACCGGCGCCCAGGTTGGCGTAAAACCAGCCAGCGAATACATGTTTATTTTGTTTGTAACTCCGGTTGGTCCATATTTCAAAGGCGGATTCCAAACCACTCCATTTGTGATTATGCGCGAGTTCGACCGCTCGGCACCGCTCGGAATGGGTAAATACAAAGTGGGCGGAAACTACGCTGCCAGCCTCGTTGCCGGAGCCAAAGCGCACGAGTTGGGCTACTCCAACGTATTTTACCTCGACGCCAAAGAGAAAAAGTATATCGACGAATGCGGCGCCGCCAATTTCTTCGGAATTAAAAACAATACCTACATTACTCCTGAATCGAGCTCCATATTGCCGTCGATTACCAACAAGAGTTTGATGGTTCTGGCTGAAGACATGGGAATGAAAGTGGAACGCCGCCAGATTCCGGTGGAAGAACTGGCCACTTTTGAGGAAGCCGGCGCCTGCGGAACCGCTGCTGTAATCAGCCCGATTGAACGCATTGACGACTACGACGAAAAGAAATCGTACGTATTCTCGAAAGACGGACAACCCGGACCAATCAGCGAAAAGCTGTACAAAAAACTTCGTGCTATTCAGTACGGCGACGAGCCCGATACGCATGGTTGGGTAACCATTGTTGAATAATTACAATTGAAACAATATTTTAAAACCCTGACCGGACATTCTGGTCAGGTTTTTTTATTTGGCGGAGCACCAGCTAAGCTTGTTTTTTATCCGGCTAAGTATATCGAATACCCAGCTAAGTATGTCGAATGAATAGCTAAGAGTGGAAAATGAGCAGCTAAGAATGGGAAATGAACGGCTAAGTGTGTCGGCGAGGTGGCTAAACGTGTGGTTGGTCTGGCTAAGTGTGTCGCAAACATAGCTAAGATTGATTTCAGACTGGCTAAGTTCGGCGACTATGCAGCTAAGAGTGATTTCCGTGTGGCTATGTGCTTTGGCCGGACAACCGGGATGGCATGAGCATAGTTGTGCGTTTTCCAATAAAAATGAATAAGTGTTATTTAAACTTTTTTCCAATCTCATATAAGGGAAATCATCATTTTGCTCGTCTATATTCTGTATTTTGCAGCAAAACCCGATAATCCTAATAGATAAATCATGAAACGTATTACACTATTTCTGCTGATGCTCCTAAGTATAGGCTTATCAGCACAAAACGACTGGGAAAACGAACAGGTGATTGGCCGCAACAAAATGCCTGCGCGCGCTACTTCCTATTCATTCCCTTCGGAAGAGCTGGCGTTGAAAGGCGACCGTTCACAAGCCCGTTTTCTCTCATTAAACGGCGAATGGCTTTTCCACTTTGAAGCCGATTCGAAAAACCGGCCTTTGGATTTCTATTCCGGAGAAAATAAAGTGGCCGGATGGGACAAAATTGAAGTGCCTTCGTGCTGGGAAATGAAAGACTACGGAACCCCGATTTACACGAATTCAACTTACCCTTTCCCGAACCGCCCTCCGTTTATTACCCGCACTAACCCGGTTGGCTCTTACTTTAAAACTTTTGAAATTCCTGTTGATTGGGATGGAAAACAAATCATCATACATTTTGGCGGCGTAAGCTCGGCCTTTTATGTGTGGGTGAATGGGCAAATGGTAGGTTATAGCGAAGACAGCTGCCTGCCTGCAGAATTTGACATTACCGAGAAAGTGCAAAAAGGGAAAAACACCGTTGCCGTGCAGGTTTTTCGCTGGTCGGATGGTAGCTACCTCGAAGATCAGGACCATTGGCGCATGAGCGGAATACAGCGCGAAGTGATGCTTTTGGCCCAACCTCGGGTTGCACTGAACGACTTTTTTGTCAAAACTAAGTTTGACGAAAACCTGGAAGATGCTTTGCTGCAGATTCGCCCGAAAGTAACAATGAAAGACAGCATCAACATTGAAGGCTGGACGGTTGAAGCGATGCTTTACAGCCCAACCGATAAGCCGAAATTTGCCCAACCTTTGAAAATTGATTTAAGCAAAATCGTTTTCGAAGAATATCCGCAGCGCGACAATGTGAAATTCGCTCTTCTGGAATCCAAAATTGAATCACCACAAAAATGGTCGGCCGAATTGCCGGTTTTATACACACTTGTTTTAAGCCTGAAAGACAACAATGGTGCAGTTCTCGAATCGAGAAGCTGCAAAGTTGGATTCCGCGATATTCGCATTCAGGATGGAGTATTTTTAGTGAACGGGAAACCTGTAAAACTTTATGGCGTGAACCGCCACGACCACAGCGAAACCGGTGGAAAAACCGTAACCCGCGACGAAATGCTGAAGGACGTTCTGCTGATGAAACAGTTTAATCTGAATGCTGTGCGCACCTGCCACTACCCAAACGATCCGTATTTCTACGATTTGTGCGACCAGTATGGTTTGTATGTGATGGATGAGGCCAACATCGAAACTCACCATGCTTCAGGCTATCTGACCAATCAACCCCAATGGCACGCTGCTTATGCAGATAGGGTAATCCGTATGGTTGAGCGCGATAAAAACCATGCCTCGATTATGTCGTGGTCGCTGGGTAATGAGTCGGGAACCGGGCCAAACCACGCTGCTGCTGCCGGATGGGTAAAAGACTTTGATCCGACACGACCCATTCATTACGAAGGTGCCCAGGGCGATCCGAATCACAAAGACTACAAAGCCTATGGTTCGCCGGAATACCGCAAAAATCCTTACCTGGCCAATCCGGATGATACCTGGTATGTCGATATGGTCAGCCGTATGTACTCGACCATCGACCAGTTGAAAGGCTTATCAGAAAGTCCTTACATCAAGCGCCCGATTGTGATGTGCGAATATGCCCACTCCATGGGAAATTCGACCGGAAACCTTAAAGAATACTGGGATTTAATTCACAGCAAAAAGAATTTAATGGGTGGTTACATCTGGGACTGGATTGATCAGGGAGTTTTGCGTACCGATGCTCAGGGCCGCAAGTGGTGGGCTTATGGTGGCGATTATGGCGACCAGCCCAATGATGCCAACTTCTGTATCAACGGGTTAATCAGTCCTAACAGAACTGTCAAAGCAGCTACCGAAGAGTGTAAATATGTATTTCAGCCGGTGGTTATCGAACCTTACGATCAGGATAAAATGCAGTTCAGGATTAAAAACCGGTTCCAGTTCCGTAATTTAAATGAATTTGATATCCGCTGGACACTTATCGAAAACGGAAAGGAAATTGGCACCGAAAGTCTTGGCGCTTTTGCAGTATTGCCGGGCGAATCAAGATTATTTGGCGTTGAAAAGGACTTGTCGAAGACGACAGGTGAAGTTTGGCTGAAAGTGAGTGTTAAACTGGCCAAAGATGAATTGTATGCCAAACGCGGACACGAGATTGCCAAAGAACAGTTCCTGGTAAAAGAGGCCAACCCTGTTCAGGCTATTGCCTCTAAAATTGCCGTTCAGGTATTCGAAGATTCGGAAAAGAACCTGGTTGTTGGTGCGAAAGATTTTAAAGTGACATTCGATAAAACCACCGGTTACCTAACCAAATACCAATACCAGGGTAAAGATATGCTGGTTGGTCAGCTGAAGCCGAACTTCTGGCGTGCCTTAACCGATAACGACATCCGTGCATGGCAGGTAAAAAGGAACTTGTCTGACTGGCCATCGGTTACCGCAAGTTTGAAACCGGTTGAAGTAAAGGTTTTGGACGAAGGACTTGCCAAACTTGTTGTTGCTGATTTGGCAGGAAATGATGGCTTGAAGCTGCAGCTTTCGTACAAGGTTTCGGGCGATGGTATCGTTGAGGTGAACTACCAGGTAAAAATTGGCGAAAAACTTTCGGAACCATTGTGCATAGGCCTCACAACACAACTTTCGGGTGATTTGGAATTGATGAGTTTCTACGGAAAAGGCCCGTTTGAGAACTATTCTGATCGGAGTCATGCTGCCGAGGTGAATATTTATTCTGGGAAAGTGGAAGATTTCTGCTTCAAATATGTTCGTCCGCAGGAAAACGGTAACCACACCCAGGTTCGCTGGATGGCACTTCGCAATGCAACCGGAAGCGGGTTGATGGTTGTTGGCAAACAGTTGCTAAATACTTCTGTTTGGCCGTATGCAGCAGAAACACTTTCGAAAGCCGCTCATATCAACGACCTTGAACCTGCAGGATTCTTTACCGCAAACATCGATTTGGCACAGGCCGGCGTTGGCGGCAACGATACCTGGTCGTGGAGAGGAATTCCGCTTCCTGATTATCATTTGAGCAAAAAAGAATACAGTTACGGATTTAAACTGGTTCCGTTTGTAAAAGTGAAAGATGTGGAAGGATTGGTAAAAGCAGTCCGGAAATAACAGGTCTGCCAGAAAACAAAAAGCCCTGTCAGTTTTAGTAGCTGACAGGGCTTTTTTATTTATTTCGAAATCTCCAGCATCCGGAGAATTGGTTTTTGTGCTTTTTCAATAACCTCGTCGGAGAGTTTAATTTCGGGCAGCTCATTTTTGAGGCAGATATACAATTTCTGAAGGCTGTTCAGTTTCATATATGAGCAATCGTTGCATCCGCAGGTTGAATCGACCGATGGGGCAGGGATGAAGATTTTATCCGGACAGGCCTTGTTCATCTGGTGCAAAATGCCACTTTCGGTAGCCACAATAAACTTTTTATTCTCACTTTTCCCCACGTAATTCAACAGGGCAGTGGTCGATCCGATGAATTTGGCCAGCAGCAAAACCGGCTTTTCGCATTCAGGATGTGCGATAAACTCAGCGTCGGGATGCTGATCCATCAGCTCAATAATCTTTTCGACCGAATATTTCTCGTGAACCATGCAGGCTCCGTCCCAAAGAACCATATCGCGGCCGGTGAGGCTGTTGATGTAATTCCCGAGGTTTTTGTCCGGTGCAAAAATCAGTTTCTGTTCCGGCGGAAAGCTGTTGACAATCTTTAGCGCATTGGCCGAGGTGCAAACCACGTCGGTCAGTGTTTTCAAATCAGCCGTACAATTGATGTACGAAATCACCTGATGATCGGGGTATTTTGCCTTAAATTCGGCGAATTTGTCGGCAGGGGCTGAGTCAGCCAAAGAACACCCGGCTTTCAGGTCGGGCAGGATAACTTTTTTGGTCGGATTGATGATTTTTGCAGTTTCGGCCATAAAATGTACGCCTACAAAAACAATCAGATCGGCTTCTGTCTTGGCTGCTTCCTGTGCCAGTCCAAGGCTGTCGCCCACATAATCAGCTATATCCTGAAGGTCGCTTTCCACATAATAGTGGCTTAAGATGACCGCATTCATTTCTTTTTTCAAGCGGTTGATTTCGTCAACCAACTTCAATTCCGGACTAACAGGCTCCTCAATAAACCCTTTTTCGTCAAGCATCTGCCGGATTACTTTTTCTTCCATTGTCTGCAATTTTGATTTGCACTAAAATAAGGGTGCAAAAATATGATTTTCACTCGAAAAAGAAATGTTAAAAACATCTAATGTCGCACATTCTCGCATAGACCATATATCCGATTTGCGTTCGGATATATTTAAAAAAATTCCTTTTCGTATGTTTTTACTGATGGCGAATGTGCCCGTTTCAGAGATAAAAACAGTTTGCAAAGCGATTTGTTTGAACTGCCGGTTTGGCCTGATATAGCCAAAATAATTCTGCTGTTATAGTAATTCTGATTAAAAATAAAAATGACTGTCGGCCTTTAAAAAGAATAGTTATTAACAATTTATCAAGAGGTCTGATGTTGATAACTAGTCTTCATTGAATCAGTAATAAATTGTAATTTTCAACGGAGAAGGGGGTCTTATAAAGTCGCTGTTTTGATTCGTTTCAATTCCGGGGGGATTTAATTGAAATGACATCAAATAGTAACGTTATGGTAAGAAACAAATCAAATACATATTATATCAATTAACTTTCTTTGTCCTGAAATTTAAATCAATTTTTCTATGAAAAAGATGCTAAAAGTTTATTTAGTTCTAATTGCATTTTTTGCATTTGCTTTTTCGGGCTATTCGCAGGTTACGACCTCGGGTATTACCGGAAAGGTTACCGATGTAAATAATGAACCTCTTCCGGGTGCTACAGTTGTGGCAGTGCATCAGCCTTCTGGATCTCAGTATGGTACTGTAACCAATGCCGAAGGCCGCTTTAATTTACAGGGATTGCGATCTGGCGGTCCTTACCAGGTTGAGGTTTCGTTCGTGGGTTATAATAAAGCCACCTATACCTCGGTAAACCTTGCTCTTGGCGAATCGTATGTGCTCGACACCAAACTAAAAGAGGCTTCGGTTGATGTAGGTGAGGTTATTGTAATGGGAGCCAAAGGTCCGGTTTTCAACTCTGAAAAGAATGGTGCATCAATCAACGTTAATAATCGTCAGATTGCAATGATGCCAACCATTTCCAGAAGTATAAACGATGTAACCCGTTTGACTCCTCAGGCTAACGGAAACCAGATTGGTGGTGGTAACTATCGCCAGAACTACATTACGGTTGACGGTGCTCAGTTTAACAATGCTTTCGGTATTGGTACAAACCTTCCAGCTGGTGGTTCTCCAATTTCCTTGGATGCTTTGGATCAGATTTCTGTAAATATCACTCCTTTCGATGTAAGACAAAGTGGTTTTATCGGAGCTTCAGTTAATGCTGTTACCCGTTCTGGAAACAACGAATTTTCAGGATCGGTTTACACCTACATGCAGAATGAAAAGTATAAAGGAAATAAAGTTGGCAGTGCACCAGCTTTTGTTAAAAACCCTTCAGATTACCAAATGCAGGGTGTTCGCTTAGGTGGTCCGATCATTAAAAATAAATTGTTCTTCTTTGTAAACTACGAAACTGAGAAGAGAACAGTTCCGGGACCTCCACGTGTTGCCGCTACTGCTGGCGCACCTGCTGATTATACAAAAAATATTGCCCGCCCAACTGCTGACGAGATGAATATGATCAGCAAATATTTGCTTGATAATTACGGATATGAAACTGGTCCTTACCAGAATTATTCAAACGAAAGCCCGGGTAGCAAATTTCTTGCCCGTATCGACTGGAACATTAGCCGCAATCACAAATTCAACATTCGTTACAGCGACACACGCGCAAAAAGTCCGAACCCTCCAAGTACTTCGGTTAACAACTTCTCTTCAATATACACCGGTAACCGTCAGGCAATGGACGCCATCTGGTTTAAAAATGCCGGATATTTCCAGGAAACCAACTTCACTTCACTGGCTTCTGAGTTAAACTCGTCGTTTGGTGGAGGTAAATTTCTGAATACTTTGCGTTATACGTATTCGTTCCAGGATGAACCACGAAGTACTGTAGGCAAAACATTCCCGTTTGTCGATATTCTGAAAGACAATAAAGTATTTACTTCTTTCGGTACCGAGCTTTTCTCGTACGGAAACCTTCGTGAAGTAAAAACAACTACAATTACTGACGACTTTTCTTGGTCGATGGGTAAAAACCGCTTTACATTCGGTCTTCAGTACGAACACAATGCCACCAAAAACGGCTTTATGCGTTTCGGAACAAGTTACTATGTATTCTCTTCATGGGATGACTTTGTGAATAAAGCAAAACCTCAGAACTTTGGACTTACATTCTCGAATACTCCAGGGTATGAACAAGCTTTCCCAAGCTTCGACTTTAACCAATATTCGAGCTACATTCAAGACGAAATCAATATCAACTCTAAGCTGAGAGTTAGCGCTGGTTTCCGTGTTGACCTTCCGACTTATACCCAGCCAGCTGCTGCACACCCGATTATTGCAACTTTGGCTTTCGAGAATGGTGAAAAATACAATACTGCTACCTTGCCAAAATCAAGACTGCTGCTTTCACCACGTATTGGCTTCAACTACGATGTTAAAGGCGACCGTTCGCTGGTTGTACGCGGAGGAACTGGTGTTTTCACCGGTCGTGTTCCTTTCGTATGGATTGTTGGACAGGTCGGCGATGCTGGTATGATTCAGACAACTCAAAACTTTACAGGAACGGCTTCAACTCCCGGACCATTTAATCCTGATCCGAAAGCATATCTTCCGGCAACGCAACCAGCAGCCGGTAAGCTAATCCCAAATACGTTTACTGTTATTTCAACTGATTTCAAAATGCCACAGTCGTGGAAATCAAGTTTAGCTGTAGATGCCAAACTTCCATGGGGAATTAAGGGAACTGTTGAGGGTGTTTTCAACAAAGACTTCAATACTGCAATTTTCGTAAATACAGGTATTAAAGGTGGTGTTCCGATGAATATTGCCGGATATCCTGATAACCGTATTATTTATCCGTATACTACAACCGCAACGAATGGTGTTAAATACTACCAGACAATTAACTCTGCTGGTACAGCTGTTACAACAGGATTGCCTGCCGGAGGAACCGGAGTATCACCAATTTTATTGAAAAATGCCAACGGTGGATATTACCTTTCAGGAACGGTTAAACTGGAGAAAACGTTTGATAACGGTTTATACGGAATGGTTGCTTATACCCACAGTGAAGCCAGAAACCTGGCTGACGGACAGGGTGATCAGGCTTCAGGAGCATGGAGTGGTAATCCTAACGTTAATGGCTCGAACAGCTTCGAAAAAAGCTATACCAGCTATGTAACGCCAGACAAACTGATTGCTAACGTATCGTATAAATTCGAATACCTGAAACACATGGCTACAACTGTGTCGGTTTTCTATGAAGGTGGTTCTCAGGGCCGTTTCTCATATGTGTATTCAAGTAACATCGTTCGCGACGGTGGTGGTAACTTCAGCCTTATCTATGTGCCGAAAGATCCTTCAGAAATCACTTTCGTTGATCAGACTGTTAGCGGAAAAGTATGGACTGCTGCCGATCAGAGTGCTTCGTTCTTCTCATACATCGAACAGGATAAATACCTGAAATCGAGAAAAGGACAATATGCCGAACGTAATGGCGCTCTTCTTCCCTGGAGAAATACATTCGATTTGAAAGTAATGCAGGAATTCTTCATCAAAGTTGGTGGCAAGCGCAATACAATTCAGGTAAGTTTGGACGTATTGAATGCAGGCAACTTGCTCAACAAACATTGGGGAGCTGCTGATTTGTACAACATGAACAACATCCTGACACCGGTAAATATCAACAGTGTTGTGGCTGGTGGAACATTAAAACCAACTTTCAAACTTAACCCATATAACAACGAAATGTTGAAGAAAACCTTTAGCGATAATGTAAGCTATACTTCAACTTATTCGATGCAATTGGGTATCAGGTACATTTTTAACTAACAAATCTTGAATTACATTACGCACAAGCGATAATTAATTCGGATCTTAATATCACAGAGGATTCAGGTGCAGCCTGGATCCTCTGTTTTTTTATCATGAGAATTCTGAATTTACTATTTAAGACCTTCTGAATTTTGCATTTAAGTTTGTTTTATCTTTGACCGCTCAAAATGGATTTATTAATTGAAATGGTTTCCAGTTTGTTTGATGCTGTCAGGAAACTTGAATACTCAGATTATGATTGAAAACTCGCCGATAATAGAAACCGCAGTACTTGTTGGTCTGATTACTCCCGATCAGGACGAAAATCAGGCAAAAGAATACCTGGAGGAACTTGAATTCCTGGCTGACACTGCCGGGGCTGTGGTAAAAAAACACTTCCTGCAACGGCTCGATATGCCCAATCACTCCACCTTCGTGGGGTCAGGTAAACTGGAGGAAATAGCCGAATACATTAAAGCTAACGACGTTGATACCGTCATTTTTGATGATGACCTCACACCGTCGCAACTACGCAACATAGAAAAAGCGCTTGAATGCAAAATCCTTGACCGTACCTTCCTGATTCTCGATATTTTTGCCAAACGTGCGCAGACTGCTCATGCCAAAACTCAGGTTCAGCTAGCACAATATCAGTACATGTTGCCGCGGCTGACTCGCTTGTGGACTCACCTCGAACGTCAGCGTGGGGGGATCGGGATGCGTGGCCCGGGTGAATCACAGATTGAAACCGACCGGCGAATCATCCTCGACAAAATAGCCTTGCTGAAAGAGCAGCTGATTAAAATAGACAAGCAGAAAGCCACACAGCGTAAAAACCGCGGCAAACTGGTACGTGTGGCGTTGGTAGGCTACACCAATGTGGGTAAGTCAACCATGATGAATTTGTTGAGCAAATCGGATGTTTTTGCCGAAAATAAACTGTTTGCTACACTCGACACTACCGTTCGGAAAATGGTGGTGGGGAATCTGCCTTTTCTTCTGGCCGATACCGTTGGATTCATCCGGAAATTGCCTCATGGTTTGGTCGAATCGTTTAAATCGACCCTCGACGAGGTACGCGAATCAGATATGTTGATGCACATTGTTGATATTTCGCACCCGGGATTTGAAGAACAAATTGAAGTGGTGAACCGCACGCTTAACGAAATTAAGGCAGGAGATAAGCCTACCATTTACGTTTTTAATAAGATTGATGCTTTTACCTACGTTGAAAAGCATGAGGACGATTTAAGCCCCAAAACGCGGAAAAACATTTCGCTTGAAGAGTGGGAGAGTAGCTGGATGGCAAAGAATAATACCCCATCGTTGTTTGTTTCGGCCTTAAAGAAACTTCATATTGAGGATTTGAAAAAAGCGCTCTACGAAGAAGTAAAGAAGATTCATGTTACCCGTTTCCCATATAACGATTTTCTGTACGATCCGAACTGGATTATAAAAACGGAGGAATAAGCTATAAAATAAAAAAGGCCAGTCATTCACGACCGGCCTTTTCTATGCTATTTCTTTTAGAAAATTATTTCACTTCACCGTTTTTAATCAGCCACTCGGCAATCTGAACAGCATTCAGTGCAGCACCTTTTTTAATCTGATCGCCCACACACCAGAAAGTTAATCCTTTCGGATTTGCAACATCTTTGCGGATACGGCCAACATAAACATCGTCTTTTCCTGAAATAAAAAGCGGCATTGGATATTGTTTCTCAGCCGGATTATCTAGAACAGTTAAACCTTCCAGTTTTTCCATAGCGGCTTTTACAACTTCAATATCAAGGGTTTCTTCTGTTTCAACCCAAACGGCTTCAGAGTGGGCACGAGCCACCGGAATGCGGATACAAGTTGCACTCACTTCGGCATCGGTGTGCATAATTTTCTTGGTTTCCCAGTTCATTTTCATTTCCTCTTTGGTGTAGTCATTATCGAGGAAAACGTCGATCTGCGGAATGATATTCATCGCCAACTGGTATGGAAATTTCTTGATGGTAGGTTCTTCACCATTGGCCACCTGCTGAATCTGTGTTTCGAGTTCGGCAATTCCCTGTGCACCTGCGCCACTGGCTGCCTGATAGGTGGCCACATGTACGCGAACAATTTTAGATAAGTCGTTGATTGGTTTCAAAGCAACAACCATCTGTATCGTTGAGCAGTTCGGGTTGGCAATAATGCCACGCGGGCGGTTAAGTGCATCTTCAGGGTTAACTTCAGGCACAACCAATGGAATATCGTTTTCGTAGCGGAAAGCGCTCGAATTGTCGATCATGATAGCGCCGTATTTCGTGATGGTTTCGGCGTATTCTTTCGAGATTGAAGCACCAGCCGAAGTCAAAGCAATGTCAATACCTTTAAAATCGTCGTTATGCTTCAGTTCCTTTACAACCAACTTTTTGCCTTTGAATTCATACTCAGCTCCGGCTGAACGTTCCGATCCAAACAAAACCAGTTCATCGAGCGGGAAATTTCTTTCGGCCAAAACCTTCAAAAATTCCTGGCCAACCGCACCACTTGCACCAACTACTGCAACTTTCATTTTAATTTGTATTTAATCGTTATCTAATATTCTGTTTTATAAGCTTGTTTGGCAATTTGTCCAATTTTTGTTAAATTGAATCAGATTTTGCCTTTTCATGCATTAATTCAGGATTCAAAATTAATGCTTTGCTTTTAATTTTTCTAAAAATGACCAGATTTATTTTTATTTTCTCAATATTACTTCTTGTTTTTTTAACAATTGTAAGTTTTGATGCTTTTTCGGGTCTGAATCTTCCTGCAAAAATAGAAACCTTCTCCGGAAATGATACAATTGCTGTCATTTTCAAAGCTGATTTCGAAAACAACGACCTTTCCGGATGGAAACAAATAACCGAATGGGAAGTTTCGGGGACTGAGAAAATCTCGGGTGAACGATCGCTAAAACACTTGGCAGGTGCGACTTCCGGGAGTGCTTCCGTCTTTCATTCGGTTAGTTCCGGCTGGGGTTCAACCGATACGGAATGGTCGTTTAAATTGAAAAATGGAAACTGGGATCCATCTTCGTCGAACCGGTTCTGGTTTTATCTGAGTGCTGACACAGTGAAAACTGAAATTGTAAATGGTTGGGCCGTTGGCGTAAATATTTCCGGAACAGCTGATTTGCTAGAACTTTGGAGAATCCGTAACGGGAAAGCTGATAGCCTGATTGTTGAAACAGATTTGGACTGGAATGCCTCAACCCAGGCAACGATATGGGCAAAGCGCTCCGCTAGTGGCGTTTGGTCACTTCAATTCCAGAAACCGGGAGACGCGAAAAGTAAGGTTTTCTCAGGGAATGATGATTCGCTTGCTGCTTTCCGGAATGTTGGTCTTTTCTTCAATTACACGCCTACCCGGGCCGGACTGTTGTGGATTGACGACATTTCGGTTGTTCAACTGGTTGCCGGACTTTTCATTGAGAAATTAACTCTGCTCAACGCAAATACACTAACTATAACATTCAATAAACCGATAAATCAGGAAACAGTCCTGCCTGCAAACATCAAACTGTCCGATGAAAATAATCAAATCGTTCGGGTCACTCAGGTGGTGCAACCGAATGGTTCCGATAAATCAATCGATATTCATTTTGACAAACCAATAGGCGCAGAACTTAGTCTGTCTGTTTCGGGAGTTTCTGATCTTAGCGGAAATGTCATGATACCTGATAACCGCACAATTTCTTTGAGTTTTCCGCCTGAACCCGGTTCGATTTTAATTAATGAAGTGCTTTTTAACCCGTTCTCAGGAGGGACTGATTTTGTGGAGTTGGTAAATGTTTCGAGTGTTCCGGTTGCCCTCAGCCAACTCAAGTTAGCCACGCGAAGCGACGACGGCGAATTAAAGCAAATCTATGCGATCACAACCACCAAAAGAATGATGCAGCCCGGCGAATATCTGGTTTGTACGAAAGATCAGGTAGCAGTGATGGCTCAATATGCTACAAACAATCCGGCAAGCCTTGTCGCCATGAGTTCCTTTCCAAGTTTTCCTGACGATGCAGGAATTGTTGTTCTGCTCAACAACTCGCTGGAAATAATTGATGAATTTAGCTACTCAGCAAAAATGCATTCGCCTTTTCTTGCAGAGGAGGAGGGCGTTTCGCTAGAACGCGCTTCGCTGAAAAATCCAACCGGTGATGGCACCAATTGGTTATCAGCGGCTGCTTCTGCAGGGTTTGCCACACCCGGATTACCCAATTCTCAAACCCGTAGCGAGGCCGAGGTAAAAAACGAAATCACCTGCGAGCCTCAAGCTTTTTCGCCCAACGGTGATGGCTACAACGACGAATTGACGATCCGTTTTCAATTTGATAAACCCGGCTACATTGCTAATGTGCGGGTCTTTGACGCTGCAGGAAGATTAGTCAACCACCTCGTTAAAAACCAGTCGCTGGCACAGGAAGGAAGCTGGCGGTGGGACGGCAGAAGTGAATCAGGGCAAAAGATGAATATCGGTGTTTATATTGTTTTGGTCGAGGTATTTGATCGGGAAGGACGAGCCAAAGCATACAAAAAAACTTGCACAATCACAGATCGCCTGGAATAATCAAATTTGGATAAAATTTCAATCTAAAAAATGTAACAAAACATAAAATTCAAGAACCAATAAACAGAAATAAAACATCAACCCCAATGAATCAAAACCTTTTTACACTGGCATGGCGCGAAACAGTCCGCTCGGCATACTGGGGCAAAAGCCTCGCAACCAGCATCGGACTTGGTTTTCTGACCTTGTATTTTTCGGCCAACTTCCTTTTTCTCGGGATTTTTATTCCGGATATTCTGACCAAGGAATTCCCGAACGACGATCCAATCAGTAAGTTCAACAGTTTTGTACTGGCCTACCTGGGCATCGATTTAATTGTTCGGCAACTGATGCAAAAGCTTCCGACAGTGAGCTTCAAGCCGCTGTTGTTGCTGAATATCCGTCGAAAAACAATTGCCAATTACCTGATGGTACGCTCGCTGCTGAGCTTTTTCAATCTGTTACCGTTTTTCCTGTTCGTTCCGGCATTTATCAAACTGGTTATACCGGGCACCAGCGCCTTTTCGGCAATGGCCTGGTTTTTATCGCTCGCTATTCTGATTTTCAGCAACCATTTTCTGGGCATCTACCTGAAATGGCGTTTCAACGAAACTGAATATGGTTTTTTTATTTTACTGGCTGTGTTAGCAGGCTTGTTTGGGATCAATCATTACGGAATCGTTGATCTTTCAGGCGGAATGGGCAAATTGCTCGATTTAATTCTGGCAAATCCGGCCCTTTTTGTTGCGCTCATCGTTTTGCCTGTGGCGTTTTATTTTCTGAATATTCGTTTTTTACTGAGCCGAATGTTTATCAATACGTTGACTGCAAAGCAAAAAGAGGAAAGGATTCGCGACTACTCGTGGCTCGACCGTCTGGGCGAAACCGGTCGTTTTATCTCACTTGAACTTAAGCTGATTTGGCGAAACAAGCGCCCCCGTTCGGTTGCCATGATGACTGTAATCATGCTTGCCTATGGACTGTTGGTGTATAAAGATCAGCACGGACAACCACCGCCTGAATTCATTTTCATTCTGGGCGGAATTATTTTGGTGGGTATGTTTTCGGTTTCTTACGGACAATTTTTCCCGGCCTGGCACAGCAATTATTTTTCGATGCTTATGTGCCAGCGCCTGACCATGAAGCAGTTCCTCCGTTCGTTTTACATGCTGGTAACGGTGGTTTCGGTCATTTGCTATTTTCTGACTTTGCCTTATGCCTTGCTTTACCCTAAAGTAATTTACACTCACCTGGCGGTTTTGCTTTACAACCTCGGCGTGAATATCCCAATCATGTTTTTTATTGGCCTTTACAGTAAAAAACGACTTGACCTGAACCAATCGTCGGTAATGAATTATCAGGGCGTCGGAGCTTCGCAGTGGCTGGCCGGCTTACCCATGATGCTTGGCCCAATCGGACTATTCTATTTGATAAGCCTGGCATTTGGATCGGTTGGCGGGTACATTGGACTCGGAGCGCTTGGTCTGATCGGTATTTTGCTCAATCCAATTATCATCGACTTCTTTTCGAAACAATACCGCAAACAAAAACATCAATTAATCAGAAACTACAAAAACTCGTAACCATGATACAGATTTCCGACCTCATAAAAGCATATAACAAAGAAATCGTCCTGAATATTCCTGAACTGACCATCGAAAAAGGCGAAATCTTCGGATTGGTTGGCAACAACGGCGCTGGAAAAACCACCATGTTCAACATTGTGCTCGACCTGATCACCGCCAGTAAGGGACAGGTTATTAGCAAAGGGATCGCCGTGCGCGACTCGGAAGATTGGAAAGAATTCACCGGTGCGTTTATCGACGAATCGTTCCTGATTGGCTACCTCACTGCCGAAGAGTATTTCGCGTTTATCGCCGGACTACGCCGGATGAGCAAGACAGAAACTGCCAAATTTCTCGACGGATTTGCCGACTTTTTTAACGGTGAAATTCTTGGCAAGAAGAAGTTTATCCGCGACTTTTCGAAAGGGAACCAAAAGAAAGTGGGCATCGTGGCCGCGTTGATGGGCAAGCCCGAAATTGTGGTGCTCGACGAACCTTTTGCCAACCTCGACCCCAGCTCGCAATTTAAACTGAGACGGTTAATCAAGGAATTTGCTGCCGAAAACGGAACCACTTTCCTGATTTCGGATCACACGCTCGAAAACATTGCTGATGTTTCCACCCGACTGATTATCCTCGAAAAAGGCAAAATTGTGCGCGACGTGCATAAAACCGAAACAACTCTTCAGGAGATTGAAGCTTTCTTTAAACCGGTCGTTGAAGAGGATTTTGTGTAGATAAAACCCGAGAATTTAACCGCAAAGTATCGCAAAGGAAAAAAGAATCTTTGTGTGACTTCGCGAGAACTTAGTGAAACTTTGCGGTTATTTTTTTTATTCTTCCTGATGAATTGCTTTCCGGGAATTTCTCTTCGCCGAAATATACAATGCCCCCATGGCTGTGCAGAAATAGAATGCCATGAGGCCGATTAGTTGCAGGTATTCGGTTCGAACATCAGCAATTCCCACACCAACACTTCTGACACGCAAATAAGCCGGAACCATGATCGTAGCAGGGAAAAGATGCGCCAGACTGTAAACAACCGGCGGAATAGACAAGCTTGGCCACGACAATCCACTCAGGAAAATGACGATGGGCGACAAGAATACCATGAATATGATTGACGATTCGCGCCGCTTGAACATTACAGACAAGGTAATACCCATAAAAATAATCGCCAGCAAAAATGGCAAAGTCAGCATCAAAACCGAAAGGTAACTTCCGCGGCTGGGGTAATTAAACCATGAATGAATCCACACCATTGTGAAGATGCTGTTTATGGCATAAATGGTGAGGTAAACCAATATTTTGCCGAATAGAATGGGCAAAACTCCGCCCGGTTTCAACGCCACGGGTACCATAAAATTGTCTTGCTTATTCTCTTTGGAAGTTCCGCCAACCATGCCAATGCCAATGAGTAGTGTTTGCTGCAGAATGATAATGATAATTCCGGGCATCATCGACGAGCCATAACCCGACGACGAGTTGAACCAGAAATGAATATCAGAGGGCAATGGGTCGCGCTGCACAAAAGCTTGTTCATAGCTTTTGCCTTCCATCATCAGCTTTTTAATTTCGACTCCGGCGGAGAACGTACCAACAGTTTTCACTGCGCCGCCTAACAACTGACGGTAAATCAGGAAATAACTTCCGTCGGCAAAAACGGCCACATTGGTTTGCTTTCCGTTCAGGATATCTTTTTCAAAGTTTTCAGGAATAACCAGAATCCCGCCGCAATTGCCCTCAAAAAAATCGGTTTTAGCTTCATCGAGGCTCATAGCCACCCGATTTATTTCAATCTGTTCGGCTCCTTTCAGCATTTTCACCAATTGATGGCTGGTGTTGGTGCGGTCGAGATCAACAATGGTGGTTTTCAACTCGCGCACCACCTCGTTTTTATACGCAATGGCATAAACAATCGGGTAAATGACCAGCGCACCAACCAAAATCAGGATGGCGCCACTATCTTTCCGGATGTTGTTGAATTCGATCCGGAAAAAATCTAAAGTCATTTCAAGCCCTTTTGCTAATTTTTTAAACATGATCAATGTTTTTATACTTGTGGGGACACGACATGTCGTGTCCTTACTTTATATTTTCCCCCAAAAGCGTTCTTCTGTTAAAACTCGTTTTAGCCGCGGTAAAAAGCCAACCGATAAGCCGATAAACAGCACGTAAATCGTCATAGGCAGAATGGCATGAACAGCGTCTTCGCCACGAATGGCCTGCGATATAAAGATTTTCACCCACTGGGTAAACGGGAACAGGTACGAAAATGCTTTGGCAACCAATGGCATGGCAAACTGCGGGAATGTGAGTCCCGAAAAAGTGAGAGCCATCATGGCATACGCGCTGGCCAGCGAAAGCGCCAGACGCAAGTTGGCAGTTACCGCCACAAGCAGCACCGCCAGCAGCTGGTAGGTTATAATCATCCCCAGCTCGCCCATTACGATAAAGGCGAAATTGCCCCGAAGCGGCGTCCCCATTTGCACAAAAAGCACCACGTTCATCACCAAGGTAACCACCGAGAGCAGCATGGTATAAGGCAAAAGCTTTCCGGCGAGGCCCACAATCAGGCTCCCGTTAGCATGTTCGAGCCACTCCGGACCTGTTCCTTCGCGCACTTCAGTACCCATGGCAAAAACGTTCGACAGCAAAGTGAATATTACGATCATCAGCGGTAAAAGGGCACTCAACAGAAAGTACGAATAGTTTCCGAAGGGATTAAAAAGTATATGCTGTTGCAACCTTACCGGCTGAACTTTGGCTTTGGCCTGTCGCTCCGGAAGCCCGCTTTTCATGGCTACCTGCAACTTTATTCCTCCTGAAAGGGTTGCCAGCGCTTTGTAAATTCCCTTTTGCAGGTATCCGCCCTTCAGCAGATTGGTGTTATTAATGAACACCGAAACCGGTTGCCCAACTCCCTTGAGAATGTTTTTTTCAGTTCCTTCCGAAATAACAATCACCGCATCTAATTTTCCTTCGGCCATTTGCCGGTATGCTTCTTCCTGATTCGGTAGTTGCATGGTCACTTCCGCTTCCTGGGTGGCATTAATCCACATCGAGATTTTCCGCGACAGGTTGGTATTGTCCATATCCACAACACCCACCGGAATATTGTGCGGAACTCCGGCCGAAAAGACCGACAGCAGGATAATGAATGAAATAAGCGGACCAATCAGAGTCGTGAACAAATAAATGGTCGATCCCGACATGCGGTCAATTTCGCGCAGAAAAACCCTGAAGAACGGATTCTTCCGCAGAAATGTCTGCTCGTATTCCCTGATGGTATGTTTTTTATACTTTGTCATGGATGACTTTTTCTGAAAACTGCGACTGAAAACTGACTACTTCTTCCCGAATTGTTTCCAGTTCACCAAAACGCTCATGCCTGGCCGAAGTCCATCAAGCGGACTAGTTGGAACGGCGTGTATTTCGAACGATTTCATATCGAAGCCGCCCGAACTTTTGGTGGCAGTCCAGGTGGCAAAATCGGCCATCGGACTAATGTAATTCACTTTCAGTGTAATATCCTTGTTGCCCAGCGCCGGAATAGTTGCTTTGATTTCGCTGCCCATGCGTACGTTGGCCATCAAATCTTCGCGGATGTACAAGGTAGCCCAGCAGTCGTTCAAGTCAACCAGCGTGATTACCGGATAACCTGTTGGAACAAGCTCTCCCTTTTCCGAAATGATGTTGGCAACTTCGCCCGAGTTCTGAGCTTTCACCTGCGTTTCGGCCAGATAGGCTTCCACTTCCTTAATCCCGCCTTCAGCCTGGTTCACCAGTTCCTGAGCGGCACGTTTGTCTTCGAAACGAGCGCCTTTCACGGCTTTCTCCCATTGCGATTTAGCAGCATTGGCAGTTTCGCGACCAGCTTTGGCCTGCGTTTCAGCTTCATCGCGTTTTTGCTCCGAGACCACGCCGTCTTTAAACAGGTTTTGAACCCGCTCGAATGTCTTTTCGTACAGGCGGGCAGCAGCTTCAGCCTTCACATACAGGTTATAGGCAGCAGCGATGTCTTCGGCCTGTGCGCCATTTTGTGCTTTCAGGCTTTGTGCCTGCGCGGCGTTGCGCAGGGCTGTAACCTGCATCAATTTGGCGTCGATTTCAGGACTATTGATGGAGAAGAGGAAATCGCCTTTGCGCACCTGCTGGCCTTTTTTCACCGCAATGCTGTCGATTCGTCCCGGAATTTTTGAGGCTACGCGGAATTGAGTGGCTTCAATCTCGCCCTGAATTTCGAGGGGAAGCGGACGGGTAATCAGCCAGGTGGTGTAAAGCAAAAAGATTAACAAGGCGGTAAAAAAAGTGCCGATAATAAAACTTCTTGTCTTGTTCATTGTATTGTGTATTTTATAAGTTTTAAAGTCTAACAGGCAGAAGGCAGAAGTCACATTAAGCTTCTGCGTGACAAGCCACCAAGTTCCTGATTAAAAATTTATTTACTATTCAATTTGTTACTAAGTTCCAGTATTTGATGACTGCGAATGGGTCACTACTGCCTTCTGCCTGCCAAACTCAGATCGCTTCATTTTTCAGAATGATTCGGTGAGGGCTTGTGCGCTGGCCTGGTATTGCAAAAACATATCGGGACTGCCACAAACCTGAAGCAAAGTGGCTAAAGTCACATCGTAGTTGTACAATGCCTGAAGCCGTTCAATCTTCACTTTGGCCAACAACAAATTGGCATCAACCAGCTCAGTCGAAGTTGACAATCCTTCGTGAAAAGCTTTGTTGCGGCTATCGACATACGTTTGGGCGAACTCCAGCGTTTTGTCCAGCTCTTCAAGTTGTTCTACCTGCATGCCTAATTGCTGGTGCAGTTTTCGGATGATTGTTTTGATGTCTTCCTCTGCTTTGAGACCAGCTTCCGCTACCTGATCTTCCTTGAACCGTGCTGCCTGAAGCTTTTTGTTCCGGGCATTCCCTTCAAATAGCGACCAGTTTACTCCAACGCCCACCAACCATTGAGGCATATAAGGCGATAAATCATGATCGGCCATGGTGTAAGTTCCGGTAAGTGCAACTGTTGGCATGTAATTGCTCTTTTCGAGCTTGACTCCGGTTGCGGCGAGCTCTCTTTTCGAATCAACTTGTGCCAGCATCGGATTATTTTGTAAAGCCAGTTCAATAAAGAATCCTTCGTCTTCAATATTTTTCAGGATAAATAACGGACTTGCAGGCGACAAACTACTGCTGTCTTCCAGAGCCATCGTATTTTGAAGCGCACGTTCAACGATCGACGCTTCGCGGTTGGCTTTTTTTAGTTCGCGCTCGGCGTCCGAATTGGCTACCTGAGCATGCAGAAACTCTACTTTGGCAATTTGTCCCTGTTCGCTCAGTTTTTGCGCATCAAACAAATGTTTTTTCATAGCATCGGCCACCTGTTGGCGTACTCGTCCAGCCTGTTCAGCCAAAACTAATCCGTAGTAGCGGGTTGCAAGTTCGCTGAGTAATTCGCCTTCCTTCTGTTTGGCATGAAGTCCGGCTTCTTCCTCGTAAATTTGCGATGCGCGATTAGCAGCATTGATTTTTCCACCGGTATATAGAGGCCAAACCACATTGGCATTCACCGAAGCAAATTGTTTTTCCTGAATCATTTTATCCCATTCTGCGGCATTTATAGCAGCCTCACCTTCAAGCAGCTTCCCACGGATTACCTTCGTACTCACATTGTCGGGTAAAGTTGGTATCACGCCCGAAGTTGCCGGATCGGGATTGGGCACTCCCGAAAAATTACCGTATTTGCCTAACGTTTCGTACAACGGAGTAATGGCATCGCGCACCGGAGTTAGGTCCAATGTCAGCGGGTCGGCCATCTGAACGGCCGTTGCCGAAACAAATACCTTGGGCGCACGCAAACCCATTGCAGCTTTTTTATCGGCTTCCTTTTCGCGTACTTCAAAGTTGGCCTGCTTCAGCACGTGACTATTCTGATTCATTTGCTGATAAGCTTCAGTAAAGGTGAGCGATGCTTTGTTCTGGGAAAGGGCGCCGGAACCAAGGCAAATCAGGGCAATTAGTGAAACGATACTTGTATTTCTTTCCATGACTTAACGAATTTCAAATGCAAAGAAACTAATTTAATAGAACAAATTAGTATTAAGGTCGAAAATGTAATTGATTTACACAACCCAATTAATTTAGCCTTAATATTCAAACTTAAAGTTACAATATCTTATCGGCAATTGGTTGAAGTAGTGCTTCATAGAATCCGGTAAATATTTGTTTTCGCATCAGATACCAAAAGTTTTCGGGTAAATTCATACTTTTGACGACCAACAAATCTTAAAAAACTATGCAAAAGTTATTTATCCTCATCTTTCTGGTGACGTTTTTGAGTATTCCCACGTTTAGCCAGGTGAAAACTCATACGTTCAAACTCGAAAAATCAGAATTCTTACTCGACGGGAAACCGTTTCAGATTATTTCCGGAGAAATGCATCCGGCACGTATCCCGGTTGAATATTGGCGTCACCGCATCCAAATGGCAAAAGCGATGGGCTGTAACACCATTGCGGCCTATGTTTTCTGGAATTACCACGAAACAGAGCCCGGTGTTTTCGATTTTCAAACCGGAAATCACAACATTGCCCAGTTTATACGCATTGTTCAGGAAGAAGGCATGTGGCTGATGCTTCGCCCTGGCCCGTACGTTTGCGCCGAATGGGATTTTGGCGGATTGCCTTCGTACCTGCTTAGCATTCCGGATATCAAAGTTCGCTGTATGGATCCACGCTACCTCGAAGCTGTTGACCGCTACATTAAAACGCTGGCCATTCAGGTGAAAGATTACCAGGTGACTAAAGGCGGACCGATCGTGATGGTTCAGGTGGAGAATGAATACGGAAGTTACGGAAACGATCGTACCTATATGAAATGGGTTCAGGACGAGTGGAAAAAAAATGGTATTGAAGTGCCGTTCTATACTGCCGACGGTGCCACTCCGTATATGCTTGAAGCCGGTTCGCTGCCTGATGCCGCTATTGGACTCGATCCGGGCTCGAATGCTGCAAACTTTGCAGAAGCCACCAAAGCCAACGCCAATGTACCTTCGTTTTGCAGCGAGTTGTACCCCGGATGGCTTACCCACTGGGGCGAAAAATGGCAAAAACCCGATACTGCAAGCCTTCTGAAAGACGTGAAATGGCTGATGGACAACAAAAAGTCGTTCAACTTTTATGTGATTCACGGCGGAACCAACTTTGCCTGGTGGGCCGGAGCCAATGCCTTTAGCCCAACACAATACCAGCCCGATGTAACCAGCTACGATTACGATTCGCCTATTAACGAAATAGGGCAGGCTACTCCCAAATACGACGCATTGCGAAAACTATTGGCCAGCTATCTTCCGCCGAAACAAAAACTACCCGCAGTTCCGGCAGCTATTCCGGTTATCGAAATTCCTGAAATCAGGATGACCGCTACAGCTTCGGTTTGGGACAATCTTCCGGAGGCTATTTCGTCGCCACAACCTAAACCGATGGAAATGTTTGGGCAGAAAGGTGGCTTTATCCTTTACCGCACCAACCTGATTGGCCACAAAAAAGGCAAGCTGCGGATTACCGAACTACACGATTATGCTACTGTTTTTGTTGACGGGAAATACGTCGGCAAACTCGATCGTGCCAAAGCCGAAAACATCATTGAAATACCTGCTTCGGAATCGGCTAACCCTCAGCTCGACATTCTGGTTGAAGGCATGGGGCGCATCAATTTTGCCGAATACATGATCGACCGCAAAGGGATTACCGACCGCGTTTCGCTCAACGGAATGACGCTGATGGACTGGAAAATTTTCACCCTTCCGTTTGATGAAGCTTACCTTCAGAACCTGAAATTTACTTCGGGAGAAAAGACCCGGCCGGGAACTTTCTTTAAAGGCGAATTTGAACTGGCAGCCACAGGTGATACTTACATTGACGTAAGCCAGTGGGAGAAGGGCGTGGTTTGGGTGAACGGGCACAACCTTGGCCGTTACTGGCAAATTGGGCCTCAAAAACGACTGTATTGTCCGGCCCCATGGTTGAAAAAAGGCAAAAACGAAATCGTGATTTTCGATTTGCACCAGCAGAATGCAAACCCGGTAAAAGGAACAACCAGTCTCGAGCCAAAGCAATAGAAAATCGGTTGAGATTTATTTACTTTGCTCAACTATTTGAGGAAGCTGAATTTATTGTTGTTCAATGGGTATTTATAAAATGATCATGACGAAAGCCATTATAAACCGGTCGTATCCTGAAAAAAAGGCCCTGATTACCGATCAGGGCGATATTACTTACACTCAGTTGCTGCGGCAGATTCAGCAATATGCCGGTTTATTCAGTGGCAAGGGTTATGCCAGGGTTGCACTTTATGCCGAGAACAGTCCGGCATGGATTTACGCATTTTATGCAGCCCTTCAGAACAATTGCATTGCTATTCCGATCGATTTTCTGGCCTCGACCGAAGATGTAGCCTATATTCTCGACGATTGCACGCCCGACTTACTTTTTATAAGTCGGGCCATGCAGGAGTCGTACGCCGAAATTGCAAAAAAGATAAACTGCACTCCTGAAGTGTTGGTTTTTGAGGATTACCCGGTTGACGAAACCACGCCCGAAAGCCAGTGGATTGGTCCTGATGACGACGATACAACTGCCGTAATTATTTATACATCGGGCACCACCGGAAGCCCCAAAGGGGTGATGCTTTCGTACACCAACATCAGGTGTAATATGGAGGCGGTGATCGATTGCAAAATTTTTGAACCCGACCGGCAGGTGATGATTTTCCTGCCGCTGCACCACGTGTTTCCACTGGTTGGGTCGATGATGATTTCGTTTCATGTAGGCACCACAGTGCCGATGGCGCCATCGATGCAGTCGGCCGACCTGATGAAGACTTTCGCGTCGAACCAGGTAGGAGTTTTCATTGGTGTGCCTCGTTTGTACGAGTTGATGTATCGCGGAATTAAGGCGAAAATTGATCAGAGCGCTGTTGCACGTATGTTGTTGGCGCTGGTAATGAAAACCAAAAGCCGCAAACTGGGCCGTGTCATTTTCAAGAAAGTGCATCAGGGATTTGGCGGCCATTTGCAATATATGATTGCCGGAGGCGCCGCACTTAATAAAGAAGTTGGTGGGTTTTTCTACGGACTCGGGTTCGATATTATGGAAGGTTTTGGCATGACCGAAGCCGCTCCAATGATCACCTTTCCTCGTCCGGGAAAAATAAAAATTGGCTCACCCGGACAGGCGTTGCCGGGTCTGGCTGTTGAGATTCGCGACGGCGAAATTGTAGCCAAAGGCCCGAGCATCATGAAAGGTTACTACAACCGGCCCGAAGAAACTGCCGACGTAATTAAAGACGGATGGCTGCATACCGGCGATTTGGGCTATTTCGACAAAGACGGTTTTCTGTATATAACCGGGCGGAAGAAGGAGATTATCGTTCTGCCAAACGGCAAAAACATTAATCCGGTTGAGGTAGAAATGAAACTCGACGGATTTTCGCCGTCCATAAAGGAATCGGGTGTGTTTATGCACAACGATATGCTTCATGCCCTGATTCTGCCTGATTACAGTTTCCTGTCGTCGAATGGCGTGCAGGACATCAAGCAGTATTTCCGCGATGAGGTGATTATGCCGTTCAACGCCACGATGAGTTCGTATAAGCGAATCATGCAGTTTACGCTGGTAAGTGCTGAATTGCCGCGCACCCGGCTGGCGAAACTTCAGCGGTATAAATTCGACGAACTGGTAAAACAGAAAGATCAGAATAAAGCGGTGGCCGAAGAGCCCGAAACCATTGAATACCGCGCAATCAAGTCGTTTATTGAAAGCCAGGTTGACATGGATATTTTACCTGATCACCATTTGGTATTCGATATTTCGATGGATTCGCTGAGCAAACTGAGCCTCATCGATTTTATCGACAAAAGCTTTGGAATCAAGTTTGACGAGGAGCAACTGCATAAATTTCCGTCTATCCGGAAAATTGCCGAACATATCCAGAAAAACAAATTGTTTCACAAAACCGATCAGGACACAGGTTGGACGGGCGATCTGAAAGACGATTCGGAACTTATTCTGCCGAAAACTTCATTCTTTTTGGGGCCAATTGTTCATGCTGTTCGCGGGGCATTCAGGCTTTTCTTCAGTTTCAACGGAAAAGGAATGGAAAATATTCCGGAGGGGCCTTGTTTCTTTGCACCAAATCACGAGAGCAAGCTCGATGCTTTTCTGGTGTTATCGTACCTCGATAAAACGACCCTGAAAAATACTTTTTCGTACGCAAAAAAAGATCACGTAAACAGTAGCCTTCGCCGTTATATGGCCAGCCGGAGCAATGTCATTGTAATGGATTTGTCGAAAGATCTGAAGCATTCTATTCAGAAAATGGCTGAGGTTGTGAAGCAGGGAAAAAAGATCCTGATTTTTCCGGAAGGAACCCGTACGCTGAGTGGTGAACTGGGGCAGTTCAAAAAGACATATGCCATTTTGAGCGCCGAACTGAATGTGCCGGTTGTCCCGGTAGTTATCGACGGGGCTTATGCAGCCATGTCGTCGGGAGCCAAAAAGATCAAGTGGGGCGAGCACATCAGTGTTGAGTTTTTACCACCTGTTTATCCGGAGAATATGACTCCTGAGGCTTTGAATGATTTGGTGAGACAAAAAATTGTGGAAGCCAAAAACCGCTAATTCACTTCCTTTTTTCGGAGTGCGATTACATTCGGAACCAGCCGAAAATGATCGTTATCGTCGTTATCGCAGGTGTTCGACACGTAACTGCCATATTTGGCGATGATGGTATCGCCAGTATTCACGTACAAACTGGTTTCCGGTCCGCCCTCGAGGTAAACAGTTGTCCGGATGTTCAGCGGAAGTCCCTGCAGGTATTTAATCATGGTTTGGTGCGTATAAGGCGACCGGGTAAAGACAATGTAAAAATTACCCACCGTATCAGTAGCAGCCAGAATCATGCTGCACGACTGATCGGGTCGCTTTGAAAACTGCATTCCTTCGCCATCGCCTCCAATCATTCGCATCCCCTGACACAGCGAGTGGTACTGGGTTTTTATTTTTTCCCAAGGCTCTTTGGTGATATCAAAAATGGCAAACGGAGCTTTCTTCTGATCTTTGGGGTGCATGGCCAACATGGCATTGTAATAGTCGCTTTTAACAGGGTTGTTCAAATGGTTGTAATTCTTCATGTACCCTTTATTCGACTGTGCCTTGTTGTATTTGTACATTCCGGCGTTGATAATGATGTTCTTTTTGAATTCTCCAGCCCAATCGGGTGCTGTGCGGGCACGATGCCCTCGCTCCGAAGCCGTCAGGAACTCGAAATCAAACTTGTGCACATCAATTTTCAGGATACTCAGCTTGGAGTCGTTCACCACCGCTTTATCCGGAGCATCCAGCTCAACGTATTGCAATCCATTCATCAGTTCTTTCCACGGAATTTCGTTAATCCAAAAGCTTTGTGCTTTGCTTTCGCCCGGTTTTGCCAGGAAAAGCAACAGCAGGATTGAAATTCGGAATAACGAACCGGTGAATGGAGTTGACCTATACATCGTCAGTAAAGTCGAATCGTGAATTTTTGAACGGGAACAAATCGAACAGCTCGCCCGAGTAATAAAACTCGTAAGCTACCGCCCCGAATGAATACTTTTTCCCTTTAATATTAATGCCTGAACCGCCTACCACCGGATTTTCTTTCGGAACCGAAACCTCGTACCCAATATTATAAAGAGTTGCAAGTATTTCCGGACGCTCATCAATCGGGAATCCCGAGCGTTTCCATTGTTCGTTGATCTGCTTCACATTCAAGGCTGCGTACAGGTACGAATAATAGTGATTTTTGTACGAAGTTAACCGATTGAAACGCTCCTGTGCCGGATTGCCGGTTTTGAAGTCGAGGAGGTTTTCATACTGTTTCCCAAGGTAAAAGACTGATGTGCTGTCTTTCAGGTTTTTTTCGATTTTCTGGGCTGTTGGCACTTTTATACCAGTAACCCCAAGAGAGAAAGTCGTTTCAACCGAAAGAATCTTTAAAGGGCCGATCCATTTTTTATAGGCTTCGCGGCTCGAGTTGAATAGACGGATTTGCTCGCCCACCAGCATTGCCACAATTAACCGGGGCTCAACTTTAGTGACACTGGCCACCGAGTCGATTAACGGCTTGTCTTTGGCAACAGCCAGTTTAAAATCCTGCCATTCCGGAATATTCATCCACTCAAAAACGCTTTTCGATTTGATTTTCAGTTGTGATTCGTCTTTCACTTCTTTAAATGAACTCACTTCCGAAAGGTATTCCGGGTTATTCTGCATGTAAAGATTCACTGCTTCAATCATCCGCTGTGCCTCTTTCAGGTTGTGGCTTTCGAAATAAGCATTCTGAATATAGTAGGCGTTTGTAGGATGAAATTTGCTTAAAACAGCCAGATTGTGCAATAATTTGGCTTCGGTAAGGTCAATACTTGAGGTGTCTTCGCCCGAATTTTTTCCGTATTTATCTTTTATTTCCTGAAAATACCGGTCATTCAAGTCAACTACCCCGGGATCGTTCGTGAGATGAAATTTCACCGCAAAAAAGCCTGCGGTCAAAATCAGCCCGATTAACGCAAAAATACCCGCAAATCCAAATCCTAAGTACTTCAAAATCTTGCGGGAACCACTTGTTTTCATGTTCAATTTATACTCCTTTTATTTTGCCGCAAATGTATAAAAAGGTGTTATAGTTTGTTAAAATAGGCATGTCTTTTAGCAGAAAATTGGGAAATAAATAATGAAAAAGTTACCTTCGTCTCCCTGTTCAAATTTTTGAGCTTAGTATAAACCCAAATTTTGAAAATGAAGATAACCGTATTAACACTGGCAATTGGCATACTATTTTCACTGTATAGCACTGCACAAGAGCCTCTTCCGGCTACCATCAATCCAATAAACGAAACTTTTGAGATCGATACTCTGGCAAACGATGCCGAAGAATTGGAAATTGACTCGCTCAAGCCATCAGCCGACGAAACGCTTTATAAAAACATCTGGAATTCGACGCAGATTAAATATCCTGCCAATACACTTCCTAGTAAAAACGATACCGTAGTTATTACCTTGTTTAATTCGGGCGACAGTCCGTTTGTCATGCCTGTAAAAGGGCAGATTTTATCGAGGTTTGGCTGGCGTCACCGCCGGATGCACACCGGTACTGACATTCGTTTAAACTCAGGTGATACAGTTCGCTGCGCTTTCGACGGCCGTGTGCGGCTTGCCAAAAGTTTCCGCGGCTATGGGAACCTGGTTCTTGTTCGCCACAGCAATGGCCTCGAAACGATTTACGCCCACCTGAAGGCCATAAAAGTAAAGGTAAACGACACGATTAAAGCGGGTGATTTGGTTGGCCTTGGTGGCAGAACTGGCAGAGCAACCTGTAATCATTTGCATTTTGAAACCCGTTTGTTTGGCGAGCCGTTCGATTCGTTCAAATACATCGATGCAAATACATTCGCACTCAAATCTGACAAGATTTACTATAAAAACAAGCAGTTTGAAATCGATGCGAAGGACCTCAGAGATAAACCTGCTCCTGAAAACAAACTTCTTTTGGCATCGGGAGGTAACGGCTCTTCGAAGCATGTGATTCGCAAAGGTGATAATTTGTGGACTATTGCCAAAAAGTACAATACCACTGTGAAAAGACTCTGCGCTGCAAACAAAATAACAGCCTCAAAAACACTGAAAGTAGGTTCGGTTATTCGAATCAACTAAGAGACATTTCTTATTAAGTTATTCCGGGAAAAGCCAGTTCTTCACTACAGAAGAACTGGCTTTTTTATTGTAGGTTGTGAATTACAATGTGCTGACATTTACACGACCGATAGAAATATTGAATAACTTTATGCTGAATTTTAATACCACAAACCAAGTATCACCATGTTTAAAAATCTGTTCTCAATTTTCTTTTGGGCAGGCATCCTTTTGTTGGTATCCTGCACTCCTGCTGTTAAGCAACAACCTGTTGCAATCACAAAATTTATAAAAGTTGATGGTCCGAACCTGGTAGCTCCTGATGGCCAAAAGTTTTTCATCCGGGGAACTAATCTGGGAAACTGGCTTAATCCGGAAGGATACATGTTTGGTTTCAAGCGGACAAGTTCGGCCCGATTGATTGATAATGCTTTTCGCGAAATGGTTGGCCCCGATTTTACCGATCAGTTCTGGAAGCAGTTTAAAGACAACTACGTTACGCATGAAGATATTCGTTATATCCGGAAAATCGGGATGAATACGATCAGAATCCCATTTCATTACAAGTTATTTACCAGTGAAGATTACATGGGATTAACCGAGAATCAGGATGGATTTCAGCGGTTAGACAGCCTGGTGGCCTGGTGCCGCGAGTCATCAATTTACCTGATTTTGGATATGCACGATGCTCCTGGCGGGCAAACCGGCGACAATATCGACGACAGTTATGGTTATCCCTGGCTGATGACCAGCGAGCCAAGTCAGCAGAAATTTATTGAAATCTGGAAGAAAATTGCCGATCACTACAAAAATGAGCCTGTTGTTTTGGGCTACGATTTGCTGAACGAACCCATTGCTACCTTTTTTACCGAAGAGGAGAGGGTGAAACTGAATGCGGCCCTGGAGCCGCTGTATAAGCGAGCTGTTGCTGCAATCAGGGAAGTCGATAAGAATCATATCGTGTTACTTGGAGGAGCACAGTGGAACGGCAATTTCCGTGTTTTCCGCGACTCGAAGTTCGACGATAAAATGATGTATACCTGCCACCGATACTGGTGCGACACGCTTCAGGCAAATATTCAGGATTTTGTGAGTTTTCGCGATTCGGTTAATTTACCCATTTACATGGGCGAAACCGGCGAGAATAAAGATGAATGGATTGCCGTCTGGACCCGCCTGATGGAGCGCAACAACATTGGCTGGACATACTGGCCTTTTAAACGAATGGGAAACCCAAGTTCGGTAATGAACATTGAGAGGCCGGAAAACTGGGATAAAGTGGTTGAATTTTGCGATGGTCCCCGGAGTAGCTACGATGAGATACGAAATGCACGCCCTGATCAGGAATTGGCTAAGAAAGCGATGCTGGATCTGTTGGAAAATTGCAAATTCGCTAAATGTAAAGTCAACGAAAACTATGTAAAAGCGATGGGACTTAAGCCATAAATTTAGCCCTTTCTGTTTCAAAGGTTAAAGTAGATCGAAAAGGAATTCGGGAGGAAAATGATCCGCTTGAATTCCTTTTTTATTTGCATATTATTGACAGATGGGCTCCTGTATACTTTTCATTCATAAGAAGTTTGGTATGGATGATAAAATCAGTTTGTTACGAATACAATTTATTGTATATGATTTTGTAACTTAGTGTACAGTATGAATGTATGAGTTGTTGAATAGATTTTGGGATAGTAATCTTTGCGATTATATAAGTTCTGATCCCGGTTGAACTCTGCAAAGTTAACAAGCTGAATGTTAATTGTTGGTGGCTTTGATATTTCTGATTTTCTGCATTAGCCTTAAGGGCAAAACTCCACGTCAGAGGTAAATTTTTTAAAACTCTGAATTTTTTCTGAAGTAGCTTTTATCAAACGGATAACTATTAAATCAAATTCAAAATGAAGAATTTTATCAGGACCTTGGTATTTGCATTGGTAATGCTATCCTTACAAGGGTATTCGCAATGCAATGTTCAAACAAGTAATGGAGCAAATGGTGCAAAGTTCAAATATTTGAATGCCGAACAGGTTGGCAATGCGGTTGGCTGTGATATGGGAGTTTCCATTTCGACCAACGGAACCAACTACTTCTTTAATACCAATATTAAGTATGCAAAAAAATCAGTAAAGTCGGGAGGTACACTGGTTATTGCCCTTAAAAATAACCAATCGTTAAATCTGAAACTTTACAATTCGCAGATAACCAAAACCAACGGAAAGAATTCTGATGTTGTTATGTCGGTATATACGCTCACTCCATCAGATATTGAAAAGCTGAAGAAAGCGCCAATCGAAAAAATTGTTTTTACTGAAGTTGGTGGCAAGGATCAGAGCGTAGTATTATCGAAAAACTATGATGTTGCATTGAGGCATCTGAAGTGTCTGGAATGATTCAATCTTTATCCGTTTTCTAAATCACTTTAGATATCTGGCTTTTGGAAATACAAAAGAATGAATGCTGTATGAGCAGCCTTCGATAACAGAAATATCGGAATTTCAGGATCAGTTCCCGGAATCCGGTGTTTCATTTTATACCGTATGTATTACATTCCTGGTTCCGATTTTTATTTCCGGATTTCCTGTTTGGTTTTTTCGGATGTTGAACGCTATTTAGCATTTTGGGTGTTCGGTCATAATTTTGAAGTTTCAGGCTATACTTTGGTTTTTTATCACTTTTCTGAATTTTTTAATGCCTTTTCGCGCTTATTTTTATTAATAATGTTTAATAAACTCAATTAATAGTTACATATTTGTTTAGGTTTCACAAAAAATAATTGTGTCGGAGAATTTAAAAAACCAGATTATTTGGGATGATTTTAGAAGGGGCAGCAAGAAGGCTCTTGAAATAATTTATGGGGATCATTACGCATCGCTTTACCATTATGGGATGAAGTTTTGTAAAGACCACGACCTCGTAAAAGACCTTATTCAGGAACTTTTTATTGAACTTATCGATTCAGGCTCAAAACTATCTCAAACCGACAATATCCGTTTTTATCTTCTTAGGGCTCTGCGCCACAAGCTCGTAAAACAACTCTCCGAACAATCAAAATTTTCAGCATCAGTACAGGAGAGTAGTGACTTTGATTTAATTGATTCGATTGAAAGTCAGATGATTATTCGTGAAACCGAAGATCAGTTGAGAGCCCGTATTATTTCGGCCATTAAAAAACTTTCGGCAAAGCAACAGGAAATCATCTACCTCCGGTTTTATTGCGATTTATCGTACACCGAAATTGCAGGTGTATTTGATGTAAATATTCAAACAGGCCGCAATTTGATGAACCGGGCAATAAGTTCGCTGAAAGAAGACCTGAAGATTAATAGCTTTACGAAACATTTGATTTTGTTCTGCTTAAAGCTCTCCGTCTAGCCTGGCTATAATTACTCGTCATTCGTATTTTGAACTTTCCTATCCAATATGTTTTACAGCATTCGAAAGAGGTAGTATAAAATTGTGAAAACGATCATTACCTCTAAAAATGCCTGTATTACGAATTGTTGAAAGTGAAAAATGAGGTTGAGATCAAAATATATAAATTATACTACTGAAGATTTTGTGGAGGATAAAGATTTTCGTTGCTGGGTAAACACTCCGAACGAAATTCTGGATTCGTATTGGACAAGCATCATGGAAGAATTTCCTGAGAAGACGGAGCCCATCATGCAGGCAAAACAGATTGTTAATGCATTGTATATTGATGAAGAACCGGTTGCACCCGAAGAATATGCCGAATCGCTAAATTTCCTGAAAACATATATCGACAAAAAATCTGTTGTAAACGATAAAATATCGAAGCTCTTCGTTTTAATGAGGAATGCCGCGGCAATATTGCTTCTGCCAACGCTGGCTATAAGTACCTATTTTTATCAGTCCCAATCGGGAAATAAGGCTGCCGGACAGGTGGTGCAATACATTGTTCCCAACGGTCAAAAAAGCAATGTCATTCTGGCTGATGGTACAAAAGTATGGCTAAATTCAGGTTCGACACTCACCGTTTCGCTTGATAATACGAAGCAGCGCAATGTTCAGCTTTCGGGCGAGGCCTTTTTTGATGTGACTAAAAACGAAAAAGAGCCATTTCTGGTAAAGACCCGTGATTATTCGGTGAAAGTGTACGGAACTCAATTTGATGTTCGTGCATACCCTGGCCAAAAGGAAAGTGAAACCATCCTACAGGAAGGATCGATTTCAATTTTAACCGATGCGAAAGAAGAAATAAAGATGACTCCCGGTCAATCTTTTTATGTCGACCAACAGAATAAATATACCATATCAAAAGTCGATCCTGAAGTACACACCAGTTGGAAAGACAATATTTTGAAAATTGACAATGAGCGATTAAGGGATTTGCTGGTGAGAATGGAACATTGGTATGGTGTAAAAATTCAGGTGGACAGTTACGATATGGTTAAGGATTTGAAATACACACTGACCATAAAAACTGAAAGCCTGAGAGAAATGCTTGATTTAATGAACTATGTAACTCCTTTGAGCTATAAAATAGAAGGTGAAAATGTAATCTTAAAATATAAACTAAAACAATAATGCCTATGAGTTTTTAATGAAAAAAAACAGGAACATGCGCCAACATGTCCCTGTAAGTTGATTAAGAATTTACCATTGTCGAATCTGGTAAACAAGTACTAAACTTCAAACCAAAACTATGAAAAAAAACAAAGATTTCTCTTTCAAGGAACAGAGATTCATGCCTATTGGCAAAATTTTGAAAGTTATGAAAGTATTTACCCTTATTATGCTGTTAGGCGTAATCCATGTCTCTGCCCGCTCGTATTCGCAGAATACAAAATTGAGCATGAATTTGCAGAATGTTTCCATTAAACAAGTGTTATCCAAAATCGAAGATCAAACTGAGTATCGTTTTCTGTACAGCGATTCGAGGATAAACGTTGAGAAAATTGTTGACGTTGAACTGAACAACAAGGCTGTAGAAGATATCCTTCTCAATATTTTCGAAGGCAGCAACATTCAGTTTAAAGTTATGGGACGGCAAATTCTGTTGTCAAACAATGGCGAGAGCCTGGAAAGTATTCAGCAAAAACAAAAACTGGCCACCGGAAAAGTTTCCGATACTTCAGGTAGCCCGGTTCCCGGCGTTTCAGTAGTTGTTAAAGGAACAACTACCGGTACAATTACTGATTTTGATGGCAAATTCAGTATCGATGTGCAAGGCGATTCTCGGGTGCTTATCTTTTCTTTTGTGGGGATGAAAACTCAGGAAATTCCGGTTGATGGAAAGACTTCTTTTTCTGTAATTATGGAAGAAGAAACCATTGGTCTGGAAGAAGTTGTTGCTGTTGGATATGGAACACAGACCAAACGCGAGATCTCAGGTTCGGTTACCAATGTTTCGGAAAAGAGCTTCAATAAAGGGGTTACCCGTACTGGTGTCGACCTGTTAAAAGGTAAAGTAGCCGGTTTAACCATTACCAACGGAAGTGGTGATATTACCAAAGATCAGACTATTCGTCTGCGTGGTACTTCGTCGCTGAACGCCAGTAGCCAGCCTTTCATCGTTGTTGACGGTGTTCCCGGAATGAGTTTGAACTCAGTTGCTCCCCAGGATATCGAATCGATCAGTGTATTGAAAGATGCTTCTGCAGCCGCAATTTACGGTTCGCGTTCCGCAAGTGGTGTAATCTTGATTACCACAAAAAAAGGGAAAAAAGATTTTACTTCGGTTGATTACGACGGTTATGTTGCTGTTGATAATGTTACCAATGTTCCCGATTTGATGAATGCTCAGGAATGGAGAGATTATGCAACAAAAAATAATATTAATACCGCGGGGCTCGATAAAGGCGGAAATACCGACTGGTTCGACCAAATTATGCGCACAGGTATTACTCAAAGTCACAGTTTATCGTTATCCGGAAGTTCAAAATCGAGCAGCTACCGCGCATCGGTTTCATACTTAAACCAGGAAGGTGTTGTAAAAGACAACTCACTCGAACGTTATAATGTACGTATGACATTCAACCAGAAAGCGTTGAACGACAAACTCGATTTAACTTTCACCGGCGTTATTTCGCAGCGCGATTATACCCCAAGCGATACCCGTAATTTCGTTTTGGCATACAACATGATTCCGGTTTACAACGTGTTTAATCCTGACGGAACCTGGTATGATAATCAGGAATACGACCAGGGTAACCCTGTTCGGAACATGACATACAATAGTCAGGAAAATAAAAATGGCCTGTACTTCGGAAACTTTAAAGCCGATTTGGATGTGGTAAAAGGACTGAAAGCCAGTTTGAACGTATTGAAACAACGCGAATCGAACGACTACAGCCAGTATTTAAATTCACAGACAGAGCGCGGTCGTAACGATATTGGTTATGCCAAACGTGAATCGTGGACTGCCGATAAACAATTGCTCGAAGCAACCCTTAACTACAAGAAAATTTTGGGTAGTCACAACATGAATTTCCTTGCCGGTTATTCTTACGAAGACAACTACTACCAAAAAATGGGAGGACAGAACCGTCAGTTTGTTACTGACTTATTTGCAGCCAACAACATTGGCGCCGGCGAAAACCTTCGTTCGGGCGATGTTTGGTCAGAAAAGAACATGAATAAACTGATTTCGTTCTTCGGAAGGGTTAACTATACCTTACTTGAAAAATACGTTTTAACTGCTTCTATCCGTCGCGACGGTTCATCAAAATTTGGTAAAAACCATCAGTGGGGTACTTTCCCATCGGTTTCGGCTGCATGGCACATGAAAGAAGAATCGTTCCTGAAAAACGTAAATATGATCGACGACCTGAAATTCAGGATTGGATACGGGGTATCGGGTAACCAGGATGGTTTAAACCCATATCTGTCGCTGCCATTGTATGGAAAAGCTGGTCAGTATTACGATAACGGTAAATGGTACAGTGCTTACCAATTCGACCAGAACGAAAACCCTGATCTTCGCTGGGAACAAACTTCAATGTTCAACATTGGTTTCGACTATAGCTTTCTGAAAGGACGTATCAATGGTAGTATCGACTACTACAACAAGAATACCGATGACCTTTTATATACTTACACAGTGCCACAACCTCCATATCTGAAAGGTACCATGATGGCCAACGTAGGATCGATGAATAACAAGGGTTTCGAGTTTGTAATCAATGGCGACATCATGCGTAAGGATAACTTCCGCTGGAATGCTTCATTCAACATTGCACACAACAAGAACGAAATCACCAGCTTGTCGAACGACCAGTTTACAACCAGCTCAATCAAAACCGGTTCGGCATGGATTCGTGGTGGATCGAACAATACCACTCACATTGTTGAAGAAGGTAAAGAAGTTGGAACATTCTACGGATGGGTTTGCAACGGTATTGATGCCAATGGCAAATATATTATGGACGACATGATTGATGGCAAAGCTGGTTTGACCGACGAAGACCGCACATACATCGGTTCGGCACAACCTGACTTTACTTACGGTTTGTCAAATGCCTTATCATACAAGAATTGGGAATTAAACTTCTTCCTGCGTGGTGTTTATGGTAACGATGTTTTGAATTTCTCAAAAATGTCATATGCTACAACTCAGTGGTTGCCAGGAGCAAATGTATTGAGAGAAGCATTAACCATTGGCTTGAAAGAAAGCCCGAAATATTGCAGCTATTATATTGAAGACGGCTCGTTCCTGAGAATGGACAACGCCAGTATAGCCTATAATTTTGATACAAAAGGTAAATATGGTATTAGCAAACTGAGAGTTTACCTCACCGGTCAAAACTTGTTTGTGATCACCAAATACACAGGTTTGGATCCTGAAGTTGAAATGTCGGGTCTTGATCCGGGTGTTGAAGGTCGTGAGTATTATCCAAAATCAAGAACCTTCTCTATCGGTTTAAACCTGAGTTTCTAATCCTTTAAATCAAACAACATGAAAAAAAATAAAATATTCATTTTCATAGCTGTCGTAATAGCTACTCTTGGATTCTCGAGTTGTACTAATTTGGATGAAAAAGTTTACGATAAGCTTCCGGTTGATCAATTTGGAAAAAACACCAAAGAAGTTAACTCTCTGATCGCTCCAATTTACCGGACGTTAAAGGATGTATATCCTTCGAACTATTTCCTGCTTAGCGAATGTTCTTCTGATATGGCAATCACTCCAACCCGTAAGGGTGGCGACTGGTGGGATGGCGGACAATTCAAGGAATTACGCTTTCATACCTGGACTCCATCAACAAGTGTCGTAGTCGGTTCGTATAACTCGGCTGTTTCTGCGATTACACTTTGTAACAAGATTTATGCAATGATTAATGACAATCCTTCCATCGAAAACAAGGAACAAATCATTGCTGAAATTAGAGGTGTGCGTGCTTTCTGGTATTATATGCTGCTCGATTATTACGGAAATGTTCCGTTGGTAACCGATTTTGCCAAAAAAGATTTGCCGAAAACAAGCACACGGGCCGAGATTTACACATTTGTGCTCAGCGAACTGAATGCAATTAAAGATATCGTCAGAACTGATGTTTCTTCAGCAAGTTACGGTAAAATAACCAAAGGTGTGGTTTACACCCTGCTGGCCAAAATGTATTTGAATGCTGCCATATGGAACCCTGCCGGTGGTGCAAAATGGCAGGAATGTATCAATGCCTGTAACGAGGTAATCAAGCTTCCTTACATTATCGAGCCAAACTGGAAACAGAGTTTCATCGTTAAAAATCAGAACTCACAGGAAATTATTTTCCCGATTGTATTCAGCACCAGCGACGGTGGTAACCATATTGCACAACGTACGCTTCACTACCTTGCAGCTCCTTCTCTGGGTCTTAAAATCGGTACATGGAATGGTATTTGCGCTATGCCCGACTACGTAAAAGCTTATGATCCTGAAGATAAACGTATCGGATGGTCGTTCCTTACCGGTGCAATGAAAGATCCGGCAACCGGCCTGACATACATCACGGCCCACGGTCGTCCATTAATTCATACAGTTGATGTTACCATGAAATATGGTATCGACGCCGATGGTTGGGGACAAACCGAACAGGAAGATGGCGCCCGCTGCTGGAAATGGGAATTTGAAAGCGGACAGAATGGCGATGCTGAAAACGACATGGCTATCTTCAGGTTGGCCGATGTTTACCTGATGAAAGCAGAAGCTTTGGTTCGTGCCAATGGCGACAATGCTGAAGCAACCCGTTTGGTTAACGTGATTCGTAAAAGAGCTTTCGACAACGCTTCGAAACTTAAAACTGCCGTTACTCTCGACGATGTTTATCAAGAAAGACGTTTTGAATTGGCATGGGAAATCAGTTCACGTCAGGATATGATCCGTTTTGGAACTTTCCTGAATGCAATTCCCGGATGGAAAGGTGTAACTCCGGCTAAATGCCTGTTGTTCCCGATTCCTCGCACTGCCAGAGATGCTAACCCAAATTTGGTGCAGAACCCTGGTTACTAATCAATCAGTTTGCATGAAATATAAAAGGGCTCCGATTGGAGCCCTTTTTGTTTGTGCAGCCGTAAAACCGGCGAAATTTTCTTCGATTATTTTAAAATCTTGGTGGTGATGTTGTTTATGCTGGTATCAATTCCTTCAAAAGGTTTTCCGTTTCCTTGATTGTCGTCTTCAACAAAAAGGTATTTTGCACCGGCAACATTCTTTGCAGCCCAAATCTTTTTAAAGTCGATTACACCTTCACCAACCGCACATACGTCGTCTTTAATTACATCGTAGAACGGAGCCTGTTTGGTTTTCATATCTTTGAAGTGAAGGAGCTGGAAACGACCAGGGTATTTGTTGAACATGGCAATCGGGTCTTGTCCGGCTTTCGAAATCCAGAAAAGGTCTAACTCCATGGTAACGAGCTTCGGATCCAGTTCTTTCATGTAAATGTCGTAGTAAGGAACAATTCCGTTGATGTTGGCAAATTCGAAGTTATGGTTGTGGTATCCAAACTGGATGCCTACTTTCTGCATAATTTCACCAACTTTATTCCAGTCGCCAACCATTTTCTTGTAAGTTTCAATTTTACGGTCGGGCTCGTTTACCCAAGGCTGAATGCAGTATTTAGCGCTCAATTCAGCATGAGTGTCGGCCATCAGCTTTGCGTTGTCGAGCGTAATCCCGGCAGCTTCTACCTGGGTGTGGCTGCTCAATACACTCATTCCAAGGTCGCCAACTATTTTCTTGAATTCAGACGGTTTGAAACCATAGAATTTTCCGTTTGCATAGCCGGCTAATTCGAGGTTTTTATAGCCAAGGTCCGATACCTTTTTCAACGTTCCTTTGGGGTCGGCGGCCATCGCATCGCGAATGGTGTAAAGTTGCAACCCAACGCCAAAACTCTTACGGTCGACAGCCGAAATTGCATTTGCCGAAAGCGTACCAAATAGCATCATGCTAAGCGATCCGGCGGCCGAAATCTTGAGGAAATCCCTTCTGTTAGTCATAGTCTTAAATTATTTGTTAATTAAAATTAGTTTTTACCTAAAGCGATAAAATGAATGATTAATGTATTCTTGTTTGCGATATTAACTACTCAATTATTAAGCCTGAAAGTGAACAAATCACAGTTTTCAAAAATAATTAAATTACAACGAAAACCAGTAACTAAACTTGATCATTAACGCATTATTGCCAGTTACTTTGCTTAAGTTGTCGAAACTTTTGAATATAGCCGAATTGTACTCGTTTTCGTAGCTCGACCGGTTATGCGACCATACAAAATAAAGTGTCGAGCCGGCCTTGTATTCCCAGCGAAGCACAAAATTCGACCTGAATTCCTGAAAATTAAAATCAGGTTTACTGATGGTCCAAACGGCCCGCGGTGTTGTTTGTTCAATGTAGTACTGGTGCTCCTGATCGCTGGCAAAAAAAGTCAGTTCGTCATAACGTCTGGCCGGATCTTTTGCCTTCGAATCGGCAACTTTGTATATTTTACTGAATTTACCTACTGACGAATATGGGCTTCCGTAGTATTGAAGCGACAGTTCCGGAGTTACAAAATATTCAGCCCGGAGGGTAGTGTACAAGGTTTTGCGGTTGATACGCCCGGCAATATTTAAGGTGGGCGATGGCACAAATTGATCGTTGTCGGTTAATTTCTCGAAAAAAGTATTTGATGTTACCGTGAAACGATTACTGAATTTAATCTGGAAATTGAGCTTGTAATCGGTCGAATTACTGGTATTGTTATCGGCCCACATTTGGTCGAATCCGATTCCTCCGGATAATTTTTTTGTGGCATCGGTCGATAGGAGAAGCCCGACAATTGAATGCGGGTCTTTTCGCAGAGCATCTCCACCACGGAGCTGCCGGGTATCTATTTTATTAAAGCAATGAGCCAGTTCAGTGTCCAGCTGCCATAAGTTTGTAAACTTTATCTGTCCGGTATTTTCAAGTAGATCAAAAATATTCTCGCCACCAAAACTCCAGTCGTGGCGTTGTTCAAGCCCGAAGGTGTAATTCCTGATGATTCCTTTAGGTTTGTTTACCTGGTATTTTAAGGTTGCCCGTTGGGTTACAATATCGGCCTCGCGCAAATAGCCAACATCGTTCAGATCGAGTCCTGGCGAACGCCAGCTGAGGTTGCCGAGGGCCCTGAATTTACCGCTTTGTTTACCGCCTTGAATTTCGCCACCCCAGCCCGACATTGATGTCGCCGACTCGTCGACACTTAAGTGAGTAGCATCGGTTCGCTGGTAGAGGTGAATCGGACTTTGCTGTAAACGTGTGATGGATTGTTGTGAACCGGAAATGTTTGAAAAGAAACTTTTGAAATCCATGAAATATTTGCGGTTTTTCCAGCTGTGCAAAACATCAACTCCGCCGGCAAACGATTCTGATGGCAGGTATTCTTTCAGGTGATCGGCTTTAATCGATCGCAGGGCTGAGGTAAATATTCCGCCAACGACCGTGTTCCCCTTGTTGTAGTCTTGTTTGGCACGTGCTACAAAGTAGTTGGTGAAAGGTTCGACAGCATATTTTGTTGAGCTGGATGCATCTTTTACAGTAGCAAATTCCTGCTGAGTCATTCCGTTAACAATTCCAAGCGAGAATCCATCTTTGGTTTTCCCGGTGACTTTAATGGCATTTAAGATATTGGTCGACGATGGCATTTCAACCGTTTGCCCCGATGATAGTTCAGGCGTAAAAGTGGGTGCATGACCAATTCGCCGGCTGTAAAAAAGCATGTCGTTCCCGATTCCGTATTCCAGAATGGCATTTCCCTCAAGGAAGAAAGGGCGCTTCTCCTGGTAAAAAACTTCATACGAGGTAAGGTTCAATTCCGAAGGGTCAGCTTCAACCTGGCCAAAATCAGGATACACCGTGTAGTCGAGCATAAAATTCGAAGAGAGTGCTGCTTTGCCATCGACTCCAAACCCAAAACGGTCGTCGCTGTTTTGTCCGGAGATGTAGCGGAGGGCAGTATATGGCATTACTTCGAAATGGCGTTCTTTAGGAATGTCTTTAATTCCGTGCAATTCTCCGAAAATATAGACCATTCCGGGGGCATCAATCGGAATCAGTTTCCACTGATCTTCTTCGCCGGTACGTGAAATAAACCGATAAATATGCATTCCCCATACCTGCTCATTCTCGTCGCTAAACCGTAACTGTGAAAATGGTACGCGCATTTCAATGGTCCATAGCGAATCGGCAACATGGGCTTTCCCATCCCAAACTGCATTCCAGTTTGGGTCCCACATGTAAGCACCTAAATGCATAAGGTCAACTTTTTGTCCTGCTGCGGTCACGTTAAACTCGAAGGCCGTTCGTTTATCGTGGTACGAATCGAGGGCAACTCCTGCAATGTCGCCAACGGTGAAATCGTCACGCCTTCCCAGCAGGTTTCTTATCCCGTTGGGTTCATTGTCATGACATTTAAGGGCGATGTATAAATTGTCGTTGTCGTATAAAATTTTTACTTCAGTTTTTTGCGATGGAGCCTTAGCCTGATTCGGCTGTTGCTGGACGAAATCGCCAGCCCATACACCCTCATTTTCCCAGCAGGAGTCATCAAGTATTCCGTCTATCTTAGGTTTGTTCGTTGTTCTTACGGTGTTGTATATTCGTTTTTGGCTGGCATAAACATTTACCATAGAATCTTTTGAAAGCGTGTAACTTCCGGACTGTGCTTTAAGCTTACACGGCAAGACAACGAACTGTATAATTAAAAAGAAGAGAAGTATTGCAGATCTCATAGGTTAATAGTTTAGGTTATAATGGTTTCGGTTAGGTGGCGTAAATATAGAAAGGATATTTTATCTCGTAGGCATATTTGTAGTGATAATGAAGATAAAAAGAAGTTAATTGTTTGTTGTTGTTCAGTTTATAGTGCTGTGATTTAATTTTAGATTCTTATTGTGTCGTTTTTACACAATGATATGAAAATTGTTGTTTATTCCCAAATTACCTGTTTGAGATTTAAATTACATCTTCTTCCTGTTAATTATGTAACTCTTTTGAAAAATTGCGTAATAACTTATGAGTTGGGTAAGTTTAGATTCACTAAAATTTATCTGTTATGAAAAAGGAGAAACATGATGATCAGAATCTGTCATTTCCGGATTCAGTTAACGAGCAGAGTTATCTTCCGGGTTATCCAATTTATCCCGAAGATGAGGATATATTTAGTGTCTATCGGGAAGAGAAGGATTTAGATCCGGAAGAAATTCCGGAGGCAGAAGATTTGCTGGCCGAATATATCATCGCCGGTAAAACTGAAAAGAATGTAAATGATGGCTTTGCCGGCGATGATTTGGATATTCCGGGATCGGAATTGGATGATAAAATGGAATATCTCGGCAGTGAAGACGAGGAAAACAACTATTATAGTCTGGGAGGAGATGATCATGACGATCTGGAAGAGGAACAGGATTGGGTTGATTAGTTGATGTAATATAGCATTCGAAACACGGAAGGCTTTACCTGATAGCCGTTAATGAAGGATCGTCGTTGTAAATATCTACAACACATTTCCATTCTCCGTCGGTTTGTTTTTTCCAGATCTCAACGCCCTTGTTGAAAATTGTTGTGGTTTTCCCTAAAGAATCGAGCGATTTAAAGTAATTCAGCGTGAGCACATAAGCCAAATCTCCGTTTTGAGAGATAGTAACTTCTTTGGGATCCCAGCTTACTTCAAAACCCGGAATATGGGTTGTACCCATAAGCATTTGCCTTATTTGATCTGTTCCTTTTATAATTGGTTGGCCGGGGAAAAGGCAAACTGCATCAGCCGACCAGAAACTTAGTGTTTTTTCAATATCGGTTGTCGCTGCTGATTTCGACCATTCTCTGGATAAATTCATCAATTTGTTTGCTTCAGATTCTTGCTTGGCATTCTGGTTGATATTTTTCATTTATTCTCTATTTAAGGATTGGGATTTGGCGATACTGGCAATATCTGTATTGCCAGTATCGCATAAAATTGGGCTAATTATTCAAAATGGTTACTGCTGAGGTATATAAGTTCGCTGGTGATTTTACCTTCTTTGTCAAATTCGTGCGAAACCATAACGGGTATATCTGACTTCTTTTTGCCGTCGGTGGTTGTGAATGACAATAGCCACCAGGAATAAACAATATAATTGTCATCTTTTAAGTAGTAAATACAGTCAGGATAACCAACTTGTTTCAGCATGATGTTGTTGCATGTCGAAAAAGTTGATTCATTTTCCTTCATCTTTTCCTCAAGGCTAATCATTTTCATCCCTTTAAAATCTGACTTCCAGAATGAAGCTTTGGGCGAATAAAAAGACTTTAGTGTTTCAACATCCTCAGCACAATAGGCATTTATCAGTTTCCTGACAGTAACGATGTAAGGATGATTAATGTAAACGGTGCCATTTTCAATCGTCCGCAGGCTGTTATTTATTTTTTCGAAAATACTATTATCAAAGTACTGGTGAAAAATTCTTATTTTACCTTCTTTATTAAAGCTGTAGAGGTTGTGAATTGGTAGATCGATGTTGAACCCGGTTTTTTTGTCCGTTCCGGTAATTTTTAGCCAGTCCTGAACCCATAGTCCGCCAACTTTGTAATTGATAGCGTCTGGGAAGGCTGGAGTATTGTCTTTAATGGTTAAGTTTTCAACGCCTTGCCACCACTCTATACTTCCTCCCATTTCATTTTTTAGTCTTTTCATTAACGTGCCATTTCTGACAAGATAAACAGTATCGGCAAAGAAACTGGTAAATGCTTCTTTATCACCTTTTTTGAATGCCTCCCACAAATCTTTTGTTTTTTTAATTGATTCGTGTTCGGAGTAAACTGTTCCGTTTTCTTTTTGGGCATTGACCATCAGAAACGAAAATAGTCCAATAGTCAGCAGTAGTAAATGTTTTTTCATAACGACAGATTTTAAATAAAATAAAGCTTTTGGTAAGTTAAATGCATGATAATCATGCAGGTGAGCGGATGGAAATATTGGAGCGAAGCCGGGAAATATCTATTAATAGGAGGTGAATGGTCAGATCCTAAGTAATTTATCTCTTTTGAAAGTTTCCAAATCAACCGTTTCATATTCGGATTAGGAAGTTGAATGCAGCTAGCGCATCGACATTATAATGAATCTTATAATTCGTTATATGCCTTCGAAATGAGAGTATATTATGTTGATATTCATATAAATATACAAAAATATTATCAATACTTTTGCCTCTGCGATGAAATAAAAGCTGCTGATTCTTTGGTGGTTTTAGAATTATGCCTTCCAATCAAAGTCTTTATTCTGGAAACGAACATCCTGGTTGATCAGATTGAATCAACTTCCGGTAAAATCGGTTTCTAATTTTTGTTCCAGTCGCTGCGATTAGTAAATTTGTTCATATGCAATTTATTTTCATCATAGCGGCCTTTAATGCTCTTTTCTTTACGGTTTTATTGTTCCAGAAAAAACCAAAGGAACTTCATGACAATATTCTGATTGGCTGGTTGGTTTATCTGGGTCTTTATATTGGCATTTACGCCTTTTATTCACACGATCTGTTCGTTCATTTCAAGCTGTTATCAATCAGTCTGCTTTCGTTGCTGATGTTGTTTGGCCCTTTTCTGTATGGTTATCTCGAAGCTTTAGTGACCAATAAACATGCGATTCTTGTGAAGGACCTAATTCATTTTATCCCGTTTATCTTGTTTAATATTTATATCCTTAGTGCTTCCTTCTCAGCCAGTTTGTCAGCAAAATTGAATATCGAGAAAATTGGTCCCGGCGATCATCCTCCGGTACTTTTTATTTTCTTTTTGATTCTGACAGCCATGTCAGGTACAGTGTATTTTTTAATGACCATTAAGTTATTCCGACGACTTGATATTCGAATTTTCAACAACTTTTCGAATGAGTCAGGCATCGATCTACTTTGGATCAGGAAACTGGTTTTTATCTTCGGTGTTGTATGGACCGCCTTAATTTTGATTACTGTTGTTCACCATGTGTTCAGCCTGTTTTCGATGGTGTTTTGTACCAATGGGCTATTCCTGTCATTATCTGTTTTTGTAATTTTGATCGGGTATTTCGGACTTAAGCAGAAAATCATTTACGGGAATGAGGAAAGTCCGGATCCTGGTTCAATCAATGCTGCTCAGCCCAAATATGCCGGATCAAAATTAAGCGGGGAGGAGGCAAAGCTGCTGGCCGATCAACTGAAAAAACATATGTTGTCATCAAAAATATATCAAAATCCTGACTTGACGCTCCCCCAGCTTGCTACCGAAATGGGTATCTCAAGCCATATTTTATCTCAGGTAATAAATGAGCAGTTCAACCTTAATTTTTTCGATTTTGTAAATCAGTACAGGGTCGAGGAATTTAAGCAACGAATCACAAACCCCTCGTACAATAACTTTTCGCTTTTGGGTATTGCTTTCGAATGCGGATTTAACTCAAAATCTGCATTTAACCGGATTTTTAAAAAAGCTACAGGTTATACCCCTTCTCAATATAAAGAAAACCAGGCTGAAGTCTCCTAGTGTTGTTTGCTTCCCAACGTATTACTTTATAATATAAGTACTCTTATTGCTACTTAAGAGGTCTCAGCTTATAAGTTGGGGCGATTGGCCTTGTGTTTCGACGTTACTTTGCTGAAGGATTAGTTGATAGTCCGGCATTTAGTATCAATCTTTAAAATTTTATATCATGAAAACACTTCGGCAGAATGTTGTAAGAAACAACTCGAAAAATGAACTGAAAAGAGGTCTGAAAAATAAATTGAAAGCCTTGATTATTTTCACTGTATTACTTTTTTCTTCGATCCTCACTTTCGCACATTGCGATACAATGGAGGGGCCACTAATTACTGATGCTAAAAAAGCCATTCGTATGAACAACGTAAATATTGTTCTGAAATGGGTTCCTGCAGCGAGTGAAGCGGAAATCAAAAATGCGTTCAGCCAGATAATGAAAGTCAGGGTTTTGAATGACGATGCTAAAGATATAGCAGATAAGTACTTTTTTGATACGCTTGTTCGAATTCACAGAACCGGGGAGGGAGTTGCATTTACAGGTGTGAAGCCTGTGGGGGCCCCAATTGATGAAAAAGTTAAAGCGGCTGATAAATCAATTGAAGTAGGCACCCTGACACCATTGAAAGGCTTGGCGGCGAAAGATGATATGCCCGAATTGAAAGAACGATTTGAAAAGGTGATGTTGCTGAAAAATTTTGATGTCAATAATGTTGAAGCTGGAAGAGAATACATTGAAGCATACGTGCAATTTTTCAAGTTTGCAGAAGGAGAGGTTGATGGCCATGCGACCAAATCACATGGAAGTACACCTTCGGGTGCTCCGATGCATCACGACTCTCACTAGGTTTGTAAAATGAATCGTCGGAACTCCGCTTGGTTTTAATTCGTGCTAAAAATACCATTCGTGACATTATAATAAAACTGGGTTCCTCCTTTTGCGGTGCGGATGCTATATGTATTCAAATCAAAATAGCCATTACCAGAAGGCGATCCGGCGATTCGATAAACTTTAACTGCCTGCATATTCTGATTCCAGGTCAGAGGAACCCCAGGTTCGCAGACGGCAGGCCCTGATGAAGTGATTTGCAGGAAAAAAGCATTGTTGTTTCCATACACTTTTGCAATTCCTTTTTCGTCGATGCAAACCGCTGTTTGTTCATCCGATGCAATGCCCCGTGCATTTTTGCCCAAATCTTTATTCATTCGGGCCATAAATGTTACCAATCGTCCTTCGCGGCCGCGTTGCGAAAAGTGCTGGTCAGTTATTGTGTTTTGCAGAAAGGCACTATTCAGAAAATCATCGTGCCCAAGAGTGATTAACGTGTTGTATGGATCTGCCATTGCCACATCGGAAGTCATTGTTCCGTTTAATGCCGAGAAATACGAAGAACCGAGTATTGCACAACCGGCACTTGTTCCGCCAATTGGCACGTGTTTGGTATTGATCAAGTAATTAATAGCATCTTCAACCGGAGTATCTTTCCAAAGCGAGACATAATTTGCCTGGTCGCCGCCCGCAATAAACAAAGCCTCGGCACTGCGTATTTTATTGGCTACAGATACACTATTGGCATCGGTTGATTTTGATATAACAATTGTTTCAACCGAGTTTATGCCACCCATACCATAGATGTATGAGTTATACCCGTTCGAGTTGTCGGCACGAATGACGACGAAATCACCACTTCCTGATTTGGTAATCATCCATTTAAAAGCTGCGTCAACATCGGTGCTCCCACCCATCAGGCAAAAGCCTCCAGTGGTAGCTGTTGTTACATCTGCGGGGTCGCCAATAAGATTTTTGCTGACCTTTATGGTGCCTGAAGAAGTGGTTTGATTGATAAGTGTGGCCGAATCCGGCATAAAATTGCTGTCATCTTTTAAGCATCCGGAAACAACCAATAGGGTGCTTAGTAAAACCCATAAATTTGTTTTCATAAAGCTCTTTCTTTCAAAGTTATGAAAAGTTTATGACATTATAGCTGTTTGTAATTCAGTAATATAAGGTGATATTTCTGTTCCGTAGAAACGATTTGTTGTAGTGATTATGGTTTTTAGTTTCTTGAATTTATCGCGTTATGAATAATTGGAGATATGATTGAAAAGTTGACAAGGTCAGCCCGTTGTGGATTATAAACTAAAAGCTTCCGTTGGTTCTGAAGACAAACACGGAAATTGATCGATTTTAATGTTCCTGGTGTGTTAAAGTTTGGAAATGTGTAGTTTATGTGGTGCCGTTTTTGTAAATTTATATACGATTCTTGATTATTGGGAATGATGAAATGGGTTGGTTCTTCCAGAACGCGACCTTGCATAAACAAATCGTTATGTAGGTTTCATCCGAACTATATTTGCATATACCTCCGGATGAGAATATCTTTTTTTACAATCTTTTTTTTGCTTGGATTAACTTTTTCTGACAATACCTTGCTTGGCCAGCAGAGTGATTGTACATACGATACGATCCGATTGGTGAGAGAGCGGTTTGTGGGAATTGGTGATTATTATTCAAACACAAAAATTACCAAACACAATTTCCCTTCAAGCTTATATAAGGTTTCAACAGAATTCCATCATTTAACTCAACGAAGCCTTAAAAATGGAGATTTGGCTACACATATCGGACTTGGATCTGGTGTGTACAATGAAGCAAGTTGGTTGTTGGGAAAAGGTATATCAAACGAAAAGGCAGGTCTTAATTGTAAGGTTGAACTATATTGCCGGGGAATGCAAAATCAATTTTCTAATGCAAATGTAATTGATCGGGATCGCTATATAGGAACCGAGCGAATGGACCCAAGATTGGAATGGGGAAAGGGAACAAGTGGAATTATCCGCATAGGAGATGCATTCTGTGGTCAGTTTCAAATGACCCTGAATCCCCCCAAAATGAATGAACTTAATGAATGGCTAAAAAAAGTACATGCAACGGATAATAATCAGGGGAAGGAATTTCCAAAGTCAAGTCGGCAGTTTGCGATATGGGGTAATTTTTTGAATGAAGAAATTGCAATCATTTATAATCCTGGAGATAATGGTATTTATATGTATAATGATAGTGTTCTATTAGGGTTATACCACCCTGAGAAAAGGAAATTTTTATCCAGAAAGAGTAACAATGAGAATCCATTTCTTGTAGTGAAGAATGACCTAGATAAGAATGCAAGAATTAACCTGTTGTTTTTATCAATGCTTTGTCAATGGTTCATGAATGTAAGCGTCATTTATTAAGCTCGAATAAATGTATGTCGATCTCTACTTCCTTTAAAGTTGCAAATATGGTTTTTTAAGGGTGTGTAATCTTTTCCCCTTAGACAATAGCCTTTCGCAATTTTTGTGTTTTTTCCTGTAAATGAAACGATAAAACTATCCTTGTTTAGTCCGATTTGAATAAGCTCAGACGTGTTTATATTGATTGAATATTACCCTGTTGCAAGTGAATGAAACTTAAAAAATCGCCATTTGCCGATAAAAACGGGCAAACCATCTATTCTATTTTTTAAAGTACCTGCAGTCAACGTATTTTTGATTCAGAATTTAAACAGTAGTTGAGACACAAAAACAATTCAATACAGAAACAATAGAAAAACAATTAAAAGAAAAGGTTATGAAAACGAAAATTAGATCACTCATTATTATTTGTACACTCGGATTAATTGGTTTGAATACCAATGCAGCAACAAGCAAAACCACAGCCAGTGCCGGGACTGCCGGACAGTTTATTCTGAATATGGACTCTGATGCAACCATTGATTTTCAGAAAGAAGCTCAGTTGGTTACAAAATGGATTGCTGATAATGAAGAAGCAAAAACGATTCAGAAAGTGATGGACAGAAAAGCCGGTTTGTATGGTGAATTAACGAACTCTTTCAATTATGAAGTTGTTCTGGGAAACAACGATGAAATTACCGACTTTCGTAAAGAAGCACAGTTAATGACTAAATTGATTGCTGATAATGCAGAAGCAATGGCTGTTCAGAAATTGTTGACCGAAGGTAAGATAGCAGAAAACAGATAGTTTAGGTGGTAATTATTAATTCGAAGGAGCTGTTCCATGTGGGAGTAGCTCCTTTTTTATTTCCACTATCTGGTACTGAAATAGGTCTGAAAAACCAGAGAGAGGTTAGTGTATTTGTCGAAATTTCTCCGGAGGGTTTTTATGGGATGTAGTTTTCGATAAGCAGGTTGGTTGTGAAAAGTTATCTAAGCGGAAATTTTGAGGCAGAATCTCATTAAAAGAATTTATTTGTAATAATCTGATTGTCATTATATTATTGTAATGTTATAAATCTAATTTAAATTCATTTTGCGTATAATTTCAATCATTGCAATCCTCTATTCAATAAATTGTATAATTCTTTAATAAACTGGAAAATAGCTTCTACGTTTTGCCTTGCCTTTCTTCTGAAATTTGTATCGTGGATCATAGTTTGTAATTAAAGACCTTGACTCTGAATTGAGAGTGTAGATTCTAATTGGGGATCAGAATTCTATTTTGCAAACCCGATTCAAAATATTAAAAAATCTTAGCAAAGAAAGGAGGTGCTTATTGTAAACGTCTTAATGTGATGAGTTTTTAAACTTAAAACTAAAGCCATGAAAAGAATAGCTGTTTTAATTTTGTGTTTGATCGGTTCTCTTATCGTAATGGGACAAGAAGATCAGGGGAAAAAGAAATTAAGCAATGAAATCAAAGAAGTTGTGGTAACTCAGCCAAGATTTATTGGATTTGAAGAAATGCGGTTAGGCCTGAATCAAGATGAGTTTGCCTCATTAAACGACTATCTAATGAAGCACATCGAGTATCCAATCGATGACAAGAAATACCTTGTTGAAGGAACTGAGGTTGTGCAGTTTGCAGTTACCCCGACTGGAAAAGTAACTGATATCGAATTTATAAATAGTTTGTCTCCAAGTATTGATCAGGAAGTTGCAAGAGTCTTGGAATCAACCAACAACATGTGGAAGCCAGGATTAGAAAATGGAATTCCAACTACAAGGGGACGGGAAATTTCTATAGTTTTTAGTTTGAGTAATAATGAAACTAAATTCGATTATACATCAGAGGTAATTAATCAAGCTAAACTGTGTTTTGATAAAGGAAATAAGAGATTATACGTTAAGAAAAATATTAAAAGTGCAGTTCGATTTTATGATATGGCCATGCGCTATTTGCCAAATGATAAATGTCTTTTGGGAATGCGGGGAATATGCAGATATGAACTGGGAGATAAAGAAGGAGCCTGCCATGATTGGAATCGAATAAAATCTTTAGGTGGAGTGGAGGCCGATTCTTTTCTGTCGGATTTATGTGAATACAAGGGATATGCTGAAATGATTAATGTGATTCAGGATAAGGAATAAATTTTTGGTAGCCATAATAAGTGTTCTCTTGCATACATCGCTGCATTGTATAAGGCATGGAGTCAGAAAGGGCTTCATGCCTTGTTTATTTCATCATGATTCCGATTTCTTTATTACCTCATTTTTGTAGTTCCGGGCCGAAGGTTAAATGTGTTTTCTTCTTCCGGATTGCTTTGTACAGTTGAAATAAACGGGAATATTGTTGGCTAAAGTGGTGAAGTGCCAATGGGGTTTTCAGATAGCTTGTAATCATTGAGTAATACGATTCAACTCTTTGTTTATGAGTTAATAATGTTGTAACTTTAATAGTTTTAGGCATTGAGGTAAAAAAGCCGAAACGACTTATTTATGAATAAGGATTTCCTGCAACGGCTTACTGAAATAGTAGAAACTAATCTTAATAACGAGACGTTTGGCCCTAAAGATCTTGCCCGGGAAATGGGTGTTAGTCATTCTAAACTATATCGAAAGTTAAAATTTATTTCCAATCAGAATATCAGTCAGTTTATCAGAGAATTAAGGCTGGTAAAAGCGAAGGAGCTTTTGCTGAATGAAGACCTAACTGCTTCTGAAGTTTCTTACCGTGTGGGGTTTGGAAGCCCGACCTATTTTAATAAATGTTTTCATGAATATTTCGGATGCTCTCCGGGAGAGATTAACAAACAAGGATTAAATAAAACAGAGGAGAAAAGGGATAGCATTCCTCTTGACAGAAACCCAGAAAGACGGAATCCCGGAACTTCACAATCTAAACGACCAGTAAAACGAATAATTCTTCTTTCAACTATAGTCCTTATCTTGTTGGTCATACTATCCTCTTTTATGTTCGAATTTCTTTTCAATAGGTCATTTCAAAAATCTGATGATAATTTGAAGAATAAGGGAAAATCCATTGTTGTACTTCCGTTTAAAAACCTCAATGAAATTGCAGCTGATCAGTATTTTGCAGAAGGTATTACCGAGAACATTCTTAATCACCTTTGCAGGATCAAAAATATTCGGGTTGTTTCGAGAATTACTGCTGAACATTTCCAGAAGAAATCGTTGACTGCTCCTGAAATTGCAAAAGCTTTGAAAGTTAATTACGTACTTGACGGGCGCGTGTCTAAATTTGGTAATAGAGTTGAAATTTTTGTGCAATTGATTGATGCACGGCTTGATCGGTATCTCTTATCTGAGAAATTTGAGAGTGAGATGAGCGATGTTTTGTCGCTTCAAAGCGATATCGCAAAAAAAGTTGCTGTTGAACTGGAAATGAGATTATCGCCCAATGAGACCAGAATAATTGAAAATATACCAACAACAAATACTGAAGCGTATGATTTGTATTTAATGGGACGCTTCTTTCTTAAGAAGAGGACAAAAGAAGATCTGAAAAAAAGTATAGATTATTTTGAGAAATCGGTTAGTGAAGATTCTGATTTTGCACTGGCTTATTCGGGACTCGCTGAAGCATATTGGCTTCGATCATGGTGGGGATGGGGTACCGGAACATCCAGAGATGACTATCTTCTGGCAAAAAAGGTAGCAATGAAGGCGTTGCAATTGAATGGGAATCTTTGTGAAACGCATGCAATTCTGGGAAATCTTTTAGGCTGGGGCGAATGGAAATGGGAGGAAGCAAGGAAGGAACTGGCATTGGCCATTGAACTGAATCCCAACTTTGCGGAGGCTCATTACTCTTATTCAAGATTGTTGGATGTTATTGGTGAAGATAGTAAAGCCAGAATTGAGATAAATAAGGCACTGGAACTTGATCCTTATTATGCATTATACAATGGAATGAGTGGAGTGTACTACTACAAGAATTGTGATAATAATGCGGCAATAAAAGAGTTTAACCGATCGTATGAACTTGAACCCTACCCCTCGTATATTCATAATGTTCTCTTTAAAATTTACTATAAGGAGGGAGAGGTGGAAAACGCAATGATGGCTCTCCGGATTTTTTTGCAAATTGATGATAGGACAAGAAAAAAAGCAGACCAGGTTCAAGAAGTTTATACTAAGTCGGGATTATCAGGATTATTAGACTTTGCAATTAAGTCGGAATTGGCCAAATCGCCTACTAACGATATGTATTATCTGGCCACTTTATATTCTCTTTCGGGTAGAAAAAATGAGGCTCTTGATTGCCTTGAAAAAATAATGAGGGAACGCACACTGGGCAATACCGGACTCATTCATTATAGCACCAATCAAATTCCGGTGATTGCAAATGATGCTGATTTCGATTGCATTAAAAAAGACCCCCGTTATTTGCATTTAATCAAGAAGATGGATCTTTATAACTACTTCCTTGCAGAAAAGTAATCGAGAGAAAAAGTTGTAATCCAAAATAGCATTAATCTTTATCATTTACTTCACCATTTTACCTTTTTTTGGCAGAAACTAGCTTATACGTTCACAAAACAAAAACACCCACACAAATCTATGCGGGTGTCATTAGGGTTGGGTTTAAATCAGAAGATTATTCTTGTGAGATAATTAGGCTACTGTCGCTGATTCTTCAACATCTTTATTGTTTTTCTTTCTTTTTAACAGCTAATCAAACCCAAAAGAGGATATAATAAAAAGAAATAAGGATTTCAAGGACGGGATAAAAGGACATCACTATAGCAATTGAGCTAAAGTAAGGAACCTATTCTAAAAGGCTAGTCAAAATGAGGGACACTCCCCAAAATCATTAAAATCTAGATGTAAAAATGGAATCTTCAGTTGAAACTTAAACTCCATTTATTTTTAAACGAGATCCTGGGATGAACCGGTTTTGATTGGTCGATTTAAATCAATGGTTTATTTGGTTCGATTGAATAAATTACAATTTAATCACCTGCTTCTAACCAAAATTAAGTCAGATATTTACCTTATTACTAATATTTTAGTTGTAACTTTAAGTGGACACTAACAAAACCAAAAATCAAATGAAAACTATTTATCAACTTCTTTTTCTGATTTTAATTGTTTGTCAGTCATGCACCAGGTACGATAAGGCGTCAATAGAAAACAATCCGCTGTTAAACGAGTTTAACACACCTTACAAAACACTTCCCTTTGAAGAAATTAAACCGGAACACATATTGCCAGCTGTCGATATGTGTGTCAAAAGCTTGCTAAAAGAATCGAAACGGATTTCGAAACTTAAAGAAGCGCCAACGTTTGAAAATACAATTTCTCCGTTCTTGATTGAGGCAGACAAATTGGTAATGGTTATATCGTACGTATATAATCTGAATAGCGCAAATAGTAATAAGGAAATTCAGAAGGCTGCGCAAAAAACAGAAACTAAGTTAACGATTGGATTGGCGAAGATGGTTTTTAACAAAAAGCTGATCAATCGTATAAAAATACTTTTCGACGAAAGGGCAACTCTGGCTAATAACAGTCAAAAGGCTGCTGTCGAAATAATTTACACCAATTATTTTAAAGACTTTAGTGAACTTGGTTTTTTCAAAAAATTGAAATATGCGATTTTAACTGTAAAGGGGTCCTCCCTTTCAAGTAAATTCTCAAAAAATCTTTTAGACGAGAATAATTCTTATGAATTGCATATTACAAACATTGATGAGTTGGATGGTATTCCACAACTGGCACGTGATGCAGCAGCAGAAACTGCAAAAAAGAAAGGAAAAGATGGATGGATTTTTACGCTGCACGAACCAAGTATTAGTCCGGTTCTCAAATATGCAAAGAACAGGGATATCCGTGAGAAAATATATCGGGCTTTAGTATCCAAAGGAAACCATAATGATGATTTGGATAACAAAAAAATCATTGAAAAAATCATTAAAATGCGAATTAAAGTCGCTCAACTACTAGGTTACGAAACCTATGCACATTATGCACTTAGAAACCGGATGGCTTCAACACCCAAAGCGGTTAACAAATTCATTCAGGAGCTAACCACGGCAGTAAAACCTTATGCCGAAAAAGAGATTAAGGAAATAAAAAATTATATGGTAATCGAAGGCTTAAATGGCGAACCACAAAATTGGGATTACCCCTACTATGCCACAAAACTAAGGGAAGAACGATATGGCTACAAGGAGGAGGAAACAAGGCCTTATTTTGCACTAAACAATGTCAAGCAGGGTGTTTTCGATTTAGCAACCACACTTTATGGAATTACATTCCAAAGAAATATGGATATTCAGGTTTACCATAAGGATGTGGAAGTTTATGAGGTTTTTGACGAAAACAAAAGTTTCCTGGGCATCTTGTATCTCGATTTCTTTCCCCGCGAAGGGAAAAATGCAGGAGCCTGGAGTACGGACTATAAAAATCAGAAAATAATAAACGGTGAAAACATAAGGCCTCACACAGCCATTGTTACAAATTTCACCAAACCTACCGACAATAAGCCGGCACTTTTAACATTTGGTGAGATGAGTACTTTCTTACATGAATTTGGACATGCTTTGCATTCGCTTTTCACCAATGTGGGATACACTTTTATTGGCAATCAATCTGTTTATTGGGACTTTATAGAATTGCCATCGCAAATAATGGAGAACTGGGCCATGGAAAAAGACTGGTTAAACCAATGGGCAAAGCACTACGAAAGCGGGGAGAAAATTCCGGAAGAACTATTGGACAAGATTATTTCAGGTAAAAATTACTTTTCCGGAATATCTCAGTATGGCTGGCTCGGCAGGGATAAACTGGATATGGAATGGCATTCATTAAAGGAGTTTCCTGCGCAAGGAGTAAAAGCATTTGAAGTACAGATAACAAAAGATTATACCTTCCTACCAATAATCAAAGAAGCCTGTATTAGTACTAATTTTAGTCATATTTTCGCCGGAGCATATGCAGCAGGATTTTACAGCTATCACTGGGCAAATGTGTTGGATGCCGATGCCTTTGAAGTGTTTAAGGAGCATGGTATTTTTGATAAAGTTACGGCCACTTCTTTTCGTAAAAATATTCTGGAGAAAGGGGCATCTGAACATCCGATGGTACTTTATAAACGATTTAGGGGAAGCGAACCTTCCATAAATGCAATGCTTGTACGAAGTGGATTCAAAGCTAATTAAAGCCGGAAGTATGTAAGAAAGCCATTAGGGAAAAGTCGAACAGTACATCTTCATCGCGATTATCAAAAACAACTTTGACTTTTGGACTTGTGAGAGGATATATTTCGTTTATTTTTTAACGAATATGATTGATGACTTTGACAAATTTCAATGATCAAATGCAGATTCGTTCATTGAGCGTTTATACATTCAAAAGATATAGTGTTTAACCCTTAGGAAATCTTTTAATCATAGATCTATGAAAAACAAAAGAATCGTTATTGGAGTTTTTCTGCTATTCTCATTTACAGTTTACGCTCAAAAACCTGATTCAGTAAAGACAGCAGCTTGGCAAAAGATATATCGTGCCAGCGCTACTAAAATTAATGACCTTGTTCATACCAAACTCGATGTGAGCTTCGATTATTCCAAATCATGGATGTATGGTAAAGCTTGGATCACGCTGCATCCTCATTTTTATGCCACCGATTCGCTTAATCTTGATGCCAAAAGAATGGAAATCAAAGAAGTTTCTATAATTAAGTCAGGCAAGTACATTCCCCTGAAATTTGTGTATGATAACCTGAATCTTCGAATCACGCTCGATAAAACCTACAAGGGAGGCGAAGATTATACTGTTTTTATTAAGTACGTGGCTAAGCCCGATGAAATTAAAATCGTCGGAGATCAGTCAATTGTAAATGATAAAGGTCTCCATTTTATCAATCCTTTAGGGAAAGAGAAAAACAAGCCAACACAAATCTGGACTCAGGGAGAAACCGAATCGAATTCAGGATGGTTCCCAACTATTGATAAACCCAATCAAAAAACAACAGATGAAATCAGCTTGACGGTTCAGGATAAATACCAGACTCTTTCGAACGGCATATTGGTAAGCCATAAAAAGCATAACGACGGAACCCGGACAGATACCTGGAAGATGGATCTTCCCCACGCACCTTACCTAATGATGATGGTGATTGGCGAATATTCGGTGATTAATGACCGTTATAAAGGCAAGGAAATTAGTTATTACGTGGAAAAGGAATATGAACCGTTAGCCCGAAAAATCTTTGGATTGACACCAGAAATGATTGATTTCTATTCGAAGATAACCGGCATTGCTTATCCATGGCCCAAATACGCACAAATTGTATGCAGAGAATTTGGAGGCGCTATGGAAAATACCACTGCTACAATACATACTGAATCTGCTCAACAAGATAAAAGGCAATTGATTGATGGGAATAGTTGGGAAGAGATAGTTGCACATGAACTATTTCATATGTGGTTTGGGGATTACATAACAACTGAGAGCTGGAGCAACACTACCTTGAACGAATCGTTTGCCGACTTTAGCGAAACTTTGTGGAAAGAATACAAATACGGAAAGGATGCTGGAGATGAGCATAATTACAATGCTATGCAGAAATATCTGCAAATGGGTGACAAGAAAAAGGAACTTGTTCGATTTTATTATAAAGACAGGCAGGAAATGTTCGATTATTTTATAAGTTATATAAAAGGCGGACGAATTTTGAATATGCTCAGAAATCAGGTCGGCGACAGTGCGTTCTTCAGATCAATCAATCTGTTCCTAACAACAAAGAAATTTCAATCGGCTGAGGCACATGACCTGCGGCTTGCTTTCGAAGAAGTTACCGGGCAGGATCTGAACTGGTTTTGGAACCAATGGTATTATGGCAGTGGACATCCAATGCTAGACATCAGTTATGATTACGATGCATCAGATAAAATGGCAAAAGTAGTCATCAAGCAAACCCAGCCCGGTAAGGTTTTTAAATTTCAAATTGCAGTGGATGTTTATCAAGGTGCAGAAAAGAAACGTTATAAAGTATGGATTGATCAGGTTGCAGACACGCTGTCTTTTCCTGCTGATATAAAGCCGGATCTAATAAATGTTGACGGCGACAAAATCCTGCTTTGTGAAAAAACCGATCATAAAACATTAGATAATTTCATCTTTCAATATAATCGTGCGGGATTGTATGTTGATCGACGCGAAGCCATTGATTTTGCATCCGGACAAAAGGATGGTAAAGCATTGGCACTGATGGAAACTGCATTGAAGGATAAGTTGCCAGGATTAAGGATCTACGCCATGCAGAGGTTAAACATCAAAAATGATTCGGTTAAGAATGCCGTTGAATCCCTTTTAGTTGATTTGGCAACTAACGATCCGAAATCATTAGTTCGGGCCGCAGCATTCGAAGTTTTAGGTAAATACTTAAAGGTTGATTATAAAGAATTATTTCTGAAATCAGTCAATGATTCTTCCTATTCGGTGGCAGGGAACTCTCTTCTTGCTTTAGGCACAATTGATAGTATTGCCGCACTCAGTCAGGCAAGAAAAATGTCTGAGCAAAATGTCAAAGGGGTTCTTGCTAACGCAATCAATAAATCTCTCTACCAATATTCCAATCAAGATGAGTTTGATTTTCTTACTGCAAGATTTGACAACTTGTCTTCCTGGAGTGCCAAATATAATGCAGCTTCATATTTTGTTAATTTTTTGAAACGAGTGGAAAATACAACTAATTTCAGGAAAGGTATTGATATGATTGTTAACTTCCGGGATTCTGCTCCTAAAAATTATCACCAACAGTATGTATCCTACATCAATGGTTCAATATTAAACAGTTTAGCCATAGCAAAGAAAGCTTCAGGTATGACCGATCAGGCAGATTATGTTACTTCAAAATTGCCAGTACAAAAAGAACAGACAATATTTGAAGTTTCGTTGGAAAATTTGAAAAAGTACCCGGGTGAATATGAATTTGAAGGAAATGCCATCAAAATCATTCTGAAAGATGATAAAGTGCTCCTCTTCATTTTCAGCTCTGAACCAGAAGTTGAATTGATCCCTCTTTTAAAAAATAAATTTGCATTGAAATACATGGAAGATCAATCTATAGAATTTATCTGTAACGAAAAGGATGAAATAACAGAGTTGGTGCTAAATTATACAGGAGGACATATAAAAGCACAAAAGAAAAAATGAACGATTCTATAAATTATGGTGAGAAGATACCTCAACTCTGATAATTCCAAAAACATTAAAGAACGTCAACTTTGTTAGATTTCTGACAAGGTTATCATATCCGTTTATTTTTAAACGAAAAGAATTAAAGTCGATCTAAAATCTGTTTCATTTTCAGTTATTATCTGGCAAAAATCTGGCAAATCCAAAAAAAACTGAAAGGGTTCAGGAAAAAGACAAAATTTTGGGTTTGGTCAAAGCGTTGCAGGTGAAATTATTTTATATATTTGCAGCCTCAAACGGGGGATTAGCTCAGTTGGCTAGAGCGTTTGACTGGCAGTCAAAAGGTCATCGGTTCGATTCCGATATTCTCCACTGAACGCTGAAGAGTTGTAAGAATAAAATCTTGCAACTCTTTTTTTGTAACAACAATTGCACTAATATTTACTTCTTTTTCCTAGAAACATCTTTCGAAAAAAATCAAAAAAGCTGTAACGAAAATTGTTTTCGGGAGTCTTGTAGGTAATTAAACCAAGTCCATGAAAACAAGAACTTATTTAATGGCTGGCTTGTGTCTGGCCATAGCCTGTCAGGTATTTGCTCAAGGTACGACGAAAAAAGAGTATTTTGTCGGTGAAAGGGGGAAAAATGAAATTGCGATAGATGGAAAACTAGATGAGCCTGTTTGGCAAACTGCGACCTGGCAAGACGATTTTACACAATATGAACCTTCGGAGGGGAAAAAACCATCACAGAAAACCGAGTTCGCTATTTTACTCGACGAGAACCACCTTTATGTAGGATTTAAATGCTGGGATTCGAGTCCCGATAGCATTGTTCAGCGACTCACTCGCCGCGATGAAATGGATGGCGATTTTGTTGCCGTTCAATTCGATTCGTATTTTGATAAACGGACAGGCTTCTCGTTTATGGCCAATGCCGCAGGAATTAAAAACGACTTTATCATCAGCAACGATGGTGAGAACGAAGACAATACCTGGGACCCCATCTGGATGGTAAAAACCAGTCGCGACAATAAAGGTTGGTATGCCGAAATAAAAATTCCACTCACTCAGTTGCGTTTCAAGGGTGATTCAGAACAAACCTGGGGGCTTCAGATTGGCCGAATGTTTTTCCGCAAACAAGAGGTTAGTTTATGGCAGGCTTCTTCTAAAAAGATTTCAGGATGGGTATCGCAATATGGCGAATTAAAAGGATTGAAAAATCTGAAATCACGAAAAGTAGCTGATTTTATTCCTTACGTAGTTGCCCGTACCGACCGTTTTGAGAAAGAAGAAGGGAATCCGTTCAAGCAATCGGGTAAAAAAAATCAGTTGGATGTCGGGTTGGATGGCAAAATTGGTCTGACCAATAATCTGACGCTGGACTTTACAATTAATCCCGACTTCGGACAAGTTGAGGCCGACCCGTCGCAGGTGAATCTGACTTCTTTTGAAACTTTCTTTCAGGAAAAACGACCGTTTTTTATCGAGGGCAAAAATATCCTGAGTTTTCCGCTCATGTTTGGCGATGGTGATTTGGCGTCTGAAAACCTGTTTTATTCACGTCGCATTGGCCGCCGGCCGCACTATAGTCCCGATCTGGCAGACAACGAGTACATGAGAGCCCCCGAGTTTACCAGTATTTTGGGCGCAGCCAAATTAACAGGTAAAACTAAAACCGGATGGTCGCTTGGACTGCTTGAAAGTTTAACCTCGGAAGAATTTGCCCGAATCAGCAACGGAAGCGAACGTAGCGAAATGATCGAACCTTTTACCAATTATACCATTGGTCGTGTGCAAAAAGACTTCAACAAAGGGAATACCTTTCTGGGTGGGATTTTTACTTCGGTAAACCGCAATCTGGACAAAGATCAGTTGAACGATTTGCATAAATCGGCCTATACCGGAGGGATTGACTTCGTTCACAAATGGCACAACAAAGATTGGGAGTTCGATTTTAGTAGTTATTTCAGTAGAGTGGAAGGAAGTCCTGAAGCAATAACCAACACGCAGCGGTCGTGGATTCACGGGTTTCAGCGCCCTGATGCCTCTTACCTGAAACTTGACTCCAGCCGGACCAGTCTTTCAGGACAAGGAGGAAAAGTAGTACTGGCGAAAAACGGCGGTAAGCTAAAATTTATGGCGGCTACTGCTTGGAAATCGCCCGGATTGGAATTGAATGACGTGGGTTATATGCGTCAGGCTGATAATATTCTGGAGGTTGTTTGGGTGGGTTATCGCATTTACGAACCTTTTTCGATATTCCGTAACCTCAACCTGAATTTTAACCAATGGACCGAATGGAATTTTGGTGGCGAGTTAACCGGCCCCGGCGGAAATATTAATGCCCACACCCAGTTGAAGAACTACTGGAATTTTCATTGGGGTGTCAATATAAACGGTGAAGGCCTTTCGTCGGCTGAATTACGCGGTGGCCCGGCGCTGAAAGTTACCGGAACCAAAAACATGTGGTTTGCTTTTGGGTCGAATGATCAGAAACGATTGACCGGCGAAGCTCAGTTGATGGTTTTGGGCGGAAACGAAAATAATTCGAAGAAAATGTTTGACTGCGGAATAAGCTTTGGCTACAGGCCTTCCAAAAACCTGAAAATCACGCTTTCTCCAAATTTTAATAAGAATAATGATGAGTTACAATACGTAACCCAGCAGGATTATTCGAATAAAACCGATTATATTTTTGCCCGCATCCATCAGAAAACGCTGAGTGCTTCGCTGCGAATTAACTACATTATCACTCCAAATCTGAGTATTCAGTACTGGGGGCAGCCCTTCCTTGCAAGTGGTAAATACACCGAGTTTAAACGAATCACCAATAGCCGGGCCAATAAATATGCCGACCGGTTTGCCTTGCTCGGTAGTAATGAACTAGGTTATAATGCTGCCGACGAGATTTATCAGGTCTCTGATTTGGCCGGAAATCAGCTATATACATTCGATCAGCCTGATTTTAATTTCAAGGAATTTTTATCGAACATGGTAATCCGCTGGGAGTATTTGCCCGGATCAACCATCTACTTCGTGTGGTCGCAAAACCGCAATCAATCGGTTGCTAACGGTAGTTTCCATTTCCGCGATGATTTGAACGATTTGTTCAATGAAAAACCTTACAATGTCTTCCTGGTGAAAATGTCGTTCAGGCTTGGCCGATAAGTTCTTATCTCATCATAGTTAATCGAAAAGTCCTTTTGCTGTTGTGAGAGGATTTTTCTATTTTTAGCCACAATTGTATTATAACCCAATAAACAAATAATTATACCATGAACAACCAATTTGCACTATCAAACAGTCAATTGCTTGACATAGCAAACGACTTAAAATCAAAAATTGAAACAGGTCTTCAGACAGACGGAACAGAAATTAAATGTTTGCCAACTTATATTCATCCCAAAAAAGATGGTATTGAAGGCGAAGCAACCGTTTTCGATTTGGGAGGAACCAATTTCAGAGCAGCCGTTGTTTCGGTTGGTAAAGAAACTGAGATAACCGGTTTGTCCGAAAAAGATATTACCGAGATGAAAACTGCCGGTTTTACCGAAGACGATCTTTACAATTCACAGGCTCAAATCATTACACAGCTTAATCTTCCGAAGAATTCACCTATTGGATATTGTTTTTCATATCCGGCAAAATCGCTCATCAATGGCGATGCCGAACTGATCAACTGGACGAAAGGTGTAAGTATTGCTGGCATGGCCGGAAGACCGGTTGGCGCTCCTTTGGTTGAATTCCTGAATGAGAATACCAACGGAAGTTTCAATAAAATTGCCGTTGTGAACGATACCATTACCAGCTTATTTGCCGGTTTGATGAACCCTGGTTACGATGCTTACATTGGCTTAATCGTGGGTACCGGAACCAATATGGCTACCTTCTTCCCTTCAGAATATATTCCAAAGATTAAAAATCTGGAAGGCTGGAGCGGCGAAACTCCGGTTAACCTTGAATCAGGTAATTTCAATCCGCCTCACCTTACTGCTCTTGATGTTGAAGTTGATGAAAACTCTGACAACAGAGGCTTCCAGAAGTTCGAAAAAGCTATTTCAGGGATGTACCTTGGCCGTATTTTCCGTGCTGCTTTCCCGAACGACGGTTTAGATGTGAAACTCGATGCTGCCGGATTGAGCAAAATGATGAATAACCCTCAGGATTATAAACTGGAATATGTTGAAACTGCTTTCCAGATTTACGAACGCTCGGCCAGACTGGTTGCTGCTTCATTGGTAGGTTTGGTTCAAAACCTGAATTCGGCTTATCCATCGGTTAAGAAAGTACAGGTTTTGGCCGAAGGCAGCTTGTTCTGGAGTAAAGTAAAAGCTCACGATACCAAATATGTTGATATCGTAAATGCAACCATCAAAGAGTTGCTGGCCGAACTTAAACTTGATGCCACTGTTGAAATTTCGCGCATCGAAAACGCCAACCTGATTGGCGCTGCCATGTCAGTATTGTCGTAACCCGATCAATTATTTTGATATTTCACAGGGCAGGTGACTCCAGGTTACCTGCCCTGTTTATTTTGTCCCGACTTAAAATTCAATCTTATAACTCAGGTTGGGAACCATAATTTTGTCAAATTTCATTTCAGGCTTTCCTGTTTTTACATCAATTTCGTAGCCCCTGAATTCTTTATTTCCCAAGGCATTCAGCAGGTGAAACGACCAGATGCCGGCATGATTCTGCTTGTTTACCCGGTACGAAACGTTAAACGAGAGTAGTGTTGCATTTTTTTCTTTCAAAGTGTAGGCTTTTGAATAATCATAAACGATATCATTAACAGCAACCGATTCCGATTCCAGAATAGGAGTAAGCCGGTCGCCACCCATATAGGTCAATCGTCCGTTTACACCGAAAATGTTATTTCTCGATTTCCCGGTTTTCCATTCTTTTCCCCCAAGCAAGTTGAAGATGAAATGCTTGTTGTATAAGCCGTTTCGTTCAATTCCGTCGCCACCTTTATACTTCGAATCGAAAACCGATGAAGTGAGGAGGTAATAAAATCCATTTTTTAGGAAACGTTCAAGCGTAAAGTCTATCCCGAGGTTGGTTCCGGTCCCTTTGTTTACCAGTGTTTCGTTAAAAAACCAATCTTTTTCGAGGTTCTGAAGTGAGAAATAACTGTTCGGAACTACCGGAATATCGAATAAATACTGATAGTATGGTTCCACTTTTATGCGTAAATCTGAATTGATTTGCCAGTCCCAGGCCAATCCGAAGTGATGTGCTTTCGACATTTTCAGGTTTTTGTTGGGCTGTATAATTCCTGAAGAGGTTTGCTGACGGGCAAGGTAAAAACCGATCATTTCAATGCGGCTGTTCAGCCCATATGCCAATCCAAACGATTGCCGGGGAGCAAACTTCCACTTCAGTCCAAGCCGGGGCTCAACGCTCCATTCCTTACTCAGTCCGAAATAATGGATAAAAGCGCCTGCATCGAGTTCAGTTTTTTCATTTAACTGAAGGTTCGACTGGCTAAAGACCTGCGCCGAGGAAGTACTTCCATTTTCCAACGCATAAATCCCGAGCGGAGTTCCCAAAGGCTTGGCCTCGCGGTTATCGACATTGTAAAAATGCCGGTTGTAAACGATTCCCGTTTTGTTGAAATGCCGTGCTCCAAACTTGTGATTAAGGGTGGTCGAAACACTCAGTCTCCAGGTATTGTTATCCACTTGTTCGCGTGGTTGCAATTCGTTTTGTTTATCAAGTTCGAAGTAATCCGTCGAAATGCTGTTTCCCGATGCAGCAATACTGGTATGCAGGTAGGTTTTAGAGTCAATGATCAGCTTGTTGGTAAAGCCAATGGCGCCGTTCGATAGTTTTAGTTTGAACGATTCCTTGTCGGCTTCTTTTTCCCATTTCGCCGGATCGGTAATGGCATTGCGGTTTTGTGCATCGAGTGCGCCGATTCCCCAGAGGGTAAATGTTCCGGCTTTTTTCGTCGGAAAGTTAAGCTTAAACGACAAATCCTGATATTTGATCAATCCGGCTTCTTCAGGAATCAAGGGCTTTAGCAGAGCGAGTGTGGAGTAGCGGTAATTGAATAAATATGACGATTTCCCGCCTTTACGAAAAGGACCTTCTGACGAAAGGTCGATGCCAATTCCACCAATCTGGACGGCTGTTTCCCGTTTTTCAGCATTTCCGGTTCGCATTTTCACATCAAAAACTCCGGAAAGTGCATTGCCATATTCTGCAGGAAAGGCTCCGGTATAAAAGTCGCTGTTGGCCAGCATCTGGCTGCTTAATGCAGTAATTCCGCCAGCACCAAAAGCGGTTACATCAGCAAAATGGGTTGGGTTCGACACTTCTACACCTTCCAGTTTCCAGAGCATGTAGCGCGAAGAGTTTCCGCGGATAACGATGCCATTGTTTCCCATTTCTGAGGCCACTCCGGCAAACGAACCGGCTAAACGCGCCGGATCGTCGTATCCTCCGGCATAACGGCTCGATTCTTCAACGCTCAATTGGCGCGCACTGATCAGAGCCATGGGGTTGGCTGCCTGTTCCTTCGAACTTTGGGCCGTAACCTTTACTTCGGCAATTTGTTCGGCCTGCTCTTTAAGTCCCGCATTCAGGATTACGTCTTTCGCTGAGCCTACCAGCACTTCGCGAAAAATGAAATTCTCGTAGCCAATGAAACTCACCAAAACATTGTAGCGACCGGGCTTGATGTGCCAAAGCCTGAAATTGCCTTCGGAATCCGTGATGGTTCCAAGCGTTGGGTTGCTGTTTTGTATAACAACAGAGGCTCCGGGAAGCGGCGTTTGTGTGAATGCGTCCACGATTTTTCCACGGATGACCGGTCCGTTTACCTGGGCAAGCCCTGGCTTTGAAAGAAATAGGATGATTAACCAAATAAATAATTGTTTTCTGTGCATAGTTTATGGTTTATACTATTGTTTCGTGTATTTCCGTTATCTTGTTGTTTGATACAAAATTGCAGGTAATGGCCGGTGGCGGCAATACTGAAAAATCAGTAATTTATGAAGGACTTTAGGGAAATCAGCACGCAGATTAGTCAGCGGTTAAGGAAAGAAGAACTCGATTATTCGCTATTGGATCAGCATATTCGTTTTCTTGAAAACCTGAGTGTTATGCAGAATAGTTTTGTCTCAATTTTTGACCTGGCTAGGATGGAACACGCCTACCTGTCGCCAAATTTTGCTGATTTACTGGGTTGGGATCCCGGGAAGATTTTGTCGCCCGACAACGAATACATTAATAGTCGAATGCATCCGGACGATCTGGTTCACCTGGATGATGTATCGTGGCAGTTCTTTGAGCTTGTGCTCAGGGGCGATGCGGCCTGGCATGAGCAGATGAAATTCATCAAACTGATTATGGATTACCGGACCCTGGGGAAAAGTGGAAATTACGTCCGGGTTATTGAGCAGCATAAATTGCTTGAACTCGATTGCAAGGGAAATGCCTGGCTGTCGATGAGCGTCATCGATTTATCGCCCGATCAGGATTTAAATTCGTTGTGCCGTTATCGGCTGGTTAATACCCAAAGTGGCGAGTTGTACCACTTCCCATCGGCGGAATCGATGACGGAACAGAAGTTGAGCTATCGTGAAAAGGAAATTTTGCAGTTACTCGCGAAGGGCTTAATCAGCAAGCAGATTGCTGACAAGCTTTTTATCAGTGTAAACACTGTAAATACGCACCGCCAGCGCATTATCGAAAAGCTAAATGTGAGCAACACCGCTGAAGCTGTTCAGTATGCCGGAAGGTTAGGCCTTATATAGCTTGACGCAACTTTTTATCCGTTTTCTCCATCTTCCTTCCAAACGTGTTGTATGAAAACTGCATTTCTGACCGCATTAATTTTATTCACTTTTTTGGCCTGCGATAAGGACGATAAGGCAAATGCTATTCTTTACCACACCTGGGAAGCCAAAGAATTTATGTCGATCGAGTCGGTTGCCTACCCAAAGAATGAGAATACCAAGATCTTGCTAACGTTCGATCCCAGTGGTACATATCATCTGAAGTTGGATGTCAACAGTTGTGGCGGGAATTTCGCAACTGGAAAGAATAATCACCTCGAGATTGAATCGCCAGCCTGCACCGAAGTCTGCTGCGACAGTAAATTCTCAGAGAAACTTGTATCGATGCTGTCGAAAGTAACGACTTACGAAATTTCAGGAAACTTGCTGACACTAAATGTTCCGCAATGGGGCTTCATTGAACTGGAGTTCGTTGAATAATCAAAATTTGAACTTTTCTTTCACTTTTGGCCCTTTTTCACTCCACTCAACGGTGGCGCATTCGGTATAAACATCGTGCTCAAAAAACAGGATGTATTCTTTTTCGGCTACTTCTTTCAGGAAAGCTTCTTTTTCTTCCATCGAAGTCACGGGGTATAAATCGTAAGCCGCTAGCCACACAATCGGTATGTTGGCCGCCGTCGGAATCAAATCGGCCATGTACGCGTAGGTTTTCCCGTTGTACTGAATGAAGGGGATCATTTGCCCGGACGTATGGCCATCGAACATTCGTACTGAAATTCCGGGAAATAGCTCACAATCTCCGTCAACCAATTGCATGTTCCCTTCCGTTTTCAGGAGATTCAAAATTTCGGGATAATAAGCCGCACGCTCCCTGATGTTTGAGATTTTAGAATGTTCCCATTGCTTCCGGCTGCACCAATGCGTGGCATTCGGAAACAGCAGTTTCAGTTGCCCGTTTTCGTTCACAACAGCACCATTGCAATGGTCCCAGTGCAAGTGAGTGAAAAGTACATCGGTAATATCTTCGGGACGATAACCTTTTTCTGCCAACGATTTTTCAATTGCATCGGTATCTTCATGACCATTGTTTTTGCGCACTTTCTCCGGGTAATGGTTTCCAACACCAGCCTCGATCAAAATTTTTCGTTCGCCCTGATCAATCAGCAAACAACGCATCGTCAGTTTGGTGATGTTGTTTTCGTCCGCCGGATAAACTTTGCTCCACATCGCTTTGGGAATCACGCCAAAAAGCGAACCTCCGTCGCAGCTAAAATTTCCGGCGTATATGGTATGTACTTGCATATGATTTAGTGTTTTTAGTATTCAGTTACAGTTTACAGAAAACAGTCGAATAAGGAAATTTGATCACTGCCCGCTGCTACTGCTCAATCTTTTCTGGGCTTCGTCATCTGTTTCAAAATCCATTACAAACTGAACGACACCAAAATAATCATCAATTCCTTTCTCTACTTTGTTGGTTTTCAGGTAAACATCGTTCACTTTTCCGGCGGCCTTGTCAATTTTCTCGCTTCGCAGTTTTTCCCAGTGATTTTGAATGGTTCGGATATCGTTGATAACTGGTTTATTGATCAGATGTACCAGTTCGGCAAAATTACGCAGCCGCTTCCCTTGTGAAAGAAAGTAGCTCAGAATGCTGAGGTTGGCGCTGTATCGCAGATGTTTCGAATCGCTTTGGGCACAAACCAGCCAACTGTAGAAATTGGCCTCGGCTTCGCTGGTAATGCCCATTTGGTGGGCCGACTCGTGTGCCAACACCTGGGGATATTCAATTATCAGCAAACTATCGTTCAAATGCACTTCACTGAAAAACGGCCCGTAATAACCGGCAATTGATGCCTTTGCAAAAAAAGGACTGAGCGTAATGGGCTTCACAGCACGCACTCCCTGCGGATATTTGATTTTTAAGAAAGATGCATGGTTTTGGTACGATGATTCAACCAACCGGGAAATTTCGGGTTTCGAAATGCCATCGAATGTGCAATACGACGCGTTGGTTTGCTGAATTAAATCTTTTAAAACCCGCACAAACTGAGCGGTGTCGGGCTTCGACCTGTTTATCTGAAGCCGTTCGTTTATACCACTTCGGTAGTAATTAAAACCCCAGAACCAATAAAACAGGGCATAGCAAATGGCGACTGTTTGCACAAAAAGCAACAACGCCTTTCCCCATTTCTGTTTGGTAAAAAACGGGACAATGAGCAACGAAATCAAAAAGATAGCTAAGACAGCATAAAATGCATCGTCGAGCGAAAAAGTTACCCATTTGCTAATGAATGAAAGTACAAAAGCAAACAGAGGATAAAGTGTTTGCGAATAAACAGTCTCTGTAATCTGCGGATAACGCGAGAATAGTTCAGTCAGGCCGAAAGTTCCAATTGCCAGCCAAATCGGTAAAGCTGCCCATCCGAAGATAACCTGTGTGAATTTATTTTTAGCCATTTTGACCAATTCTATTGAATTACGAAGATCAGGATTTATCTGATTAATCCATAATTTTAGCTAATTTGGATGCTTCAAAAAAATGAAAAACTAATCAATGAATTTTTGATCTTTGGGGGAATTTTCGGGGATCATGAACCAGGAATTGACGAATCGTTTGCGGCTAAAAATCTTCTCATATAAGCTTTTTATAATCATTCTGCTGAATGCTTATCCTTTACTTTCGGGCGCTTCTGAAGGCCAGGATAGTATCAGGCAGCTTGTCAGGCTTCGGGCTCATTTGCTTATCAACCCTGTGGAGTTGAAGCAGGAGCAACTTGACTTGCTGTTAAGGTCGCAGATTCCGGTGGCTATTCGTGCTACTGCTGAAAATAAGGAAAACGTAAGCAAATGGACAGCAGAATTCGCAAGGCAGAAACTTCCTTTTGTAATCGTTACTGACGGGAAATCATCATTTCAGGAAGGGGAAATTTTTCTTTCAACCGAAGACTTTGACACGATTGATGTTTCTGCAGATCTTGAATCTCAAAGAAAGAACCTGAGCAGCAGAGAATTTCTGCTTGCAATTGCGAATTCGGATTCGATTCCGGCTATTGAAACATGGGTCAAACTTTGGGAACAAACGGGCAAAATGCCCAATTTAATCAAGGTTTCGCTGGCCAATATTGACGAATGCTCGGGTTTAATCTCGGCGCTGAATGCTTACCAGAAAATTTTTGGGGTCATCCGCAATGGCAATCAGCTTTTGTCTGATGTGTCGTGGAAAGATCTGCCCGACCGGAAGACAAATGGCTATTTTTGTTTCCCGGTAAGCTGGACAGGGAGTTCAGCCTTGGCGCCTTACAAGGCTGGGTACCAGTTTTCGCCCGACATTGTGTTGCCCTCGCCCGAAAATTTGAAAAACCCGAAAGTTTTTAACGCGGTTAAGCTTGATGTAGGTTTTGGCCTGACTGATCGGTATACTTTTTCTAAGAAAATCAGGAACCTGATTCGCGGAAATGATACTGAAATTATTCCTTACAGCATTGGTTTTGTGCGCGACAAGGATAGAGGGCAATGTGCATTCTTTTCAGGGAAAGCCTATCTGGATGGTGGATTGAAAAGCCGTTCGGCGCTTCGGCCAAACTTCAGTATTACGGCCTGGATAAAACCTACAGAGCTGGGAAACAACAATTGCATACTGGCCAAAGGGAAAGATTTTGTGCTGAAAATACATCGGGGGCAGCTGACTTTTACCGTGCAGGGGGTGAAAGATTATTATTCGGTAAAAACGCCGATTCCGGTTAATCAATGGTCGTTCATTGGGTTGGTTCACACCCATTCCGAAAATTGTGTGAGTTTCTATCTCAATGGAAAGCTGACAGAGAAAATTAGTTTGCTCAAATCGTATGTCGAATCTGATTATACCATGCTGATTGGCAGTAACCTGTGGGAAGAATATTTTGTGGGTTATATGGACGAAATTAAAATATGGGACAGGGAGCTGAATGAAGATGAGATTAAGAATGAGTATTCTGCTGAAGATCAGGAGATACAGGCTTTTTCATCCATTTGGCTAATTGGACTATTGGTGGGTCTTTCTTTATTTTATCCAATAATCCGGTTGTGGCGTAAAAGGAAGATTAAAACTGGACAATCCGCACAGAATGAGCATTTGACTATTGAGATACAGGTTCCGGCCCCAGGAGAAATTAGTAATTCTGAACAAATATGTTGTTTCGGTGGACTCCGGGTTGTTGGAGCCGACCAGAAAGATGTCAGTAAAAAGTTCTCGCCTAAAATAAAGCAGTTGTTTGTGCTTATTCTTTTGCACAGTATTGGCGGACAAAAAGGGATTAGTTCGAAAGAGCTTTCCGATTGTTTATGGCCCGGAATGAGTCCACAGAATGCCAAGAATATCCGTGGAACGAACATTCAAAACCTAAAAGCACTGCTGACATCCTGTTCCGGCATCAGGTTGGTTTTTCAGGATAAACTTTGGCTGCTCGAGTTTAGCGACGGTTATTTTGTTGATTACGAATTTGTGGAAAACTGGTTGAATAATGCCGATCGGAATGATGTAGCTCAGCTTTCGGAGAGGCTTCCGCAGTTATTGGCAATCCTGAAGAAGGGAACTCTTCTCCCCAATATGGACGAGTCGTGGGTCGATCCGTATGTCAACCGGATAAGTAACCGGATTATCGAATACGGCGTGCAGCTCTTCAATGTGCTGCCCGAAGGAAAATACGATGCATTGCTGCTCGAAGTTGCCGAAGTCATCAGTATCAACGATCCGCTTAACGAGCCGGCCCTACGCAAAAAGGTAAGTATTCTGACTCGTCAGGGCAAACTTAGCCTGGCTCATTTGATGTTCGATAATTTTGGAAAGCTGTATTTTGAGTTGTATAAAGAGAAATACCCGGGCGATTTTAAATCACTGGTTGCAGGTGAAGTAGTAGAATAAGGTAATTGTACGAAATACAGAATTATTTCAGCTTATGCTATTTGTTATGAATTATTAACAAATTTGCTTTCTATATTTGCTGTATTCTGGCTAAGGGATTAACAAAAAATACATGCAGAAACAAGACTTTAAAAGCGATGCTGAAGCCTTATGGAAGATGGTGGATGGAGACATGGCGGCTTATCGTTTTTTATTCGATCAGCACTTCCCCGATTTATGCAACTTCCTGTTGATATATCTGCATTCAAAAGAACTCTCGGAAGAGATAGCTCTTGAAATTTTTACTTTCATCTGGGAAAAGCGGAAAACGCTTCAGATTAAAGCAACTTTTAAATCGTACTTGTTTGCTGCAGCCAAGAACAGGGCCATTAGTTTGTACCGCAAAGAGCAGCGGAAACTATTTACGTCAATCGACTCGGGACAGAATGTCTTTCTTGAGGATTCGAGTTCTCCTAACTTCCTGGAAAATATTGAACTTCGCGAGATCATTAACTCGGCAATTGATAAACTTCCGGAGAAAAGCCGACAGATTTACCTCATGGCCTGGGAAGAAAACCTTTCGCACAAGGAGATTGCCGAACAAATGGGAATTACCCCCAAAACCGTTGAAAATCATGTAGGTATTGCCCTTCGGAAGCTTCGCGAGTCGTTAAATCCTTATTATCAGCAAATTTTTACGATGTTTTTGTTTTTTAGCCTGATGGATTGATTGCCTGGTTTTGATTTTTGGCCTTCAGATTTTTGAAAGATCGGGAGGAGGCTGCTGAAATTCATATAACTTAGAACAGATTTCTTAACTAACTAATTCTTTCAGCTTATGAGAGCATCGAAATGTGTTCCGCTCGCAATTTGGTCGGTATTTTGCCGGGCAGCGGTTGTGGTGTTGATTTTAGTATGGTCAGAAGATTCATTCGGACAAAAGGTTGTGCAGCCTGTGCTGGGGCATCGGAGTGTCGAAATTCTGAAGGTTGATAGGCTCGAATTTAAAGATTTGAATAAAAACCATCAGCTCGATAAATACGAAGACTGGCGATTGCCAGTTGATGAACGCATTAATGACCTGATTTCGAAAATGACCATCGACGAGAAAGTTGGGTTTATGGTAATTAGTACCACCCGGATGGCAGGGGACCAATCGTTTCAGGCGGGTGCTGCAAAAACAGAAATTACAAGCGGGTTCAACGAAGAGGATTTGATTCAAACCACCAACATGTTTACCAGGAAACCGTTGCCAGCGCCGAACATGACGGCAGCCGGAACGACAAAGGGAGTGCTTACTTATAATTTGCGTCACTTTATACTTCGGGCAAACACCGATGCCAAGACCATTGCCGAATGGTCGAATAACCTGCAGGCATTGTCAGAAAGTTCGCGACTGGGAATTCCTTCTATCGTAGCCTCCAATCCGCGGAATCACGTAACCATCGATAATTCTATCGGATTGAGCGTTGGAACCACCACTTTCTCGAAATGGCCCGGCGAACTCGGTCTTGCAGCCATGCGCGATTTTAAACTGGTCCGTGAATTTGCTGAAATTGCGGCGCAGGAATGGTCGGCAGTTGGCTTACGCAAAGGCTACATGTATATGGCCGATTTGGCTACCGAACCTCGCTGGCAGCGAGTTGAAGGAACGTTTGGCGAAGATGCCAATCTGGCTGCAAATATGATAAAGCAAGTTGTTCTGGGTTTTCAAGGTGAGAAACTTGGACCTCATTCAGTGGCATTAACCACCAAACATTTTCCTGGCGGAGGTCCGCAGGTCGATGGTCAGGATTCGCACTTCGACTGGGGGAAAAATCAGCATTATCCCGGTGGCATGTTCGCGTATCATTTAATTCCGTTCAAAGCCGCCATCGAAGCCGGAACTTCCGCCATTATGCCATACTATTCCCGGCCAACAGGCCCTCAGTTCGAAGAAGTTGGATATTCGTACAACAAAGCCATTATTGCCGATACGCTGCGCAGCAAACTGGGATTTATGGGAATCATTAACTCGGATACCGGTCCGATTGACATGATGCCGTGGGGTGTTGAAAATCTGACAATTCCGGAGCGCTACCAGAAAGCAATCAATTCCGGTGTCGATATTTTCTCGGGAAATGCCGATCCGACTGTTTTGCTTGAAACGGTTAAAAAAGGAATGGTTTCGGAAAAGAGAATTGATGAATCGATTGCGAGGCTTCTCAGAGAAAAATTCCTTTTGGGCTTGTTCGAAAATCCATATGTCGATCCGGATGCTGCAGCAAAGATTGTGGGAAATGCCGAATTCCAGAAAAAAGCTGATCTGGCGATGCGGAAATCCATCGTTCTGTTGCGTAACGATGCAAAGCTTCTTCCCCTTGCAAAAGGAACGAAAGTTTATTTCGAAACCTGTTATGACAATGGCCGGACGCAAACTCCAGTGACTGTTTTCAAGCCTGAAACGAATTTGTGGAATCTCGAATTTGTAGGCACAAAAGATGAAGCCGATGTGGTTCTGATGTGGCTGATTCCAAATGGTGGCGGATTGTTTAGCTCGGCCGGAACTCCAATTGAACTGGGCTTGTCGAAAAACCGGATTGATGTGGCTCATGTGAACGAAATCAAAAATAGCAAACCAACCATCGTTGTTGTCAATTATACCAATCCCTGGGTGATTGATGAAATCGACAACGGAAATCTGAAAACTGTTTTGGCAACTTTTGGAACCACTCAGGATGCTTTGCTCGATGTGTTGAGCGGGATGTTTAATCCTTCAGGGAAAATGCCTTTTACAACTCCGGTTTCGATGAAAGCTGTGCTTGAAAATAAAGCCGATGTGCCCGGGTATCTGGAACCTGCCGGATATGCGTTATTTAAATTTGGCGATGGATTGAGCTATAAATAGCTGAAAAAGAACCTTTCTGTAATTAATACAAAAAAATGTTAAAAATCCTTCAATTTCGGTTGAGGGATTTTTGATTTTAATGCGACATATCAGCGAACACAAACTTATGGAACAACAAAACATACCTTGGGATGCTATTTCTGCCCGGTTAAAAGATGAAGCCAGTCAGGAACAGATACAGCAGATTCAGGAATGGCTTGAATCTTCGCCTGATCATCCCGTTATCCTTTCAGAAATTACAAATACATGGTCGGTTGCCAAAGGGAAAACCGAGTTTTACCAGCCTGATATGTCGGAAAACTGGCAGAAACTGATGAAGAAGATCAAATATCAGTCAGCCGCGAAAAATCTCCGCATTGGTTTTCTGCGTTGGGGCGCAGCTGCAGCCGTATTGGTATTGGTTTTCCTGACAGGCGTGGAGTTCAACGATTTATTTAAGAAGTCGTCTGGAAAGATTACATATACAAAAATTGTGGCTCCTGAAGGGAATAAAACTCAGATTGTATTGCCCGACAGTACATGTGTTTGGCTCAATTCGGGCTCTGAGCTACAGTATGCCTCTGATTACTCTGCTATGAACCGGACTGTTAGGATGAAAGGAGAATGTTTCTTTGATGTGGTGAAAGATCCTCAGCATCCTTTTATCGTGCAGGGAACGAAATTTCAGGTTCGCGTTTTCGGAACACGTTTCAATGTAAATGAAGATTCGGGGAAAAACTCGGCTGACGTGACCCTGGTTTCAGGCAAAGTTGAGGTTTTTAACCTGGATGATAAACCCGTTTCCGAGTTAATGCCTGGTCAGCAGTTGGTCTATGAAAAGGGTATTTACCACATTCAAAAGGCCGAGAATATGGAAGCCCTTACTGCATGGTTAAATAATATGCTCATTTTCGATAATCAGCCGTTCGAAGAGGTGATACACTACCTCGAGAAATGGTATGGAGTTAAGATTCACCTCGATCGTACGCTATATTATAGCCACAACTATACATTTAAAGTTAAAACCGAAAGTCTGCGCGAAGTAATGGAGCTGATTTCGGTGATTACTCCAATAGAGTATCATATTGAAGGAGAACAAATAACCATAAAATATAAAAAGAAGATGAAGTAGTACAAAACGAAAAAACAGGAAGTGTTCGAGACTCCCTGTTCCTAAGTTAGTTTTATTATTTAATCGAATTTTTCATGCGAAATGCTTCCTGAGAAAAAGTAATGCATAAAAAATTCAAAAACTAAATCATTCAAAATTATGAAAAAAAAATTAATGCACGTGTGGCGGGTAAATCCGCTTACGCAAAAAATTCTCTTAATTATGCGATTGACGCTTTTCTTAATGGTTCTGAGTGTATTTAGCGCTTTTTCAAGTAGCTATGCACAAAAAACTAAGCTTAGTTTAAAGGTTCAGAATAGCCAGGTGAAAGAAGTTCTGAATGAAATAGAAAATCAATCAGAATTTTTCTTCATGTACGACAACAAACAGATTGATGTTGAACGTCGTGTAAATCTGGAGATTAATTCACTTAACATTGATCAGACGCTCCAGAAATTATTTGAAGGAACGGCTACCAGTTACAAAGTTGTGAACCGACAAGTCTTACTTTACAATGAGAATGCGAACAACGCTTTTTCTCAGCAAACAACTAAAATTACCGGTAAGGTTACTGATGGTTCAGGATCCTCATTACCTGGTGTTTCGGTTGTTGTAAAAGGTACGACCAACGGAACAATTACCGATATTAACGGTGCTTATGTTATTGCCAATGTGCCGGTGAATGCAACATTGCAGTTCTCTTTTGTTGGTATGAAAACTCAGGATGTACCCGTAGGAGGCAAAACAACTATAAATGTTGTTCTTGATGAAGAAGCTGTTGGTATCGAAGAAGTTATTGCCATTGGTTATGGCGTTCAGAAAAAGAAATTAAATACCGGATCGACCATTCAGGTTACCGGAGAAAATTTACAGAAGATGAGCACTGTTAGTGCTTTAGGTGCTTTGCAAAGTCAAACTCCGGGGGTAAACATTACTCAGTCATCAGGTATGCCTGGTGAAGGTTTTAAAGTAACTGTTCGTGGTTTGGGAACTATTGGTAATTCAAGCCCGTTGTATGTTATTGACGGAATTGCCGGTGGTGATATCAACTCATTAAACCCTTCGGATATCGAATCGGTTGACGTATTGAAAGATGCTGCTTCGGCTGCTATTTATGGAGCACGTGCTGCCAATGGTGTAATCCTTGTTACTACAAAACGCGGTAAAGCCGGTAAAATGCAGATTACTTACGACGGTTACTATGGTGTTCAGAATCCATACAAAGAACCTCCACTTCTGGATGCCAAAGAATACATGACCATTCTTGATGAAGTCAATTTCAATGAAGGATTGGCTCCTTACGACTGGGCTGGTATGCTCCCGGGTTTATATCCAAAAATTCAGAGTGGGGAATGGACCGGAACCAATTGGCTGAAAGAAATCCGCAATAAAAATGCAGCTATCCAGAATCACGCCCTTAACATGGTTGGTGGTACCGAAGCTTCAAAATTCTCGTTAGGTTTTTCATACAGCGATCAACAGGGGATTTATGGTACTCCTGTTCAACCAGGAAACAAACGTTATACTGCCCGTTTAAATTCAGAACATATCCTTTATAAAAATGCCGCCGGTCTCGATGTGGTTAAATTTGCCGAGAACCTGAATTTTGGTTACAGCGAAAAACAAGGTATTGGTATCGGTAATATTTACTGGAACGACATTCACAATATGTTGGTAGGTTGTCCTCTTATGCCTGTTTTTGCTGAAGATGGAACTTATTTCGATAAAGCAGACAAAGCTTCTTCAGGACTTGATCAACTTAGTCCGGATATGGCAAACCCGGTTGCAAACATGGTTTATAACAGGGGTCAGAACTTGTCGAAAAACTACAATTTAAATACAAGTGCTTCTCTTGAAATTCAGCCGATTAAAGACTTGATTTTAAAAAGCACATTTGGATACAAGATGAATGCAAGCAGCTATCGTCAGTACACTCCAATGTACGAACTTTCAACTTCAAGCATCAACACAATCGACAAGGTTAACCAGTCAATGAGTTCGGGTTACAGCTGGACATTTGAAAATACAGTTGCTTACACTAAGAAATTCAATGAACATTCGTTCAATGCCCTTATTGGTCAGTCACTCGAAAAATGGGGGATGGGCGAAAACATGAATGTTACCAACGGATATTCTTTATTCTCTGATTTCGAACATGCATGGCTCGATAATACAAAGGGCTTGACCGCAGGAACAACAACCATCAGTGGAAGTCCTTGGGGATCGGGTGGAGTTGAATCATTCTTTAGCCGTTTAAGCTACGACTACAAAGAAACCTATATGGCTACCGTTGTAATGCGTGCTGATGGTTCTTCGAACTTTGCCCGCGGAAACCGTTGGGGTTATTTCCCATCAGTATCGGCAGGTTGGGTTATGTCGAACGAATCGTTTATGGAAAGCTCAAAAAGCTGGCTCGACTTCCTGAAATTACGTGGTAGCTGGGGACAAAACGGTAACGCTGCAATTGATAATTTCCAATATCTTGCTACTGTTGCCTTCGACTTAACCGGAGCTTATTCATTTGGAAATACCAAGACTACTCAGTCAACCGGTGGTTACGCTGAAATTCTTCCTAATAAAGACATCAAATGGGAAACTTCAGAAACCATTGACTTAGGTTTCGACGCTCGTTTCTTAAAATCACGTTTAGGTTTGGCTTTCGACTGGTATAACAAGAAAACCATCGATTGGCTTGTTCGCGCACCCGTTTTGGGTTCTTATGGAACAAACGCTCCATACATCAATGGTGGTGACGTTGTAAACAAAGGTTTCGAATTGGCAACAAACTGGAACGACCATATTGGCAAGGTAACTTACGGCGCAAACTTCAACATTGCTCACAATAAGAACGAAGTAACCCGTATTGACAACGGTGAAGGAATCATTCACGGTGATGCTAACGTATTGAGCCAGGGTACTACTGAAATGTATCGTGCCCAGGTTGGATATCCAATCGGTTATTTCTGGGGTTATAAAACTGCCGGAGTATTCCAGAATCAGGCACAAATTGCAGCAACAAAAACATTCCTGCAATCAAAACCACAACCTGGCGACCTAATCTTTGTTGACACCAACAACGATGGTAAAATTGATACCAAGGATAAAGTAGAAATTGGTGATCCTCATCCGGATATCACTATCGGTTTCGGTTTTAATTTCGAATATCAGGGCTTCGATTTAAATGTTTCCGGTACAGGAGCTTTTGGTCAGCAAATTGCTAAATCGTACCGTTCGTTTGCTGATACAAAAATTCAGAACTACACAACAGATATTTTTAGCCGCTGGCATGGTGAAGGTACTTCAAACAAATTACCTCGTTTATCAAGCGGTAGTAATGCAAACTGGCAGGAAATTTCTGATATCTACATTGAAAATGGCGATTACGTAAAGATTCAAAATGTTACTGTGGGTTACAATTTCAAGAAATTGTTTAGCAAATTACCTTTCGCACAGGCTCGTGTATATTTAACCGCACAGAACGTTTACACATTCACTAAATATTCTGGTCAGGATCCTGAAATTGGATATGGTGGTGGCCAAAACTGGGTTTCCGGAGTTGATTTAGGATTCTATCCAAGTCCAAGGACATTTTTGATGGGTGTTAATCTCAAATTTTAATTATTACCAGCTATGAAGAAGTTTATATATATATGTTTAGCCGCATCTTCGCTGCTATTTATGAGTTGTGAGGATTTTCTGGATACAAGCAACCTCACCAAAAAGGATACTTCAAATTATCCTCAGACTGTTACCGATGCCAAGCAAATGATCACCGGAATTTATTCCAATCTTAACTATGCTGTAGCCAGCCCTGCAAGTTCGTCATATTTTGTATCAGAACTTGTTGCTGACGACCGTTTTGGTGGTGGTGGCGAAAACGATAAAATGGTTCAGGCACTTGATCTTATGCTTAACTACGGTTCAAGCATGCTTCAGGATTTCTGGAATACACGTTACAAAGGTATTTTCCGTGCCAACATGGCCATCGAAACTCTTGACAACTGTTCAGGTTACGAAAACGATGACCAGAAAAAACAGATAAAAGGTGAAGCTTATTTCATGCGTGCATTCTTCTATTCTGAAATGGCTACTCTTTTCGGTCAGGTTCCACTGGTTGTTACCACTGATCCGGTAAACCTGCCAAAGGCAACTCCTGAAGAACTTTATGCTCAGATTGCATCTGACCTGAAAACTGCCATCGAGATGATGCCTTCAAAACCTTTCAATACGATTGAAGCTGGTCATGCTACCAAATGGGCTGCCGAAGCTTTGATGGCTCGTGTTTACCTGTTTTACACCGGATTCTATTCAAAAGATGCCCTTCCATTGGTTGGCGGCGGATCTGTAAGCAAAGCTCAGGTTGTTGGCTGGCTTGAAGATTGTATCAAAAACAGCGGTCACACGCTTGTTGGCGATTATCGCAACCTGTGGTCGTACACCAACAAATATACTGTCGAAGATTATTCTTATACCAAAGGAAAAGGTTTGAAATGGGTTGAAGACGATGGCGCAGTTAACCCTGAAACCATGTTTTCTGTTAAATTCTCTAACTTCCCAAGCTGGAGTACTACCATTGGTTATTCAAACCAGAATGCACTTTATTTCGGAATTCGTGGTGGTCAGGATTTAGGCAAAACATTCCCATTTGGTCAGGGCTGGGGAATGGGACCTGTGAACCCAACACTTTGGAACGACTGGAAAACAGCCGAACCTGAAGATATGAGACGTGAAGCTTCTATCATCGATATTCCGAAAGAACTTCCGGGTTACTCAAAAGGTGGATGGGCTGATTTCGTTCAGGAAACCGACTACTGGCAGAAAAAGTACAGTCCGGTATCGGCTAAAAACGCAAATGGCGGATATGCCTCATCATACAGTGTGCTTATGTATGGTACTGCTGAAAACTTCCAGCTCGACAACACGATGGACCAGGTGATCATTCGTTTGGCCGACGTTTACCTGATGCATTCAGAGTTGACACAAACCAATACTTACATGAACAAAGTTCGTGAACGTGCCGGCCTGGCTCCAAAACCATATTCGCTTGCCAATATTCAGAACGAACGTCGTTGGGAGCTCGCCTTTGAAGGTACCCGCTGGAACGACATCCGTCGCTGGGGTATTGCTGCCGACCTTCTGGAAAAACAGATTGGCGTAGCCTGCTACTTTAAGAGCACTGCTGATGTAACCAAATCGTTTGGTGGTGGCTATAAAGCCCGGTATAATGCAACAAAAGGATTCTTCCCAATTCCTGAAGCACAAATTGCACTTTCGCAGGGAGTTCTGATTCAGAATGAGGGATGGGGAACTTCTGCTGCCGAATATACCGGCTGGAAATAATTTAGTTGTTTAAAGACTTTTAACTAAGCGAATATGAAAAATATAATATATGCTTTGTGCATGATGGCCATTGCCCTGGTAGCATGTGAGCCTATCGAAGACCGTGATTCGATTGGTGGCGCAATTACCGCCGACCAACTGGATGTAAAAGCAACACCTATTGTTGTAAATGGTAAGAACGGGAACATGGTAGTTCTTGAAAATCATAGTCCGGTTTTATCCGCATGGAACTGCGGAGGAAGCCTCTCAACAAAAGCTTACGATACAGTTATGGTGGTTAAAACCGGAGCTGTTGATGTAACCTTTACCGGTCTGAATCCTGACGGAACTAAAATTGAGAAAAAATTCAATATTCAGATTGATGCTTTGACCACATTACCGGCTGAATACAAATATTTATTTGGCGATCCTACAAAAGGAGTTACTTCCAAAAAGTATGTTTGGGACGAAACAGCTGGCGCCGTTTGGGGAAATGGTGGTTACCTGGGTAACACCTCTCCTGGTTGGTGGACAAACAACAAGGCTTCGATGGACAGCAATGATCCTGATTACGGTTCAGAAGGTTACATGGTATTTTCACTTGCTGGTATGACACTGAAAAAATCGAATGCTGCTGGTACAAAAACGGAAACGGGTACCGCAAGTCTCGACCTGGCTGCAATTACTAAAGATGGTAATGGTGCAGTTTGGGCAAGCGCAAAATTGATTACCAAAAATGTAACTGTACTTAAGGGTGTTGCTCCTAATGGAGGAAATGCTCCTGTTTACTCTTATGACATCCTGAAATTAAATGATTCGAAATTAGTTCTGGCTTGGCCTGAACCTGGGTCTGGTGCCTGGGGAACAGCCTGGTTCTGGATGTTCAGAGTTGCCAATAATTAATTCTGGTGATGAGTATATTTAGAGAGGGCGGGCTTTTGGCCCGTCCTCTTTTTGTATCTGCAGGAGCGATTTTTATGTAAGATTATAATTTCAGTATGAGATATTTTGTTGTCCTTTTACTTTTGATTTTCTTTTCCTGTAACTCGAAAAGTAATTTTACTATTTCGGGCCAGCTGCCTGATAAAACTTACGATGGAGAGAAGATATACCTGGTTCCGATTGAAAATGCAGTTAAGGAAAGGGTTGATTCAGCCGTAATCCGGAATGGGGAATTCAGTTTTGAAGGACAAACACTCACTCCTGAAATATATGTAATCCGCGCCAAACCTGTGCTGCGCTTTAACCTGGAGGAGCTTCTGATTGTACGCGAGACTGGAGCACTGACTGTTCGGTTGGATAAAAGCAGTTCGGTTAGCGGAACGCCGCTTAACGATTCGCTTCAGTACTGGAAAGAACGAAAAATGAGGTTCGATTTTGTCAGTGCCGAGTTGGTAAAACAATTCAGTGACACAAACGACAGCTTGAAGTTGGATTTAAAGCAGAGGGCAGAAATGCTGAACAATGATGCAACAAATTTCCATTTAAGTTTTGTGAAGAATAATAAGGAAAATATTGTCGGACAGTTTGTTCGGAAAATAATGTCCGGATCATTCTCTGATGAGCAAAGACAGATGTTGAATAAAAGGTGAAAGACTGAATGCTTAAAAGTTTCAGAAAATATGATTGGATTATCCTGACTGGGCTGGTGGTAACAAGTTTTTTGTTCTTCCAGTTGGCCTATCCGTATCATTTATTTCTGAAGGAGCAGATTCAGTTGTTTCTTTTTACCTCCGATTATTTTCTTTCCTATTTCGCCAAACCGGCTTGGTTGGCTTGTTACTTAGGCGATTTTCTCACTCAGTTTTTTTATCTAAGGGGTGGTGGCGCGCTTGTTTTATCTCTCCTGTTGGGCTTCGAATGGACGGTTGCCCGGGCTGTTATCCGTCGATTAACTCAAAGTTCTTATTCCGGTTTATGGGCGTTGTTGCCTGTCGCCATCGATTGGTCGCTTCATTGCAATACCTTGCACAGCCTTTCAGCAACCGTTGGGTTTATTCTGGTTTTAATTTTGTTCCTGCTTTATTCTTTTATCGACAATAAGTGGTTTTCATGCTTTGTTTTAGCCTTGGTTTCGCTAACAGGCTATTGGCTGGCTGGAAGTTCATTTCTTCTTTTCCCTTTAATTGCATTTCCTCACGATTTTCACAACCGATGGGCCAGCTGGTTAAAATGGATTCCGGCATTTGCACTTATTTTTTCTCTTCCGTTGATTCTTCGGCACCATTATCTACTCACCTTGGTGCAGGCATTTATTTACCCAGCTTTCAGTAAAAAAGATATTTTATTGCCGGTAGCTCTTTTCCTGGTTGCAATTGGTGCATTTTTAGTAAAAAGAGTAGAACTGCTTCATTATAAATTTATTGCAGGTTCCATTTCTGCTTCTTTTTTACTCTTATTGATTGCTGGCATCTGGACTCAGGCCAGTTTTACTTTTGAAAAAACATTGGCGCTCGATAGCGAAACATATTTTGGGAATCCGGATAAAGTCATTCAGTTGGCAAAGAAATATGACCTGAAAAATAATCAGGCAGCGTATTTCACCAACTTGGCTTTGGCGCAAAAAGGTCTTTTGCCTGAAAAATTGCTCGATTTTTACCAGCCTTTTTCCCTGGGGCTGATTCCACCGGTAACTCCTGAACAGAACTGGCAATCGATATTTGTGAGCAACGAGGTTTTTTACCTGGTCGGCGATATGAATATGGCGCAGCATTCGGCCATGCTCGGAAATACCTTTTCGCCTTACCAGCGCAGTTCGCGTATGATGCGGCGCCTGGCGGAAATCAATATGGTGAACGGGGATTCGGCTGCTGCAGTCAAATATCTGCGTATTCTTTCAAAAACCATGTTTCACCAGAAATGGGCCGAAAAGCAACTGAAGATGCTTCCGTTGGGTGAGCCGGGCAATTGGCTTGTAAGTAAACGCCGGCAAATTACTGATACCGATATGCTGCGAAAATCAAACGATTATTTGTCGTCGCTGCATTTTCTGGCCGAACAACATCCCGACAATACAATTGCTGTAGATTACCTGCTTTGTTATTTGCTGCTCAACAAAAATTTAAAGCAGTTTCGTGAAGATTATGACCAGTTTCGTCTGAGAATCAATCGGAAAGCGCCCAAAGTTTATGCCGAGGCTTTGCTTATTCAGTTAGTTGCGTCAGGTGCTTCGCAGGAGGAGGCGATGAAATATAACATGGATGCCAAAACCATCAAACAGTTTGCTGAATACACCAACGAATACGATAAATCGTCAGGCGATATCAATGCTTTAAGCAAGAAATTTGCCCAAACATATTGGTTTTATTATCACTTTGCCACATTGCAGAAAAAATGAAGTATTGGATTGGATTCATATTAGCATTATTAATTTTTTCGTGCAGTAGTCCCGAAAACGTAAAAGTTAGCCCGGAATATCCTCCGGTTTATCCCGATTATATTAATGTTTCCATTCCGCAGAATATTGCTCCGCTCAACTTTTTACTACGCAATCATCCTGAAAAACTCCGGGTAACTATCGTTGGGAAAAGCGACTCAATTTCAGTTGATAGCCAATACAAAATAGAAATTCCGCAAGCGAAATGGAGCCAGTTGCTTTCAGAAAATGTCAATGACAGCTTAACAGTGAAAGTACTTGCACAAGCCAACGGTGAGTGGATTCAATATAAACCGTTTAAGTGGCAGGTGAAAGCCGATAAAGTTGATTCGTACCTGAGTTACCGCCTGATTGAACCGGGTTACGAGGTGTGGAACAAAATACAGATTGCTGAACGGAATGTGGAGAATTTCGATCAGCGCATTTTGGCCGACAACAACCTGACACAGGGAAGCTGCATGAATTGCCACATTCACGGCAACCACGACGGAAATCTGTCCATGTTTCATCTTCGGGGCGAAAAAGGCGGAACAATCCTGAATAAAAACGGTGAGCTTTGGAAGATAAACACCCGCGCCAAAGGAATGCTGTCGAACGCCGTCTATGGCGACTTTAATCCATCGGGCCGATACGGCGTGTTTTCAACCAATGTCATTATTCCCGAATTACATGCCAACCGCACCGATCGGCTCGAAGTTTACGATACAGCTTCCGATTTGGTGGTCATCGATTTTGATTCGGACAAAGCCATTACTAAACCATTTTTGTCGGATTCAACGGCTTTTGAAACTTTTCCGGTGTTTTCGGCTGACGGGAATTGGATCTATTTCTGTTCTGCTCCCAAAGTCGCGTTGCCCGACAGTATCAAATCGCTGAAATACAACATTTGCAAGGTAGCTTTTGATGCTGAGAAAGGTGAAATCGGTGATAAAATTGATACCTTGTGGAATGCCCGAAAAATGGGTGGTTCGGCTTGCCACCTGAAAGCTTCGCCGGATGGTAATTACCTGCTTTACACCGTGGCCGATTACGGAACTTTCCCGATCTGGCACCGCGAAGCCGATTTACAAATGATGAACCTGAAAACGGGAGAAATTGATCAGCTGAAACTGGTGAATGGACCGAATTCTGATTCGTATCACAGTTGGTCGTCGAATAGTCGGTGGTTTGTGTTTGCCAGCAAGCGCGACGATGGTATTTATGGCAAACCTTATTTTTGTTACATCGATGTTTCTGGAAAAGCGCACAAGCCTTTTGTGTTGCCGCAGCGCGATCCCGAAGCTTACGATTATATGTTGAAATCGTTTAATATCCCTGATTTGTCGGCCACGCCGGTGCCTTTTGATGCAACTGATATCGAAAAAGTTTATCACGGGCAGGAAGCAGAGCAGGTAACTTTAAAAAAATAAAGAATGAAATACTTCTCTCCTGACAAACTATTCTCGCTAACCTTTGGATTGATCGTCTTTTGGTTTTTTGCATTCCTGTACCCGTTCCATTTGAACTATCAGGAGCAGTATCAGATGTTCTTATTTTCTGGGGATTATTTCCGGAACTTTTTTGCAAAACCAGGCGGAATAAGCGATTATATTGGTAATTTCTTTACTCAGTTTTATTTTTATTCCTGGGTTGGAGCAATAATTCTGGCCATCTTGCTGGTTTTGCTTCAACGAGTCGTATGGTTTATTTCAGAAAAATTAAGTGCAAACCCAGTTTTCTTTCCGCTGACCTTTATTCCTTCATTGCTTTATTGGGGACTGTTCTGCGACGAAAACTACCTGCTCGGCGGTTTGATAGCCATGCTTCTGGTTTCTGGTTTTATGGCTATCTATACGATCTTAAAATCCACAAAAATAAGGTTGATTTTTGTTTGGATCGCTCTTCCGGTTCTGTATTGGATGGCCGGGGGTGTATTCCTGTTGCTTCCATTGTTCGCCTTACTTTTCGAGATTCTAAAACGCGAACTGAAAATCTCTCAACTTTTGGGTTGGGCTATCATTTCAGGAGTTTTATCGTATACCATTCCAACACTTTGCAAAGCCTGGTTTTTGCAATATCCGCTTCGCCAGGTTTGGTTGGGGGTTAATTATTTCCGGTTTCCGGTTAATGTTCCGGTTTCGGTTGGAATTATTGCTATTCTTTTGGTAGTCATTCCTTTGACACTTTATTATTTGTCGGACTTCATCAAACAGGATAATTCAAAAGCTTTAATTATCGGTCAGTTGGCGATATTGGTTTTCGGTGGATATTTCCTGATCAGTCATTCTGCTGATATGAGTAAGGAAGAGGTGATGGCTTATGATTTTAACTGCCGTATGCGCCGCTGGAACCATGTTATTGCCATGGCCGACAAGAAAACTCCGGCTACGCCGCTTTCGGTAACCTGCCTGAATCTGGCTTTGGCAAAAGAAGATTTGCTGGGTGAACGGATGTTCAGCTATTTTCAAAAAGGAGTTGGCGGTTTGATGCCCGATTTTGTTCGCGATTACACCATTCCGATGATTGCCGGAGAAGTGTATTACCATCTGGGGTTTGTCAATACGGCTCAGCGATTTGCATTCGAGGCGATGGAAGCTTTGCCCGATTACCAGAAAAGCTCGCGCGCTGTTATGCGACTGGCCGAAACCAGTATTATCAATGGAAATTATGAGGTTGCTGAAAAGTACCTTCATCTGCTGCAGAAGACTTTTTATTACAAACGGTGGGCAACCAATGCTTTGGCAATCCTGAAGGACGAAAAACTGATTGCTCAGCATCCAGAATGGGGACCGTTGCGAAAATACCGCACGCAGGAAGACTTTCTCTTCAGCGAAGGCGAAAAGGAAATGATGCTCGGCGTTCTTTTCAAGCAAAACAGGACCAACCGAATGGCTTTTGAATACCTGATGGCCTGCACTTTACTGACCAAAGATCTGAAACATTTTTTACAATATTTTCCATTGAGTGAGTCGCTTAATTACCAAACTATTCCGAAAAGTTATCAGGAAGCGCTTTACTATGCATGGACTAACACGAACAACGACAGTTCGCGCGATATTCCTTACCCAATTCATAATGGAGTAAAACAGCGGTTCCAGTTGTTCCAGAAAATGCCTGGTCAGGCCAATACCGCGTCGTATAAAAACGAGTATTCTGATACTTATTGGTATTATCTCAATTTTGTAAACTAATTGATTATGAGTAATATTAGTGTATTTTCAATTATTTTCTTTTTAGGTTTTCTGGCCGGATGTAGCGGAAAAGTTTCCCCGTCAGATGTTTTGAAAGAAAAACCAAAGCTTTTCCCCGATTATGTTGATGTGACTATTCCATCAACAATTGCTCCACTCAATTTTAAGGTTCAGGAAGAATATTCGGCGATTGACGCTGTTTTTGAAGGAAAAGGTGGGAAATCCATTCATGTTCAGGATAGCAAGGAAATCTGTATTCCGGCATCAGACTGGAGCAAATTGCTTGAAGCGAGCAAAGGCGATAGCCTGAAAATAACCGTTTCGGTGAAGCTGCACGACCGCTGGAAACAATATGCACCTTTCCGGATACACGTGAGTGAATCACCAATAGATTACGGATTGGTTTACCGATTGATTGCTCCCGGCTACGAAGTTTACAGCAAAATGGGCATTTACCAGCGCAATCTTTCCAATTTCGATCAGAGTCCGATTGTTGAAAATACGTTGGTTCCGGGAAGTTGCGTGAATTGTCACTCGTTTAAACTGACCGACCCAAAATTCATGAGTTTTCACGTCAGGGGAAAGAAAGGCGGAACCCTTTTGATGAAGGATGGCAAAACCAATCTTTTGAATACCAAGACGCCGAAAACTATTTCCAATTTCGTTTATCCGTTCTGGCATCCATCCGGAAATTACATTGCTTATTCGGTAAACAATACCCACCAGGTATTTCACGAAACCAATGCCAAAAGGGTTGAAGTGGTTGATGGCGCTTCGGATGTTTTGGTTTACGACATTGAAAAGAACCGTCCGGTAAGCAGTTCAAAACTCATGGGCGATAGTGTCTTCGAAACCTTTCCTTCGTTTTCTCCTGATGGCCGGTGGCTGTATTTTTGCAGTGCAAAGTCGAAAAAGATGCCTGACGAATATAACCAGGTAAAATACAATCTTTGCCGCCTTGCCTTCAATCCTGAAAATGGATTGTTTGGCGATAAGGTGGATACCTTGTTCAATGCTTCGGCGCTGAATAAAAGTGTTACTTTCCCGCGTCCTTCGCCCGATGGCCGTTACCTCATGTTTACGCTGGTTGACTATGGGAATTTTTCGATCTGGCATAAGGAAGCCGATTTGTATTTGCTCGATCTTCAAAGCGGGAACACTCGTGCTTTAAACGAGGTAAACAGTCCGGATACTGAAAGTTATCATTCCTGGTCGTCGAATTCGCGCTGGTTTGTGTTTAGCAGCCGCCGAATCGATGGTCTTTATACCCGGCCGTTTATTGCGCATATCGACGAAAAGGGGGTTGTTGGTAAGCCGTTTTTACTGCCGCAATCCACTACCGGCTTTTATCAAAACCTGATGGAATCGTTCAATATTCCGGAATTTGTAAGCGGAAAAGTTGAGGTTGATCCGAATATGATTGAGGATTTGGTCGCAGGTGAAAAAGGTAAGCCGGTTGAGTCGCTGAAAATGCAATAAATCATTTGTAAAATTTAAAAATACAAGTAGGTTTGAACTCAATTTGAGCAAGGACAAGTATGTTGATTTTGATACCGGCAAGGTTGTCCCGAAAAGTGGATTGCGATTGTGGTATAAAATTCAGGAATGCCTGACTAAATGATGAAAATGAATGATTTGCGGATGAAAGAAGGTGAAGTAAGGGTTACTCAGGGAATAATGGTAACACCACAATATCGTATTTTTAAACCTCAATCGGTTGGGAGTTTCGAGGAACAGTGGAACGAATGTTTTAACGATTTTCAGCTTTCCCTGGGCTCCAACAGCGATCAGAAAGCTTTTATTGTCCGCGTTTTTGTTGGCGCTTCTACAGCTGATGAATATTTTGAACAGGCCGAATTAATTGAAAAAAGTCTCTGTACTTCAGGAATTCCTTTTTCCGTTTTAGCAGAATCTCCCGAAAAACCTTCATTGGTTTTAATTGAAGCCGGACTTATCACCGCATCAGAAGTTACCGTTGAATATGGTGTTGCAGCTACTGTCAGGTATAGCCGGATTTCTGCTTCAGGCTACAGCGAATATTGGTTTGCTGGTGTGGATGGCGGAAATACAGAGAATTCACTCTCCGGAAAATCACACTATGCATTTGCCCGTCTTCTGGAAGCCTTTCTGCAGTTGGGAATCGACTTCAATCAAGTGTTCAGGCAGTGGAACTATGTAGAGCAAATTTTCAGTATTCAGCAAATTGATCGTTGCCGGCGTCAGAATTACCAGTTGTTTAACGAGGCCCGCGCCGAATACTATTCGAAATACCGAACCGTTCCCGGATTTCCGGCAGCTACGGGCATCGGAACCGCTTTTGACGGAGTGACCATTGAGTGCATGGCTGTTGTGTGCGACGAAGAAACTGTTTCAGTTGCCATCGCAAATCCCCAGCAGCTCAATTCATATAAATATGGGCAGGAAGTGCTGAAGGGAGAGCCTCAGAAGAACAGCAAACAAAACCAACCTCCGCAGTTCGAAAGGGCCCGGTTAATGACCAACGGCTCGTCGTCACGCCTGTTTGTTTCTGGAACAGCCTCAATTATTGGGCAGGAAACCATTGGGTTGGGCGATGTTGAAAAACAAACCCGGGTAACCATCGAAAACATTGCTGTATTGGTCAGCGAATCCAATCTAAGGGCTCATTACCCCGCGCTGAGAAATGTTCCTGATAAATATGCTTATGTAAGGGTTTATGTGAAGAATCAGGAAGATATTGCATTGGTAAAAGCCATTTGCCTCGATCATTTTGGAAATGTTCCCACAACTTTCGTTCAGGCCGACATCTGCCGCGATAATCTTTTAGTTGAAATAGAAGCAGAAATGGTAAACTAATTTCTTGAATTTGAAGGATCATATACTAATTTAGGTCCTCCAAATTCTTATGAAATGAAGTTGTTTCTGAAATCCATCATTTGTTTGGCTTTGCTGGTGTTCTGTTCATCGGTTTCTGCCAGTGAGACAAATATTCCTGCTAAAAAGAATCTGCTGAAATCGGTATTTGTTTCGCTTCAAGGCGACGTAATGCCAACCGGAAATTCAATAAATTCAGAGGGTAAAATCACCCAGATAAAGACCTCGGTTTTACATTTTATCCGGACAAAATCAAAGGATGCCAAAGGCACTATTTTGGTTTTTCCCGGAGGAGAATACAAAGTTTTAAACATCAGAAATCAGGGTGAAAAAGTGGCTCAATTTCTGAATGCTGAAGGTTTTGATGTGGCATTGCTCGAATACCGTATTGGCTCTGCTGATTCACGAAATATGGCATTGACCGATGCCTTGCAAGCAATCCGCAAACTAAAAACCGACACGAAAGCATTCGGTTTGCACAGCGTACAACTGACTCTGCTGGGAATTGATTCAGGCGGACATTTGGCAGCTCGGGCAGTTCAACGGTTAAGCGAAACAGAACAACCCGATCAGCTGATCCTGATTTCGCCAACTTATCTGGATGAAACCTTAAAAGGCACGGTTTATTCCGCGGTAATGCCACCGGTTCAGCCTAAGGCAAAGCTTTTTGTAACTTTTGCCGCCAACGAAAACAAAGAATTGGTTCGCTGTGCACAGGAATATGCCAAAACCTGGAAAGGTTACGATGGACAAGCTACTTTCAGTTTGGTTGCAGATAGTAAGTTTCTCGGGAGCAGTGATCTAAATCCGGTGGAAGAAAGCAAGAATCTTCAGGAACAAATCAAAGCTTTCCTGAATTCAAAACCAGAAGTACAGGCACAAACTCAAAATCCGGCCACAGTTCCCGTGGAAGGATACGCCAAAAAGCGCCATGCAGAGAAGGCAGAACTACTCAAGGCCAATAAATACGATTTGCTGATGTTTGGAAACTCGATTACTCACAACTTCGAAAAGCCAGAATATCAACCCATCTGGAATCAGTTTTTTGCACCGCGAAATGCTCTCAATCTGGGAACAAGCGCTTACCGCACTGAAAATCTGATCTGGGAAATTCAGAATCTGCCATTGGAAAGCCAATCTCCTAAAGTTGCTATCGTCGAAATTGGCACGAATAACATCGACGAAAAGAATTACCCAACACGCCATACTGCTGGCCAATTGGCCGGTGGTATCGAAACCACTGTGGAACTGTTGCGCGAAAAACTTCCGCAGACGAAAATTATTGTCATGCGCTGCTTCCCGGGTTGTTACGGCGGACCAAATCCTACCTCGCACCGGGCTATTTTGGAAAGGGCTTCAGACATCGTTTCGAAGCTGGCCGACAACAAAACCATATTTTACTGTGATGTAAATCATGTCTTCCTGAATCTGGACGGCTCGATCAATCACGACCAAATGCCCGACTGGCTGCATCCGAGTCCGGCTGGAGCCAAAGCATGGGCCCAGGCAATGGAGCCGCTGCTTTCGCAACTGATGGGTGATCAATCGCGCGACACCGATATTCCTGCAAACTCGACCATTGTTCCGGTTTCGAAGCTCGAAAACGACAGTTATAACTGGTGGAATCGTCATGCCGATGTTTTGCAGATGAAAGATTCGATCAATCCCGAAATTGTGCTGATTGGCAATTCGATCACGCATTTTTGGGGTGGAGAACCAAGCCTGAAATATGCTGATGGGAAACCGCGCAAACCCAATGGCCCGAATGCGTGGGCGTCGGTATTTGGCAATCATCGGGTGCTGAATCTGGGCTTTGGCTGGGACCGCACTCAAAACGTATTGTGGCGGCTCGATCATGGCGAAATCGACGGGCTTCACCCTCGAACCATTATTATGCATCTGGGCACCAACAATACAAGCGAAACGGCCAATGCCCGCATGAATTCGGCTACCGAAATTGTGGAAGGAATCCGTGCCGTTTGCATGCGCCTGCGCTCTAAAGTTCCGGGTTCGCACCTCGTGCTGATGAAAGTTTTCCCACGCGAAGAGAAACCCGACCATCCACGCCGGATTTTGATTAACGAGATTAACAGGCAACTGGAAGTTTTTGCCCGCGAGAATAATATCGATTTGTTGGACATGGGCCCGAAAATGCTTGCTCCGGACGGTACGTTGCCAAAGGAAATAGCCAACGACTTTTGCCACCCAACTGAAAAAGGCTACCAGATTTGGGCTGATGAAATCCGTAAATTTGTTGATGAACCTTAAATTAAACACTAAACCTGATATAATATGAAACTAAGAAACTACTTAACTCAAATTGCAACCACATTGCTTGTAATGGGATGCTTGTCAACTCTTGGGCAATCGCGCGAATTGATTACTTTGCAAACCGGCTGGAAATTCTCGAAGGGTATTAACGAAAAAGCTTCGCAGATTAAATTTGATGATTCGAAATGGCAGGATGTAACTATTCCGCATGATTGGGCCATTGCAGAACCAACGGTGGTTGATGGCGACGGAAATACCGGCAAACTTCCGTGGAAAGGCGAAGGCTGGTACCGCAAAACGCTCGATATTCCGGCTTCTTATTCCGGGAAAAACATCATTCTGATTTTCGACGGAATTATGTCGCGACCGGAAGTTTACCTTAACGGGCAACTGGCTGGAAAATGGGATTACGGGTACAATTCGTTCTACCTTGATGTGACCAAACTGGCAAGTCCTGGTGGGAAGAACCTGCTTGCCATCCATGCCGATACGCGCGAACACGACAGTCGCTGGTACCCCGGTGCTGGTATTTATCGCAAAATTCAGATGATGGCGGTGGATCCGGTACATGTTCAGGTTTGGGGGACACAAATCATCACTCCGGTTATAAAATCAAACTATGCTGAAGTTCGGATCATGAATACTGTGATAAATAATTCAGCAAAGACAGAAGAAAATGTAAAGGTTGAAACAATCGTTCTGAATCCGAAAGGTGTTGAGGTTGGCCGGAAAGAAACAACAGCAAAAATCATTTCAGGACAAAGCCGTGAAGTAGAAACCACCATTGGTCTGACCGATCCGCAGCGCTGGGACTTGCAGCTTCCGGTTTTGTACCAGTTGAAAACGAATATCTACAAAAACGATGTACTTGTTGATTCATCAATTTCATCGTTCGGAGTGCGCACCATTCGGATTACACCCGATAATGGGCTCTACCTGAATGATAAACGGGTTGCATTGAAAGGCGTGAATTTGCATCACGATCAGGGTTTGCTTGGCGGTGCGTTTAATGTGCGTGCCATGGAACGCCAGATTGAAATTATGCAGTCGATGGGGTGCAATGCCATCCGCACCAGTCACAACATGGCAGCTCCAGAGCTTTACGAATTGTGCGACAAAATGGGGATGCTTGTTTTCGACGAGGCTTTTGACAAGTATGATAAAAAGGCCGATATTTTGGAAACTACCGATTTCGAAGAATTCGCCCAACGTAACATTAAGAACTTTGTGGAGCGCGATCGCAATCACCCATGTATATTTATCTGGAGCGTTGGCAACGAAATGGGCGATGTTCAGTATAACCAGAACAACGGGTTTCATCGCCTGCAAACCATGATCAATTACGTGCGCAAATACGACCCGACCCGCCCGGTAACCATGGCCTGCGATAACCTGAACAGCGCCACGCTGCGTCATTTTGATTTTTACGATGTACATAGTTGGAACTATAATCGCCGCTACAGCCTGGCCCGCCAGATGGAGCCCAACAAAGCGGTCATTGTCAGTGAATCGGGTTCAACGGTGAGCACACGCGGGTTTTATGAATTGCCGCTCCCGGTAAAAAGAAGTGAGTTTACACCATCGCTCCAGGTCAGTTCGTACGACCTAAATGTTCCGGAATGGGCAGATTTGCCCGACGAAGATTTTATGTGGGCGCAGGATGAAGAATATGTCGCGGGAGAATTTGTTTGGACTGGCTTCGATTACATTGGAGAACCCACGCCATACGGCAATTATAGCATGAAGAAATACGGACTGGGCGACAAAGAAGCTTCGCGCAGCTCGTATTTCGGAATCGTTGATTTGTGCGGCATTCCGAAGGATCGCTACTACCTGTACAAAAGCTACTGGAAGCCTGAAGAAACCACTGTTCATATTTTGCCGCATTGGAACTGGAATGGCAAAGCGGAAAAAGTGCCGGTATTTGTGTACACCAATGGCGATTGTGCCGAACTTTTCCTGAATGGCAAATCTCTTGGCAAACAATGCAAAAAAGCGAATTCGATGAAGTCAACCGAACGTTTCCGCCTGATGTGGAACGATGTGCCTTACCAGCCGGGCGAACTGAAAGCTGTGGCTTACAAGGAAGGCGAAAAGATTGGCGAGGAAATACTGAAAACTGCCGGAGAGCCATACCAGATCAGGTTAACTCCCGATAGGATGAAAATTAAGGCCGATGGTGCTGATTTATCCTATGTTTTGGTTGAGGCCGTTGATAAAGATGGAAATGTTTGTCCGCTGGCTAACAACAAGATTGAGCTTTCAATCAGCGGCGCCGGTCGCATTGCAGGAGTTGGAAACGGCAATCCGCAATCGTTCGATTCGTTTCAGGCGAGCTATGTCAACCTGTTCTACGGGAAAGCAATGGTAATTCTGGGTTCAGGTTTTGAAAAAGGTGATATTTCGCTCACTGCAACTTCCGGAGGATTGGCAAAAGATTCGAAGGTGATCCGGACGGAATAAATGACAAAACTTCTTTGTTTTTAAGCTGAGGTTTACTTAATTTTATATTATCTAAATCTCAGCTTATGAAACCATTCATTTTTACAATTCTATTTCTTTCTTTTGTTTTCTCAGCAAAATCTCAGATTGAAAAAGGCGCTTTTATGGCCGAAGGAGGCGTAAGTTTGGTCAATAAGTGGGATTTCAATGATGCCTCATTTACGGAAGGTTTTGGATACTGGCATTTTAACCGGGACAATTTTAGTGAAAGTTATATAGGAAGTGAAGAGAGTTTAATTTATAGCTACCGATCGACAGGCTACGCTTTGGGACCAAAATTGGGGTATGTTTTATTGAAAAACTTTGTGGTTGGAGTGGATTATAAATACAGGCGGAACTCAGTTTCGTACACTTATTCTAAGCCAAAAGAACGATTTAATACCAGCCAAACGGGTGTTTTTGTCAGGAAATATTTTGAAGCAGGTGTTTGGCTTCCGTTTATTGAAGGAGGTTTGGGCTTCGGCAATTCCAAATCAGTATTTAATGATGCTTCTCCTGGGGGTGCTCAATATCAGAGTACCGATAGAAGAGATTTGGTGTATTACTATGGGGCAGGTGGAATTTCTTATTCAATTAATCAACGGTTTCTAATCAACTTATTTGCGAAAGTTCAACATACAAAAGATACTCCTGTTGAAACTGCTAATCAGAATACTTCGGAAACTCGAAGCTTGGACTCTAATATCGCGTTGGTTCTTTCAGTAAGTTATTTCCTGAAGCCCAAGCAATAGCTAGAAAAACTTTTCGTAGCAAGCCAGAATTCCTTTATTCCGGTCAAGTTTTTTGATGGGAGAGAGGCCAATGAGCAATCGGGCCCGATTCACATTTTCCAGCGAAATAGTTTCATTCGAATTCTTCAGAAAAGCTTTAACCAGGAATACCGTTTTCAGCGAAGATCCTTTAAACCGAACAGTATGTTTTCCATTGCGCGAAGGATGCAGGTGAATGTATCGCTCATCCTCGTTTCCCAGCCTGACAATCCATTCAGAACCATCGTCAAGCAAAAGTTTCCGGTATTCATTGTTGCTTTGCAGCCAACGGGTAAAATCGTCCTTTTGGAGTACTTTTTCTTTCGTCAAAGTCCGGATGATTTCTTCGCCAATGGCGGTTGGCGATAATGCTCCGGTATAAACGTCGTTGTAATTGTTGCAAACAGGCTCGAGCAACCCGACAATTTCTTCAGGAGATGCACCCGAAAGCATGTTCAGCAAGAAATTCCGGTGGTGTTTCAGCGGATTAAACCGGATTGGAATCGGGATGTCAACCTCGCCGGACATAGGGGCTAATTACTGATTTTATACCATTTCACTGCGTTCTGGTAAAAGATTTTGTCGACCACTTGCCTCGGAAGGTGCAGTCCGGTAAACGGCGCATTCACCTCTCTGGTTTGCAATTCCATCGAACTTGTGAAGTAATTCCAGTCTTTCAGCCGCGTGGCATGGATTCCGGCGTAAAAATCATTGTCGGGTTTGCCTGAATAGCCCATGTCGGTACCGTACAAAATGCGGTCCTGGTATTTGATCAGGAAATTGCGTACTTTATCCTTGTTCGTTGCACTTTGGTATTGCAGGTGACAGATTCGGGCAGCCAGATCGACAGCCATATTGGGGAAACGGTCGAGGGTTTTCGCAAGCTCGTCAACGCTCCATTCGCGGCTTCCAAGGTGGCAGCCAATGTATTTCAGGTTCGGGTGTTTGGTCAGCATACTATCCATGGCATTCAATTGATCTTCGTAGCTTGGATAATCGGGATGAAGGTACATGTGATATTCGGGGTGATTGGTAAAGTAACTTTTGTCGTTACTTACCGTCATCGAATCGACCGGAAGCCAGCAATTACGGGGTTCTCCAAGGTGTCCGGTCAGCGGCAGCCCCCGCTTTTCGATGAACGATATAACCGGATCAAACCGGCTGTTGCGAACCATGATAAACTTCCCGGCGCGGTCTCTTTCTGTCATCCCGATGTTTTTCCAGAATTTAACTCCAATCGCACCTCCTGAAATGTTATTCTCAAGCTCTTCAATGGTTTTTTGTTCCCACTTGTCGCCATTCCAAATGACAGTATCAAAAGCAAAAGTGGCGAGATAGTAAATCTGCTCCGGATATTTCCTGATCAGCAAAATGGCAGTGTCATGCTGCATTTTCACATTCTCACCGGCATTCACATTGATGGTAATCAGCTTCAGGTTTTCATCCTGACAATGCTTGCCAAGCGACGGATCGGTGGTTAAAATATGAATATGCGCATCAATCTTCGTTACCTTAAAATAATCGACTTCGGTATAGTATTCTTCTTTGGGCTGACAGGACGTGAAAATGAATGTAGATGCGGCAAATGCCAGGTAGTAAAACAGAGTTGACGTTTTCATAGTGAATGATTTTATCCGCGCCACGGACGGGTTCGCTTGGTATTCTGGATACAATCGATGGCCGTGTTTACATTACTCACCACCTGAAAATCGAACATACCCACGCAAATAAAGTCGGCGCCATTGTCGTATGCCCATTTGAATCCGTCTTTCGGCTCGATAGCTCCGGCAGCCAGCACTTTAAAGCCCATGACAGGCACAGAGGCTTTACTTACAAAATCAACGGTTCGCTCCGGGAAAAGGCAGAACATGTTGTTGTGGAAACGGTTGTGATCAAGGTAATTTTTGCCGTCAACCTCGAACGGAACGCGGTATTCGCGCGGGTGAGCCGACCAGTACTGATCGTGGTGCATGGTCTTCATGTAGTAATCCGGGATAATCCCCTCATCGGCGCAGGCAATCAGCGATTCTACCGAATGCGCTGCCAATCCGGCCGTGTAACCTTGTGCGCGAATGTGTTCGATCATTTCGTGGATCACCTCAATTTTGTGGTCACGAACCAGCCAGTCGCACCAGTTACCCTGGACCTGAATAATGTCAACGCCGTAATCAATGGCTTTATCGATGTTGGCAAAGTAGAGGTTTTTGTTGGTTCCCGAGCCAACCTCTGCCAGCTTTTTGTTATCCAGATTAGGATGAACCTGCGAGATTACCTTGATTTTGCTTCCGGTAATTTTTTTGTATTTAGCCAGTAACGGATTCGACGGGAACCCGATGTTGATGGTATTAATCCCCGCCTGTTCCGCCAGCATGAGGGTTTCGTAAACTTTTTGCTCAGTATTGTATGCTTTGAAAAGTGTGTCGGCATAAATCAAATCGCGGGCGTGCGACCAGCCACCAATCAGGTTTCCGCCAGCCACCAGGCGGCTAATTTCGTGCTTGCCGATTTTGCCGGTTGGCAGTTTGCCCTTCAGCTCGTTCAGCGCGGTTTGTTTCACCTGGATGGTTGCTCCCGACATCACATCTACTCCATACGTTTTGAAGTTGCTTACCGCACCAATTCCCATGGCACCCAAAACCGGCAATGTAGCCAGGTTTTTCAACGCTTCGCGGCGCGATTCGCTGCTGGTTATTTCTTCAGGCTTGGCTTTTTTCTTCCTGAAAAATTCAATCAGCGAATCGATGCTGAATCCTTTTTCAGGATAAAAGAAGAGGAAAAGCAGGGCAGTGGCCTCGATGAATAGTTTATCGACGATGAAAATATGACCGTCGGCAGCGCTGATTAACGGATTGCCAAACGGAGGATAGGCAAAATAATAGAGGGTAAGCAAAAGTGCACCGCAGACTGACGCTAGTCGGCTGAAAAGCCCGATGAACAGTGCTAATCCAATCAAAAACAATCCATACATGTTCAACAGGTCGGTTATTTTCAGAATAGCCGGAGAACTGGCCAGGGCATGGTAGAGTCCGGATAAAAATCCGGAGGTATTCAGTAAATAATTGGAGGCAGTCCAGTTGCCCTGAAGTATTTTCGATAATCCCTCGTAAATGAAATGCCAGCCAATGGCTACGCGAAGGATGGTAACTAATAGTTTTGGGTAAAACTTGCTTGTGGTTGCGTTCATAGGTTGTTAGGTTTGAGACCGTTAATTTCAGAATCTTTTTTTGAATTCAGACAAGTGATAGGTCTTTTTTGCAGCAGGGTAGTCTGAAATCTGATGATTTCAGAAAATATGCTCAGATAATGAGAAATAAGTTTGATGTTTAGAGTATTGGACTAATGTGGAGGTTCGTTAATCATGATCAAAAAAATATTAGTCTTGATATAAATAGAACACAAATTGAAAATAATTTAATCATAACTTGCAGTCAGGTTAAGCTGGATAAAGAGGTGAGGCTCATTAAAAATCAAAATTTATATTCATGAAAAAGTCGCTGGTTCTTTTGTTGGCAGTAAGTTTTGCATCGGTGATAATGGCACAAGAGGCAAAAATCGACAGTAGCAAATATCAACGAATGGTAACGTTTACTGCAGAACAGGATCATGAAAACATGATGCAGCAATTGAGTATAAAAGCATTGAGGCCAGGTCCGAGTGGCAACGAATCGGATGCGAATCATGCGAATTACGATGAATCATTGGCGAATCCTTGTCCTCAGTTGCCGGATATCCTTACCACAAAAAATGGAAAGAAGGTGACTACTGCCGATGCCTGGTGGAAGCAACGTCGTCCGGAAATTGTTGAGGATCTGGAACGGGAGGTATATGGCCGTCTTCCTCAAAACATTCCCAGTGTAAAGTGGACTGTGAAAGTTACTGATCAGGAATATGTTGGTTTTACTCCGGTTATTGCCAAACAATTGATTGGGCACGTGGATAACAGCGATTATCCGTTGATTAATGTAGATATCAAAATGATGCTGGTGGTGCCCAAAAATGTAAAGGGCCCGGTTCCGGTGTTGATGATGTTCGGCTGGCCGGCATTTCCTTCACCTGCGCAACCTTCGCCTGATGATCTGGAAAAACTGAATACCGCATTTAAGGAAATGATGATTAAAAACGACCCCAATATGAAGGCCATTTTTGACCGCTATCCTGCTTACATGCCGATTACCAGACTAGCCGGTCCCAATTTCTTCGCACCCAAACCGGAAAGTGAGTTTTCTCCAACCGAGCAATTGCTCGCTGCTGGCTGGGGCTACGCTACCATTGATCCTAATAGCATTCAGGCTGATAATGGCGCCGGTATTACAAGAGGCATTATTGGGTTGGTCAATAAAGGTCAACCACGCAAGCCAGACGACTGGGGAGCTCTACGGGCCTGGGCCTGGGGTGCCGCCCGTGGATTGGATTACCTTGAAACCGACTCATTGGTAGATGCTAAGAAAGTGGGCATTGAAGGCGTATCGCGCTATGGAAAAGCGGCATTGGCCACATTGGCTTTTGAACCTCGTTTTTCGGTGGGATTGATTGGTTCTTCCGGAAAAGGTGGAGCAACACTTCATCGTCGCATATTTGGCGAGGCCGTTGAAAGCCTCACCGGTGGCGAATATTACTGGATGGCAGGTAACTACATGAAATATGGTGCTTCTGAAGCAAGTTTTGGCCGTAAAACCGGGTGCGATTTGCCGGTTGATTCGCACGAGTTGATTGCTCTTTGCGCCCCGCGCTTTACATTCATTAGCTATGGTATTCCAGAGAAAGGCGATGCCAAATGGCTCGATCAGCAAGGCAGTTACATGGCTACAATTGCAGCCGGCTCTGTGTTTAAATTGTTGGGGAAAAAGGATTTGGGTGTTTCAAATGATTACCTCACAGAAAAAATGCCTCCGGTTAATACGGGTTTGCTGGATGGCGAACTGGCCTGGCGTCAGCATGATGGTGGCCATACCGATGCTCCAAACTTTAAATATTTCATTCCGTGGGCAAGCAAGTTTTTGAATTATGAGAAAACTCCGGGCAGGAGATAAAGCTGATCTGCGACTTTGCTTGAGGTTGTTCTTTACCGTATTGTTTCCAAATACTTGAACACCATCCTGATTTCTCCGAATGAATACTGGTTCTTTAAGCCAGTGCGAATATCCGATAGGTTGCCGCCTTTGTGCGTATCGAGGTATTCCACAATCGCTTTTACTTTTTCGGGTTCCACCAGTTTTTCGATTGATATTTCGCCTGTGCCAATAAAGTGCGCCAAATGAGATTCAATGGTTGAAACAGCCATTCCGCGTTGACTGGCAATTTCAGGTATTGTTTTGCCACTTCGAAACATTTCCAGGCTTGTTTCCTGTGTGCTTAAACTTGCTTTTGCTGCTTCTTTCTCAGCGTCAACAGGCAAGGCCAACCCTTTGGAGCGCAGATAGGCGATAACCATTTCCAGAATTTCTTTCCCAAACTGCTGCATGCGCGTGCCGCCCATTCCTTTTATGAACTTCAGCTCAGCCTTGTTGGCAGGCAAGGTTTCCACAATATCGAGCATTGTTTTTTGCGGAAGTATACGGCGCACTTCAACATTGAGCAGGTCGGCTTTGGCGTCGCGCCAGTTTTTGATTTGAGTGTAAAATTCCGGATTTCTGGAAAATGTTGAGCCTGATGATGCTCCTTTTTGCCCTTTCTCCGGAATTTCGATGGCCGATTTCGCCCGTGTTTCAAGGTGAGTTTTGATGTTGAACCCGTTTTTGCAGAGCTCGAGGCAACTCTTTTTGGTGTGAATTTCCTTTCGCAGTTTGTCGGCCGCTTCGTTGAATGTTTTACGGATAGCTTTGTTATCGGTGTCGAGTGATGCCGCCGCAAAAGGCTCTTCCACCATGCTGATAAGTTTTCCGGAGAAATAGTCGGCAGCTTTTTTTACCCGTTCCTGAAGTTGCTCGTTTTCTTCGGCATTGGAGGCAAGGGTAGCCAGTTGCCTGAGCTGGTTGTCGAATTTGGCGGCAACTTCAATCATTTCGGTCTGAAGTGGCTGGACGATGCTTTGCAATTGCGTTTTCAGTGTTCCAAGCAACTGAGCTTCGTGTTCGTCCCAAAGCTTTTGCAGGTAATGGATTTGGCGTTGCATGGGCTTAAAATCGAACAGCTCACTAAGCAATTGTTTCACATATTCTTTGCGCGACTGTTCCAGTTCGGCTTCCCCGGGTTGGTTTCGCTCCACCTCGTCGGTAAACTGGACGACAGTAGTGTCGTTTTTTACGCTGAAACCGGCAATGGGCGTGCTCAGTACCAATCCTTCGAGGGTTTTGCAGCGACTCAGTGCCACGTAAACCTGCCCGTGAGCAAACGATGCGCGCGCATCGATAATCGCTTTTTCGAACGTGAGTCCCTGACTTTTGTGAATGGTAATTGCCCAGGCCAGTTTGAGCGGATATTGCGTGAATTTGCCAATCACATCTTCGTCAATCTCCTGCGTGTTTTCGTTCAGGATGTATTTCACATTCTGCCATTCAGCTTTCTCAACCTCAATGGGCAGATAATCGCCCGGGCATTCAACTTCAATGGTTTCGTCGTCAATCGCGGTTACCTTGCCTATCTTGCCATTGTAGTATCGTTTTTCTGCTGAAATGTCGTTCTTCACAAACATCACCTGCGCACCAACTTTCAGTTCCAGCTCCATTTCGGTGGGGTAGGAGTACTCCGGAAAATCGCCTTCAACCTGCGCTTTAAACCGGTAGCTTTTTGAGCCGAGCTCGCCCAGTTTCGAGTCGTTGATTTGCTGCGACTGGTAATTGTGGGTGGTCAATGTAATGTAACCTTCCTTTTCCTCCGGATTGAAATTGGGAATGTACCGTTTGTTCAATTCCTGAAGGGTGGCTTCGTCCATCCGGTTTTCGCGCACTTTGTTTAGCAAATCGATAAACCGCTGGTCGCTCTGCCGGAAGATGTGGGTCAGCTCAATGCCAATGAATTTCGAGCGTCTCAGGGCATGGCTACTGAAGAAAAAACAGGTGTCGTAATACGGTTTCAGGATAGTCCAGTCGTCATCTTTCACCACTGGAGCCAATTGCTGCAAATCGCCAATCATGAGCAACTGAACGCCGCCAAATGGTTTGTAGCGGTTTTTGTAGCGACGCAAAACCTCGTCAATTCCATCCAGAACATCGGCGCGAACCATCGAAATCTCATCGATAACCAGCAAATCGAGACTGCGCATGATGTTTATTTTCTCACGACTAAACCGCTTGATTCCCGGAGCAACATTGCCGTCTTCGGGTACCACAACGGGCCGTTGCTGGTTAGGATCAACCGGAATCTGCGGCCCGAACGCCATCTGGAAAAACGAGTGAATGGTAACTCCACCTGCATTGATAGCCGCCACGCCGGTTGGTGCGACTACCACCATTCGCTTGGGCGATTGCTTTTTCAGGTTGCGCAAAAAGGTTGTCTTTCCCGTGCCAGCCTTTCCTGTCAGGAAAATATTCTGGTTGGTATATTGCAGAAAATTGTAGGCAAGTTCTAATTGCGGGTTCGACTGGAATTCCATTGATGCAGACTATTTTATCAGGAGTGGCGATTGATTTGTTATGTTCTCCTGCAAAGGTATTAAAAGAGGATTTAATAAAGTGGAAAACATTTGGGGATAATTTGATTTATTGTTTCCCGATGTCGGCGAGAATTCACCGAACCTAAGATTGGCGGGAACAATCTTATCGTTGATGGCTAAAAAGCTTACTCGTTTAGCAAAATCTTTAACTCGTGCGCCAGATTTTCAACTCGTGTGGCTAAATTCTTAACTCGGCCGCCTATATTTTCAACTCGTGTACGAGATCTTGAACTCGTACACGAAATCAATTTTTCAGGCACAAAAAAAGAGGCCGACTCCGTGGAGACCAGCCTCTTTATGCAAATTGAACTTATTGGAAAGCCTTGTTATTAGAAATTAGCTTTGTCAGGAGCGAACCACAAACGAGTTGCGATATTGTCCGGACCACCCAATTTTGTAGTTGCGTCAGCGATACCGGCAGCGTTACCTGTACGTTCAGCATTTACGAAAGGCATACGTTTGATCCATTCGCCCTGTGGGATAACACCCCAGTCGGCATTACTGTCATTTTTGTAAACATTTGGAAGTTTTGGATAACCAGTTCTGCGGAAGTCAGCCCAAGGTTCGTTCGGGTTGAAGAAACCAGCAATCCATTTCTGGGTGATGATTTTTTCAAGTTTCTGTTCGTTAGAATCAGCATCGTTCCATTTTACAGTTACTGTTGAACGAGAAACGAAATCGTTTACTGAACCAGTTGATTTTGGATCGTTGTAATCGATTGGTTTGCTTGTACCGTCGGCCAGGTAAGCGTCAACACCACCTGCACCCCAGTCGGCAAACGATAATTTCACACCGTTTTCGTAGTTGGTTTTGGCATCGCCTGCGCCAGCCCATCCTCTCAATGAAGCTTCAGCCAAATCGAAATAAACTTCCGAAGCAGCCAGGTAATTACGACGTGTAATTGTTTTGAAGCTTTCGTTGATTTTAGAGAATGAAGTGTGGTCGTCTTTTGCAACCAGTGAAGCACCGTTACGGATTCCTTTGTATGGGAATTCAGGGTGGTCAGAATAAACTGTTTTATCGGTAGCTGGCTGGAAGTATTTTTCAATACGTGCATCTTTCAAACCAACCAGGATTGATTCCATTCCGGCTGACATACGGGTATCGTCCCATTCGAAACAAATAACCGACAAATACAATTTACCGCCGTAAAGCGAAATGGTCATGTTGTCAGCGTTTGAAGTAATCAAGCCAGCTGGGTCAGCAATAGCTTTTTCACCCTGAGTTTTTGCAAGGGCAGGAGCTGCTTTCGAAATACGGATAGCCAAACGCAAACGCATTGAGTTCACCAGTTTCATCCATTTGGTAACATCGCCACCATAGCTTGCGTCGAATTTCTTCATACCAGCATACGTTTTGTTTGCTGCAAATACAGCCTGAATTTCGTCGAGCTGAGTGAAGAATTTGTTGTACAATTCCGATTCGCTGTCGTATTTAATCGTCGATTCAGTTGAACCGTAGTTTGAATAGATAACCGGACCGTGGTAAGTAGTCAAACGCGAAACACCCATGATCTGGATCAGTTTTGCCCAAGCTGAGAAAACAGTGTAACCACCTTCGTCGGCAATTTTGATTACCTGGTTTGCAGGAGCCATTAACGAACCGTAAATACGATCCCAGTAGGTATTCCAACGGATGTAGTAAGTTGTATTGTTAACACCTCCGGCAAACGGAGTTGGAGTTGCCATATAATCGGCGAATGATTCAGCAACAAGGTTTTCTTCAATCTGGTGACCGAAAATATTACCTAACATCGAAGAATAATAAGCTCCAACATGGTTAAAATCCTGTTTAAGCGATTCTCCGCTGATTTCGTATGGATTGGTATTTGCCTCTTCAAATTGATCGGTACAAGCATTCGTAATCATTAAGAATGCTGCCATTAATAGGAATATGCTTTTTTTCATGGTATCAATTTATTAGAATGTAAATTTAAGGTTGAAGCCATAGGTTCTGGTTGCAGGAACGTTGAAATTATCCAACGACTGAGAACCTGTACCTGTACTCATAGTTAACTCTGGATCGAATGGAGCTTTCTTGTAGAAGAAGAATAAGTTGTTACCAACAATTGAGAAAGAAGCTGCTTTAATCGGCAGTTTCAGTTTATTCACGTCTAAATCGTAAGCCAAAGCCAACTGAGTTAAACGGATGTTGGTACGGTCGTACACATAAGCTTCAGAAATACCATTACGATCGCCTACAGTTGTATAGTACAATTTAGCATCGATTGAAGTTACAGGAGTTGTTCCTTTGATAGCGTTAATTTCAACTTTGCCACCGTTGTCGCGGGCTTCGCCTGAACGTGCGCTAACTCCGTATCCGTCCAACATGGCTTCAGTCTGGCTGAATGCTTTACCTCCAATTTTAGCATTGATCAGGAAGTTCAATGAGAATTGTTTGTATGAGAAACTGTTGTTCCAACCTAAGCTGAATTTAGGTTCAAGGTTACCCATGTATTCGATGTTTGCGGTTTTACGAGGAGCTCCTGATTTTTCGTCAAGAATGATTTGTCCGCTTGCATTGCGAAGGAATTTGTAACCGTACAAGTCACCAAATGAACCACCGGTGTAGATACGTGAAGTATAACCTTCAGAAGAACCAAAATCGATGTATTTATCTGGTTCGCCTTTCAGCAATTCAACAACGGTGTTTTTGTTTCTTGAGAAGTTTAACGAGGTGTTCCATTCAAATTCTTTACCTTTTACAGGTACTGCAGTTAAAATTACTTCAACCCCTTTGTTAACGATTTCACCGGCATTGGTGAAGAATGTTGTGAAGTTGCCTACGTTTTGACTGGCTGTTGGAGTATAAGTAAGGAACTGGTCGGTACTTTTAATGTTATAGTAAGTGAAGTCCAAACCTAAACGTCCGTTGAAGAATCTCCAGTCGGTACCGAATTCCCAGGTTGTTAACATTTCAGGTTTTGCATCGGTAAACGGAGCCTGTGTGTTTCTGTCGATACCACCACCACTGTTGATTGTGTTGCTAGGAGTAATCCGGTTGAAAGGAACTTCGTTGGCTACAGTAGCATTTGATACGCGAACTTTTGAGAACGAAATGAATGAAGGCATATCGATCATCTGGCTCAAAATACCAGTCAAACCGAATGAAGGATAGAAATATGAATCGTTTCCGGTTCCTGAAAGGGTTGAAGCCCAGTCGTTACGTCCTGATAAATCTAGGAATAACATTTCTTTGTAGCCAATCTGAGCATTACCGAACACACCTTCTTTGATTACTTCACCGTCGTAGATCGACTGTACCTGAACGTTTGTAGGAAGGTTCTGGAAGTAGAATTCGTTTGGATAAAGTAAAGAGTTTGTTCCGTTGTCAACGTTAACGCCGTTGCCATAAATCGATTTTTGGTAGCTGGCTCCCAGTACACCATTCACGCTGAAATTGCCGAATTTATCGTTGTATGTGAACAGACCATCGGTGTACATCAACATATCGTTGTATTTCTTGTAACTCCAACGTCCGTTTTCCGAAATGTTGGTTGAGTTACCACCGGCATAGAACTTTTGTTCGTACGATTTTTCAGCATAGTCGTAGCTTGCTCTGGCCTGGAATTTCAATTTTTTAGAGAATTCGTATTCAGCAGAAACGCTTGCAATAACACGTTTTGTCAAGTCGGTTTTTGGCTGGTTGTTGATTAACCAGTATGGGTTCGACTGGTGGTGGTCGTTTACAAACCAGTTTTGCAGATTCATATTTCTTTCAGTGCTGAATGTCTGATAATTATTCTGATATGAAGCAAAATCTTTATCGCGTGGGAAGAAATACAAACCAGTCAATGGGTTGAGGTAGTAACCGGCAGTGTTACGGTTTTTAGCTTTTTCAGAAGCTAACATCACGTTTGAACGGATAGTCAGTTTGTCGTCGAGTAATTTGGTCGACTGCTGGAAAGTAACATTGTTTTTGCTGTATTCATTGTTTGGAACAACACCTGTGGCTGTAGTATTTCCATAAGAGAAATAAGCTGTTGTTTTGTTGTTTCCACCGCTGATAGCCAATGTATTTACAAGGTTTGTTCCTGTCTGGAAGAAATCTTTTACGTAGTTGCTGGCATAATTTCCTTTGGTGTACGACCAGCTTTCTTTTGCTCCGCCTTCGCTTCCGTAGTTGAACTGAAGATCAGGAGTTGAAATAATGCTTTCCATTACAGTGCTTGAGCTGAAGCTTACACTGGTTTTTCCTTCTTTACCTTTTTTGGTTGTGATGATAACAACACCGTTGGCACCCTGGCTACCATAAAGAACAGCAGCATTTGAGCCTTTCAAAATACTGATGCTTTCGATGTCTTCAGAGTTGATCTGAGAAAGACCGTCACCTTCGTCAGTTCCTCCCCACATGCCCGACTGGCTACCTTTGCGGTTAACCATTGGCACACCGTCGATTACATACAACGGTTCGCTCAACTGGCTCAGCGATTTGCTACCACGTAAAACTGTACGTGTAGAACCACCAGCTCCTGAAACACTTTTCTTGATTTCAAGACCGGCTGATTTACCGCTCAAGCTGCTCATGAAGTTGATGTCTTTGGCTTTCAACATCTCTTCGCCTGAAACTTGCTGTGAAGAATATGTCAGTGTTTTTTTATCGCGTTGGATACCCAAAGCAGTAACAACTACTTCGTCAACACCAATTGATTCACTTTTCAGTGTCACATTGATTTCGCTGCTGTTACCAACAACTTCTTCTTTGGTAGTCATACCTACAAAAGAGAAAACCAATGTTTGTGCACCTGCAGGAACTTCAAGTGAATATTGTCCGTCGATGTTGGTGATTGTACCAACAGTTGTTCCTTTTACCAATACCGAAACCCCGGGAATAGCTTCACCGGTTTCGTCGATAACCTTACCCTTAATTGCTTTTTTTTGCTGCTCAGCCTGTACCGGATTTGTGTTTGATGAATCCGAAGCTAAAGCTAAATTACCTGAAAAAGTAACAAAAAATAACAAAATGCTGATCGTCAAGAACTTTAAAGTTCGATTCCCAAGTTGTCTTAATGGGACAAATGATTCACAATTGTTCATTTTTTTCATAGATTTGGAAAATTTGTAATTAAATAATGTTGTTTCTCACAATGTTATTTTCACATGTCGGAAGGTGTTGCAGCATCTTTCGACATTTTTTTTATGGATGTTACATAGGCACTTCGTTTATATTCTGGTAATTAGTATTTTATCGTTGTTCTGTTCTATTTTGGCACTTATAATTTCACCTATTGTTTCAAGTACCTGAACTGCCGAGTTCCTCAAATCGAGGTTGCCCGTAAACGTTTCATCTTTCAGGCTTTGATCGTTCAGCTCAATGGAAACATTGTAATATCTTGATACCTTTTTCAAAATTTCGCCCAAGGTCTGCCGTTCAAGTACCAAATAACCTTCCCGCCACGAGGTGTACAAACGGGTGTTAACCTCCGATTGTTCCATTGTTTGTTCCTGAGGGCTGTACACAGCCATTGTTCCCGGAATCATGGTCAGTTTTGCCTGGCTAATGATTGAATTTCTGGTGTATTTCAGTTCAACCGATCCTTTCTCGAGCACTGTGCTTGTTGTTGCATCGTCGCGGTAAGCACAAACATCGAATACGGTTCCGAGCACTTTTACTTCAACATCGCGTGTTATTACGTGAAAGGGTTGTTGCCGGTTGTGACTGACCTCAAAAATGGCTTCCCCTTCCAGGTAAACCTCACGTTTGTTGGCCGCAAATCTTGCCGGATAAATCAGCTTCGACCCTGAATTTAACCAGATTGAACTGTTATCGGCCAAGGTAATTTGTGTTCGTTTTCCGTAAGGTACAATAACGGTGTTGTAAACTATTTCATCGTCGTTAACTTCCTGTTTTATACTGTCAGACGAATTGATATGTATCTGATTACCATTTCCTTCGTACTTGATCTTTGATTCGTCGGAGTTAATCTCAATTTCTTCTCCGGATAGAATCAACCGTGTGTTGCCTGTTGGTAAACTCAGCTTGCTGTTTTCGGCAAATGTTTTAATCTCAGATTTTCTGCCCGAAGTAAATACTGCTGAAATGCCAATAAGCATTAAAAAAACAGCTGCTGAGCTAATTCCAATAATTAATCTGCGTTTTTTGTAAGCTTTTATCGATTGAGCTATCTGATTTCCAAGTATTTCTTTTTGAGTTGGTGATAGGTTTTGTTTTTTGCTGCTAAAAGTCTGGCGTATTTCGTTGGCCAAATAATATTCGGAATCGCTTAAATGATCTTCAGAGTGATTTTGTTCCCACTGCTCAATCTCAGTATCATTGGTTAAAATATCTTCTACCTTCCTTTCCCTGGCTTTCTTTTCCATTCCTGAGTCTGTCGTTTTTCTTGCAGGCCAAGTATTTTGCCTGTTCAAATACCATAAGAACAAAACCACGAAAACATAGACATGAAAAATTAACTTTTTTTCACTTTTTTGAAATAATTTTTCAATCTATGAATTAAAGTGTTGTTTATTATGTTGTTGTGTAGGTTTGTGAGAAATTGCTTCATTGAATCAGGTTCGTTCCTAAAATGAAACTTTGAGGCTGATTCCAAAAGTACGGGTTGCAGGTAAACTGAAATTCTCGATGGCCTGATCGATGATGCGTGTATTTAGCGTAACCTCCGGATCGAAAGGAGCATCTTTATAAATGAATAATAAGTTTTGCCCGTTTAGCGAGAGTGTCGCCTGTTTTATGGCTCCATTCGGAAAACTCCAGTCGTATGACAAGTTTACCTGCGATAGCCTGATGTTGGTGCGGTTGTAGGTATATGGTTCTTTAATTCCATCCCGGTCGCCAATGGTGGTGTAATATTGTTTGGCGTCCATACGCGAAACGGTTGTACCGTCGGGCATCACAGCATTTATTTCTACTCCGCCGTTGGTGCGGGCATCTGCCGATCTTTGACTAACGCCATAACCATCAAGCATGGCTTCGGTTTGTCCGATAACTTTACCGCCAATTTTGCCATTGACCAAGAAACCAAACGTCAGGTTTTTATATCTGAAACGGTTATTCAGGCCGATACTCCACCGCGGATTCGAGTTTCCGATGTATTCTTTTTGCTCGGTTTTCAGGATATTCCCTTTTTCATCGAGTTTGATGCGTCCGTATTCGTCGCGCTGAAATTTGTGCACATAAATATCGCCAAACGAGCCGCCTTCTTTAACAATCAGCTGATAGCCATCGATATCGGACAGACTGATGGGATTTTTAAGTTCGGGATGAAGCGAAACGATCTTATTTTTGTTTCCTGAAAAGTTGATGTCGGTGGTCCAGTTAAAATTCTTTTTATCAATGGCTTCGGCCATGAGCGACAATTCAATGCCCGAATTAACCAGTTCGCCTGCATTTACAAAATAACGGGAATAGCCCGATCCGGAAGGCGCCGGCAATGAGATAAACTGATCGCTGCTGTTGATGTTGTAATACGTGAAATTGAATCCGAACAAACCCTTGAATAATTTCCAGTCGGTGCCAATCTCGTAACTTCTGATTCGTTCTGGTTTCAGGTTATTGAATGGTTTTGTGGTGTTTATACTGATTCCGGTAGGTGTAATCGAGTTGTTAGGGTTTACACTGTTGAACGGAACTTCGTTGGCAACAATGGAATACGAACTTCGGATTTTGGCAAAACTCACAAACGACGGGAGTTTAAATATTTCGCTAAGCAAAGTGGTTATTCCAAGCGAGGGATAGAAGTAGGAGTCGTTTCCAGTTCCGTACAGGCTCGATGCCCAGTCGTTTCTTCCGGATAGGTCGAGAAATACCCTTTCTTTATACCCTAGCTGAACGTTGCCAAAAACCGCTTCTTTTATCAGGCTGCTGCCAAAAATAGAATAAACCATGACGTTCTTTTCGATATTCTGGAAACTGAACTCGTTCGGGTAAATTAATCCATCGGTACCTGTATTTACATTTATACCCACGCCATTTTTACTTTTCAGATAGCTTGTTCCGGCAACAACATCCATCCTGAGGTTTTTGAAGGTATGGTTAAACGACAGGATCGCATCGAAGTAAAAAAGATCGTCTGAAATCTTTTGGTAGCTCCACGATCCGTTGGCATGAACATTGGTTTCGTTTGACCCTGCTTTATTCTTCTGCTCAAAGGTTCGCTCATCGTGATCGTAATTTCCCCGGAGCTGAAGGCTCAGATTGTTGCGGATTTTCCAATCGGCAATTGTACTGGCAATCACCCGTTTTATCTGGTCGTCTTTCTTCTGATTGTTGATGATCCAGTTTGGATTCGACTGGAAATGATCTTTAACAAACCAGTTTTGCAGATACATGTTTCTTGTTTCGTCAAACACCTGGTAGCTATTGGCATAGCTGGCAAAATCGCGGTCGCGCGGAAATAAATAAAGCCCAGTAAGTGGATTTAGGTAATAACCAGCCGTATTTTTGTTTTTGATTGTCTCGTCAGTCAGCATTACGTTCGAGCTGACAGTCAGACGATCTTCAAATAGTTTGGTGGATTGCTTAAATGTGAGGTTAATTTTCTGATAGTTATTTTGATCCAGAATACCACCCATCGAAGTGTTCGAGAATAAAAAATAGGCCGTAGTTTGTTGTCCTCCCCCGCTAATGGTCAGGGTGTTGACTTTTGAAACACCCGTCTTGAAAAAATCGCGGACGAAATTATCCGAATAATTGCCTTTGGTATTAGACCAGCTTTCTTTGGCGTTGTTTACACTCCCATATTCAAATTGCAGGTCAGGAGTACTCTGGATGCTTTCGAATGAAAGGCTTGAGCTGAGATTCGCTTTTAAGGGACCAGCAGCTCCTTTCTTGGTGGTAATTAAAATTACTCCGTTTGCTCCCTGGCTTCCGTAAAGTGCCGATGCATTTGCTCCTTTAAGGATGCTCATACTTTCAATATCGTCGGTATTTATCTGCGAAAGTCCATCGCCCTGATCTGATCCGCCAAATATTCCGATCTGATCGCCTTTGTTATTAGCCATCGGGATGCCGTCGATTACGAAAAGAGGCTCACTCGAAGCGCTCAGCGACTTGTTTCCTCTTAAAACAACTTTGGTTGAACCGCCTGCTCCTGCTGCACTTCGGGTAATTTCTATTCCTGAAATTTTTCCCGATAATCCGGTCATGAAGTTTAGTCCCTGGTTTTTAGAAATTTCTTCGGATCCAATGTTTTGCGTGGCGTAAGTCAGGGCTTTGTCGGCCCGCTTAATTCCAAGAGCCGAAACAATAACTTCTTCAACACCAAAATCTTCAGGCAAAAGGGTTATGTTAATTTCTGTTTTATCTTTTAGCGGAACTTCAACCTTTCTCATACCAATGTAGCTGAATACCATATACAGGGCATTCTCCGGAACGTCCAGGCTAAAGTTCCCGTCAGGATTGGTTATCACCCCGATTGATGTTCCTTTTACAACCACTGTGACGCCGGTGACCGGATTTCCTTCTTCGTCGGTTACATGGCCGGTAACAGTCTTTTTCTTCACCGGACCATTGGCCATCAGCTGATCGTATTCGCTTTGAATACCTTTGTCTTTAATGATTATGACCTGCCGGTCGAATACTTTAAATTTCAGGTTGGTTTTGGCAAGAGCCTGATCAAGAATATCTTCGATAGTTAGGTCGGTGGCCTGAACAGTAACTTTCTGATTGAGGTTTACCTGGTTGTCCTTGAAAAAGATGATGTATTCACTTTGCTGTTGTATCAATTCAAATACCTGTCCCAAACTAACCTGCTTTAAATGCAACGTCAGTCTGTCGTTTTGGGCAGAAGAAATGAGATAAGACCCTAATAAACAGAATAGCAATAAAAATGCTTTGTGCTTCATATTTTCAACAGCTCGGTATTCTATTTGGGGGGAAGATATCTGAAAATTCAAAACAAGAGTAACAATTGACAGCTTATCGTTACAAAGGTAAGCGGTAAATTCAATTAATAAAGTCTGGCTTTTAATTAAAAAATTCCATGAAGAAAACTACCCGGAAGCTTGCCTTTTCCTGATTTTTATTTGATGATCAGCCTGTTTAAGCTCAATGTCCATTGTTTCGGCAATGAGTTCCAGAACCTGCAGCGCTGTATTCCGCAAATCGAGATGGCCGGTAAAAGTCTCGTCGGCAAGGTCCTGGCCCTCGATTTCTATAGACACATTATAGTATCTCGATAATTTCTTAACAATACTTCCAAGCGATTTTTGATCCAAATTGAGATACCCGTCTTTCCACGAGGTATAATCCATGGTATTGACATTTTTCTGGACAAGCGATTTGCTGTCAGGATCGTACATGGCCAGCATTCCCGGAACCATTTTTTCTTTGGTTGGGCCAAACATCGATGTTCCTTTGTAAATCAGTTCAACCGATCCGTGTTCGAGTACTGTGTTGATAATGCTGTCGTCGGCATAGGCGCTTAAGTCAAAAACGGTACCCAATACTTTTATTTCCAGATTATGACTGATTACGTGAAAAGGATGTGCCATGTCGGGTGATACTTCGAATATAGCTTCTCCTTCGAGGAAAACCTCGCGTTTATCTTCGTCGAAGCAAACCGGGTACACCAGTTTCGATCCTGAGTTCAGCCAGATGGTGCTGTTGTCGGACAAGGTAATCCGGGTTCTTTTTCCGTACGGAACAATTACTGTATTGTAGGCCGTGTTGCCCGATTCTACCGTTTGCTCAATTTGCTTTTGCGTGTCAATGTTTATTTGTTCGCCGGAGGCCGAGTATTCAATATTCGATTCCTGAGTTTCGATTTGTATAACTTTTTCTCCCGGCAACATGAGCTGAGTGAAGTCTGACTGAGGCTTGGCCGGAAGGCTCGACGCAAACTGAACAATGCCGGACCGGTTTTGCAACTGAAAAAAGACAGATACTCCAATAAGCAAGAGTATTGTCGCCGCTGAACTGAAACGGATAATCGCCTTGTTTTTTTTCGATCGGTTGATTTGGTCGGTTATGCTTTTCCCAAAGAACTCTTTTTGGTCGGGATTAAAGGGTGTTTTTGGGGCACCAAGAGCTTTCCTGATATTTTCGGCAAACAAAAGTTCTTCAGCCGGAATTCCGTCTTCAGAAATTTCGCCGTTAATCAGGTGTTCCGAAAGCGAATCATCTGCCAGAATATCTTCAGCTCTTTTGTCGTTGTGTTCCTTCATTCTTTGTCAAAAGTCAAAACTTGCCGATTTGCAACGAGAACAGGATCATTGCGTTATTGCTTATTTTTAGCTCATCGCGTATTGTTTTTACCGACCTGTAAACGAGCGTCCTTACCGATTCGACCGAAATGTCCAGGATCTTTGCGATTTCAGTGTAAGGTAATCCAATCTGAAACCGAAGGTTTAATACTTCCTGCTGCCTTTCCGAAAGCTTATTTATCGCTTTTCGGATGTTGGCAATGTTTTCTTCCTGATATTCAAGTTCTTCTGCCTCAGTGCCCAATGAATTCTGCTCATTTTCCTCCTGAATAGATTGCGAATAAACCAATTTTAATTTTCCGGCAGGAGGAGACTGAATTTTGCGTTTGAGCGACTTAAACAGGTAGTTGCGGATATGATCATTATCCGACAGGTTTTTTCGGTATTTATACAGATCGAAGAATAAATCGTGGATGCAATCCTTTATAAAATCCTGATCCTTAGTGTAAATATTACCAAATGAAAAAAGAACGTCGGCATATTGCATGTAAAGGTCATGATAGGCCTGAGTTTCTCCTGCCTTAATTCTTTTCCATAAAAGATAATCTGAATTGACTTCTTTTTGCATACCCATTCAAGTCTGTGGCCAAAAGTATAAATTTTATGCGCACAGCAAAAGGATAATCGCCTGAAATTAAAATCATCCAGCTTGCATTCACCCTAATAACAATTGAATCATTCGATTCAGGAATGAGTCTCCGGAACGAATGCCAATAAAATTAAGATATTAAGACAAAAAAGTCTTTAAATACCAACATAACTGATTTGCTTACGTATAGCCAAATAAATCCGGAATTAAATGATTGTCAGAATGGATTAATTGATGCATTTCTTCCGGATGATTCATTAAAACTTCAAAGCCCTGAGAAGGGTTATTCAAAATAACAGTTGATTCGCTCAACTGGCACCTAATAGCATAAAATCATCGTCGGTAAGTTACCGGGTTGAATCCCGAAATGTCGGGGTATCAGTACTGTTGTCAATTATGAACATTTAAAATTACAACAATGAAAAGACTTTTAACATTAGGACTGGTCATTTTAATGACCTTAAATTTGAACGCGCAAAACAATCCTCCACAGTTGTATTTATTATTTGAGTTTATGCAGGTAAAAGGCGAAAACGGATCGGATTACCAGCAGGTTGAAGAATTTTGGTCGGGCATTCACAAACAACGGGTTGCCGACAAATCAATTCTTGGATGGGACCTTTGGTCGCTAACCCCCTCCGGAACAAAACAAGGATCTCAATTCCTGACTGTTACACTGTTTTCCAGTCTCGAAAACATGCTGAAGGCTATTAACTCATTGGATGTTAATATGTATGCAAAGAAGGCCTATCCGAACAAAACAGACAAAGATCTGAATGCCATGTTTGATAAGACCGGAAAATCCAGGGATATGGCTAATCAGGTTCTTTTCAAGATGGTTGATCAGGTAACGACTGACTTCGATATGAAAGTTGGTACACTAGCTACCTTGGACATCATGAAACAGCTGGACGACAACTATGAGAAAGTTGAATCGGAAATATTTAAACCCTGGCATAAGCAAATGGTCGATCAAGGTAAGAAGGGAAACTGGGGATTACTCCGAGCCATTTTACCTGCCGGAAGTGAGGCTTATGGCACGCACATTACCTTCAGCATGTATAAAGATGAGGCGCAGCTGGCTGCATTTATGGAAGATTCGGGCGGAACGATGGATTTAATGACCCAACTTGCTGTTAAGGAAGGGCTAAAAACCAGGGAGTGGAAGGAAGTGAAAATGGCTAAATTAATCATGACGGTGAAATGATTTGCCTCGTTCAATAATACAAAAGAGGTGGCTTATATATTTTTACAAGCCACCTCTTCCTGTTTTATCCGGAATGATAAATCTGGTTATCTCACATTTCTCACTTTTCCCGATCCGGCAATTGACTGGTCGATCATCGGTTTTCCTCTGTAATTTACATTTCCCGACCCGGCTAACCTGACATAAAGGTTTCTCTTTGCCTCGATATCAACATTCCCCGATCCTGCAATTTTAACCGAAACATCTTCGGCGCTGTAATCCATTCCCTTCAGGTTTCCGCTGCCCGAGATGGCAACACTCAAATCCTGAGCTGGTGATTTGCCAGCCAGAACAATATCGCCCGAGCCCGAAATGGCTGCTTTTACCCTTTCAGCCGACAGCTCCATCAGCTTGATGTTGCCGCTTCCGCTAACGCCAAGATCCAAAATTTTTGTTTTGATTTCATCTTCGGCAATAATATCGCCCGAACCCGAAATTCCTAACCCATTGATTTCAGGAGTAGTAATGTAAATGGTAATTTCTCCGGGCTGAAAAGTTTTCCAGAAAAAGTCCTTATTTGGGAAACGGATAATCAGCTTTCCGTCTTTCACTTCAGTAATAATTTCGTCGAGCGTTGAAGCTTTGGCTACAATCTCAAGGTTTTGTTTAGCACCTTGTTCCAGGTGAAGTTTTGCGCCGATTCTCAGCGAGATTTCAGTAAACGGATCAACTTTCCGGTTCTGTTCGTCAGCACGAACCTGCACTCCCGACAAGATAAATACGAATAAAATAATTGCTGCTGCTAGTTTTGTTTTCATATGCTTTCAATATTAATAGTTAATTTTTTGTCTTTTTAAACGCTATTATAGACGCCAAATTATTTTCGAAGTTGCAAAACGCAAAAATTATTTAACGTCATTTTCTTTCATCAAAGCTGTTCAGAAAATCTCCGGATCCCTTCGTCAACCTTTAATTCACCGAGTAAAATCATGCAATCGCCTTTAAAGGTTGATAAACAGCGTTCCAGTAAGTACTTTTACAATCATAAAATTAGAAATAAACAGATATAGCAGCCAAATTTAAAAACTCAAACATACAAACATCATGAATACAACTCTGATCGTGGTAATTGCAATTGTTTTAGTATTTCTCCTCATTCTTGTTGCGATCTTTAATAATTTGACGGGCAAAAAGAACCAAGTTATTTATGCATTTGGGAGCGTTGATGTGCAGCTCAAAAACCGGTATGATTTGATTCCTAATCTTGTGGCTGCAGTACAGCAATATACAACGCACGAAAAAGATTTGCTGGCCAAAATTACGGAATTGCGATCGCAGGCCCTTAAACATGATCTGGACGCTGAAGATCGCGTCAGACTGGACAATCAGATTACTTCGGCTCTTTCCGGATTAATGGTTAGTGTTGAAAATTATCCTGATTTGAAGGCCAGCCAGAATTTTATTGATTTGCAGCGGGCCCTGAATGAAGTTGAATCGCAGATTGCTGCAGCCCGCCGCGCTTACAACGGCGCGGTAACCGACTATAATAATGCCATTGAAATGTTTCCCGGAAACTTGTTGGCAGGCATGATGCTTTTGAAAACCCGCCAGGTATTTCTGGCTTCGGAAAACGAGCGTCAAAATGTAAATGTGAAAGATTTATTCAAGTCGTAAGCGCATCTTTATGGTTTCCGAAAACGAGCTTAAAGCACTTTATGAGTCGCAGCTGAAAGGGCAATTAGAGACTCTCGAAGCAGTACGAAAAAGTATTCTGTACAAATTCTTGTTTACCATTCTTTTACTCGCCGGATTAGCTGCAATGAATTTCTGGGTGATCAGCCTGAATCCTCATGTGGCTGTAATTGTCCTGGCAGTTTTAATTTCTCTTGCAATACTTATATACTTTATATATAAAGCCTCTCAGCAAAAGAAACGGTACCGCGAGTCGTTTAAATCGGGCGTTGTGGCCGAAGTGGTTAAACTGATTAACCCTGAATGGCAATATAATTGCAATAGTTGCATTACCGAAGAATTATACTGGCAGAGTGGCTTGTTTCCTCATCGGTACGACCGGTATCAGGGAGATGATTTTGTGTCGGGAATGATTGATAAAACTGACTTCCAGTTCTCAGAACTTCATACCGAGTACAAACAAGTAACTTATGGATCGAAAGGGCAGCGGCACGAACAGTGGATCACTATTTTCCGGGGTTTGTTTATGCATGCCGATTTCAATAAATACTTTTCAGGAACAACTTTTGTTCTTCCTGATACGGCAGAACGTCTGCTGGGAGCTTTCGGACAAAGCCTTCAGAAATTAAGCTCGCGTGGAGAGTTGGTAAAGCTGGAGAACCCGGAGTTTGAGAAACTATTTGTGGTATATAGTTCCGATCAGGTTGAATCCCGGTACATTCTTACTCCGGCAATTATGGAAGCTATGGTTCATTTGCATCAACGGTTCGACGGCGATATTTACTTTTCGTTTGTGGGCACGAGGGTGTATTTTGCAAAAGGCTTTTCTACGGCCCTTTTCGAACCCAATATTTTTAGTTCAGGAGTAAATTTTGCTGATGTAAAAGAAATGTTCGATCTCTTTGGAATGATTTCAGTGCTTGTTCAGGAATTAAATCTGAACACACGAATTTGGACCAAAGCCTAATCAACGCTATTCATCGTCAAGGTTGAAGAGTCCTTCCGGAATGCGCAGCTCTATTTCGCGAAGGTCTTCGTCCAACCGAACGATCAAATCTTCGTTAAGCGGAACAAGTGCTTCGTCCCCTTGGTAATCGACCGAGAGCAGCAGGTTCCCGGAGTAGTCGTGTACATCATTAATCTCTCCGATTTGACCCAGCGACTCATCGAACAGCATAAACCCGATCAGGGCATGAGGACTTAGCTCATCTTCCATCTCAACAACATCATCCTGATTGACGTAAACTGAAAGTCCGCAAAGATCTTTGGCTTTTTTGTCCGAGTCTACCCAATCCAGATTAACGATTACCGATTCGCCCGATTTGAAACGCAGGCCTTCTTCCGAAATGAAATAAGGGACCAGTAAATTGTCGATTTCAAAAAATAGGGTTGGGCATTCCTCCAGTGTTTCATAATACTGCTCGTCGAAACGAATGACTAATTCCCCATGAATACCATGTGGTTTCTGGGAGTAACCAACTTTGATACAATTGTTTTTTGGTATTGTTTCCATCGTCATAAAAATAGAAAAAAGCGACAGAATTCTCTGTCGCTTTATAAATTGTTTGTTTTAACCGAAGTTAAAAACAGGATTCTGCGAATAATTATCCTTCAGTTTCCTCCGGAGCAGCTTCTTCGGCAACTTCTTCAGCTGGAGCAGCTTTGGCAGCAGCAGCGGCTTCAGCATTGCGTTTTGCAATTGCCTGAGCTCTTTCTGCGCTCTTCTTAGCTTCTTTGTCAAGCTGAGCTTTGCGTGATGAATCAGCACTTTGTGTTAAACCATCTTTCTTGGCCTGAACTTTTTTAGCTTTGTCGGCTGTCCAAGCTTCGAATTTTGCTTCAGCTTCTTCAGCTGTGAAAGCTCCTTTGGCAACACCACCTAAAAGGTGTTTTTTGTACATCACTCCTTTGTAAGATAAAATAGCTCTTACTGTGTCGGTTGGTTGAGCACCGTTTGCAAGCCAGGTTAAAGCTTTGTCAAAATCGAGATCGATAGTAGCAGGATTTGTGTTTGGATTATAAGATCCAATCCTATCAATATTTCTACCATCCCGTGGTGCCCTGCTATCAGCTATCACAATGTGATAGTAAGCATACCGTTTGCGACCATGTCGCTGCAATCTGATTTTTGCTGGCATTTTGCTTAATTTTAAATGATAAACAGTTATTGAAATTTGTGGCGCAAAGATAAAACTTTAATCCTGAATTCAAAACAGGTTCTGAAAAGTTTTGAATCAGCATCAAAACATATTGGTTTTTGATTTTGACGTTGGCTGAGGTACAATAAAATCATTCATCATTAAGTTTGATTCGCAAATAAATATCTTTGCACCGGGCAACCTTAATGAAACAAAACACATCTGGGATTGTAACAGGTGTCTGTACCGTTGAAACTTACCGCTGGAAGCATAGGTTGATGCGGAAATTAGAAAACGATAAACAAAAAATGAAACGTATGAAACTGATAAACTTGTTTGTTTTTGCACTGATTGTATTATTTCTGGGCTCTTGCTCGAAGAGCGAGGATGCAGCATCGGGAGTCGGCGATGCTATCGTAATTACCAAAAAATCCGGAGCAAATGTTGTTTACGGATATTCGTTGTATGCTTATACATTCGGGGCTTTTCAGAGTGTAACGGCTACCAGTGCACTCCAAACGGGCAAAACATACACACTCAAAATCAACCAGGGTTTCAAAACCAATTTTTATTATGAATCGCCTGATGTCGAATTTACAACAGTGAAACCAGTTGCAACTACTTTTAATTTTAAAGCTGTATTTGACAATGGGGCAACCGACGAATTTCAGGATGAATTGTCGGATAAAGTGTTGCCGGTTCCGGTAATCGAAAAAACTGAATATGTATCAGCAAAGAGTGAAATGAATATTACATGGGCTTCAGTATCTGGTGCTGACAGCTACGCAGTCAATGTTTTTGAGGGATCGACTCTGGTTTTTGGAAGTCCTGAGCTGGTTAATACATTGAAAACCTTTGCTGTTACTGCAACGTCGAGTGGCTGGATTACCGGATTCACCCCCGTTGTTGGCAAAACTTATACTGTCAGGATAAACGCATATTTATACGAACCGAATGGCGATTCGTACAATTTGCAGGCTGTTTCATTCGCCGATAAAAGTATAGTTTGGGGACAATAAATTAAACTGATAGTTTGGAAAAGGGGGATTCGGGGTTATGCCGCGAATCCCCCTTTTATTTTTCGGATTGGCTCGGGAGCAACAATTCTTACATCGTTTCTGAATTATCCGATTCATTTTCTACTTTTGTTTTTAGTAACATTATAAAACAAAAAAATGATTCTCAAAGAACAGGTTAAAGACCTCAATGATCGCCGGGATGCGTTAAGGAGGCATCTTTGACTACGATCAGAAATTAATCCAACTACAGGAAGAGGAACTGAAAACTCAGGATCCGGCTTTCTGGAACAATCCCAAAGAAGCTGAAGCTCAGATGAAGGTAATCCGTTCGGTTAAAGTCTGGACGGATGGATACAAGCAAGTTAATCACAGTATGGAAGATTTTCTTGTGTTGTACGATTTTTTTGAGATGGGCGAAGCCACCGAGGCCGATATCGATCAGCATTACAACGAAACGCTGGAACTTATTGAGACTTTGGAAACCAAGAATATGCTTCGGAAAGAGGAAGACAAGCTGGGAGCCATCCTTCGCATTAATGCCGGGGCTGGTGGTACCGAAAGCAATGACTGGGCCGACATGTTGATGCGCATGTACATGCGTTATGGCGAAAAGCAGGGATATAATGTAAAAACGGTCGAGTTTCACGCTGGCGATGAGGTGGGAGTGAAAAGTTGCACCATAGAGTTTGAAGGTGAATATGCATACGGCTATCTGAAAAGTGAAAACGGAGTTCACCGTTTGGTAAGGCTTTCGCCGTTTAATGCTCAAAACAAGCGAATGACATCTTTTGCCTCGGTGTTTGTTTCACCGGCAGTCGACGATACCATCGAAGTTGAAATCAGGGATTCTGATATCACCTGGGATACTTTTCGGTCGAGTGGGGCCGGCGGGCAGAACGTAAATAAAGTGGAAACCGGAGTCCGGTTGCGACATGCACCCACCGGAATTATCATTGAAAACACCGAAAGCCGCTCGCAGTTAGCTAATAAAGAGAATGCTTTACGTTTGCTGAAATCGCAGTTGTATGAGCTGGAACTTCGCAAGCGGCGCGAGGTGGAAGAACAGATCAACGCTTCTAAAAAGAAAATCGAGTGGGGCTCACAAATACGTTCGTATGTTTTGCAACCTTATAAATTGGTTAAAGATGTGCGTACTGGCTTCGAGTCGGGTAATGTGCAGGCCGTTCTTGATGGCGATATTACTGGGTTCATCAAAGCTTTCCTGATGGAATTCAGCGACGATGAGTAACTTGAAAACTGATACGAGTTACGAGTTGCATGTTTCGGGTAAATCGCGAAACCTGTAACTCATAACCCGAAACAAAATATAAATATGAGTGCAATAATACGCTTGGCTGAAAAGCGCGATGTCAGGGGAATTCTGGATATATACACCCCTTTTATTCTGGAAACTTCGGTTACTTTTGAAGAAGAAGTTCCATCGGAAGAATCGTTTTGGGAACGTATGCAGGGAATTATGGCCGAATTGCCATATCTTGTTTGTGAAATTGATGGCCGGATTGCGGGCTATGCTTACGCATCGGGTTATCGCAGCCGGGCTTCGTACCGTTGGTCGAAGGAAGTATCGGTTTACGTGCATCCCGATTTCCAACGCCGGAAAGTGGCACATGCCCTTTATACCAGTCTGAACGAAATGGTGCGTTACCAGGGAATTGCCGACTTACTGGCAATTATTACCATGCCGAATGAACCGAGTGTTTCGTTTCACGAAAATTTTGGCTACGTAAAATGTGGCGAGTTCTCGAGAGTGGGTTACAAACTCAATCAATGGCAGAATGTTGGCTGGTTCGAACTATTCCTTCAGGATGAAAACGAACCGCCTAAAGATCGCATACTACCTTTAAAGGAGATCGTTGATCTTCCTGTTTTTAAAGAAGCAATTCAGAAAGGATTGGATAAACTTAAGCTGTAGCAAACTGTTTATTTTCCCGATAAGTTAAAATTCAGGAAATGAGAGAATCGAGCATATACAACAATCGTGAAATCAGCTGGCTTTCGTTTAATGCGCGTGTGCTTCAGGAGGCTGAAGATCCCACGGTTCCGCTGTTCGAACGAATCCGGTTTCTGGGTATTTTCTCGAATAACCTGGATGAGTTTTTCAGGGTGAGGGTTGCTACGGTTCGCCGAATGCTCGAATTGGGCAAGGATGATGAGGCGCTTTTAGGTAATTATACTGCCAGCGAATTGTATGAAGAAATTCAGGAAACGGTAGTTAAGCACCAGCAGAAGGCGCAGGAAATTTACCGGAATATTTGGGTTGAGCTGGCCAATGAAAACATTTTCATGCTCGACGAAAAGCAACTCACACACGAGCAGGGCGTTTATGTGCGAAAGTACTTTAATACCAAGGTGCTTCCGAACATTGTGCCGATTATGCTGGGTAAATCGATGAAGTTTCCCTATTTGCGCGACAAATCCGTTTATCTGGCTGTAAAACTTTCAAAGCTAAAGTCTCCTGAAAAGTTTGCTTATGCCTTGATTCGGGTTCCGAGCCGCTCGGTTTCACGTTTTCTGGTTCTGCCCGAGCAGGGAAATAAAAAGTATGTCATTCTGGTTGATGATGTCATTCGATTCTGTCTGAATGATATTTTCCCAATTTTCAATTACGATCATTTCGAAGCTTATACCATAAAAGTTACCCGTGACGCCGAGTTGGACATTGACGACGATATCTCGAAGAGTTTCATGGAAAAAATGGAACTCAGCCTGAAAAAACGTAAAATTGGGATACCTGTCCGGCTTATTTACGATCGCGAGATGCCTGATGATTTACTCGGATTCATCATGAAAAAGATGAAACTCGATGGTGCCGAAAAAACCGTTGCCGGTGGGCGTTATCACAACCATAAAGATTTTATGAATTTCCCTGATATCGGGAAATCGCGCCATTATTATCAAAACCTGTCTCCGGTTCCGCACAAGGATTTGCCTCCGCGTCAAAGCATACTGAAGAAACTGCGGAAGAAGGATATTTTGCTTCATTATCCTTACCAAAGCTTCTCGCATTTTATTGATTTGCTGAGGGAAGCCGCTATCGATCCTAAAGTGCGCGAGATTGGAATCACGATTTATCGTGTTGCCGAAAACTCGAAGGTGGTTAATGCGCTGCTGAACGCTATACGTAACGGTAAGAAAGTAACTGTGGTTATTGAGCTGCAGGCCCGGTTTGATGAAGAGGCCAATATTTTTTGGTCGAATAAGTTACAGGACGAAGGGGCGCAGGTAATCAACGGAATTCCCGGATTGAAGGTGCACTGCAAGCTGGCCTGGATACAGCGCAAAGAAAAAAACGGACTGCGAAATTATGCATATATCGGGACGGGTAATTTCCATGAAGGAACGGCCCGGGTTTATGCCGATAAGGGTTTAATGACGGCCGATCAGGAGATTGCCGGTGATGTGGCAAATATGTTCGAGTTTTTCAAACATACTTATTATCATTTCAATAGTAAGCAGATCATTATCAGTCCGTTCTCGATGAGAAGGTTCTTTATTCATAAAATTGATCAGGAGATTGCCAATGCCAAAAAGGGAAAACCGGCCTACATGATTCTGAAAATGAATAGCCTCATCGATCCAGAAATGATTGACAAACTATACGAGGCAAGTCAGGCGGGAGTGAAGATTCAGCTGATCATTCGAGGGATATTTGGGTTGAAAACCGGCGATCCGAACCTGAGCAGGAATATCGAAGCCATCAGTATTGTTGATAAGTACCTCGAGCATACCCGTGCGTTTTTATTTGCCAATGGCGGGAAAGACGATATTTATATTTCGTCGGCTGACTGGATGCCACGTAACCTCGATCGCCGTATTGAGGTGGCCTGCCCGATTTATTCTCCGGAAATCAGGACAGAGCTGAAAGAATTGCTCCGGATACAGCTTCGCGACAATTCCAAAGCCCGTATTCTCGACAGCGAATTGAGCAACAAGTACAATAATCAGCTGAATGGTCAGCGTTATCGTGCTCAGGAAGACTATTACACCTACATCAAAAAAAGACACCAGAATATGATGAAGATTTATCACAATCCGCGTTGTGCTAAAAGCCGCGAGGGACTGAAATATATTGAAGAAAAGGGTTTTGAAGTAGAGATAATTGACTACATGAAGAGCGGAATTACCGCCCGTGAAATCAAAGAGTTTTTGTATAAATCCGACCTGAAAGTAGCAGACATTATTCGCACTTCGGAAGAACTTTATCGGCTGGAATATAAAGGGAAAGAGTTTACCGAAGACGAATGGATTCAGATTCTGGTTGAAAATCCGAAATTAATTCAGCGTCCGCTGGTAATAAAAGGTTCGCACGCTGTTGTTGCCCGTCCAGCTGAAGAGATTCTGAAACTAATTTAGTTCGGGCAATTATTTCAGCAGAACTCCCGGCGTACTGGCAGATAATAAGAATCTGGAGAAAAGTCCTATTTTTATCTGCCAAATCAATTCATGCTTTTTAACTCACTCATATTTGTAGTTTTTGCAGTCGTTTATTTCCTCATTTCAAAGCTAATCGGGAATCGGCTCAAGGGACGTTTGCTGTGGTTGACTGCTGCATCGTTTTTCTTTTATGGATGGTGGGACTGGCGCTTTCTGTTTCTGATTATTTTCAGTGGATTGGTTGATTTTACGGCTGCTATTGGAATGGCACGTTACAAGAAGCACAGAAAGTTTCTCCTGATTCTTTCAATGCTTGCCAATATTGGCTCTCTGTCAGTTTTTAAGTATTCTGGTTTTATCGCCCGTACTCTCGATTCTTTTTTAGGCTTGAGTGGCCAGTTTGCTTTGGTTAATCACATTCCTGAGTTTTTTCTGGTAACTCCGGTTGGTATCAGCTTTTATACTTTTCAGAGTTTGAGCTATACAATTGATGTGTACAAAAAAAGGCTTGAACCGACTAAGAGCATCATCCACTTCTTTGCCTTTCTTTCTATGTTCCCGCAGCTTGTGGCTGGTCCTATTATAAGGGCAAGAATGATGTTGCCTCAACTGCTGAAACTTTCTCCCATTTCAAAAGATAATGTATGGATCGGTTTTCGTTTTCTGGTAAAGGGATATTTTAAGAAAATGGTGATTGCCGACAATCTGGCTCCTCTGGTTGTGGCCGCATTTAGTTCGCCTGAGGTAAATGCATCATCGCTTTACTGGTGGGGAATTATGATGGCTTTTGCTTTTCAGATATACTGCGACTTTGCTGGTTACAGCGATATTGCACGAGGTCTGGCCAAGTGGATGGGGTACGATTTTATCGGGAATTTCAATCATCCATACATTTCCACTTCGTTGCGCGATTTCTGGACACGCTGGCATATTTCGCTTTCCACCTGGTTCAGAGATTACGTTTATATACCATTGGGAGGAAACCAGAAAGGAAAGTTTTTCCAGCACTTGAATATGTGGATTACCATGTTGCTCTCGGGATTGTGGCACGGTGCTTCGTGGACTTTCATTTCCTGGGGTGCCGTTCATGCATTTTTTCTTTCGCTCGAACGGATTTTGGGTTGGCCCGACTATTTCAGTAAAAATCGGATTTTGAAAGTGATAGGTTGGTTTTTTGTAATGGTCCAGGTTCTGGTTGCCTGGGTGTTTTTCAGGGCCGAATCCATTGGCAAAGCCTGGCTGATTGTTAAAACCATGTTCTCGTTTGCCGGACCGTTAACGCTGGGGTGGGGACTAAATGGAACGGTCTTTCTGAGTATCATGTTTGTACGGGAACTACTCGAAGCTGCGGGCGTAAAAAGCAAAATTGATTGGGAATCGAAAAGATGGATGTGGTTCGAAATGATTTTGTATGCATTGCTCATAACCTCCATAGTTTATTTCAGGGGAAATGGCAGTGAATTTATTTATTTTCAATTTTAGGGAATGAAACGGCAGTCTGATCTCATTATAACTTTAGTGATGGCCTCGGTTTTGATCGGGTTATTAAGCTTTGTCCTGCCTAAAAACAAGGAAAAATATCTTCGTGATCGTTTCTGGACGCAAAAAACCTTTGCCCCGGAGAAATATGAGATTGTTGTGATGGGCGATTCGAGGGTTTACAGGGGAGTATCGCCGGAAATTATGGAAAGAAATCTTCCCGGAATGAAAGTGCTGAACTTTGGATATTCAAACGGAGGATTAAACGCCGAAATGTTCAGTGCTGCTGAAGGAAAACTATCTAAAAAAGGTCAGAGAAAGGTAATTGTTTTGGGTGTTTCACCCAATTGTCTGACTGCATTTACTCAGAAAAACGAACAGTTTCGGCAGGAACGGATGCGTCCGCGCGAAGATGTTTTTGAACGATTATATCTGAATGGCATTCTTTATCAGTTTTCGGCTACCAGCCCCGAAGGGATTCGGGATTTGATGAAAAATCAGCAATCCTCAAGTTATTATTTAAATGAATATCATTCAAATGGATATGTTGAGTCTGAAAAATTTCCTGTTGATACAATGGAAGCTATTCCTTCATATACTGACGATTTTGCCAATTATAAAGTAGAAAAACAATACCTCAACAGATTGATTCATCAGGTTAAAACATGGAGCGACAGTGGAATTTGTGTTGTCGGATTTCGGCCACCGGTATCGATGCCAATGCGTGAGCTGGAAGATTCTATGGGACTATATAATGAGGCTGCTATAAGTGTGTTGTTCCGCAAAGCAGGGGGACATTGGTTAGCTTTGAAGGCCAATGGGTATAAAACTTATGACGGGAGCCATCTGAATCAGGAATCAGCAATTAAACTTTCTGAAGATCTGGCATTCAAAATACGGGAATTGATAAACACTGAAAAATAGCCTTAGTTCAGTCTGGACTGAAGCTCTTTAATCTCTTTCTGAAGTGCAGCTTTCAGCTTCAAAGCGTTCGATAACGACAACGCATCTTTGATAGCCTGCTTGTCAAAACTTTCGAGTACAATAAAATACATCCGCTTTCCAAGAAAAACAGCTTTTAGGTTACGGTCGGCATTGTCGGCTATAAACTGGATTACGCCATTATCTTTGCCATTTTTGTAGCTCACCTTTTCCCAGTGCAGATTCATGAAGTCGCTATGATGATTGTTATTATCGTCAAGTGCTACCGAGTCGGTTTTTGCCTGAAATATGCCATCATATACCCTGATACCGGTATGATTTAGCCATTCAGGTCCATAATAATTGCTCGAAATGTACAGATCTCCTCGTTCGTCGAGGTGCAACTGAATAAACGACTGATTCCAGCGACGTTCAAATTTCTGCATTTTATGAATGTATTGGGTAAACCTGTCAAATTCAGTTTTTTCCTTGTCGAATAAGCCTTCAAGTTCAGCCAATCGATTGTTCACCTGGGTATATTGGTCTTGCTTGCGCGATAAAATTGCAGAGTTGATTTTGTTGCTCAGAGTTTTTGCTTTTTCAACCGATACAAATGCTTTGGGGAAGAGTATTTGTACCGAATCCAATTGCTGTAAAGCCGTTATTGTATCGCCTTTTTCGCATAATAAAGAGGCCGCCTGCAGTTTTTCGGCAGCTCTTTCTTTGTACGATTTGCCGCACGAAATGAGGACAGTCAGGAGTAATATCGCACTAACTATTTTAATATTTCTCATTGTTTTCAAGCTAAAAAAACCTGTCTTTTGTACCTCAAAGAAAAAGATATTCCGCGAACGATGGAAACAAATTCAATAGTTTTTTTTAACGATCGAAAATATCCGGAGCTTACCCATAAGCCAATAATTGCTGCCTGGCAAATCATCAATCCCGAGAATATTGGCAATATGATCAGGCTCGCAGATAACCTGGGCGCTGATGAAGTTTTTATTTTGGGTGAGGATTTTCGGATGAGGATGTCGTCGATAAAGACGACCGCAGGACTGAGTTTTAGCAATGTAAAGCTGACATTTATTGCTCCTGAAGATTTTTTTAGTCGGCTTGATCAGGAATATGAGATAGTGGCTGTTGAAACCAGTGAAATATCGACCAATGTTTTTGCGACTGAGTTGCCTCAAAAAATCGTTTTTCTTTTAGGGAACGAACGAAATGGATTGCCCGACGAAATCTTGCAGAAATGTGACTTTCAAGTTCACATTCCGATGACCGGAAAGTGCAAGTCGATGAATGTGTCGCATGCCCTTTCGGTTGTTTTGTTCGAATGGCAGCGCCAAATGCTTTTTCGGTAAGTCGCGGGATGAACAGGTTTTGGCATTGCTGGTAAAAATGCTTTATCTGAGATGAATGACTGAGTTTTTGATTAATTTAGCAGTAAATCTAAACCTATGATAACCTTAACCCAACTTGAGTACATTGTTGCAGTAGATACTTTCAGGCATTTCGGCAAAGCTGCCGAAAACTGCTTCATTACGCAGCCAACCTTGAGTATGCAGATTAAAAAACTGGAGGAGGACCTCGAAGTCATTATTTTTGATCGAAGTAAACAACCCTTAATTCCGACTGATGTTGGCCGCCGCATCATTGAGCAGGCGCGAATTACGCTGCAGGAATCTCAAAAGATAAACAACATTATAAAAGAGCACAAAAACCTGATTTCAGGAGAGCTTAAAATCGGGATTATTCCTACGCTGGCGCCATATCTCTTGCCTTTGTTTATCGGTAATTATAAGCGGAAATATCCGAATATTAACATCAAGGTTGAGGAGTTGACAACAGCAAATATCATCGATCGTCTAAACCGAGATTTGATTGATGTCGGAATTCTGGTAACTCCGCTTCACGAGGATCGGATTAACGAAAAACCGCTATTTTATGAAGGAATGCTGCTTTATTTGCACGACGATCATTCACTGGCCCAAAATCCGGTTATAAAGCTTAAAGATATTGCAACTCCTGAATTGTGGCTTTTGAGCGATGGTCATTGTTTTCGCGATCAGGTCATCAATCTCTGCTCTTTTAAAGGCGCGGTGAACTCAGAACTGCCATTTCAGTTTGAAGCAGGATCGCTCGAAACCATTATGAATATCATCGATAAAGAAGGTGGAATGACCATAATCCCGGAACTGGCAACCCTTGGGATGAGCGAAACACGTTTCGATCATGTTCGCACCTTTTCAGATTCCAATCCGTTACGGGAAGTCAGCCTGGTTTTTTCGAGGCACTTTGCCAAGTATAAACTCATCGATCTGCTTTGGAAAGAGATTGTTGCGTCAATGCCCGAAAAGCTGCTCCAGAAGAACCGCGGAACGATAGTTGAATGGCGATAATTTTTTTTGTCATTTTGTTTGTGGTTTCGAAAATCTTATTTTTCTTTGCAGCGCCAAAATAAAAACGCCAGCGGCTAAACGAAGCCAAGGAATTTTGGAAAAAAAATCTGAAAAAGTTTGGAGGCTAAAAAAAATGACTTATTTTTGCAGTCCCAAAATCAGGGAATAAACAAGTTGGCCCGTTCGTCTAGGGGTTAGGACGCCAGGTTTTCATCCTGGTAGCAGGGGTTCGAATCCCCTACGGGCTACAAATAAATTTAACAATTTAGGAACAAAAAGATGGCACATCATAAGTCAGCAAAAAAGAGAATTAAACAAGACGAAGTAAAAAAGTTACAGAACAAGTACTATGCAAAGTCAATGCGTAATGCTGTGAAGAAATTGCGTCTTGAGGAAAATAAAGAAACTGTTGCAGTGGCTTTACCTAAAGTTGTGTCGATGATTGACAAGCTTGCCAAAAAGAATGTTATTCATAAAAACAAGGCAGCCAATCTTAAATCTTCATTAGCTGTACATTTGAATAAAATGTAAAAAAATCAAACTACAATATACGTGAAACCCGTCTTAATTTAAGATGGGTTTTTTGTTTTGGTGCATTCCTGCTCTTGGAATAGCGTTGCACAACAAGTAAAATTTTAGAATAGGAGATAGGCACGAGTATTTAAGGCGCACTCATTGAGATTACTCGATGCCGTTTAATTGCCGTATATTAGTGATTGGCGGTTTCATAAAAGACAGATGGTCTTAAGGCAAGCCTTAAAACCATCTGAGAAATCATTTATTTCAACTGAAAAAAATCTGTAGTGGAGTTTTAAAACGTATTCTGTGTTTTATTTAACTCCTTGACGGGTATCCCACCATAATTGCTTACCCCAGCAATAATCAACTATTCCCTGGTTTTTTACAGCAAGTTCAACCTGATCTTTGTTGTAGTTATACTGGTTTTGGGGGTATGGTAAACGGAATGGCTGATCGGTATGAGTTTTTCCAAAAACTGAGTTTAGCGACGGATAATTGGTTGTTGGAACACCAGTTCTGCGGTATAAACACCATGCTTCGTGGTTTTCTTTGAATAACGCTACCCATTGGTCCCACCAGATACGGGCTTTAGTATTATCCCATTTTCCGCTGGCTGCCAGATAAGCATCAGTTTCGGCTGCAGAGATTCCATTGTCTTCCATTGACAGACGTACCGCTTTCTCATAAGCATCGGCTGCCGAAATACCTACATTATATCCTAACAAAGCCGCTTCGGCCTTAATGTAGAAGGTTTCGCACGATTTATAAAAAGGAGTAAATCCGGATGGATTGTCGCGGTAGATAGCTCCAATTCTGGAAATGGTATTGAGCTGAGGCTGTGTTGCAGCTCCGTTCTGGAATCCACGGTAAACATTATCTACAGGTGCTGGTTTGGCAATTGCTTTAATTCGCGGGTCGCTTGTCGATACTAAATGGTTAATGAATATGTCAGATAAACCATGGTCGTCGCGTGTACGTTTGTTATCATACCATGGCTCGAAGTAAGGTGAAGAACCTTGCCACCAAAAATATGCATTTTCGTCATTTGTTTCAATCAAAGGATATTTATTTGGATTGCCGCAAATTTCTTCGATTGTTTGTTTTGCCAGAGCAGGAGCAACTCCTGAAATACGCATTGCAGTCCTCAATCTGAGAGAGTTGCAGAATTTTTGCCAAAGAACAGGATCTCCATTGAACAGGAAGTCACCATCACCGATGTTATCATCACCAACTCCGGCGGCCATTTCGTCGGCAATTGTTTTCAGATTTTTGAGAACATCGTTGTAAATCGATTCCTGAGTGTCGAATTTCGAAAGCAGCACACCACCTTCTTCTGGTTCACCTTTCAATGCTTCAGAGTAAGGAATATCGCCCCAGGCATCAACTGTATAAATCCACATAAAGTTTTTCCATATTTTGGCTGCCCAGCGGATGTTTTTGGTTCCGTCAGCACTTGCTTCCGTGTTTTGCAGTAAAGTGTTCAGCTGCTTATTACCCCAATAGCAATTGTACCAGCGGTTTCCGTAGGTGTTATTTGAAGGAATGAGTCCGCTCAGGTAATCCATGTACTGAATTTTTACGATATACCCGGCAAATGTACCATAGCCATCCATGTCGCCACCATGCTGAGATGCTGTCGAGCGAATTGCATCGGCTAAAATGTTGGTTGGAGGAACAGATGACAGAGCATCCGGGTCGGTATTTATTTCATCGAACGAACTGGTGCACCCAGTTGTTAACGCAAAGGCAGTCAGTGATATGCCTAACCATTTCAATATATTTATTTTCATGATTTTATCTCTTTGGGATTAAAAGGTAAGATTAAGTTTTAGACCAAAACTGCGCGATGAAGGAACAGAAGCCTGTTCGTATCCAACTCCACGGGTATCACTAGAAACACCACCAGCTTCAGGATCGAGGCGGAGCGTATTTGAATCGTGTACCCATAAGAGTGCAAGATTAGATCCAACTAACGAAACAGTTGCTTTGCTTAAGAAATTAGTTCTTGAGAGCAGAGATTTTGGCAGGTTATAGGTAATATATGCTTCACGAAGTTTCAGGAATGAACCGTCGAAAACGTACATTTCTGCAACACCACCACTTTCAAACCAGGTTTGAGCGTCAGTTTCAATAGTGTTTGGTACCCAGTTGCCGTTGGCATCCTGCATTACAAATCTTTCATTGGTCATTACATCTTTCCCGGCAACAATGGCACGTTCACGAACTGAGTTTTTAACTGTTTCCATTGCTGTACCAGCGGTGTAACTGTGACTCATCGACTGTGACCAGATATCGCCTCCGATGCGTAAATCAAAGAAGAATCCGAATGATAGATTTTTGTATGTGAAATCGTTTCTTAATCCGGTAAGGAAATCAGGAGCAACATAACCAATTTTCTGGCTTGCTGCAGTTGTGATTAACCCTCTTTTGTTCACTTTAATAGCTCCGTCTTCGGTGCGTGCGTAACCGGTACCAACCAAAACACCCCAAGGTTCACCGGCGATTGCCTGGTTAGCAATACCCCATGTCCAACCCAATTGGTATGATTTTAAGCTTGGGAAATCAGGAGCAAGTTCGAGAACTTCGCTGTTGTCTTTGGTGAAGTTCAGGGTACTTGACCAGTTGAATCCATCTTTTTTCTTTATAATGTCGCCGCGAAGTTGAATTTCAACCCCTTTCGATCTGATTTTTCCGGCATTTAAAACCATAGCGGAGAACCCTACTACGTTTGAAGTAGAAACGTTCATGATCTGGTCTTCGGTCATTTTTCTGTAGTAAGCAAAGTCTAAGTGTATGCGTTCGTTGAACAGACCTGTTTCCAAACCAACTTCCCAGGTTCTGACGCTTTCAGGTCTCAATCCTGAATTTGGGTAGGTAAAGCTTTTGTACATCTGAGCAACTCCTTTGAAAGAGCTTGTTTCTGCATAATAGTAGGCGCGATTGCGATAAGGTGATGTTGCTGACCCAATTTCGGCCCATCCACCGCGCAGTTTCAGGAATGATAATACATTGCCTTTAATTCCCTCGAATGATTCGGTAGGTAACCAGCTCAAACTTGCTGATGGATAGAAGAATGAATCGTTAATTGTTGAACTCCAGTCGGTACGGGCACTCATGTCAACGTAAACCTGATTTTTCCATCCCAAGGAACCCGTTGAGTAAACTGAGTTTGAACGCAAACGACTGTGGTCCATTTCAGCGATAGCGTCGCCAACTTTGTTCGATAAGGTGTAAACACCATTTACAGTCAAGGCTGAAGCACCGGTTCTGTCGTAATCGTAGTTCACATCACGGTAGTTTGTTCCGGCTACAACTGCAACATTTAAATCGCCAAATACTTTATTGAAAGAAGCGATAAAGTCGAGGTTAATTTCACTGTTGTTATATGTACGTTGATCAAAACCTCCGTCAGGATAATCTGAATAATCTTTGTAGTGACGTTCGAACGTTTTCATGTTATAATAGTCAAATCCAACGCGTCCTTCAAATTTCAGGAAGCTCCAAGGTTGCACAAATACTGATGATTTGGTAAAGAAACGGTCGCGGCGGAGACTGTTGGTATTTTGATTTACGGTGAAATATGGATTCATGTGGTAATTCATATTCCAGTTGTAGAACGTGTATTCGCCTGTAGCGTCTTTTTGGTTCCAGTTTTCTTTCAGCGATTGCATGTTGATTTGACGACCAGACCATACAGTCAAACTGTTGATCGGGTTGTTACCTCCGTAACCTTGTCCAAGCAAGTTATCACTTTGAGTACGGGTATAGTTTGCACTTACATCAAACGATACAACTTTATTCAGTTTCATTTCAGTGTTAAACTGGCCTGAATAGCGTTTTTGGTCAGTGTTCGGTACTGTTCCCGTCTGGTCGCGGTATGAAACCGAAAAACGGGTATTGCTTTTAGCCGACTGCGATTGTACTGAAACAGTGTGATTTTCAGAAAAACCGGTCTGGAAAAAGTCTTTCACATTATCCGGACGTGAAATCCAGTCAGTGGACTGACGTTGACCATTAACTACAGGGCTGTCGAATTGTGGCAATTTAAGACCAGCATCCAAACGTGGGCCCCATGATTCATCGTAAAAGTCGTTTACACCATTCGATCCGTCTACCCAGTTAAAGGCATATTGTTCGGCATAATCCTGGTAACTTAGGGTTCCACCATCAGCTTTCCAATGGTATTCGTCACCGCCATAACCCTGACCATATTGATTCTGAAGTTTTGGCAACGTCGAAATACGGTCAACCGTGAAGTTCCCGTCGTACGAAACGGTAACACCTTCTTTTCCTTTACCTGATTTGGTAGTAATTAAAATAACACCGCTACCAGCTAACATACCATAAATGGCAGCTGATCCACCTTTCAGAACGGTAACCGATTCAATGTCTTCTGGGTTAATGTCATTCAAACCAGAACCATAGTCAACACCCGAGTAGGTATTATCACCCGAACGTTTTGTGTCGTTGGAAATTGGGACGCCGTCAACTACAATCAAAGGTTGCTGGTCGCTGCGGAATGAGGAATTACCGCGGATTGTGATGCGGGAAGATGCACCAACGGTACCTCCAAACTGATTTACCTGTACGCCGGCAAATTTACCAGATAAAGAGCTGGTCAGGTTCATCTGTCCCCCTTTGGTTACTTCTTCACCTTTTGCTTCCTGTACAGAAAATCCTAATGATTTCTTTTCTCTTGTAATACCTAATGCGGTAACAACAACTTCATCAACAGAAATGCTTTCGGAATTCATTTTAACGTTGAAGTTAGTCTGATTTCCAATAGTAACTTCCATGGTTTTCATCCCCACAAAGCTGAAAACAAGAGCTTTTGATTCCTGGGGAGCTTTCAGTTTAAAAACACCATTCATGTCAGTGATCGTACCCAAGGTTGTTCCTTTCACTGAAACAGAAACCCCCGGAATGACTTCCCCATCTTCGGCAGAGGTTACTCTTCCTGAAATGTCCTTGGTTTGGGCCATAAGGGCCTGCAAGCCAATTGCAAATAATGCAAGCAATAACGCGATTTTTTTCATAAAGAATTATTTAAAATTAAGAACATCGACAAAACAATAAATCACATGGTGACAAATATTCCATACATATACTAACAGTATGCTAATAAATAATGTGATTGTCTTTCTTGATCAGGGATTATGGTCACAATTTATGGAAATGTTAAGCTATTAGATATGACAAATGTTAACATATCTCATGTTTTTACGATAATTTTTAATTAGAATGATATTTACATGAACATATTTTCATATAAAGCCTGATGCATGTTGATATTTTTCACATCGGGGAGTCGATGAAAATAAAAAAGCCTTGCAGGTTCCTGCAAGGCTTTTTTATTGTTTGTTTACTATTAACAATCCGAAAAATTACATTTCGTGAGTTCTACTGATTCCTCCATTTAAACGTTTCTCAATTAATTCATTAATGCGTTCGCGCAACGGTTCGATCGTAATTTTCTGGATCACTTCGTGGGCAAAGGCATTCATCAGCATCGTACGGGCATCTCTTTCTCCAATTCCACGCGAACGAAGGAAGAATAACGCATCTTCATCAATTTGACCAACCGTGGCGCCGTGGCTGCACTTTACGTCATCGGCATCAATAATCAATTGAGGTTTGGTTTGCATCCGTGCTTTGTCCGACAGCAAAACATTGTTGTTACGCTGGAAGGCATTTGTTTGTTGAGCATCGCGGGCCACATGAATCCGTCCGGCAAAAGCTCCCGTTGATTCATCGTCGAGAATATTCTTGAAAATCTGGTTGCTCACACAATTCGGTTGAGCGTGTTCAATCAGCACAAAATTATCAACATGTTGCTTCTTGTCGGTTAGCGAAACGCCGTAAGCATTTGCTTCAGAATGATCTCCGTTGAAAGAGATTTTCAGATTATTGCGCACCAATCCGGTATGCAGACTGATCGTGCCTGTATTAAGCACAGAATTTCGCTGCTGCCTGTAAAATAACGAGTTGATACTGGTAGACTGATTATGCTGATTCTGGATGGTATAAACATCAATCAGCGAATCTTCTCCTGAAAATACTTCGGTGACCGAGTTGTATAGGAACGATGCAGAAGAAAGTGTATAATCGCAAACCAAAACTTTTACCTGTGATGCGGCCTCAGCGATGATCAGATTCCGCTGGGTAGCCATCAGGTTTTCGTCAGAACTCAGTAAATTGATTACCTGTATCGGTTTTTCAAGTGCAACGCCTTTCGGAATGTACAGGAAGAATCCATCTTTTGCAAAAGCCGTATTCAGCGCCACAAACGGGTCGTTTGATAAAGCTGCCTGACGGTTCAGGTAATCCTGAAGCAATTCAGGTTTTTCGTTGGCTATTTGCTCCAGGCTGCCCAGGACAACTCCTTTCGGAAGTCCGGCAGAAGGATTATTCCCATTGTAAAACCATCCATTCACCAGGAACACCAGATGGGCGTCAAGTTGAGGTATATTTTTGCTGTATACCACATTTAGATCAATCACGCCATTTTCCCTCACGAACTCCTGCTTGTAACTCTTTTCAAAAGCTGGCTTCAGGTTGGTGTATTTGTAATCTTCATTCTTAAAATCCGGGATTCCGGTTTGGGCAAAGCGCTTTACCGACACTTCGCGCATCCGGTTCAGCAGCGGCGAAGAGCCTTGGTTGAGGGTTTCCCTGCTTTGTTCAAACAGCGAAACCAGGCGCTCAGCAGACGATATTTTTTCAGTTGTGATGCTCATGACTAATTCTCGCCGTTTTTAATCCAGTCGTAGCCTTTTTCTTCCAGTTCGAGTGCAAGCTCTTTTCCACCTGATTTTACAATGCGGCCTTTGTAAAGTACATGTACAAAATCGGGCACAATGTAATCGAGCAGACGCTGATAGTGTGTTACCACGATAGTTGCGTTTTCCGGAGTTTTCAGCGCATTCACACCCTCGGCAACAATACGGAGGGCATCAATATCGAGGCCTGAATCGGTTTCGTCCAGAATGGCAAGTTTGGGTTCCAGCAAAGCCATCTGAAAAATTTCATTTTTCTTCTTCTCCCCACCTGAAAAGCCTTCGTTCACCGAACGATTGGTCAACTCAGTATCGAGGTGAAGCATATCTTTTTTGGCACGCATCAGCTTTAGGAATTCGCCTGCAGTTAAAGGTTCAAGTCCTTTAAATTTGCGGTGTTCGTTCACAGCTGCCTTGATAAAGCTTACCATTGGGACGCCGGGGATTTCAACGGGGTACTGAAAGCTAAGGAATAAGCCACTGCGGGAACGGTCTTCTGGTGATAATTCGAGCAGATTCTGACCCATGTATGTGACTTCGCCGCCCAACACTTCGTAACTTTCTTTTCCGGCCAACACATTGGCCAAGGTACTTTTCCCCGATCCATTTGGGCCCATGATGGCATGAACTTCGCCGGCCTTTACTTCAAGGTTGATTCCCTTCAGGATTTCTTTGCCCTCAACCGAGGCGTGTAAATTCTTTATTGTAAGCATCTCTTTTGTTTCAAGTTCCAAGTTTCAGGTTTCAAGTTGCTCCTGAACTTGCGTTATTTTGATTCTTGGTTATTCTATGTTGAATATTGGGAATTCCCCAATCTATCCTTTTGTAATTCAATCCATCAATTACCCCACGCTGCCTTCCAGACTTATGGCGAGTAACTTCTGGGCTTCAACGGCAAATTCCATCGGAAGTTTGTTCAGTACCTCTTTGGCATAACCGTTTACGATCATCCCAATGGCATCTTCCGTAGAAATTCCGCGCTGGTTGCAGTAGAATATCTGGTCTTCGCCAATTTTTGAGGTGGTGGCTTCATGCTCCACAATCGACGATTTGTTGCCTACTTCGATGTACGGGAATGTATGTGCGCCGCAGGTCGAGCCCAGTAAAAGCGAGTCGCATTGTGAGAAATTACGTGCGTTGGTTGCTCCCGGTAACACTTTCACCAGTCCGCGGTATGAATTGTCGCTCTTTCCGGCCGAAATACCTTTCGAAACGATGGTGCTTTTTGTGTTTCTTCCTATGTGAATCATCTTGGTGCCGGTGTCGGCCTGCTGGTGGTGATTGGTTAAAGCCACCGAATTGAATTCGCCCACCGAGTTGTCGCCCATCAGCACGCAGCTTGGGTATTTCCAGGTGATTGCCGAACCAGTTTCAACCTGCGTCCAGCTTATTTTCGACGATTCGCCGCGGCAGATTCCGCGTTTGGTCACGAAATTATAAATTCCGCCTTTTCCGTCTTTATCGCCAGGATACCAGTTCTGCACTGTCGAATATTTCACTTCTGCACGATCCAGTGCAATGATTTCGACCACTGCGGCGTGCAACTGGTTTTCGTCGCGCATCGGGGCGGTACAACCTTCGAGGTAGCTTACGTAACTGTCGTCGTCGGCTATAATCAAGGTGCGCTCAAACTGTCCGGTACCGGCAGTATTGATGCGGAAATAAGTCGAAAGTTCCATCGGGCAGCGAACACCTTTCGGGATGTAACAGAACGATCCGTCGGAGAACACAGCCGAATTGAGTGCGGCAAAGAAGTTATCGGTAGTCGGAACTGACATTCCGAGGTATTTTTTTATCAGTTCGGGGTGCTCCTGAAGTGCTTCGCTAAACGAGCAGAAGATAATGCCTTTCTCTGCCAAAACCTGCTTGAAAGTGGTGGTTACCGAAACGCTGTCCATAACAACATCCACGGCCACTCCGGCCAAATGTTTTTGTTCTTCAACCGGAATACCTAATTTTTTAAAAGTTTCGAGCAATTCCGGATCAACCTCATCAAGACTCTTATATTTCGGGCTCGTACGCGGAGCGGCGTAATAAATTGTTTCCTGAAAGTCGATAGGAGGTATACGCAGATAAGCCCATTCCGGAGCTTTCATTTTTAACCATTCGCGATAGGCTTTCAAACGGAATTCGAGCATAAACTCGGGTTCGTTTTTCTTTGCCGATATCAACCGCACGATGTCTTCGTTCAATCCTTTCGGAATAACATCAGTATCAATATCAGTAAAAAAGCCGTATTCGTATTCTTTGGTCGTTATGTCGTTTAATAATTTATCCTGATTTTCCATTTCTGTCTGATTTCTGTCTTTCTGAATCACATCAAAATAACAATCTTGTACCAAGCTGGTTTAAATTGAATTGCAAAGATAAGGAAGTAAAGCTATTTTTGCCGAATGTTTAGAGGTAATAAATACCTTTGAGTCTTATTTTTTAACATGGAATCGACAAAAAAAATTACACAACTTTCGGATTTAGGCGAATTTGGTTTGATCGACCGCCTCACCGAAAAGATACAGCTGAAGAACCCAAGCACGCTGAAAGGCGTTGGCGACGATGCCGCCGTGCTGAGTTATCCCGACAAAAAAATTGTCGTCACTACCGATTTGCTGACGGAAGGAATTCATTTTAACCTGATGTACGCCCCATTGAAACATTTGGGCTATAAAGCCGTGGTAGTGAACCTTTCCGACGTTTATGCCATGAATGCGACGCCGAAACAAATTACAGTTTCGATTGCCATTTCGTCGAAATTTTCGCTCGAAGCCATCGAAGAATTGTACTCCGGAATTCACCTGGCCTGCGAAAAATATAGTGTTGATCTGATTGGCGGCGACACTACTTCTTCGCTTACCGGACTGACCATCAGCATTACCGCTATTGGCGAAGCTGCCGAAGACGAGCTGGTTTACCGAAGTGGCGCGCAGGTAAACGATTTGCTATGCGTGTCGGGCGATTTGGGTGGCGCTTACATGGGCTTGCAGTTGCTCGAGCGCGAAAATGAAGTGTTCAAAATCAATCCGAAGGCACAACCTCAGTTCGAAGGCTACAACTACATTCTGGAACGACAGCTAAAACCCGAAGCCCGCGGCGATATTGTCAGTCTGTTGAAAACCCTTGGTATTAAGCCGACTTCGATGATTGATATTTCCGACGGACTTTCTTCTGAAATCCTTCACCTGTGCCGAAACTCGAAAGTAGGCTGTAATCTGTTCGAAGAAAAAGTGCCACTTGATATGCAGACGAAGAAAATGGCAGAAGAGTTGAACATTAACCCGTTGGTGGCAGCTTTAAATGGCGGAGAAGATTACGAATTGCTTTTCACCGTGCCGATTGATAAATACGATCTGATCAAGAAAGAATTCGATTTTACAGTGATTGGGCACATCACTCCTGAAATTGAAGGAGCCAACCTGATAACTACTGGCGGCTCAGTAATTCCGCTGCAGGCTCAAGGCTGGAATCCGTTGAAAAACTAATGTTCTGAGAATAATAAAGAATAGAGACGCTCAATCGAGCGTCTCTATTTTTTGCATCAGACCTAACAAGTTTTCAAAACCTGTTAGGTCTAATATTTTTTTATCTAAGCTCTTGCTTCGGGTGCTTTCAGGAAGCGAACCATTACGGTGGCAATTACAAGAAATACTCCGGCAACAATGTATCCGTAGCTGTATGAGCCTGTTTTGTCGGCAACCATACCGCCCAAGATTGGGCCAACTACGCCGGCGATTCCCCATCCGGTGAATATCATTCCGTAGTTCACGCCAAGGTTTTTCATTCCGAAGAATTCGGCAGTTGTGGTTGGGAACAGCGAGAATACGGCGCCATAGGCAATACCGGCCACAGCCGAACCAATCATTAGCACCGGAACCGAAGTGAAGAAGGTAAACAGGAACATGTTGATGGCCTGAATAAAGAAAACCAGCATCATGGCACGGATGCGGCCCAGTTTGTCGGATAAAAATCCGGCGAATACGCGACCAATAGCATTAAATATTGCCAGCACCGGAACAAGTATAACTGCAGCAGTTTTCCAGTCGGCCTGAACTGCGGCGATGCTTGGCAGATGGGCAATCAGCATCAAACCTGCGGTTGCTGACAGTAAATACATTACCCACAACAGATAGAACTGCGGTGTTTGAATGGCTTCCTGCCAGGTATAATCGTTGCCTTTTGTGGCCTCCTGTTTTTTCGTTTCGGTAGGTTTGGCTACTACAGGTTCGCTCGGGTTTGAGAGGAAGAACGATAAAATTGTTACGACGGCAATGGCAAAAACACCAAGGATGATGAACGTATTGCTAATGCCATATTTACCTAAAAGGTACGATGTAATTGGTGTCATATAGGCTGGCGACAAACCTACGCCTGAAACAACAATTCCGGTTATTAATCCTTTTTTCGATGATTCAAACCATTTCATGGCGCATGGTGTGGCTGCGGAATAACCCAATCCGATACCAATTGCGCCAACAACACCGAAGGTTAAAACCATCGTCATTAAATCTTTTGCAAAGCCCGAAAGAATGAGTCCGCCTCCGAGCATAATTCCTCCAAATATAGTCACCAGTTTCGGCCCGAATTTATCTTGTGCCCTTCCGGCGAAAATCATGGTAAAAGCAAAAACGGCTGCTGAAACAGTGAAAGGAAGTGCGGCGTCGGTATTGGTCCAGTGCCAGTCGGTAACCAGCGCCTTTTTAATGACACCCCAGGAATAAAGTGCTCCCATGATCAGGTTTATGCCCAATGCGGCAAAGGTGATGATCCACCCGCGGTTGTTAGTCGTTTTGTTCATTTGAGTTAAGAGATTTTTGGGTTCTTAAAATAATGTATAATTATCCGGATTTGCTAATAACCTCGTTGTGAAAATTGAATTCGAAATGAAAAACGACATATTGATTCTTAATTGAAAGAAAAATGGAGGTGTTGCTTAATAAATGTTTTGTTATAACGATGCAATCGGGATAGATTTTTCAACTTATTTCCTTTAATGTGATAAAAAACATATGAATCAAGGCCTGTATTACCCCATTTATTACCCCTCATTTTATACGCCGAACCCTTTCTTTGCCGTAACTTAATCAGTTCAAAAACCGATCTTACTAAATCATTCCATATGACAGAAAAAATGAACAATCGCCGCGATTTTCTTAAGAAATCGCTGGTTGCTGCCGCCGGGATTACAATTATCCCCAGGCATGTCTTGGGCGGAAACGGATTTCTTGCGCCAAGCGATCAGTTGACAAAGGCTATTATTGGTGTTGGTTCGATGGGACAGGGGCACATCGTTTACGAAGGCACCCGTTTGCTTGCTATTTGCGATGCCGATAAGAATCATCTCCAGAACACACTGACCAAAGTCGGATCTTCAGTAAAAGGTTATTCCGACTTCCGCGAATTGCTGCTTCGTCCCGACATCGACATTGTGCATATTGCAACTCCGCCTCACTGGCATGGAATTATGTCGGTAATGGCCGCCGAGGCCGGAAAAGATGTGTGGTGCGAAAAACCAATGACACGCACTATTGGCGAAGGCAAACGCGTAATGGAAGCCATTAATGCTACCGGCAAAATGTTCCGATTAAATACATGGTTCCGTTTCAAAGATAATTTCTACGGATTGAATACTCCGGTGAAACCGCTGAAGAAAGTGGTCGAAAGCGGCGTTCTGGGCTGGCCGCTGAAAGTGACCATCAGCGGAGTGACCGGTTTCGACTGGAAATTCTATTGGGTAGGTAAAACAAATTTACCTCCGCAACCGGTGCCTGCTGAACTCGACTACAACATGTGGTTGGGCCCGGCTCCTGAAAAACCATACCATGTTCACCGTACTCACCAAACTTTCCGTGGATATTGGGATTACGATGGCGGCGGATTGGGCGATATGGGTCAGCATTACATCGACCCTGTTCAGTATTTCCTCGGGAAAGACAATACCAGCCCTGTAAAAGTTGAAGTGGATGCACCTCAGCAGGACTACGATGCCATTGGAACATGGCGAAAAATTACCTACACATACGCTGATGGTTGCCAGATTATTCTGGATGGCGAAAACCGCGACCAGAATGCCGCTTATATTGAAGGACCAAACGGCAAAATTTATAAAGGATTTAAGTCAACCATTCCAAATCTGAATGCACTGATTGATACTTTGCCTGAACCAGCGCCACAGATTGGCACGTTCAGCGAATCGGTTCGTACGCGCCAGAAATTTGCTTTGAACGAAGAAAACGGTTTCCGTTCGGCTACCATTGTAAATATGGGCGTTATTGCATTGCGTTTGGGTCGCACTCTGGAATTCGATCCGGAGACTTTGACCTTTAAAAACGATGATGAAGCTAATCGTCTAATCAATCAGCCAATGCGCGGAGAATGGAGGATATAGAAGTTCAAAGTTTCAGGTCTTCTGACTTCCGACTTTTTTCAAAAATCAATAAACCAAGACACATGATAAAAATATCAACAAAAATACTGATCGTTTTTCTGGCTTTATTCCTGACGGTCCCTTCGTTTGCTCAGGACAACCGCCGGCTTGAAACAAGGGTGGCCGATGCTTTGGCTCAGTTCCCTGCTCAAAATGGTGATCATACAGCCAAACTGATGGCTGAAATAATTTCGACCGGGTCTGCCGGTATTGCTCAATTCTGCGACAGGATTGTTCCTCCCGGCACTGGCGACGACACACAGGCTCGTATGGCTTTGGAAAGTCTGGCTCAATATGCCGGTGCTCCAAACCGTGAAACCGAACGCAAACTGGTTGAAAGCTCCCTTCTGACTGCATTGCAAAAAGCTTCAGATAAAGAAGTAAAAGCTTTCTTTATTCGCCGGTTACAGTATTGTGGTGGTGCCGAAACGGTTGCGGCCATGGAAACTTACCTGAATTCGGCTGATTTATACGAGCCTGCACTGGCAGCATTGTATAGCATTGGCACACCTGAGGCCGGAAAACTGATTTTGAAAGTGGCTCAGGATAAAAAGGACCAGCAATTGCTTTCGATGGTGAAAGTGTTGGGTCAATTGAAATACCAGCCAGCCGAAAGTTTTCTGATTGAACTGACCAAATCTGTCAAAGTGGCCTTATTGAAACATGTTTATGCTTCGCTTGCCGAAATCGGTGGAAAAGCTTCATTTCCTGTATTTGAAGCAGCTGCAAAAACAGCCAAATATCAATACGATTATGCTGAAACAATGCTGGCTTACCTGCAATATGCCAATAGGTTGGCCGCTCAAGGCGAAACTGGTTTAAGCAATCAGATTGGTGCTGCCGTACTGAAAAACTGTACTGCCGACAATCAATTGGTTTATCGTGCTTCAGCACTTGCCATTCCTGGTTTTGGAAACAATGCATTGTTCCTGAAAGAAATTCAGAATAAAAATAAAGTTTACCGCAATGCCGTATTAAACAACGCTGCCAAACAGCTGACTGGTGCAAACGTTGGCTCGTGGATTGCAGCTATTAAAAAAGCACCGGCCGAAACTCAGGCTGAAATCATTCATTTCTTAGGTAATCGCGGCGAAGCTGAGGTTTTACAAAAAGCGATACTTCCGGCGTTGTCTTCAGATAATTTGGCTGTTAGAACTTCGGCCATTCATGCTTTGGCACACAACCAGAAAAACAAAGCTGTTCCAGCGTTGCTCGAACAGCTGAAAAAGGCCAAAGATGCCAGCGAATTTGCTGAAATTGAAGCTGCTTTGATGAATACAACTTCAGCAAAAGAAACCGGTTTACTTTCGGCACAGTTGGCATCGGCCAGTGACGCCGGGAAAGTGGTGCTGATTCATGTGTTGGGCGCTCGCCGGGCAACTGAAACTTTTGATTCGATGATGAAATTTGCAGAATCGGGCAATGCCGAAATTAAGGGAGCTGCTCTGGTGGCTTTATCAATGGTTTCGAAAGCCGAGAATACGCCAGCGTTGATCGATGCATTGAAAAAAACATCAGATAAAACATCGGCTGAAAGCCTTCAGCGTGCTTTGATTGCCGTTTATTCAGGAGCTGTAAAACCTGATACCAAACTGGTACTCGATGAGATTCAGAAGGGTGGACAGACCGAAAAATTCATTCCGGTATTGTCGTCGCTCAACGATCCGAAAGCATTGAAAACCGTTGCTGGCCTGCTGAAAAGCGGAAGTTCATCGGAACGCGAAGCTGCATTTGTTTCGCTGTCGAACTGGAGCGATCCGAAAGCTGCGCCACAGTTGTTTGCAGTTTTTACTAATCCCGAAATGAAATCGTTCCGTGGTGATGCATTAAAATCATACATCCGGATTACACTCGAATCGGCTTTGCCTGACGATCAGAAATTGCTGATGATTGAAAAACTGATGCCGGAATGTACAACTGCAGCCGAAAAGACCGCAGTTATTCAGGCTACCCGAAATATTAAAACCTTCCTTTCGCTGGTATTTGTTGCCAATTACCTCGATGATACAGAACTGAGCGGAGTAGCTGCTTCAACAGCTAAAGCACTTGCTTTGCCATCATCAGGAAAGAAAAATGGACTGACCGGAGAGTTTGTTGTTGATGTCCTGAAAAAAGTAATGGGCAAAATGACGGGTCAGGATAGTCAGTACGACGTGATCGATGTGCGCGAGTACCTCGAAAAAATGCCGAAAGAAAAAGGTCTTGTGAGCATTTTCAATGGTAAAGATTTATCGGGATGGCATGGTTTGGTGAAAAATCCAATCCTCCGTGCAAAAATGAAACCTGAAGAAATGGCAAAAGCACAAGTTGAAGCTGATGCTAAAATGCTGACAAACTGGTCGGTAAAAGATGGTTGCATCGTTTTTAACGGAAAAGGTGATAACCTATGCACCGTGAAACAGTATGGCGATTTCGAGATGGTTGTTGACTGGAGGATTACCAAAGACGGCGACAGTGGTATTTACCTGCGCGGAACTCCGCAGGTTCAGATTTGGGATACTTCGCGTGTTGATGTGGGCGCCCAGGTTGGTTCGGGCGGATTATACAACAACCAGAAGAACCCGAGCAAACCGCTTGTTTTGGCCGACAATGCCATTGGCGACTGGAACACGTTCCGCATCAAAATGGTTGGCGACCGTGTAACTGTTTACCTGAATGGCGTTTTGGTGGTTGACAATGTGGTGATGGAAAATTACTGGGATCGTACCATGCCAATTTTTGCAAAAGACGCCATCGAATTGCAGGCTCATGGAACTGACCTTGCTTTCCGCAATATTTTTGTAAAAGAGCTGAATACGGAAGAAGCCCAACTGAGCGATCAGGAAAAAGCAGATGGATTCCAACTGCTGTTTAATGGAAAGAACCTCGACAACTGGCAGGGTAACAAGGTTGATTATACAGCTGAGAATGGCGTAATCCTTGTCAATCCAAAGGAAGGAAACCACGGCAATTTGTATACTGAAAAAGAATATTCTGATTTTGTTTTCTGTTTCGAATTCCAGTTGACTCCTGGAGCAAATAACGGACTCGGAATTCATGCTCCGCTGGAAGGTGATGCAGCCTATGTTGGTAAGGAATTGCAAATTCTGGATAACACAGCTGATATTTATAAAGATCTTCAGCCATACCAGTATCATGGATCGGTTTATGGTGTTATTCCGGCCAAGCGCGAATTTCTGAAACCAGTAGGTGAATGGAACACTGAAGAAGTGATCGTGAAAGGCGACGACATCAAGATCACACTGAATGGTACGGTTATCGTTGACGGCAATATGGCTGAAGCCAGCAAAAACGGAACCGCTGATCATAAAGATCATCCCGGATTACTTCGTCACAAAGGATACATCGGATTTCTCGGTCATGGATCAGAACTGAAATTCAGAAATATCCGAATTAAAGAATTGTAGTAGTCAGTTTTTGGACTTTGGTCTTCAAAATTCTGACTTCCCAAAAAAACAACCCAAACTAAGTAGATTTAATAAGTCAGCGCCTCCTGTTTACAAAAGCAGGAGGCGTTTTTATTGTGGGCAGATTTTTTTGTTGTAAATTGGGTCAACTTTCCAAACAAAAAAAGGAATATGAGAAAACTTTATTTACTCTTTTATCTGGTCGTCTTACCATGTTTGGCAGCCATCTCACAACCTCTGTCCTCCGTTGAAATTGATCGGCTCGCTGAGCGTACCATGAAAACCTTTAATGTACCAGGCATCGCAGTTTTGGTTGTAAAAGATGGCGCTGTTGTGCATTCGAAAGGCTACGGTGTAAGTTCCATAAAAACCGGTAAGCCGGTTGACGAAAATACCTTGTTCGGGATAGCATCGAACAGCAAGGCGTTTACCGCGGCAACACTGGCTATTTTAGTTGATGAAAAAAAACTGTCTTGGGACGATAAGGTCATTAAGTACATTCCCGAATTCAGGTTGTACAATTCATATGTCACCGAAGATTTTACCATTCGTGATTTGCTTACCCACCGAAGCGGTATGGGGCTGGGTGCCGGCGATTTGATGATTTGGCCAGACTCGGCGAATTTCACCATCAACGAGATCATTTATAATCTACGGTTCCTGAAGCAGGTTTCACCTTTCAGAACGAAATACGACTACGATAATTTGCTTTACATGGTGGCCGGAGAAGTGGTAACTCGGGTTTCGGGAATGAGCTGGGAAAGTTTTGTGGAGGAACGAATCATGAAGCCGCTTGGTATGAATCGTTCGGCTGCTCAATATTCAAGGTTAAAAGATAAAACAAACGTAATTGTGGGGCACTGCGAGGTTGACGGAAAGCTTCAGGAAACAGGTCATAGTGAAATGCGAATTGGACAATGTTCGGCGGGTGGAATTTATTCGGGCATAAATGACTTGAGCAAGTGGGTGATGTGCCAGCTCAACAACGGTAAATATGGCGTAAACAGAGAAAAGCAGCTTTTTAGCGAAGCCGCCCAGCAGGTAATGTGGAGTCCGCAAACAATTATTCCGGTTAGTAAGAATAAATACAATAGCCACTTTCGTGCTTATGGATTAGGTTGGGATTTAACCGATTTAAAAGGTACCAAACAGGTAATGCACACAGGTGGATTAGGAGGAATGGTAACCCAGGTGACCCTTTTGCCTGAATTAAAGCTTGGAATAGTTGTGCTTACCAATCAGGAAGTTGGAGCCGCATTTTCAACGATATCCAATACAATTAAAGATAGTTATTTAGGATTTCAGCCAGAAGATTGGGCACTTAAACTGGATTCTTTGAGATTAAAATCTTTAAAAGAAGAACATCAGCTTTCTCAAAGTATCAATGATGAGATTGATAAAATAATTAGTATAGGAAAACAGCCTGAAATTGATTTGTTTGTGGGAAAATACGCCGACAATTGGCTGGGCAAGGTTGAAATTATCAAAAAGAACGGGAATCTTTGGTTTCAGGCAGAGCGGTCGCCAAAGTTGAATGGTACAATGTATTTTTACAAAGGCAATACGTTCGTGGTGAAATGGACTTTAAGGGGGATGAAAGCCGATGCTTTTGTTTCGTTTAATCTGGATACCGAAGGGAAAGCCAAAGGTTTTACAATGAAAGCTATTTCGCCATTGACAGATTTCAGCTTCGATTTTCACGATCTTGATTTCCGCATAGTAACTAATTAATATTCCAAGAATGTCTTTAATCCCCATATTTTTCCCCAATTCAGCCGAATTTCACCAATGGCTTGAAGAAAACTATAAAAAAGAAAAGGAAGTTTTAGTAGGCTACTACAAAGTAGATACCGGGAAACCAAGTATGAGCTGGTCGGAATCAGTTGACGAAGCCTTATGTTTTGGCTGGATTGATGGAATCCGAAAATCGCTTAATGGAGAAAGTTATTATATCCGATTTACACAAAGAAACCCCAGAAGTAACTGGAGCGAGGTAAACATTAAAAAAGTGGAAGAACTCATCAGGCAGGGACGAATGAAGCCTGAAGGGTTGGCGGCCTACGAAAAAAGATCTGAGACTCGTTCCGGTATTTATAGTTACGAGAACAAGCCTGAGCAATTTTCTCCCGAATTGGAAGCCCGTTTCCGCGAAAATGGTGCAGCCTGGGAGTTTTTCTCCAGCCAATCGACCTCGTACAAAAGGACGGTTATGTATTATGTGATGGACGCCAAACAGGAAGCCACCCGTTTTTCAAGGCTCGATAAGCTAATAAAGGCCTGCATGGAAGGTAAACGTATGTTTTAAGACAACGCATTATGGACGATTTTCAGGTATTTGCAAAGCCCGTTGGTGCCAGTTGTAATCTGGCCTGCAGCTATTGTTATTATCTCGACAAAAATCGACTGTTCTCAGAACCGGGCGTTCAGCGAATGCCTGATGAATTGCTCGAACTCTACATCAAACAGCACATTCAGGCATCAAAGGAGGAAACGATATTTTTCTCATGGCATGGCGGTGAACCAACGCTGGCTGGATTACCATATTTCCGTCGAATTACAGAACTCCAGAAGAAATATCTGCCCCAAAATAGGTTTGTGATAAACGGCATTCAAACCAATGGCACTTTGCTCGATGAAGAGTGGTGTCGTTTTCTGAAAGAAGAAAACTTCGTCATTGGAATCAGCATTGACGGGCCGGAGAAATTTCATTCAGCCCACCGTTTCCGGAAGGACGGAAAATCAGGTTTTGACGAGACAATTCGGGGCTACCATCTCCTGAAATCCTTTCAGATTCCCTGCGAAATATTGTGTGTTGTAAATGCCCAAAATGTAATTTATCCTTTGGAAGTTTACCGGTTTTTCAAAAGTCTTGATGCTGCTTTTATAACTTTTATTCCTTTGGTTGAGCGCCTTTCCGCTGAAAGTGACCAGGTGTCGGAAAGAACGGTTCCGGCAAAGGCGTTTGGAGAGTTTCTCCGTGCCATTTTCGACGAATGGAAAGCCAAAGACATCGGAAAACTAAAAGTGCAGATTTTTGAAGAAGTTCTGCGAACAGCATTCGGAGTTGAGCATTCATTGTGCATTTTCAAACCAGCGTGTGGTCGAGTTCCGGTTGTTGAGCACAACGGCGATTTTTATTCGTGCGACCATTTTGTTGATTCAGCCCATTTGATTGGAAATATCCAGGAAATATTGCTGGGAGAAATGCTTGAAAGCAAACAACAGAAAACATTTGGACAAGCAAAGCTCAATTCACTTCCGGAGTATTGCTTAAAATGCGAAGTTCGCGGCATGTGCAATGGAGCCTGTCCGAAAGATCGGTTTGTCGAAACACCGGATGGCAAACCCGGATTGAATTATTTATGCGAAGGATACAAACTCTTTTTCAATCACTGCAAGCCATTTGTTGAAGAAGTTGCCAAAGTCTGGAAGATGCAGCAACGTTAATTACAAGTCAGGCAATTCAGATGTGATGAAAAGATTGTACTTTTAGTAATTCATAATCAATATCCAATGACGAATCCAATTACCAGAAAATACATCATTTTAAGTTTGTGGCTTTCGCTTGCGATTAGTATTCTGGTGCATTTCAGCAGTTTGTTCGATGAGTTTGTTTCAATCACATTTTCACAGCAAATCGCTGTTCGTTTTGTTATAAATGCTTTATTGGAGCTTTCCATCACCTTCACCATCAGCTTTATTCTTTTCTGGATTAACTTTTACATTTTAAAACCACTACAATCCAATAAGAAGATCAACTGGATTAACTTTATTTTGGCATTTGCAGTTTCATTTTTTGTTGTTATTATTTTGACTCACTATCTGTTTGCCCTGAAAAAGGGCTTTCTCCCAAAGGCGGATATACCCAGAAGTGGGCATCTTTTTATCACCAAAGATTTTTTTCTTGCACTGGTCGTCATAATCTGCATTTATGTCATCCGGCTGGTGCTTCAAAATCAGAAAAACAGGCTCGAAATCCAGGATCTGAAGATTGAGAACCTTCAGCGTCAGTTTGATGCACTGAAGAATCAGGTTAGCCCACACTTTTTATTCAACTCGTTGAGTTCGTTAAAAACCTTGATCTATGAATCGCCTGAGGTTGCCCAGCAATATCTCGATCACTTGTCGCTGGTGTTACGTTATACGCTTCAGGCAAACGAAAACAGGCTTGTTCGTTTGAGCGACGAACTTCAATTTGTGGAATCGTACTTTTTCCTGATCAAGCTACGTTTCACTAAGAATATTAGTATGGTTCAGTCGATCAGCAATGAATTACTTGGACATAAAATTCCGCCACTGGCCTTGCAGATTCTGATGGAAAATGCAGTCCGCCACAACGAAATTAGTAAACGAAACCCTTTGGAAATCTCAATAGCCACTACCCAAAGCCAGACTCTGGTTGTAAGCAATACGATAAACAAAAAATTTGCTCCGGAACCCGGCGCTGGCGTGGGTTTAGTCAATTTGTCGAACCAATACCGGATATTGGGCGATCAGGATATTTCCATACGAAAGGAAGATCAAAAGTTTATTGTCGAAATACCATTGCTGCTATGATAAACGCCCTGATTATAGAAGATGAAGAACTGGCTGCCAGGAATTTAACGAATATTCTGACGGAGATCGGGAATATAAATACAATTGCCATTTTGGAAAGTATTGCCGACACGGTTGAATGGTTCGAAGTGAATGATTTGCCCGATTTGGTTTTTATGGACATTAATTTGGCCGATGGTTCAGCTTTCGAAATTTTCAAAATGATTCGGATCGATTGCCCGATTATTTTTACAACGGCCTATGATGAATATGCTTTACAGGCTTTCAAAGTTAACAGCATCGACTATCTGCTTAAACCAATTACGCTTGCCGATGTAAAAAAAGCGCTCAACAAACGGGAAATAGTATCAGGGAATCATGCAGAATCAACCGATTTGAGTAAGTTATTAGCCATGATCAAACCCACGGCGGAATATAAAACACATTTCCTGGTCAGTCAGAAAGGTGATAAACTTGTTCCATTGAAAACCAGCGAAATTGCTTATATCTCGATTGAAACCAGCATTGTAAAGGCAATCGATTATAAAGGGAAAACTTTTGTGATGGAAAATACACTCGATGAATTGTCGGCCATGCTCAATCCCAAAGAGTTTTTTAGGGCAAACCGCCAGTTTATTATAGCCCGAAATGCAATTAAGGATATCGATTTGTGGTTCAACGGCCGATTGTCAGTCAACCTGATTGTTTCAACTTCCGAAAAAATTCTGATCAGTAAAGTCCGGATTCCGATATTTAAGGATTGGTTCGCTTAGATTACTCTTTCTTCTGATAATTTCGCCTGGCTCACAGGAAAGTTCACCTTCCATTTTTTCAGCTTCGCCCTGTTTTGTTCCCCACAGGTGGCATTGTTCTTCTACTTTAGCTTCAGATTTAAAACTTTAAAGTCATGAATACACTGAAGCTTATTTTTCTGGGAATGATTCTTTCTACTCTTTATCAAACCACCTATTCCCAACAGAATTTTGTTGTTGAGCCAAAATGCATCCTGAAAGGTGTGTTGGTTGATGCTGACGATTCGAGCCCTTTGGAGTTTGCAAACGTGGTTTTGTACGGGTTGAATAATTCGACTATTGTAACATGGTCGATTTCAAAAAATGACGGCGCGTTTGAATTGTCAAAAATAGCTTTGGGCGAGTACGATCTGGCGATTACTGTTCTTGGCTACGAGGAAATGAAAATGAAGAACGTTGTGTTTAACAAACAAGGCTTTACCTTAGACCTGGGTAAAATTAATTTGAATAAAGCCACAACTGCCCTTGACGAAGTTGCGGTTGTTGGAATACAAAAGACTTATCAAACCAAAATTGACAAAAAGGTGATTAATGTTTCAAAAGACATTAACTCGACCGGAGGAACAGCCATTGATTTGATTAAAAATGTTCCCGGACTGGCAGTTGATGCTGATGGAGTTGTTAATTTGCGCGGTAATTCCGGAGTGAGCATCCTGATCGATGGCCGGCCAACTTCGATTGATGCGACTAAACTCGACCAGATTCCGGCAGCAGATATCGAAAGCCTCGAAATCATTACCAATCCATCGGCAAAATACAATCCTGAAGGCAAAAGCGGAATTATCAACATCAAGCTAAAACAGTCGAAAACCGCTGGCTTCAGCGGAAATGCCATGGTTACAGCCGGAACCGGAGATAAATACAACGAGTCGGTGAATATGAACTACAACCTGGGCAAAGTCAATCTTTTTGCTTCGTACAGTGGTATGAAAAGGATGGCCGAAGCGTCGCGCTATTTGCTGAGAGAATCTTACGATTCTGATGCGATTCATTTTTTACAACAGGATGCCAAAACGAATATCGACATTACTAAAAATACTTTCACGCTGGGTTCAAACTTTAATTTTAATTCGCAAAACAAACTGACGCTGAGCTATACCTATAATCCTTCCAAAACGATTGATGCTGACAATACACTTTCTCAATATTTCGACCGGTCGATGAATAAAACAGGAAGTGTTTTTGTGGTCAATTCGGAGAACGGAAAAGAGACTGCAAATGATTACCTGGTTGCTTACCGAAAGCTATTCGACAAAAAGGGAGAAGAACTGACGGTTGATTATACTTTGTCAAGTTCGTCAGGAAACGCCATTCAACCACTTACATACCAATATTCAACTAAAACCGAAACTTCAGAAATAAATACAAATTCGGATATTTACAATTCGAATCTTCAGGTAAACTGGGTTTTGCCTTTTGATAATGGTTCGAAACTGGAAACCGGTGTTCATAGCATTGTCAGAGGAAACGACAGTGAATATTACTTTTTCAATTCTTCAGGAGGAACCAAAATTGAAGATCTTTCTCAACGAAACTTGTTTACTTACAACGAACAAATACATGCAGGATATGGACTTTGGTCAGGAAAATTCGGCGGAACATCAGTTCAGGCCGGTCTCCGGATTGAAAAAACCTATGTCGATGGGAAGCAGGGCTCGGGCAGCGATAAAATCAGTCAAAACTATTTCAATTTTTATCCTTCACTCAGTTTTAGTTATCCAGTTAACGAGAATAATCAGCTTCAGCTTAGTTATAGCCGAACAATAAAAAGACCTTCAGCCCGAATGATCAATCCGTTTGTTGACCGGTCGAATCTTGAAGTTTTCAGAAGTGGAAATCCGAATTTAAAACCCGAATACGTTAACTCGTTTGAGCTGGGATTCAACGGAAACTGGGATAAAACCAATTTAGGATTTACTGCTTTCTATAAGCATATTACCAACCCGATTAACACAGTAACCCTACTCGACGAGGTTGGAATATCGCACATGTCACCTCAGAATATGTCGTCCAGCCTGAATTATGGTCTTGAATTTACATTTGAACAAGCCATTAATAACTGGTGGAAAATAAACGGAAATTCAAGCTTTTTCAAGAACGAGATTACAGGAAATGTTGATGGAACTTCGGCCAGTAATTACTCTTATCAGGGGCGTATCAATTCGGTTTGGAACCCTTCGAAGAGTTTGTCGTTTCAACTAATTGCCAATTATGCTGGCCCCATTGTGGGTGTTTATTCACGCATGGAACCTCAATATTCAATGGATTTAGCTGTAAAAAAAGATCTTCTGAAAAATAAATTATCACTGACCCTGCGGGCTTCGGATGTATTCAATTCTCTTAAAAATAGCTATACTTCGTGGGGATCGAATTTCACTGCTGACAATTGGCGCAAAACCGAAACCCGAGTTCTTTATTTCAGTATTGCGTATTCTTTCGGTTCAAAGGATAATTCAAAGAGCTCCAAATCAATCATCCAAAACGAAAGTAAACCAAGTACTGAAATGTAAGTAAATCAGATACTTTTATAAAAAGATCAATCCCGAATTGCTTGTATTCAGGCCTTTCGGGATTGATTTATTTATCTGATTGAATGATTGCTATTTCAGCTTTTCCTTAAAAAAATCAACAGTTCGTTTCCACGCGAGCTCGGCAGCTTCTTTGTTATAACGTTCCGGGTTGGAGTCGTTGTTGAAAGCGTGTTGGGCGCCATCGTATATGTAAAGTTTGTAATCAACATTGGCCTTTTTCAGAGCAGCCTCAAAATCCGGAATCCCTTTATTGATGCGTTCGTCGTTTCCGGCATAATTCAAAAGCATCGGTGCTTTTATTTTCGCAACATCTTCGGCCTTGGGTTGTCCCCCGTAATATGGAACCGCAGCATCCAGATCGGGTGAGAGCACTGCCACGTGGTTGGTCATGGCGCCACCCCAGCAAAATCCTGTACAGCCTACTTTACCTGTGGTTTGCGGGTTGGTTTTCAGATAGGCAACTGCTGCCGAAAAATCCTGCTTCGTTTTTTCATAATCAAGTTTCTGAAACATGGGGGCTGCATCCTCGGGCTTTTCAGGTGTTCCTCCCAATGGCGATAATGCATCGGGAGCAAGCGCTACAAACCCTTCTAGTGCAAAACGGCGGGCAACATCTTTAATGTGTGGCTGAAGTCCCCTGTTTTCGTGAATGACTATTATTGCCGGAAGTTTCTTTTTCCCTTTTGGGCGGGCAAGATAGGCCATCATTTGTCCACTGGCGCCTGCATATTTAATGGTTTCTGTGACCAATCGGGGATCGTCGGCTCTGGTGATTTCGGCAAACACATTTTCAGCGAATGAACTTAGCAGAATTGAACCTCCGGCTAATGCAGCAGTTTTCTTTAAAAAATCACGGCGATTGGTTTTTGTTTCGGGTAGTTTCATTTCCTTCCTGGTTTTTATTAGTTTTAGATTGATTTATGTCAAAACAAAGCAGAGGGATTGAAAAATCAACTAAAATTACAACTAATTCTGCTGAATGTTGTTTGATTGCTAAAGATTTTGAGTTCAGCGGTTTTGCAGTAAACTAAAATTAGAAAAACTATAAATTTATAAACTATGAGATCATTCGTTGTTATTCTTGCGCTCCTGGTGGCTTTTACAGGTTGTGTTAAAAAGAACAAAGTGCCTACTGCCCAAAGTCAGGCCAATCCGGGAATGCATGAGGTAAAAGTTGCTGAAGTAATTCAGTCGAGTCAATATACTTACCTGAAAGTTGCCGAAAATGGTGCTGAGAACTGGATTGCAGTTACCCGTCAGGAAGCTGCTCCGGGCGAGACCTATTACTATGCCGATGGGTTGGAAATGAAAAATTTCGAAAGTAAGGAATTGAAAAGAACTTTCGAGACCATTTATTTCGTTCAGGAATTAAGCAAGCAACCCAAATCGGCTGAAGCCGCGCTGCCTAACCCGCACGGAAACACTTTAGGAAAAGTTTCGGTTGAGGAAAAAAATGGTATCACCATAGCTCCGGCTCAGGATGGATTGAGTATTGCCAAGCTCTACAGCACAAAAGCCGACTACGCCGGAAAGAAAGTAAAGATGAAAGGTCAGGTAGTGAAAGTGAACAACGAGGTAATGGGTAAAAACTGGGTTCATATTCAGGATGGAACCAAAGACGGAGACCATTTCGACCTGACCATTACCACGCTGGATAAAGTAGAAATGGATGCTGTTGTGACTTTTGAAGGAACTATCGCAGTGAATAAAGATTTCGGCTATGGCTACGCCTATGAATTAATTATGGAAGATGCCACGCTGGTAAAATAGATTCAGATTTTTTGCACACAGCCCTGTTGGAATAGATTTCCGGCAGGGCTTTTTTATGCACTAGCTCAAGAAAAAGACGCAGAAGAAATTAATCAGGGCAATACAAGTTCCGTAGGTGAGCAGCACCAGCATAAATGACTTAAAGTAACTCAGTACTGAATTTTTTGTAAGTGCCCATGCTGAAAACAGGATAAATCCCAAATGATACAAATTGATGTTTGATAAGGCTTTGATCTTGCTTTCAGACATTTCTGAAATATCGAGAATCGGAACAATTGATCCGGGAAAGAAATGTTTGATTTCATCGGGAGTATAACCACTTTTTATCAATACAAACCAAACTGACTTTACCCAATAGGGTAGCGAAATAAAGAGGAGCCCCAATAAAATTACCTTGAACAGAAGAGCTGCCTCAATTTCGGTTCCTGAGATGGTCAACCCGAATTTAAGCAGTGCCCATATTACAATCGCTACCACCAATATCCAGGCCGGAGAAAGGGCATAACGAACCATGTCTACTCTTCTATAGCCTGAAAGTACTGAATCGAAATCATTACCTGTGAAATCGCTTTGATAGGTATGTGCGTCCCAAACCATCTGTGAAAATAGGAATAATCCAACAAGGTAAAAAAGCCATGAAATCAGGAACGCCACCCAGATTGGTTTTTTAAGCAGATTGTCAATAAAATTTTCTTCCATATTATTTTGTCATTTTTGAATTTCGCTCTCCACCGTCAATGAATTGATTGTCAATGGTTACATCTTGTTCCAGGTCTTTTATAACAGTGGGGTCAAGCGGTTTGTCGGTAAGTATGTTGTAGTTTTTCCAGAATGACGGATCGTAAACGTATTTCATATCCCACAGAGGCGTTTCCTTTTTAACTAAATCCCGGTGCTTAATCCGGTCAAAATCCTTTTTGTCGGTTATCACCTTGTTGATCAGCAACTCGGTTTCGTTGAAATGCAAAATGGTTCTATCGTTTTTATCTGGTTGATCATGAATCCTGCCAAAATAATTGGCATATTTCAAATAATACTTATTCTGAATGTTTTCATACATTTTTACTGAGTAAATCCCAATTGTGTCCTGTTTGAAATAAAATTTGACACCTTCAAGCTTGTCTTGTGAAAGTTTGGCAACGGTAAAGTATTCCGATTTCAGAATAGCATATGTCTCTGTATCGATATAAAGCCGGATAAGGCTGTATGTATTGTTTGATTTTATTCGTTGGAACAGATATTCAAAATATTCTTCCTTTATATCAACTATCTGCACAGGCTTGCTATCGTAGATGGTCATACCCGAGAAATTAACGCTGTACAAGTCGTTTTTTAGCAACTTACGCAACGTGCCCAGATCTGTATAATCACGATTTTGAAGAATTACGTAAGCCGGATTGGCACTCGAGTAACCATAGAAAGTCTGATAGAGTTTTTCCTTCCAAACACTACCTAGATTGGAGTAATTATAGCTATTCCTGATTTCGAATATCTTCACCCGGTCGGCTGTATTTTCGCTGCCAAATTCTCTTTTCACAATTTCAATAGCCGTTTCTGTCAGTCGTACATTCTTTTTATCATGTAGGTTGAATACTTTATCGCGAAGAAATCCTTCCATATAGTACGGACTCCGTTGGTAGTTGTCGTGCATGTTTTTGATTACTTTCTTCACATAATCAGCAGCAGTTGGTGCATTTGGCCCAATATTTACTTCCGGAATCTCGTACACTTCGGGCTCAAGATATATTTTTGCAATCTCCTCATTTTTCAACGATTCGATTTTTAGAATATTGGTTTTGTAACCAATGCATTTGATATTCAGCTCGCCGTTTTTTAAACTGTCAGGATAATTGAATATAAATTCGCCACGGCTGTTGGAGCAGGTGCCAATAGTCGCATTCAGAATGGAAACGGCGCAATATGGGATCAGCTCGTTGGTGGTTTTATCCAGAATCTGACCTTTAATCTGAGCATATTGGCTCCATGCCCATGATTGGACTAAAATCATCAACGAAAGAAGGCACAATAATTTCCTCATAATAATTTAGTTTTTGAGCTGAACAGATAAAAACCGGATGAAAAAGATAGAATCCGTGGCTGAAAAGCAAATCATACAGTTTTATATGATAAAATGCAACCTAACTAAATTATGGAATTATTTATGAAAAACAAAACGGTAAGTGGATATTTTTCTTTGCTTTACAGCCTGTCTATATTATTCGATTTTCCCGGTAAGGTACGATAGCACTTGTTCCTTGTACTGCTCAGAAACCGGTAGCCGGTGTTCGCCAACCCCGATGAGGTTGCCTTCGAGGTGATCAATTTTTTGCAGGTTGACAATTGCTGTGCGGTGTATTTTCATAAACGGTAATCCTTTCAGTTTTTCTTCCCAACTCTTCAGAGTGCCGTGTACCACCAGTTTTTTGCCGCTGAAATACAGCATCACGTAGTCGCCACAGGTTTCCACAAATAAAATATCATCAACGGCAACCTGGTAAATGCGCTTATCCGATTTTACGCTTAATTTGGCAGGTGACACAGGCTGATTCCGGGGATTCTGTTTTTCGCGGGCCTTGTTTACCGCTTTACAGAATCGCTCGAACGAGAAAGGTTTCAGAAGAAAATCAACGGCTTCCAGATCGAATCCATCGACGGCATACTGCGGATATGCGGTGGTAAAAATGACCAGTGGCGGATGAACCAGCGAACGCAAAAAACTTACGCCCGACATCTCGGGCAGGTTAATGTCCAGAAAAATCAGGTCGACAGGATTGGAATCCAGAAAAGCCTGAGCCGAGAATGCGTCGGCAAATGTTCCCAGGCGGCGCAGGTCGGGATATTTGGAAATATAATGTTCGAGAATGGATTGAGCAGCAGGCTCGTCTTCGATAATGATGCAGTTCATAAATTTTTTATTTCTTGTCTTTTCTGGAAATAATCACACAATTTACGCTATTCAATTGTTTTACAATTCAAGTCAATTGAAAATTTAAGCCAGAACCACTAATTTTGATAGACATTAAAACAATCAAATCATGGAAACAAATTGGACTCAGGCATTTCAGCCACTATTTCAGCAATACGGAAAACGTAAGCACCCGCTCGATTACAAAAACCGCTACCAGTTGGTGGTTATGGTTATTCTTTCGGCTCAGGATTCGGATAAGCATATCAACGAGCTCGCTCCTGACATTTTTGCCGCCTATCCAAACCTGAATGCGCTTTCCCGAGCTACTGAGGCCGATCTTCAGCACCACATTGGCTCGGTGCGGAATTGGGGAAACAAAGCCAAATGGCTGATCAAACTTGCACAAACGGTTGGCGACGACGACAATATCCCGAGAACAATGGAACAGTTGACCAAATTGCCCGGGCTTGGCCGCAAATCAGCCAACGTGATCATTCGCGAATCGGGCGATGTGGCCGAAGGTGTGATTGTCGATCTGCACGTTCTGCGCGTCGCTCCACGCCTGGGAATTGCCGACGAAGCCGATGCGGCCAAACCCGAAAAGGTCGAAAAGAAAATCATGGCTGCTATTCCGTCCGAATTTTGGAACGAGTGCGGCATGGCGATTTCTTTCCTTGGGCGTGAACTTTGCCGGCCAACCAATCCGAAATGCGGTGTATGCCCGATGAACACGGTTTGCGTGTATTATAAAAATCAAAGCTGATTTTTGGTTAGTTCAACTTTCAGTTTCAGATTGAATATACTGTCTTTCTCCTGATAGTCAATTGAATGGCATTCGGGATAAATCAGGTTTAACCGTTTTTCAACGTTTGGTATACCTAACCCGCCGTTCTCGGTGGTATCGGCTTTTTCGCGTGGAGCAATCTGGTTCTCGGTACAGAAAGTCAGCATTTTGCCATCATAGTCAATGGAAATCCGGATTGCTCCCGGGTTCTTGCCGATGCCGTGCTTGAAGCAGTTTTCGGCCAACGGAAGCAACAGCAATGGGGCAATCTCGACTCCTGAAAAGTTGCCGGAGGTTTCCAGTTCGATTCGGATAATCTGTGGATTGATGCGTTCTTTCTGAAGTCCGACGTAGGTTTTGATCATTTCAATTTCCTTTTCCAGAGGAATCCCCTCACTTGCTGTGTCGTAAAGTACATACCGCAGAAAATCAGAAAGTTTTAGAATAACTTCCGGTGTTCGTTGGTCATTCTGTGAAGCCATTGAATAAATGGTATTCAGATTGTTGAACAGAAAATGCGGATTGATTTGGGCTTTCAAAGCCGAAAGTTCGTTGCGGGCAGCTTCGCGCTTTTCGATCAGCATTCGGGTATATTGTCCGGTAAGAAACAGTCCGCCGGTAAAAACCAGGTAGGCTGCCATAATCAGTGCCAATTCCCAAATTTTAAAATACGAAATGTAGTACAGGTTTGGAAAAAGCAAGTCGAGGCAAAAGTTGTACGCCGAAAAATTGAGGATGGCAGCTCCGGCAATCAAGCCGGCCAGTCGCAATAAGTATTGCTTAAAATAACTTTGATTCAGGAATTTACGAATCAGATAGTTGATGTGAAAATAGACTGCGACGACAATAGTCAGGTGAAAAACAATCACATACATGAAATTCCGGAGGAAGTAATCGACAAAAATATCGACAACTTCTTTATCTCCATTGGGCTGGATTGCCTGAAGAATGACATACCCAATCGGTACAAGGAAAAGGATAGTCAGCAACGTTTTGATCCACATGCGTGTGTTTCGGGCTAGCCAAATAAACGGCAGCGAAATGTAGATAAGCATAGTGGTATTTAGCAGTAAAATGGTGTCCCAATCGGCAACCATGCCGCCAAAAACACCAATCGATTCAACGCCCGGATTGAGGGCAGCGTTCCAGAGGTTAACCGATACGAACCAAAATGCGATGTGTGGAAGGGAAATCCAAAGTTTTCGGAGATTAATTTTTTTCATGGCTCTGTTCATTTATCCTGGTTAATTTCATCATGGCAGGCTGGTTCTCCCAGTCGATAAAGCGTTTTTGATGGGCGTACCGATCAAGCATGTCGGTTAAATCGTTCGAAGAAGCAGTTAGAAGCAGTCTTCCGGCTCCCTGAACGTACCGGTACTGAATGCGCACCCGTTTCTTTTCGATCATTTCCCGCATGTACTCGTTTCCGAGCCACGAAACGAAAAGCTGTCCGTCCTGAATTTGGATTCGTGCCAGCGTATGTACGGTAAGATAATTTTCGCGGGCCATGCGGCTGTTGCTGATGACTTTAACCTCTTTTGGGCTGAAATCGCCATACAGAGCGCCGTTTACCCTGAAAAGTGTTAGCTGGAAATGATACTGTGCCGAGTCGGGATTATTGCCAACCAGGCTGGCAACATAAAAATTCAGCGGCTTGATTACGGTAGAATCTTTTCCCGATTTGGTCTTCATTTTTTCTTCGGAGATGAATCGTTTGATTTGCCAAACAGAGATTGTGTCTGCCAGTTCCCAAACTTTTGGTTCGTCCTTTTCTTTTTCGCTTGCTGGTTTTGGCTTGATTGTCTTTGCCAGCCAGTTCCCCTCAATTTCAGGAACAATAGTCACATTCTTTTCGAGAAAGAATGGATTCAGCGAACAGATCATAAAAAAATCGGAACAGCCCGAAAGAATCAGGATGATTCCGAAGATGATCAATGGTTTTTTGTATCTCATGGCTTTGAGTTTTAATTCTGAACCGAAGATCAGCAGAATTAATCCAAACCAGAATTTTTTTCGATGAAAGTGCCCGTTTTTTCGACGGGGAAGAAAAATGGATGTTTTGTGAGTAAAATTGCATGTGTGCAAGGGTAGTTTGGCATATTGCGTTTGCCTTTTCTTAATATAGCCTATGTTTCCGGGGCGGGGGAATGGCTATTTCATGTTTTTATTTACATTTGGTAGCTTAAAATACTAAATCAGCAACCCAATGATCAAAAGCGTCCTAACCCTTTGCCTTGTTTCAGGAGTATTGGCGAGTTTTGCCAATGTTAAAACCGATAAAAAGCTGGATCATAAAGTACACCGCATTCATGAAAAATGCCTGACTGTGGATACCCATTGTGATACGCCGATGCTGATGGTTAAACCTGGCTTTTCTGTTCGCACCGAAAATAAGGCGCCACAAAGTAGGGTTGATTTGCCCCGGATGAAAAAGGGTGGGCTTGATGCCATGTTTTTTGCAGTATTCACTGGACAGAAACCGCGCACCGAAGAAAACTACAAGAAGACGTACGATCTGGCCAACCAGATGCTTGACTCCATTTATTCAATGTTGAAACACGACAGCGATTTGGCCACGCTGGCGCTGAAAGCCGATGATTTAGCCAAAATTGAGAAAACCGGGAAACGAGCCATTTACATCGGGATGGAAAACGGATTTCCGCTGGCCAAAGATTTTTCAAGGGTTGAGGAATTTTATAAAAGGGGCGTTCGTTATATCACTTTGTGCCACTCGTTTCACAACGATATCTGCGACTCATCGAGCGATGGGAAACCAGCAGAGCACAACGGGCTGAGTGATTTTGGCCGTCAGGTGGTTGCCGAAATGAACCGTTTGGGAATGTTGGTCGATGTTTCTCACGCTTCAGATAAATCGTTTTTCGATGTAGTTGAGTTTAGCAAAGCGCCAATTATTGCTTCGCACAGTTCGGTGCGTGCAGTGGCTCAGCACAATCGGAATATGACCGACGAGATGATTAAAAAGCTGGCCGAAAAAGGTGGAGTGATCCAGATTTGTCTGCTCGACGAGTATGTGAAAAATCCTGACACAACAACCGTAAATTACAAGCGGATAAAGCAAATCCGGAAAATTTATGCCGGAGGTATGGAAAAAATGACCGAAGCTGAAAAGGAAGCCATGTTTGCTGAATGGGACGAACTGAAAGCATGGAAACAAACTGAATTACCCAATGTGAAAGACCTGGTTGACCACATTGATCATGTGAAAAATCTGGTCGGTGTTGATTATGTGGGCATCGGCAGCGATTTTGATGGCGGCGGTGGACTGATTGACTGTATGGATGTTAGCCAGTTCCCAAACATTACCCGCGAATTGATTCGCCGCGGATATACCGAAACTGAAATCCGCAAAATTTGGGGTGGAAATTTGCTGCGTGTTTTTAAGGAAGTTGAGAAAGTAGCCGAAAAAGAGAAAACAAATCCGCACATCGCTTCGTTAAACAATTAGTCTGATTTTTGCCTGAATGCGCAGGATCTATGGGGTTTGTGATAGATTCCGGCGCAACCTTTGAGGCTGAAAATCAGTCTTTCTTGAAACCTTAATATTCAGGATCATGAAAAGTGTAGCGATTATCGTGATGATGTTTTTCATGGTAGTTTCGGGCTGTACAGAATCGGAAAGCAACGAACTGCTTGTCGACCTGAAAGACCACAATATGAAGATCGTTCCGGAGAACCCTACCTCCAGAGACGAAATAAAGCTGATAATTTTTGATGATTGTACCTATAATGTTCTTTCCGGAGTTATCCGCAGCGATAGAACCATCGATATTCAGAAGCAATTCAACAGCATGATGAAGTGGCCGTGCGTAATGACAAACGACACTATTTCATTGGGCAAATTGCCCGGAGGGAATTATGTTGTAAATTATAAATTGGTGGATATTGCACCGCAAACAACCAATCCCACCGTGTTATCTTTTTCATTCGGTTTAACTGTAAAAAACTAAAGTCGGGGCGGTCCGGTTTTCTAATATCCAAATTTCCGGCAAAGTCAACCTAATCAAAGCCTATTTCCTGACAAAAATCATCCTTTAACGTTGTTTGTTCCAAATCTAGTTATTAATACATCTAACTAATTGAATATCTTGAGGGTATAAATGTTACCTAATAATTAAAAACTTACATAAATATCAACAGTAGTGGGATAAAAGCACTAATTTTGCCCCGATTTTTTTAAACAGTTACATTTTATTATGGCAGAAAAATATAACAACCTATTTGAAGAATTTCCGCCAGTCAGTACCCAGCAGTGGATGGACAAAATCACTGCTGACCTGAAAGGAGCCGACTACAACAAAAAGTTGGTGTGGAAAACAAACGAGGGATTTGATGTTCAGCCTTTCTATCGTGCCGAAAACATGGACGAAGTAAGCTTCCTGAATAGTCTTCCCGGAGAGTTCCCTTTTGTTCGCGGAACTAAAAAAACGAACAATGAATGGCTGGTTCGCCAAGGCATTGCTGTAACCGACCTCGCCGAAGCCAACAAAAAAGCCCTGAATTATTTGATGAGAGGGGTTGATTCGTTGGCTTTCGTATTTAATGGCGGCGAGTTGACCGTTGCCGATCTGGAAGTTTTGCTGAAAGACGTTTGCTTACCAGCCGTTGAGGTTAACTTCGTAGGCTGCTGCTCGGTAAAAGCTACTGAAGCTTTCGCTGAGTATGTTAAAAAAGCTGGCTACGATTTAGCTGAAGTAAAAGGTTCGGTAGAATACGATCCGTTTGGAAAATTTGCTGTTACCGGTAAATTTACCAAAGGTCAGGATCACGTAATTGCTAATGCAAGCAAGTTGATCGAATTAACGGCCGACTTGAAGAAATTCAAAACATTGGCTGTAAACGGCAAAAACTTTGGAAACGCTGGTGCATCAGCTGTTCAGGAATTAGGTTTCTCTTTGGCTCAGGGAGCTGAATACCTGACTGCTTTGACTGAAAAAGGCGTTGAAATTGATGCTGTTGCCAAGAATTTGAAATTCAACTTCTCGGTGAGCGCCAACTATTTTATGGAAATAGCCAAACTGCGCGCGGCTCGCTTGTTGTGGGCTCAAATCGTGAAAGCTTACGCACCAAAATGCGAATGCTCGGCTAAAATGACCATTCACGCCGAAACCGGAAGCTGGAACAAAACTGTTTACGATGCTTACGTAAATATGCTCCGCACCCAAACCGAAGCCATGAGCGCTTCAATTGGTGGTGCCGATTCAATCACTGTTCTTCCTTTCAACGCTGCTTACGAGGCAAGTAACGAGTTTTCAGATCGTATTGCCCGCAACCAACAGTTGTTGCTGAAAGAAGAATCACACATCTCGAAAATTGTTGACCCAGCCGCTGGTTCATACTATATCGAAGAATTGACTGCCGCTCTTGCCGAAAACGCCTGGAAACTGTTCATCGATGTTCAGGAAAAAGGTGGATTTATCGCTGCCTTGCGCGAAGGATTCATTCAGGCTGAAGTGAAAAAGATGGCTGCCAAACGCGACAGCAACGTGGCTACCCGCCGCGAAAACCTGTTGGGCGTTAACCAGTTCCCGAACTTCACCGAAAAAGTGGAAAGCGAATTGGATGCCGCTGTTTTTGCCCCGGTTGACTTAACTGCCGAAGGTGCCGAAATCGAAACTTTGAAACCTTACCGTGGTGCTCAGGCTTTCGAAGCGCTTCGTTACAAAACAGATGTTTATGCCAAGACCAACAAACGTCCGCTGGCTTTCATGTTAACCATTGGTAACCTGGCCATGCGCAAAGCACGTGCACAGTTTGCCTGCAACTTCTTCGCTGTAGCCGGTTTCGATGTACTAGACAACAACGGTTTCAAAACAGTTGAAGAAGGTGTTGAAGCTGCTCAAAAAGCCGGTGCTGCTATCGTGGTTATCTGTAGTTCGGATGATGAATATGCTGAACTTGCTCCTGCCGCATTCGATGCTATTGGCGGAAAAGCCATCTTCGTGGTTGCCGGTGCTCCTACTTGTACTGATGAATTGAAAGCCAAAGGTATCACCAACTTCATTAGCGTGAAGAGTAATCTGTTGGCCGAATTGAAACAATATCAAGCATCGTTAAATATCTAAACGCAAGGACACAAATACACAATGAAAAACTCTGTTTTCTCTGTTTTTACTCTGCGAACTCTGCGGTTAATTTTTACCACAGAGATAACAGAGATTAAAAGGAGTTAAACAGAGATAAGCTTAGTGTCTTCGTGTTAAAAAATAATAATTATGCGACCAAATTTTAAAGACATAAACATCAAAACAGCGGCGCCGAAGCAGGATACTGGCGAGTGGGCTGCTAAAAACCAGATTGAAAAGAACTGGATCACTCCGGAGCAGATTCCGGTGAAACCAGTTTACACCAAAGAGGACCTCGAAGGCATGGAACACCTGAACTATGCTGCCGGTGTGGCTCCTTACCTGCGCGGACCGTACTCGGTGATGTACGCCATGCAACCCTGGACCGTGCGTCAGTACGCCGGTTTCTCAACTGCCGAAGAATCAAACGCATTTTATCGTCGTAACCTGGCTGCCGGTCAGAAAGGTTTGTCGGTTGCGTTCGACTTAGCTACTCACCGCGGATACGACTCTGACCATCCTCGCGTGGTTGGCGACGTTGGTAAAGCCGGTGTGGCTATCGACTCGATTCTCGATATGAAGATTCTGTTCGACCAGATTCCATTGGATAAAATGTCGGTTTCGATGACCATGAACGGTGCTGTATTGCCCGTTTTGGCCTTCTACATCGTAACAGCATTGGAACAGGGCGCTACCATGGATCAGTTGGCTGGTACCATCCAGAACGATATCCTGAAAGAATTCATGGTGCGTAACACTTACATCTATCCGCCGGAATTCTCAATGAAAATTATCGCCGATATTTTCGAGTTCACTTCGCAGAACATGCCAAAATTCAACTCGATTTCTATCTCCGGATACCACATGCAGGAAGCTGGTGCTACTGCCGACATCGAAATGGCTTACACGCTGGCCGACGGTTTGGAATACCTCCGCACCGGTGTGAAAGCAGGCATCGACATCGACGCATTCGCGCCACGTTTGTCGTTCTTCTGGGCTGTGGGTATGAATCACTTCATGGAAATCGCCAAAATGCGTGCTGCACGTATGATTTGGGCGAAACTGGTAAAACAGTTCAACCCGAAAAACCCAAAATCGATGGCCTTGCGTACCCACTCGCAAACTTCAGGATGGTCGTTGACGGAACAAGATCCGTTCAACAACGTGGGCCGTACTGCTATCGAAGCCATGGCTGCTGCACTGGGTCACACCCAATCGCTGCACACCAACGCTTTGGACGAAGCTATCGCGTTGCCAACCGACTTCTCGGCACGTATTGCCCGTAACACTCAGCTTTACATTCAGCAGGAAACTGAAATCTGCCGCGCGGTTGATCCATGGGCAGGTTCGTACTACGTTGAATCATTGACTCAGGAATTGTACACCAAAGCCTGGGCGTTGATCGAAGAAGTTGAAAAATTGGGTGGTATGTCGAAAGCTGTTGAAACCGGCGTTCCGAAAATGCGCATCGAAGAAGCTGCAGCCCGCACACAGGGCCGTATCGACAGCGGTGCACAGGGAATCATCGGCGTAAACAAATACCGTCTGGAAAAAGAAGACCCGATCGATATCCTCGAAATCGACAATACAGCCGTTCGTTTGGCACAGATCGACCGTTTGAATAAATTGCGTGCCGAACGCAACGAAGGCGAATGTCAGGCAGCATTGGAAGCCCTCAGCAAAGCCGTTGAAACCGGCGAAGGTAACCTGTTGGAACTGGCTGTCGTAGCAGCTCAGAAACGCGCTTCTTTGGGCGAAATCTCTTACGCATGCGAAAAACATGTTGGACGTTATAAAGCAGTAATCAGAACTATTTCAGGCGTGTATTCAGCAGAAAGTAAAAACGATTCCACCTTCAAGGAAGCGCAGGAATTGGCCGCTAAATTTGCCAAATTGGAAGGTCGTCAGCCTCGTATCATGATCGCCAAAATGGGTCAGGACGGACACGACCGCGGTGCAAAAGTAGTTGCAACAGGTTATGCCGACTTAGGTTTCGATGTGGATATGGGCCCGCTGTTCCAGACTCCGGAAGAAGCCGCCAAACAAGCCGTTGAAAACGACGTGCATGTGATGGGCGTATCTTCACTGGCAGCAGGTCATAAAACCCTGGTTCCTGCCGTTATCGCCGAACTGAAAAAACTGGGTCGCGAAGACATCATGGTGATTGCCGGTGGTGTTATTCCTGCTCAGGACTACCAGTATCTGTACGATGCCGGTGTAGTTGCCATTTTCGGCCCGGGTACCAGCGTAGCCGCTGCCGGAAAGAAAATCCTGGAAGTGTTGCTTGCCGCACACGAAGAATAAGAATGCCGTTCATTATTGATCCGATGACTCTGAGTCATCGGATCAATCAAAATACAAAAGCCGCTTTCCTGAATGGGGAGCGGCTTTTATGATTTGTGTGACATTAAATAAATTAAAGGAGGAGTTTTGAAGAACATAAATCAGGTAATGCATCTTCTAAATTCATCTTTCTGATGGTTAATCTTGAATTTATACTTTCATTCAATATACCAACATATTCATTTTTTAAAGGATCTACATACGGATCAACGACAATAATTTTCCGAGACGGACTATTATTTAACCATTGGGTAATGTATTCATTGATATGAATATCTCTAAAAGAATATCCGGAAACAATTAATTCATCGCATTTAGAAAGCTCAAGTTGGAATGCTCTTATTAAATCAAGAAAAGGGCCCTCTGTTGTAAGCTTGTTTCGTTGTCCAAATATTACTGCTGGCCTATAGTAATTATCTTTAACTTCATTCGGATTTGCTAGTCGAATCTCACTATGAGGAACTGGCTGATCAATAGTTTTTTCGTTTCTAACTAATTCCCAATCTATTGATCCATGAAGTTTCAATAAAAATATTCCGTTGTCCTCCATTTTAAATTCGCCATCTTTTGACCAACTCTCTATTCCTGTTGAAAAATTAAGGTTGTTGCTATTAGCGAAGATTTCAATTGTGTTATCATAGTTTAGCGTTGCAATACACAGTTTATGTTGCCTACTTAAAAGCTCTTTCAGTGGAGTATAATATGAAACATTTATTGATTCTCTAATCCAAACTATATTGATAAGATTAATGATCATTTGTTCTGCCGTTAAACTAAAGATTTCTCCATCCCCGGAGATTTCTTCATTTGCTTGTAAAGCGCGACGGAATTCTTGGTCAAAAGAATTCGAAGAATAAGGATTTTTTTGGCTTATGCTTCTAAACCAACTTCCCATTTCTGTTTTTATATGATCATTAATTGCTTTGCCTAACGAAGAATCGCTGTACATACCTTTTCTTTCGACAATCAATTTAACTGACTTTTTCAAAGCATCATCAATTTTACTAGATGATGAATAATGGTTCGTGGTAGAAAATGCTCTCGAAATAGATTCGGTAACCGATTTGAAGATTACTTTGTTTAATCTGCTTATATATGGATTGTTAAGAGTTGATCTATCTAATCGATCAATCATTTCATCCCAAGAACCAACAAAAGGAGAAACTTCCAGATTTTGTCTATCTGATAATTGGAGAATCGCATTAAAAACTTCTTCTACATTTATCCCCTCGTATGGACTTTTCCCAGATTTTGCTTTTTGATAGATTAGTCCTCCGATAACAAACGATAATACCTCATAGTATTTTGGATTTTCATTATTGCAAATAAGGACAACAGTTTTTCTGTCATTTCATAGGCGCCTGGAACTCCCGCTTTAATAGAGGCACCAGCTCCGAACAAAAACATTGTTTTCATCAGATTATTGATTTGCGATTTGTCCAAATATCTGAATTTTAAATCATAATCCAATCGAACTTTTATGTTTGTTTTCAACAATGTCCGTTGCCGCCTTCTGCCTTCGACCAGTCCTTCTTAACCTCAGGACGCTCAGGCAGCGGCTTTCGTTCGCCGATGTTCGAAAATCACCTCTCCCTGAGTGCGTGTTTCCTGAGCAGCGAAGCGTGTCGAAGGAAAGCGTGTCGAAGGGGATTAATAGTGCAGAGAGATCCCGATCTTCATCGGGATGACTCTTCAAAGAAGTAATCCGTTGATCAGAACGTCATCCCGAACTTGTTTCGGGATCTGACCAATTCCCAGGACTGTTCTTCCAACCGCTTTTAATAACCAACTGTCCATTAACTTCTACATACCAATCCGCAGCCAAATCAACCATTTCAGGATTATCCTCTTTGATCAGGTTGATCTTCCAATCACGGTGCCAGTTTTTCAGTTGTTTTTCCCTCTGGAAGCATTCATCCAATCCTTCAATCTTCTCAAAATAAACCAAGTCGACCAAATTATACTTTTTGGTAAAGACAGAACCCTTGCCAGTTTTGTGCTCTAAAACCCTTCGTTTTATGGCATTAGTTACCCCAATGTAAAAAGTGGTTCTGTTTTTATTCGACATGATGTAAACGAAGCCTTTTCGCATGATCAAAGCGTTTTTACTAATTTAAACAAAATGTTAGTGATTTGCTGTTGGATCCCGAAACAAGTTCGGGATGACACTTTAATTTGAGATTTTCTGAGCATAAAAAAGCCCTGTCAGGTTTTCAAAACCTGACAGGGCTGCAACGATTGATTGTATCGTTTGTTATTTTACATTCAATTGCTTCGAGTCGTCCACCTTTTTCTCGCGAACGCCGGTGGTTCCGCCGCCTTTCAGGGTCAATTCAACCGGGGCATTGGTTTTCCATGCTCCGTTGGTAAAATCGGGAACATCGACAGAGTTGGAGCGGTTGGCTACAGATTTTTCGCTCAGTGGGGCAATCGCACTCCAAAGGGCAGCATCGTAGACATCCTGATCCAGTGGCAGGCCATTGCGCAGGCAATCGATCAGGCGCCAGTCCATCATAAAGTCCATACCCCCGTGACCACCTACTTTCTTGGCCATTTCGCCAATTTTTTTCACAATTTCCGGCGTGTATTGTTCCTGAAGTTTTTTGAATTCATCTTCTTTAAGCCATTCGTGTCCGGTTGAAATACGTGCAGGATCGGGCCATTTGCTGGCTACACCTTTGGTTCCGCTTACGAGGTGGATACGAGAATAAGGGCGGGTGCTGGTTACGTCGTGCTGAATCATGATGGTACGGCCATTGTACGTGCGCACAGTGGTTGTATTCATGTTTCCACGGTAATGTTCGGTGGTAAATTCGTTGTAGAATGGGTCTTTGGCGGCTTCGGCCTTGGCACGTGCAGCCATCTGGAAATCATTTGACGACATCGAGGTGAGGTATTCCATCTGGTCGCCGCGATTGATGTTCATTACCTGGCAAATAGGGCCCAATCCGTGAGTAGGATAGAGGTTCCCGTTGCGTTTCTGGTTTTCTTTCAGTCGCCACATTTCGGCATAACCATCTTTCTTGAAATTCAGGTCGATAAGGTTGTGAATATAAGCTCCTTCGCCATGAACGATATCGCCGAAGAAACCTTGGCGGGCCATGTTGAGGGTAAGCAATTCGAAGAAATCGTAGCAGCAATTTTCGAGCATCATACAATGCTTTTTGGTGCGTTCCGAGGTTTCAACCAATTGCCAGCATTCGTCGATGGTCACCGCTGCCGGAACTTCTGTAGCCGCATGTTTACCATGTTCCATGGCGTAAACTGCCATTTGGGTATGCCACGACCATGGTGTGGTGATGTAAATCAAATCGATATCGGGGTTTTCGCACATTGCTTTCCATGCATCCTTGCTGCCAGTGTATGATTTGGCTTTCGGGAGCCCTTGTTTTTCGAGCAGCTTTTGCATGGCTTCCACGCGGTCGGGGTATTGGTCGCAAAGGGCCACAATTTCCACTCCGTCGATGTACGACATGCGCTCGACAGCACCTGGGCCACGCATGCCTAGACCTACGAACCCAATGCGCACTTTGTCGAGTTTTGGCGCTGCATAGCCCGACATGTTGAACCGCTGAGCACGGCTTTGTACGTTCTGTTCTGAAACTGATTTGCTGTTAAAAGACGCTGCCTGACCGGCGAATCCGGTGGCCATCAATCCGGCGCCTAATAAGCTGTTCCGGAGAAAATCCCTTCTGTTTGATCCCATATTTTACGATTTAGTTGGTTGCTAAGAATGACGCTTAAAAATGGGTTATTTTTTGGTAAAAAGAAAATGGTTTTTGTCAGGATGTTTGTTAATCAATATGTTTTTAAAGTTTTGCAAAACAGCGGGTATTTCTTCGGATAGTTTTCTCTGATTATCATTTTCTGATATTAAATTCATTTGAACCTTGTGTGCGAACAACTGTTGGAGAAATGTTAAAACTTTTTAAGACTTTTTAACTTGATTTGACATTTTTTGAAGCAATTGAGAGCTTAAAAGAAACGAAAAATCAGAATTCACAAGCTTTTGCCATGTAAGTGTCAATTAGTCAATGTTTTAAAATTAAATTAAAATTTTAAATTTTAATGGAAAAGGCTTATATTTATTAGACAGACTGTGTTGTTAATTTCTTTTATCCCTTATGTAGCGAAGGATTTGTTGGGAGGTAAGGAATTCGACAAATAATTTGTAGATTTAGCCCAGATTGCACCGATCTACATTATTGTGACTCGTATAAGGGAAAATCAGGAAGAATATTCCTGTGAGTGAAAGAATAAGGTAGCTTTTGATTGGTTTGAAGAGTCGCCTGGTCTGAATAAATGTTGATTGGATTTGCAATTATATATGCCATTTTTAACCAAAATAATTTCTGGTGGGCCAGGATTATTGATCGACTTTGCTTTATGTCTTATTGGCATTAAAGTAATGTTGATTAATCTACCTAAGACATGCTCATCAACCTGCTACCTGTTTCTTCGGCGGTGTATATTCTTGCTACTACAATATTCTGCAAACATTGTTAGAAAAAGGCAATTTCTAGATTCCCCCGCAGGACCCAGCCTCCCCTCAGCATTTTACTCTTCAGGTGATCTACCTGTTGTCAAATCCAATCGTCCGGATGTTTTCGCCTTTTTGTCCGGATCAGCCAAAAAGGCTGGTTTCCTGTTGGGAATTTTTGTACTTCTTTCTTTTGCAAATGCCAGTGCCGCCACAATTACTTCGACCCGTGCGGGCGGAAACTGGAATGATCCTGCTACCTGGGTGGGCGGAGTAGTGCCGTCAGCCGGAGATGATGTTACGATAACTTCAGGTGCGACGGTCGTTATCGATTCGGATGCAGTGGTGGGTACATTAACTGTGTCGGGAATTTTGCAGTACGATTCGTCGTCGGCCTACACCTTAACGGCTACTGAATTCATTACAGTTAATGCTGAAGGTATATTCCGGAGCGCGCAAGCCGGGGCAATAAAGAATCACCGGTTGATTGCTCATGGAAGTATCATCAACAACGGAACGATCGGCTTTAGCTCAAATGCCAATGAAACCGGAGTTGAGCTTGTCTTCACCGGGCCGGGCAATGCCATTTTTAACTGCAGTGATGCAATTCTGACCAACTTGCGTCAGGAAAATGGGATAACCCTGAATAAAGGGAAATCGGCAGCTTCGGTGCTATCGTTTATTCCGGGTAAGGTATTTCAGGTTTTATCTGCTAGCGGTTCAAATGCAAAAGGATTCCTGACCATAGACAACGGAACGTTCAACGTTATCGGTTCGAGAGACTTCAGAAATCCGATATTCAACACGGATGGAACGTATACCATTCCGGCTACCGGAGGTTTTTGGCTTGGGAACCTGAATGCTGAAATTACAGGATTGAATGGTGATATTATCATTCAGGGAGAATTGAAAATCACGAATGGTATTTTCAACGCAGGCACTTCTGCCGAAAATTCGTTAAAGACAGAAGGAAACGGAAACCTCAAAATTTCGGGCGGGATTGCGAATGTGGCTGGTAACCTGAGTGTTGATGGTGGAATTTGCTCAATTTCAGGAGGAAGACTCAACCTGGCAGTGCTGCCCAATTCGGCTAACAATGAACCGGCATTCGGGGTTTCGTCAAAAGCAAAACTTGAAATGTTTGGGAATCCGCTGGTTACCATCACTTATCCCAATTCGGGGCAGCAACTGGCCAATGATATTCAGATACAGGAAGGCAGTGGCTCGAAATTCATTAGTGGTGGGGCAATTCGGCTGGGAACCGAAGTGACACCCGCACAAAGTTTCTTCCTTGTAAGCGGCGAACGCATCATTCCATATCTGACTGCATTCAGCGAATGCTCAACCGTGGCTTACAACACCTCAAAAGCTGATGTTGCCACAATTCAGGTTTCTGCTTTGCCGCGGATTGCCCTGGATAAAACAGTTCCGGAAATCACTGCACCTTCAAAAATTACGATCAGGTGTGGAGAAACACTGCCTCCGGGTTATGCCTCGTTAGCCGAGTTTACCAATGCCGGAGGAGTAGTGTCTGATAATTGCGCCCTTAATCCTTCAGCTTTTAAATTGGTTAAAGAAGTGCGCAGCAAAACCATTTGCCCGTATATCGTAACCCGGACTTATGAAATAGCCGATGCATCAGGAAATATGGCTACTGCCGAACAACAGATTCAAGTAGAAGGCAATATTGCAGAGCCAAAAGCTGAACCAGTCTCAGGACAGCCAATTGCTCAGGAACTGAAGTTGAAATCGGCCATGGGAGGTGCAACCATTACTTCAACTACTACAGGAGGAAACTGGAGCGATACAAGTTCATGGACCGGTGGAGTTGTTCCCTCGGCTGGAGACAATGTCGTAATTGTTTCCGGGGCAACTGTTACCATTAATGCGGCGGTTGCATGCGACAACATTACAATTGATTCAGGTGGAACATTAACACATAGTGGAACCAACACATTAACTGTAAATGGAGACTGGATCAACAATGGGACCTATGTTGGGGGAACAAACGGAATTGTAGAGTTTGCAGGTACTTCGAATGCAACAATTAGTGGGGCAACCAATTTTGAAGAGCTTAAAATAAATAAAGGGAGTTTAAATACTACTTTGACCATAAATGGTACTATAACAGTCACGAATGGAGGAAGCCTGACAATGGGCAGTGGCTTAATTACGATTCCCGCCGGAGGCAGTTTTGCTGTTAATCCGAGTAGCGGGTTAACGATTCAAAAAACCGCAGGTTTTGATCTGATAGGAGGAACTTTGAATACGGGAAATTTCACCATTACGAATGAGGGCTTAATAAGGGTTTCCTCGGGTACTGCCAATTTTGGCTCCGGTTCTGGTAATGCTGTTCATACACAGGTTGATGGTGCTTTTGTTGTTTCTGGTGGCACTGTAACCCTTTCCGGAAGACTCGAAAATTCTGCATCCGGAACACTTAATCCTCCAGGGGTTTCCTCTGGTATTTCTATATCAGGTGGGACGATTACGTTGGCAACAGTTGGCAACGGACTTAGCAGTGTGGGTACTTTAAATGTAACATCTGCCGGAACATTTAATTTCATCGGAGGTACAATCGTTTTTCAGAACGAAAGTACGGCAACAACGGCAATTGACCTTGGGTTATATAGTGGTACAGGACCAAAAACTACTGTTGGCGGAACCTTCCAGTTTGGAAATGGATCTACGCCTGCCGGAACCGTTTTTAATATTTCAAGTGAAATTTTGTTGGATAGAGTAACATCAATTGCCAATGCCGATATAAAACTAATTGATGATATAACGATCAGGCAACTGGCTCTTGCAGGTGGAAGTTCGGTTAATTTAAATGGAAATGAAATTCTGCTTGCTGTTAATTCTCTTACAACTTATGATTTCCCTATTGATAATGGGAGTGGTGTATCAATACCGGTTTCGGTTCAGCTTATTGGAGGAACTCTTGCGTCAGGAGCCTACATCAAACTGGAAACTTTCGGTTTAAAGCAACCAAATAACGAGAGCGATGTCAATTTCCTGAATAGATATTGGACCATAACGACAAGTGGCATTACTAGTCCGGTTTATAATGTTACAGCTACTTATGCTGATCCAGCTGACATTGCAGGTACTGAGTCGAAGATTGCGATGGGGAGCTATAGTGGAAGCCTGCCATGGATTAAATATGGCAATGCAAATGCTTCTGCCAATACGCTTTCTGCCAATGGTATCACTGCTCCCAGCTTTACCTTTACCGGCATCACAAGTGACCCACCAACGGTTTCTGTTGCGGCTACTCCGACGACAATATGTAATGGGGCTTCATCGAATCTGACAGCCACCCCGGTTGGCGATAATCCTTTCACATATTCGTGGGCTCCAACAACAGGACTTAGCGATCCAACCATTGCAAATCCGGTAGCTACTCCTCCGTCGACAACTACTTATACCGTTACCGTTACTGATGGTAACGGCTTTACTGCTTCAGGCACTGCAACAATAACCGTAAATCCGCTCAATACAGTTAGCGCTGCATCGTCAACACCAACACTTTGCATCAGTACTCCGCTGACAGCCATAACTCATACAACAACCGGAGCAACAGGTATCGCGAGCGATGGAGTTTCAGGAGCAAACGGATTACCTACTGGAGTTTCAGCGCATTGGGCGGCAAATACAATAACCATCAGTGGTACTCCAATCGTTACCGGAACATTTAATTACTCCATCCCATTGACAGGCGGTTGTGGAAATGTAGCGGCAATAGGAACGATTATCGTAAACCCAACTCCAACCGTTAGCATTACTGCCAGCCCTGGCAATACCATTTGCAGCGGAGATAATGTTACTTTTTCTACAAATGTTGCGAATGCCGGTTCTGCACCAAGTTATCAGTGGTATATCAACGGAGTTCTGGTGTCGGGAGCAACTGGATCAACATTTTCATCGACTACACTGGCAAATACACAAAAAGTATCCGTTGTAGTAACTGCAGATCCTACATACTGTTCGGCTACTGCTAATAGCAACATCATTACCATGACGGTTAATCCGTCGGTAATTCCTACTGTTTCAATTCTGGAATCAGCTAATAATATTTGTGCAGGATCTTCGGTAACTTTTGCATCAACTGTAGTCAACGGAGGGAGTGCCCCAACTTATCAGTGGCAACTTAACGGAGCTCCGGTTTCGGGGGCAACAGGTTCTTCTTATACTTCCAATACACTTATCAATGGAGATCAGGTAAGGGTTGTTGTGAACTCGAATGCTAATTGTGCTATAAACAATCCTGCAACTAGCAATACAATTACGATAACCGTCAATCCCATTGTAACTCCATCGGTGTCCATAGTTGCTGATCAAACCACAATTTGTCCGGGAGCAACAGTTAGTTTTACAGCTACTCCGGTCAATGGTGGTTCGAACCCTGCATATCAATGGAAAATAAATGGGGTTAACGCCGGATCAAACAATCCAACCTTTACAACCTCGTCATTACTTCAGGGTGATAAAATTACTGTTGTAATGACTTCGAGTATTCCATGTGCTTCGCCGACACTGGCCGCAAGCAATGAAATAATTATAACGGTTAACCCGGGAACACCAGCGATTCCGGGTGCTATCTCCGGATTAAATCCTGCCTGCCCTGATTTGACTAACCAGATTTACAGCGTTGCAGCAGTCCCGGGAACTACATCTTACAATTGGACAGTTCCAATAGGTTGGAGCATAACTTCAGGTGTCGGGACTAATTCGATTACTGTAACAACTGGTGCTGCCGGACAAAATGGAAATATTACCGTAAATGCTTCAAATTCTTGCGGAACAAGCGCGGTAAGAACCCTGGCAGTAACTGTAAACCCTGGGACTCCGGCTACCCCGGGTGCAATCGCTGGCACTGTCGCTGTATGTCCTGCAATTTCAGGGTTGACTTACAGTATTACGGCAGTTCTTAATGCAACTTCTTATACCTGGACTTTGCCTTCAGGTTGGACCGGAACTTCAACCACAAATTCAATCAATGTCACTTCGGGAAGTGCCGGACAAAACGGAAATATTGAAGTAACCGCGACCAACTCGTGTGGAACAAGTACAGCCAGTACTTTGGCAGTAACGGTTAGCCCGGGAACTCCGGCACAACCTGCGGCAATCACAGGAAATTCATCTGTCTGTCCAGCAGCAACAGGATTGGTTTACAGTGTTTCCGCGGTTCCAAATGCAACTTCATATAACTGGACCGTTCCAACTGGCTGGACCATAACTGGAGGAGCGGGAACAAGCTCAATCACAGTAACGGCCGGAAGTGCAGGTCAAAATGGTAATATTACTGTAACTGCGATTAACATATGCGGAACAAGTGCTGCGCAAACATTAGCAGTTGCAACAAGTTCTGGAATTCCGGCGGTGCCAGGACCAATTACAGGTAATTCAGACCAATGCGCAAATACTTCAGGTCACATATACAGCATTGCCTCAGTGCCCAATGCAACCACCTATTCATGGAGTCTTCCATCTGGTTGGACTATTTCCGTCGGAGCCGGAACAACTTCAATAACCGTTTCAATTGCTGCCGGTGCAGCTAGTGGTAATATTTCAGTTACAGCGGGAAATATTTGTGGAACAAGCAGTACCAGCGTTTTGGCGGTCTATGTAGTGTCTAGTGTTCCTGCAACTCCAGGATCATTAACTGGTTTGTCTGCAGTATGTCCTGTAAAAAATATTTCATATTCTATTAGTTCAGTTACAAATGCATTAAACTATACCTGGACTGTTCCAACAAATTGGAGTATTTTAAGCGGCCAAGGAACCACTTCAATTACTGTTCAAGTTCCTACTAATGCGAGTAGTGGAGATGTTTCAGTAACAGCAAACAACGTTTGTGGTAATAGTTCGCCAAGAACTCTTACTGTTTCTGTTGCAACAACGGCATGGGTAAATGCAGGGTTTGACCAGATTGTATGTCAAGGAACTGCAGCTGTTACATTGGCAGGTACGGTGGGTGGTGCTATAAGGGAAAACCAGCAGAATGAATGGGATTGGGTTGTTGTTTCAGGAACTATAGTAAGTCCAAATAGTTTGACATCCAGCTATACTTTACCCAATAGCGGAAATACTCCAGGTGTATATACCGTAAAACTTACCTCCAATGTTAATGCTGTTGGTTGTAATAAAACAGAGGATGAAATGACCATTACCATTCTTCAAACTCCAAATGCTACGATTTCAGGTAATAACACCATTTGTTCCGGTTCATCATCCTCTGTTACTTTTACAGCAACGCCAAATACAACTGTATCTTACAAAATTAACGGAGGATCTGTTATTACCCTTGACATTGGGGCTACTGGTACAGCAAGTATTAATACAGGTGGTCTGGTGACAAATACTACTTATTCTTTGACAACTGTTGCTTATACAACTGCGCCGACATGTAGTCATTCTGTGAGCGGAACAGCAACAATCACGGTCAATCCGGCTGCAACCGCAAATGCCGGAGCCGATCAAACCATTTGTGCAAATGGTGCAGTTACTCTGGCCGGCATTGTTGGAGGGGCGGCCACTTCGGCTACCTGGAGCGGAGGCGCGGGAACATTTAATCCGAACAACACGACACTGAATGCGATTTATACACCTTCGGCTGCCGAAATTTTAGCTGGTTCAGTTAATTTAATACTGACAACAAATGATCCGGATGGTGGTGCCCCCTGCTCTGCTGCAACTGATTTTATGATTTTAACAATTAACCCTGTGGCAACGGTTAATGCCGGTCCGGCTCAAACAATTTGTGCAGGTAGTACTGCTACTATGGCCGGAGTAATCGGAGGGAGCGCTACCTCAGCTAACTGGAGTGGTGGAGGCGGAATATTTAGCCCGAACAATACTACGTTGAATGCGGTTTATACGCCAAGCTCTGCTGAGGTACTGGCGGGAATAACAACCTTAACTTTAACTTCGGATGATCCCATAGGTCCATGCGGTCAGGTAAGTTCTACTGTAACAATTTTTATAAATCCGGTTGCAACCGTAAATGCAGGTGCTGATCAGGTTGTTTGTGCATCGGCACCGGTATTACTAGCCGGTTCTGTTGGCGGCGGTGCATCATCTGGAACATGGACAGGAGGGCTGGGAACCTTCAGCCCGAACAATACAACACTTAATGCTACTTATTCGCCAACTGCTGCTGAAATTGCCGATGGAGTAGTTACACTTACCTTAACCACCAATGATCCGTCTGGTCCATGCGGAGTCGTTTCCGATCAGGTCAAAATCACAATAAACCCATCTGCAACAGTTAATGCAGGTTTGGACCAGGAGATTTGTCAGGGTTCATTTATTATTTTGGCTGGAACAAAGGGAGGGGCAGCCACTTCAGTAATCTGGAGCGGTGGTACCGGAACCTTTAGCCCCAACAATACAGTTTTAAATGCGACCTATACACCGGGAGCCGCAGAAACAGGAAGTGTTACCCTGACATTGACCACTAACGTTCCGTCAGGATCATGTCCGTCAGCTTCCGATCAGGTTGTGATTACCATTGATCCGAAGCCGTTGGTAACGGTAAGCCCTAGCCAAATAATTTGCTCAAACGCTACCGCAATAGTCACTGGCACGTTTAGTGGCGGTGCAACTACTGCTACCTGGAGTACCAGCGGCAGCGGGACCTTTAGTAGTATCAACTCGCCAACGGCTGTTTATACGCCGGGGAACAGTGATATTTTTAACGGAACGGTTACACTGACTTATACTACTGATGATCCTCCCGGATTATGTGGACCAGCCAGCGCGTCACTTATTCTGACAGTCAAAAAGGTGATTCTCATTACTTCGCAGCCGGTGAATACAGGGGTTTGTGCTACCAAACCGGCCGACTTGATTGTTACAGCGGTGGGTGATAATCTGACCTATCAGTGGTATAGGGGAGTTGCTCCTGGCGGAACACCAGTGGTCAACTCTGCAAATATTTCAGGAGCTCAGTCGGCTACACTTCATTTCAACAACGCAACCAGTGGTGACAGTGGCAGTTATTATGTAGTGATTAGTAGTGCAAATGCCTGTTCATCTGAAACATCGACTACAGTAACTTTAAATGTGGACGAGGAAATTACAGTTACAACCCAAATTCATTCCAATTCGGTTTGTATTGGAGATCCGGTAACCTTCAATATAGTTGCCGAGCCCGGTGGGGTACTGACCTATCAATGGAGAAAAAATGGTGTAGATATAACCGGACAAACGTCTAATACGCTTAATCTGGGTAATGTAACTTTAGCCGACGCCGGAGGTTACGATGTACAGATTAAAGGAATGTCGGGCTATACCTGTTCCGATGCACAATCGGCATTAGCTACTTTGGTTGTCAATGGAGCTGCTACGCTGAGTCTTACTTCGGCTGCCGGCACCAATTCACAAAACGGGTGCGTTGATCAGCCAATCACAAACATCACCTATGCTGTTGGAGGAGGTGCAACAAATGCCAGTATAACCGGCTTGCCAGCCGGAGTTACCGGAACGTATAATACAGGAGTTTTCACCATTAGCGGAACACCTACAGTAACCGGTACTTTTAGCTATACAATCAATACAACCGGAAACTGTACACAAACCAGTACAACGGGAACTATTTCCATAAGTCCGTCTCCAACTATTTCATTGGGAACCATTTCCTTGTATTGTCCGGCTGCAACAAGTTTTGCACTGCCTTATACTGCAATAACGGGTAGTCCGGTTACATACAGTATTTCGGCCGGAACACCTGCGCTTCCTGGTTTTGTTCCTGTGGTTGATGCTGCCCTGGGAGCCAGTCCAATCAATGTTTTACTACCTTCAGGTGTTACTTCAGGCACTTATCAGTTTACCATCAGTGTAAAAAATGGTACTGGTTGTCCGTCGGTAAACCAAACGTTTAATGTTACTTTCCGGGATGTTACACCTCCTGTTGCGCCAACATTTCCGGCTATAACAGCACAGTGTTCGGTTACGCTTACCCCTCCGGGTACAACGGATAATGCACTTATTTCTATCCCGACAGCCACTGACGATTGTTCGGGAACGGTTACCGGAACTACAACCACTACATTCCCATATACTTTAACGGGAACGCACAATATTGTCTGGACTTTTACCGATGCATCAGGAAATACAACAACGGCAACTCAGGTAGTAACGATTAACGACCAAACGGCACCTACCTGGGTAACATTCCCGGCTGACAAGACATTAGAATGCGGAGGAACGCTTGATACCACTCCAGCAGCGACCGGGACTCCAACGGCTACCGATAATTGCAGCGTTGTGACTATTTCGATGACAGAAACTACCATTCCGGGTACTTGCCCAAGCCGATACTCCATTAAGAGAACATGGAAGGCTACTGATGCAAGTGGGAAATTTGTTACAAGAGATCAGCTTATTAATGTTGAAGATACCACGCCTCCGGTCATTAATTGTACTTCTTATACCAACTTTGATGCGAATAAGGTACCCTCATCCGATTTGCATGTTGGAGTCACAGCTACTGATAATTGTTCCCCAGCAGGAGCAATTATGTTTGAATTGATCAGTGAGGAATATTCCGGGTTAGATAACGCTGCTGGATTCTGCCCATCTGGGCTCGAAAGGGTTTACAGGGCAATTGATGCCTGTGGAAATTTTTCAGGTACCTGTACCCAGACTTACACCTTTACACCTAACCCGAATTGTCAGGCTTGCATTGATGATCCAAACACACCGGATGATAATGTACCATTTTTCCCTGTTATATTTAACCAACCTGACCAATCATGGACATCGCCTAATGTGATCAGGAATGGTGTATGTTGTTGGGCCGAAGGTCCACCACCACCAAGATGTATCTCTTTTAACGTGTACCTGCATCCTGATGCAGTTGGATTAATCTTTACCATTCCAACAGGGGCTATTCCAGGAGGAGCTTTGTATTATCATGTCGATTGTGGACCACCACAAAAGGTTGGAGAGGTTCTTTGTTTAAGTGGGGGCCGTTTCTATACTATTACTTTCTGTGAACCAGGTAACAACCCCAACACATATAAGATTGAATCGATAAAAGGTGCAGCAGTAACCGACGATATCATCACACGTGCTGATGCTAACTGCGTAAAGAATGTTACGGTAACTGGTCTGGAAGAGAATTCATATCTGAAATGGACGGTTAAATATCCGGCAGGAGCTGATTCACTGCTAAACAGACTTTCATGTACCAATTGTTTAACCCCAGTTTTTACCCCGAATGCATATACTCCGCCAACCATTATTTATCAAATCTGTGGTCAGGTTAAAGGAAGTTATTTATGTAATTCACTTCCTGTAACCGATTGCGCAGAGCTTACAGTGACGACTTTACCAGCCATTGAAGTCTCATTTAATATCGATCTGGACAATATTTGTGAAGACGAAATACCAGGTATTGACGCAACCATTACTCCGGGAGGGTTTGCTTACCTATTTGAATGGTACGATGGCCCAGATGGAACCGGAACACTTCTTTCTACCAGTTCTACCTGGACACCTACCACGCAGGGCGATTATTCACTGGTAGTAACTGAAAACCAGAGTGGTGTTTCCTGTAACAGGTCAGTTCATAATTTTAACATTACATTCGACTATATCGGTCCAAGTTCCCTGACCGTACCACCTCCGCTTCAGATTGATTGTAATTTACCAACTGCAGATTTTGATTTAGCGGTTGCGACATGGCTTGCATCGGCAACGGCATCCGACACCAACATTTCGAGTATTCCGGTTACCAACAATTATACCTCGTTTGTCCATTCATGTGGTGCCATAAAAACGGTCACCTTCAGTGCAAGCGATAATTGCGGTAACACCACTACGGCAACATCCGAAATTCGGATTATCGATACCACGCCTCCTGTTATTACCACTCCGGCAACGAATCAAACGGTTGAATGTGATGGAGCCGGTAATACAACTGCGTTAAACAGTTGGTTGAGTTCGTCCGCCGGATCGGTTGCCACCGACGCCTGTGGTGGAACAATTAGCTGGACCAACAATTATTCCGCCCTTTCCGGTTTGTGTGGGGCCACAGGTGTTGCTACGGTAACATTCACCGCAACAGATGCCTGTGGAAATGCTTCAACATCTGTTGCCACTTTCAAAATTGTCGATACCACACGTCCGGTTATTTCCTGCCCGACTCCTGTTTCAGGCATTGCGGATACGGCAGAGTGTTTTGCTACTGGTATTAATCTGGGTACAGCCACTGCAACCGATAATTGTTCGACGGTTTCTGTAACCAATAATGCTCCTGCTCAATTCCCGGTTGGTGTAACAACGGTAACCTGGACAGCTACTGATGCGTGCGGAAATGTGGCTTCCTGTACTCAGTTAGTTACTATACTCGATAATAACCAGCCACCAACGATAACTTGTCCTACCGGACCTTATGTTGAAACGATTGCTCCTGATCAGTGCTCAAAAACAGGGGTTAATCCAGGCTCTCCAACAATATGGGATAACTGTCCAAACCCGGTAATGACTTATGTTTTAACAGGCGTTACAACAGGCAGTGGAGTGGGAGTTGTTAGCAATACCACGTTCAATGTTGGTGTTACAACTATTACTTATACTGTTACCGACGCTGGTGGTGGTACTGCATCGTGTTCGTTCTCTGTTTGGATCAAACGTCTGGATATACCGGCTTCAACGGTTACCTGCACAACGAGTCCGACCCCGGTAAATGCAGTTGCCGGAACATGTAGTGCTCCTGTTACCTTAACAAGCCCGTTAATTAATGATCCTTGTAATTCAATTGTTTCAGTAGTCCATAACTCGGCTTACGGAACAAGCAGCTCCGATGCTTCGGGCACTTATCCGGTAGGGACGACAACTGTAACCTGGACCATAACTGACACCTCTGGAAATATAAAAACCTGCACGCAAACTGTAAATGTTGTTGACACTCAAACACCGACGATAAGTTGTCCGGCTGATGTTGAAGACCAGATAACCAATGGAGGTTGTAATTTATTGAGTGGAAATGTTCAGACTCCAACCATAAGCGATAATTGCGGCATTGCAAGTTTGACATATGTATTGAGCGGAGCAACAAACTTGGTAAGCCCGTCAACAGGACTAAACTATGCCAACGGGATTACATATAATGTTGGTGTAACAACGGTGACTTATACCGTTACGGATGTGAATGGGTTAACTGCAAGTTGTACGCATACAGTTTGGATCAAGAATTTAAATGCACCTAAGTTTAATGTGACATGTCGAACAGGTACAGAGCAGAGCATAGTAGTTCCGGCTGATCCGGGAGAATGTGAAGCGGATGTTACAGTTCTCTCTCCCATAATTACAAATCCATGTAATGAGATTTATGCCATTACAAACGATATTACCGGAACAGCCACAGCAACAGGAACCTATCTGGTGGGAACGACAACAATTACGTGGACAATTAAAGATGCCTCAGGTAACTTGTTCACTTGCACGCAAACTGTAAATGTTGTTGACACTCAAACACCGACGATAAGTTGTCCGTCTGATGTGGAGGACCAGATAACCAATGGAGGTTGTAATTTATTGAGTGGAAATGTTCAGACTCCAACCATAAGCGATAATTGCGGCATTGCAAGTTTGACATATGTATTGAGCGGAGCAACAAACTTGGTAAGCCCGTCAACAGGACTAAACTATGCCAACGGGATTACATATAATGTTGGTGTAACAACGGTGACTTATACCGTTACGGATGTGAATGGGTTAACTGCAAGTTGTACGCATACAGTTTGGATCAAGAATTTAAATGCACCTAAGTTTAATGTGACATGTCGAACAGGTACAGAGCAGAGCATAGTAGTTCCGGCTGATCCGGGAGAATGTGAAGCGGATGTTACAGTTCTCTCTCCCATAATTACAAATCCATGTAATGAGATTTATGCCATTACAAACGATATTACCGGAACAGCCACAGCAACAGGAACCTATCTGGTGGGAACGACAACAATTACGTGGACAATTAAAGATGCCTCAGGTAACTTGTTCACTTGCACGCAAACTGTAAATGTTGTTGACACTCAAACACCGACGATAAGTTGTCCGTCTGATGTGGAGGACCAGATAACCAATGGAGGTTGTAATTTATTGAGTGGAAATGTTCAGACTCCAACCATAAGTGATAATTGCGGTATTGCAAGCCTGACCTATGCATTGAGCGGAGCAACGAATTTGGTAAGCCCGTCAACTGGTATCAACTATGCCAACGGGATTACTTATAGTGTTGGTATAACAACGGTGACTTATACCGTTACGGATGTGAATGGGTTAACTGCAAGTTGTACACACACGGTTTGGATCAAGAATTTAAATGCTCCAAAATTTTCATCAACACAACCATCCAATGTAAATGTACCTGCTGATCCAGGAGAATGTCAGGCCGATGTAACAGTACCATCCCCGGGAATTAATAATCCATGTAATGAACTTTACAGTTCTGTAAATGATTCGCCATACAAAACCAGCATTACTGATGCCAGTGGAACTTATCCGATAGGTACAACTACTGTTACCTGGGTGGTAACTGATGCATCAGGAAGTAAAGCCACTTATACACAAACAGTAACAGTTGTTGATACCCAGGTTCCATCGTTTACCTCATGTCCTACAGATATTTCGGAACCTGCTGACTTTGAAAAGTTATTTGCTACGAATGTTGATATTCCGGTTCAGCCTACGTTTGTAGCCGACAATTGTACCACTACACTTAGCTGGACAATTGTGCACGAAACAACCGGGACTGTAAGCAGTTCGGTTACCACGGGCATCAATTATGTGCCAACACCTTATCCTCAGCTCGACTTAGGGGTAAATACCGTTATCTATCTGTTAAGTGATGACAGCGGCAATACATCAACTTGTACGTTTACAGTTACCATTACAGCCAAACCGGTTATCGATTGTCCGGCTGATATTGTTACAAACACCACCGCCTCCGATTGTACGCAATCGCTTGATCCGGGAGTCCCGGAATTAATCAGTGGTTCACAACCAATTACCTGGACATGGACAATTGTTGATCCGACAGGTAATATTCAGGCGTCAGGTACATTTAGCGGAACAGTGCCGATTCCAGGGGGGCCTCCGGATTTGGGTGATATAGTATTCAAGGAGGGCACATCAACCATAACATGGACAGCAACTAATCTGGCGGGAACCACCAGTTGTACGCATACGGTTACGGTAATTGATAATGTTAAGCCAACATTCGACCTCCCGACGGCATTTAGCGAATGTGTGGAACGGATTCATGATGCAACGTTCTATGCACCAACAGTTGATATAACACCGACCAGGCCGGAATATTACATTTTAGAACCTGGAAATATTTCTTTAGACCTGACCGGACTTTGGGATAATTGCTGCACTACGGCAAGCTTAACGGTGCACTGGCGGATCGAATTCACCGATACTACCGATCCGGCAGCACCTCCGGCAATATTACATATAAATCCGATTACAGGTACCGGACAGCTTTCGACCTATGGTACTCCGATTTTGTTTCCGGGCGACGGTGTGACCTTTAACAATGTGATCCATAAGATATACTATTGGCTGGAAGATTGTCATGGGAATAAAACCGACGAGCAACCATTTGATGTAACGATAAGGCCACGACCTGAAGTAATAAAAATGAATTAACTTTAAAATATATTCACTATGAAACACGAAATTGAAAACGAGAAATTGACAGAAAGCCACAGTTCAAAGAGAATTCGGATTATTGAACCCGAAAAATATTTAACAACGCTGATCATAAGGCGGAATTTGAAAATTCCTAATATCTTTCTGATCCAAAACAAAGGGAAGGGACCCCCAGGCCGAACACGCAGCCCGGGATTGGTTGATTACCTTACCCGGGCCAATCAGCCAGCGGCTTTTCCGAAGTCGCACCCTGAGTTTGTCGAAGGGCTTATCGAAGGGAACAACACATTTAATAAAAATGAATTATTAATACATATTAAACCAAATCTTTATTCACAGTTAAATTTTACTATTATGAAAAAGCATTTATTTATTCTGATTCTGGCGGTTTTCGCCATTAACGTCGCTTGGGGACAGGCAATTCATGAATCCAGTCCTATTCCTTTAGGGAGTTGTTCTGATGATCCATTACATCCAATTCCAGGTAGAGCTTATACTTATGGAGTTACAGCTCCCGCAAATTCTACTTATACATGGTGGGCAACCAAGGATGCTAATTTTATTGTGACAAATACTCCAACTACGACCACTAATATGTCAACAGATTTATTGACAGTGGCTAATGGAGATTTACTTGCTGCAGATGCAAATTATGCACCAACGGTTCCAGTCACAGCCAGTACTGTTAGTCTTACATGGTCTGCTCAATTATTGGCTGGTACTTCAACAGTAACAACTGGTGGAAAAACGCCAACTTTTGTAGTTGTTAAAGTTAATGATGCAGCTAGTTGTACCGATAACTTTAAGGTTTATCAACTTGATCCAAGAGTTGCTTTTACAGTTGATATTCTGCCAATGAACCTGGATGCAACTCCTACCGGCAATTATTCTGCCACTATTTCGGACTGTTTTGATAATGTGCGTAGTGCAACCTACAATGCTGGAAACATTGTTTATGATTATGGAACGAATGTTCTGTATTATGAAGTGGTTGCGGCAAATTTTACAAATTTTTTCAACACTCAGTACAAGCTTACTGGATTGCAGACAGGTCAAACTGCTGATCTTGCATGGTCCTATGGAAAAACTACATCAGCAACTTATACCGATTTTGCAACAGGTGTTGCCGGAACTGCAAGTGGTACTACAATCGATATTACAGGAACTGTATCTGCAACAGTTGCAGCTACTACCAATACATCAGAAGGTGTTTCAATTTATATTAGAGTAACCATTCACAATGGTTATTATGAAGGATTGATTGATTCTCCAATTGCTTTGGCTGTAGAAGGAACTGATTCTGAATCGAACGCTGATAAAGATAATTCAACATGTCTGGTTCCAACTCCTAATTACGAGGATGTTGCAACGCAGACTTTGACTCTGCGCCCAACGGTTACACCAAATTCGCCTCCATCAGCGCCTGATGTTTTTGTTCCAAAATTGCCATAATGGATAGGTGGATTTATGCTTTTTCATAAACTCCAATACTTTCTCTGGTTAGCTGTTTTCGGTAACTGAGTTTTGGTAACAGAGCTTGTTGAAGTTATCGAAGTTGGCTGGCCGGGGAAAGGAAAGGGAAACCGAAAAAGCAGGGAGTGAGGTGCTGATTTATTTCGGGTGTTTGTAAAATAGCTTCAGTAGTTTAAATATAAACCACCGTAGTTTTTGTACAAGGCACCGTGAAAGTTGAAACAAGCAAAGTATGTTACGAAATACGCGAAGGCGTTTTGGTAATGTGTTCCGGCAAAGTTGTAATGAGCAGAGGCATTTATGTAATATGCGAAGGCAAAATTGCAATACACAAAGGCAAAGATGTACAACAAACAGCCGGTTGTGTAATACGCAAAGTGAAACCTGAAACAATTAAAGGGAAAGTCGGATGATCTAAAGTAACCTGCAACCCCGGTATTGTTTCGCTCTAAAAGCCTAAAGATTCAGTTCAAAAGGGCATTGCATCACTTTAAAACGGCATCGAATCGTTTGAAAGTGATATTTATTCAATTGAAAATGAACTTGAAACAGATGGAAACAACATTTAATCGGTCGGAAATGACAGTAATTCACTTGAAAATGGCTTCGGTTCAGTTGAAACTGACATCATTTCATCCCGAAATGATAGCACAACAGTTGAAACATACATCGAATCATCCGAAAGTGAGGTTGATTCAGCCGTAAATGAGTTTTCAACTGCAAAGCGACAGGGCAGCCCGATCGTTAAGGCAGTTGTCCCATGTGATACGAAATAACTAATGTAGAATAATAAATAACCAATAATAAATTATAAATCTATGAAGCAGGCCCGACGCCGGAGGATCAACCTTTGCAAATCCATTGAATCCTCCGGCCGAAAGGCAAAAAAAGAAAGTTACAGGTTTCAGGTTTCAAGTTCCAGGTTGATTGGAATGCGAACTTGTCAGCCCTGTGCGTTTGAAATGAACTCTTTGAAAATCAGTGTTAGAACACAATGAAACACTGTGTAACTAATGAAAAAATAATTGATAGCCAATATTCAATACCCAAAAGCGAAAGGCTTTGCGCCCCGAACCTGGAACTTGAAATTTGGAATTTGAAACTAATATTGTGAAGCGACTCTTGTACATAGTACGCTATCTGTCACTTGCAGTGCTACTGCATCTGTTGCTGGCTTTGGCTCCTGCCATGGCTCAGAACGTCGCGTACCAGGGTGAAACCACAACCCTTTCGGTAGAACAAATGGCTGGCGATACCTATTCATGGGAACTGTATGATGACGGAACTGTTGATTTTGCCATTACTTCGGGGATGACAACCTCTGCCAGCTACGCTACTTTTGTTGGTGGTAATGTTGGCGCCAGCGTACAGGTACAATGGCTTAAACCTGGCTTGTATTTCTTCAAGGTAACAGCATTTAATATCACTGGCTGTACCATGAATATTAAGATTGGAATTATAAAAGTAGAGCCTTCAATTCCAACGGCAACGCTTAAGCTTACACCAACCGAGATTTGTGACGATGGTGTGAGTGTTGCACAACTGGAGATCGCTTTCACCGGCCCGGGGCCATGGAATATGATCTTACAGGCAAAAGATAAAGTATCTGGCAGTGTTACTACCGAAACTTATACCAATATTCCTGAAACCGGCAATCCCATGACAATAACCGTTAATCCCAAGGCTACAACCGAATACACTGTAATTGAAGTAAGCAATAAATATGCAACCAATACCAATCCGTCGGATTCGGTTACATTAACTGTGCATCCATTGCCTGAAAAGACACCTATTTATCTGAAGAAACCATAACTTTCGGACATCATGAAGCGACTCTATTACATACTAATGATAATTGTTTTCCTGGCTATCCAACCGATAGCTAAGGCGCAGTATGTCATTGATAAAGTGTGTAAAGATGCTGTTCGCACTTACCGGGTCGATCAGGGTAACGGAGATCCTGTAAAGGTTTATACCTGGATGTTAACCGACAAGAACGGGAATTTATTGTCAATCCCTTCCGGAAGCATATTGCCCGATGGCAGTGAAATTACAATTACCTGGAGCTTCAATCCGGATGTTTATACACTTAAAGTGGAGAAAGAGAGCGAATTCAAATGTTCGGTTGAAGAGCTCGGTACGGTTGAAGTTATTCCCAAACCATTTGTAGATGCCGGTCCGAACCAGACCGTATGTGTTGATGCATCGACTGTGGTCAGTTTAAGCGGAGCCGTGGTATCGAATGCAACTACTGCCGGAATTGAATGGACAACGAGCGGCGATGGTTCGTTCGACAATCCCAATGCCTCGAATCCGAATTACACTCCGGGGGCCGGCGATTTGGCTGCCGAAAAAGTGACACTCAAATTAACGGCTAAAAGCTTAACTGATGAAGGAGACGGATGTCTCCAGGAAAATGAGATTGATATTATACTGATGCCCAAACCACAACTGGTCATAACCAATCCGGAAGAGGTTTGCGAACCCAATGCCGTTGACCTTACGGCTTCGTCTGTAACCAAGGGAAGTACGATTCCAAAGGTGGCTGTACTTTCATATTGGACCGATGCAGCTGCAACCATTGCTTTATCAAATCCGAACCAGGTGTTGGCTTCAGGAACTTATTATATTAAAGTGGGTGATAACAATTGTTTCGATATTCAGCCTGTTACAGTCGTTGTTAACCCAATTCCTAAATTGGTAATTACCAATCCACCGGCCGTATGCGAGCCCGCAACGATTGATATTACAACTCCGGGCATAACTGCAGGTAGCACTTCTGGTTTGTCATTCACTTATTGGACTGATGTTTTGGCTGCAAAGCCTCTTGCCAATCCCGGGACAATATCTTCGGGAGGTATTTATTACATCAAGGCCAGCGATGGAACCAAATGTGACAATGTGCAGCCCGTAGTAGTTGCAATCAATGTGAAAGTCGTCCCTCAATTTAGTATTCCTGCACTGCTGTGCTTGAACAGTACTCCTCCAGATTTGCCCACGATATCGAATGACGGATTTAAAGGAACCTGGAATCCCGCTGTTATTTCAACTGGGTCAGTTGGCAGCACAACATACGAGTTTACTCCAGATCCGGGCGAATGTGCCAAGAAATTTTCATTGGTAATTGAAGTTACTGATGGAATTATTCCGGTCTTTGCCAACATCGGACCCTATTGTCAGGGTTCTGTAGCTCTGGCATTGCCTGTAAAATCGGATAATAATATAACCGGGACCTGGAGCCCGACAACGGTTACTACCACGGATGCCGGGACCAGTGATTATGTCTTTACTCCGGACCCGGGGCAGTGTGCAAAACCAATAACCATTCCTGTAACAATTACGCCAATAATCAATCCAACTTTTGCTGCAATAAGTTCAATTTGCCAAAATGCAGCGAACCCTTTACCTGCAACATCAATTGAAGGAATTTCAGGAACCTGGTCACCCGCATTTTCTTCGGCAATACCAGGAACGACCTTATATACCTTTACTCCCAACGCCGGAGAATGTGCTAATCCGACAACAGTTAGTATTACAGTTGATCCGGCTATCACTGCAACATTTGATCCGATGGGACCTTACTGTGCGAATACGACAGCACCGGCCTTACCTTCCAAATCGAATGAAGGAATTTCAGGAACCTGGTCGCCAGCCGCAATTGATATGAATCAAACCCGAACATATGTTTTTACTCCTGGTGCAAGCCAGTGTGCTACATCTGCATCGCTTACAATTGTAATAAACCATTTGGATGTAAGTGTTGCAAGTGTTACACCTATTAGTTCGGCTAATCCAACTGGAAGCATCGATTTGGCGGTTTCCGGCGGCAGTGGCTCGTATAGCTTTTCATGGAGCGGGCCGGGAGGATTTACCTCAATATCGGAAGATATTTCGGGACTTGCAGAAGGGAATTATGCTGTTGTTGTAACCGATATAGCAACTGGTTGCCGGGCATCTGCCAATGCTTCCGTTACAAAACTCGATGAGTTGATTGTTCGTTTGGAATCAACTGAGATTACCTGCCCCGGAGGAAGTGATGGTACTGTAACAGCGTATATCTCAGGAGGAACTCCACCTTACAGTATTCAGTGGAAAAACACACCAGCCCCTGTTGCAACAAATAGTAATATTGTAACACTGACTGGATTAAGCAAAGATGCTTATTTCTATGCTGATGTGTTTGATGCTAAGGGCGATAAGGTGAGATCAGCTTTCCAGGAAATTAAAGAGTCTTCAATTGTTTATACCATTGCAGCAATTTCTTCGGCTAACCCTGTTTGCTATGGGGACAATGGCAAAATCGAATTGATGTTTGGAAGTGGCGGTATTGTTCCGAATGATTTTTATGATATTTTGTATGATGGTGGACGCTTCTCGGGAGTAGAGATTTCAGGGAACCGGGCAACAATTCCAGCGCCTCCCGGAACCTACAACAATATTAAAGTCGAAATTCGTGGTTGCCCGACCAACAGCGTTGGACCGGTTACCATAACACCAGTGCCGGCATTGCCACTACCATCAGTTGAAGTGGTACAGCCCGATTGTGATGTTGCAACCGGAACGATAAAGGTAATTACTCCTGCTCCGGCAGCTGGTATTACTTATACAGTAAAAGGTACAAGTCCGGTTGTTGCAGCTATTACAAATACTACCGGAGTGTTCCCGGGATTATCTGCTGGTGTTTATGATATAACCTATGCCAATACTGATGGTTGTATTTCAACTCCGGTTATAAGCAGAAGAATTAATGTTCAGCCGGCAACTCCACCAAACCCAACGGTTGTAGTAAGTGTCGTTCCCCGGTGTATCGATACCTCTGGCGAGATTGAAGTAAAATCTCCGATTGGGTCCGCTTTTGTTTACAGCATTGACAACGGACCATATCAATCGTCGGTAACTTTTACAAATCAAACTCCTGGGGACCACTTCATTCGGGTAAAAAATACGATTACCACTTGCGAGTCGGGTATAAGTACTATAAAAGTTCCAGATATACCGCCAGCACCACATATTACAAATATTATCCCTGAAAATTGTTTATGTTATGGTGATCTGGGTAAGCTGAATTTCGAATTCCGGAATGTGTCTGATGGTACTTATATCATTGTGTATGTTGGCGGGCAATTCAATAATGTTAAGGTGGTTAATGGGAAAGCATCAATTACTGCTGCTGCGGGCATTTATGACGTTTTGGCTATTGAAGCAAACGGATGCACCTCGCAGGAAAACTGGAGGATTGAAATAAAACAGCCGGATCTGATTTCGGTTAGTGCGAAAATTACCGAGATCGATCTGAAGTCGCAGCAGAAAGGAGAGATCGATGTGACCATTAGCGGTGGGATAGGTCCTTATCAAACGGTCTGGATGCCTAATCTGTCGAGTGGATTTAGTGGATCTACAACCGAAGACATTAAAAATCTGAACCCTGGTATTTACAAGATTTCCATTACCGACCAGAACAATTGTACGATGACTTACCAGGATACGATACCAAAACCCAATGTTCCTCCAATTGCAACAGATGATGAGTTTAAAGCCACCTGTGGCATTGTAACGGGGAATCTGTTATATGACGACAATGGTTTTGGTATTGATTCAGATCCGGACAAAGACATGATTACCATTGATATAGCTCCGGTTAAGATACCATCACATGGCTATTTGACTATAAATCCTGATGGAACGTTTAAATACGAGGCCGTCAGGGGGTATTCTGGAGATGATACTTTCAGTTATCGTATTTATGATGTGAAGAAGAATTATAGTAATCCTGCAATCGTCACAATCCATATTGCTGCTGATACTGACGGTGATGGATTAGCCGATGATCTGGATCCGGATGCTGACGGTGATGGCATTCTGAATGTGAATGAGGTGCTGGCCGGCCAGGATTGGAAAACAACCGATAGCGATGGTGATGGATATCCCAATGCTCTGGATATAGATTCAGATGGTGATGGTATTGTTGATAACATTGAAGCTCAGACATCTAAGGACTATATCAAACTTTCATTGGCAGATTCAAATCACAATGGTATTGATGACGTGTATGATTCTGCCGCCAGTGGAACCCTTATCGTACCTGTAGATACAGATGCTGACGGAATTCCTGATTTCCTGGATACAGATTCAGATAATGATCTGGTTCCGGATTACATTGAAGGACATGATTTGAATGCGGATGGAAGGCCAGATCACATTTTTGTTGGAAAGGATTCGGATCGTGACGGGTTGGACGACAGTTTCGATATATTCGTTAATGTTTGTGAACCTTCAGAAAATGTGATTGGCAGCAATGCACCAATGCAGGATTTTGACGGCGATGGCATGAAAGACTGGCGCGACGAAAATGATGACAATGATGAGTATCTGACACGGTTTGAGGACCTGAATATGGATGGTGACTTCAGTAATGACGATACCGATTTTGACGGACATCCGGAGTACCTGGATTACGGACGGGATTGTGATTTGTTTGTTCCTGATGCATTCTCACCCAATGACGACAACATTCACGACTATTTCCAGGTTTATTGTATCGATCATTTCCCGAATGCACAAATGTTTATCTTCGACCAATTGGGGAACAAACTTTTTGAAAAGAATAATTACGGGAACCTGCAGGTTTGGGGGTCACCAGACCGGGCATGGTGGGACGGCCGTACAACGAATCGGGCAGCATCGACAAACGGAGGCAAAGTAGTGCCGGGAACATACTATTACGTTTTACGTTTGGGTAATGGTGATGTAAGAAAGAGTTTTGTTTTTGTTTCGTATTAGTAACCGACCTGATGGTAAAGAGAATTATACATATTGGTTTTGTGATGGTTTTTCTTTTGGCATTTGCCCTGATTAAGGCAAACGCGCAGGAGTTTCCATGGTCGTTACATTACCTTACCAATATGAATACCATTAACCCGGCTTATGTCGGAATGTGGGACCGGACCGGATTGCTGGTTTCGTCGCGCACAAACTGGGTTGGTATTAAAGGAGCTCCCTTAACTCAACATTTCTCATATTATTCTCCGGTTAAAGATCAGAAGAGCGGTTTTGGAGTCAATATCCAACGGAAAAATGTAGGGCTGGAAAAGAGCTTGTATGTAACGGGCGATTATTCATTCCAGGTAAGGCTCGATGTTTACAATTATCTTCGCTTTGGTTTTCGTGCAGGCTTTGTGAACTACGATAATAACCTGAAGGATTATCAGCTTTATCCCGACCAGATACCTGATCCGGAGTACACTACTGATGTGCGTCAGTATTTCATGACTGTGTTTGGGGTTGGCGCAGTTTTATTTGACGACAGGTACAATGTAAGTATCTCCATACCTCAGATTATTAATAATACTTTCAGCGTAAATCAAAATGGGTTTTCGTCCCTTCATGAACTTAAAACCATTTATCTTTCCGGAGGTTATGTGTTCAGGCTTCCAGGCATGGTAATGCTGCGTCCGAATTTACTTGTGGTCGAAACAATTGGGAAACAGTTATATTTCGATGCATCAGCTCTGTTGTATTTACCCGGTGATCTTCAGTTCGGATTAAATGTCAGGAGCAATGGCGCAATTTGCTTGTCGGGGCAATATACATTCAAAAATAATATTCGGATAGGGTATGCTTCTGAATATCATGTTATTCAGGATATTCGCCGGTTCCAGCTTGGAACCTATGAGTTTATGGTGGGTTACGACTTTAATTTATACCGGAAGAAAAATACCCGCCCATATTACTTCTGATCTTTCTCAACAAAAAATCCCGACAGTTGTCTGCCGGGATTTTTTGTTGAGAATAAGCGTTCCGTGTGTTCTAGTTCCCAAGTTCTGAAAGGAATTTGATTCGCATCAGCCGGATCTCGCTCTCTGAGTATTCATCCTCGCCAAGTTCCTTCAAGGCAGCATCAATACTGTCGTCTTCAGCTTCCCTGAAATATTCAAATATTTCTTCCTGATGCTCTTCATCGAGTATTTCATCAAGGTAATAGTCGATATTAATTTTTGTTCCGGAATTCACGATAGTCTCAATTTCCGAAACCAGGTCTTTCATTTCAATACCATTCGAGTCGGCAATGTCGTCGAGCGAAAGTTTACGGTCGATGCTCTGGATGATCGCCACCTTGGTTTTCGATTTGTTGGCAACGGTTTTCACCACCATATCCTGAGGACGATCAATTTCATTTTCCTCAACATACGATTTGATGAGCTCAACAAATTCTTTACCGTAGCGCTTGGCTTTTCCTTCGCCAACTCCCTGAATGTTTTTCAGTTCTTCTATGGTAATCGGGTATTGAAGGGCCATATCGGCAAGCGACGGATCCTGGAAAATAACGAATGGTGGAAGGCTCAGTTTCTTCGATATTTTCTTCCGAAGATCTTTAAGCATGGCGAACAACTCTGGATCGCCGGCGCCACTGGCCTGGGCAGCAGCTGCATTGGCTTCTTCTTCCTCGATGGCATCGTAGTCGTGATTGCGGACCAAAAGGAAATCGTATGGGTTTTCCAGAAAGTCGTAACCTTTTTTGGTCATTTTAAGCAAACCATAATTCTCAATGTCCTTGCTGATTAATCCGGCAATCATGCTTTGACGAAATACGGCCGCCCAGAATTTTTCCCCGTGATCGTTGCCTGAATTGAAAGCTTCAAGTTCGTAATGGCGGAACGATTTTACAGCAGCTGTCATTTTCCCGGTTAATATGTCGGATAAATGTTCTGCCTTATATTTTTCTTTTACCTCGATAATGGCCTGAAGCGAGCGGCAGATTTCATCCTTAGCTTCAATCTGCTCTTTCGGGTTGATACAGTTATCGCAGTTTCCGCACGGTTCTTCGAGTTTTTCGCCAA